>Ga0255336_100066_pt1 | contig 255512 bp, 313 predicted proteins | sample MeOH1_35cm_T3_17_FD_189102 | JGI IMG/M metagenome (GOLD analysis project Ga0255336, IMG submission 189102) | Sandy soil microbial communities from University of British Columbia, Vancouver, Canada - MeOH1_35cm_T3_179 | ecosystem: Engineered > Artificial ecosystem > Sand microcosm > Unclassified... | reverse complement strand
AATTGTGCTCGAGCCTGCAGATGTGAACAGCTGCCGGGGGCGGCGAGGAAAAGAGGCCACCAGAGTCTCTATCATGGTGGCAATCATGCCCAAAAAACTGCGATTGGTTCGGTCCTCCCGTCTCGCAAAAGCATTGCGGAAGGTCGGTTCATGTGGCAGGGGGATCAACGGATGGATGTAGATAAAGTAGTCATCCAGGAGGACTTCCAACGTCGGCAAATCACATATCGACTCGGCCGACAGGGCCGACGGGGCGGCCAGGGCGGCCAGGCTGTACGCGGCATCGTGTGTCGGTGAGCCCGTCGATCTGTTGTAGTTGGCCTCCTCGAGTTTCTGCCTCTTGATGGCCTCGGCGTGTCTATTAGGAGGGCCTCGGCGCCGGCTGGGTCTGTCAAAGGTACATGGGATGTCGAGCGCGGCGCAGGATTTGCACGGCGGTCCTGTTTCATCACACTATACGCCAGAGTCAGCTCGTGGACAGTTTTGACACCGAGTTCGACGCGGCTTTACCTTCACCTTGCGCACACTGCAGCTGTCGCAGGCTTTGCGAAGCCGCACTTTCGGCTCCGATGAGCCAGAGCCTTGTCCTTTTTGAAGCCTTCTCGGCGGAGTATGTTGCTGAAGGGGGGGGAGAGGCACGGGCGCGTCGAACTGGTTCGGATAGGCCCTAGGTATTTGCGGATCGATTGGGTCATCGTATTTGTACGCGCTGCCATATGCCTGGCTCGGCGAATAGCCAGACCCAGGAGGGTGGATGGATGACATGCCTGGTTCGTAGCTTCACGGTAGAACGTCGGCACATCTGAGCTTCAAGTGCTAAAGCTGGAACCGCGGAGCCGGCAAGGTCATCACAAGGCGACGTGGGGGGCTAAATATCGATAGCCCGTCCCCGGAACCAACCATACACCCGCTGTGAAATGCCAGAAGAGGGTTTTCAAGAAGGCCGCGACCGAGTCACAGAACAGTGGCAGTCTCCCACTTTGGCGGCTGCGCCGGGTGAATGCAGACGTTTTAGACCAAAACTGGGCGTGACGCCAGGGGGAAAGAGCACGACCAAGCAAGAGGCAAAAAGAGCATTCCAATACAGCCGGGGGACATCAGGCTGATGACTGCAAGGTCTATGGTTTTAAGGACGGTGGTCAGAGTTGTGGCTAAAAATTGGAAGCCTGTGGACTGAACTCTAGTCGCCTGTGGTCCTGAGTTGGCACAACTTGGTCGGCCGGGCCATGCCACAAGATTCAACAGCCGACGACTGTAGACCAACATATCTGGTGAGGCGAATCGATTGAAGACGCAAGTTGTTCTTGAATAGTCTATGGGAGGTTGCCTTGTGCAGCCATGAATATTTCCAAAACCTCCACAATCTACGGCTCGAGTGCGCAGCAGAAGATTTCGGGGTAAGTCGGCAGTCAGATTTTTCTTTCCTCCATTTCCCCTCCAGCAATCATTTTCGCCGTTACAGCGTCATTGGCAGAGTGAATACAGAGGATGTCAGTTTTATGCGGAAAGGAGGAAGAAAATCAATGGCTCCGCAGAAGGGCACAGGGTGCCCATGGTTGGTCTTGGCGGTGAGTCACGTGACCATATAGTTCTGGACCCTATCCCCATATCAGAAGTCCACAGCTCACATGCGCGAGGGTGGGACTGAGGTCGGACATTCCGGTGGCGACTGTCATCGATCCGCAAAGGATGAATTTCGTCTTTGTATCATTCGGTGAACGAGTCGAGAACTCATTTTATTCAATCTCCACCACATCTAGGTCTGACAACAATAAGTTCTGTCTGCTCGTCATGGGCTCAGCCCGCCACCTGAGAGGCACAGGTTTGTCTGACTCGGTACCTTTAAAGTTGTCTAACTGCGTGACGATCTCATCATTTATCGATTGTAGGATATCGCGATACCGCTGGCGCAGGCTGTCGCTGTACACCGAAAGATCTGGGACGGTCCATTGATCATAAAGACGGCCATGGGTATTGGCTGGGAAGAATCGGCCATGGGTCCGAATAAAGAGGTAGCAGAGGTAGCAGAAGTATTTGGACGAGCCCATGACGCGTGGTAAATGAAACGGAGACTCTGTCCTCCTACTCCCAAGGACGGTTGTTCTTGTTTCAGTCTGGTGGACAGGGTCATGCGGGGCGCCCAGGTCATACCACACAATCAACTGGATCTCTGCGTGAACGTGACAAGTTTGGGCCCACGATTCGTAGCCAACAGTGGTCGGAACGCTCTTGAACGGCGTGAGGAAGGCCAGTTCAATGCCGGGTTGGAAGAGAGAAGGGTACCGCCGGGCCGCACCAACCAGAGACCTGGAGATCCGCCAATAGGCCGCAATTTTCTCGATCTGTCGAAAGCATTTGATGGCAGACGCCACTTGCTTGGTCAGCTTGGCATTAGGACCGGTGGTCAAGTCTTCAAGTCTCTGAGAATAGCTCCTGCCCTGCTCGGACGTGCAGAACACAAAGCTCGCTTGGACGAGCTGAGAAATATACGCCAATTCGGACGCGGGGTCGGAAGGGACAATCTCAAACCCCTCATATATTGAGGCCAACTCGTGCAGCCCTGACTCCAGCGAGCGCCGAGCTTGGGCTTCGGCTTTGGTGTACAGAAATTGCGCTCGGTGAATCAGGTTGGAAAAGTCCTGCCACAGGGGCTTTTTATGGCTTCGGGAAAGGTAGCGCGGTTTTTCCCACTTGACAGAGCGAAGCCGTGCCACGATGCGACCGCGATGGAAGTGAACGACTCGGCGGAAGAGCAACTCAATGTCATATGACGCGGACCCAGCATCCTTGACGCGACGATGGGAAGCTGCCTCGATCAAGATGTTCGACACGTCTTGCAGCGCCAGTTGCAAAGTTTCCTCGACCGAAATGTCAACCGCGGCAAGTCGTACGGTCAGTTTCTGAGGTTGCACATGCTCCTCCAGACAGGCCGCCGACACACTTTGTGCCCCTTCGCCAATGGCGGCTAAGAAGGCAAAATCATTCGCGAGCTGCTGTTCAACGGCGAGAGACAATGTATATGTCCCCTCCCCGTCGCCAGCTGTGTCAGGAGACCACTCATGGATCGGGAAGACCTGGGGGTCAAGAGGGACAGCATTGGTGCGCTCCTCCAGATCCACTAGACGTTGGCGGAAGCTGTCTTCGGGAAGCTCACGCCATATCGACTGCTCTGGACTTGCGGTGCGGACGTCCAACGAGATGGAGAGAGTCATGGAATGCTGCCACCGAACTGGAGAAGCAACAACATTTATCGATGGGCCGACCGTCTTGGCGAATGACGTCACGTATAACGCGTGTTCAACCGACTTGGACGCGCCTTTTGTCTAAGGAATCAGGATCAAAAGGTCGAGCCCCGATCATCACACACGGTGGACGCCTCTGATTCTGTAGTGACATAGGCCATCTCCTTTCTACTCCGTCTTTGATTCGGGAATGGCACTCTCACATTCAAAGCGCAAGTCGGATCAGTTTGTCGATGATGCCAGCGAGAGCGACTCAGTGCCGGCATCCAAGCGCAACAAGACTCCATCTCAGACGACCACAAAGGCACAAGTTGACGGCGATGGCAATCCGTATTGGGAAATATCCAAGGCTCGGCGGGTGACCATATCAGAATTCAAGGGCAAACAATTAGTTCACATCCGCGAATACTACCAGAAAGACAACGAGTGGTTGCCGGGGAAAAAGGTAAGGCATGCGTTACTGGATCACGGTTCCAGATTATGGCAGGCTTAACTTGACAATCTGCACAGGGTATTTCTATGACCATGGAGCAGTACTCTGCGTTGATTAAGCTTTTGCCTCAGATCGAAGCGGTGTTGGGGCAAAAAGGCTCAAATGTTCCCAGACCCGATTACGGTGATGGACAGGGTTTGGCTGTCGGGCGAAAGGGTCAAAGACAGGAGAGTGAAGATGAGAAGAGCACCGTCAGGAAATCCAACATCGAAGCGACAAGCGATGAGGAGGAGCAGGAGTGAGTTGTGTACATCCACATGGAAGAAATCGAGGTTCTACGCAACAGGAGCTGGACCATCCTCTCGTGAGCGGGAGAATTCTGGTGATATAGCATATGTCTCACGACCCGACGATTGGCCTTTGAAGACTTTGTCTCACAATCAACGCCGGTAGGCATGCTCACCCCTCTCCTTCTCGTTGCTGTGCCGATGATCTAGCATTCTAGTCCTGAAAGATGAGGCCAGACTCTTCCCGATTCATTTCTAAGAACTGCTCTCCCACTCCGCCAATCTGGTGGCCAGGCTGCCCTTTTTCCAGTTCTTTTCATGGTCTTCCTTCAGTCCAATCTGGCTCCTCTCACCGGCCTTGCCATAGCCACCACCGCCCGGTGTCATGACGATGATCCGCTCTCCCGGTTGCATGCTCGCCGTATTCTTCGCCCCGAGATTGATGGCCCGTTCTTCCCACCCATCGCTTTCGCCGCCATCTCTTCGCTTCCCTTGGTGCTCCCCTCCGACTCCCTTGTTCTGATGCTTCCTCACCTTTCTCACCCAAATATTCTTGCCGCACTGCGCATCGCCTCCGCCATGCAGACCGTACGGCCGGTACACTCTCCTCTCACTCAGAATGCTGACCTGGACGGGGATTCTGAACTCAATGTCTCGAATGACACCATCACCTCCCTTGTGCTGGCCGACGCCACCGCTTCCGGGCCGGAGACTGAATTCACGAAGGATGACAGGGTATCGACGTTCAAAGACCTCGGCGTCCGTGATTCTCGTATTCGTCATGTGAGTATGGACGCCACTGGTGCCCTCCCAATCTTTTCCGGCTCCACTGCCGCCCGCAATCGTCTCGTAGTAGCCGAAGCCTTTCTGTTCTGTTCCGTCTCTCTGATTTCCGCCAAAGCCAAAGGTCAAATTATTGCAGTCACCTTGACTGGCTGCACACGCCTCGAAACATTTAAACACGACATCGGTCACACGTTGGCTGGTCAGCACGTTGCCGCCCACCACGGCTGCCTTTTCGCTTGGGCTCAAGAAAGAGTCCGGGGGAATCTTGACTTGGACGGGCTTCAGACACCCCTGGTTCAGCGGGATGTCCTGGTCGATGAGGCACCGCAGACAATAAATAATGGCCGAATATGTCACCGCCTCGGGCGCGTTGATGTTTCCATACACCTCCGGACCCGTTCCTTCGAAATCAAACACGGCCTCGCCTTTGTCCGCGTCGATCGTGATCTTGAGACAGATCGGACTACCGTCGTCCATGTAGTCGATGGCCTGCAGATCCTGGCCCGCGAACCTCTCGCTGACGCCCTTGAGCAGCTCGCGCACAGACTTCTCCGCGTTGAGCTGAATCTGCTGCATGTAGAACTGTACGACGTCCTCGCCATAGTCCTCAATCAGCGTGCTGATGAGGTTAATCCCTTTCTGGTTCGCGGCGATCTGTGCTTTCAAGTCGTTGATGTTATCGGCGAGACAACGCGTGCCGCTGCATCCAGGGTATTGGGCCGGTTCGTCATAGAGAATCTCCGTGATGCGCTGTTCGTTAAACGTGCCTTCTGACACCAACTTCTCCGACTTGATGGCCGCCCCTTCTTGGAACAACTCTCGCGAATGTGGAGGCATGGAGCCGGGCAAGATGCCCCCAATATCGGCATGATGTGCGCGGGATGCGACGTAGAAAATGATCTTGTCTCCGGAAAAGGCCGGGGTCACGACCGTGATGTCCGGCAAATGGGTGCCGCCATACTCGGGATGGTTGGAGACGATGACATCGCCTTTCTTCAGCTTGCCTTTCCAGATCTGTGCTTGCGTGCGAACGCACGTGGACATGCTGCCCAGGTGAACGGGTAAATGGGGCGCGTTGGCCACGAGACCACCTTCCTCGTCAAACAACGCGCACGAGTAATCGAGACGTTCTTTGACATTGGTCGAGACGGATGTCTTTTGCAGAGCACGTCCCATCTGCTCCGCGATGGCCATGAAGCGATGAGCAAAGATCGAGAGGAGGATCGGGTCGACCTCGGTCGTGTTGGCCTTCTTCCCGCTGCCTTCGTCACCGATGTTGATCACCACATGAGTTTCAATGATCAGAGCAGAGGCGCCCGGCGGGATCACAATGGTCTGTGTCCCGTCGGCGATGATGGCAGGACCAGGGACTCGGTCACCCACCTCGAGCTGTTCGAGCTTATATATGCGCGTTTCCTGGCGTCCGCCTTCAAAGTAGACCTGAGTGGTTGAATCGGTCTTGTCTTGGGATACCGTTTTTGGCTCGATCTCTTTCAGCTGTTGGTCCGGAGTTTTCAACACGCCCCGAAACGACTTGCCGATCCCCCGGACCCGGACATCGTCAACGATGATGTCGCGGTTGGGCAACGTGAAGCCGAACTCTTGTTCGTGTTGCCGAACAAAGGCCTGACCGAATGCCCAGTCATCCCCGTGGAAGTGCTCGTCGGCATCGTCTTTGCTCGGCTTGATCACCATCAGGGCCGATTCGGTGCCACGGTAGCGCATATTGAGATATTCTTCATACTCAATCGAGTCATCACCAAAGCCTTGTTCTTGCAGCCGCTTCCGGGAACGCTCTTTGAGCTCGTTCATCTTGAACTTGAGACCACCTCTGGCACCACCGTTGAGGTCCCAGACTTGAGATTCGGGCGCCTGGCTTTCGTCAACGACGTCTGCGAGAGCCATCCCATAAGCCGAGAGAACCGAGGAGTATCGGTGGATCAAAATTTGCCGAATCCCCAAGGTCTCGGCAATGGCCACGGCGTGCTGGCCACCAGCACCTCCAAACGTGGCGAGACGGTGCTGTGCAGTGTCATATCCCTTGCCCTCGGTCAGGGAGCGAATCGGACGCGTCATCGTTTCATTGGCGATCTTGATGAAGCCATAGGCCACCTCGTCCGGAGTCATCTTCTTGTCCGTCTGGCTGTTGATCTCTTTGGTCAGTTCCTCGAATAACTTCTTGCTGGCCTCAGGATCGAGGCCTTCGTTTTCGTTCTTGCCGAAGATCTTGGGGAAGAACCCGGGTAAGAGTCGACCCAGGAACAGGTTCGCATCCGTGACGGTCAAAGGTCCACCTTTTCTGTAGCACGCCGGGCCAGGATGCGCCCCTGCCGACTCCGGGCCAACCACAAACAGGCCGTTCCTAAAGAACAGCCGGGATCCGCCGCCGGCGGCGACGGTGTTGATGTCGAGTTGAGGCGATTGGATGGTCACTCCGGCCGTGGTCGTCTCAAAGACATGTTCATATCTCCCCGACCCGTAGCGACTGACGTCGGTACTTGTGCCGCCCATGTCGAACCCGATGACTGGAATCTTAGTCTCAGGGTCATAGGATGTCAGTGCATATCCCACGACACCCCCGGCAGGCCCGGATAGAACCGCACGGAGACCGGAGAATTGATCGACATCCACCAGGCCGCCATCCGACTGCATGAATTCACATCGTGCCGCCTTTTCGCCCTTGGCCTTCTTGACCTTTTCGGTCCCTAGCCCGCCTTCGAACCCGGCTTGAAAGCCATTGATGTATTTCTGAATCGCTGGCGTGAGGTAGGCATCGGCACACGCGGATGTGGCTCTGGGAACAAGCTTGATCATGGGCATCAATTCATGGCTCAGACTGACATGTTCAAATCCGATGTCGTGTGCAATCTTGCCGACCAGAGCTTCGTGGTCCGGAAAGGTGTAGCCGTGCATTAAGCATACGGCAACGCTGCGAAAACCGTGGTCGAACAGTTCCTGGAGTTGTGTCTTGATTTTGCCCTCTTCCGCCCTTTTCAATATCCTGACCGTCTCCCCAGACAGACCTTGGACGAGGTCCTCATTCTGATAATCTTCATGCTGAGCCTCAACCTTGGTTTTGTGCCGAGTTGGATCCTCGGCGTAATCTTCAAGCGTGACCCGCTCATCAATCTCGACCACTCTTTGATACAGGACGTCCGGCCTGCGGATCGCCAGATCGAAGATCTTGGGTCGTGACTGGTTTCCGATCTCGAGGCAGTCTTTGAAGCCTTTGGTCACCACCAAGGCCATCTTCTCACCTTTGCGCTCCAGCAACGCATTCGTCGCCACCGTCGTGCCCATCCTGATGCTTTCGATCTTGGATGTATCGAGTGGCTCACCGCGCGGAATTTCTCGTCCGGTGAACTTTGACATAAGTCTCCGAATACCTTCCAGAGGAGCGTCGTCATAATTTGACGGATCCTCGGACAGCAGCTTGATGATAATGTCATCTTCCATGCGTCCGGTCCCAGGATTGCCAACGCAATCTGTAAACGTGCCACCCCGCTGGAGACGGATCAGTTCCCTTCCCGGCCGGATATTTCATCGAAAACTCACGTCGATGGCAATGCGAATGCCTCGCTCGCTTCCTCCGGCGTCCCCCATGGCAAATCAATCAATTAATAAACCTTACAGAGGTCGGCACAGATAAAGTTATGGTGATGGATAGTTTCAACGCATCACCCAACACATTAAATTGGAATGCCGGCGGGGAAGGAGAACTCCGCCTCCCCACAGTCGGCTAGTAACGAACCTTGGGAAATCGCCTGGGTTGTCGAAGGTAGGCTTCTTGGGACAAAAAGTATCTCAAATACAAAAGCGATGCGCACTCTAAGAAGTCGTACTGTCTGACACCAGATTGTAAAAATGGTCCTGATTTTGCATGCCCGACCTCTTCCGGACATCGCGGCAGCAGACGGCGCCAAGAAGAGCATCATGTCCATCCGACTTGGATTCCAGAGACGACATAGTTCAGTAGATGGACAAGATGTCAATTGTCTAACGCACATGCTCAAGCCATAAAAGATGTCTTGTGACTCCTCCAGTTCCAAGGCTATCTGCCGTCCCTGCCACACATTTCACAAAGATATCCTGCTTCAAGAATAAGGTGAACTGCGAGGCGTGCCGGAACGCCACAGGAGTGATCACAAGCAGATTCGTCAAGTCATCCCTAATTGTCACTGATCAGCGGGAGCCGCGTTGCTGCCAGACGTTCTCTGGGCGCCGCGCTCCCCACCTCTGGTCACACAGTGCTTCACGATCCATGGATGCCGCAGCACGTCGTCCAGGGGTATTCTCTTTTCCGGATCAAGGACAAGAAGCTGGTGCAGGAGAGTTAGCAACGCCTGTGAGATGCTGACGTTCGTGACTCACCCTCTTGATCAGATCTTTGGCCTCAGGGCTCACGAAGTTAGGCACGGTCATGTCGCCGCGGGCGATCCTCCTCTGGGTCATGATGGGTGAGTCTTCAAACGGAGCCTCTCCTACGAGGAACTCATATGTGAGCACACCGAGACTCCACAGATCGACCTTTTCGTTGTAATAGTTGTCCGAACTTCCAGGCTTGAGCATTTCGGGTGGAAGATAGTCGAGGGTGCCACACATGGTCTGCCTTCGATTATTGGGTGCATGCACCGACCAGCCAAAATCCGAGATTTTGATCTCGCCATGGATTCCCACCAGGATGTTCTCCGGCTTGATGTCTCTGTGCATGACGTGCTTTTTGTGCAGGTACTTGAGAGCGGCCGCCATTTGGGCGATGTATTGCGCGGCCTTCCACTCCGGGAATCTGTTTTCTTTTCGAAGATGCTTGTACAACTCTCCCTTCCCCGCAAATTCCAGAATGAGAAAGACTCTCTTGCTGTCGTGGAAATGTCCGTACAATCGCAGAATATTGGGATGCCTCAAGTTCGACTGAATCTCAATCTCACGGCGGACCTGCTTTTCCACCTTTCCCTGCTGCAGTTCTGATTTGTGGAGCACCTTCAGCGCACAAACAAATCCCGAAGACCTCTCTCTTGCAAGGTACACCCGGCCAAACTTTCCCTTGCCGAGAGGCTTTCCGATTTCAAACATGCCCAAGTGGAAGTTCTTCGGAGTCTGTGGTTGATCAAAAAAATTGAGAGGGTTCGAGGAGCGCGGCACGGATGTCGAACTTTCCTCCGAACTACGTGATGAAGGGACCGGTTTCCTGACCGGTGATGGAGGGACAGTTGTGGTGGTGGTCGTCGTTGCGATCGCCGTCATCTGTCCAGTGTTTTGTCTTGATTCGTTGGTCGCCTGCAGAGCATACTTTACAAGATTGACTCGGTTCTGACTGGGTACAAGACTCGACATGGATATTGTCCCTGCTGCTTGCTGCCTTGGTGTCAACAAAGCAACGGTGCATTGCTCTCCATATCTCACCTTGGACTTGAGCATGGTCGAGGCGCTTGCGGGAGCTTCATTTTCGTCGTTGACGCTGAGATGCTCAAACCTGGCTTCCAACGTCTTTGTCGCCATTTGGCTTGACTTTCTGCTATGATTGAATGCGCTTCTTGTTCCGGAGTCGATGTTGGTCGACATAATGGCTGTTCTGTCTTCCTGACTTCCAGGCGCAGGCTTGGCAAATATTGTTGACCAGGCAACGCCTTATTGACTTGGCGGAGCATCACCCGCTTAAATACTGTAGCTCCGCCTAAAGGGTCATGCTCCGTCTTACCATTTTGATAGGTTGTATCAAATCGTTAAGAAAAGGCTGATCCCTTCTAGTGTGTGGCCATGTTTTCTCTCTTCAAACCCGCCGCCAATCACGATGAAATGGCGCCATCCTACACCATGGATGATACGAAAAGACCTAAGAAATTAGTAGGATCTGCACTGTGTAGTGCCAAACGTTCGGCCAGTGGGGTAAGCGCCTGCAGGTAATCCTACGGGGGACAATCCAGATGCACTGCCTGGGCCACCAGAACGGGATTTTAGTCCAAATCCAATACTGCCCTCACTGAAGAGGTGACTGGGGGCGGCAAGGTCTCGCAAACGTCCATCTTGTTTCCATTACCGCTAGGAGGGTCGACAAGAAGGGAGTCTGATTGATTTAGAGTGTCACCGCGTGGGCCGCAGTGCTGCACTCGAAGTTGTCTCTCGAGTGGCAGATCCTGCTGTGATGGCCAAGTTCTGCCACTTCTGAGTATGAAGAATACCAGTCTTCCCGTATGAGGTCTGCTTTGTCATTTCTTAAAAGGTGTTGGATAGGGTCCTGGCGAGCAATCATGGTCAATTAGTCGTTCGGGACAATTTAACTCGGTGTCAAGGAGGATCTATCAGAACAGACATTCCCAAGGGAGAGGACCATGTCTATTCATCGTGGAAATCTCAGTCCCACAATATGGTCAACACTTTCCGCCATCTCCCGACAATCGGTTCAGGCGTCTCGGGATCTCGCTCTACTTCATCCAACGCCGCGCCCAAGGGAATATCGGATAAAGACACGATCTTGGTCCGCTTCAAGAATTTCCAGAAGAGGTATGCCGTCAGCACGAGGGGAATATCACTTTTGGATAATATGTCAGCATGTACCACCGACTGAGAGAAGCTTTGCACCATGGCCCGCCCAAAGAAAAAGAAAAGACAGACTGGACTTACAGGTAGGACGAGATGAAGAGACTGGCTGACCAATTTCCCTTTGTAAAGACAGCAAAGCCGTTGGTCAGGAGGATGATGATGCACAAGACCAGCGCGGAGGGCGTTGAATAAGCTATTTGAAGATCGTGTCAGACATCTGACCAAGGGAAGTGAGACATCAAGACTTACGCGTCCACTTATTATGCCATGGGAGCGCCGTCAGCGGAAGATCTTGCTTCCTCATGGCGAGAATGAGCCGTTGATGGTTTATCAGGATCGTAATCCACGAGATGAGAACACCGCACGCTGTCAAATCGACAAACCAGTAGAACACGGTCAACGCTCCGCTCGACAAGGTCATGAAGGCGAGAAACATAAATGCCGTTTGCAGCAGCACACAGACATATGGCACGCCCCAATTTGTCGTTCTGAGGAAGATGCGTGGAGCCTGCTTCTTCAGGGCAAGACCGTAGAGAACGCGAGTACCCGCCAGAAGGGCCTGATTCGACGAAGACCACGCTGAAGTGATGACGATCGCGTTGACCACGGACGGAATGGCCTTGATGTCGGCGGCGCTGGCCGCAATGACAAAAGGGCTCTGTGCCGCGGTGCCAGATTCGTCGTCGAGACGCGGGTCGTCACTGGCCACGATCATGCCGACGATCAAGACCGCAAGGATATAGAAAAGTGCAACTCGTGCAAAGACTCTCTTACACGCCTTGGGGATGGTGGTCCGAGGATTGATGGTCTCTGCAGCTGCCATGGCCACGCTCTCCACGCCCGCGAAGCTGAAGACGGCATTGCTCATGACAGCCCAGTATCCGAGAAATTGTCCCCAATGCCCGCTCGCGATGTACTCGACAAACGGACCGGGATGCTTCCAATAACGAAAGCCGATCCGAGGCTGGGCCGGAGCGCCGCCGAGGTCGATGACCAAGCCCAGGATGATGAGGAAGAGGACGAGGAGGATCTTCAAGAGTGCGAAGAAGAATTCGACTTCGCCGTATATTCTGATAAAGGTAATTCCCACCGTGAATGTGAGAGCGATAAAGATAATGATCCAGAGGGACGAGTTGATGTCGGTCCAATACTGAAAGAGGACGCAGATAGCAGAGATCTCGGCGGGAATGGAAAGCAGATTTCCGTAGACAATGTTGTAGCTAAGACAATCAGATCGTCGCCGCCAGGTGCAACGAACAAGACTGGAAAAGAAGCGCTCACCCAATTGCAAAGCCCAAAGCAGGGTCCACGAGAAATTCTGCGTGTCGCACGAAAGAGCCTGTCACCGGGAGCAGCGCAGTCACCTCTCCCAGTGCGAATTGCACAGCGCAGACGATGAGACCGATGGTCGCGTAGCCGAGTAATGCTCCTAGCGGTCCGCCAGTTTGAATGGACCCGCCCAGGCCGAGAAAGAGACCGGTCCCCTGTTAACGTCCCGGTGAGTTCATGCTGGGCAGCGTGCGTGTAATGTCCTTACAATGGCGCCGGCGAGAGCGATCAGGCTGATATGCCTCTGATGAAGTCCCTGTGTCAGATCCCGCCGTTCGTTGACCGTGAGGAAATCGCCTTCATGGCTGTTCTGGGATACAGCCGCATCGTGTGCATCCTCCACCGGGGCCGCGACAGCAACGTCGATGTGTTTATTGGCAGAGTCATCACTGTTGGGCCCCATCATTTAGCACAGGAGGTCGCTAGGAGGAAAGAACAGGACCTGACGAGAGGAGTACTGGGAGAACTTTCAAAGACTTTGCTCATCGGAGCTTTATTTGGCGTGAAGGATCCAGCCGCTTGGTTGCATCCAAAAATGACGTGCTTGAAGAGGGCCGGAATGTGGCCCATGATTGGGCCGCTTACCTGTTGAAAGACCTTCCTGACCGTCGCCAGAAGCGGTGTCTGACAGATTTCCTGGCCAGATCCACTTCACAACGTCTTTAGTAGCAATTTTCATCTCTGCCACTTTTACTGCGGCCTACCGAAGACCAGCCATAACCAACGCGCCGCGGTCGATGTCGCGATCGGAGAGGCCGCTTGGCTGTCTCTGGGAACATGTTTGAGACGGGGTCAGTCAGTCAGTCTCTTTCCTGGCCTGAAGTCTCCTCACTCAGAGACACGGCCTTTGAAGCAGGGAGATGAGGTGTGTATAAAAGTGCCAGCGCCTTGGCAGCACCTTACATACGCCAGCGGAGTATGGTAGCTCCGGGTGGGTATTTTACCCAGACGTTTATCGATAGGGGGCTCACCAGCCATATTGTCATGCTGGCATCCAGCACACAATGCTCATCCCACATGGCCAGTGAAGGCTGGCTGACGCATGAAGATGATGTTGAACGGATCTGGCAGGCCGGGTGGTGTCGATACGACCTTTCCGTCGCGGTCGTCTGCAGCAGCACCGCCGAGGTCTTTCTCTATTGCGGGCTTTCGCATCACGACGCAAAAGTTGCCGATCCTGAAAGCTGGCCCTATCGAGGAGATGACCAGCAAACTCGGTATTACTCCGCCGGAAATGATCTTTGGCGACAACTTTGTTGCGATCGAGCATGTTCCCTCGAAGTGGGGCATCAAGTTTGACGCGTTTGGCGCACTCGACAGAGTTGACAAGACTGGTGAGAAGAGGTTGACGGTAGCGTATTCCAAGGAGTGGCAGCAAAGTCGCGAAGACTCGCATGACATTAAAGAGGTGGTGAAACCGTTTGACTGGTCGTATAGCACGGACTACAAGGGCGAGGTCGTCCATGGGGCACCACCGTTTCAGCCAACCTCGACGCCTATTCCTATTGAGCTGCTGAAGCGACCGGATCCGATATTGTTCTTCGACGACGTCATTCTTTACGAGGATGAATTGGCCGATAATGGCATCGCGATGCTGTCGTGCAAGATTCGCGTCATGCCTGCGAGGCTCCTGTTGCTCTGTCGATTTTTCTTGCGACTGGATAACGTCGTCCTGCGTATTCGAGACACGCGAGTGTATGTCGACTTTGGCCGGAACGAGGTGATCAGAGAATACGTCGCAAGAGAAGAGAACTACGACAAGGCCAGGGACGAATTGGCTAGTAGGGGAGACGACGTGACGGCGGCCTTACGAGATCCAAACCAGGTGGCAAACCTGCTGCCTGTTATTGAAAAGACTGCTGAAAAGGTGGAATTGGCTTGATTGACCGTCGAGCTGATACAGGCAAGGCCTGCAAAGGGCCTTCCAGGAGCGTGGCTGAGTATTGCAGGGCAAATCCTCGCCGAAGCACATCCATCCATCCTCCTCTAACCTTCTGCTGCGAATGGTTGAAAGTCCCATCGTACCTCGGCATCAAGAATTAATATCACCGTCTCGATATTGCTTCTGGCTCAGCGGTGTGATCTACATCTGGCCGATGCCGGTGGGGCCAGCCCTGAGGGTTATGGAAACTCGGTGCAACTCCTCGCCATCGCGGGCAAAGCAGCGCATCAGTGCATCAGCGCGTCAGCGCATCGGTGGTTCCACATAGCAACTCATGGCTATTCAACAGAGCTGTCCTGTTTGTTTTCCAGATTTCGAGCTCCGGCAACTGTGCTCCTGACTAGCGGCGCTCTACAACCCACAGGACGGCAAAGATGTGGGGGACGGGAAGAGGATGTCGAGCGCGGGCTTCGCGTTTCTGCCGCGGATAACCTGTCGTCGCAATGAGGACCGCTCGAAATCATAGAACGGACCAGTGGACCGGTCTGTCCCGGTGCACACACCCCAAGATACTTCACACACTGAATTCTGCCCAATTGGCAATCCTATGGTCATGAAAAGAGACGCTACTGGGTGGATACTCTCCTTTGCCTGATTCAACCCCGATTTTTGACCATGGGCTCCTCCGACTTTCCTGGCTAAGGAAGTGTCACCCCGCACGGTGCCGAAAAGCCGTTTTTACGATGAGATAAGGTCGCCTAAAAAAACAACCAGCCAGTCCCGGCTACCGGCACCAGCACCCTGGCCATGAACAGCTCACATAACAAATAGATGGCGACGTCCACCTCATATGCCAATTTGAAAAACTCGATTGACGCCAGAAATTCCCCTTCTCTTGCCTGTGGTCTGGATCTCTTCAAACCCCGGAGAGAGGGCGCTTGTTTCTCATGGAGAAATCAGGGGTCCCCGACCCGAGTGCCGCTCCGGATCTGGCCAAGGAGACCCTGGTCGTGACCCAGGCCGAGGCGAGCCCTGGTGCGAGTCGCTCCGTCTCGCACCTTGAGAGTGTTGATCTCGAAAAGGCCGACGTGGAGCAAGAGAAGTCAGGCACGGCGATAATTCAGCCAGTCACAGATCCGGACATTGTTGACTGGGACGGACCTGACGACCCGGAAAAAGCCCTCAACTGGCCAGCTTCCAAAAAATGGGTCCAAATTTTCACACTCTCTTTGCTGACCCTTCTGACGTGCGTCCTCCCCCCAAACCCCGGGCCCATTCCGTGAAGCATGTCTTGACTCAGTTCCAGGCCATGGGGATCGTCTATGCTCGCACCGGGCGTCCCCGATGTGATGCGGGAATTCAAGTCGACCAACGTCAATTTGGAGTCACTGGTCGTTTCTATTTACATCCTGGGGTATGCCTTCGGCCCGCTCGTCATCGCACCTTTGAGTGAACTGTACGGTCGTCTCCCGCTCTACCACGCAAATACCGTCCTATTTCTGGTCTTCAATATCGCCTGTGCCAAATCGACCAGCCTCTCGATGCTTATTGTGTTTCGATTTTTGGCCGGTCTCGCCGGCTCGTGTCCAATCACCATCGGTTCCGGCAGCATTGCGGATTGTTTTAGACAAGAGGAGCGTGGGCGAGTCTTGGCCATGTGGACGTTTCCCGTCCTGTTTGGCCCCTCTGTCGGTCCCGTTGTCGGATCATACTTGTCGTCCGCAGCAGGATGGCGTTGGGATTTCTGGTTCCTCGTGATTTGGGTCTGCTCCACCTGATTCGGGCCGCGCGAAACTTGACTAATACCGTTGCAGACCGGAGTCATGATTGTGATGTGCGTCTTATGTCTCCGCGAGACATACCCGCCTATTTTACTGGAAAGAAAAACACGCCGGTTGCGGAAGGAGACGGGCAATCCAGCGCTTCGATCTGCCCTTCAGTCCTCCAGGACTCCTATGGAGTTACTCCTTCTCTCGGTGGTCCGCCCGACCAAGATGCTGTTCCTCTCACCCATCGTTTTTGGCCTCTCTCTGTACGTTGCCGTCAGCTACGGCTATCTATATCTCGTATTCACGACCATGACAGAGATATTCGAAACTCAGTATGGAATCAACGCCAGGAATGTCGGTCTCACCTATCTTGGCACGGGCGTTGGACAATTATTGGCTCTCGTGGTTTTTGGCGCCGTTTCGGACCCCCTGTTGAAACGGATGGCCAAAGGCGGAGAAATGAAACCTGAATATCGTCTCCCGTTCTTGTGGGTTGGCGCCGTTCTCGTGCCGGCAGGCCTCCTCCTCTACGGATGGACTGCTCAGTACAAGGTTCACTACATGGTGCCCGTGATTGGAACATCCCTCTTGGGTTTTGGAATGATAGGAACCTTTATGCCAATCACCACCTACCTGGTCGACGCCTACACGATATACGCGGCAAGCGCCGTCGCAGCCAATACGGTACTGCGAAGCCTGGGCGGTGCTGTGCTTCCCTTGTGCGGGACGCAAATGTATGACAGGCTTGGGCTGGGTTGGGGGAATAGCTTGCTAGCGTTCATTTCTCTGGCCATGACACCCATGATCTGGGTTTTCTTAAGATATGGTGAATCGATCAGGAAGCACCCACGATTTCAACTACAACTTTGAGCACGACAACGTTCCGACAGAGCAGCACAATGCTGGATGTTGAACCAAATCAGCAAGACCAATATTACCCACCTGAAACAGCAGATTTGACCGTGGCATCCTGAATCAGATCAGGCGTGGTGCTCCCGAGTTTAGAAAAGCATTTATGAGGGCATGAAAAGTGTTATCGTCAATCGGAAGTGATTGGCAGGAAGAGCGGGACGTCGCCAGAGACGCTCGCGTGTGATGACCTGCCGAATGTTGATAGAAAAAGTCGTCGGAGTCTGGAACAAGCTTCGCACGGTTTGCAGGCCTCAAGTTTGGAGGAAGCCCCGATGTATGAACGGCGCGGAAGAGTTGGAGCTGACGATCTGCATGGCAAGTTATACATATACTTGAACAGACAGCTTGAGGACCAGCACAACTCACTTTCTGGCCGGGATTTATCTGCCCTATGTCACAGCAGTGTGCTATTGACTTTGAGAGCATCCAGTTCATAGATGAGCCAAGCTGATGAAGAAGTCCGCCAAGACACCGTAGAGAAACACAGTTGGAGGGGAGCCCACTGAGAAGGTAGTCGTCCAGTCTGATACTTTTGTCAATCCAGTCTGATACTTTCCTCAATCCAGTCTGATACTCCCGTCAATCCAGTCTGATCCTTTCCAGTCAATCGACCTCTTCAGTCTCATTATATCAGTGCCATTGAGGATGCAGCAGGTTGGAATCCAAGGCAACTAATGCAACAGACTTCAAGCGACGGTTACCCTTTTGAGAGTTGTCGAAGCTCGAGGTGCACAGAGACAGACAGGACATAGAATTTCGGCCGGTCGCCATGTTCAACGTGTCGGCCTGGATAAAGCATGGTATAGCGGTATACGTTGCACCACCTTCGTTATCTTCACAACCTCACGACTGCCCTGGTTAGGAGGATGGATCTTCATCGGGAATGAATTGTTCATCTTTTGCTCGCAGGGCAAGAATGAGATCGGGATACTCCCCGTTGCCGCAGCAGAGAGCCAGTCCAGCCAATCCTGATTGAACTACAGAGCGAACCGAACTGCACGTGAAATCGAGGATAATTTTCACAATTTCCGGGTTTGTGGCTTTTCAGTTCGTCCCTGGCATGGAGCGATTCCAGGGTGCAGTGGCCCAAGGAACGGAGTGCCAGGAGAATGGATCGGAACCACCAATTGATAGCGTCCGGCGCAATTTCCGGCATGCTAGAACTGGAAAGGTGTGCAGGCTGCTGATCTCGAAGCGACAACAAACCTGTCCTTCATTCGCTCGACGGACGACACCTCAAATAACCCGGATTAGAAGGTAAGCCACAAAGACACGGCTTGCACTATCAAGCATTTCGGCAAGGTAAAGTGCTTCCACTCATTGCGTCAGGAGATGGCGCAAAAAAGGGCCTGTTGGAGGTCCCCCTTGTTTTCAATATCTCAACGCGTCTGTGAAGCTCGCAAGCAGTCGAAGCAAACCTCTCCGTCGAGATGGCCGAGACGGTCGCTTATGTCGCTCTTTTTCTTACACTCTTTTGTTCTCGTTTTTGTCTCGCTCTGCCTTCCATTCCCGTAGCAACCGAGCCGATCATTACGAGTGTCACAGTCGACACTGTCTTGCCGTCTTTAGTTACCATTTATTCCGTCGTCACTACGACATCTTCAGAGGATGGGCTCTCGACATACACAACCACGGTGCGCGGGTCTCCAGTGGTTGTTACAACCGACACTGGACCGCTTCCGGCGTCGGCCATATCGTTCACGAGTACCATCACGTCCACCATCTTGGTCACGACAAGCCAGGTAGTCGTTAGCACCATTGGTTATTCCACTGTTCTGGCTCCTGATCCGACTACAAATGTAAGGCTCACCCCGGAGACAAGCGTTCTCGTTCTCAACAGTGTGGCCTAATGGACTGTGCAATAGAGCCCGGCAACAACGGACACGGACACGGCCACGGACACGGCCACGCCCACAGCCACGGTCACGGCCACGACCACGACCACGACCACGACCCCGAGTTTAACATCAGCGCCGACCGTGGCGAGTACGACGGAAACGGGAACCACTTTCTCTCTACAAAGTTCCACCCTCTCTCCCAGTGGCACAACTTATTCCGAAGCGACGTCGGCAAGATCATCTTCATCAGCAACGCCTGCCATCAATGGCGAATCAGCGGTGAAAGCGTCATCTCATGGCCTGTCAACAGGCGCTAAAGCTGGGGTCGGCGTCGGCGTGGCTCTTGGGGTCAGCATCTTGGTAGCCCTCGCATTTTACCTGGGTCTGCTGTATTCACGCCGTCGCCGCCATGGTGAGGAGGACGCCAAATTCAGCCTCCCGTCAGAGGACACCTTTCAAAGCGGACCTCCTTACGAGTTCTCAGGTAAGGGACAGCTTGACACACCGGAGCATGAATGGTCGGGTCCGGAGAAGAGGATGGCTCCTCTATACGAAACGGCACCATCTCGCCTCCATGATACCGAAGAGCTCTCGGCTTTACCGGAGATCAAAGAGCCAGCTGATGCACCGATGTATATTGGTGTGCCTGCCCATATGTCTGGCAGTAAGCGGTGGAGTATGCCTGGATACGGGAAGAACTGAACGCCACATCTATCCTCTTCCCCCTGTCGAGCACGTTCACTTGGAAGACTTGATCAATGGGTCAAGGACTCTTGTGCCGGCATCTGGAGCGTCTCATTGCATACCGATGGTCAAGATGAGGATCGTGAGGTTTAACAGAAAAACTTCCATCTGAGGCGTTTGACCTCAGGATGCCAATCGAGACTCGAAGAATTTCTCCCAGGAAGGAATTTTCCCAGGAATTCTCCTCACACTGTATTGTGTGTGGAATTCTATAGGCAAAAGGGTCCACAACCGTCCAGGGAATGGCAACTGCGTGATCGGCGGAGGTTCAGTGAACGGTCGATCCGGGCAGTGTCGGGTCTCAATTCTTCCGAGCTTCGAGTCATCATTGTCTGTGCATGCGTTGGACCCTGGCTACACCAATCTAACCACAGGTCGAAGATGAGTACAAAACGGAAACGAGTGTTCCAGGCATCACGAGCTGGACCAAGGTTCGCGGATCTCGTCTCCTACCGCCAGCTGCAGAAAGTCTTCGGAACATGTTATTACCCGGATGAGAATGGGATGGTTGACAGAGCTTCGGACTGGTCGGGAAACGACATTGTCTCTACACAGGGAATAAAGACATCGGGTGACGACGACGAAAGCAGCCGAGGCCAGGACGATGGTGGAAGCCGTTTTACGTGCAGAACAGCACGCGAGAGCGCCTCTTGATTTCATCACTGTCTTCGTGTTTTCGATGTCTATGGGGCTGTGATGTGCAGCTGCAGGTTGGACAGACTAGATGGTGATGTGATACTGACTCTTGAAAGACAATACGAGAGAGAAGTTGTTTTGACTTTGGACTTGACGCCTGCTTGCTGCCAGTCACAGATAGCCAATGTAGAGCAATTGGAGCCCGATATCCTACGCCCGTAATGTGTTATGCCTGCAGAACGTCCATGGCGTGACAGGAGCACCAGCACCCGTCTGTTAACCAAGCAGATACTTCCAAACGCAGAGATTGTGGGTGAAAATGCGGACAATAACGATCTGGATTGGGCCCGAGAAATGGCGGTCTGACCTCTATGACCATACATCGCAACGGGATTCCTCTTTCGCTGGCGCTAACTAAAGAGGAAGTAACCAGGACTAGTGGTGGGTTGAAGCAGACAAACCCGGAAATAACAGGACACAGCTTCGTAATACAGCAAATAAATCTTCTCTTCCACTCGAGTGCGTCCAAAATACTGGGGATGTCACGTGAGCCAAGACTTGGATCGCCGATGGTCGGATGGAAGGCGGCGACCTTTCAAGTTTTCACATCAGCGACCTCGTTGGAACTAGGAAAGCTCTGCCGCCGTGGGCCTCTTTTTGAATCGGCTATCTCGTGTCATCAAAGGTACGCTTGGTCGGGTCCTGCAAGATGCCGGCGCTGTTGGACGACCCCGAGTCACCAGTCGTCTACCGGGCATCTGGGCAAGGACCTTATCCTACGCCAGATAATCCGCAAATACCGTCATCGATATTTCCAAGACCGGTGACCTTGAGAGATCGGGTGACGATCGCGACATTGATACCATTTTTCACGCCAGATGCGGTGCCGAAGAGGCTGTTGGCATACCTCTGCAACAACTTGAACAAGGAAATCGAGAGCGGGGACACGTATCCGATGATCGATCCGCTCCCCTTGGAGACCTTTGGTCCTTACTGGTTTGGCAATTTTGGGGCAGTCATGATCCTGGGCGACATCGGTGGCATCGAAGCGGTCAATGAAATGGAACGCAGCGGTGCTGACTGGAATAAGCTGTGTCTGGGTAGCTTCTACGTCAAGCCCAACTATCCGGGCCGGAGCAGTCATGTGTGCAACGGAGGATTCTTGGTGACGCCGGCGGCGCGCAACAAGGGCGTAGGCAAGTCCATGGGCCAGTGCTACCTCGACTGGGCCCCCCAATTGGTAAGCGAGGACTGGGGCGGACTGGAATTGCGACGTGATTGACTCTCTCCACAGGGATACACGTATTCAGTCTTTAATCTGGTCTACGAAACAAACACAGCATCCACCAGGATATGGGATTCCCTCGGCTTTAAACGCCTCGGTCGAATTCCTGGTTGTGGCAACCTCAAGTCGTTTGACGAACCGGTGGGCGCGATCATCTATGGACGAGACCTCAAATCGGAGGGAGAAAATGTGGTCTCCGAAGAGCGTTTCGATAAGATACGGTACTACTTACGCCATTCGCTATACCCGCAGGGTGCTGATAGATCTGAAAAGAGCCGATTAAGGAGTGCCGCCACGCACTATAAATTGGTCGGCGGTCAGGACGGCGTGCCGGAAAAGTTAATGTTGAAAGACAAGGAGGTGATCTCGGACCCCCAGGCGCAGTACGAAATTGCCAAACAGATCCATCTGCAGGCCCACGGTGGCATCAACAAAACCACGGCCATCATTGCCACCAAGTATCACTGGGTCCGCATCAAGGAGACGGTCAGCCATGTGATCAAGAATTGCCCCGAGTGTAAGGACACGAACAAACCTCCCATCATCCGCTCAGAGGGGACGAGACCTGGTCGGAGCAAGACGATCGATGAACCTCCGGCGCCCGTCGTCCCTCCCGCCCCAGCAGCGCCCGAAGTGCACCCCTCGGGACCGCCCGACGACCTGTCCACCAACCACCTCACGGACCATGACTTTACCAGCATCCAACAGCCCATGGATCTCGGCAGTGATCACTTAACCGACAACGACGCCCATCTGGGTGCATATGACGACATGGCCATCGACCCGCAGATCATGGAGCAGCTTCAAGCGCAATTAGCGTCCGAGTACGAGCAACATCCTCATGCATATGTGCAGCCGGGTATGCCTCAATATGCCGACACCTCCCACCTCCCTCCGCATGACCATCATGATTTCAGCCACCAGCCACCAGATCACCAATTCATGCACGACCCTAGTTCGGCCATGATCGCCCACGACCACGTCATGGACGATGGCAACAACGGGTCCGGCCTGAGCAACATGCAGCCCATACAGCACGTCCTGCCGATGGACTACATGAATCCTCCAGGGGGACAGCAATACAAGCAATAAGATTGATCATGGCGTTCGGCACCGGCGGGGAGTGGATATTCAAGGGTAGGAAGCTCGGACCCGACCACGTACGGGCCGCATTCGGGAGCAGAATCTCCGGGACGAGATACAATCGCATGAGAAGGTGTTGAAGATCGTGGCGACAGGCCTGACGTAAATAAAACGAATGAAATTTGCCAGTTATGAGCTACCATCTGTCCGGTCCTCTTCGAAGTGAGGGCCAGTATTTGACAAGTCCCGTTGAGGAATATATCCCGGACATTTGATCGTGCCCTGGTACATCCAGGACTTCTGATGATCGACTGCCGCAGGGACCAATGACCTGCCACGGATGAGAGAAAATCCAGACTCAGCCTTATGTGCCAGGACAGCGCCAAGAATTTCCCAAACGGCCCGCCAAGGTTATAAAAAGTTCGGAATGAACGCGGTGGCGAGGGACCAGAGACAGTATTGTTGACCCGACTCTCGAGAAGTGGTTGACGATGGCAGCATTTGGCGGTCAAACGCCCACCATCATTGTCCTGAAAGAAGGCACGAGGACTCTCCCCTGCGCGAGGGGATCTTTGCACTAACAGAGGCAGGCACGGACGATTCCCAGGGCAAAGGGCAAGTCATCTCCAACATCAACGCTTGCTTAGCGGTGCAAAGCACGATCAAAACCACCCTCGGTCCTTACGGCGGCGATCTCCTTCTCGTGGACGCCAACGGCAAGCAAACCATCACCAACGATGGCGCCACGGTGATGAAGCTTTTGGACATTGTCCACCCGGCGGCACGAATCTTGACCGATATTGCACGATCACAAGATGCCGAAGTCGGTGACGGCACCACCTCGGTGGTCGTCCTGGCCGGGGAGATCCTGAAAGAGATCAAAGATCACGTCGAGCAAGGCGTGAGCACACAAACGATTATCAAAGGGCTCCGGAGGGCGTCGGCCATGGCCATCAACAAGATCAAGGAGATCTCGGTCAGCACAAGCGAGAGCAGCAACCAAGAGGAGGTGCTGAGGAAGCTGGCGGCCACGGCGATGAACAGCAAGCTGATCCACCGCAACGCCGATTTCTTCACCAAAAGTATGTAGACCGGCCGCCGGTCACGACGTTGTATGCTAACACACCGACTCTAGTGGTGGTGGACGCCGTGCTCTCCCTCGATCCGCAGGACCTCAATGAGAAGCTCATCGGCATCAAAAAGGTCACGGGCGGCGCCCTCGAAGATTCGTTGTTCATCGACGGGGTCGCCTTCAAAAAGACCTTTTCCTATGCCGGCTTTGAGCAGCAACCCAAGAGCTTCCAGAACCCCAAGATCGTCTGTCTCAACGTCGAGCTCGAACTCAAGGCCGAGAAGGATAACGCGGAGGTGCGAGTGGATCAGGTGGCCGAATACCAGGCCATCGTCGACGCCGAGTGGCAGATCATCTACAACAAAATGGAAGCCCTGTATCGGACCGGGGCCAAGGTGGTGCTCAGCCGACTCCCGATCGGTGACCTGGCCACGCAATATTTCGCCGACCGCGACATCTTCTGCGCGGGCCGAGTGTCGGCCGATGACATGGAGCGCGTCTGTCAGGCGACGGGCGCCTCGATGCAATCGACCTGCTCCGATATCCAAGATTCTTACCTCGGCACCTGCGGCCTGTTTGAAGAGCGACAGATTGGAGGAGAGCGTTTCAACCTCTTTTCTCACTGTCCCGAAGCCAAGACCTGCACGTTGGTGTTGCGAGGAGGGGCCGAGCAATTCATCGCCGAAGTCGAACGATCCTTACACGACGCCATCATGATTGTCAAGCGCGCCCTGCGCAACAGCAGCATCGTCGCCGGGGGGGGCGCCACCGAAATGGAGGTGTCGGGATACCTCCACCGATATGCGGACAAGAACGTGCCCCATAAGCAACAGGCCGTCGTCAAAGCGTTTGCAAAGGCGCTGGAGATTATCCCCCGCCAGTTGTGCGACAACGCAGGATTCGACGCCACCGACATTCTGAACCGGCTGCGCGTCGAACACCGGAAGGGCAACGTCTGGGCCGGCGTCGACTTTGACCACGAAGGCGTGCGGAACAACATGGACGCCTTTGTGTGGGAGCCCAGTCTGGTCAAGGTCAACGCCATTCAAGCCGCGGTCGAAGCGGCCTGCTTGATTTTGAGCGTCGACGAGACCATCAAAAATGAAGAATCACAACAGCCCCAGGCGCCACAGCGGGGACTTCCTCCGGGCGCCGCTCAGCGCGCCTTGAGAGGGAGAGGTCGCGGCATGCCACGGCGCTGATGCCGCGGACCGTGGTGATGGCGACAGGAAAAAATTTGGTCTCACGTCGAAAAAGAAAACACGGGCCCCGTTTTATTAGCGAGCATTGTCTCCGGCGCAGGAGCTTATGATACGACAGCGTTGACTGTGGTTGGTGGAATCATGACTGGGATGAGGGAGGGACATGACGCACCCGGGCGGGATCGTCCAGCTAAGCATTTGGTGTGAACGGGGTCGCCGACCCAGGGACAGGGCACCGCCTCATCCGTTTGGAGATGACCATCACCTTTCCGGCTTTCCTGAGGCTGTAGATACTGGAAGCGGAAGGGGTTCAAGAAACAGACAAGCTGACAGACACTCTTCAGCCTCAGTCTGCACGCATCCCCCCAGCGAATCAACCATGTTAGCCAACCCTGCACGCAGCTAGCCACAACTGTCGCCGCCACCAGAACGGATCCAGCTCGCTGGCCTGGAGCGCAATCTGCCACGTGGTGCATCTGGGTCATGGCCACGAACTGAGCTCATGATGTCAATAATGGAGATGATGTTCGCAATTGCGGCAGCTAGCGAGCTGCCGAGTGAGACCATTCTCGGATCCAGCTGTCCTAGAGCAGCACAGAGGCAGCTGGCTGTCAGTCGTTGTCATTCCACCGCCCGGCACGCCTTGCCCGTTCACGACTGGGAGTTGGTCGCATTGTCGGCCAGCCCTCACTGGGGCCGGTCTGGCCTTTCATTGTGCCATTCTGGAGATCAAGCTGCGTGTCGAGCACGAACGAAACGCGATCAAAGATAGATCGTAGCTGCAGGGGCAACGGACTAGAGAGAGCCACGTCCTTTTGATGTGGTGTGCTTGTCCTGATTGTGTCACCGGGCTCTAGACCGAACCGAACCGTCAGAGTGACAAGCCAGGGGAGGCGGAGGTGCCGGTGTGACGGGTGATGGGTGCTGGCCCATCTGGGGCCCGTGCACTTCACTAGTGGCCCAGAAGGCATTCGTCAGCTTGTTTTTCTCTCCAAACTCCTTGCAAGGTCCAGGATTTACCGGGGGGAATCGCTGGGCCGGGCAGGCATACAAGCGAACCACCACATCAACTGCGGCTGTCATCCTTGGCTCACACTTGAATCCATCTTTCACACCGGGCGCGTCGTCGTCTCTTTAGAATCTTGGACTATTTTCCTCCCTTCCATCGATCTATATCCCGGGGACCAGGTGCCACTGCGCGCCCTCGCACTTCTCGGCTTACCGGCACGCACGTCGGAGGACCGAAAATCTCTTTTGCAGCGGTCGGCTACCTACTTAACCACCTTCTGGTTCTCCTCCCGGTCGATCAACGCGTGGCACCGTCTCGGGGCTCTTGAAAGCGCCCGCTTGCCTCTTCCTCGCCACACACTCGGCCATGTCCTTCTATCCCGGCCAGGGCGGTTACGGAGTCCAGCAACACCATGGAGGGGGTTATGGCCACCCTCCACAGTCTTACTCACCACAACCGTATCCCCCTCAGGGCTATGGCGGAGGTTATCCACCGCAAGGCTACGGGGCACCCGCCAGTTACAACGCCCCCCCTCCTCAGGTAGCACCGTATGGGTATAACAATCCCAACCCGCCCCCGGGCGGCTATGGGGGAGGTTATGGCCCACCACCGCAAGCGAATGGCTATCCGGGTAAGACACGACGGCCGAGAGGCTCGAGGTCACGTCCCAACGTCCGCTGACTTTCTTCTCCAGGGCCGCGGCCGGGCATGCCTGCTGGGTACAACAGCAATCCATATCCACAACAGGGCGGCTACGGTTCACCACAGCCGCCTCCGAGCGGACCACAAGCGTTCGGCAACGGGGCCCCGAGCGAGTATAGCTTTCAGTACTCCAACTGCACGGGCAAGAGGAAAGCTCTGTTGATCGGAATCAACTATTTCGGTCAACGAGGACAGCTGCGTGGCTGCATCAACGACGTCAAGAACATGTCGACCTATCTCAACCAGAACTTTGGCTACGCGCGGGAGGATATGGTCATCCTCACCGACGACCAGCAGAACCCGATGTCGCAACCGACCAAGGCCAACATCCTCCGAGCGATGCACTGGCTCGTCAGAGATGCGCACCCCAACGACTCACTCTTTTTTCATTACAGCGGCCACGGCGGCCAGACGCCCGATCTGGACGGGGATGAAGAGGACGGCTACGATGAGGTGATCTATCCCGTGGACTTTCGCACCGCCGGCCACATCGTGGACGACGAGATGCACCGCATCATGGTCAAGTCGTTGCCCGCCGGCGTCCGACTCACGGCCATCTTCGATTCCTGCCATTCGGGTTCCGCCCTCGACCTGCCCTACATCTACTCGACCTCTGGTGTGCTGAAGGAACCCAACCTGGCCAAGGAGGCCGGTCAAGGTCTGTTGTCCATTGTCTCGTCCTACGCCCGGGGCGACCTGGGGGGAATGACGTCGACGGCCATGGGGCTGTTCAAGAAGGCGGCCACGGGCAACGCCACCTACGAGCGGAATAAGCAGACCAAGACCAGCCCGGCCGACGTGGTGATGTGGTCAGGCAGCAAAGATGAGCAGACCAGCCAAGACGCCAATATCGGGGGCGAAGCGACGGGCGCCATGAGCTGGGCGTTTGTGACCGCGTTGAAGAAGAACCCGCATCAAAGCTATGTGCAGTTGCTGAACAGCATCCGTGAGGAGTTGGCGACCAAGTACACGCAAAAGCCACAGCTGAGCTGCTCACACCCACTGAGTAAGGAGAGTCCTTTTTCATCCGGCAAATGGCTAACCACGGCAGATACCAATTTGTTGTACGTCATGTAACGCGGCTGGATTGATTGATCGATTCGTGAAAAGAGAAAATGGTCCCATCGTTCCCCCGTGGCGGAGCGATGGGGCGAGGGGGCCATTGTGCGAGTACATAATTAGTTCTGTATCTGCCTCGGACGTTACCAAGCATGTTATGCATTAGGCCATGAGGTTGTAATGAAGGAATGAAGGCAGGCAATCTGTATCACCGGACGCCCTGCAAAAGCCATGGCAGTGCTCAGCCTGGTTCACCTCTCACCTACTCGGATAGAGCCAGGAGTCAGCCTGACTCTTGGCGGAGGAACGACGAGGAGGTCGGGTTGTTGGCCTGGCTGAATCAAAAGTTCAATGAGAAACTTGCTGCTTCACTTTGTCGACCCGTCCTTCCACTGGCACCCCAGCAAAACTGGGCGCGATCCCCTGCCGAGGCCCGTCTTGGCCGTCTGAGCACATGACGTCGACGTCGCCTGAGCCACAGCAGAGATCAGTATACTTCAAGTGTGCGTTTGCTCTTCGCTTCTGTTGTCCATGACAATGACCACTGCGACCCGCGACCTGACCTTCCCGGCACACGCGATGGTGATCAGCTCCACGATGACCTCCACACACGTCCCACGATGAAGCCGGATGTCCCTCCTTCGTACGAGAGCGCCATCAGTCGCGAGGCATGGACCGTCATTGCCCCGTACATTCCCTCCAGTGACCTGTGCTCGGCCTGTCTGGTGTCACAGAAGTGGTATTCGATATTTGTCCCCTTCTTGTGGGGGGACCCGGCCTCGCACTTTGGAATCGCCAACGACGCCGTCTACGTGGCGCTGACCCGGTTCAAGAGGACGCTGCGAAAGGCACGGTTGAGCGTCCGCAGTCTGACCCATACCCTCCACCTGCCCCCTGCCCTCAGCGAAATCTACGGCGGGCCGAATCCCACGTGGCTGCGCGATGTGCTCGAGAACCTGCCGAACCTGCAGAGCTTGATCGTCGCCAAGCTGCCATTTTTTGACCACCATAGCCTTCTCGCGCTGAGAACGACGGGACTGGTGGGAAGAAAAGCATTGTCCAGTGAGGAAGAGCGGCCGCCGCTGCCGACGTTTGGACTCAAACTCTTGCTGGCCTCGGGCGAGCCGAACGCAACATCGCTCGGTCTCACGGTCGCGATTCCCCGGTTCCCCAACTTGGTGTACTTGGATTTGTCCTACACCACCCCGGCGCGTGACGCGGCGGTCCTGGCGGCGCTGCAGCCCCTGCATGACCTGCAAGCGCTCAAGTTGCGCGGCATTGGCCTTCGCGATGGCGAGGTCGAGGTCCTGGCCAACTCGATTGGCATCCGAGTCCGGCTCTTGGACCTCAGAGACAATCAGTTGACCGACATGGCGGTCCGGTCGCTGATGCAAGTCTGCTTTTTACCCCCCGACGCCCCCCCATCGAGCAGGCTGAACGTCGAGGACTGGCCCGTGGGCATGACGCCGGGCCCGGACTTCTTCAGTCTCGACACGCTGAGAAGCGAAGAGTTCGACCACGAGCTGCTCAAGCAACTGACCCGCCCGTTCACCGGCCGGCTGGCGTTCGAGGACATTCCACATCGAGGACTGACCCATCTCTACATTTCCGGGAACCACCTCTCTGTCGAAGGCATCTCGAGTCTGTTGAAGTCGAAACGCCTACACATTCTGGACGGCGGGACGGTGGACACCGTCAAGACGATTACCCGTACTCACTCTCTGACCGAGCCGACCAGATACACGGACGAAGTACGTTTCCCGGGTGCCGAGAAACTGGTGCCCGTCCTGGCCCGGGACGCCAGCAAAAACCTGACCTATCTTCGGATCGACCATGCTCTGGTCACGGCAAACACCGACCACACCGCGAAAGAGCCGACGAGATCGCCTCACGGCGACACCGTCGAGCTGGCAGGTTCAGCACCGCTGTCTGCTGAATTACCCGCGAGGTCACGACCGATGGTGGAGGCTGCGGCCCCGGCGCATTATCCTGCGGAAATGCCAGGAATCTCAGGCCCCATTTTTGAGCTAGATGCGACGCCCGCTCCGCCTCGACACGAGCTGATTGGCGACCTCATGTATTTTGCCGTCAGCCCCCCCGTGGGTGAGAAGCCCGCCGAGAGCTCTCCCGCTGGAGAAATGATGAGCCCGATCAGAGGCGAAGGACCGTATGCCCCGGAAGTCGTCACCAACGGCTGCCATTCGACCGACCACGGGACGGGCGACCGAGTGCCTGATCCGGCAGAGATCTCTGACGAATCTTCGACTCAGAGCAACAAGTCCGTCGTCTTTTCCCCCGTCTCTCCCATGTCCCCTCATGGGGCCCTCAACGGAACGATGATCAGCACCTCCCGCCGACCGCCCTTTGCATTCCAATCACTGGCCGCACCCGTTCCGGCGGAACAGACACTCGTGCTCGAGCGTGTCCAGGGGATGGCGCAAATCCTGGAGGCACCCCCTCTCGTCGTCCCTGCACCGCCGCCCTCTCCGTTCATCCCTCGCCAGGCACGGATCGATGCGCTCCTCCGGAAACGGCCGGCCGCTTTGCGACCGCCCAACCGGTCTCCATCGGACATGGACCGGTCGGAACTCTCGTCACTCCATCCCGCCGCCCTGCCCAACCTGCGCAGCTTGATCCTCACCAATGTCCCCCTGACCGTCCCGGTGTCGTCTGCGGTCATCCCGGCGTTGAAAGCCTTCATCTCGGCCTGCGCCGATGAGTCCGCACTTTCACGCCTCCTGGCAAAGACCAATTATTCTCTCCCGCCGGGCCGGGCGAGGTCGATGGCTGAAATCGAACATGCCAAGTCTCTGTTCGCGCTGACCATGATCGTCCTCGAAATGGGGCAGCCGGCGAATTCCAACGTCAAGTCGCAACGGGCCTGGGAGCATTCCCGCCAACGACTGAGCATGAGCAAGAGCTCGACCGGGGATCGGGACAGTGAGAATTTGTGGTCGGCCGCCGAGAATGATTTCTCCTTCTTTGGCGAAGAGGGTGAAGAGAAGGATGAGTGCGGGATTTACCAGCACGACCCCGAAAAGTACTTTCCCACCGCCCATTTTGACGACAAGATCCTGCTCGGGCCGAACGACAGTGACGACACGCTTGCCGGAACACACAATCCGCACGGCGGCCATTTCCCCGCATTGAGTCCTTTCGCCATGAACCTGGCTCGATCGGGGACGATCCTGAAGAGCCCGAGGGATTTACCCCTGGGGCGGAACAGGCGCAGTTCCAACGAGTCCCAGAGAAGCACGGACAGCCGGGCGGCGGTGGTAGAGATGCAAGGCCCGATGCCGTCGCCCCGAATGAAGGTGCCGATGTCGGTGCCGACCGTGAACGAGCCGGAAGAGGCCAAACTGGACGTCGTTCAGGAGCTGGCCGCCTGGCGAAAGGAGAGGAAGAAGGCCTACGAAGACGAGCTCGAACGGTACCGCCGGAAGCGTGGCATGAATGGCTTGCCCCATGGAACCAGCTCATTCGACGTCAGCGACATCGACATGCCCTTTGTCGAAGGACATTGGAAAGGTGAGGTCAAGGTTGTCCGCAATGCCGCCCCGAAAGGGAGGACCGGAGTGGTTGACATGTATGGAAACTACTTTGAAAAGGGATATCTATATCCCTGATGCATGACATTGATCTGTGGTGCTAGCATCATCGAGCCGCATGATTTGCTTTTGATCTTCCGGAACCAAGACCTGTCTGGTAAGTCGGACGTTGAGCGAGGCGTTGAAGGGCTCGTCATTGGATTCAGATGTCACGAATACACGAGGCCCAATCAGCCGTATGAATGAAACATGACTAATGATCCTGTAGTTTCTAACCTCCACGGTTTGAGGTAATCAGATCTCATGCTCCTCCGATTACTGCTGCATAGGAGAATGCGATTTTGCTCAGCCCCCTTCCCCCGCAAACACGCCAAGGAAACTCTCCCACCCTCTCCAACTCGGACTGGCAAGATCCGGTTTGAGTTGTCTCCTTTCTCACTGGCCAAGCCATAATCGAGACACTACTACAGTCTCACGAGCCATGATACGTCCTAATCCGGCATCTTGGTGAAACCCGTACCCTGATTTGGAGGCACTGGTGCTTCGATGCCGAATACACCATATCCCCTCTGCGGGTGGAAGCTTGGTCACAGTGGTCGACGCGCTCGACAAAGAATTCCTGGTGACCACCATTGCTGTGATATCTCCTCTGGCCGATCAGGGCGTCTCTCACGATGCTTTTGCTTCCTCATTGGGCCACTGGATGCGGAAACTAAGAGATGAGATGATGAAGAACTTGGCAATCTACTTGATACAGCAACATGACAAGATTGAAACAGGAATCCAAAGGTCGAGTATTTGCGACCGGCTTTGGAACACACCCATCACTACCTCCTTTTTTGTTATTTAAACTTGCTCTTCTCCATGCCCGGTGTCCAGCTTCACTTCAACGCTTACATCCCACATTCGTTCTGTCCAGTTCCCACGCTCCTTATCATTATCAAACCGTTCATTCCCAATGAAGTTGCTCAACCTGATCAGCTGCGCCATGCTGGCCGCATCCACCGCCGCCCACCCCGTCGGCCATTCCGTCGGGTTGTCTCCGCGGCAGGCAAACTCGTCGTCAGTATCCGTGTCGAACAGTTCCAACGTCGACATTGATATCACCATTCTGCAATTTGCACTGACGGTGGGTATCACCACTTTCTCCACATGAGCTCTCTCTGACTGCGGACCATCTAGCTCGAACATTTGGAGAATGTCTTCTACAAGAGTGGTCTCGCCAGTTTCAGCGAGCAAGACTTCCTCGAGGCTGGCTTCTCGTCCGATTTCTTCATCGACCTCACCTTTATCGCCGAGGATGAACAATCCCATGTCGTGCTGTTGACAGAGGCGATACAGGCGGCGGGCCAGACGCCGGTCGCTGCGTGTCAATATCACTTTCCGGTCACCGATGTGTACGTCCCCCTCGACGTCAATCTCCGGCCATGTGCTGACATGAACCACCCACAGGCAGTCGTTCGTGACCCTGTCCTCCGTCTTGGAAAGCGTGGGGACGTCGGCCTACTTGGGCGGAGCGTCTTTGATTTCCAGCACAGAGATTCTGACCGTCGCGGCTTCGATCCTTGTTACCGAGTCACTGCATACCTCTCTGCAACGGTCGGCGATTAATGAGGTGGCAGCAGCCAGCCCAAACGGAACGGTAAGTTGATACGGTGGGTGTTGTTGGCATTTGTGCTGATTCGTTCTCCCGCAGCCGCTGGGCCCCAACTCGGTCTTCAGCCTCGCGGCCGCATTTATCGTCTCGTGTCCGGACTCGAACCCTCCCTTGCCTTTCACCGCGTTCCCGAGTTTGACGCTCGGTGGAACTTCGTCCCGCTCTGATGGCGAGATTTCGGTCGGTCACTCACAATCTCAAGGCGATTCAGTAATCATTGTGGAGATCGCGGTCGAGACCATCATCATCCTGATCATCGACTCTTCGGCCTCGATTGGTTCTTCCGGCTCCTATGTGACCTTTGTCTCCGGTCTCAATGTCACCAGTGTCGCAGCTTCTGTGGACGGCTCCCAGATCACTGCACCTGTGCCAAAGTCCGCGAGCGGACAGACCTACGTCTTCATCACGAACGTTGATGTTTCCGGGCAGACCTTGTCCGACGAGGTTATTCTCTTTGGACCCACAATCATTGAAGGTGAGTGAGCCAGTATTTTTGTTGTCGTCGTTATGGCCTCGACTTCAACGCGCAGAGCGATATGTTGGACTGACACGAGATCTTCTGGATATAGTTGTTCCCGCACCACCGTCGATTGATTTTAGTATCTTATGAGTGTACGAGGTTGGGTCAAAGCTGTGGGCATGCTGCAAGGCAGGACAGAGTGAGCCGTGCAAGGCAGGTCGCCGGACGATTGCCAGCCAACAGAAGGGTGGTCTAGGGATCATTTTGCTTCCTTTACTTGAGAGCGTTTGCCTCGACTCAATTCGCTGAGCTTGAAACAAAGACAATGATTTATGACACTGCTCGTTCCAGCACCTGATTCCCTCGTCTCGAGGAGGTGACGTTGATGATGGCGGTGCGATGGCGGTGCGATGGCGGTGCAATGGTGGTGCAATTGTGGTGTCGTGCCAAGTTCTGCTTCTTGATTGGCGCCTCCAGTAATGACTTGCTGTCGAGTTCAGCTGCCAATGCTTCGCGGTCGTGAGGCGACATGATTTGAAAGACATATGACGACCTGTCTGACAGAACAAGATAAGTATGAATAAATAGTCACAGTAGGAATAATTGTCCGCCACGTTCCAACCAACATTTGCTGCTGCCACCGTTCTATTATTCCTCTTCGTCTTCGGCCCAACGCTAACTACCTCGATCACTCTCTTGGGCAGAGCTCCATCATGGTCGGCGGTCAAGGCCTCCGATCGGTCGTCTACTACACCAACTGGTCGCCGTATGGGCGCAACCATCAGCCGCAAGACTTGCCAGCGGAAAAGCTGACGCACATCCTCTACGCGTTTGCCAACGTCAGACCCGAGACGGGCGAGGTCTACCTCACGGACCCGTGGTCGGACACGGACAAGCACTACGATGGCGACAGCTGGAACGACGTCGGGACCAACGTGTACGGGTGTGTGAAGCAGCTGTTCTTGCTCAAGAAGCGCAACCGCAACCTCAAGGTGCTCCTCAGCATCGGCGGCTGGACGTATTCGGCCAACTTTGCACGACCTGCGAGCACGGAGCAAGGGAGGAAGACGTTCGCCGAGACGGCCGTCCGGCTGCTGGAGGACTTGGGCTTCGATGGTATCGATGTCGATTTCGAGTATCCTCAGAACGCGGCCGAGGCCGACGATTTCGTCAAGCTGCTGCACGAGACACGAGCGGCACTGGACCGCGCCGCCGGCCATCGGGATCCGCGTGAGGCTGGCGCCCCAAAGTTCTTGTTGACGGTCGCGTGTCCGGCGGGGCCGTCCAACTATGAAAAGTTGAAGATCGCCGAGATGGATGGCGATTTGGACTTTTGGAACCTGATGGCATACGACTACGCCGGTTCCTGGGATCAGCGAGCCGGGCACCAAGCCAACTTGTTCCCCTCGAGGGCGCACCCGGAGACGACGCCGTTCAGCACGGTGGCCGCGGTCGAGCACTACACGCGTGCCGGGGTGCATCCGGCCAAGATCGTGCTGGGGATGCCGCTGTACGGCAGGGCCTTCACCTCGACCGACGGGCCAGGACACCCCTTCACCGGCGTGGGCGAAGGCAGTTGGGAGCAGGGCGTCTGGGATTACAAGGCTCTTCCGCGACCCGGCAGCACAGAATACCACGACGCCGAGATCGGGGCCAGCTGGAGCTATGATGCCCGCACCAGGACGATGATCAGCTACGACACGCCCCCGGCCGTGGAGCAAAAGGCCCAGTTTGTGCGCGACCATGCTCTGGGAGGCGCCATGTGGTGGGAGAGCAGTGGCGACAAACCGAGTGGCGCCGGTGGCGGTGGCAACGACGGCGCCAGTGTGATCGAGACTTTTCTCCGGCACATTGGCGGGGTTCATCGACTCGAAAACGTGAAGAACTGTCTGGACTATCCCCAGAGCAAGTATGACAATTTGCGCCAGAGATTTGATTAAAACAATTTTAAAATGCTGTCACGAGGTCGATCAAATGGAACTGATGATGAGACCGGCCCGGAGCCGACGCTGGAGCTGGAAACCCCACGCCTGAATCCTGGAGCGGAGGATCGCAGCTCGTCTGGAGCTAGCTTTGCCTGAGACGCCATTGCCAGGTAGAAGAGGGGAAGGGAAACGGGACCAGCGGAACCGGAGACGGAGACGGTCGGAAGATGGAGACAGGGCAGAGCCAGGTGGTCGATGTGTCCGAAACCGAGTAAGAGAGCGACCATCATTGGAATCATCTTGTGATGCGCAATACATTGATTTGGCAGCTGATGTGAGCTTAGCTGCTATTGAGGAAGGCAAATTGTGGGGCGGTGCCTGTATCTGTGCCAGCCGGACATGGTGCTGGCCCTGGTGCCTGAGTTGGCGCTGGTCCTGGTGCAGGTCTGTACCTGCCAAGGCTTGAGTTTGGCTGAATTCTCCACCACACCTCGCCTTTGTGCATCCATCCACCGCCAGCCCGATCGTCATTATTGTGGTTATCGAGTTTACTGGCTTTAGTCTTTCTGCCATGGTGGGAGCACGGCTACCCGTTGGCCATCCCCTCTCTGGACATATTGCGTAATCATCTGCTCCTCCGCCGATAAGCAGCAAGTTTGACGCCTGTCGCACAACTGCCGGATTGATTGGGATCAGCGATCCACACGGGGTGTTATCGGGCGACGACACCGCAGTCACGACATTTTTATGACGTTCCACGGTTTGCTTCACATGCCTGCACCGGCGCAGAGGAGATCCAGTACCGGTTTTGCTGAGTGATGGCGCAAAAGGGGTCTTGAAACGCGCTGGTCGCAGGGACAGCTGTCGACCCGAGCTTTGACATGTCTCCCCCCGGCATCACGACCGTGGTTGCAGACGCAGCGACGCGGTCTTCGTGTTTGGGCCCCTCCACCAAGAAAAAACGGGCGCGGCTGATGACGGCCAGAGGGTGAGTCTGAGACGCGATCTGGCCTCTGACTCTGAAACCAATCTGTGGTTCAGACTCGCCTCGGTTCGCTGGATCCCAGTCGCCGATCCGGGTGACCTGGCGCGATGGATGTCCAGGACCTGCCAAGGGCAACCCCAATAAGAATTGGGTGTGCCTGCAAGACACCATCCACATTTAACCTCTAGGCCAGGGGCACCAGCGCTATTGACTCAGATACGAGAGTCCAACACTGGTGAGGTGGTCTGCTGACCATGCTCGGGGAAGATTTTCCTGCTGCTGCTGCTCCTTGCCTCTTCTTTTCGGATGCCCGAGTGTGCGAACAACTGAGAGATGCCGTGCGATCCGTGGGGCGAGTGTGAGTGCGCTTCGACGACCCCCCCAAACGTTGGACGGTGTCAATAATAGTAGTTCGATAGCGGCTCAATGTCAGCAAGGTTCCTGACTTTAGTGCGGCCGCCACGAGGCCATCTCCTGGCATGCCTTCAACTGTAGCTGCAGTTAGCAAACCCGCACATACATATTCACAACACGCTGCCGGCCAGACGGAAATACCTAGATTGCACATCACCGCCGTAAAATCACAGGGCTGCTGTCACGCTCCCTGCTGCCGGGTGCACGGCGCTGCCCCCCCAAGCGAGGGACGAGTCGTCGACGGACTGGTAGGTCTCCCGCGGATCTGGAAGTGGAGAGGGGATCTGTGAGTAGTGGTCTAGCATGTGTGTGTGCGGGTGGGCGTCGGAATGACGATGAGAACGGGTTCCCAGTGGTCGTCCGGGCAGGGCAAAAGTCAGCTCCCACCCACCACAGATTGTAGTCTGGGTCGATTAGCGCCGGCTGGCCACATTGCTCAACGCGTGGGCAGCATCGCGACAGGGATCAGCGCCGTTCCGGCTCCTGTTTTGGCTGCTGGTTTGGAGGCGCCGGCTTGCAGCGACATGGTCATCGTGATAGTTTGCTGCTGCTGGATGGTTGACTGCGCTGGCAGGTGGACCCGCTCCCCAGAGAGCCCTGACGGCCATGGCGGCGTGCCCCTGACCGCCGTGCTCCACCGACGCAGGTCTGCAGACCAAGCAGCAGCCATGCCTCCTCACTCTTTCTCCTTCAAGGCCGTTCGTTCCATCGTCTCCGTCTCCATATCGCGCCGCCAGGGCATTTCTCCTCCTCATTCGTCGTCGAAGGAACCTGGCTTGCTGAATTGTCCTCGCTCGCATCTTTTTCTTCGCCCACCCGCTACCAATCCTCCTCTTATCTTCCTACACTTCAACAAGCATCCTCCACACGGCTCGAAATTGAAGGGCTCCTGTCCATCACGTCCGACTGTCACACCCCGCGGCCTCCGGATATCATTGGGTACGCACCGCCTGCCGCCTGTTGGACACCACCCCACCGGTTCATTCTCGTGAGACCGGTGTGTTGCGGCCGCGACGTCGGCACATATATGTTGTCTTTGCGGGCCGACCATCGCGATCGTGTCTGAACCGATCATTTTGAAATCACGGCATTCCTGGGACGTTGCGCCGGTCGCATCTCCCTCCATATTTTCCGCGAAACCATCCTCGGCGGACCCTTGGGCAGCGCAGTCCTCTGTCGAGGGAGGCCGTGCTCAGAAAAGTCTGGCTGCTCGCCTCTGGGAGTGGAATACGAAACATCTAGATGAGCGGCGGCCCGTTCTGAAACACGACCGACGTCACCATTGTCCAACCCCCGCGCGGCTGCGTATATATCCCGCTTGCTGTGCCCATTGTTGAATGCTTAGATGAACACCAGCATCCGGTCCGACGTGCCCACGCGTCTGTCGAGTGCTCGAGATCGAGCGAGGTCGTTTCGCGGGAAGCCACATCCTACTGCTGCTCCTCCTCCACCACCACAAGACATGTCGGTCGCCACCATGCTGCAGCCCGGTGCGGGCGGCTCAACCTCGACGATCGCCTCGTTCGAACCGGTGAGCCGGCAAAACACCTACTCCAGCCACGATGGCGCGGCGGCACGCTCGCTGCGCCAGAGCAAGCGCGTCAGCATGACGGCCCTGTATGTCAGTATGAGCGCCAAAGACAAGGATTTGGAGATCAGCGATGATCTGGCCCGCGCACAGCGTGCCCTCCGCGACCTGAAGGCGAAGATCTCGACTCAATCGAAGAAGAACTTTGTGTTGGAGAAAGACGTGAGATATCTCGACTCGAGAATCGCGCTGCTCATCCAAAATCGAATGGCTTTAGAGGAGGTAAGTCCGGTCCGGCCCCGGGACTGGCGCATTTCTGACCCGTCTCCCAGCAAAACGAAGTGGCCAGTCGTCTGGACGACGCGGCCGAGTTGCAGGAGGGGACGTTTCCCAACGACGAGAAGACGCAGAGATACGGCAATCTCCTCTTCCTGCTGCAGTCGGAACCGCGGCACATTGCGCACTTGTGCCGACTGGTCACCATGGCCGAGATTGACTCGCTCCTGCAAACGGTCATGTTCACCATCTATGGCAACCAATACGAAAGTCGAGAGGAACACCTTCTCCTGACCATGTTCCAATCGGTGCTCTCACACCAATTTGAAACGACGCCCGAGTATTCCTCTCTTCTCCGGCAGAACACGCCCGTGTCCCGGATGATGACGACGTACACGCGCCGGGGCCCGGGACAAAGCTTTCTCAAAGAGGTCCTGGCGGAGAAAATCAATGCGTTGACCGAATTGAGCGACGTCGACCTGGAAATCAACCCGCTCAAGGTGTACGAGGCCATGGTCCAGCAGATTGAAGAGAGCACGGGCACGTTGCCCGACAATCTGCCACGCTCCGTCACCGGCGAGTTCGCGGCGGAGAACGTGGAAGTGCAGGCGATCATCGCGCCACGCCTGAAAATGCTCACCGACTTCGCCGAAGGCTTCTTGTCGACCATCATCGAGGGCCTGGAGGACACGCCGTACGGGATCCGATGGATCTGCAAGCAGATTCGGAATCTGTCCAAGCGCAAGTATCCCGATGCCCAGGATCAGTCCATCTGCACCCTCATCGGCGGCTTCTTCTTTTTGCGATTCATCAATCCTGCCATCGTGACGCCCAAGTCGTACATGTTGATTGAACGGGTTCCCGATGACAAGCCGAAACGGACCCTGACTTATATCGCCAAGATGTTGCAGAATCTGGCCAACAAGCCGTCGTATGCCAAAGAGCCGTACATGGCCAAGCTGCAGCCGTTTGTCCAACGAAATAAGGATCGATGCAACAAATTCTTACTCGACCTGTGCGAAGTCCAAGATTTCTACGAGAGCCTGGAGATGGACAATTACGTCGCCCTGTCCAAACGCGACCTCGAGCTCCAGATCAGCTTGAACGAGGTGTACGCGACACACACGCTCTTCGAGAAGCACAGTGAGGAGCTGTGCAAGGACCCCAACTCCCACCTCAGCATCCTCTTACACGAGCTGGGGCCGGCGCCGCCGCAACTGCCGCGGAAGGACAACCGGGCCATCACGTTGCCGCTGTATAGCAAATGGGAGACGTCCTTTGACGACCTCACCCATGCACTGGACATCACACAAGAAGAAGTCTTTTTCATGGAAGCCAAGAGCACCTTTGTCCAGATCATGCGCAGTCTGCCCCTGACGGCCACGGTCGCCCGACGACCCCTCCGTCTGGATCGCATCGCCGAGGCCGCGGGCACGTTGAAGAACGATGCGGTCATGGTCCGGAAGGGCATTCGATGCATGGAACTCTTGACCCAGTTATCCGAGATGGGCGTCATCGACCGCGCCGACGACTACGCCGTCTTGCGCGATGAAATCGAGCAGGAACTGGCCCACCTGGGTTCCCTCAAGGACAAAGTGGTCGAGGAGACGGCCAAGCTGGAAGATGTCTACAAGACGATCCGAGATCACAACGCCTACCTCCTTTCCCAGCTCGACACCTACAAGAATTACCTGCACAACGTCCGCAGTCAGTCCGAGGGGACCCGACGAGGCAAGGACGTCAAAGTCCGCGAACTCGGACCGTACAAGTTCACGCACGCACAACTGGAAAAGGATGGGGTCATCACCCGAAGCAATGTCCCCGAGAACCGACGGGGCAACATCTTCTTCATGTTCCGCAGTCCGCTGGCCGGCACGTTCGTCATCAGTCTACATTACAAAGGTAACTTGTCCCTCGTTGGCCACCTGGCACGGCGCCACGACTAACTCCTCCTTTCCAGGGCGTGCTCGCGGTCTCCTGGAGCTGGACCTGAAACTGGACGATCTCCTCGAGATGCAGAAAGACGGGCAAGACGATCTGGACCTCGAGTATGTGCAGTTCGATGTCTCCAAAGTCCTCGCCCTGCTCAATAAACGGTTTGCCCGGAAAAAGTGAGGGGGAAATTGTTCCCTCCCCCGCTGGACCGACCGAGTGAGGAGGCTTTCACGACCGTCTTTTGACGGCACTAGCAACGTCAGATCTTTCGCCCCTGACTTCACCTTTGTTTCGTCAGGACTAATGCTCATCGAACCGTAATATTTCAGGGAGGGAAGGATGGTGGACAAGAGACAAGCCAGCAGCAGATGGCCAGATGTAATATGATGGACGCGACTGACGGAACCGAGGGCTGCAACCTATTGTTTTTTGGTTTACGAGCGAGATGATTCGGACGGATACCCACTGTACTACTAGTAGATGCATTTCACACATTGGAGGCATTGAATGCTTTCGGGTTTATAGCAGCACCCAAATATGAGATCTAAGGTCTTCGAGGTGATTTTTTTCCCCTTTCTTCTCCATCTGAGTGTCTCGCCATCGCTCAAATTCTCATTTGTCAAGCGAACGCAGTGCAGATTTGCCAAGCGCCAAACCTAGATCTACAGACTGCATTGGTGCGTCATAGGGGCGCCCGCGAAATCTACCATCCTCGACGATCCTTAACAGAAGGCGGTCGCGGGAGGGTCGTGCTGGATCGTGGGCCAAATCATTTCGTCCCGACGGATTACCACCATCGCTCCCAACTGACATTCGAGTCGGGCCGCAATCTAGCTCGTCTCCTGGTTCGCTATCCTCCTTGAGCTACTCCTCCCCTCTCTCTTCGAACCCAGCGTCATCAGTCGCAGCAACCACATCAACGACACAGAAGGACTCGCTGGCATCTTTCTGAACACCAAACCATGTCGGGGACCGACGAGGCCGAACCGACCACCCCGGTGATGGCGCTAGACCCGCGGTACGACAACTATGACTTCCCTATCACGGCGCCTGAGTGTCAGCCTGGCCATCCCGGCCACACCACAAAAGAGCAGGATGCTCAGGTGTATGTGCTGCGGTCCATGCTCGAGCAGCTTGGCTACAAGGAGCGACTAGACACTCTCACCCTATTGAGGTTCTTGAGAGCCAGAAAATTCGATCTCGAGGCGAGCAAGATCATGTGAGTGGCTTTACCCGGCTGGAGACCATCATCGGACTGACGCCTGAGAGGTTTATCAACAACGAGAAATGGCGCAAAGAGTACGGGACGGACGATCTTGTTTCTACTTTCGAGTACACAGAGAAGCCTCTGATGTTCGAGTACTACCCGCAATACTACCACAAGACGGACAAAGTAAGGTCGAGGTGCAATGCCCGTCGTCGGTTGGTCTGTTTCTAACCCTTGATCCCCCTCCCAGGATGGCAGACCGGTCTATATTGAACAGTATGGCAAGATTGACCTCACCGCCATGTACAAGATCTCGACCGCAGACCGCATGGTGCAGAATCTGGTGGTCGAGTACGAGAAGGTGGCCGACCCCCGCCTGCCGGCCTGTTCTCGCAAGGCGGGCAAGCTGCTTGAGACCTGCTGCACCATCATGGACATGAAGGGAGTCGGCCTCGGCAAGATCCCCTCCGTCTATGGTTATCTCAAATTGGTCAGCTCCATCTCTCAAGACTACTATCCTGAACGTCTGGGCAAGCTGTATGTCATCAACGCGCCGTGGGGCTTCAGCACCATTTTCAACTTCATCAAGACCTTCTTGGATCCCGTCACCGTCAACAAGATCCACGTTCTGGGCGCCAATTACCAGGCCGAGCTTCTCGCTCAGGTCCCCCCGGAGAATCTGCCGAAAGAGTTCGGCGGAACGTGCGAGTGCGAAGGCGGATGCCAGTACAGCGATGCCGGTCCATGGCAGGACCCAGAATGGGCCCGACCACCGAAGTGGGCCAACAAGGCAACAGATTCGAAGGAGAAGGAAGCCAAGGTCGTGGAGTCTGCGTCAACAGACGATACCGAGGACGCTGTCGCGCAGAAAGAAAAGCTTCGGGAGGGTACCAAAACGGCTGTACAAGGTTAAGAGAGGGTGCCTCCGAGATGACAAGGGAGGAAGGGAAGATAGAATGACCGAGGAGCACACTTGAGGTCAAACCGAATTGCTTTGTGGTCCAGGGGCAAAGCAAAACTCGTTGATTCGGCCTTGCGGGTCGGCAGTACGATCTGATGGTCCTACTAGCATTCCGAGACAAAGCACACTTTACCAAATGCCAGCTGTAGACCGGCTCCAAGTTCATCGCCATCATGTCGCATTGTTGTACCAATTGAAGCTGATTGAGGAAGGGTTTTGCAACTAATATTCTCACCGTCTCCCTGGTTGTTGGTTGTTGCTTGCTTCTTGCCTCTGCTCATCCTCTACCTCCACAGTCGTGGAGACAGGTACTAGGTTTCGATCTTGAATACAGCCAGCTCCAATTTACAAACTCCTCTAGTTCGGAAGTGCTATGGTATGGATAATACAGCGGTGCGAGATCGCTACAGGAATAATACCTCCTTCCCCCGGTCGTGCCCAAGGATGGGGCACTCAGAGAGTCAGCCAGAGTCAAGAGGTCTGACCACCCTGCCGCTGTCTCGAAATTCTAGATATGTCGACAAGAGACTCAAACTCCTCGACTAGAGAAACGGTCTCATTCAAATTCCATGGCCACTGTTCTCGCTCGTTGCACCTTACCCACTGTCTCCGTCAAACTGCTGCCACCGCGGCCGGCCTCTGTCTCTCCAGCCAGCCCAGCTAACCTAGCTAATGCTTGCACACCACGCTCATACATGTCCTTTGCATCTTCCAACCAGTCTTCCCTTGCCCCATCCAACATGGGCAATTGCTGATGACTTTCTCCGCCGTCCCACCGCCTCCTGGTCTCCTCCATCTGCCCCTCCATCTCCTCTTCATCTGCATCTATCGCCTTCCTCAAACTCTGTTCAAACAGCGCGGCCCCTTTCTGCGGCGCTTCTCTCCTCAACCGACTCACCTGCGCCGTCAGCGCCTCCAACTCTGCGTATAAACTCGCCACCCTCGCCTGCAGCTGTCCGTCATAGGCCTCGTACGCGAAGTCAATGCCTTCTCTGTCCTCCCTTCCATCAACAACACGGCCGTGGCTCGACATAGTATGTTCGGAAACTGGGGGAAGAAGAGCCGGCGCGTCCATGCCGTTGACGGTGATATTCTGCACCGCGCCCTCCCACATCCGAGCCATGAAGGCGTCCACGAGTTGGCGCACGTGTGCGCGAAGCGGGTCCTCCTCCTCGTCTCCGTCTTGTTCTTTCTTCTTGTCCTTTGCACCTTTTTCGTCGGCCTGTGCTTTTGTCCGCGTTGGACCTTGTCCTCGCACGCCGTCGAGCGATATCACTGTGGCAGGCGGCGGCCGTTGTCCGGACGCGGAGAGGGGAGGGAAGTGGAGATCGAGTTTCTGTCGCGCCGAAGCAGCCAGGTTCGATTGGAGGTAGGCCAGGTCCAGCGGCGATTGCAATTCGATTTTGCGGTGGTGGCCATCTGGAATCGGTTTGGGATGGGTAGAGGCGACAGTCTCCACATTGGATTTGCGTGCCAGTGCCATGACTTCAGTGAAATTCCCAGGTATAGAGGCTTTTTCGAAGCGTCTATCTCTCTCTGTATTCTGCATTGGCTGGTGTGGGGACCGTGTTTGTGTTTACTTGACCCGAGGCCCATCCCGCCGATCCCCTACGTAATTGGCCCCTTAGTATAATGGCTGACAACCATTCTCCGCCGCCTTGACAGGCACGGCATCACATCCTCGACCGCTACTCGTGATCGCACACCTTGTCAACCGATTTCTGCATGATGGCTGTCGGACTCTGCAAAGCACCACAACGAGCTTGCCTTATTGTTGATGTCGGGGTCCTGCAGATTGATCAACGGCGACATCGTCTGACGACCACTTCCTCTGGGCCCGACTTTTGGTGTCAAGAAAAAGTCGGTGATTATCACGTAGGGATGGGCCTTTCACCCAATGTTTCACTCCCGTCGGTGATAAACCAATCTCACGTCGAGAGGAAAGGCATCTCTGTCCTTGACTGGAGTGGACGCAGATGATAGTCATATGATATTCACAAAGGCTATCCTTGGATCCCAAGGCGTGGTGAGTGAAGATCCACAGCAGCCGACTAACAAACGATGTGGAAACACATGCAGACTGCAGTCCAGGAGTTGGTCCGCCTGATAACATAACCTTTGCCCTCCTAGCTTTACTTTGGCCAAGCTGGCCGAGCGATGGACAAAGCAAAAAGGCATGTACTTGGTCGATCGCATCCATCATCAAATTGCGTTTTGTTAACACTACCCCACCATCCCTTCACATGGGCAGAAACGAGAAGTGGACGATTGAGATGCAAGAAACCTGCACACGCTGTCCCAGGGTTTAACACGCTTACGATCTTGTTACAATGACCCGGCAGAGTGCCCGAGACAATGTCACCCGAGGACCCTGAGCTGTCGCCTTGCTCAGTTCCTGCAACTCGAACTGGAAGCCGAGAAGTTGTCTGAAGCAGCACAGATCGAATACCAAAAAAGATGACGGCTTCATCTCATTGACCTAGAGCGCTACAGGACATGCCGAACTCTTGCTGTCTACTCTCAAAGCTCCGAGCAAACAGAACCAAGTGATGGCCATTGTCTGCTGGCCGCCGTCTTCAGTTTACTTGGACTCGTCAAACACATAGGTCAGATGGCACCGGCCGCAATATTGTCTGTTGTGCATCGCCGCCATGAAGACTCCGGCGCCGCACTCCTTGGTCGGACACTCGCGCCTCAACCGCTCGATCTTGCCATCACCGTCGACCTTGTAGTACTTGAGCACGGCCAACTTGGTCTTCTTGCGCTTGTGCTTGATCTTCTTGGGGGTCGTATAGACCTTCTTCTTGCGCTTCTTGGCGCCACCACGGAGTCGCAGGACCAGGTGCAGGGTCGATTCCTTTTGGATGTTGTAGTCGGAGAGCGTGCGACCGTCCTCGAGCTGCTTGCCGGCGAAGATTAGGCGCTGCTGGTCCGGTGGGATGCCTTCCTTGTCTACATGATGGCCGAGAACCACGTCAGTAACCAGCTGCCTTCGGCCTCCTTCCCAAGGAGTTGCACCACTGCGTCGGAGACTGACCTTGAATCTTGGACTTGACATTGTCGATGGTGTCGGACGACTCCACCTCAAGGGTGATGGTCTTGCCCGTGAGGGTCTTGACGAAGATCTGCATGTTGAAGATCTGGATAGGAACTGTCAGCTCATGTTCCAGCGTTGATCCTGTCAAACCCGTCGTGGACCGTTGGCAGCTCTGAGGAATGACAAACGACCAGAAACTGCGAGACTTACCTCGACAATATTGTCTTCCTCAATCTTCGTGCAGAAGTCGCTTGGTAAGCCGAAGAAGAGAATGAGGCGACAAAAGTGGTGGTAATGATTTAGGGCTTCGTGCAATCACGTGTTCTTGGCAGGTGCGGCGCCAAGTCCGTGATTTCACATGTTCCGGCCGGAGATTGTTACTGCGCCAACCAGACATCAACATGCGACGCCTCTCGGTTCGCCTACCGACCCCGGTTCCGCGTTTCGAGGACGACGTGGTCAAGAGAGGTTTCTGCTCTAAACAATCTCACCTTCTCACACCTCACACCCCAAACACAAGTTTTAAGAAGACTTTCAAGTCATCGCCCGAACAAAACTCAGCGAGCAAGCCGAGAAGCCTCTCAGGAGCCAGTACTGAATCCCCTGCTACCACGTCTGCCCTGAGAGGGGCCCATCTCATATCAAGAGGGTCGCAAGCCATCCGCTGCGACTGGTAGTCCATACATAATCACGACCGCTGCCCGGTCAGCAGCCCTTGCGCTGCGCGAGGTGTGTCTTGCAGGCTGCGACAGAGCAAAGGGCAACGTTCCTAACAAATGGTAGTCTCGAACCACAGAAGGATAGAATTCCCGGACCTCCCACCCCTTCGACAAGGACCCATTTCGAACTCATCTCGCCCAAGATGATGTCCAATCCACCTTCATCTCTTCAGCAACGACAAAGGTTACATCGGCGCCAAAACTCAACGCCCGTTGTCACTTTCGAAGCCATGAAGGTCGCCAACATGCCGCCACAACGCCAAATTCTTCACCGACGAGGCCAGTCTTTGGACCAACAACGGAGCCCGATACGGAGACAACACCTACAACAAGGCGGCACGGTAAGTATCACTAACCTCGGACAGCAGATTTTGCGAGAAGCACAGCAACAGAGAACAGCCAGACCGGGCCAGCAGCAACAGCAACAGCAGCAACCACTACAGCAACCACCACACCACATGGACTTGCCAATCTCGCCCGAGTGCGGCATCTATACGGTGTCTTCCCCAACCGTGTCAATCTCGGGGACTCCGTATGAAATGGCCATGAACGCAGTCATGCAGAACCGGATGCAGACTGCCCGTTCACAACAATACCTCGCGGACGTGGGGATGCCAATGCTGAGTGGGTACCAGCAAGGCATTGGAATCTTGGATGAGAACAACCAACACTATCTCCAAGACCATCCCCTCGTGTCGCCCTCTCGCACCCAGAGCCACAGTTCAGCTATCCTCTTCGAGAGAAGGATGTCGCAACCAGATCTGCGTGTGCAAACTGAGTGGCGCCCACATACACCCACAGGACAAATCCAGACTGGTAAGTCATAGTCAGGCCCATGATATTCCTCATCACTGCTCACCGGTCATCAGCACACTTTCCACTTACTCCGCCGTTCAGTCAGAATACACCAGCACTGCCGTATTCTCGGTCCGTGCAGGCGTCGCCTTCGATCCATTCACCGTATCCGGTTCCCATGCAGCGTGGACGGTCCCTGCAAGGGATCATTGAACACGACGAATCCAGGGTTCCTTTTGAAGCGACCGAGATGACGGTGTCAGCAGAGAGACGAAGTCGGCCTGGGGTCGAGCAACAGCAGCAGCAGACACCGACCCAGGCAAGATCGAGTCCTGATCCGGCCACAGAAATGCCCCCCCAGTTCCAGAACAAAGCCGTACCGGTATTGACATCGTCCAAGAGCAATGCAGGCAGCAGCTCTCCCGGAAGACCGGCGCTGTCGCCGCGGCGCATGTCCATATCGGACCTGAACCTCGAACCGGGCATCGAGGCGTCGATCGAAGAGACCAACATCACGTTGGAAGACATTGCCCAATTCATCGAAGGACCCGACCCCGTGGACAACAAGTGGATCTGCCGATACGAAGAGTGCAACAAGAAGTTCGGGCGGAAGGAGAACATCAAATCACACGTTCAGACCCACCTGGGCGATCGCCAATTTCGATGCGACCATTGCAAGAAGTGTTTTGTGCGAGGACACGACTTGAAGCGGCACGCCAAAATCCACACGGGAACCAAGCCGTATCCATGCTTATGTGGCAACGCCTTTGCCCGGCACGACGCCCTGACGAGGCATCGACAACGAGGCATGTGTATTGGCGCGTTTGATGGCGTGGTCAAAAAGGTGATTAAGCGCGGTCGTCCGAGGAAGCATCGACCGGAAATGGAGGAGCGGATCAAAAAGGCGGCCAGGACCAGGCAGCGGACGACCGAGCAGCAACAGCTTGACTCGTACGGCTCGTCGGCGTCTAGCTGTTCCATCTCGAGCTGGGGTTCTCCGCCGACTGAGAACATGGAATCCCTCAGCATCCGCGGCAACTCTCCCCCATTTGACGACATGGTGCTTTTCAGCGGGCCCCAGCAGAGTCTGACCATGGACAGCATTGGCTTCCCTCCGGACACATTTTCATTCACACCGCCGTCGAGTCCGGGGTATTCGACCGGGAATAAGCCGAGCCCTTCACATCGCGCCCTGACACCGGCTGATCTCGGTGACATTCCAGACATGGCGCCCCATGCGGCGCCCCTGATGCCAGAGCTCCCCGTGATGGAGTCGATGGCCTTGATGACGACGAATGCAATGTCTCTGCAGCATTCACAGCACAGCCTGCCCAGTCTCTCCCACTCGAGTTCTTCTCCACCGGCCGCCGACATGGTCGCGTTCGACTTCTCTGACATGCCGAGCACGGCGATGCAGCCTCTCCCCATGAAAATGGACCCGGACCGGAATGACTTTGACACCTTTCTCGACTACGGAGGGATGGAAATGGGCCTCGACGCTGGGGGCCTCGACGCCGGCGGATCCGACAGTTTCTTTGCCAATCTGTAATGATACCGAAGCATGCGTGATGTACTGTATGTATACTTGACGAGGGTGTGACTTTTGTACTATTTGACCCAGCGGGCGCCTTGTTTTGAGGCGCTAAGACGTTCCTTTTGGTGGAGATGAACGGGGACGGCGGTAACATTCTTTGGGACGGACAATCTTCTGATATGACTGACGTGGGGACCGGTTGCCCGGACGCCGGGACATGGAAGGCAAGTAATCTCACTCATTTTGGGTTGGCATACATAGTGCCTCTTTCTGGCAGGGCGGAGTCGGTGCGGCCATAGCTAGGACGACTCTGCCCAGAATACAGTCTCCACAATGCGAAGACAACCTTCAGACATGATCGTCTCCCTCCAGGTTGTAGGTGTCCATGACGTATCCATGTGTTGACGCTGGTTTAGTCGAGGTTAATCTTCGCCAGGACGTGGATCGTGATATGCCGATCAATGATAGTGAGGCGGTCATTTTCCTTGCCCGGATAACAACGGCAATCTCGTTACCTTTCCTCGGTGGTATGAGCCGTCGCACGCTGTCCACGACTAATGAAAAAAAGAGATAGATCCGCCTAGTTCCGATGGTCGAGGCCAGGCTTGAAGATCCGATCCATCAATTCAGGAGTGGATCCTGGGAGCCTGTCCGAGCCTTGCCGTTCTTGATGGCCCTGGCACTACTGTCATTGTAGCGCCAGGGCGGGCCCTGGAACATCAGTTGAAAAGGAGACGATCAATGAAATGCATCCAATGACCTGGACAGTCGAGACGGTGCACCTGTTGGATTGTGCTGTGAGCCCGAATCACAACTCAGTTCGTAGAACCGTCGACTGCCTGTCTCCAGATCTGTTTCGAGTCGGGACCTGCATCTTTGACGTGGGCCGACATGGTTCCACGTAGACATGTCGCAATGGGTTGAGTCTGGTGAACAAAAGCGGTGAAGAGTGCATTGCAGTTTGCTTGCATTAGGGATGTACTCCGCACTCGCGTATGAGCACCATCCCGGCTCCGGCCATCCCTCTCACCAGTTGAGTCGATATTTTCCAACTCGACAGGAGGTGTACACGTTGGCGTCCCAGCATTGTTCTAATATTGACTTTGAGGGCTGTCGTGTCTGCAAAGGTAGAAAGCATGGCTGTGCGCGGTGGCGAAAATAAATGGTTGCAGACTTCGTTGCTGGCCAACTCTGCGCCTTGCCTCCGCCCCAACTTTCCAGGCTCGACTCTTGCATGCATGCAGTGAGAAAGCCACGTGAATACACAAATACAGACACAACTGTGCTAATTAGAGGAGGCGTTCCAACAATCTCTGCTCGCTGAGGGGGGAAATAAGATGATTGGCCTTTCCGACGCCAGTGAAAGTGAGGCGATTATCGCCTCATCCCTGTTTCCAGTTCAACCCCGGCCTCATTACAGGGCAGGACAGGTAAGACGGCAGACAGGGCTCCGTCAATCATGAGCGGCCTTGAATGTGGCGCGATGCCGGGAACAGCGAAGGATCGAGAAGTTGAGCTTAGGGCTAGAACAGCCTCATAAATGTATGCTCGCTGCTGCCGAGGGCGAGGGCTTCCTGCCATGGGAGTTGGCCTGAGGCTGATGAGAGAACGACAAATTTCTTTCCTACGTTCAGCTCTCTTGGAAGTATCACATACGTTCGCACCGGTCTCCCTTGGCGGGAGCAAAAATGCCACAGCCATCAACGTCCCAGGAGTACTGGCTGCCTGGATATGGCCTCTCGCGACATATCGTCCTTGGCCAGCTGCAGTACTTCTTGGGCCCATCGGCCACGGTCCGACCGTACTCGTACCACGTATGTGCTGGCACTGATGCCGGAGAATCAGGAACTGATCGAGGTCAGGGCAGAGAAGGATACTTGATCAACGGCATGCAACTCACCAAAGTGAGCACCAGCCTGAGCAGCAGCCTGAGCAGCGGCCCTGAGGAATTCCGCTGACTCCGAGACCTACCACAGGAACAAATTGAAGACCTTCGCCGCCAGTCTAAAGAATATGAAAGACAGCAAACGATTCGGATGAGCGGCAAAGCCAGTACAAACAGAGACTCGGCCGAGCCAGATATCAACGAGCCGGTGATAGTGACAACCGGTCGAAGGAGTCCACCTTCCTACTCCTCCTACCGCCGATACCGATGACACGTCCACGATTCCCGACGGTAAACTTCCATCTGTACTTAAAACTCTTATCTTCTCGCCACCAGCGACGACACGGGTCGTCCTGAGTGACAATAATGATTACTGTTCAAGAAGCTTCTTCGATGACGATGAAAAAGGAGCCATTGGATTGCAGGGGCTTCTTAGGTAGTCAAGCAAATCGCCTCGATCGTGGAGTCGGGCCGTCTCGTCCACCGGAGGGTGCTTGAGGGATGTTAAAATCAATATCAAGATATCTTCAGTGTGAAAAGATAGTATGTCTGCTGGTGATGCATGGTCCAAAACACACTGATGACAGGAGGAAACCGGCCAAACAAGGTTACCAGCATGGAGGATCTTTGGCCTGGTGGGTGGCTGTCAGAGCTGGAACTGCCAACTTGATGTACATCTTCATTAAAATGCTGTATCGTGGCATCCCGTTCCTTGATGCCCAAGAAGACTTTTAATTTGAGAAATCTGCCGCGAATCCTGGTCCAAGATGTCAAATCGTCCAGGTTGATGTTCAGACACTCATGATCCCCGGTACGTGGTGTATGTCCACGGCCCCACCAGCACGGGCACATGGTAATGTCGTTCGCCCTTCTTGACGTAGAACTTGACTTCGACTTCGGGCCAAAAGCTTTCGACGCCCTTCTCTTCGTACCAGGGGCCAATATCAAACTTGATGCTCCACGGAATTTTCGCTCCCGGGCCAAATCCTTCCATGACTTCCTCCAGGCTCTCACCGGATGTTGGCGTCCACTCCTTGACACGACCATCCTCATTCGTCACGGCATAAAAGCTCACAGTAGACGGCGGTGCATTTCCTGGGATGGTGGGTGATGGAGTCGGGGCGAGCAAGGTCAAGGACGCCTTCAGATTCGCCGCTGGTGTCCCCGAGAGCGTGTTCAGAACGTGGCAGGTAATGGGCGAAGACATCTTGAGAACGGCAGAAGATGTGGAGATCTAAAGTCGGGGCAGGAACTTGGAAAGAAGAATTTGCATTTCGTCGCCTTGGGCGTCATAAATATATGACTGTGGACGACCAAGTCTGGTCGGAGCTGGCCGAAGTCACTTGGTCACTGTCTTGATGGATGGAGCTGGAACAGGTCTTATCGATAGGCATGACCACGTGACGGCGCTGTTAAAAAAAGGGTGTTGCAGACTCTCACACACGTAACACACAAAATTTAAAAAAAAGAAAATAGTCATAAAAAAAATTCTGTACAAATGGAAGACGACACCTGCAGGATTCGCACCTGCGCTCCCGAAGGAACTGCCTGGAACTGCTTGATAGCAGGGCAGCGCGTTAGGCCACTCCGCCAAAGTGTCTAAACCCATATTATATTGTGGTAAACTGAGATTAGATCACGCGATTGGTAGGGATGGGGAACCTGCTGTTGCCTACGGGTGCCTGCTAGGCAGACGGCTGGTGCCTGCTGGATTACAGCAGTCGAGACGTCTATATAAACACCTAGATAGTTGCTATAGGATGAAGAAGAATGGGGATGTCCAATCTGCTCATTTAGCTGGCACTTATGTTACAGGGGCCATAGGCAGCAACTTTAGGGATTTGTTGCCCGGAAAATAGGGGCTTTGGTCACCTAATATGTCCCCTCCTCTTGATTGTAACTGCTTATACCGGGCTTTAAATAAACTGTACTTGCTTGGTTATATTATCTAGACCCAAATTGACGCTATATGATAGCTTGTAACTGCCATTCTGACATTGTCGTCTCTGGGCAATTTGGCTTGGCATGTCTTGGCATTCTGGGGAAGATGATGCCTACCCTATAGGCAGCATCTAGGCCGCTAAGTCCCTATTTTCTGGGGTGTCTTGGTTGAGGGAAAAACACTTCCAAAAGCGGTGGCACCACCCGCCCAATGACAAGAATTCACCTACATGTCCCGATGCCCTAATCCAGTTTCTGGTGGATCATTCTCAGAATTCTTATCAAGAATGAAGACCCACCTGGTTGGTATGCCGTTGATTCCAGAGAGAGATAGAGCCTCTAAGGACAAAGATTGTGAGCCTTGGACATTAGTTTGGTGTCCGAAGTCTCGGCGGAATGAATCGACTCTGCCTTGCACCGCCGACTGGTTGTCTCCACAGCACAAAACGCAGGTTGCAGGGAAATTTGCCGGGCCTTCAGGACCGTCAAAGAAGTCAGACCGCTGCTGAAAGGTATTGCCTCTCACCGGGATATGCTCCTCCGGACAATGTCTGGCGGAGATCCAGGTTCATCCCGGCCTAATTCGAGATGTGATCGACGAGGAATGCGACTCTGAGAGACTCTGAACATGGAGGATGTCTCCACAGAGTTGGCATACTCAACCGGACCCTCAGGAGCGCCGTCAGGCATCCTAGGGTGGCCGCAGAATCTGCACACACCACCACGAACGCTAGGGGGTATTGATGAAGTCTAACCATTCTGGTTGGGTACTTCTTTCCTCCTGGTTGCCCCAGACTCGCCTGAATCGTGGTGCTTGTTTGCGGGGTCTATGCCACCCAGACAGTGGGCTGATGGATGCTGTGCAGCGACAAGGCTCGTCGAACGCGTCGCTGGTACATTCGCCACAAGACAGAGGAGATGATGGCCGTGAGAAAGCTCTTCGAGGCTGCCATAAATTTCTCTGCATCAATGACTGGGAGAGATATGAAGCTTCTCTTGACGGGACTCATGCGGTGTGATCTGCTGAAGTTGACGGATTACCGTGGAGTATTGATTCCAGAGGCGGTACCCAAAGGATGGGCTTTGCCACCGAGAAGGAAGATTCACTCCTCGAGATCACTCGTATTTGGGCGTAGGGTACCAAAGAGCCATACCGCAGCCGACACGCGAGTTTCGGTGCGACTGCCATGGACATCAGGTAGCCAAAGCAGCGGAGCGCGCACCGTCTTCGCTTGAGGTGGCTAGTTCATGGATCCAGATGTCCGTTCAATCATCGCACGGCTTTAAACTATGCTGGAAGACAACAGCGCCTTCTCAACCAGGTGTTGATCCCGAAATGATGGACCACCCCGTTCGGCGAGAATTCCCTAAGACCGAAGCACGTGACTTGATCGGTGATAATGATGCACCTGACTCAACTTCGGATCCCGCCTTGGAGTCTGAAACCCAGTGGCGGGACACCCTCCACGATTCCTCTTCGACACACACAATTGACTTCTGGTTTTGTTCGGTGTCCGGAGCTGGCGACGGCGTCATTCCATCTATTTGTGTTGCTAAGAGGGTGACAAGATGTCGGAGTCTTCAGAAGCTCGCCCGGTTGGTAGCAGGGCGATCAAAATCCCGCTCCAGTCCAGGAACACGGAGTACAATAACCCTCCCCGGAGAAGGCGGGCTGGACGCTACAGGAAGGCTTTAGAGCAAGCAGAGAACTCTGATGCCGGCCCGTCCTCTGTCGGTTCAGACCAGGGCTCGGCCTGGTCGGTCAGCCCGGCCGCTAGAGCACCGCAGCTTCGTCTCGAGTCCATAGCCTCGCCATCGACCAAAGATCCTCGTTTGCCTGGGACAGCCACTCCAGCCGAGGGCGACGCCACCCCGACTCAACGAAAGGATAAAGACAAGGCGAATCTGCCCCCACCTAGTACTCTCCCGCCCTTGTCTTATGCCTCGACGTCTCCTCTCGGACCGTCCATGCTTTCTTCCTCATCCTACAAGTCTATCAATCTCAACTCGCACCATGATGATCCTGACGAACCTCCAAGACTCATAACGTACACCAAGCACAGCCAGGGCTTCACGTGGAACGACGAGTTGTTCCTCCCCAGTTACCTTCTTGGGAGATACGGAGGACGCGGGAGGCAGAAACAATATGATTCAGACTTTGGTGACGAAGACCACTGCCCGGTCGCGGAGATCTTCGTGACTGATGAAGAAGCTGAGGCAATGATGCCATGACGGGATATGGATACAATATGGTCCTGGTGGGCGTAACGGATATTGAGATGGGAGACATTCGAAAGAGCAGGCATGCAGGTTGGTTAGGTCTGAGCATATACTACATCACTGGACGGTCGATTAGATTAGCACCCGAGTGTTGGTTGTTGGAATGGACATGGATATGAATATGAGACACGCACACACTCCCCCCCACACACTCTCTCTTCTCCCCGTGACTTCGCTGGCCTTTTTTTGGGTCTTGATTGCGAGCAATTGACATGAGGCTATTATGACATGATGGGTGACTCCAACAGACATGGCAATCTGGTGGCCAGAGGCAATGAGCGCTACGGTGAAAATATACCCATCTGGGAATGTTTCTCTTTGACCTATTGGGTCGTATATATTTCAAGTTAACATACTCTTGGTCAGCTCATCCAATTGAATAAACTGGTGGCCTTTCAGAGGCCACAGATTCAGACAGATGTCCATAGCAACCGGGCGGTGCAAATACACTCTGCATGTCCTACCATTAGAGCGACCCTCGCTGCTGTTTCCGCGATTTCTGCCGGTGCCGCTTCTATATTCTGGCAGTCCATGTTTGCCACCACTGATTACACCATCACTTTTCACCCACGCAACCCATAGAAGTATGACGTGCTGGAGATACCGCACGGATACCCGGAGAGATGAACTGGATATCACGCGCCATCCACCGACGTATTCGTTGTGGTAACATACAGTACATACATGTGTACCAGGGCCAGCAGCTAAGATCGCGGTCACGTAAAGGTCATTTTGGGCCACGTGATAGACAGGTCCAAGATGAGCGGCGAAAACTGCCATAGGACAAGCGGTAATAAATCTGGAGGCAAGAATCTTCGAACTGATGATGACAGGAAGCAACAAGTGTGGCATACACGGTGAGAACTTGGAGGCTAGCAATGAGGATGTGAGAACTTATTTGGTGTTTTGGCCTTGGCATAGTCAAAGCTTGGCAGTCACCGCTTTTGGCGTCGCTATCAGAACCTCCACCCATCCTTCCAACATCGACCTCTCCTTCATCTTCCTCTCTCTCCATTCTTCCCCCTGACGCTCGACGCGGCCAATGGTACTGGTGCCAGTGACGATGGGCGTCGGATAGGAATATCTGCGCAAGCCATTGTAGATGCCGCCCATATAGATGACATTGACGACTAGGACTTTGACGATGGCACTGCTTGGTGTGGGTTGTGGTGTTGTGCCGCTTCCTTCATCCTGGACAACATCTGACTCGAAGATGGGCCTGGAGCCATGCCAATCGTCAGACACAGCGCCAAAAGATGTCCCCAGCGTCGAGGAGATGCCTTGTGGATGTTCGACACTAGATTGAGAGTTGTTGCGACTGACGATATCTCATAGGTGAAGGTGCTTGTACCGTCGTGTGGGTCGTGTAGGAGCAGATTTACCTTGGAAAGGGTGGCATCCATTGTCCATGAAGGCGTGGTCGGAACAGCGTTAGGGTCTGCCGCACTGCACAAAGTTCGTGAGCCCTATTCTGATGACACGAGTCAAGTCAGGTAAACAGTAGGAGAGACGACCAGCGCTAGGATGTCGGGCAAATTGTACATGGTAACGCCAACAGAGTTGTACCGACGCTGATATCTCCGCCCACTCGGCGTTTCTCATCTGGTGCGAGAGAGGTTTAATCTGAGATTGGTTGCACGGAAAAGAGGGAGATGAGGAAACTTCAACGTACGTGGATCAAGGCCAGAAGTAAAGCTCAGCTTTGGATCTTTTTCCATCAAGTGCCAGTCATGATTAGCCTCCCAACCGGGCTTCCATATCTCATGGCCCCGAGGGCGTCTTTGTCCATTGTAATACACACCACCCTCATCTCCTTCCACCTTTGCCCATGGCGACCTGAGAATTTTGCATGTTACCAAAAATCAACTTGAAGCCATTACATAGATCCCGCATGGTCGGATAGGGCTGCTTCATTAATTCAAATCCCTGGGGGATGACCCGCACACTCCAATCCATCAGTTTGGCTTTCTGTCCGGCCTTGAACACCAGATGAAAGAATCCAGGTCGATCCCGGTTGATACAGAATTGGTACATTGACCGTTTCGGGTTGGCGTTGGTATAGGTGGTCAACCATTCCTCTAGGAGCGCGTGAGCAGTGGAAAGGGGAAACAACAGAGTGAATTGATCGACTTACCCAGAGCTGCCTTGGACTTGTCCTGGAACTTTTCATTCCCGCACATCTCGTCGACCTTTCTGGCCATGGCTTTGACATGCAGGACGATCAATTCGTCCAGGTCAGAGTAATTGTAGCGGCCGCCAATTCTCAGCGTCTTGCCCAACGCGAATTCATTTTCCTTGTCGAGTTCGAGGACGTCAATATGTTGAAAGATACCGTCGGCCACCTTCCAGGTGACGGCCAGGTGGTCGGAGCCTTTGGAAGACGGTCGGATGACCACGTCTCCTCGGTTCTGACTGCCCAGATACTCTTCGGCCTGCTTGGCGTTGAAGGGACGGAATAGAGGATGTTTAATGACCCGAGTCGCACGGCTCCCCGAGTCGGTTTTGGCTTCCAGCAGCTTCTTGTCCGCGGCTTCTTCCCGATCGTCCCACTCGTCGTAATTCCGGTCGCTGTGACTGTAGCGCTTGAACGGTTTCTTGAGTTGATCGTCCCTCAAACTGACCGAGACCACAAAATCTTTACGGTTGATGGAGGTGATGTGCGCCTGCACCGTTTGGTGGAGGGTGTACAGCTGTTTCGGAGAAATGCCGGTGTCGGACCACTGGCCGTCTTCCACGATCGCATCCAGGCCGCAGTCCAACTTCCCTTCGACAAAGGTGTCGGTGATGCGCTTCAAGGAGATGGGCACATTCATTCCTTTCTGGAGCGAGTCTCTCGTCTCTCCGGTAAACATGGTGAAGATTTCCGATTCGCCCAGATTGCTGATAAACGCGTTCCGGAGTTCTTCGTACGGCTCGATGAGCTCGGCCCGGATGTTTTCAAGCGTCGCTCGCTTTTTGGAGTTCAAGTTCCTTTCCAGCTGCTCCGCATACTCCTCGAGCACGAGGTCGTTGACACGTTCTTGCGCCTCCTCCCGGATGAGCCGTCGGACAATGGCGCCCGAACCGGCCTCCTGTCGTTCCGCCTCGATGTCTTCTTCGTCGAGCTCGAGGGCGTCCGCCGCCATCTTCCGGGCAATGTCGTAGTCTTCGGGATGAATCCGGGTGTTGTCGAGATATTCCGACGTGGGCTCCGAGGGGTCGAAAGGAATGTAGAGCGTACTGGCGGCGTTGCTCCAGACCTTGAAGCCCATGGCCTGATGAGCTTCGTTCAGCCCGAGCAAGTCTTCTCTGGTGCTGACGTAGCCACCGTTGAGATTGATGACCTTGAGAAGATGTTGCGCTTTGCGAGGACCCAGGCCGGCGACATAGGGGAGCAGATTTGCCACGGCACTGTCACTGGCGGCTTCATTCAGATCCACGCCCACCATGTTGACATTGTCGACCAGGGCCATCTCCAACTTCTTCAACAACTTTTCTTGAGGCAGCAGATGCTGGGCAGGATTGAAGCTGATGGAGATGATGTCCCGTCCCAAGGAGGCGTATTCTTTCAGAGGATCCTGCATGTACCGTGCGAGGGCGACGCAATACTGAGCCAGCTGAGGGAGACCAGGATGATCCATCTTGGCCCGATCGCTGGATTGATAGAGGCGGGCGACTTCGTCGTTGACGATAATCACATCCAAGAGGTCGCTTCGGTCCCGATCGTCCTCATCCGCGAAAGTAGGACCGCGCAGGTCGTGGGCTTTGACCAAGGTCGTGAGGTGGCTATACAACTTTCGGGTGTCGGGGCACCAGCCGGAAACCCCAATCACCTCCGGTTCGCGTCGTCGCACCACTTCCAAGAATGCCTCCACGTCCTTCCCGTCCGGAATGTTGCGCTCTCGGTCACCGGGGGCCAGCTCCGTGAACTTTCCGTTCTCCAGAACTCGGCCATCGTCGCTGACAAAAGCCCAGTAGGTGGGATCACGGCCAGGGACTCCGCCGCCATTGGACATGGCTAGCACCCGGGGCGTGGTCCCCTTCCTCATGCCCCGGGGCTGATAGGGTGCCTGGTCGAGTTTGCGGTTGAATTCTTCCCGACAGTCGTTTCCGATCGCGTTCTCGCATTCGTTCTTGAGGTTCTCTTTCACGAGCCGTGCCATCAGGATCATGACTTTGTCCAGTGCCGACGACACCACCTCGCGCCGTTCGTTGTTCCACGCATCGGCCACCGTGGAGTAGTTATCGGTTTCTATGTGCTTGTGCAGTTGTTTTTTGAAAGAAGCGTCATTCTGCAATCGCACCTTGACCTCGATCAAGCCCTCTTCTTCCGCCTTGAGCATCTTCAGGTACAGCTCTGGCCGTCGCGCCACGGCACCAAAGTCTTGATTGCGGAGGTATTTGAACTCGTAGTATGGATGTTGCTCGTCGATCTTCCGCAGCCCCTTCTCGGTTCGACGGCAATCAATGACGCCGGTGACGTAGGCGTTCTGTCGCACCAGCTTGCGAAACCGGGGGCTCATCACGACTTCTTCGACGAACATGCCTTTGGCCGCTTTCAGGACTTTGGAGCCCGTGGGGAATTCTTCGTCAATGAAAGTGTCCGCCAGGTTTTCTGGACTGTCTGCGGGGTCCTCGGCGTAGGTCCGAACGCCTTCTTTGGCCGCATTTTGGGCGAAAGCGTCGGCCGTGATCCCAAAGGCACGCACCAATCCATACGCTTTGGCGGCCCGGATTTCCTCGTACACCGTCTTGGTCGCAGCTTTCTTTTGTGACATGCCGACCCCATTCGCCTCGCCGTTCGCGGTGAGCGCGAGATCTTTCAGTTGTGAAGCGTATTGGAAGTACAGGTAATCCTGGAGATCTTGCAGCTCCTCCATGGTGACGGCGAGAGGGAGCATTTCCTCAAACGTGGGATCAGGAGCGATGTTGGTCGACTTCAGGTCGTCATAGGTCTTTTGTAGCGCTTGTCTCTTCTCGATGAGAGCTCGAAATCGGAGGTCGTACTCAAACACTTCCCACAGGTCTCGCTGAACCAGCAGCCGCGTGGCGTCCGGCACCGTCTTGGGCGTGCCATCCTCTTCTCGACCCACCACTCTCTGCGTCACGTGGATGAGATAGTCTTTCCGGTTCTGAAAGATGAAGGGGACTTCGTAGTCGTCCCGGACCAGGAACTCGAGCACTTGGGCGACGGCTCGTCGGAAGGGTTCATGAAGATCCGACGTGAATTGCTTCTTCGGCAGCATCAGCTTGGAGATCCACAAGGCCTCTTCCTTGAACTGTTCCTCGGTCAGTTCCACGTGACGGTATGGCTTCCTCGCGATTTGGTGTCGCTCTGGCTCATCGGTGAAGCGGATTTCATTGTCTTCATCCGTCAACATTTTCTCCGCCAGCTGTGACGGCTCGAAGACGTCCTTGAGATCGAGGTGTTTGTCTTTCTCGGCTTCTTCTTCGTCGGCCTCCTCTTCTTTCTCCAGCGCAAAGTCATAGTCGGTGCCATCGCCGAAGGCGGCGCGGAAATCTTCCAACGCCTGCTCGTCCAGACCGGCGGCGTCGGCGATGCCCAAGTCGGGCAGTCCTCGTCGGTTGGGCCGGGCCACTTCTTCGTCTTCGCGTTGCCGCTGCTGTTCCTCGTCGGAGAAGACGTCCTCTTCGATGAAGTCCTCGAACTCGTCCTGCAGGCCCCTTCGGTCTGGCCGATTCTGCCGCGGAGCATAATCGGCCGCTTCCTCTTCTTCGTCCGAGTCTCGAAATATGTCATTCACCCCGTACGACTCCTGCCCTTCTCGATCTTCTCGTGGACCGCGCTTCAGTCTCTTGAACTTGGGTTCGGGCTCTTCTTCGGCCGGCTTCAAACCGATCAACTCCAGGTCTTCCTCGTCCAGACCCTCATCTTCGCGTTCCCGCTCTTCACGTCGACGCTTCCTCCTTTCGCGCCGTCTTTCTCGTCTGGCTTCCTCGTCTTCTTCGTCCTCGTCGACAATGAATCCGGCGGCGACCTGTGGCGCGATGAACGGTTAACGTCGTCCCTTCATGTAGAATGAATGCAGCCGGACGGAACCTACCTCGGCCGCGGCCTCTTCATCATCGTCATCCTCATCTTCTTCTGAGGAATCATCGAAATGACCGTTGGTCTTCTCGTGGGTCTGTCGCTTCTCTTCGCCCGTCTCCTCATCAAACGATTCATCATCCTCTTCGTCGTCCAAGACAGCTCGGTCGTCAATGAGAGGATCCATCGTCGCCACGGGGTGCAAAAGGCCCTCTCACGGGGAAAAAATGGCGCCGCGAGAGCGTCAAAGCGAGGACAGCAAAGTCAAGAATGTTCGTCCGTGAAGAATAGCCACGGGTCTGTCGCGGGTGGCCAGTGCAGGTTCAAAAGTTGCCGTTCTTCAAAAGCAGTTTAGCTTTGGACTCGCCCAAGCCGCCAGGCTCGGCAGGATGATCTGCGGAGCCAAGATGTGGTGGGGCTCTTTGCTGCGCCTTCAAGCCTGCCCTCTACAGCCGGACAGGACGGGCGCTGCCCAACCCTGGACTATCCTGGGCCATTCCCTGGACCATTGGATCACGCCTCTGCAACTTTCATCGTTCCTGTGCGCTATTGATCGTCTTGCCCTGACGTGCCTTAGTCAATCACTGTTTTGTGCTCCTTCATTTGACGAAGCATCGCTCCCCTTTTTCTGTTCGACACGGCATATAAAGTCGGGGGTACGGACGCGGTCTTCATCTGCCATTTGCCTCGCTCCTTCTGGCCGTTGGCATCTCCCGCCGACTGCCGTGTCAACAAAGACGACTCACTCATACATGCGTTAAAGGCCTGATTCCCTGATCGGAGCGGTCCACTCAAAGGCTGTGGCTTCCAGCTGCTCGACCTAAGCGCCAGCGCCAGGCGGCAATCCTGTGAAGCGCCTGATGGCTCAAGCTGTCTACACAGTTGGGGTCTGAAATAGCCGCCCGCTCACTACTCAGCACATCGCCGCGTTTACACAGACTCCCTTGTTCCGTCCGTCTTTACCTCTGCAGCGGGTTCCCTTTCAACAGCTTATCGAACCGGCCCGCCGTCGATCATTGCACCTCCACCACACTGCCCATCGCTCAACTCAACAACGGCAGCATGTCCGACCCATTTAAAACGAGAACGTTGAAGAGGAAGAACGTGAAAGGCTTAGCACTGAATGCCCCTCCCCCTCGAACGGCCAATCCATCCGAAGGTGATTCGCAGATACCGGGATCATGGGGCAACTCGGAAAGCGACCGGACCGACACGTTGGAAATCGGATTGGAATTCAAACTTGACCTCCGGAGTGAGGATCTCATTGTCTTGAAAGAGCTGGGTGCCGGGAATGGAGGAACGGTCAGCAAAGTCATGCACGCTTCGACCAAGGTGATCATGGCGAGAAAGGTCAGAGCGCCAGTCCCCCACGACCGCGCCCGTCGCGATGTGACCCGGAGACTGACGAGCAGACATAGATCATTCGAGTTGATGCCAAGGAGAACGTGCGAAAGCAAATCGTCCGAGAACTGCAGGTCGGACACGATTGCAGTTCCCCCTACGTGATCACGTTTTATGGTGCGTTTCAGAATGAGGCACGGGACATTGTCTTGTGCATGGAATATATGGATTGCGGGTGAGCAGGTCCTCCGAATCCGCGGTATCAGGACGTCAAGATTGACATGTTTTAGCTCCCTGGATCGCATATCCAAAGATTTTGGCCCGATCCGGGTCGACGTCTTGGGGAAAATCACCGAAGCCATTCTCGGAGGCCTCGTTTATCTCTACGAGGCGCATCGCATCATGCATCGAGACATCAAGCCGTCGAATGTGTTGGTCAATTCACGCGGCATGATTAAGCTGTGTGACTTTGGCGTCGCCACCGAGACCGTCAACTCGGTCGCCGACACCTTTGTCGGCACTTCGACATACATGGCACCGGAGCGCATTCAGGGGGGGCAGTACTCGATCAAGTCGGACGTGTGGAGCGTCGGCCTGACCATCATGGAACTGGCCATTGGTCGGTTCCCCTTCGATTCGAGCGATTCCTCGGCTGGAGATCGCGCCAGCGCTGGGCCCATGGGCATTCTGGACCTTTTGCAAACCATCGTGCACGAACCGGCGCCGAAACTGCCCAAGAGCGAGGCCTTTCCCATCATCTTGGAGGACTTTGTGGCGAAATGTCTGCTGAAGAATCCGGACGAACGGCCCACTCCGCGTGAACTGTACGACCGAGACCATTTCGTGCAGGCGGCCAAACGGACGCCCGTCGACCTTCAAGAATGGGCGGTTTCCATGATGGACCGACATAACCGCAAATCTTACCTGGCACCACCGGCGCCCAAATCCCTGAGGAGTGACGGCACAAATTCTGATACCTCCCATGCCACCTCTGCTGCTTCCACGGGGTCCTTTGCCAGCGATAGCCGCACAACACCAGTCACGGCAAGGAAATATGCCAGCCCGACCTCCGGCGACATTCCCGTGATCGCGACTCAACTGGTGACTCAGGGGGTGTCCCAACCCACGTCCCAGCCGACGTCCCAGCCGACGTCCAAATACCCCTCTGTTGCGCCCTCAATGTCTATACAGATACCGACAGGCATTGTGGAGAGATCACCGCCGCCTCCTCTCTCCTTACAACACCTGTCCCTCGAGACAAGAGATGGGCCGAATGGCAATCCCACTCGCATTCATTGGCTTGGTTCCAACGACCGAGACAACATTCCAGAACCGGCTTCGGCCATAGAACCATCGACCCGGCCCATGTTTCCGCCGAGAACAAGCAGCAGCAACTCGGTGATCAACAACAGATTACCCTTGAACAACGCCACACTCCCCATGCGGCCCCCCCCACCGACAGGACCTTTACCCGCCCCCCCGGCCAAGGATCTTCCCAATCCTCCGGCCGTGAGAAGTTCTGGGCATCTGAGTCCGCGAAGGAATTGGTGATGGATGTCGGGACGCCCTCTGAATTTGTCTGTAAATGTTTTTTAGAGTGTAAGCGAGCATGTGACAGATGCATTCAAGGCCGGCGTTGGGGAATGCATTCGCAAGTATCCGGACTCAGAAAGTGGGTTAGCAAAGCATTCCAGGCATGGTCAATTAATCACTCTTTCGACCATCATAATGGAGATGACCTCGTTGTATTCATGCTCATGGCCGTTGGGCCGTTTACTCAATGGATCATCCTTTCCAGGACGGGCGGCAGAGCACGTGTGCCAAGAAATCTGCCTGCCAGCCCTTTCGTCACAGCCGTGACCGGTTACAGTAATCTCCATCAGCACCAGGCCGCCGCCCACGGCTCCAGGTGGCCAGTTGTTGGTTGACGACCACGACATATTTGCGCCAGCCATGGAAGCCGCCTCTGCTCGCATGGCGTCTCGAAACCACTTCGAGGGCTTCGCCCCGCCCAAGAGTACACTGCAAAGATACATCTACAACGCCTGCGACCCCACCGCGAACTTGGAGCCCAACCTGGCACTGAATCTCGAGATCGTGGACCTGATCAACTCCAAGAAGGGCAACGCGCCTCGCGAGGCCGCGGTGACGATAGTACAGCTTATCAACCATAGAAATCCCAACGTGTCTCTCCTTGCGCTCGCTCTCCTCGACATTTGTGTTAAGAACTGCGGATACCCATTTCATTTGCAAATCAGCACGAAAGAATTCCTCAATGAACTTGTCCGGCGATTTCCTGAGCGGCCTCCCGTCCGCCCAAGCCGGGTCCAGAACAAGATCTTGGAAGCGATCGAGGAATGGCGGCAGACCATATGTCAGACGTCCCGGTACAAAGATGATCTAGGCTTCATCCGGGACATGCATCGGCTTTTGCTGTACAAAGGCTACATGTTTCCTGAAATACGCCGAGAAGATGCCGCGGTGCTGAATCCAAACGACGTACGAATGTGACTGGGGGTCGGTGTTGTCAGGAGCGTGATGGCTAACAGATGGTAGGACTTGAAGTCTGCTGAAGAGATGGAGGAGGAAGAGCGGTCGGCACAATCAGCCAAGCTGCAAGAGCTCATCCGACGAGGGCGACCGCAAGACCTCCAAGAAGCAAACCGACTCATGAAAGTGATGGCAGGCTATGACACGAGACATAAGACGGACTACCGAGCGAAGGCAGCCGAAGAGGTGGCCAAGGTGCAACAAAAGGCCAAGCTCCTCGAAGAGATGCTTCAAAGCCACAAAGAAGGGGATCACATCGGGGATGGAGATGTCTTTGAGGTACGTCATGGTTGAGCCTTGCCGTCGGATGGATGGGTCGTTGGTCGCATTTCCGTGCTGACGACGATCGAACAGGAACTGGCGGGCGCACTCCAGAGCGCACATCCCAAAATCCAGAAAATGTGTGAAGAAGAGTCGGACGACGCTGAAGCGGTGGCCAAGCTGCTAGAAATTAACGACAGCATCCACCGCACCGTCGAGAGGTACAAGTTGATGAAAGCGGGCAATGTCGAAGCCGCGAATAAAATCGAAGCCGGGACCCTCGGGACCACGACCGGCGTGGGCAAGAATGCCGCCAACGAATTATCTCTGATTGATTTCGACCCAGAGCCTCCTGCAGCACCTGCGGCTGCTAGCACCAACGGTTCTTTACTCGCCACGACTGGCGCACCTTCGGGTCTCGGTCCCACGAAACCGACCACGGTGGAAGATGACCTGCTTGGCTTATCCCTGGATGACACTGGCTCAGGACCGACGGGGACAATTTCGTTGGGCCCGACGACGACATTTGGTGGCGGCCCTCTTCTGCCTTCGTCTTCAGCCTTCTCGAACGCCGCTCAATTCGCACCGGGGAGTGCAATTCCAGCACCACCGCCAGTGCCACATTCAAGTCCAACGCCCAACTACGATGTCTTTGCTTCGCTTACCAGCGCCTTGCCGTCGTCGAAACCGTCCACTCCGGTGCCGGCAGCACAGCATTCCAAACCATTGACTCAAGGTGCTGCTGATCCTTTTGCATCTCTCGTCCCGGCCAGCTCGCGACCAGGAACACCATCTCGGCCAAAGAACGCCGGCCCCCAAGCCACGGCTCAACACTCACCATTAGTCAACTCATCAGCCAACCGGGCAGCAGCGCCGGCGGATGAGGAGTGGACATTTGAATCATCATTACCCGATTTGCCCACTTCGAATGCGGTCCAAGTACACTCCTCTGATATCAAGATAGAGTTCGCCTCACAGCGACAGGTCGGAAAAGCAGCAATCGATATCGTGGCATATTTTTCAAACCAGACGACGAAACCGGTCACTGGGCTTCATTTCCAGTTGGCGGTGGAGAAGAGTTATTCACTCCATCTCCAACCGCAAAGTGGACGAGACATGCTGCCAGCGGTAGCGCACGGCATCACGCAGAAGATTCTGCTGACAGGTGTGCCTGAAGGGAAGGGGAATGTGGTCAAGATGCGGTTCAAGCTATCGTATCAACAGGAAGGCCAAGTACACGAGGAGCAAGGCAACGTCCCCTCCTTAGGCATCTCTTAACCAGCGTGTCTACCGGTGCCGGTAAATCATGATGGTTCGGGCCGGCGCAGGAGGCGCACATCATAAATCCATAACTAGATGTAGTTCTACGTTGGCCCGTCCTCATTTCAAACAAGGTTCCTTCGTTATGGTCGTTTGGCCGTCCCAGCGCTTGAACCAGGACGCAATGGTAAGTGGCCTGAAGTGCGCTCTCAGGCGCCTGACACTTGGTCGGCGGAGAGAAGAAGGGGGGTTAAATGCTGACGTGAATTGCTTTGGGATCTATATTTTAGGTGCCGACTGCTAGGCCTATCCACAAGATGACAGCAGGATCTGAAAGACAAAGATCTCGCCATGCGGAGTGGCCCAGACTTTCTGGTGTCTATGGCCTGGGCATCGCGCCCAGCTCCGTAGCCACTAAGGCAGTTGTACAGCATTGATTATCCCATATGTCAGCTACCTGTGCTTGTCTTGTGCGGTGTTCTTCTCTCGAATTTTGTTCCGGATCTGAATTCAACACGCTCTTATTCTGTGTGAGAGTTTCTGATCCACGTTAATCTTTTTTCCGCCATGTCCATACAACAGCTGAGGATCAAACAGTGAAGGGCAGGGCAGAAGAAACCAGGACCTGCGGCGGAGAGGGTTGTAGATCATGACTACAAGCATCGAGCGACCTTCAAAGCGTGCGAGGATGGATCATGCTAGTGCTCGTCCCGCGGGAGAGCGAGGCGAGGACGAGAATGAGGAAGGGGGCCGGAATGACCATCAACGCCAAAAGGTAAGTGCAAGCAGTGCAGTTCTTCCGTAGAGGTTGGAATGAGCCGAGTACCCGCTATAGCAGCAACAATACCATCGGCGCGATCCTGACCGAGGTGTGTGTGTTCCCGTTGCGGGAGTCTGCCTGAGGCAGCTTATTTCACTGTGGTGGCAGTGAGTTGGTCTGGGTCTGGGTGCACAGTGTGCTCTTCCAAGAGGACAATCAGTCTCAACATCGATCTCTTTCACTCCCTTCGAGCTTGATTCAATCCTTACCACGTACATGACGCCAGTTCTGACTCGGGGTGATCTGAATCACAGGACCGAAAGGCGAGCAAGTGGCGGGCTCAAAGGGCACAGCAGGAGAAACGGCAACGACAGCACCCAGTACCGCCTTCTGGTGGTGGGCAGACGAAAATAAAGGCGAAAGTGAATATCAGCGCGTCAGGAATTCACAACGACGACGTGGGCATTTTTGTCACGAGCGACAAAGGCCAGGAGAGAAGATGCTTGCACGAGTTACTAGATTTATTGACTGAGGTGAGTAAGGATGCACATTTAATTTGGCTGCGTTCCGCCATTTCCCCTTCATGTCTTCTTTGGTGCCGACGGCGTTGATCTTGGATTTTGAGGTGTCGTATCTTGTGGCTAATGACGGAAATCAGCATCTCAGATCGACGGTGCCGAGTTGGGATCAAGATGATGCTCAAGGAGAAGAAGCATCTACTGCTGATCGCGGTAATCCTCCTGCTCCTGCTCTTACCGCAGGTGGAGATGGAGATGCAAATGAGCAGCGAGGGCGAGATATCGAAGCAGATATCATGGCCGAACTGGATTCCCTGAGGCCATCCTCCGCCGCTCCCCCCCAAATCTCCCTCATTACCCTCGACATTCCGTGCGTCTCGTTTGTGCGGTTGCCCCCTAAATTGGATCCTGTCAGCCTCGTGCATGGCCTCTGCATGGACGCCTCACACAACGACCCGTCACAGCCGCGGAGCAGGTACATCAAACGACTGACGCCAGTCAGCCTGATACGCAAGACGCTGAACAACGGCATCGAGGCGCTGTGCGATATTGTGCTGCGACCACATTTTGAGATAACACCAGAAAGCGGAGACCAGGGGGGCGTCAAATACGCAATTCGACCCACAATACGGAATAACAACCAGATCCACCGGGACGAGGTGATCAAGGTGGTGGCCGAGAAGATTGCCCGCTTCGGACTCGGGAGGCACAAGGTAGATTTGGGCGGTTATGAGAAGTTGGTTTTCGTGGACGTCTACCGGAATGTGGTCGGCATGAGCGTGGTGGTCGGTGGGAGCGCCGAGTACGAGAGGCTGAAGAGATACAATCTGGCCGAGATCTATGCGGAGAGGCGAAAGGAAGTACCGACAGAAGCAGAGCAAAATGAGGATCCCACAAGGGGGACAAATAAGTAAAGAGGCTAATAAGACATCAGGCTGATCTTCCATCCCCTATACCGTAATTCCCGCACCCTTGCCTCGGGCATCCGCGTGCTCGCGGGCAAAAGATGATAGAGGTCGATTCATTGGCATCATGATCATTCCCTCACTCGGCCATAAACCTCCCAATCTGCTCATTCATCCATTTGACGTCCTCCGGATTTAGACCTCCCCCTGCAACATGCCCCCAGATACTCTCTATGGGCGTCAGCGTACTGTGATGCAGGTACTTGACCTCGATCTCGCTGTCGTCGGGGGGAAAGTATTGGTCCGTCCGGCCCGGCATGAGCAAGACCTTGGCTTTGATGCTCGCCAGCGCTTTCTTGTACTGCTCATCGTCTCCCGTTCCACCGCCGAGTTGACTGAGTTCGGTTTCGCCAGGGATGACGGTTCCGACGTCACCCATCTGCCACATGCGTGCGAGCGCGAGAAGGTCGTCGGCGTCTTGGGACAAGTACCCATCTTCTCGAGCCCTGATCCACTCCTCGACAGTCTTGTATCCGACTCCGTTCGGGCCGGGCTGAGCCCACAACTTCTTCCTGAACCAGGTATGGCTCGTGAGCCAGGCACTGTATGCACGCCCGAAGGCCTTGAGACCCTTCTTCGGTTTCACTTCCTTCAGGTTCGCACCTACGTCCTCTCCGGTGGCGGCCTTCTGCTTCATCATCTTCCATGCGATATAGTCGATACTGTTACTCAGCGCGGCGATGGGCCCTTCCAGAAACGCATAGTTGTGCGGGCTCGTCCTCGCCGAGCTGCAGATTGGTACGAGTCTCTTGACAAAAGAGGGGTACATGACTCCCCAGTGGTAGGCCTGCTGGCCACCCATGCTGAATCCGATTACAGCTTCTAGTTCGGCGACCTTGAAATGCGCGGTCAGCAGCAGGTACTGCGATTGCACCACATCCTGGTACCGCAACTCGCCGGGCTCCGGGAACATGGCCTTGTTGGAGGGGCTGCTGCTTTCGCCGTTGCCCAGCATGGCGACCACCACGACGTGGTACTTGGACAGGCAATCATGGGGTGGCGTGGTGAAGTTTAGCGTTGTGTTGATGAGTCCAGCGAAGCAGGTCGGAATGAGGACCACACCAGAGGTCGACTGAGGGTTGAAGGAGCGGTAAGCGACGCGAAGGTCGTGGAGCGTCGTGCCAGAAGAGAATTGAAAGCTTGGAATTGTATAGAACTCGATGCCCGTGGGGTCATATTCGACCACGGGAGGCATGATGGCCAGATGATTGGCAGCAAATGAATACTTGAGAGGATGCCCCCTGCCCAAAACTTCACCCGCAGACTCTGTGGTCTGATGTGGTTCGACTCGTCAGTGGGACGGTCTTAATACGGCTTTGATAGTATGTAAAGTGCCCAGATCAAATCTCCACTGCTGGCTTACCGTGTGCTCAAGCGAGCGGTATTTTGGAATAACTGTGGAAGATGGCCGTGATAGAAAACGGCCTTCTCCACTGACGTCATTAGAAAGAAACTGTGGAAGATGCAGTCAGCTTTTGTCTTGCCCTGCTTGTCGGAGCACTCAAATAGTTAATACACACATCTGTTATACAGCATTGGATGATTCTTTGGAGATCGGGGGAGGGGGGAAGTATAGTGATGGGCCACAAATAAAGGCATTCACTCACTCATCCGTCTAAACAATCTGTCTCTCCCGCCTTGCTCATCTCTATTTCCGCTGCACACCCATGCTCCGTACTATTGACTCTCTTCCCATTGACACAGATTCTTAGTTTGTCAATTAATTATTGAATCTCGCAGGTTTAATACACCGACACTCACAACCAAGAAAACTCGTCATGTCATGGCTCGCTCTTTCGCTAATCTCGATTGACCACCCTCAGACTTCTCCTTGGGTTCAACACGACGCCCAGAAAACTGGGTTCTTGACCCTGCAGGAGATCCTCTGTGCTGCTCGCTGCTGTCGCTAACCCCTCGCCGCCGGGCACCTTTCTATACGGATTGTTGCTGCTCAGCACCTGAGCCCTCGGGCCAGAACCACCGCCACTGCCGTTATTGCTCCAATTTTCTGTGCTGTTTCGCCCGCTCTCGCCACCGCTTGTCTGGCTCTTCTCTCTCTCGCTGCATTTTCCCGTCGATGCCGGCAATACACCGGCACCGATGTATCGCGGGTCACCCGAGAGCTGCTGCTTCTGTGCCATGGCGACGTGGTTCTTGTACAGCTTGAGCTGTTTGCGGTAAAGCCACGTGCAAAAGCCCAGATATGCTGCCAGCAAGGCGAAGAAGCCTGCAATGACCCCAGCGGCAATGGCGCCGGTATTGGTACTCCCGCTGCCGCCGCCGCCGTTGCTGCTTGTTCCACTGCTTGCACCGCCGGTTGAACTGGGGGGGGACGATGTCTCGGTGACGACAGCGCCATTTGACTGGGTAGCGGTGTACGTCCGAGGGCTACCTGTTGCCATTGGGCCTTGGGTCACGGACTGAGCAGGGGCCGTAACTGTCGCTGCGCCAGCAGCATTACCGCCAATGATCGATTGCACTTCCCTTGGAACGGAATATCCATAGGATCCCTGTAAAGCAGCTGGATCGTCCTTCTGACTGGTTTGTCGGTTCAAGCCGTCGCCGCCTTCGAGGGCTTGGTACTCATTCTGCCACTCTAGCGCGCTGGTGTTGAAGACGTATATTCCGGGGCTTTCACACGACAACTCTTGTCCGACATAGCCACCCACAACGACCATCTGTGCGTTCCAAACATTGCAGGTATGTCCAGCCCTCGCCGGCGGGGTCGACTGGCCCAAGGTATCAACCTGAATCCAGGTGAAGGATGGGATAGTCAGGATCCAGAGGTCATCGTATTGCGTCTGCTCACCATAAGGGACCAAGTTCTGACCTCCGTACATGTAGACTTGGGTGGAAGTACCATCGGCTGCCGAGAGGGCGACCGCACAAGGGTTCACCCGTATCTCTGGGGTGGGTCCTGAGGTGGCCTGCTTGTACCAAGTCGACGATTCAATGTCGTAGACATCAATCACGTTCATCTGAGAGAAAGTGGCATTCGTACCACCAGCGAGTCCAAGAATGATGCCAGACTGGCCATATCCCGGGACATAGACCAGGACGCCGTCTGCACGTTCTGGAAATCCTGCCGAATCTTGGGTGCCGCCTTCGGTGATGTTGCGATAGACTCCGGCAGAACCCGCGGGCTTTCCGTCATTCACAGCCGCGTTACTCTCGCCTGGAAAGGTGTATTCAAGCAGACTTTTCAGATAGACTCGTGCAATCGACTGTGACCATCCGGCGGTCGTGTAGCCGTCGAGATGACCGCCGAAGTAGAAGCCACGGCCGAGGTTCGGAACGGAGACGCCAGCACCCTCAGCAGCGCGCTGGACCGGCTGGTTGCCGCCATCTGAGTTGGCTCCCGACACGGTCTCTGGATCCGACCATTCGGACCACGATGAGGATGAAATGTCGTATGACCACGTAGAGAACGGTCCAGGGGACGTCGCTGGAGAGTCGGAGAATTCCCCACCGTAGAGGTAAAGAGAATCGTAGGAATTCCAGAGGTACCCCAGGGACACAGCAGGCGGCCCGCTTGGCTGCGGTTGGCCCGTCAGTGAAGGTGACGAGATTTGCCAGGATTTTGTGAGGTCGAGGGTCAGGAAGTCGTTATCTAAAGCGAAGATAAATGAGGAAATAACAATCTGGGCTCGAAGGCCAACTTACTCCACGTATCTGTCGTCTGATCGGGTGAGGTTGAGGACCTGCCACCATAGAGGTACAATGTACCATTGACCAAGGCACTCTGCTGCGCCCACCTCTTGCACACAATGGTTGGACTGTCGGTCCGGCGGTTGAGTGGTGTGAGGACCTCCCTCCTCTTCTGTGCGCCTGCTCCGACAGGGCCAGCGTTTGCGCCGATCGGAGGGAGACCAGCAGACTTGCTCAGGCTGGGTATGAGAAGCAGGAGCCCGAATGTGAGGAGGAATAGTCGGAGAACAGCAGGAATGGAGCCAGGCATTTCTTCACGCTGCCCTTCCGGGGTTGACGGTGTTGAGGAGAATCCGGGAGAAATCTAGTAGCTTCGCAGCCCATGTGAAACTCTTACCAGAGCCTGAAGGTTGGTGAACTTCGTGATACACCGCACGGGGCGGTACATTTCTAAAATTCCGAGCGCAGGGACAATATTGCATTGTAGGGTGGAAAGTGGCAATGCTCCGGTATCACGGCCATGGGCTCAAGCGAGCATGTCCAAGCCAGGATCAAGGAAGCCAATAACTGCATCGGCTTCTTTGCGGTCTCGCGAGCCCTTCATGTCTTGCGCTCATGCTCAACTTCCATTCGAGAAGTCTCACACCTGACCCCAGTTCGAGTTTACGGCAACAGACGGCTGTGGCGGTGGACAAGGGTGCTAGTGGAGCGGGTTTTCTGGCTGTGGACGTTATTGCGGCGGATGGCGGCCGATCCCTGGAGGCTGTGCACGGATGGAAACTAAGATTAGATTCCGGGGGGGGCAGGTCATTGCACCAGTACTCAGTGCCGCCGGCGTGACCAGATCAGGCTGCGCTGTGTGTGATACGAAGTTCAGGCTCGAGACGGGCCGCCCAAAGTTGTTTTCGCTTCGTTGAACAATTTGTAAACGATCCGCAGGCCTGTTCGACGATTGGAGATGGAGATGGTGCTAGGAATTTCCGTGTCAAAACCCGATAGGCAAGTAATGTGGGGATTATGGCGACAGATGCCGGGAACGTTGGACGATATAGGGCTCAGTGGCACAATGTAGACTGACTCGGAAAGAGATTCAAAGGAGAGTAATCTGAAGGCCTGAGAGAGCAAGCAGGTGGACACCATACCTTCAGTGTGTTACTGAGTCGTGAAGAGATTTTAATCCAAACAGGCCTGGACAAAGTGAGCAGGGCAGAATGGTACCTACAAGAGGTCGAAACACTAGAGCAAACAGAGCTACAAAGGGAAAGGTTGACTGTAGGGTAATGAATGGCTGGTCATTTTCCTGCTTGACGTAGACGGCCGTATCTCTTGAAAGCAATTGTCAACGACGCGAACCTGGTCATCATGATTCAGGCCGACATGGAAGCACTCCGCTGCCGGCTTCGCCATGGCTTTCTTCCTCTCACCTCTGCTTACAAGCGACTCAGACCTACCGGCTCACCGGGTGCATGATAGGTCGGCACCTGCATCTCTAAGGCTGCGCCCCGGTAACCGAGATCCTCAGCAGCGAGCACGGCACACTTCTCGCCAATGAGCAAGGCCGTCGAGAAGGTGTTGCAGCCCACATTGTCCGGGCAGATGGAGAGGTCTGAGACCTTCAAGTTCTTGACGCCATGGACGTTCAGTCTCTCGTCCAAGACGCCATGCTTGACGATGCTGTTGCCCTCCCGTGGAGCCATGCTGCAGGTGCCCAGCGAGTGCCAGGTCGTCTCGCAGTGCCGCTGCACCCATTTTTCGATGTGGGCGACTGGATGATGGTTAGTATTCATCGTTCTGAGGTGTCGTGACGGGAACTAGACTGACCATCTTCCTTGGTGTACGTCAACGGCGCACGGTAGGGTTGAGAGTTGGAGTTGAGAAGGTTGGGCTCCGAGGCCTTGCCGCCATCAACAGGCACCGTCCAGCTGCCGTGTTGAATGTTGGCCGTGAGGTGGTTCGGACCGCCGTAGGCGTTTCGTGTTTCCAGATCCAAGTCCTGGGGTCGCGCAGCCGAGTCGTGCTTGAAGTGTGGGTGCATCGTCGTGACCTCACCAGCGTAGGCCTGCATGCGCCTCGCCGTCTCGCGGGACTTGATGTAGCCCCACACCATGGGCGCCATGTCCCGTTTGTCGTTCATGAAGCCGGCGTCGAAGTCCGGCGCTTCATACGGATCTGGCGAGAGAATGTGCGTGAAGCCTCGAGAGAAGGGATACTCGAGGAAGTGGAACATGGTGAAGAACTTCCCGGGGGGCATGTCGAGGTGGTCACCGAACCATCCGGCAATGACACTGTAGTGCATGACGGGCTTGTCCGGTTTGTGCTTGAAGTAGCTCTCCCAGCCTGACGGGCTGAAGTCCGGCGTCGGCCAGGACTTCATCTCCTCGAGTTCCTCTTCGGTGGGACGGGCTTTGACACCGGCGTCGATGCCATTGGTCGCCAGTGGTCCGGTGCCTTTGATGTTCCACTCTTCGAACACGGCCTTTTGGACCTCGGGGACGCCACGAACAAAGTCATCAAATGACTCGGTGTCTGGCTTGGCCCGGTAGACGGAGAAGGTGAGATAGTGGTCTTGGAAGTTCTCACCCACACCGGGGAGATCCACGATCGGTTTGACTCCGGCCCTTCGGAGTCTCTGAGGGTCACCAATGCCAGATCGCTGAAGCACCAGAGGCGAACTCAGGGTACCGCAACTGATAATGACCAATTGGCGGGCCTTCCAGAATGTCCGGGGTGCCGCTCCACCGACCGGTTTCGTGGGCACAGTGAGGACACCGACGGCCCTGCCATCTTCAATGACCACCCGGTCGACTTTCGTGTTGCATTGAAGGTGAAGGTTCTGGTATTTGGCACGGGTGGAGTGGATATAAGCGGACGCAGCATCAGAGCGGCGGCCCGTGTCGCGGTTGATCCACTTGAGCCAGTGCTCGGCACCATGTCTGTACAGCATTGAGTCAGGATGGAAGGAGAGGGGGGAAGGACTGACCCCGTGACCAGATCCTGGAGATCGTCAGTAATCGGGAAGCCTTGACTTTCGGCTGCTCGGAGAAAGTCCTGCATGATGGGATAAGTGTAGTTGCCAAAGGAGACTTTAATGGGGCCCTCAAAGCCGTGAATGTCTCGATTGTTGCAGGCTCGCTGATAGGTCTCGTGCTTCCTCATCAACGGAATCAGTTCCCTGGTGGACCAGCCTTTGGCTTGGAAATCATCGTAGTCGCTGGCCGAGGCCCGAGTGTACATCATGAAGTTGATGGAACTTCCTCCTCCGAGCACATGAGCAGCGGGAACGATCGCTCGACGTCCGTCCAGCCATTCTGATGGACGGGAATAGTAGAAGGAAGCCGTCTTGGAGTCCAGCTTCATGTTCCGTGGATAGATCCCTGGTCGGTACACCCATGGATTGTTGAGGTTGTTTTCACCGGCCTCAATCAACAACACCTGAAGATTGTGGTCCAGATTGGCCAGCCCTGTGGCTCCGTCAGTCGCCCGTCCTCCACACACGACCGACAAGCGCCTCACGTCCAGCGGGCACACATCCTGCGCTCCCTCCTCCGCACACAATGATATCGACTTCGTTGGGAACCGTCATGGCCACAGTGGGTCTGGTCGCAAGAGGCAAGGAATGAAGAAAGTGAAGCCTTGCTCAGCCAGGAGCGAGCTCTAGAGAAGAAACGGGATCCAGTATGGCAGGCAGATGTTGGAGATATACGAAGGCCCAGGCCCTTCTCCACCTCTCGGTGATGCGGACAGAGGGGGCCTCTGACCGGGGACGCGGAGGCACAAAGTCAGGAGGTCCATGTCAACTGGATAATCCTTGTGATACAAGCGCTGAAGGTAACGAGACAGCAAATCATCACCGCTAGGTGTGGGGAGTGGGCGTGAAAACAGTATCACAGCGGCTCAACTCGCAGGAACCTGCTGCCACCATTCCCCTTCCGCATCGAAGCGACGGTGGGATCAGTGAGGAGAAGCTCTCCATCGCAACCTCACCGTGCAGATGCCGTACAATCTGCAGGAGGGATGAGATTCGAAAAGTGGCAGCAATGATTCCGGCTCCGTGATGACCGGCATGTCCCGCAGCGGCCGTGCAAGAAGATGATGGGCGTCTCTGTGGCCTGACTGGGCCCACCAGCCGTCTGACTCTTCCTTGACCGGCCCATCCACATTCCAGGGTTCAGACGGGGCCAGCATGCGTATGAACCGCTCTCAGTTCTCACGTCCGGATCCGGTTGAGGTTCGAACAATGTCAGCCAAGGCGATGAATATGCGGCGACGCACTCGGATGGAACGGTCCAAGGCTCGGCCGCCACATGCCGGGAGCCAATGCGGGGAACGGTGTGATCTGCAACCAGAGTAACGGCTGGCATAGAAGATCCTTGCAAAGGCAAAGGGGTAAGGTTGGAGTTGTGGATGACGGAGAGACGTGGAGCAATCGTGGAACTTGCGCAGCTTCTCCATGCTTGCGGGGAACCATGCTGGACCCAACATAATTCGACGGAAGAGCCCTGAATCGAGAAGGCCGGCACATCCTCACACGATGAGCGCCACACCAGCATGCAGTCTGGAGAGCAGAAGTCAGCAAAGTCCCACCAGGAGACTTCTCAACCCACCGCAACAGGTGATGCGGCCAGATCTTGTTCGAGCCCACGCACCAATCCCAGAATAGCGACAAAGACCCGGCCAAAGACGGTTCGCTGAGGTCAAACCCACCGCTCATCTGACACCGCAGAGTCGATTATCGGTCCAGGTCGGCCTCCTCACATAGCATTGACTTGCCTGTGCCCACCTTGCTCGCTTGACAAGGGCCCACGATGCTGCCGCTGGGAGTCAGGCAACCGCTTCAGAGCGTGACATTGAGGACGCTCTTGCTGTGCATATGCTAGTCGTCTTGGACCCCTGCGCCTAGCACGGGCACTCTCCGTTCAGGGCGGAACTCCTCGAACTGCCGTATGCGAGAGCTTTTGTCTGGAAGCCCCATATCCTGGTTCATCAATGGGGAGATGGGTGGTGAATTCAGGCTGATCAACTGGCCCCGGTACGCCTGCGTTCCAGTATCTCTTGTCTCAGACTGTCTGTGGCAACCTGAACCTCGAGGATCTTTCCGATTCCTCGCTTCCACGTCTCTCCCAGACCGACCACTTCCCCCTTGGAAGCCGTTTGAGCGGTCTTTCTTGCTTTGTTGACCGTATCCGTTTCCTCTTTGAGCCGTGTCAGCTCCTTCTCCAGATCCTTGAGGATCTCTTCCAACTGCGAGTTGCCAATCAACCAAGCATTTTTCCCAAACTCTTCCAGGAGGGAGAGATTGGTGTGTCTCCCAGCGAGGTATGTGCTTGAGATGTAGGCACTCCGCAATGCCTGCCGCCAGCTCTCGACGTCGCTATCCCTGGCCGGTTCGTCTGGCGCTTCGTAGCGCGAGAGGTTGACACCTCCTTTGCGGGGCTCACCGGCACCCACCCGGTCCACTTCCTTCTGAATCAATTCGGACAAGTTTACCGTCGGCTCGGGAGGAAGAGAAGGATGCGGTATGTTCTCGTAACCGGTGGGCAGGTCTTTGGTGATCACCGTGTTGGCTTTGGCACGATCCGCTTCAGTAATCTCCTCATCGATGTCTGTGCAAGTTTAGCCTGATGCCTGCTTCAAGGAGCCACACCATGTTCTTACAAGGTAGCGAGTCGTGAAATTCCAAAGCCAGAGGCATCCTGGCGTGCTCTGGACGATTGGGATATTGAAAACTATAGTTAGCCAGAGCGAAGTTCACATGGTGCATCGCCAAGGTGCGGAAAATCTGGCCCCCCCTCCTTTGGGTTTAACGCCAAGGCGCCATAGTGGGGCAGCCATTTCCCCATGGGCCAATTTTGCATGCTGTCCCAGTATAATTCAGCTTCTTGCGAGGGTCGCAATACAGGTCCAAAGCTATCAATAATTGAAGCTTTATATTTCCTCATCAGTCGTTTTCGACAGAGATTCAGTTGTGGATAATACAATTGTCTACATGGCCCAAAAATTGCGATCGCTGTGCCCGTTGCTGAGTCGCGTGCTTGCCATTTCCTGGATCCCCGCCAAATTAGGCGGGAGTTCCCTGCAACCTGGCTGAGTTGTAAAGAGGTAGAGATATCGGTTGAATTATGAGGTCGTATCGAACACGTCGCAAAGTGCCCTTCGGTGGCGCTGTCCTATAGAGACTGGCTCTAAGGACGTTCTTAATTGCTATTAACACCCTAATACGGCCGTGTATAAATGGGGACGTAACCCCGCTAGGCCTGTACGGGCTTAGCCCTTACATACATATATGAAAGTGATTGATTTATTGATTCAGTGAGGTGTAAGCGATAGACAGTGAGACACGACTTGATGATTTGCCAAACTGTGCAGCTTTGATCGGAATTCTGGCAGTTCAATTCCTCCCTGTCAGTTCACAGGTCTCTTCCCAGCTATCGGCATGGTGAAGCCTGGCAACTTCTGAAACAAAGACCGCAGCATTGTCAGTGACTCAGGCTCGAACAGGACCACAGGGTGCAAAAGCTGCAGTTCAAGCAGTTGGACATTGCAGATGGCGCGCCATCCCTTCGTCGTTGCCGTGGCACTGACCACCTTCACTACTATTTCGCTACTGCTCTATGTATTATTGTCCAATCCATTCTCAGATCTTGCCCTCTTTCGTCATCATGCTCTCCATGCCAGCCTGCATGATGAAGCTGGACAAGGCGAGTATTGGCTTGGTGTGGGAAGGGCGGATATTACAGGGTAATGACATCTCCTCGCTCCGCGGCCGCGGCTGACATCCTTCATCAGGCCTGTCGTCGAGATCAATATGATGGGGTATGCCGATACCCGCCAAGTAGGAACTGGTCTCCGACAACGTATTTATTGTCGAGCCTTCATCATTGGCAGCCTATCCGATCCGTCGGAACGCATCGCCTACCTCGTCCTCGACGCGCAATCGGGAGATACGGCCATTCGTCATGGCATCCTCCAGGGGCTGGCCCGCCTGGGCGATGAATATCAGGTGTATAACAAGAACAGTCTGAGCGTGATTGGTACACACTCTCACAGCGGGCCTGGAGCGTGGTTGAACTATCTTTTACCTCAAATCACGAGCAAGGGATTCAGCAGGGACAGCTACCAAGCCATCGTTGACGGAGCTGTTCTCGCCCTTCAGCGGGCTCATGCCAGTCTCACCCCTGGCCATTTGAGCTATGGCGAGACGACCACGACCGGAATCAACCTCAACCGGAGTCCGTATGCTTATCTCGCCAATCCTCAACATGAAAGAGACCTGTACCCGGACGACGTGGACAAAGAGATGACGGTGCTGAAGTTCGAGCGGGCTTCGGACGGAATGCCACTGGGCCTGCTTTCCTGGTTCCCGGTGCATGGCACATCACTTTACCAGAATAACACTTTGATCGCTGGCGACAACAAAGGTGTGGCAGCGTACTTGTTGGAAGAGTACATGAAGGGGAGAAATCCCGACTTTGTCGCCGGCTTCTCGCAATCCAACGTGGGGGACACCTCGCCAAACACACTTGGGGCTTACTGCGAGGATACTGGGCTGGAATGCCGTTTCAACGACAGCACCTGTGGCGGCCGAACCCAGCTGTGCCGCGGTCGGGGTCCCAAATTCAGGAACCTTGATCAGGGCACGGGGTCCTGCTTCGAGATCGGCCGACGACAATTCGCAGCGGCCCGAGACGTCCTCGAGAGCGATCATCTGGAGCGCATTCCCGTTTCAACGGTGTCTTCTTTTCATGTCTTCGCCAACATGTCCGCATATTCGTTCGTATCACCCTTCAATCAAACCCAAATCTTGAGTACCTGCTCTGCCGCGCTCGGACATGGCTTCGCAGGAGGCACGACAGATGGCCCGGGCGCTTTTGATTTCAAACAAGGCACCAACGACTCTGACGATTCACCATCACTCAGAAATCCCGTGTGGAAAGCGGCGCGAGGTTTCATCCACGAACCCTCGGATGAGCAAATCGTATGCCAACGTCCGAAGCCCATCCTTCTGGACGTGGGCGACGCCCATAGTCCCTATGCATGGACTCCCAACGTTATCGACATTCAGCTCATGCGCGTTGGCGATCTGATCATGATTGTTTCTCCTGGCGAAGCGACGACCATGGCCGGCCGCCGCTGGCGCAAGGCACTTGCAGCCGCAGCTCCCTCCATCCTGGATGTCCATAATCCTAAAATCGTGCTCGGTGGCCCCGCCAACACCTATGCCCACTACATCGCGACGGAAGAAGAATACCGTGTCCAGCGGTATGAAGGCGCCAGCACACTCTACGGACCTCACACGCTTGCCGCCTACCTCAATCTCACCCTCACTTACTTGCCCTACCTCGGCTCCCGCCAAGAAATAAAACATTTGCATCCGATGCCCTCTGGCCCATCCCCGCCAATCAATGTCAACATCTCCTACTCCTTCATCAACCCGGTCCTGGTCGATCACCCAGGCTTCTTCCGCAACTTCGGCGACGTCCTTTCGTCGCCGGATCCCTCAACCCCATACTCGGCCAACGGCTCCTCGGTGGTCAGATCCCGGTTTGTGGCGGCCAATCCGCGAAACAACTTCCGCCTCGAAGAGACCTTTGCCGCTGTCGAGAAGTACGATCCAGACGCTGGAAAATGGAGGCAAGTACGCACGGACCGTGATTGGTTTCTGGTATATAAATGGGACAGAACGAGTACAACCCTCGGCACCAGTGAAGTGACCATTGAATGGGAGATCGAACCCTGGACTGAACCGGGAATGTACCGTATGCGCTACTACGGCGACGCAAAAAGCATCACTGGCAAGATCACCGCTTTTGAAGGCGCCAGTGGAATCTTTACCGTGTCCAAACCTGATCGACAGCCGGATTTCGGGGATGAGTTGGTCAAGGCGTGACACTGATCGCGAGGCGATTGCGCCGTGCTACACCTGGCTACACTGTCACGGATGGACCAAATTCGACAGAAGATCATAACTCGGTGGAAGTCGGGTCGGCCACATCGCAGGCATACCGAGCAAGCAGACGGCATCAGAGCAGGCTGCTTGTGCAGCGAAGTCACTGGGGAACGGGCACATAAGTTGAAGATCGGAAGGATATTGGTGTCCTCTGCGCGCTCTGAGCAGTAGCGTCTTTGGCGGTGACGAGGCTGGTCTAGGACACGGGTTTTGATGGAATTGGTGAGTCATGGTTGGCAGTGTGAGCACGCGAAACGGGTAGGCGGCGTCGATCCCGGGCTGGACGATCTCAGCCCAAAGAGGGCCGCTCGCATCGAAAAATGGAGGACAACGAACAGGTTCACGAAGAAATGAATGAATGAAAATGGAGCATGGGAATAGCAAGAATTCCTCACCAGATCGGAGAGAGCTCTGCTCGCCGGCCGAGTGCGCTACTCATGAAAGACCCAAATAGAAGTGGATCAAGGCCCATGTACGAGTCCCGATCGGCTGGTAGCCCAATATTAGCTGCTTGTCCTGACTTCCTCGATGCTTTGAAAAATCTGGATTAGTTCGTCTGGCTTACTTTCAACCCGTACAAATTCAAAAGTCAAGGACGTCCACGCAATTCTCTGCTCGCCATAATCTTGTGACAGAATTGAGCTTCAGTCAGAGCCTGCATGGCATACCGCAAGATGCGTGTGGTCCTGCAATAATCAAGATCCCAGTTGATCAACTCATCATGTCATGTTGAAATGGCAGAAAGCCTCGTTGGTGATGCTCAAGCTCGTGGAAATCCTCCAACACAAGGTGTAACGCGGTAAAGAATAAAAGAGGAAAGAAATCGCAAAATTGGATTGTTGTGTGCCGACCGAACTAGATCTGAGTGGCCTCGTACTCATCTCTGCTCATTGGTGAGTAATTGCCCAGATCTTCGTCGAGGCCGTGCTTCTGGCGATAGTGCCTCCTCAGACTTGACTTGTACATGATACCCTTATGGTGCCAGCAGATCCTGCAGAACCAGAATTTGCCTGGTGTATAGCCATCTGCTCCGTGCTTCCTTCGAGTCACAAGTGTCTGCATATCATCATAATCTTGTGCTGTCTTCCGGGACCGTATGTCAGTGCCATTTTCTGTGGCCAGAGTTGAGGGGCGATACTGAACCTGGTCAACAGTGTCAGGGATGGCCCACGTTATTGTCTGTGCTGTAACTCGGGAGGCCACTTGCTGCAACGCATTGTGCATAAACCCTCGTTTCGCTTTATCACTGCTTGATGGTCCGTGGCCTTCAGCCATGGAATCTACAGTGACCTCAGGAGTCCGAGCGGTTCGACTTCGGATGTCCATGTTCACTGACTCCTGCGGTGCTGTCTCGCTGCCATGGACGCACTCGTCTTCTAGGTCGTCATCCCGATCCATGCGCACCGATGATCCCTCAGAACCAGAGAGACATACACCTCTCATTGCCGTGACGTCGTGCTGCAGTTCCCCCTCCAGATCCATCTTATCGTCTGCCGTATCATCTTCTTGAAGTACGACGCTTTCCATCTCTTGTTTTCTTTCATCGTCCTTCAGTTCGCCGTGGTGCATTTCATCGCCCGGATCAGATGAATCAAGACCAAACTCATTCCTCCATCTGTAAGGTCGGTACCGCTGCGTAGCTGTGTTAGGACATCCGGTCAGCAGCACCCGCTTGCCCGTTACGACCGAGGTGCGTGGAAGGATGTTGTTACTTTCGCCTTCATCGTCAGTGAACCCTCCCTCAGAGGTGCTGGTGGACCAGTAGACGATATTACGGCTCACTTGGTCCTTCTTTTTCTCATGCAGCACCTGGCGCCATCGTCGAATCAGCGTTTGGCGATGGGCGTTTGGCTTGAGGGGCCGAATCTGCTCCTTGACATAGTCGTATCGTAGGGCTTCTTGTCTCCAGAGTGTAAAGTAGTAGCTCGGGTTTCCGTAAGGGTAGACAACCTCGTACGTGACTTGTGCTTTGAACATCTCAGGCGATTGCTGCCACTTTGCCCACCCTTCTAGCTGTGCTAAGAAACTGTCGTCGAAATCATGACGGTACACCTGATTCAGAAGATCGTATTCAATGCACGCTTTGACGAACTCGTCCAAGCCGACAGAGTACGCGTTCTGGATATTTTCAATCGTTGCTTCTGCAGTCTCCAGAGACGATGAGATCTTTTTTACTCCTTCCTGCTTGGCTTGGGCCAGCCTGTTGACCACGCCCTGGACCGGAGTTTCGGACGGCTGCGGAAAGCTCGTCCCGGTCAGCGACTGCATGTTCAGGTCTTGGGTCCTGGAGACCGCGGTGAACTCAATGACGGCAGGCGCCTCGTTGCTGGGTTAGTTTTCTTGATACGATGGAATGAGGTAATCGCTCGCTGAGTGGTTATTGTTTGCTGTTGCATATTAAAAATGCAGTAGTGCAAACCAGCCAGAGCAGTGCTGAGGTTGGCAGAACACGAGAGAGGGAAACACCAGAAGTCTTCCTCCATCTGACACCCATCTTTTGGCGTCATTCCCATCATTGAACACAGATCTTCAGGTTGGATTCTCTTCTCCAAGAAGCTGGATTCGGCTGACTGGCTGAAAGGGGGATGACGAGCGATCAACCCGAGAACGCAGAGATCTGCTGAGTAGCACCATGGGAGCAGCAATGTATGGCGGACAGAAAGCACCCAGGTCATTTTCAAATGACCACGATCCTGAGACCTTGTTTCATAGTCACTCGCTCTCACTTTCGACCTGAACTGGCTGTCGACAATGCGACTCGGGTGGATCGATTGTCTGCTCTGTGCCGTCCAGCCTGAACCCAAGAGCTAGAGAAAAGCAAGAAGGAAGAAGAGTTGATACAATCAACTTCGAGTAACGTCCGAGATAGGAAATCACTGACATAGGCTCGATATGCGGCTGACTGCGCTCTTGGATGCCATCCTTCACGCACAGGCATCGAGTGAAGCCGGCTTTGCATCTTCCTCTCGAAGACCCTTTTTCTCGGCAATCTCCTTCCATGTTTCCCTCCAACCGCAGCTGAATGCAGTTCCGTATTGACTGCAATCCAGATGTGTGACCTTGCCTTGGTCATGCGTTTCGCAGGTGGTAATGATGCAACTCTTCTTGTAGGCATCCTTTTGCTTTTCCGTCATCTTCTCCGTTTCCGTCATCTTCTCGGAGTCTTCCGGAACAAAAAGACCGAAGTGGGGATCCTCTGTCTCGCAGATGATTCCGTTAATATTTACCTTCGTGGTCGGGAGGTGGCCTTGCGTATTCAGCTGTTTGATGCTCTTTGGCACTGGTCCGCGGAACCAAGTAAAGGCAAGCTGGTCATTCGCAGGCGGAAGTTGATCGCCGTAAACAATATCCCAAAATCTCAGTCGATGGCGCAAAGCCCGTATGAGACATTCTTCCTCGCTGATATGGAGCATTTGATCATCCCCCCCGGGTTGCATCTCTTGGCCGAGCAATATACCTAGTTCCTGTCTGGTCGGCATTTCGGTGGAGCCATCTTCTCCGTCTGCGACATCCATTGCACCAGAAAAGCCTTTGTCAAGTCCCGCTTCGCTCGTGTTGCTGGCCTGTTCAGGATCACACCTCACCGTTTCTTGCTGTTCTTTCGACGAATGGTCTCTGACGCCATTGCCTTCCATTTTCACCCACTGTCTCTTCTTCCCCATGTCGCCTTTCTTCTCCCTTCCTTTGTGCGCTTCGGGGTCTCGGAATCGGCCATTGCACCTCATGAGCCAATTCACTATGGACCACGTGCGATGTTGTGAGAACCCTGTTGAGTCAGACAACCTGTTTCTCCGACATTGCGTGACATGGCATGGTGCGATATCTACCTCTGTTTCTCATGGCATTCTCGAGGTTGAGTCGACGCTGGTGCAGGTGAGTAGGACCCATCGGATCATCGCGCTCGTAAGGGTCTGTGGAAGTGTCAGCGGAAGTCCACGGCGGGCTGCCTGAGAGTCGGACCTGTGTACCATTGTTCAATTACAGGATCATGGGACCTGGTTGATATGACGTTGCTCCTCTCCTTGGATTGCTCAGCAGAATTGCGTCGAGACATGTTCGGACAATATCGACATCACAGCGGTCCAGAATCAGGTGGATAGAGGTGCCAGAACGGCTCAGAGGAACAATGTGTCAACGATCCAGGCGGCGTCGTGGGTATGATGTGGCGTGTATTTAGAGTATGCATTGTGTTCTCTCTTGTCTGTGTTTCTCTGTTAATGGTGTTGTGCTTGGGGCCATGGCAGCCAGTGATGGCAGTATGCTGTCTCCAGGATCATCGGCCAGCAGTTCCAACTCCCAGGCAAAGTCGTCAGCAGTAGGTTCGATGTCGATTCAAGTGGATATGACGGCCGTGTTCTTTTCATTAGGTGGAGCTCGAAGACCTTAGGTCTTTTTCCACCGAACTCGTCTTACCCATTGCGCCCACTTCTGGACGTCTTCTCGTTCAAGAATTCTGTCGACAGTGTACCACTCGCGGGCCAACTCCTCATTCAAAGCCATTCTGTGGACAAAGCTATGGCAGGCCCGGCAAAGCCACGCGACACTGTTCAACTGCTGCTCCTCATGCCAGCCCCGTTTGAGCACTTTGGCATGGACTTGTTTGGGGATGAGGTGATGGTACGTCAATGGCACCCAGTCTCGGTCGCATATCTCGCAGGCGCTGGCCTTTGTCTCGATCCATTTTGGAGGCGGCATGGTAACGGTAGCAAGATAAGAAGCCAAGATACCAGACATGAAGGATTGAAGGTCTGTGTCTGGCGGTGCGATGAGTCCATAAGCAGTCAGACTATCTGCAACGCTGAGTGGTATGTACGACGTCACTTCTTCCAGGAGGGCAAGAGTTAAAGGCAGAGACCACCGCTCAGCTAGACTGGCATCGGTTTGAAGAGCTTGGTAAGAAAGGTCTCGAAGGTCCTGGGGCAGATTGGTGAAGGTCTCTGTGGCAAGGTAGTCGACAAAGTCCGCCAGCTCGGACGTGTCTCCTTCCTTTGTCATATAGGCAACGTGGGTACCATGCTGCAGGCCTGACGCTGCACCCTTTCTCCCACGCTGTTTGGACACACGTTGGCGCCCAGTGTCTGAATTCCCCGCCACGGCGGCGAAGAGACAATCCCGAAAGATGTCATAATTGCCATTGTCGAAGTTTGTCATGAGCGTTGACTTGATGATGCCTCGTCAATACCTTCCACCGCCGTTCCACCTGAACGGTTTCTGTGCTAGATAGAAAAGGTGGGAGGGTCACGTGAAATAAGATTGTCTCCACTTGATCATCAATTCCCCTGAGCCTCGGCTTGGGAATCGAGTAGAGAATCGACCTATAAGTTCGTCTGGGATATATGATTTCCCGAGACATGGCTAGACGATTGTTCTTCTAATACTCAGTCACCATCCTCCACAATGAGCAAAATTGTGATTGCTTTCGACCTCTATGGGACATTACTGTCCACTGAGAGTATTGGAAAGGAATTAGCTTCGCATTTTGGAGTAGAACAGGCTACTTCCATTGCCGCCGTCTGGCGTAAGTACCAACTAGAGTACACATGGAGGCTCAATAGCATGGGTGAGTGCCTCGACGGTGATGGAAGCCAAGCACGTCATAATTCTTGACCAAGGACAATATCAGCATTTCTCTGAAGTCACTCGAAACTCTCTACAGCACGCTCTGGCAGAACATGGCGTCAGCTTGGACGACAGTGCTACGACCAAACTCATGGAAAAATATGACAGCCTGTCGGTCTTCCCTGATGTGACACCGGGACTGCAACGCCTGGCCGCGAACCCAAACATTGAGTGTGTTGTCTTTTCGAATGGGACGAAATCTATGGTGACCAATTCGGTTAAGAAGTCGCCTGAATTAGGGTAAGTCCGTTGCTTCTGTCGCCCTTTGTGGTCGACAATCCAGGAAGGGAGCAAGAAACTGGAATGCGACTTTGGCTGGTCGTGCTGTGATCAGGTTTTCTGGTCATCACTCTTGCCTGTTGAACCTGTTCTGAGGTCGCCGCTGACCACAGGTGTATACAAGTCCTCATTCTTCTGTCTTCAAGGACATCGTCACGGTAGACTCGGTACAAAGCTTCAAGCCGACGCCCAAAGTATACAACCATCTCGCCCACCAGGTCGGTAAAGTGGGCGAGGAGCACCAAATGTGGCTGGTCTCTGGGAATCCGTTCGACGTTTGCGGCGCAAGAGCCAGAGGGATGCAAGCTGCGTGGGTTGACAGAGCCGGACACGGATGGCAGGACAAGCTTGGTGAGAAGCCGACGGCCGTCGTCAATAGCATAGAAGAGATTGCCGATGTGGTGGAAAAACATGCTGCCAACGCCAATCGTTGAACACTGGAACATGGGGTCATGGCGCCGGATCATCCTGATATCGCTCATTGTCTCCTGTTGATGCATTCTCTTGCATTCGTCGAGCTCTCTCCATTTTCGCTGCCCATAGCGCACTGCCCGCGGCCGTGGTGAGCAAGAAGAACATGCTGAGGACCGGGACCAGCTGCAGGAGCAAGGCCGTCGTACCGAACCAAGTATATTTGAGCTGTCTTCGTTGGATGTACAGCTCGCGCTCCTTTTTGGACAGTTCTAGTAACGTGAAATATCTCCAATGGTGGAAAGCGCCCGCTCGATAGCCAGTGACGATGAGGACGATCGGGCCACCGACGACAGGAATGAGATTGAGCGGCATCAACATCACGAATTCCAAAATTTGTCGAAACCCGACTGGGCTGTACACGGATGATACCGTCGGCTTTCCCAGCATTTGGACTGGGTCGGCTGCCTCGGGATGGAGGATCCGCGCTCGACCCACGAGGTCTTCAAACCCTTCCTTGACCAGCACGGCGTCGAAGATGTCCACCAGCGTCTCGTCGACGAAGAATACCTCGAACAGGACGGCCACGACGGCGGCACCAGCTTCCAAGAGGAGTAAAGTCGCGTTGAACCAGGCGCCGAGACCGTGGAATACAGCGAGAAAGGCCACCAGAGGTAAGTATACGAAAAAACCCAACAGGGCCAGGACAAAGCTGGAGAGTAGGATCACCGACGCGAGACGAGCCTGGAAGAGCGGATGGAACTCTGGATGCACGAGGAAGTACACGATCCCCTGGGGCACCAATGGTCAGCCAGACAGACTGAAGGAGCTGGGAGATATCGCCGCCACCTTGAACGGGTAGAGCCAGACAGCATCCCAAACCATTCTGAAAACAGGTCGACGCTGTATGTGATCAAACCACGAACTGGATACCGCCATCTGACCGGCTGGCCAGTCACTGACTCCTCGGCAAGCTGACCCGTTCTCTCAATTGATGGCAAGGAGCAATATCAGAATTAATTTCGTTCAGATCTAGATAAGGTCGTCGGGCCGACGTCATTCCGATCTAGATTACCAGCCCTGACTGGAAAAGGCATGGCGTCATCGGTGGCGCTGGAAATATTATGTCCGTCCCCTCTTCTAATCGTCAACCCTCCTCCATCACCATCAGAATAATCAGCAGCTTTGAAGGGTAGTCACCTCCACCAGCTCACACACCTCACCGCGTTTCAATTCGTCTCCACCCACCATCGGACGGAGATAGAACACGGTCAACAGTATGTCTGGCAGAGCTCTTTTGAGCGTGCCTCGGACGCTGCACAGTTCGATCTCAAGGGCGGCGGTCCGTCCATCTCTGTCACAGACGACGACACCACTCCTCAGACCGGCAGTCTCGCAACAGTCGCGCCGCTCATATCACGAAAAAGTGTTGGACCACTACTCGAATCCTCGAAATGTCGGATCTCTCGACAAAACGGCGTCCGACGTGGGTACAGGTAAGCCGAAGCGCGAGTGCTAAATCCGAGCTCGGACGATGTGACTGACCACACTGTTTCAGGCCTCGTGGGCGCCCCGGCATGCGGCGACGTTATGAAGCTCCAAATTAAAGTCGACCCCGACACCCAGACCATCTCCGATGTCAAGTTCAAGACCTTTGGCTGCGGATCCGCAATCGCCTCTTCCTCTTACCTGACCGAGCTTGTCCGAGGCATGACCCTCGAACAAGCAGGCAAGATCCGCAACACGGAAATCGCCAAGGAGCTGTGTCTCCCCCCGGTCAAGCTGCACTGCTCCATGTTGGCCGAGGACGCAATCAAGAGCGCGATCAGCAACTACTACACCAAAAACCCCAAGGCCAAAGTGACTGATCTGGGAAGTGCCTCGGCGAAAATGCCCAGGATCGAGATTGAGAGAGTGACGGCAACGACCGACACCGGGGCCAGTGCCACGGCGGCGTAGGAGAGTTGAGTTTGACAGTTTGTGAAGTATCACATCCCCAGGAGGAATACTGGCGTTGCTCTGCGAGGTTTGGTCACGAGTCGGAGACTTTTGGCTATGAGAAACCCCCATCCACATCCCTCCGTTACCAAGTATGCCGCTCGCTACTTGTGCGTTGAGGTGCTTTTCCGCATATTGTAGTCTCTACTTAGTCAACAATGACAACTGTACCAATCGCCATTCCAGCGTTGCCACCATCTCCACCGAATGTCCTTTCTCTTCATGTTGTTTCCACCCGGCGTTCATAGTCGGTCCCCCTCTCGTTGATTGAGACGTAGAAATCCAGATCTGCAAAATGGGGTACTGCTATCAGCTTTCAAGAAGGGGGTCTGGCCACATTTGTTTGATAGACAGGAAGGAGATGCTGACGACCTGCCAGAGATGAGACAAACATAGCCCAATAGTAACTGGGCTTGCCGACACCGTCAATAGCTGTGCCAGACATGACAGCGCCTCTAAGCAAGGTCTAATGATTCAGCCATGACTGCTCGCACAGCATTCGAGCATGACTTGAAATTTCTCCGCATGCCACCCACCCAATTTTGCCATCACAACGACGCGCCATTCGGACAGAACGCCTCGCTTGCTCAAAATGCTGTGATTCATGCCGTCATTCATACCATGCAATGCATATCCCGGGCACCAGCCAACGGCCTAGACTGCCGAACCAGAGGGCAAGTCTACAGAAGACTTCTAGTACTCTTCCATCATATCCTCATCGATGTCGTCCATCGCTCTGTGCCCACTGCCGACGCCCGACCTCTTGTCATCGTCCTTGATCTTCTTGAGCTTCTTGAGGCAATCAATATACTCTCTACTGACCTCCATCCGGTAGTCGAGGTCGTTGACATGCTTCAAGAGGAGTCGAAGCTCCTGTATCTTCAATGCTAGATCTTGTTCCACCTGCGCTTCTGTTTTCACAGCCGATTCAGGTAGGAAGCGAAGGATGTCGACTCCCTTTGGCGTGGCCGTGATGACAGCGTTCAGGTCTCCACGGGCAATGAGACTTTCCACATATGCCAGTGTCTCGCCGAGATCATGTAGGTCGGGCGAAGTTCGCCTCGCGACTTCTGCAATTGGTATAGCTGCAAACGTCTTTCCTAATCGCAGAACGGAGAATTTTCGAAAGGCTTGGTAGACTTCAACGACAAGGCCGTAGTTATTATCTTCTTGCCATATCTCGTCCCCGGCCTCAATCTCGGCCCGCAGGTGATCCAAACTCTGTCCTTTGAAGGCTTGAGCAACGCATTCATAGGGCTTCGCGATTGTCTTGATGTATCTCAGGGCCGTCTGGCTCGCGGCCTTGGGGATCGTCGGTTCTGTGCCAGTGACCAGTAGTTTCAGCAACAGCCACTTCTTGTAGGCTTCCACCATGATCGCGCTGGCGACATTTTGTTGTGTCGGCGCCACGAGAACGACCTCGAGGAAAAATAATGCTTTTTGGTACTGTCGAAGCGCCATGTGGCACATACCCGCCATGAGATAGAACTCGAGGTACATTCGACTCGTGATCTTCTGCGTGAGACCGGTGGTCGGCGTGAGATAGGCCACACTGGACTCGTGGGCCGAGCACAGGTATTTGGACGACCGTGCCTCTGCCGGTTTGGTCACGTCCGTTGGGATGTGATAGAGAGGCCTGTCGAGGATGTCGACTGCTTCTGAATAGGCTTGGGCAACAAGGCATAAACGAATGAAGAGGTAATGCGTCGAGGTGAACGTGGATGAGCTGTGGTCGAGCCGGAGAATGACATGGTGGAGAAGCTGAATCGCAGGGACATAGTTTTGCGTCTGTTCAGCGCCTTGGGCGACACAGGCAACCAACTTGGTCAATTTGTCGCCAACATATCGCACCTGGACGGGATCGAATTCCAGCAAGGCGTGGGTGATGTAAGGCCACAGCGCACCCTCCGGCAGAACGGCCGCACATACTTGTCGAGGTGCGGTCTTTCCACTTGCGGCAGAGATTTCAATGCTCGCCGTGAGCACAAAGAGGTAGGTGATTGTCTGTACGGCGGGGCTGAGGGCCTGCGAGATGGTCAGTTGAACGTCAGGACATGGGAGCAGGAGCATACATCGAGTGCGTCTTTGAGGGCAAGATCTTCTGCCTGTGTCTTGCTCAACTTGGAGACTAATGCTTGTGCTTGCTTGTCATATTGTTCTTCGTCCGTGCCGAGAAGAGCACTATCAAGCACGGTGCTGTCGGCGAGTAATTTATCCATTTCTGAAGAAGATTGCGGCCCTTAGCAACGTGCGGAGGGACAAGGCGGAGGCCCCATGCGCAATGCCGATCCACGGACAAAGGCTTAGGTTGTGAGAAATACAGGAGGATGGGTGATTTGGTTCGAACCAGGTCTCGGGAGAATGAGGCTGTGGCCGCAGTGGTAAACTTGAGATGGTCACTGTATCTCATGCCGGTGTGTACTGAGTACACTTTGGGCGCGCAGAGGCGGGACTTCCAGAGTCTTGGCGAGGTAAGTTTAGCGAGGTCAGGGCACTTGTATCCATTTCAACCACTGTAGAACGGGCTGCGGTTCAAGAAATGTGATCCATATGTGTGATCAGGAGCGGAGCCCTTTTTCAATTTATCCTTGGAGTATGGTTCTCTCGTATGTATTGAACTGCCATTAAACTGCTATTCCATAAAGAGCACGCCGTTTATGGCGCACCAGTGGCGTATGGGATTATTCTGCATTGCTCAATGGCCACCAGGCTTCCAATCGGCAGTTGTCACATATCGTCCTCTGTTTCGTCATGGGAGTGTCATTAAACTTTGGCTTCAGCGGCAGGTTCGGGCTCGTCATCGAGATCTGGTGGTGCTGGTGGTGCTGGTGCCGATGCCGATGCTGGTGCTGGTGCTGGGGCTGGGGCTGGGGCTGGGGCTGGGGCTGGGGCTGGGGTTGGTGCTGGTGATGGTGATGGTGATGGTGATGGTGCTGGTGATGGTGCTGGTTTCTTTACCCCATCTTGGTCAGAAACAGACTTGCTGGCATTTCCCGAATCACCCTTGCCAGCTCCCTCAGAGCTCTTTGACTCGGCACCGGCCTTATCTTCTTTGGCCACATCCTTTGATGTGTCTCCAGCTTTCGCTTTTCCTTCGTCTTTCGATCCTTCTTCGGAATCAGCTTTCTTGCCGTCCTTAGATCCGTCTTCGGAATTCGCCTTCGCAGGCTTTTCTGGCGCTGGTTTTGGCTTTGCCGTAGCCGGGCTTTCATCTGGGTCAGGTACTGGTACAGCCGGGGCTACAGGTGCCGCCGCAGGAACCTCAGCAACCGGGGCAACTGGAGCAGGCGGCACACTGATGGGCAGTGGTGGAGCGGCGACTGGACGACTTCTCAAGGCTACAGCGTTCCCGTCACTGCTGGCACCAGCCATGTACATGTCCGGATTGTTGATAGTGTTGTTTTTGACGGCCCGGTCATACAACCGGGTCAGCCGGGCAACTTCGCTTCTCACCGTGACTTCGTCATCCGTATTGATCTCGTCATAACCGTGCACATTTCGGCTGATTCCGAGCCACATGATCTCTGAATTCTCAATCTCGTCAACCACTCTCTCGAGATCGTCGCGATACATCCGTGCCCGCATTGGCTGACCGCGGCTTTTCAGATACGCGACCACGCCGGCGATGATGGTGTTCATGGCGCCAAAAATAGTGATGAGAATATGAGAGCTCTCACTGGCGCCCAGAGCGGTCAGAGCAGCCCCGAGCACCACCTGAGACAGAAGAAGGGTATTGGACAAACTAGCGGTGAATATGTATGTCGCCCTTTGATGTGAGAGCTGTCGGGTTGCGCGCGAATACAGCGACTTGGGAGGCGGACTTCGAGGCCTTGCGCCCGTTGGGAGATCCGAAGGCGGCACTCCTACCAGCAGACAGAACTGGCTGTGAGCGTCTTCTGACCCGAACCGAGACCCATAACTTTGGGCCTGTAGCAGAGGCGTTCGCTCACTCTCCATTTCGTTCGAGATGGAAGTCGACAGCAGGCTAGTCCGAGTCAAGGGCGAGTATCGCCAGAACATGCTCCGACGCAGGAACCCGGCTGGTCTTCAGGCACTCAAATGGCACTTTATCGTCTTGCTCGGCAAGCAGCTGGACGCGATTTCTTGCTTGTCAGAAAGAGAGCTCTGCCGTTCGTCCTTGGTCTCTCCTGCTCTCTGCTCTGTCACCACCAAGGACGAATAACTCGCTAAGCCAACGATAGCTGGCCCAACAAGATTCGTCCTTCGATTAACAAGGCCCTCCGCAAGCGACTTTGACGTGTCCAAGTTTGAGAAAAGCCTCAGCTGAAAACAGCTGGGCGAACGACACAAGTAGGCCGATCGCGACCATGACTCTAGCTTTGACGGGTTAAGATGCCGAGATCAAAAGATAGCTGAAGTCGCTTACGATAGCGCCTTTGGTTTGATTGCAAGTGCGGAAGCGCCCAGCTAGAGCCATCATTGAACTGCTCATCTTCGCGCTAAATCACCGGCCTGGCTGGTCTGAAAATCAGTCTGGGCTAATCACATGGTGTATAGAAGCGATCGTAGGGGACGATTTGGACTGCAGGTCGACCACCGGGACGGGCCGCTATTTCAGCGTTCACCCTGGTCCAGCATGGAGCTGCAAGTGGCTCCTTTGGGCATCTTCTCGGCTCTCGCTCCAGTCAAGGCAGACCGACTATTCGTTGAATATCATCTTCGACTCCAATTGCATTCCTGGATCCGGCGAGCATAATGGTTGTCAAGGGCTGTTCAGACGACGGGAATTCCCAGGCATCAGATATGAGGATCTAAAATGTGATTGAAATTGGCTAGTTGAAATATTCGCTCCAGCCTGGGCCGAGCAAGAACTCTTCTCAAGCATCTGATTGAACCATGTAATCGTGGTTGGCTTCCTTATCCTCGCCGTATTCACTCCTATAATTCAACAGTATGAAGGCTCAATAATCGATTCAAAACCAGCTGTCTATCTCATGGATTCGAAGTGCGGTCGGTTATTGCGTTGGTTAGAACCATTGAAATTAGGATTATACTCTACAGTGCCATGACTGCCATGATTTCATCGACGTCAAAATTCCCAGTGAACATATTTCACCATTTCAAACCCCCCTTCTCGTGCCAGTTCTTGCTGCACCTGAACGCCACACGGAACAGAGACAACGGTTCCCGTTGGGGACAGCAACCTGTCACCATGCCAGCAGCAGCACCCAGCACGAATCTCTAAGACATGGCGAAGCGACTGCGCGCCCGCAGCTTCGCTCCAAAGTACCATAGGGCCCAGATACCAAGTACCCCTCCACAGAGCAGTCCGCCCAGAACGCTGATGCCTCGGCCGATACCCAGATTGATATAGAGCGGCCGCGCAAAGATGATGGCACCCGCCGCCAGCGCTGCGCGACAAAGATCGTTGGCCGCAAAAAGACTGGCCGCATATTGAGGGTACGTCAGCGGCAGGTACATGAAGATACACTGGAACAGGATAAAGGCTCCCGTGGAGTACAGGGTGATGCCCAAGATGGACACGATCCAGTGGATGTGTGGGGTGCTGGTCCAGCCAAACCAGAAGAGACCGGCCGGCATCAGGGTGACGGCGAACAGGGCGGGTACGAGGCGGTGCTCTTGCGCGCGCAGGCCGTTCTTCAGGATGTCCGGCTCGAGGTAGAAATAAACGTAGGAGCAATAGATGACGATGCCGAAAATGCAGCCGATGACGATGCAGATAAAGACAATACCGAGTTCGCCAATGTTGAAGTTGTAGATGCCCACGTAGACGAGAGGAAAGGCTTCGAAGAAGGAGTAGTAAATACCTATGGACATGCATGTGTTAGAAGTGTATGGCAGAGAGATGGAAACGTCGGGACAGCTTACCGTAAATGAGACTGGTGTAGACGTTCGTAAAGAACACGGCGGGATCCTTGATAAAGATCTCAACCGGCTTGACGATCTGGTCGGTCGCAATCTTGGTGAATGACTGATTTCCTTGATCGATTTCGCTTTGACTTTTCAAGCTCGCGTTTCCGGTCAACTTGCGTAATCGTTTGGCTCGGCGCATGAGGATATTACTGGCGGAAGTCTCGGGCATGGCGATGAACATCAGCGCAAAGACCGGGCCAGACATCAACAGGATCTCCCAGAGCGACCATCTCCAGCTCGCGGTGACGGCGAAGCCGCTGAGCAGAGGCCCAAGGGCCGGGGCGCAAAAGGCGGCGGCAACCCAGGCAGTCAGGGCGTAAGGCAGTTTGAGCAGGCCGTACATATCTTGCATGGTCGCACCACCGGTCGCGAGGCACGGACTGCCCATGAAGCCGGTGAGGAATCGCAGAACGAGAAGACTGGCGTAGCTGTCGACGAGAGCGGTGGGAATGCAGAGGATGACGAACAGAGCAAAGGACACGACGTAGGGGATGTTGCGGCCCAGCAATGGGAGCTCCGAAAGGGGAGAAAAGAGCTGCAGAAGTCAATCAGGACAACGCGACCATCACGTCTCGGAAATGGTCAGACTCACCATCGGTCCCAGTCCATATCCGATCACGTACATGCTCAGTCCAAGGCTCGCTTTACTCTGCCCGACACCAAATTTTTCCATGATCTGTGGCTCCGAAGAGGTGTAGATGGCACTGCCGCAATAGACGGCAAACGTGTACAACCAAATCACCAGACCGACAAATGCCTTCTTCCAGCTGTTCCAATTTTGTGGGTTGGCCGGGTCGTCCGTGGTGTACCAGTCGACCAGGGTGATTCCATCCGCGGTCTTTTGAGGAGCAATAATGCTACTCTGAGTGCGTTCGATCGCTTCCTCACGCTCAACATCGAATCGTTCAGCAGACCATGGAAGGGTCTGTTCTCTGGTCTTCGTCCGTGTCGTCACGATCCCAAATTCACGGCGTGCGGAAGAATGAGCCGTGGGCACCTGGGTGAGGCTGTTCCGGTTGGTCAGACGGGGCGTGATCGGATCCTCTCTTGTCGCTGCGGCTGGCGTGACGATCGGGCTGGTGGTGTCATTGCCGCCAGTAATTTCCAGGACCTTTTCCTTCTCCGCTGCTGTGGCTTCTTCCCATGGTATTTTGAAGCTGGGATCATCTTCAGGGTAGGCGAGAATCTTCTTTCCCGAGACAAAGTAGAGCAGCTGGCCCAGGGCCGACTCTTGAACGACGCCGTTGAATGCCATTTTGAGTCACAATCGAGGCGTGATAAATGGAAGAAAGGAGCTTGCAACAGGAGAGAGAGGCCCACACGGAAGAATGGGAGCAAAAAAGAAGTGAGAGGCGATGCGGTTGAGATATAGGACCTCGTTGGCCCACCAAGGCCACCCGCATGCTGAAATGTAGGAGCTTAATCAGCAATGTAGTCTGCAGCATCTAACCGGAAATGATAAAATCAACCCGGTCAATAGCACGCAGTCTGCTTGTTGATAGCTTCAGTAGTCAGGACTCCGAACCGTCACGCAAGGACTGATGGCTGCCCGATCCGGCCGTACAATAAGCACTGAATGGATCTGGATCCAACAGCTCACATAATCCTTCCAAGACCATAGCGGCACTCGAAACCATGATCATCGTAGACAGGGCGGTAGTTGAGCATTCCAATTGGGCCTTTGGTGGTGCAAGGGCGATATCACGTGATTGGAGGCTTGGTCTCTCCCTCAAGGCCCATGATCACTAATTAATTAATCCCAACGTGGTAGCTGTATCGGTCCGCCGAGGTGTGACTAAGCCAGGCCACGCCCATGCATGAGGATGTCATCATGGCGTCCTTGGAATCCAGATCTGATGTTGAAGTGCGAAAATTACTGGAAACAGTCAAAGCGCAGCGCCTCCGAAAAGATGATCTCTCGCTGTCGGTGGGGTTTTCGTCGGCCTAATTTAATGCCGCTTGCCATTGGAACAGCTCAGCGGCAGGAGTTTTGTGGCGCGAAACGTCGAATGATTAAGCGCGCTGACATACTCCGCAGCGTATTTGATTGAATGAGGTCACAAACCCTTCGATCCAGGACATGACCGGGATCAGACTCCGCCGCTCAGGCGAAGACCTCAAGCCCTTGCCGAGTCCCAGACGATGCCATGCTTGGGAGTATCTTCCGGGTACAAATAAGGCGGGATGTATCCATTTGGGAGGGCAACCATTTCGATCTGGAGCCTTACGGCGGCCTTCCTGTAGACGGGCAAGAGTTCGTTACATCGGCTGACGAGGCGTCGTTGGGCTACCATGACCTGGCTGATTTCTTCGACACTGTCCCCATCGTCAAGAATGGCAAGACCGGGAAGCTCGTCATCTTCACGATAGTACTCATAAGAGTAAATCAGAGTGCTGAGGTGGCGAACACCGTGCTTGGCCTTGTCCGCTGCCAGGCAGGTGTCAAAGGGCAGCCAGACCCTTCGGCGCGCCTGGAAAGGCGGCCGCTCCCCCAGCGGAATGCCGAACACTTTCAACGTGTCGATATTTGGCGGTAACCTTCGCCAGGTCGCATGGTCGCAGGTAGGCCTCACTCTGACCAGGTTCACGGTGCGGACATCGAGTTCCAGCCGCTTCAGCACTTCGAAAGCGGTCAAGTTCAGGTGTTGGCCGGGGTGGTTAATGTGCTGAAACCCTTGCCGAGAGTAGCCCAGGCCGAGCGACAGGACTTCAAGGGAGTCGCGGCATTGTTGAGCAATGGCGTCGACAAATGGGCCAGGCGTGACGTTCCCGTGCAGGCGACTGCTTCTCGCGCTGAAAAATCCATCATACCTGATGCCTTCACTGATCTGGAGTGATCGAAGGGCGCGAGGAAAACTCAGGAGAATGGCCAGGGTGGGGGAAAAGATGTCGCATTCTTCGAGGTGCAAGTGTTCGAGTGCCGTTGATTTCGTGAGCTGCGGGTCATTCTGAAACGGAACCAGCAGCCGGTCGGGATAGTCGGTGCTCGCGCAGGACATGGTCAAAGATCTCAGGTTGGGATGGAGAAACAACATGGCGTATTTGGTCATCGAGTAGATTTCCTTCTGGCTGTCGACGAAATGCAAAGTGCCTGTGATGGGGAGAAATTAGCACTTTACCGGAACATCTCGGCCTGCTGGACAACAACACACAAGTTCTCAATTTCGGCAGAAGCCTTTCATGGCGGTTAGGTACCGCCGCGGACGCGCTCTCAAAGATGCGTTCATATCGATCTTGAAGATTGACCCAGGAGACCCTTTCTTCCGGGAACTTGGTGTTGCAGTCTGGCGTTTCCAGTCTCAAGTCCTGCAGGTTGCGCATCCGGCAAATGTGCGGCGGCAACAGGCTGAGACCGTGGTCGTCGCCAAACTTGGTCGACACAAGCAGAGACCGGATCCAGGTGGCACGCCGGTCATTGGCACTGAGACTGGCGCTCAGCGCTGTAGCCTGCCGCCCTGTCAACACCCGCACCGTATGGTACAAGAAGGGTTCGGCCAAGTCGTCAAAGTGCCTGCACACCAGAGTAGCGTGACACAAGGAGAAGAAGTCGAGGAAGCTGAAGATCGTGATAAGGACTTCGTCCGGGAGATGGAGCAGCTGGAGGCGGGCTGAAGAGCCCATCCTGAGCACTGGCCCGGTATCCTCGTCGTGTTCCCAAGGTATCTATCACCGGGACGCCAGCATCGCGGTTTGACGGGAGGTTGAATATGATGCGATGCGTATCTCAGCGGCGGTGGCAACGTGCTCTTCTGGCCTGGCGGTGTCATCAGCTTCTAACAGGCATGTAGCTATCACGTGAGAAAACGTGGCATATCACGTGATAAACGGCTAGCTGCGCATATCGGCCCCTGCTGGTGCCCAGCTTGCTCAGAACACCTTCGGTCCTTTACCAGCCAGAGAGAAAGCCAACTCCGGAGGATCGTCTCTCTCAGCGTCTAATCCAACCTCCTATGGCTCCCCTGTGATGAACCAAGCAAGCTATGATGGTTGATTGCTCCTATCTAAGAAGCTGTCTATGGTGGTGCTGTAGATGTGCCGAGGGCCAAGCGCTCATGAGGTGTGCCTCGTGAGAGGATACTGATGCCTTGCACTCTTGTCCAGAACCCGACGAGGATGGTGGGCAGTAGGAACGCCAACCAGTGGCCGAGGTACTTCTCGACGTACACGCTCAACTCGCCCACGGGCTCCATGCTCCAAGTTCTTCCACATGTTCGGCTACACTATGCGCTTTGATATGAGAAGTCGGCGGCGTGAGGGGCCTCTCTGTAGCCCCTGTTATGGCTTGAGGCTTGATGTCATCTTTGCTGGGTTAGGAGAGAAGGGGGAATGGTGGTCGGTACGGGATTGTTTCCTACGCCCGCTACCTACCGTGTTACCTTGTACTCTGGACCAACCCAGAAGGTCGCCTACTCGGTCGGCAATTACTGCCAATCAGCAGAGTAGTGGCGTCATGTTTCAAAGTTGAAACGCGGCCCTCAACTGACAAGTTCCCGTCGACAACGGATCAGAAACCTCAACGATGGCGGCAGAAATACCACGTCGAAAACGGAGAAAGACTCAATTGGCATGTAATCCATGTCGGACCAGAAAGACGGGATGCGATGGACGACGGCCTACATGCTCTTCGTGGACCCTCAAGGGTTGGCAGGAGCAATGCGTTTACCAGCAGTCTGTTATCAACTCTACTCCGCGCCCGTAAGTTTATTCCTACTGCAAGGCAATACCTATGTGCGGTTAACACGAAGGTTAAAGAACGGTAGCCGACATTCATCGGCGCCTACAGAGGTTAGAACATGAGGGCAGGTCCGGAAGCCCCTCAGCAGCCGGCTCGGGCTCGCCGGATGCCAGCCAAGTGCTTTCAGACAGTATTCCCGCGCGTATCAATTTGAGGAAGGTATCTGCAAATCATATCTCCCCAGAAAACGACCGTGACAATACTCACGGGACACCCAAAGCGGCATCGTCGTCTCATCATGAAGATGAACCATATACGGCCCATCGTCGAACATTTCGTTCCTCCGGCAGATTGAGATAGCTGCAGTCCCGAAAGGCTCGTCCGATCAGAGACCGGATGAGTTCACCGAGAAAGGGGCCACAACCAGCATGACGACACTCCTCGACTTCCCCACGACTCAGCATCATAGCCCTGATCCTCCACCGACACTGATTATGCTGGCTTGCGGACAGTCTTCCCGACTCATACTGGGAATTCATTCACCCGGTATTTCCTATACTACATCGACCGACCTTCGAAAGCCAGTACGCAGAGATGTGGCAACCGACAAACCGCAGACGTGGTTACAGACGCGACTTCAAGGAAGTCGTTTTCCAATCTACATTAAGCATCGTTCTTGCTCTTGGCACTCAGCGAAATGAAACCATCTTCGTGGAGCAGCAAGACACCCTCGCAGACCAATTTTACAGTCACACCAACTTGTCTCTATAGATATCCTCGACCACTCGTCTCGACCAACTGCTCCTGTTGAGAGGACTCTATCTGCATTACGCCACCCATGCCGATCGATGCTGGAACACGGTTGGCGTTGCGGTGAGAGTTGCGCAGGGCGTGGCTTGCATGCTGAGGGGGATAAGCCGGTTGCAGCGAACCAACTGCAGCGCGAGATGAGCTGACTTTTTTGGGCAGAGTCCTGTGGATACGGCTTCTGCTACTGCGTCCAAAAGAATCCGATTCTATCGTTTGAAAGAGGATATTGAATTTCGGATCTGGGCAGGGCTGAAGCCGTACATCTTGAAGCGGGCATGCATAGCGGAGACCCCCAGGGCCGCGAATTGGATTGGCAGGGCAAGTAGAGTGTCAGTATCTACTCCTGTCTCTTGTAAGAAATCGTAACCCTTGGCGCCAAGCTTGCACCTGAACACTACAGACAGCCTTGTTCCACCTTGGAACTATGAGGCTGACAGCAAATGGGTCAAGGTTGGATCCTTGATGGGAATGGATCAGTGGACATGATGGGCAGTCCAACTCACCTTCCTGGTGGGAGAGGCGCGGAGATACAGGAAAATAACGACAATACGTCAGTGGTAGCGATAAATTCCTTTCCCCGGCAAATTCCTCCTTCATTCCGCCCATGACACTGATCGCTCGTGGTTCTGCTCTCTCATCTCGAGTGGAGCTGATACATTACCGTGATGAGCTGTGTGGCCTCAAGTCCTGCTTGAGGCATGGCGGCCGCTCTCGCCGCCATTACGAGTCATCAAGGCTCGCGCTGTCTTTTCATGCCGGAGCTTCATAGCCTCTCCTGAAGACTCGGCCAAACATTTCCACGCTCACTCTCTCCCCCTTGACCTCGCTCTTTGCTTCGTTCTCGGCATTCGCAGGTATTTCTGCCGTCTGTCCAGACGCCTTCCATCCACAGGCGGCCTGGCAAAATTTGACTAGCGCATCTCCTCTCAGGTCCAGCCAGCCACTCAGCACGCCGAGATCAATTTTCCGAAATGTTTTGCCCACCTCTCCGGCTATTCGTATCCGGATCAGATCCTCGAACCCGGCGACATCAGCGTAGAGGTCTGCGTACAGGTCGTCCGATTCCAAGGTCGACCAGAACGCATCGTATTGCGCCGATTCTAGAAAGGTGTTTAACCGCGTGAGTTTCTGGATCGATTCTGTGAGGTCGGTCGTCGGTATCGAAGTGTTCCCCGAGCCGTACGGGATCGTCGAGGGAGGTAATAGGGCCAGGCAGAGGGAGAATGAAGGGGATGGGAAGACGGTCAACGCCTTGACCAGGATGTTGGTCACGGTCTCAGGATGGACCAGGTGGGGATTGAACTGGTATCTAATCGCATCCGTCAGCACTGTATCGCCATGCTCGGTCGGAACACGCGGCGGCATGGAGGACGTTCAGATAGAGCTAATAATTCAATCTCCATAAATCCCGAAGGTCAAGTCAGGTAATAGGAAACGTGGTATGAATTCTCCTTCATCAACGGTCCACGAAAACAGGCGCAAGGGTCATCTTACAGCTTGAGGAGGGCGAGGCAAGCGTAGACATCGAAGAACTTTTCCTCGCACTGCTGGTTGACATATTCTTGAAAGGTCGTTGTCGTCTCTGGATTGTATCGATTGAGACCGTTGAGGATCTCGTCGATGTGTGGAGGTCGCTCTTTACACTTGTCAAAAGCCTGTGGCATCTTGACGACGTTATGATAGCCTGGGGAGATTGCGCCGACAGGATATAGTAATCTCGTTCCTGGCAAAATGAATTTCGCCGACTGCAGTGTGCCCGCCCCAAAAGTGGAAGGTTTAGGCGAGAATGCCCAGAATTGGATCTGCATCTCCGCACCGTCCATTCTGAGATTTCCATTTCTCTCAGCGCCAACTTACGGCGCCCTTGGAGGGAGCACAGAAGCTGGTCGAGCCAAGCCTGACATGGCTCAAGGGCTCGTCAAGAAGCACTCAAAGCCATCCGCGTCCAAGTCAGCGCATAGCGCATCATCTGGCATCACCAAGAAAGGCTCGCGGACGGTTACACCGAAGAAGGCCAAACTCATCAAGCAAGCGAAGATAAACAAAAAGTTTACCGCCGGACTAACGGCCCAAACGGAGAAGATGTTAGGTGAGAGAGCCGGACATCTGGAAATGCTGGGGCTGGGGAAAAAGAAGGATGCTCAGAAGGGGAAGCCAGGCTCGGCGAAGAAGGCTGGAAAAAAGGGCTGATATCTGGAAGCTGGAGAACGAATCCATCAAGACCGACAGAGCTATTATGGCCTGGGAGGTCCGAGAACACGGCGCCTGAAAGGAAGCTTCACCTGGCTGTTGTCATTCGCAAAGTCTTGAGCAGGCAGGCCTCGTCAAATACGACGCAGTCCAGTCAGTCCGGTGCAGGACACGCAACAGAAATATAGCAGCGTGGACTGGAAAGGGACTGGAAGGGGCAAGGTCTCAAAGAGACGAGTGAACGCTCCATTCAACAACAGACGAAACCAACTCTCTGGGTGCCTTTATCCTTTGTCAGGTCGCCTCGATTCTCGATATGGCAGTTGGGAAACCATCGCATCCCGTCCAGCGCCCAACGAATTCATATTCATCCAAAAACGCCGTGGCCATCACACACCACCCAAGGCCCGCGCTGCCTCACCTCCTCCACTTTCGACCATTCCCTCTTGACCCCGGTCAGCCCTCAGCTTACCCTTTCTGCTACTGCTGCCTTCACCCACACCCATCCTCTTTGCCACGTATCGTTGTGCGACCATTCCGACGGCAAGGCTCAACGTCTCCTCGACCCACTCACTCACCCATTCCCTCGGATCGATGCCGCCACTGTCGATGATTTCTTCAATGCTCTCAGGAAGAGTTCCCTCGCCACCGCTGGGCGCGTCCAGCCAATCTAGCCATTGTCCGGGCAGCGCTTGGGACAGGGCCTGAAAAGCGATGCCGTGGATGGGATCATGTAGATAGACCGCAAACAGGACCTCTTCCAGGCTCTTCTCGTCGCTCACTTCCTTGATCTGTCCTTCTTTCTCCGAATTGGCGCTGGCGGCAAATAGGTCCTTGGAAGCAGTGTGTGCGATTGCTTGAATGGCGAGAAAGATCTCACTATCTCTCGTGGGATTTGTCTCCGAAAGCGTCTCTGTCGCTCGCCTCGCTGCAGCTTCCACTCCCCCTTTGATGGAGAAGTACTCGATCGCGTAGTCCTCTGCAGATGCTCGTGCGAGCTTGCTGCCTTCAACGACGCCTCTGACGGCATTGATGCTGCGTCTTTCGCCACTTCTCCACCACGGTCCATCATGCCACGAGCCCAGTGGCCGAACGGCGTCTTTGGAGTCGCGCCGGGGGGAAGATTCTTGTCCTTTTTGAATGACAATAAGGTCGCCGCCTTCGACTTGCGACATGACCCGGCTGAAGACTTGGTAAATGAGGGGATCCAAGGTCGGGTAGTTTGCCAGATCATGCGTGATATGGATCTGTAACCTTTCATGTGACGATATCGGAGGTGCTATCGTCTGCAGAATGTTCTGAAATGTGGGCATGGCGATGTTTTTCAGCTCGCCACCTAACACCAACTGTGAGTGTGGAGACATGGCAGTGTCATCCTCATGATCGCATACCGAAGCCTCGAAGGGCACCGACGTTGCCTCGGACCTGTTCGGCCCATCTCTGAGCCTCTTCATTCTTCTGGATCTCCTTCACTGCAGCCTGCGCCTGGCTCACCGCGGCCGAGGCCGTGGAGAGAAGCCCTCCCCACCATCCACCTCCGCTCTTTGCCTGCGCCGGCTGCGGCTCCGTCTCACCAGATTCGTCTGTCGTGGTCGTGGCAGGCGTGAAGGTCTGGTGGAAGGAGCGTGCACTGTCTCCAGACTTGCGCTGGCCACTGTTCAATTTCTCTTCGCTTGTCCGGCCTGGCGGAGGGGTCGCGGTCGACGTCCGCTTTGGAGAGCGGTTGCCGGCAAGAATAGAAGGGTTGGGCTTCAGTGAAGGTGTGGCAGGCCTGCTGCCCGGTCGTTGTGCCAGGTGATCGAGTTCGGCGAGCAGTTCCTGCTCGGATTGTGAAGACTGGGCTGGTGGTCCGGATCGGACTGAACGTGTGGCGCTCTTGGAAGCGCGCGCCGTGGCCTGTGTGCTCAAGTCGTCAAGTTGTGCAAGCAGTTCATCATCTGTAGGAGCCGCCTTTTTGGTTGCCATGGTCATGGAGAGAAGAATATGTTTCTCTACGTCTTGAAGGGGGATAAGAGTTCAGTTCAGTGACGACGTTGATGGCCTTGTTGACGTCGTTCCCTGATCCTAGGAATCCGTTGCCAAGGTGCCCAACCAACGCTAATTGCACGCTTTTTGGATGTTTGCTAAAAGGTAGTTCGTAACATCTGCTAGGAATGGAGGTCGGTAAGACTGCATGCATATCTTTCCTAGAAATTTGCATACATCTCCTTTCGGAAATTGAGACGAGCTTGACACCATGGGCAATAGCACCCTGTCACCCAAGCAGGCGTGTCGAGTTATCCTGGACGCCGGACGGGATAGAATCGGTGTTGCATTCTCATCCATTTCATCCTCAAGGACATCCGTCTCCACATTGTTTCCGCAAATATGGCTGTGGCTTCAACGACCGCTATTTGCTTCATCCTCTTCGAAGCGACACCGAGAGTGCCGTCCAATCCTGAGCCGTCTCACTCCGCCACGAATTTGACTTCGACGCTGCAATTGATAGCTACATCCTCAGGCTCAAAATTCAATTCTTCTTGGGGTTCGCGCCTGTAGCTGCGTATCTGTATCCTGGGAGAAGCGGTGGCGTAAGGATTTCCGTAGGTCCCGCCACCGATGCTCGACACTTCTGTGGCAACGATATGTCGCCGCCCCAACGCGTTGCCGAAGTCTTGTGCCTTTTTCACCGCGTCCTCGATCGCCATACGTCGAATTTCAGTGGAGAGAGATGCTCTCGTCTTGTCCGTCAGTCGCCAATCAATGAGGGAGATGCTGACAAACGGCGTAGTGGTGAGCGTTGTTGCAAAACGACCCAAGTCCCCAAAGTGTTGGAATTTGGCCTCGAACGTCATGCTGGCGGTGTATATGCATTCCGGCTTTTGATCTGACTTTCGACTGTTGTGGGACGGGATTTTGGAGTGTGAACTCGTGGACGGGCTTTTGGAGTATGAACTCGTGAACAGTGTCGACGTTGACCAGTGCGTTATTGCTGCTGTGGATAGTGGCTGGCCTGAAGGATGCTCTCAGTAAGTACACGCCTCAATCATTTGTCATATATCTCTCCGTTGAGGAGTGGTTGGATCACCTCCATCCGGGGCGTCAATGATTCAGAAACCCACGGACCTGCCGAAGTCTTGCCTGACATTCCCTCCAGCATTCGCCGCAATTCAGCGGCGGCGTGGGTGACCTGTCTCGACACCTCTTCCTGCGAATTGCCCTCAGAGTGGACGTTGATAGAGACCACTGCCCGTTCGGCTGGTCGGTCGATCGTAGATTCACCTTGGACTGTGATTGTCAATGGCGCCATGGCGTGCACCGCACTTGACGTCAGAGTGGGAGAATTGAAGGACCTGCAACTGTGTTGTTATTGTCGTCTTATCTGGAGAGTGGATGCCTGTTGGCATATCAAGAGGCTGACGCCTGGCCAAGCCCTTGCCTCTCAGTGACACCCCTCGCCTTGGCGTGGTGGCCGGTTTACACTCATACATCAGTATCATCACCTCTCCTCACTTCAACAAAGGGCTAATTAATCAAGAATTTTCTTCTCCCAGATGTCCCTGCTCCTTCAACCTTACGACTTCTGGCCTGGTCTCGCTCTGCAAGCCTCAACATGGCTACAATTTGTGGACCCAGCGATATGCACCTTACGTCTACATGCATGTCGAGATCATCCTCAAATGCAAGTGCGTCAACAGAGACCACGCCTCCGCCACCAGATACGGACCCTCTAGAGGGATTGGAAGGCGAACCTATCCATCAGTACACAGGGATTCGAAAGCTAAAAGACCGCGTCAACTCACAGTCTATCGCGTTGATGAAAGGTCGCACAAATCGGCAGTTCCTTATTTTCCGGGGCATTACAAAAGATGACCTTGCTGAAATTGACTCTAAGCGCGTCAGCATAGGGAGACAAATTCGAATCAGCCATTATGCGGACGACAATCTCTTGATTATCAAGCTGATGCCCTTAACGAAACATGAAAGGGCTCATCTGACACTATTCCTAAAGATTAGAGACCAACTTGTCGCCATGGGCTTATCGGATGAGACCTTAGCTCCTGCTGGCGCGACAAGACTAACCTCTCGCACTCGCTCCTCTAAGGAGGGCGATTCAGGATACCTACCTCCTTCCAGAGAGCATGAAACTGACTGGCCAACGATTGTTCTCGAGTCTGAACTCTCTGAATGGCTTCCTCGTCTAAGACACGACGCAAAGATGGTGGCTTCTCAACTCTGGAGGTGACGTCAAAATTGTTGTTTCTTAATACCATCGGCGCAGAAGAGGCTCGTGGTCGAAAAGTGGTGTCGCGCCCCGGCTACCGGACCTAGACCAGCTACGAGAGCACACACCGCTAATCCCCTAGTTCCGACAAAAATGCAAGAGATTACTATCATCCAAAACCCTCATCCGCGACTAGGCACCTCTGTCCGGCCAAGTACCACCGCCCCCCCAAATACCACCGCTCCGCCAAGTGTCACTGTTCAGCCAGGCACCGGTGCGTCATATACCGTTACCGGAGCGCCTCTAATTCTCGAATTTCAGAAAATCCTTCTCCGAGCGGCTGTGCCGCCAGAAGGCGACGTCATCTTCACTGCAGCCCATCTTTCGAGGTCGGCGGATTGGTTCTGGAGAACTGTCAAGTAGGGTGTTATGACACGATCAAGAGGACATATGATGGGACTGGCCGTGGTCAACAGAACGGATTATGTGCCAGCTGTTGCATGAAATACAGGGCAACGGGAGTTGTCATCAAGGGTTTCTAAGAGTGATATCCAGAGCAAGTACTAGACAGACGGTGTTCACGTTGATTAATCGCCGAGAATAGGACTGCTAGCCATTCAATGGTGTGCAACGAGGCCATTTAATGAGTCTTAAAGCGTGGCTGCCACGGTATCATCGAATATGGAATAGAGGCCAGGCAGATAATAGTAGTTGCTCAACGTTGAAGAGCAGTGGTACGAATGTTCAGTCTTCCACACGGTCATCCTAACCGCCCACACGTTTTGTGGAATTTGTCGAGAGTTGGTGGATATGTATGTTCATCGTCCATAAACGGAGGCATCGATGGCTGTCTTCCAAGATCTTCCACCAGTATTGTCGGTCATACGGTCATGTGGTAACTGCGACTTTGTTCTGGAGGTGAGATGACAGCACAGGTCATACTGGATCGAGCTGTGCTCCTGATGCTCCTTCTGACCTCGTGACATTGGGCACTGGCGTTGAAGATCCTGCCTGGAGGCTTTTGAGAATGACGGGCGACCCGACAATGACGACCAAGCCAGCAAAACTTTCTGGTAGGTGTACCCGGTGAGGTATGAATGGAGGTGGCAGAACGTGCAGCAGAAACAGCCAAGTCTTGAGTCATGGCCGAATGGTGTTTCTCTCGTTGTACACACTCCCAAGCGATACAAACGCATGTTGCTCTCATGTTGATTGCCGTCTCTCCATGACTGTCGCCCAACAAGCCTTCCAATTCTGCATAAGCACATCATTCCACAGGAAACGGCGGAGAATCGATTCGAGTCGATCCCAATTCCGTACTTCAACATACTTGTCCAGAATGTCGTTCAACACAACGCCTTTCGTACGAACCATTTCGGACGTTTGCAACGAGGCTTCGATGACCATTGCCATCCAGATGAAGCAGTCCCGGTCCACGACTTCGCTTTGGGCGTTGTATTCGACGAAGGCGTCCCGAAGGGTTTCCAGTGTGCCCGTAAATAAGGGCCCCATCTCGCCTGGATAGTAGAGCAGAAAGCAGTAGCCAATCAAAGCGTGGCAGAGTAGATGCTCGATGGGGGTCGTCTGAAGAGTGGCCAGTCGCTGCAAATCCGTGAGCAGCTGAGTTGAATTCCGGCCGGGTTTCCCACTTTGCCGGTGATTCGTCTGGTCGACATGAGCTTGATTCGTCGTTGTCGCCTCTGTCGTCGTCGCTGAAAAGTCGACGATGATGCCAATTATTTGCGTTGACAAGTTCCCGCCAACCGCAATTTCGCTGAATGCCTCGGGAATCTCTGAGAGCTGCGCGCATAGAGCAGGGCTATAAGGATGAGTAGGGTAAACCGGTAATTCGTTATGTAGTGGACCATCATTACGATGTTGTTGAATGTCTGCTTCTTCCACCGCTTGACTCGAGGTTGCTGCCGTACTACTGCTATTGACAAATGACCAGAGAGCTTCATATCTGGTCCCTGTCAGCCAGTGCTATTGTGATGAGATGCAAATTACTTGCGCCGCCACATTCGCTTTGATGAATTGCTCCCACGATGAGTCAACTTTCAGGCCGCCTCGGATCTTCACCATTTGCTGCATGCCGTGGAGGTGTGTCTTCGCTGCGGCATGTTGCCCCATCATGTACTAGTGACTATCAGCAGAGATCACTCAAGGCCGACAGACAATACCTACGTCAATCGCGGTCAACCCGGCCACGGTCAGTATGGTAATGTCATCGGCACATTCTTGCTTGGACATCAACCTTTGGCGCACCATGGCCAAAGAGTTGCTATGATGATACATAAAAGCCCTGTCGTGGATGCAGGACTCTCCTCGGGCGAGCAACCATGATGCACGAGACAGTGAAATGATACATTCGAAAAGAACGTCATGCTGCAAGGCAAACGGGAAGAGTAGTGACAGATATGGATTCGGGTGGCCGTCAAACGCAAAGCCCCGACCATGTTGAGGGGCCCATTCGTGCAGGACTGCAGACCAGGTCAGATGACACCCTTCACTGAACTTGGGCGCCGCGGCGGCCCTGCAAAGACATACAATACTTGACCATGGCAGGCACACAACCGCGGGCAGGAATAGGATAAACGCTGAAAGGTTCCGGATGAAAAATCTCGGCGGAAAATCGAGGCAATCGAGGTCGCCTAACCGGAAATCCTGTCCTCGAAGGTGCTGGACGCTTCCGGGTGCTGAGAGCACCAGCTTTGTGCTTCTCGTGCGTCATTAATTCTTTGCTGTTGTCTCTCTCAGGGGCAGCGGCATCATACGTGCCGGACCAGCGTTTGACCGAGATATTCGCAGGATACGACACATGTGCTTGATTGGGCGAACTGTGCTCGTGCTCTTTCGTGCTCGTCACTTGACGGGGTGGACCTGGCGGCACCATACCATGTGAGAGGATCGTGCAAGACGATGCTTCCATGTCTCAATACCTCGGGTCACATTATTGCACCGGTCCAAGCCGAGCTTCAGGATGGAAAAACATACTGTTGTGATGGTATCGGTCGCAGGTGAGTAAGCAGGTTTAATGCCGGCCCAAGCCTAATTGCGCGATGTCACGTGATTGGTCCGACCTGGCGTGTCCGCTGTGGCGTTGTTTATGAGTGGTTGAACTTTGTGGATGGACCATGATCGACAAGATCAGCCGATCTTGGACACAGTTTCAGAGTCACCGTATCATTGAAGGGATAGCCGACTTGATTCCTGAATTGAGAGCTGAAGGGAGATTGCCAGAGGATTATCGCGTGCCCCGCTGACAAAGGACCGATCGACCGCGGCATGGCTAACGGACAGCTGATGCGGTGGAGGAAATCATGGACCTCTATTGAAGGACAAGGCAGAGGATATTGGTGTGACCGGCTAAAGGTGTCAACTTCATTACCTCTCCAGCAATATCTCAACTTCGCGACCTAAATGCGGCCACTTGGTCTTGTCTTCACGTTGAGGCTTTGTCAGAGCGATGTGCTACTTGGAGTATGCATCTATGCGGAAAATGGTGAGGTTGACTTTCATCCCCATCAGTTTATCTATTCTTCCTATTGTCCTTCGAGAGCGAGCCGTACCACTAGGTCTGAGGTTAAATGCCACTGGGGAACATCTTGGCCACATTGCCATGAGCGTCCACGGGTAGACACTCCAAGGCGTCTCCCTGCAGCTTCTTGCCCAGGATATGCATGGAGGACACGGTAGTCCATGTAGTCCTAAGGCATTCGTGTAGATGGGCATTCGCCAAAAGCGGATGAAGCCTCATCTTTAAGTCACTCGAAATCTCCACAACCTTGAATGCAGACAATTATAGTCAGGTTCCCGGTCAGGCCCTATTGAGACCATTGCATATCCCATCCGTGCTGATTAAAAGGTCAACTGCAAAGCGGATCAGCTAGGTCGATGTAATCGCAGCAGGAGTGCAGCTGCACAACTCGCGGTAAAAGACCAGGAACGGAATTCTCGTACCGTTGTAGACACAAAGGATCATGCTTGGTTCAAAACTCATTGTATCATTGTTGATGTCTTCTGATCCATCCGTCCTGATTTCAGCGATCCGTGCAACTTGGCAAACCCTCGACCAGACAGACCTCTCTTCCAACTCCAGGCAATGGTAACCTCCTTCAGTCATTCATCAACATCAGCAAGGCCAGGATTAAGCAGAGCGAACTGGTTGACGATCAAAACTCCATCCCATCAGCGCCGGTTACCCCATCCTCTTCCCTTTCTCTTTTAACTCTGGTCATCTCACTTTTCAGCAAGTTCTTGACAAAGCCTTCAAACATTTCGACATAAGGTTTCAACCGCGTTTTCTCCCAATCATTAACCCTCCTCATTGTCACGCCATCTTGGACATAGCCATTCTCTTGCTTCGCGGCCTCTTCGGTGTTGGCAAACGTATCCACTTCCCGCAACAGCTCATTGACCTTCGGGACCTGCAGGGGATCGAAATCTTCGGCCTTTTTCATGTCGCCGCCGGCCGTGATCGGGACACAAACTCGACCGGTCCCAGGGTGCACGACAAACGGACTCTTCAAAAGATGGATTCTTTTCTTTCCGACTTCGACGTCCAACCTCGGGTAGGTGTATTCCAGTAAGACGTCCTGCTTCGCTTCCATCAAGGCTTTTGTATCCAGTGTCTTACTGACTCCTGTCGCCGCCATCGCATCGATATCGGCCCACTTTCGGGCGCTGGGTCGGTCGGGACTGCTGGCCCATTTCTTCCGCAACGCATCGTTCAGCGCCTTGTCCGGGAGTAACTGCAGCAGCCGGTCTTGGCCTTCGGGAGAAAGGAAGGGTTCCTGATCCGCTAAAATGTCTTGAAAGTACGGCTTCAGGATTTCCAGGCTTCGCACGATATGCGGATGTAATGGCCGTTTCAGATTGACTCTCTTCCCCCCTTGCACCCCGCCCTTGAGAACTTCAAAGTATCCCGTGATGGCCTTCCGCTTGTCATCGTCCAGCTCGCGGGCATCTTTGTCACTGATCCACGCGTGCACGCCCCGACGTCCGGAGTAGATCCAGATGATATGTTCGAAGCCGAAATCTTCCCTCAGCGCAACATCCACGACTTTGATCGCCATCGTGGCGAAGGTCCAGCATTTGGCACAAATGTTGGCCTTGGTACAGCAGGTCCGTATGTCGTCGTAATCGGTCAAATCGATATCGAACACGATCTCCTTGCTGAGAGGCCGAAACATCGAGCTTTTCCTCAGCGTCTTCCGGTCTCGTGGATTCGTGGTGTAGACAGGGCCAATCTCGAAGCGTGACGGATTGAGGCGGAGGATGTCCTTGCGCAACAGGTCCGCCGTGGGATAGGACTGGTATCGAAGATACGCATCGTTGGGAAGGGTGAAGGCAAACTCGCGGTGGCCGAAGTCTGGGCCTGGCTTCGGTGAATGGTTGAGCCACTGAAAGAGCGCTCGAAAAGGGAAGAGGCGGGAGTAGAATTGCAACATGAGGTTGGGGTCTGAGTATGATTCTTCCTGGTCCGATGCGGCAGCCTCATTATTTGAAGGCCGAGCTGACTGCGGCGGTGACGAGGGCAAATTGCTGGCGCTCGAGGTCGGGAACTCTTCGTCCGAGTCATCTTGTGTGAAGATGTCCTCGAGGGCAACCTCAGATTTGGTGCCTGTGGCCGTCACAGCAATTCCGCTGTCATCTGGCATCGGTGTATCCGGAAGCTCTACGTCGTTCTCGTCCCTTGGCGATGAACGGGGAGGGGAGGGCGACGATGACTCGGGCATTTTGATGCCCATGATGTCCAATGGACAATTGTGTCATGAAAGCAGGTAGAATCACGCTCGCGGGTGGCAGAGGATGCACTTTGGGACGCGGTTAAGAACGCGACGCGACTTGGAGATGCCAAGATTTCGCTTGGTCATTATCATGGCAGACTGAAAGGGTAGCGTGCCATCTTCAATGCTGATGCTACTTGCTCAATGAAGATTCGGTAAAAGCTTCGTTTTGGTAGTATTGTCAGGAACAAGAGTCGCAATACTGAGAGGTATTCGTTCCTTCCTCCCTCTCTGCCACACAAAACATGTCGTCAAGACGTCTCTTGGCATGAAGAAATCCATCCACCAACCCATGTGACTTTTCCAGACCCATTCTATTTGAGCTCGTTTAAATCAGAAAACGGTCCCGAGTCCTGTGTGTTCGGTTCTGACCGGCTCGGAGCACTACCCAATCTCATATGCTGCGGATCCCTGGCTCGATTGATGGCATCCTCGATCATGATATTGAGTGCAGCACTATTGCTGTGTCGATGCGTCGGCCCCGACCCACCACCACTCAGGGGACCTTCCGATGGTAAGAGAGCGCTCACGGAAGAAGAACGGGCCGTGTCAAAACTGGCCAAAGACGGCTTCGGTTTCATGACGGGCGACGTCGGAGAGTCTTCGATCACGGTGGTTGGACTGCCCGCCAGCGCGACTTCTTTCTCGTCGTCATAGACCGGAGCAGTCTTTTGGGACGTCGTGGACGTGTTGCTTTTCCCCGGCTCGGAGAGGCTGGGAGTGCTGCTCTTCCTCGACGCTTCTTTGGCGAGATTTGCCAGCGTCGGCACTCTGGTGCCTGAACTGGCCGGCTTTTTGACCTCTATGGGCCGCGCCGTCACGTTTCGGGCCACAATAGAGCTGTTGCTGGTGCTCAATTTTGACCCTTGTGGAATGACGGGTGTTCGGCCGTTCGGCGTGCCTGACAATCCTGAAGCAGTCGTGTTGCCGGATCTGACACTCACCATATTTGCTTGTCCGCGGAATGCTTGTTGTGCCGGGATCGGAGGCACAGCGGCATCACTTCGATAGATGGTGGTCGCCACACTCTCGCGCGCGAGGCTGGTGGCCAGGCTGATTCTCGGGTCGACGGAGGACGTGTCGGACCAGGTTGAATCTCGTAGATCGCTCGGCATGAAGAAATGTTCCTCCAGGTGCGGCGTGGACGCGGCAGAGTTATTCCACGACCCTCCTGGAATCGCCGGCACCGGTGGGACCAATAAAGCGGGCGATTCGGGCGGCGATCGCACCGTGACACCAGGAATATAGGCGATTTGAATGACGTTGGATGCTCGCGTCAGAACGGTGGAGGCGATCGAATGTGCGGACCTGGTCGACTGCCGATCTGCGCGATGCAGCGTCGACTGATCCCTCTTTTCCGGAGGATTCCATGTATCGGCTCGTCGCTTCTTGCGGAAGTAAAATCGATAGACTATATATGACAAAATCGCGACCAGCGCCAGGCCACCAATCACGCCGCCCACAATGGCGCCGACAGGCGTGGATTTTTTGGGCGCCACCTGACCCGGCAAAGACCCAATCTTGACACACGTGGTCGACGCGCAGGCATCGCAAGACTGTGCTTTCAAGGAACAGGATTCACCTTGTCCGCAGGCAGGACAACTCGGAGGTTCTGTCGGGCATTGGACACATCGGCGGAATAGTGGGTGCGCGGTGGAATCAAAGTCTGACGGGTGGTTAGAAACGAGGCTGATCAGACGTAACGCGGGAATGGCATACATGTCTCCTCAGACGCCATCTCGGCGTCCCTTCAACGCACGGCCTCGGAGTCACACACTCGCAATCAATGAAGCATGGAACTGAGCGCTTGAGCAATCCCACACGCTGCTGCTCCTCGCGCGACCGAATGCGGGTGGTGGTCGTTATTATTCGTGTCGGCGACGAAAGCGAAATCAATCACGTTCTGCAACGTGCAGCGGTCGTCGGACAGCGGCTGAATCGAATGGCAATGAGGATTCGTCGTCGTCGTTTGGTTGGGTCCAAGAGGTCCAGCCCAACTCGGAGACGGAGGTAAAATGGTTGGCCGGTGCAGCGAGTGTCCTGAAAGCAGAACAAAGAATGTGTCGGACAACGGGGACGAAGGATAGGTACAGAAGAATGGAATTCAAAACGTCAAAAGGACTGACTGCTGGTTAGTGAGAGACGATCACAGGGGACGAAGGATGTTGCAACTGGTGGGAAGCAGATCTCCATGGACCATGGCGACGGAGTCTGCATGAGGGAGATGAAGGGAGAAGTCGGTGGAGCTGGCAGAGCGATCCTGTGCTCGTCCTGGCCTGCGGTTGGTCTGAAGCGTCCAACAAGCGCGGCCCTGGGCAGGCGTTGGCGACCACCGGGTGCCCGAGGAGCCCCTGCAAGGGTCAGCCGAAACCACCAAAGCAGCATGGCCGGCCAGCCAAATCTCCTTCGTGGTGTCCACATCCTCTGCAACCATGTATCCTGCTCTCCATGTTCGCCCATGTTCGGCGTTCCATTCGTGGCCTTGTCGCAGCTCACCTGTCTGTCCTCACTTCCCGGGCGAGGACGTTGATCTGCCAATCAATGTTCTGGATATCAATCTTTGCAGGGTCTAGTCCTGATAGGTCAGCAAGAATCAGTCTGTATTATTAGCTTCCCACTACAGCTGCACGTGATCGGTTCCTTTGATCACGAAGCGAAAATGATTATCTAAAAAGACCGAGGGCTGTGGTCTGAATGATGAGGAAGTCGTATGATCAGCAGTCGTAGCCTTGTCGGCGACCGAGGCCGCGTGTGCCACCTGGTGGCGTGCGTTGTCCCGCAGCCTAGTGGGATCTATATTTGGCGAGCTGAACGGCTATTAGTGTCGCGGCTTTTACCTTTTCCCAGGATTGGGATCGAAATGATCGCCCGTTATTAGCGGCAGGACCGGTGAGATGTCGCTCGGTTAGAGACACAACGTCAAGGTCAATATTCCATTCCTGCCTCCCTTCCAGCAGATGTGAGGTCAGCATCCTCAAATCCAATCCAGCTGGCAAAAATGGAAGAATGCGGGGGGGAGGGCGCGGAGGGACAGGGGATGTGGCAGCCAGACGCCACAAAGCGCTTACAGCCGTGTCGCCGCACGTTAATAACGGGCTCATCCTTGCCTCTGGTGGCACGAATGCAAACGGAGGAGCATCTTCTCCGCTGCTGGATGCTGGAAGCCCATCGCCTGCCATGTCATGTCGAAGCCGTCCGTGGGTTACAGTGGTGGTGGTGGAATGGAAGGAGGCGTTGCGAGGGTGAAAGTGGCCCACAGACATGGGCTGTGCAGTACCAGTCTCCTGGCCCAGCCGCTGCGCAGCCCCAGAGGTCCCCGCAACACAATCATTGGTGGTCTGGCTGCAAGTCGTCAGCACATGTTCATCAGCTCGGGCTCAGGGGACTTCAAAAAGTCTGTGGACCGACATTCACACGCCGACCAAGACATATGAAACATCAGCCAGTCCCTCTTTTTTCCCTGTCGGGCAGTTTCAGCACTCGCTTTTTCCTTGTCGTCCAGATCCTTTGTCTACACACACGAATCCCTCCAGTTTCGCCCTGGTGGTGTCTGCCACCGTCCCCGAGCACATTCGGCCTAATCGATAGACTTTGACGACGGGCTCTTCGATTGACCACCAGAGCAGCCGTGGTCGAGCCCGATTTGTCCCTTTTTGATCCCGTTGGACGTGGCCAGATGGCGCACAACTACCCTCCCAGTGGCTACGAGAGCGGGCACCAGCTGAATGACCTCGCTGGCACCACGGTGAGTTGCTTTTTGGTTGTCGCCCGTGCCGTGACCAGGGTCTAATTTTGCCCTCCCCAGACGTACCGACCACCTCTCCCTGGCGCCGATGATGAGGCCGAACACTCGCTATTACATCAGAACGCGGCCTACCCAAGTCAGTACGACGACCCTCACTCTCGACCGTTGACCCCGGGACAAGAATCAGTGTATTCTCTGAACGAGTCTTATGTCGGCGGTGACGCTTCGAAGCTGCCCACGGTGGGCTACCACCCACAGCACAGTCCGGAGCCGCCTTACGACGGCCGAGCAGGCTTCCCGGGACCGGCCCCCGGGGCCCCATCACCGTACGACCGAAGTGACTCGACCGAGGCGTGGAGACGGCGACAACTCCCGAATAGCGGCAGTCTCAAGAGATATGCGACCAGGAAAGTGAAGCTGGTCCAAGGCAGTGTGCTCAGCATCGACTATCCCGTGCCCAGCGCGATCCGGAATGCGGTGCAAGCCCAGTATCGCAAGGACCTGGAAAGTGGCAGTGAGGAGTTCACCCACATGCGGTACACGGCGGCCACGTGCGATCCCGACGAGTTCACGCTGAAGAATGGATACAATCTGCGGCCGGCCATGTACAATCGTCATACGGAGCTGCTCATTGCCATCACCTACTACAACGAAGACAAAGTGCTGACGGCCCGGACACTCCACGGCGTGATGCAGAACATCCGCGACATTGTCACGCTCAAGAAGTCTGAATTCTGGAACAAAGGGGGGCCGGCGTGGCAAAAGATCGTCGTCTGCCTCGTCTTTGACGGGATCGATCCCTGCGACAAAGATACGCTGGACGTCCTCGCCACCGTCGGCGTCTACCAGGACGGCGTGATGAAGAAAGACGTGGATGGCAAGGAGACGGTCGTCCACATTTTCGAATATACCACCCAGCTCTCGGTGACGGCCAATCAACAGCTCATTCGGCCCAACGACAATGACGCGACTTCCTTGCCGCCGGTTCAAATGATTTTCTGCCTCAAGCAGAAGAACAGCAAGAAAATCAACTCGCACCGATGGCTGTTCAATGCCTTTGGCCGCATTCTCAATCCCGAGGTGTGCATTCTCCTCGACGCCGGCACCAAACCGGGCCCCAAGTCTCTCCTGTCCCTCTGGGAGGCCTTTTACAATGACAAAGATCTCGGCGGGGCCTGCGGTGAAATTCACGCCATGTTGGGGCGCGGCTGGAAGAAGCTGCTGAATCCGCTGGTGGCGGCCCAGAACTTTGAGTACAAAATCAGCAACATCCTGGACAAACCGTTGGAAAGCTCGTTCGGCTATGTCAGCGTGTTGCCCGGCGCTTTTTCGGCCTACCGCTTCCGAGCGATCATGGGCCGTCCGCTGGAGCAGTACTTCCACGGCGACCATACGCTGTCCAAGCGATTGGGCAAGAAGGGCATCGAGGGGATGAACATCTTCAAGAAGAACATGTTTTTGGCCGAAGATCGGATCTTGTGCTTTGAACTGGTCGCCAAAGCCGGTTCCAAGTGGCACCTCACCTACGTCAAGGCGTCCAAAGCCGAAACCGACGTGCCCGAGGGTGCGCCGGAATTCATTGGACAACGCCGTCGATGGCTGAACGGTTCTTTTGCCGCCTCGATCTATTCGTTGGTGCACTTCTCTCGCATGTACAAATCCGGGCACAATATCATCCGCATGTTCTTCTTCCATCTTCAGATGGTGTACAACATGGTCTCGGTGCTCTTATCTTGGTTTTCTCTGGCATCGTTCTGGCTCACCACCAAAGTCATCATGGATCTCGTCGGTCAACCGAGCTCGACCAGCTCGAGGGCTTTCCCCTTTGGCGACACGGCGACTCCGATCGTCAACACCATCCTCCAGTACGCCTATCTGGCGTTTCTCTTGCTCCAGTTCATCCTCGCTCTGGGGAACCGGCCCAAGGGATCCAAAATTGCGTACATCATGTCGTTCTGCGCCTTCGCCCTCATCCAACTCTACGTCATCGTCGACTCGATGTATTTGGTCGTCCGGGCCTTTACCAGCAAGAACACGACCGACATCGTGACTGACGAAGGCGCCAAGAAATTCATCGAGACCTTCTTCTCCTCCAGCGGCCCGGGCATCATTCTCATCGCCTTGGCCGCCACCTTTGGCCTGTATTTCATCGCCTCTTTCCTGTACCTCGATCCATGGCACATGTTCACTTCTTTCGGGCAGTACATGCTCTTGATGCCATCCTTTATCAACGTGCTGATGATCTACGCATTCAGTAATTGGCATGACGTCTCCTGGGGAACCAAGGGCGCCGACAAGGCCGACGTTCTGCCTTCGGCTCAGACCAAAAAGGACGAAAAAGGCAAGACCACCGTCGTCGAGGAGGTGGACAAACCACAAGCCGACATTGACAGCCAATTCGAAGCCACCGTGAAGCGTGCCTTGGCGCCGTACAAACCGCCTCCTGAAAAGGAAGAAAAGAGTTTGGAGGACTCGTATAAGAACTTCCGGACTCGACTGGTGGCCACCTGGATCTTCTCAAATGCCTTACTGGCCGTGACCATCACCAGTGATAGCCTGGACAAGTTTGGCTTCACGGTAAGGATGCGTTCCGTCCTGTGGATATCGAGGTTTTATGGCTAACGCGAGATAGTCCCAAGCGACCGCACGGACGGCGCATTATTTCCAAGCTCTGCTCTGGACCACTGCCGCCTTGTCCTTCATCCGATTCTGTGGATGCTGTTGGTTCCTCGGCAAGACCGGACTGTTGTGCTGTTTTAATCGGAGGTGATGGTCACAAACTTCATGAAGCCGAATTTGCCCACTGGTTGGGTTTCGGCATTTTTAGAAAGGGTTCAATCAGCCCAGATATGACATTGCAAGCATTGTGAAGCTGTATGATAGTCTTCGTTGGAACTAGATCGAGTCCAAAAGTGTGTGGTGGCCCGATCACTTCAGCATTGCGTGCATGAGTCATTTAGCGGACCGGCCGAGATTTGAGCGAGTCATGTTGCTGGTATCCCTCCTGGCCCTCCCGTTGGAGATTGCCACTGCCTGCTGAGATCACGATTTGTCCCAGTTTCATAGACTGCATTCTGGGCCTTGCTTGAAACCCATTTATCCGCTCTCGCCATCCTGTTCGTTCGACCGCCCGTCTTGTCTCCTTTGATCGAAAGCATCCTATATATATACGGCTGCGATTTGGCCTTCTCCTCCCACTCTCATACACACTTGACTCGCCTTGGGCCTCCTTCCGCGCAGATCATCTCTATCCTCTCGACCTGCACCGGCCGTGCAATCACCCTTTGACCTCACCACTTGCGAGAAGCACGTTTGTTCTGTTTGGGGGTGTTCGGCGCCGAGGCTGTCACAATGTTGAAAATATGGTCGATGGTATGGGAGACTGTTGCGTGTGACCAGCAGCGCATTCCGTACTGACCGGAACCACAGAAGCAACAGCAACAGAAAGATGAACAGGCCCAGGGTCCCGCGCAAAAAAAGAAAAGGGTCACCGCGGCTCAGTTACGGGTGCAAAAGGGTGAGCCATCGCGGTCCACGCGGAAGCCAGCCAGCCATTCTGACCGGTCCAGATCTGAGTGAGCTCTCACTTGGAAGTACCATGAAAATTGCATTCCCCAACCCAGATGACATCCTGAACTTTACTCTCACCATCGAGCCCGACGAAGGCATGTACAAGGGCGGCAGTTTCGTCTTCACCTTTGCCATCAACCAGAACTTCCCCCACGACCCGCCCAAGGTCAAATGCACGCAGAAGATATACCATCCGAACATCGATCTTGACGGCAATGTCTGTCTGAACATTCTACGAGAAGATTGGAAGCCCGTGCTGAACTTGAACGCCGTCATCGTCGGTCTGCAGGTCAGTTGACCACTTTGTCCTTGCTCCCGAGACCTGCTCAGACCTGCTAATCCGAGCCATAGTTCCTCTTCCTCGAGCCGAATGCGTCCGACCCGCTCAACAAAGAAGCGGCAGAGGATCTTCGCACGAACCGAGAAGGATTCCGGAGGAACGCGAGGACGGCCATGGGCGGCGGCGCCGTCAAGGGACAATCTTACGACCGTGTGCTACGATGATGCAGATGACGTGCTTGCTGGCATGCATTATGGGATGAATCAGAGCGGGTGATTATGTTTTCAGTGGCATTGTCGGAGTGGGAGGCGGCGGATGCGTTAGAGGTGTCGGCCTCACTGAGGCCTATGATGACTTGCACAGTTTTGCTTCAAGACTTCTAGACGGTACTCTGCCTTGACTTTTCTAACCCGTCTCATACATTTCCTCCGAATCCCGTTTAGCAGCTGGTCTGGAGAAAGCTGTGGCAAATGGACTGCCCCCACTGGTCCTCCGAGATCGGTCCTCGGACCAGGTCAGCTTAGGTCCGCGGAAAGACCCATGCATGGACCAGCCATCCACCGCGCAGTTAGTAAATTTTCCCCAGAGTGACTCTTCAAACAATTTACCAAACTTCTAATTTCCCATTTCCTTCCGTCACCGACCAAAATGGCCTCCAAGACCTTTGTGCGGACGCTGCGCGCTGCCTCCAAGCAGAAGATTCCCACACAATCTGTGCCGAAACGCTCGTTTGTGTCTGTTCTCGCGGCCAGACCGACGGTGGTCGCGACCTCTCGAGGAGCTCTTGCTGGTCCGGTCCAGCAACAGACTCGTGGCGTGAAGACGATTGATTTCGCCGGCACCAAGGAGACCGTCTACGGTGCGTCATGTTGGGGGAGAGACCCTCGACGGCGGTGACATGACTGACCATGCGCAGAAAGAGAAGATTGGCCGAGAGAAAAGCTCCTGGTCCGTCCGTTGCTGCTCAAAGACCGTGTGCTTGATCGCTCATGGAGAAATAGGACTACTTCAAGAATGATACGCTCGCCCTCATCGGCTACGGCTCGCAAGGTCATGGCCAAGGCCTCAACCTCCGCGACAACGGGCTCAACGTGATCATCGGTGTCCGGAAGAACGGTGCGTCCTGGAAAGAGGCAGAACAAGATGGCTGGATCCCCGGCAAGAATCTGTTCGAGGTCGACGAGGCCATCTCCAAGGGCACCATCATCATGAACCTGCTCAGCGACGCGGCTCAGAGCGAGACATGGCCCGCGATCAAGCCACAACTGACCAAGGGAAAGGTATTGCTCACGTCCCCAACGAGATGAGGTGGCCGCGGCGGTGGCCCACTGACCCAACACAGACGCTCTACTTTTCCCACGGATTCTCCCCCGTCTTCAAGGACCTGACCAAGGTGGACGTGCCCAAAGACATCGACGTCATCCTCGTTGCTCCCAAGGGTTCCGGCCGTACCGTCCGCAGTCTCTTCCGGGAGGGACGCGGAATCAACTCTTCCATCGCCGTCTATCAGGACGTGACCGGCAAGGCTGAGGAGAAAGCGGTCGCCCTGGGCGTCGCCATCGGCAGCGGTTATCTCTACAAGACCACATTCGAGAAAGAGGTGTACTCTGACCTGTACGGAGAGCGTGGCTGCCTGATGGGCGGTATCCATGGCATGTTCCTGGCGCAGTACGAGGTCCTCAGAGAGCGTGGGCACTCTCCGTCCGAGGCCTTCAACGAGACCGTCGAGGAAGCGACCCAATCCTTGTACCCCCTCATTGGCCAGAACGGCATGGACTGGATGTACTCTGCCTGTTCGACGACGGCGCGCCGCGGTGCCATCGACTGGTCCAGCAAATTCAAAGACACCCTCAAGCCCGTGTTCAACGAGCTTTACGATAGCGTGAAGTCGGGCAAGGAGACCCAGCGGAGCTTGGAATTCAACAGCCAGCCGGACTACCGAGAGAAGTACGAGAAGGAGATGCAAGAGATCCGTGACCTGGAGATCTGGCGTGCCGGCAAGGCTGTTCGGTATGTGCGAGAGTATGTTGTCGACCGTCCTTGACTGACTTCTTCTTAGTTCATTGCGTCCCGAGAATCAGTGATAGATGGATTCTGCGCAGGCAGCACAGTTGATATACCAAGGCGTTCTGAAAAGTCCCGTTTGTATCAATGCAAAGATATTGCCAGGTCTGAGATCCAATTCTTGTAGCATCCATTTCCTTAGTCCTGCCGATCTCGGTCGGAGATCTGCACGATGGGTCTTTGTCTTCCCAATCCCACCTCGGTGATGTCGCAATCCGGCCTTTGAATTTGAATTCGTTTTCTTTGTTCGCTGGATCTTTGTAGATGTGCTGCCCCATGTTATCGATAGACCTTTTTTGATTCTTCTCCTGAGCACGTCTTGGAGTGGGGTGGAGAGGACCGGAGGGTGACATCGAGGCAAACGACCTCTATTCAAGCAAAGAGTCATCGACACTGTTTAGGACCGCTTTGCCAAATCCTGAACCCTCCCTACACCAGCCTGCAGAATCGCACCGTCGCCGCCATGGCTGATCTGTCGACCTGCCCACCGTTGATCCCTTCCTCCGTGCGCACCGCGTACACCAAGATCCAGCAGCACATCCACAGGACGCCGTTGCTGACCAGTCGGACCCTTGACCTTGTGGCCTCGAGCCCGGACCCGGCAGCCTACCTCGCTGAGGACCCCACGGCGGCGACTGCATCCTCGATCTCAACCCCGGAACAGGACGACGCCCCGCCGCGGCTCAAGCTCTTCTTCAAGGCAGAGAACTTCCAGAAGATCGGGGCCTTTAAGGCGCGCGGTGCCTTCCACGCGCTTGTGCGGCTGGTAGAGGAGCTGGGGTTGGAGGAGGTGAGGAGACGGGGGTTGGTGACGCATAGTAGTGGTAGGTTTGATTCTATTTTTCTACTTCATCTCTCGTCCTATCCTCCACGATGAGTTCTTGCGAGTCGAGAGTCTGGCGTACTGGACATTAGGCGTTGGAGTTTTTCCTTGTGCCATCAGTCAGCAGAAATGGGAAGCCCTATGAAGCCGTTCGTTGAAATCGTCAAGAATTTCCCCGGTCTTTATGAGTACTTTGCTCGCACGAACTGTTTGTTGTCCCTTCGTTCCACACCTTTCATGTCCATGACCACCGCTTGTCCAGCCCCACCATTTTCAAACGTACTGACAACCTGGCCAAAATCAGGCAATCATGCTCAAGCACTGGCGCTGGCGGCGCATACGTTCCAAATACCCAGCTACATCGTCATGCCGTCGATCAGCACGCCGTCCAAGATTGCAGGCACGCGGCTGTACACGTCCAATGTGATTTTCAGCGGCTCAACCTCGCAGGAACGAGAGGCAGTGGTGCAGAAAGTGATTGCAGAGAGAGGGGCCATTTTGGTACCGCCGTACGACCACCCGGACATTATCCTAGGGCAGGCCACCGTCGGACTGGAGATGGAAGAGCAGTTTCAGGAGTTGACCGGGCAAGAGAAAGGGTTTGACGCGGTGGTTGCCCCCATTGGAGGTGGTGGCTTTCTCGGCGGGATCGCGACGTGGTTCGCCGACAAGCCTTCGACGCTGGTGTTTGGGGCAGAGCCGAGTTTTCAGGGCGCCGACGACGCGCGACGAGGTCTCTTGGCCGGGAAGAGAATCGAGACGGTCAAGAGCCTGACGATCGCGGATGGACTGAGGACGCCGGTCGGGCTGGTGAACTGGGGGATCATCTCCGACAAGACTAAACTGGAGGGTATTTATGCCGTGAGCGAAGAGGAGATCAAAGCAGCAATGAGGCTGGTGTTTGAGAGGATGAAGGTCGTCGTCGAACCCAGCGCCGTGGTGCCGTTGGCCGTCGTCTTGTTTAATCCCGAGTTTCGGCAATGGGTGGCGGAGAGGCAGCAGGGGAAGACATGGGACGTCGGTGTGGTCTTCAGTGGCGGAAACACGACCATGAAGGCGATCAGTGCGCTCTTCTCTGATGACAGTGACGCCCGGAATAGGAGCGAGCAGACACAACCGGAAGTCAAGTTGGGGGTCAACGGCGAGAGGCGCTGAGAATATAGCGGGTTAGCCAGAGGGAGCGCAGGGCATATGTATATGTGGTATTGTGTGAATGGCGGAAATTGTCCTAGGTATAGATTGACAGTCTCACGCCATGCCCATGGACTTTTGATTTGGAGCGTATTCTGGCACCATAGACCAGGTCGACACGATGCAAAGAAAAGCTGTTCACTTCCTCTCACACAGTCGAGTGCCGAAATCCGGCCCCATAAGTAAGCAGCATATGTATTATATTTCCCGAAATTTGCTAAAATTATCTTCGGGAGGATGGCCGAGGTGAGCAAGATCTCTGATCTTTTGGATTCAGATTTAACCGAGTCGTTAGTGGTTTAAGGCGGCGTAAGTCCTTCACCCCTGTAGCGCTTGGGATCAACATGCTGAGACAAGTCACAGAGATTTAAGTAAACCATATTTACAATCTCTGCTTTCCGTAAGGAAGCGTGGGTTCGAACCCCACTCCTCTCAATTTTTTGGTTCATCAGGCCTTCAAGAGTGGCACGGAGATCGGCGGTTCCCTTGCTAGGGCTTGTCCCTGCACTTGCCTCTCTACAACTGGGATATGGCCAGGCGGACACCTGTTGATAGATGCAATGTCATTTACATATTCATCTGCATATGACGACCACTTCTCCTAGATCCTTCTTTTTCAGCCTCCCTGTCAATGCTTGCTCGCTTATCTCCAGCGCGGTACATATTTCGTCAAAGCAATGCGTCCCATCAAGGAACTTGATCAAGTCCGCGGCCGGCGGTAAATCGTCCTGGTCATCCTTCCTCTCCTTCATTTGATGTCGCCTGGCCATCTCGGTCGCCGCGCTCGGTTCGGCCAGGTGCAGCTCACTCGACATGCTCCTCGGCCGCAGCTCAACATTGTCGATATCGAAAGACTTTGGCTCATGCTCGCCAACTCTGGCGCCCCTCTTCATCCGAATGGCGTATCGATGTACTCGATACAAGAAGCCTTTGATCACACCAAAGGTGATGAACCTCCGCACATCGATGTTGGCCAGCATGTTGGCATTTTGGGCGTACCACTCGCGAACGGTCAAGCCTTGTCGCAGATTGGCAAATAGTTGAACGACTGCCACCCCGTCGATCGGCTCACCCTTTCCCGTCAGCGGCCAGATGTCTTCGTCGGTGGTGCCAATGGACGCCAGCCCACTCGTGCGCCGATCGGCGCTATCGACAATGACCTCCTCTTGTCGGGCTGGTGCGGACGCCATGTTCACATACCTCGCACATTCCTTCTGCATCTCGGTGTCTTTGGCAATCATGCCCGCAAACTCGGCAGTGGGCGCGTAGATGGCGTTGAAGCTAAAGATATCCAGCAACAACACACAACCATAGTACAAGAGATGTTTGATACACTTCTTGGTCAGTTTGAGGTCGGCATCAGCGAGCACGGCGATTTTCTTGACACTGTGGACACCGTTGATAAAGGGAATGATGCGCAACATGGTGAGGTCCCACGTCTCGTCCACCATGGTCTCAATTCGGACGGTGAGGAGAGGGACATGCCACGGCTTGACCTTTGCAGGATCGGGCAAGGTGGGGAACAGCTTGATGTTCAATGTGTTCAGCTCGTCAATGGGGATCATGCATTCGCAATAGTTGTTCAGGTCCTCCATGAGCATCTCACACAGACTGTAGATTTTGCCCGAGTTGGGTCTCGCCTGGTCATCACTCAAGAATCGTGATTGCTCCTCCAGACTACGCATCAGATGTGCCAATTTCGTCACCACCGATTTGTAAGAAGAGACATCAACGGTGGACAGGTCGCCAAGGACGAGGGAGAAATTGAAGATGAATTCATTCCGTGGATAATGCGCCGATGTCAAACAGATGGGGTAAGAAAGGACCAGCGTCGGAGGCGTATGGGGTGTCAGAGGTGGCGGACTGAGCGCGATGAGGTTCCCGCAGAGGGACTGGCGTGGAATGAGAAAGCGGGAGATGGTGGAGAAGGACATCAAGGGTGTGGTCGTGGATGAGCCTGAGGGGTTGCCATTAGACGGAGGCAGTTCACCCGTTGTCAGAATTGAATCCGTTGGAACTTGGTGGACTATCTTGGGTCCTAGGATGTGGTCAGAGAACGGCCATGGAGTAGCAGGTTGAGTCGGTACCGACCTTCCCGTGGATCGAATTTGCTGTAGAGAATCGCTTTGATGGACATGATTGTGCCTCGGATTGGGAGAGACGGTGATGTCAGCTGTTACATCACGAAGTCCTTGCCCTCAGGACATTTAGTCCTCTCCACGAGCCAATTACATCATGTTCTGAACGATTGTTGAACAGAAGCCGTGTGGAGGAGAGGCCAAAGGTTCAGAGTTCAGGTTGCAAGCTTGGCGGCGCTGGTACTGTGACGTCAAAATCTGCTATTCCACTCAACCTCGCCCTCACCTCACTCTCACCTCGATCCCCGCGAACTCGTGCCCCTTTTGCCCCTTCCACGGGCAGGAGATTAGCTATTAACTCGCACAGTCATAGGGTCTTACACACATTCGCATTCGCCCACTCCCAAAGACCAAGACTCAATGGTGATATTGCAAGCCTCTGCAGGTGTCTTTGTGCCAGCATCAAAAGAGACGTCCTGTCAGAACCCAGTCACAATTTGGTGTCAATCTGAACCTCCACTACCTGTGCAGGACAAGAAATTCATCCATCATCTCTCATCCTGTTCAATTATTCGGTAAGGAATAAGATTGCCTGTCACGGCGATCGCAGGGCCAGCCGCTGGGCCAGCTCGAGATAAGCGGTTTGATGATAGCCAAACATTTGCACCAATATCGCAGCACAAATATTACCAACAGCTGAATAATGAAACGCCCATCAAAAGCACTCAAACGAACTCCAAAGAGTATCAAGGCAGACATGATGAGTCTAGTATATCCGGTTTCCGCAGCCAAGCCCTGACATACATGCCTTCCTGTACCACCACACCATTCGACCACGTCTTGACCGGAGCCAATGGATTGACGATGGAGAATTCAAAGTTTCGGAACAGCTAATGTGGGCAAGATCAGGTTAGCATTTGAAGTCGCTTGGCCAATAATGACGGAGGCAAAATCAGACTTAAAGCACTGTTACTGCGAGGAAAGTGACAGAGAAAGAGTGTTGTTGGCAAAGAAGTACTCGCCTCGAAAATGACCTTTCTCAACTCCATCCAGGCAATGTCTTTCCCCAGACAGCTCGTCCTCCCCGTACCAAAAACCATTTCTTGCACACGTTCCCGTGCGATGAGCCTTTCAGTGTCCTTGTCAAACCATCGTTCGGGCCGAAACGTATCGGCGTCGGGGCCAAAAATATCTTCTCGGTGCATCATGGAGTAGATAGAGATCCCCACTTCGGTCCCAGGGGGGATATAGACACCATTGTGGGTGATACCTCCCGGCGAGGGAGCGATACGCGGACTCACCCCGTTCAAAGGCACAAATACCCGGAGACCTTCCATGATACAGGCACGAAGATACGGCAGCTCCTGAGCTTCGCGATTTTGAATGACAGGGTATGAAACGGCCCCCTTTTGGAGAGCTGTTTCGATCTCGGCCATCAGTCTCGCGTACGCCGAAGGGCTCGTGAGAATGTGATAGAAGGTGGTCCGAAGTGCATGTGCGGTCGAGTCGGAACCGGCCATAATTTGAAGAATCGCCTCGGATTCACACTCGAGCTGAGTCAGACCATGTCGCATAAACGAGTTCAGCATGTCTGCAGGTATGTCCATGTCGGGGTCAGCATGGAAACGCTCCCGAACGGCTTGGTGGACGGCGGTCACGATCGCACCAAACCCGACGTCACTAGGCTGCGGAACCAACTTCTGGACAGTTTGCAAGATTCGGAGGATGGTCAGGTGGTGCATGCTACACTTGACGATCGGATAGAGTCGGGAGGACGTCTTGAAGTAAGAAAATAAATCTTCGTTCTTTTCCAGAAAGCCCATGGCCTTACCGAAGGCGATCCGGGTGAGGCTGTCGAGAGTAAAGAACCCAGATAGTCGTGTGAAGTCGAGGGCCACTTCCGGGTCTATATAATCACGCCGGATGAGATTGAGCAGCTCGACCACCCTGTCGTCGATGTCATTTTCAAGACCCACCACCTCCTTACCCGAATACTGCCATTGTCAGCGAGGGGACGGGTGCACAGGACGCCTGGAAATGGGGGGCTTACCCCAGGCATCACTTTCGCTCTCAAGGCAGCGTGCGCCGCCTCGTCCCTCATCGATAACAAATGGTCGCTTTGGGCGTCGACTCGGGTGCCCTCAAAATAGTGGCTCCGCAGAAATCCAGATCTCGGAGCCGCCATGAGTCGGAGCAACGCGGGATCGTCGGTCAAGATCAAGTTTGGAGCGATGCGGACAATGGAACCTGGGAACCCACCGCATTCGTTACCACTCAAGACAACACAACAGGGACCATGCTGAGCATACCGTCGCGCCTGAGAGCTTCTTGGCCAGCGAGGTAAAGCTGAGATCGACAAGTGTGATAAAACACCCAGAGATTCGAGATGGATGCGAGCCAAGGGCCCTTGATGTGCTGCAGTCGACGGTAGCTGAGCCATGTGCGGACGGCCCACCACGTGGCCGCGACGGCAAAGAGCACTGTCGTCCAAGTCTGAAACGAAGCGTGGAACAGCGTCAAGCTCAGAGCCATGATGGGCCGGTCAGTAATTGATGGAGTGAGATAGAAGTGAGGATAACGAGGACGCCGGCCACAGGGCGTGACAAATAACTGTGGACAGCCAGAGGACCGGGAGGAACCAGCACGGGGTACAGGTGTAGGATCTAAAGTGGGGCTTTCCAAGTGAGTGGGTGTGGACAACATATCTACCAGCGGACGGTTGGTGGGGGAGAGGTGGCCGGCTCGGAGATCCCATCGTCCCGTCCCGTTCCGCAGCCATCGAGCTATTGGAAGAGGTCTGGTAATTAGTGTTAGACCCCGCTGGGCGAATACAGTGGTTTTGAAAAGGGCGAGGCAGGAATCACAATGGAGGAGCAACTAGGTTCTTAGGAGAGATGACTCTACAATTCTGGAATCCGATTCTCACCCGATCACCTGGATCCTTTTGCTGCGGCAAACAATTGACTGGGTTAGTGAGGTTTGTCAACAGGCACAGGCTTTTGGCCGTATATGACATATCTGTGCTGGCCGTTAGCGCACTCGTTTTGTAATTTCTTTCCATCCCGACCCACGTGCATGGAGGAGCGGGCCCAGGAGGGCAACAACAAGGAAAATGATGAAAAGGTGGACCTACAGGGGAAAGTAGGAATGGATGTCGTTTCTTTTGAGCTCTTCGCGACATTTTTCCAGGAGAGCCTCGAAATGGTTGACATCCCATCCCAGGACACCAGTGAATAGCTTCAAGCTCATGCCATGGAGACCTTCGATCATCATGACCTGGACAAATCGGCCCGATTCCTTCAAAGTGCGATCCTTGGGCCAAGTTCCTACCGGAGCCTTGAAGTACTTGCAAGCAATGTTGACAAACCCTGCCGTCTTCATCTGCTCCATGACTAAGTCGGGATCACAGTGTCCGTTCAGACCGATCTTCTTTATTGCGGACTCCCATTCGTCCTCCCAATAGACCATGTGTCCATCTGCAGGGATGGTCCCATCATCTGATTTACGTCGACATCGACATTCCTGAGCTTCGACCCAACCGCCGGGCTTTAGGGTTCGAAAGGCCTGCCGGTAATAGTCCGGCCAGCTCTTCAAGGTAATGTCGTTCATGGCGCGGGTGTGGATCAAATCAAAACTCTCCGGGCGGAAGGTCCATTCTTCATCGGCATCGGCGATCTCAAATCGAAGGTTGGGAGGCACCAAAGACGGCTGGGTGGGACTTAGATCAATGCCGACCACTTCAGCGCTAGGATGCTCGTCGGCAACGTCCATGGCCCAAATGCCCGTCCCGGTGCCAACGTCCAGAATGGCCGTTGGTTTATTGATGGGAGCGTAAAATGATTGATTCCCCATGGCGAGCCTGATGGCGTGATAGGCGATATCCACTCGATCGAGTTCTTTCTCATCGTTGGGCATGATGTATTTCCCAGCATGATAGGCGTGGTACGTTCGTCCGTGAGATATCTCATAGTCGTAGATGCTAGACGTCACTGAGCGTGTCGAAGATCCAAAGTCTTCATCGAACGCTGAATCCGTGTCGCTGCTCCCGACTTCGATCTCGTTGCCCTCCGCCATAACGAACGTAACAATATTTGAGAGTGGCCGCCACTGAACAACGCTGCCGTTTGATTATAGGATTTCAGGTCATTGTTAAGATTGTTCAGACTGGATGGACCGCCTGAAGATCGGCAACTTAGAGGCCACCAGCCTCTGCGGTCTAAGATCGGTCCTCCTCAATGTCCAAGCTTAGCCGAGTGGTGCAAACCTCGCCCAGAGCCGTGATGAATGGTCGAGGATGCAAATCGTTGGTGGAAGTTGTCAGTTCGTAAATTCACAAGTGGCTCAAGTCTGCTGTGACAGGTAGGGGGGTCGGGCGGAAGATGCCGCTCGCTCTTGGTGACAGGTAAGGGATCCGTTAGGCGAAACTTTGGCTAGATAGCAGCAATGATGGGACATGCCTAGCAAGCTGGTGATTGGATCCCCGGCTGTAATGATCGGCGTACCTTCGGCCCCGTAGTAGCAGGCGGCGGGCATTGCCCGTGGGTGGTCAATCAGTGTCCATAGATGATTCAAACGACGCATTGAGGATTGTATGGTAACCGGCGCAACTAGCCCAACCTGTCTATTGGTCAAAATCAGCCAAGTAAGTTGGGCTTCACATGGATGACCAAAGCTGTCGACAATAACGGTTGAGACTGTTACAGAACTACAGGCCACTGGTGGGGCTGACGTCCCGCATAAAGCGGAAAATGGAAATATGATACGGACGACAGCGCACTAGTCCGCCCGCGGATGCCGGAAATTCGTAATCGTGGCAACTTAGGGGAGCATCAATAGTGTACCACGCGCTGTCTCGGTTGCACAACGTCCAATCATGCGTCTTCTTGGGCTCCTCCTGAGAACAGCCAGCAAACTTCCTCCACCACAAGCACCACCAATACTGCGCCGTAACGGGGTAACAGAGGCTGAGACTTCTTGCTGAATCTACGTGTGTGGGCATGCCCTGGCCGCCCAGCCTCTAGATCTCAGCTCATCAATGTAGCCACACCACACCACAACCGAGCCTATAACGTCCAGGAACCGATCAACCAATTCAGACGGCAGCTAAGATCTTTAACCCTAGATCGCACATCAGAATATTAGTTTCTTGATACCCTCTTTGCCTTCCAGTTATGACAATTCACAAATAATGTCACGTTCCACACACGCTGGACGCATCAACGCGTACGAGATGTCTCCTGGCCATGTGGAGGCAAAAGAGATGCCGAGATTGAAACGACTGGGTAAACGCGGGTGAGCCGGCTGTCCTTCTTCACCGCTTATCGAAGCGATCGCCTCGTTCACGCGGTCATCCATTGAGTTGCTCTCCATCGTGCTTGATCCATCGTCGATACATATATCCCTCTAGGTGGCGAGAAAGCGCTGAGGTCAGTGACTGGAGCAGCCTGAAATACCTTTCAGACTTCTTGCCGTCAGGTCTGCCAAAGTATTGCTGTCCCGTCCTGCGTTTGGAAGGCAGTCAACTTGAATGATTTCAGCTACTCTACTTCTTCGAGCTCACTCTGTGAGACTGGCAAGCTATCAAAGTTCAATGGAGTCTTGATGTCGTGGTAAGTTGAAAGAATGCCCATTCGTAAAGTTCTCTGAACCAAGTCATTCCCTCCACGGTGTCAATTGAAGCACTCAAAACAGGATCTGAGAGCTGGCCGGGATTGCTTGGTGTTTGCACTTTCGGCTCGTTGACAGGTCTTGATTCATCCTCTTTTCTTGAGCAGGAGTATCACCGTGCTGGATCCTGCTCGAAGGCCTTTTCCGTTCAGCCATGGGCGCAAAGTCGCTATCATTTCTTTGGTAACGTCTTTCTCGGTCCCAGCGAGCTCTGGGTGAGCTGCCCTCCAACGTGTCACCATGCTGGCTGTGCCGAAACCTTTCTCTACTTTCTCCAACGGTCTTTCCTCTGAACCTCCGAAGAAGTCATTTCCATCACTCAGAACACCATCTCGATCCCATTCGTCTCTGCAGAAGCTCTCTGTAGGAAAATCTGTTTGCTCGGGGTTTGCAATCCACGGCAGCACCAGATTATCATACATATCTCGAGAGACACGATTCCCCGGGACTTCGAAGGGCGCAAGGACCTCTCTTTCGAAACGGAGGAGTACGTTATTCACCTCTGCCACATTTGGATTGTCCGGGTCTGGAAGAGACAAGATTGAGTGCTGGCCGACAACCGAGAGGGCCGTAGAGACTCACGGCCATAATAGGATGCTAGGGTCCAAAGGGCAACGGTTCCTCCAGGCCTCAGAAGCCGCGCCACTTGCTCCCAGAATTGAGGCATGTCGAACCAATGCGCCTTTTTACCGTCAGTCTTGATTGTTTCCACATCATGGAGTCGGTCACACTGCCGGTCAATGTTGGCTGAGAGAATCCTCGTCGAGGTGAACCATAGCCCCTTTTCCTCTAATTGAGGAAATACAATTATGCAATAGGTACATACCGCCGTCGCTGAAATAATCAAGTCAACCGTCCCGGCTTCGAACCCCGGCGCAGATGCACAGCTTTCTGCGCTGCATACTTCGAATCGAATCTTCGAACCGCTTTTGGTCTTGCCGCCCAGGCTTCTCGCCGCATGGATCATTTCTTCTCCCGGGTCCACACCCTGTGCTTCCTCGAAAGCGAGTGCCATATCCCGAGTAGCGTTCCCTGGTCCACAGCCAACGTTGAGCAACGACTTGAACTGACCGGAAGTTGCCGGATGATGCTTTAGGACGTGGTTATATAGAGCGACAGGGTACGAGGTCCGGGCCTGTGCGTACTGCTCTGCCTGGAGCGGCTGGTAGTTTCTGAAAGTGGGATCAGAGTGTGCTGTCATCTTCACAACTAGATCGTGACCACAGAGGTCATTAGACTTTTGGAGAATAGGGCTGGACTCAAAAGTCAACCCCTTTCCCTCTTTCGCTGAGCCTATGAGTCATAATCCATTTCTGATTGCGCATGGGAAGATGGCTTGCAGTTACCAGCTGAATTCGGCTACTTTTTGGCTTCTGCCTTTATTATGTATTTTGTGAAGCCCGACCTGTCCAGCCTGTACTGCACCCAGAGAAGGAGCATATTACACAATTGTCGTTCAGACTGATCTGTAAAGAGTCAGAACAGGATGTCTCGGCGGCCACCAATAAACACAGCCCGGATTCTTGGCTTCAGATCTATTTGTTGGAACACAGGCCCTGTGTTCACAGAACGCTTGGCCATCAGCACACCTACAACACCACCGTCGAAAGCATCTTGGACAGCATCAATCAGCCAATTCATATTGCTTGGTTCATCGCCATTTCATCCTCAATCCTCGTATACTAGCACAGATCAAAGGCGGGCCTCGGATTCTACCCTGCTCGAGGCGCTGGGATAGCAATCCACGAAACCAAAACCGATCTTTGCTAGTGGCCCACCGCCCTCAATTCCGTTCCCGGTATGTCGACCCCGCAGCTGTTGATTTCAGCAAGCAGTGGCCGCAGAATTGTTAGCCAGTAAGGTAAGAATCAAGATAACTCGGTGAGGACAAAGTCGCATGCTGTGATGCAGTACATTGCATATCCATTCACCAGACTGTCAGACAGGCTCTCAGGGACGAAAAGCTGGTACCAACTCCGTGCCATAAATGTTGGGGCAAGGACTGCCCCGACTTCCCCTCACCCTGGAGAGATCATCGCTTTGGAAGCCAATCAGTGATGTCGCGCTATCACGTTACTTTTTCCCTTTTGCATCATGGTCTTGAGCTCATGCTTGAACTCTGTTCCTTTTAGCTTGTCCCAATCCCGAACGCCGTACCACGGTCCCGCTCGAAATCTGCCGCTCGAAATCGCCGACTCGGAACTGGCTACTCGGAATCTGCCACTCGAACTCTGCCCCCTCGAGATCTGTCCCTCGAAATCTGTCCCTCGAACCTTGCCCCTCGAATCTACCGCCCGAAGTCTCCCCCCTCCCCCTCGGACTCTAGATTTCTCTTTATTTTCCATCTGCGCAGGACTGTGAACAAATTGCCAAGGTTGTTGAGCCGCAGGTTCTTTCTCAAACCAGACCTTATTTTTTTAACCTTTATGCGCCAACATGGCCACCACACCTCCCTACCCTATGTATCTACCGGTTAAGAGGAAATCATCGACGGCTGGGCCATCCTCAAACGGTCAGACGGTCAAGCGGAGAGCGTCCAAGGCCTGCCACAATTGCCATTCGCGCAAAGTGCGATGCGACGTGGTCAAGACCGGCATTCCCTGCACCAATTGTAAACTCGATGAGGTCGGATGCGCAATCCACGAGCGCAAACGCCGAAGCCCAAATAGCAAGACATGCGACCGCTTTTCCCGCACTTCAATCGAAGAAGAAAATGAGCTCCAAAAGATTCTGATCTCTGCCGATGCTGGCGGACTCTACGATGTCTCTCCAGCTTTATATCGTGCAGTTCCAGACTCGACCCCACACGCTCCACAGCAGGAACCGAAGAAGCACACACCGCATATACTCTGTGAGACATCCAGCCCTCACCCTTCACGTGTGCCATGCTGATATAACATCTTTACAGACCAGACGCAGAAGACCATGTCCAGTGTGTCAGATGCTCGCGCTCCCAGGCAAAGGCCCCAAAGCGTGCCCTTGTTGTCGCGAGAGTCGACTCGGCCAGAGATCTCTTTGCCTCCATACATCCATGCCATCCCTAACAGTATCGCGAACGAAGACCTGGTGTATCTACAGAAGAAGGGCACCTTCATCATTCCGCCGGCGGAGCTCCAGAATGAACTTCTTCTTTGCTACACGCAATACGTACATCCCTATTTTCCGCTGATCGACGTCCAAGGGTTTCGGGCAGCCATTGAGAAGAACGATGGTACACACGGGGTCAGCCTCCTCCTCTTCCAAGCCGTCATGTTTGCTGGCGTCGCATACGTTGATATGCGCTTCTTGATCGCCCAAGGATATGTGAGCAGGACGGATGCCAGAAAGTCATTTTTCCAGAGGGTCAAAGCCCTTTATCAGTCGGACTACGAAGTCGAGCGGATCACCCTCCTCCAGGCCGTTCTGCTGATGACATACTATTACGAAAACCCTGACGACCAAAAGGACATACTATATTGGTTGGCCGTGGCCATATCGTTGGCCCGCGCCATTGGTCTCGATCATGACACGTCCAATGCATCCGCGATGAGCCAACAACAGCGGCATCTGCGGAAACGCATCTGGTGGTCGTGTCTCATACGTGATCGGCTGATTGCCATCGGCATGCGGCGGCCAGTACAGATCAACAACGACGATTTCGATACCCCGATGCTAGAGATTTCAGATTTCGAGATCGAACCACTCCCAGCGGAAGTCACCGGCATACCAGGAGAGTGTCCCGCGGCGAAAGACATGTCAAAGAGAGTCACTCTAGCCAAGATGTGCATCCATCTCGCAAAATTGTGCCTTTATATCGGTCGGGTCCTCGCGGTACAATATTGCACCTCCGGGCGCAAGATTGACGTGAGGCACGAGACCACAGAAAGATTGGTGCCTAAGGCATCGCCAACTGATCTGTGCGATGTGATCCAATGCAATCGAGAACTCGACCAGTGGTATCAAGAGCTCCCACCCGAGTTTCATTATTTTGCTCCGAATTCTCGACAACAGAGCAGTCCCGATGATGACAAGGTCATTAATTCACATCGAGCGTTACTGGCTGGAGTGTATTTCACCGCCGTCAGTGCTCTCCATCGGCCGCACACTCTGACGTCCACGCGCAACCTTCTCCTAGACTTGGAACTCCGAGAACTATCCAAGAGGAAAGTGGAGGACGCAGCGAATAAGATTACGGACATGTACAAGGATCTGTACGACCGTGATTTGGTTCGCTACTTGCCAAACACCGGTGTGACTTGCCTTCTGCCCGCCGCTGTTGTACACTTGCTCGGCATCAAGTCTGAGGATCCAGATACTCGACAAGCGAGCATGCACAAGTTCGAATTCTGCATACAAGTTCTGCAGCGACTGCGGGAGATTTATAATTCGGCCAATTATGCCATCGCCTTCCTCAGTGCCGCTATTCGGAGGACTAAAGTGCAAATCCCTTGGCCAGACATGGACCAACACAAGCCGCAACCAAACCCATATCTCCTGATGCCTCCTGGGTGTGACATGAGCATAAACCCTTCCTCGACTGGAGGATCTGCACCAGTCTTGATGGGTCCGAGCCGAGATTCTCAGGACCACGAGGACATGTATGGTCCACTTGGGGTCTCAGACGGGGTTGATGCCCTAGTCACAAACCAGTTCGACAGCGGGGAGGATGTAGTCGATTTGGAGATGCATTGCCTGGATGCATTCGATTTTCCGGAATCATACCTCAGGGAGACCTAACCAACGGCGACACCTAGATGGAACCGAGTTAGGTTAGTGTATGGAAATATATGATGACTTGTATCGACATTCCTGCGAATTGGGATCTTCTGCTATCCAGTCCACTATGTTCAGGAAGAGTAGACGTCGGGTCGTTAGCACCATGACTGGCTCTTCTCCATGACAGGAACGAGGAAAAGGTCACGGCCGATGTTTCTGGTCATTTATAGCCAAGGCAAACGCTGTCGGAACACAGGCAGTATATTCGCCCTGAGAGCTTGGCTTCTGGTACTCCTACAAAACCACCGTAGGCAGTATCTTAGTATCAATCAACCAATTCATACTGCATCAACGATCGGGTCTCCAGTCAGACAACTTGGCTGATCAGGCTGACCAACACGTGACAAGCCCCTACTGTCATATACTCATGCACGGTCTCTATGATAAAGTGAAGCAAGGTCAGAACCTCCAAATGGGCGTTCCCGATTCAGGTATTATTGGTAGAGGATATTGAAAACCAGAACCAACGCTAACGAGCCATGCATGCAGACTCTGTTTCCTATGTGCGAAGCAATCCTGGTCCGACGCGTCACTTCCGGCCATCCCGAAGTCAGATTCGGATCCAGCTGGCTGGTACAACGATGGTACATCCGAGGCGGGCCGCTGCCGTCTGCGAACCGCTGTGGCCATGATTTGCTGCGTCCTGTGCATTAGTCCACTCTGGCAAGTTCCATATCATCGGAAATTCAGGGTTCGATTCGATCCATCTCAAGACTACAGGAATCAATGTTTCAGCCAGTCTTCTGTAAGTTGTGTTCTCCCAAGTTCGTTCCACGGCAATTTCTAGCCAGTGATCCTGATCGATGATCGTTATTCTGGATAATTATTCTAGACCTTTTCTGACTCTTCATAGATGATGTCTTGTTTAGTGTGGTGAATCGTCTGTGCAGCCAATGAAGAGTTCTGGATCTCAGGTTTGGCGAAGATCAGATCGATCTCTTCTAATGTCTTTCCAGTGGTCTGCCAAAGCTCCGTCAACGAGGCCTAACGTGAATGGAAATCTGGCTCAAGGCCAACTCACCTCAGGACACATGAAGTAGACAAATGGGATGGCGACCGCACAGGAAAGAAGCATCCAGATCCAGATCTTCCACCCAACATTTTGCAGTGCAATCCCGCCGGCAAAAACGGTGATGAAAGAGAAGAGCCATTCGCCGAAAGCGCCCGCAGCGCCACCAAGATGACGCAGTTTCAGGGGAGCAATCTGAGCACAATTTTGTCAGCGCTTTGTGGCCGGCCCGGCTTGATTTGACTACCCACCTCCGGTCCGTACAACCACGGAACTCCGATCCAACCGTAGCCGAATACAAAGTTGTACACGATGACAAATGCCACGGCGGTCCATTGCGTTGCCAAAGTGGGATGTGGAAGGCCAATCATGATCACGAAGATGAGCATACACGTGGTCAAGACCGCGGCCGACCAGATCAGGATGCTGCGACGGCCAATTCGCTCAATCGTCATGGGAAGAAACCACGTTCCGGCCGCGAAACCCGTGTTCATGACCGCGGCCAAGAGCTGGGAGAGAAAGTCCGATAAGCCGACTTTGGAAAAGATGACCGTACTGTAATAGACGGAGAGGTTGATACCTGGAAAAAGGCAGTCAGCAAGAAAATACAACGGTATAGCATCAGCCCCACTCACCCATCATCTGCTGAATAGACAGGATCAGGAAGGAAATCCGAATGCGACGGCCAGCCCTCAGATCACTCCTGTCCCAGATCAAGTCGAGGATGTTGAATTTATGCTCATCCTCATCTTCCAATTTAATTGACGCCAGAATCTCAGTCTTCATGTCTTGAACGGCCGGGTCGTCGATCGGACGGTCGTGAAGTCGGGTGAGAACATCGTCTCCTTCCGCCTCTCTACCCTGGGCATAATACCACCGGGGAGTATCCGGCAGGAAGAACATCCCTGTGATGGAAACAGTGGCGAAGAAGGCCTGGAACCCGATTGGGAAACGCCATGACACTTGATTCGTCATTCTGGTAAATGCAAAGTCAAGCCAGTATGCGAGAGCGCAACCCGAGATAAGAAATCCGCATTGAATCGCGACTTCCGGTCCTCGCTCTTTAGATTCGATGCTCATTTCTGCCATGTATGTGGGAACACTGCATGAAATAAAGCCAATCCCGAATCCACAGAGAATCCGGGCAATGATGATTTGAGGGACGGACCAAGATGAGGCTTGCAAACTTGCGCCCACGATGACGAAGGCGTTCCCCATCAAGATACAGCCGCGCCGACCCAACGGCATCCCAATCATTGTTACCGCCAAGGAGCATACTGCGGCCGCCAGAGTATAGGACGACGCGATCATCGGAATAACATAAGTACCCGTTGGATGCTAAAGAGGTCAGTACGGCAACCCACAACGTCTCTCAGATTGCATACCTTCATCGCGTCGAGGAAAGGCTTTGTCGTCTGAACGCCCCCAAGTACACCGGCATCATACCCATACATGGCGAACGATAGTGCGCAACATATGCTCATGATGCGGTAGAGGAGTCTACCTTTGATCATTTGGAAATGCATGATGATGGTGGTGATGATGATGTCTTGGGGCCCGAGAACCGGTGGAAGATGTTGAACGTTTGCAATCAATTTCATGCTCTCTCATATGGCGAGAGAGCATAATGTATTTGGCATGGACCTCGGCCAACCCCACACACTGGGCCAGCCTCCACGTTCCTGATACGGGTTGGAGCAGGCGTTGACCATTGCCCCGCAAACAACCGGAATTCATTTCCCATGGAGTTATGGTTCCGTTTCCACTCGTTCGTGAACGAAGAACTTGAGATTTTCTTGCTAATAACACATGCAGACAGCTGGACACGGTATCACTTGTTTCTTGCTTCCTGGATTTGCGAGCCGGAGCCGACGGCAGGGCAACTTCTGACAGCTATGACATGCAATCCTCGGACAGAACTGGTAGTGTTGTATCGAGGAGAGTTATTTCCCTTGAATGAGAAAGCTCCTCCTTCATGGCTTCGAATGAGCTGCTCAATATTTAGTATTCGACCTACAATATGGAAAGGACTGAGGACTTTGTGTCCTTCAGACGGAGCGAAATGGGCAGGCCCTGTCCAAAGGTGCTTTCGCTCTTATGTAGCTTCATGATAGATTGATGAGGAAGCGAAAGTGGATGCCTCGACCTTGGAAACACTCTTACCTCGACATCCAATGTAATGATTGCCTTCCGTGATCTTTGGAGAAGGATCCAAGTTCCAGGGCCATATTCTGAACTATATGTAGAGACAGCGCTCATACTGTCTGGTGGAATTATATTGACAATGCTCGTGGTTCACGAAATCCCTCTTCTGCCATCCAAAGGCGGCTTTGTATTGGAAGGTCCCATATGCGTAGAAGCGACAGGGAAAAGGCAAACAAAACATTGAGCGTCTTCTGAGAAGAGGAGAAGCATCTTTTTGGGAACAGGAGAGGCTTATTTTGTTTTTAGAACAATCCATCTTTCCACTGATAAAGAGTTGTTTGTATGTCGTCCACAAGGGTCTAGTTTGCGACACCGGTGCCACAGACACCATGTTCAAGACTCCAAGAGACTGTGCACAGAGGAGACAGCCAACAGGCGGATCCCTACCTTGTTGCAACATCTGTTGGCCTTCTCCAAGAGGGCTGGAAATGACGCTTCTCTTTATCAACGCGAGAGCCGGTTGGGTGGCTGCATCCTCGACCCACTCGAATTTCTGAACCTGGTCAGGCGGCGAATCTTGGATATAGAATCGTCAACTCCGAATATCCAGAATCAGCACGATCTGTGAGCAGATTCGTGCTTGATATCAACTCGTCCTGCTCATGCATTTGTGTCACTTCCCACAAAAGTTGATATTTCAAAACATGGGGAAGAAGTTTGGGTGCTGGCACGTCGACGAGTCCATTATCTTTCGCCAGTCATCAATGGCCCTGCTGAATGTTGAGGGGTGTTTTCAGATGAATCCCGAGGCCGGAAGTCGGATCCCGTGGGATGAAGACATGCTCCCCGCATCTTCATTTTAGAGTCGACCCCCGCGACGACTGAGGCCCAGAAGACCATCTCCGCATTACTCAAGACAAATTTGTTGCAAAACCACTGCCAAATAAGGGCTCATCATGCCTCTGCGACGGCTGCGATTGAGCAGCCTTTCCGCCAGTGCAAGATGTTCTCCATCCAAGGTGGTTCTCTCTTCGCAGCCCTTCAGCCGCCGATGTTGCTGTACTGTGGCACCATGGTTGTCGCAGAAGAGAGACATCAAACGTCGAGCTCTGCTTCCGCATAGCCCTAGAAGGCAAATAGCCACCACCGGTGCCGTCGAGGAAGATCAGCAAACGGGCCAATCCAATATATACAATATGTTGTCGCTCAAAGGCCGAGTCACTGTTGTCACTGGTGAGCAAAGACCGTTGGAGCGACGGTCTATAGTTTGAGCTGGTGCGGGGGCTGACGAAAGCAGGCGCTGGACGCGGGATTGGACTGGCACTGGCTCGAGGCGCCGCTGAGTTGGGTTCGGATTTAGCTGTCCTCGACACGTTGGAGAAGCCATACGACGACTTCTACACGCTGGAAAAAGACCTTGGAGTCAAGGCGAACTATTACAGGTTCGTCAGGCTCGACCGGTCATGGTGAAGAACGGGCTGCTAAAACGTGGCTCGTCAGGACCGATGTCACCAACATCAACGCCTTGACGGACGCCTTCAACGCGGTGGTGAAAGATTTTGGGCGGATCGATAACTGGTACGAGGGTAAATTCCGAGATCATAAAAAGGCATTCTACTAACAAGTGATATTCAGCATCACTGCCGCCGGCATCGTGCTTGACAAGCCCTTCTTAGAACACGAGTGGGAAGAGAGCGCCAGAATATTGAATGTCAATGTAAAGAAGCGTTCACACTCGGTTGATTCGCCCATGTTGGACTGACGTTGTTGGTAGGTGATGGGGACGCTTTTCAGTGCTCAGTTGGCTGCCAAACAGATACGGTCGCAGAACACACCAGGCAGTATCGTGATGATCGCATCGGTCGCGGCCCATTGCGCGATTCCGACTCAGCGCCTGGCCGCATATGGAGCTTCGAAGGGGGCTGTCAAGGCGCTTTCTACTCAGCTTGCCGTGGAGTTGGCGCCGTACAAGATTCGGGTCAACTCAATTTCGCCCGGGTACATTGCGACAGAGATGACCAAGGCCCTGGCGATAGAGCATCCCGAGCTGGTAACCGTCTTTAATTCTGAGCCGCCATTGAAGCGGATGGGAGAGAGGACCGATCTCAAAGCCATCGTGGGATATCTGCTGAGTGACGCCGCTTCATACACCACGGGCACCGATGTCTTGGTCACCGGGGGTCTGCATGCTGGCCGAATCTGAGAAATTGTTGCATTCTGCATGAGGCGAAAGGAAGTCATGGCGACACCTCAGCTGGAAATCAAAACATTAGGTATCTTCAAGCGCTAAATGTGGGAGTTCAAGGGTGGTGAACCCAGTCCAGAATAATGAATCCAGTGTGCTGTCATCATAAGCAAACTCTTCCAGTGCCGACGGATCGTGTGTGTCGACACTGCTGGAATTAGTCGTGGCCGCCGAACTTTGCTCTCCGGACACCGTCTCGCCGGGAAAGACACGAGGTTCAGCGTTGGTAAATCGCCGCTTTTTCGTGGAAAGAGGCATGTTCTCGGGCCCGCCTGTCAGAGGGTTTTGTCTCTTGGTTTTGGCCCGCGTTCGTTTCAACAGCTCATTTTTGATGCACATGACCACTTCCACCGCCCTTGCTGCATTTTTATAGGCAAGTCCAATTTCACTCAGCGCTTGACAGCAGACCTCGAGGTCTTTCCAAGCCTTGTCGCTTCTGTCGGGGTCCAGTGATCCGCAGGCGTTGACAACATGGATGAGAGTCGCCGTGAAGATGAGATGAACCGTCTGGACGTTGATTCGTCTCAGCGTATAGAGCCGGCGGTAGATCTGAACGAGCCGTGCAATTGAAGCGGCGGCCTCGGTGCATGCATTCCTGCTGGCTGTCACCTCCGCGAAGGAAAGGCCCGAGAGCCCCGTCCGGACGGAGAAGAAGGGCCGGTGCACGAGGATCATGATGCAATGATATTGCATGCTGCTTCGCGTCAGTGGCAAGGTCGGCGATTCTGAGCAAAAAGACGGATACTCACTGCAACTGAAGAACGTGCGGAAGATAAAACCTCGTGGGATCCGTTTCATTCACCGTCAGACTCTCCGGGAGGCCTGCATGCCATTGGAAGAGTTGAGATCGCGTTTTGGTGGCGAAAGAGTAAAGATTTCGCAGTCCTTGAAGACCAGTCGCGCCATCGGGATAGAGCGTTTCACGGATCGGGTTCATCTTTGCACACAGCGTGATGTTGTACATGCTGATCTCCTCGATCGGGTTCGCCAGTCGAGGCAGATCCAATCCCTCACAATCATCGATGTACGGCTCCCAGTATCGGACATGCTGACCTTTTGCTCGCGGGAAAGGAGCCGTGATATTTTTGTCGTCAATGCCAACCGGCCTGCCGACATACAGGCTCCACATTCGGTCGTGGACGAACACACCACCCCACACCTCGTTCCGAAGCATGGCCTCTTCAGGCTCGATGATGCCCGCTTCGACATACGGTTGTGGATCGAGATGGAGACCCAAATCCACGGCCACCCGGACGGCCATCCCACTATCCAACCAGCCCCGAGCGTCGCGTGCGAGTAATGCCTCGACCGCGCTGAGCACGACAAGGGACTGGACGGTCGACAGCTTGGGGGCATCCATTTCCAGCTCGAGGAGCACTTTCGCTCTGGTGGCGAAGAAATCCGCCAACGGCTCTGGCAGATGCGGATAGTGCCTCGAGGTGAGCGTTGCTCCGACGGCGCACATGGCGTTGGTCAAGACCTCGGAGTACACGTAGCTGACTTGGTTACTCGCCCTGCATTTATTTCGTTCGCGCCAAAATACATCCTCGTCCACCACGTGGATGCTGGGGTCTTCCCAACAAAAATACAGCTTCAACAGATGGTCTTCGAGGTCCGTGTCCACAAAGTGTCCCACGTCGGTGCGTCGCAGCATCTCCTCCCCATTTTGGAGAGATCGGAAATAGGACCGGGAGAGTGACAAAGGGCCGTTATGGAGAATGTGCAGGTTGGATGTCGCTCCATAGAAGCGCAGCTGACCGTCCTCCGCAATCTGAAGAGATCCGATCCGTCCGGAGAGTTGGTCCATGAGAGGGTCAGCATCCTGTGTCGCTTTGGGACCCTCGAGCAATTCCTCTGGAGACTCGGAATGCTGCCACGACCTTTCCAAGGACGCCTCGGGCGGTGGGTGGAACGACCCAGCATTTTCATCCGACACAACTATCGCAATTGTTAGTATACACCTTCATTTGCACCAGACCAGGTCTAATCAGCGCCGGAAGGCAACAAACTCACGTGACCAATTCACCTGGTCGCCAGATGACCATGTCTGGCCTAACGGATTCTGGCCCTCGGTCCAAAGTGATATCGACCCACAGTCTTTGCTTTGTGCTGCTCCGGTGCTTTGCGATGGAGATTGAATCCAGACGAGTTGGTCTGGTGGAGTAGGCACCGGAATGCCATGTGCTCGAAGCATAGATTCGAGAGTCTGGCAATACGTGGTCAAGGCTTGCAATCTTTCCTTGGGAGAGATCTTTCGTTTGTCGACGCCGTATTCAAAGACACATTCTTGGGAATACAGGACGCAGTTGGAACATCTCGGAGTCAGGCCGTCGCACTTGATTTTCCTCTTCCGACAACCGAGACAAGCTGTTGTGACGTGTCTGGTCCTCGGTTTGGATGGAACATCAGTCGAGTTTATCGTGCTTGGCGTCATGGCCCCTATTAGAACAGGTTAAGATGACATACTAGACTCTGCAGAAGCGTCATCGAGCAAGAATGTAATTTTACTGCTATCGCTGAGAAACCAACTGCGAATGGCGGAGTTGAAAACGAACTCCGAGGCCTTGGCACGGCAGAGGAGAATGCGGGGTCTCCGCATTGCCAAAGGGGTAGATCTCAGCCGGAATGGGCTTCCATTACCCAGCATGGCCGCTCTTTTCGTTTCTCAGAGAAGGATGCACTTTGGGGCGAGGGCAGCGACTCTGCTCTTTGCTTGTGTGGTGTTTTTGGACAGAATTCGGCTTTAGCAAATATCGGGACATCGAAGAGCGCGCTTTGGTCAAGGACGAAATCGTCGCGGACTACCGGACAGACCAGTCCGGTCTCCGGCAATGGACAATGGAAATGCTTCCTCCATGTCCAATATCATATTCGCCTTGGCCATTGATACTCTGAGTGAATCACGGCTTCATTTCTCCTGTGGAGAGTTTGGTATAGAGAAGCAGAGGACAGATAGGGATCAGTCTGGAGCAGTTGGGGCACGAAAACGACGACTGATCCGACGCGAAGCACGGCCCTGCTCAGTGATGACTTATCCCCTTAGTTCCCTGTCAGTGGTGTTTATTCCTGCTTGCTTCCCATGCTTCGTCGCCTTGGATTATACTTTGATAATGCCATTGCTTTTCTACGCAGTTTCCACACATCAATGGACCGGAGAACTTGGATATATACAGATAGCCTTTGACTAAATTTTGACCGGCATACTTGTGAAACGAGAATCGCGACAAATGCTTTTGTTTCCCCTTTTCTTAATTTTTCCACTGAGCGCATCCTCTTCCAACTTTGGGCCTCTTCATGAAGCGCACGATTGCCATTTTGGTGGGTTCATTGAGTGTGAAAGTTGTGAGCTGTATACGGCAAGTCCGAAGAATGGATCAATGAATGCCTCGCCAAAACAAGGTCAAGGCCATGGCCATTGCGCCGAGAATTCCACCACGGTTGTGACAACGAAATACCAGGCAAGCTGACTGAAGCAGATACCTTTTGAACAGTGCCGTGACGACCAAGGTGACCACAAAGGGGAATTCTTACCTCTTCAAAATGGCAACGTGGCCGGAGGTGTCAGCAACCCCGGCTATGAAGCAGACAGCCGAGGCGAACTATAACATAGCCGGCCTATGCCATGAACGGCTCCGGCCGATTCGACAATCACTGTCGGCAGCGTGCATCGTGCCGACCTTCACAATTGATGCGGGCTCTGATGGCAGGTGTCTGGACTTGCACGGGACAAGATGTGGCATTGATTCGCCCTGTCGCTTGTCTTTGATAACGCTGTTGTCAGGAACAAGTTATGTCACGTGCTTCAATACACTCAGATCTAGAATTGGCGGGGCCCTCCTCATTTTTGACTCTTCCCCTCATCAGACATCCGAGATAGAGCCACCCAATAGAGATGGATAAATCCCAGTTCCCCGCATGTTACTCCACGGAATGCGGTTGTCGACCAATCTTCATCCATCCAGGCTTGCTTCGAGATAGGCGGCTATGATGCCATGGTTGTGGCGGCGGAGGGTGCTATTGTGCTAGAGATGCTATTGTGCACAGGCCCGGTCGGTATATTCATCGAGTCTTATTCTTTGAAGGAACTTAATGTCGACCGTGGCGTCGCAGAAGGCTACCGCGACCGCCATTGGAAAAGTGCCAAAGACGATATTGAAGACCGAGCTTTCTGCCTGAGGTTACCCAGACATCCATCCAGAGAGGTTAAGGACACCGCAGCTGTCAGACGTTAGACGGAACGCTTGATACAAGGAACTATGTTTGCCTCTGGGAAAAAATACTGTTCGAAATTAAATAACTTGTAGACAGAGCGAGAGAACTGTTGGGGACACAGGCAGTGTCTTCACTTGTCTTCACTCGTGAGCGCTTGGCCTCCGGCACATCCACAACACCACCGTAGACAGTATTAAGGAACCATCTCAAGAGGTTCGGTCCATCAAGAACCAGTTTTGAGGATTGTCTCTGGCTCTGGGTACGACCAGGGGGTTGTGACAGTTATAGTCGCAATACGAAGAATTCGGAAGGTGTGTAGATCGAGGCTGTGAGGCAAAGGTCTGAAACTGCAGTGGGGAAGACGCACAACATGCCAAGACAGTCAGCCCCTTCAACCGCGGTACCCAAATTCCATCTTTGGTCATCAATATATTATGCCAGCGGCACCACATTCCATCCTCGCCGCACCAGAATCTCCTTGTCCCATTTCAGGGCCACTCTTTACTGGCTCCGCATCTGAACGACCCTTTCTACTGGTGTGGACTGTCAAAACATGCCCGAAAGAACTCGCATGTCTCAAGCATGTTCAGCATGCCACAGACGAAAGGTGGTCGCGTGTCGGACCATTTCTCTCCCAGCATCTTCTACTAATCGTGTTCCAGATACGTTGTGATATGCAATTTGGTAATTCCCCGTGTTCTAACTGCCGTACTTTCGGGCAAGGTTGTGTGTAAGTCCCTGCCCAAGAGCTTCTGACACGGCCAGACCAAGGCTTCTGGAGATATTCTAAACTTATACAGACCGCACGAAAGGAAGCGCAAACGTCCGTTGGCAGATACGAGCCCGGCACCCGAAGGCAAGCGCGGCAATGCCACTAAAGTCATGTCAGCGTCCTCGGCGACGGTGTCCGTGCAGCCAATGACCAAGTCCAGCCCGCGCAACGAGCAGTCCAACTTTAGCACTGCTGCAACGTCGACGGAGCTTTCCAACTCGGGCAGTTACCTGGGACGAGGTGAGTATTTAGTTCCTATCGATGAAGAAAACGCAAAGAGATATCCAGTTCCCGGCCGTGAAAGTATGATTCCGGAGATGGACCGGAAATTTCTCCACGAACTCGGCGCTTTTGAGCTTCCATCTCGGTCCGTTTACGACAGCCTTATTTCTCATTTCATGGACCGGTGTCATCCCTGGATGCCGATTGTGGAGAGTTGGGAGCTGCAAAAGATCGATGATCGTGATCCGTCCATCCTTCTTCTTCAGGCCGTGTTTGTGGCGGGGAGCAGAGTGTCAACCGCACCACAAGCTCAATCCTTTGGCAGGACCTGCTATCAGCGTGCGAAAGCCCTCTTTCACTGTGGGGTGGAAAGGGACCCGTTGACGATCATCCGAGCTATTTGTCTTTTGCAGTGGTGGAACCCTAGTGGCCCAGAGCATGTGTCCATGGAGGCCAGCAGCTTTTGGCTTCATATGGGCGTTGGGCTAGCTCATCAGGTGGGCCTGCATCGAGAGCCGAATCCGAAGCAGGCTGACGCTTCCCTTCGGCGACGGTTATGGTGGACATTATTCGTACGTATTTGCTTAACTCACATCTCTTGTCGGCTCCTTTCATCTGCATTTGCATCTCTATTCCCGACCGCCCTCTACGGCGCTGCTCCGTCTCTGTATGTACACCGGTCTGACATTTCAGGCCCGGGATTGTATGATTTCCATGAGTCACGGCAGACCACGAGCAATGAACGAAGAAGACGCGGATGTCCGGCCTCTGTCGTTGGAAGACTTTCCAGAACCGAACACGGATGCTCAGCTCTTCATCGCATATGTCAAAGTCTGCTCAATACTTGGACGGTTAACACAATATGCCGTAAGAGGCTCTCTGAGCAGAGCTCGTCGTCTGGAGTTGGAGACCGACCTCGCGCGGTGGATCCATGAGTTGCCTCCAGAACTGCAAATCTACTCGGCCGGCACCAGAACGTTGGCATCATATAACTTCAAGGCCCGACAACTTCATGTGCCTTATTTCACGGTGAGCTGTCTCGGAAGGTTAAGTGTTGACCAATCACCTGACATTTGGAGGCCCTCACCATCCTGTTCAGACAGCCCACTCAGGGCGCCACGCCTTCGGCTGTGGCACTTCTGTCGTCATCATTCTCAGCTGGCATCTTCGAGGAATTCCTCACAAGAGGCGAATTACCCATGCTCGCTTCGGTCTTTGTCTTCCATGTGATGGCAGCCGCCATTGCGCAGCTGGTATGCTACAGGTATCCCGTTTTGTGGAGAAAGGCCGAACCGGAGCTGGAAGTATTCAACCAGTGTCTGGTCGAAATGGCCAAAAGATTTCCCACCGCTCTTGGAGCCCAGCGTGTGGTGGAGGATCTTTCCCGTGCCGTGACTCAACAAGAACAGCATGATGGGCCGCTGCATCTAGCCTTCTCCACCGATCAGATTAAATACTTCAAGCCTCTTGGACCTGAGCTCTGCAGTCAATGGGATTTGATATTTTTGAATACCAACGTACCGGTTGTGTCCGCGGAGATCAGCAGCCAGCAGACATCCGGACGGGACGGACGTGGACAGAACCTTTCAAAGTTCGGCGGTGCCCAGGAACAGGACGTTGTGTTGCCGTCGTCTATTATCCTTCGTGATCCCTGCCACAACCGTGGGGCACTTTCTACGGCTCCCATGTGGAATGGTGACAATTTGCGGACCGAGACCGACCTGGACGCTCTCTTACAATCAAATGAAGAGCTCCTTAGACAAGATGGGTTGTCGTTTGGCGAGTTTGACAATGTAGGTAATTGGATGCTCGATGACTGGATGACAGATATTATATAAGAATCGTTTCGGTGTCAACGATTGTACAACAGAGGGCGAAATTAGAGTTCCACGTCAGACTTTGGCGATGCATTTCTTCTGACCTTGAATCACTCGTATGGACAATATGCTCTCCTAACCTTTGGCCTTGTCAGCTATACAATTGATGGAGTCATGTATAAAGAGATGCTGCTCAGTCCTTGAGAGATAGACCTTTATGAACATCTTGCTCACAGGAAGACAGCCAGTTGGACTCGCAGATTCTGACGCCAGGCCCCATTCGCAGTTTGTCGAATCTAACCCTATGTAAGGGATCTAATGGGACTAAACTAGCTAACATTGACATGGAAATAGATGGAAAAAAGCCCACGGCGACGAGCTGGAACCGAAAGATGTCAGATGCATTATCAGAGTGAATGTCAGTGCCAGACATGCATTATGATGCTGTATACCTACTCATCGGTGTGGGAATGGATGGCTCCACAGTGTTATGCCTCTACGGCGGCAAGTTCAGCAAGCTGATCAAAAGTCGCAACCCAGGGTATGCTGTGACAAATTCTCTCTTTTCCATACGGCATCTGACAGCTTGATCAATCGATTATCGTGTTGCCCTTGTAAGTTACTCAAGGTGATCAAGTCACAGGCTAGTAGCTACAGCTGACGGAAAGTGCGAGGAATCTTTCCCGCCCGCTGGAACCACACCCTGGCTGCGGAGTTGGCCGATTACTAGCGGAGCTGTCGATAACCCCTGGAGAGGCAGCATGCATTGCGCAGGTGAAGAGAAGGGAACGAGGATTAGAGGCGAATTTGCTGTATGTGGATGTTACAACCTGAGCTGTGGGTTATTATGATCTTCCAACACGACAGGCTTGACCGAGGAATCCATCTTGACGAAACCGCCTCAATCAATGGCGTCAGCCAAAACCGCCCAGCCGGTTGTTGTCTCTCTCTCTGATCTGGAAAGTGGGAATATCCCGTTTTCCACTCTCATCTCGGCCTTCGGACCCGAGTCGTTGGGGATTCTGGTCGTCAAAGATCTCCCTCCTTCGTTCGCTTCGCTCCGCAGTCGAGTCCTGTCAAACTCGTCCCGCCTCGCGGCTCTTCCTCCCTCGACGCTCTCCACACTTAGCAAACCGGCCGCGAAATACCTCGTAGGCTGGTCGCATGGCGTCGAGACGCTGAAACCAGGAGTGGTGGACACGGCGAAAGGCTCATACTACATCAACTGCGCCTTTTTCCAGGACCCCGAGCTTCAAGGCGCCGACGGGACCAAGTTTCCCGGCTTCGAAGAGTACACGGCACCAAACGTCTGGCCTGAAGAGCCAGACGTCCCCAATTTCCGCTCTGCCGTTGAGGAGCTCATCCGGCTGATCATCGACACGGCGATATTGGTTGCACGAGCGTGCGATCAATACGCCGAGTCCGAAATCAGCGGCTACCAGAGAGGATATCTAGAACACGTCGTGAGGACGAGCACCACTACCAAGGCCCGGCTGTTACATTATTTCCCGCGAGAACCAGAGGTATCGACCTCTCACGCCAACGGTGTTCCCGCCCGTGCTGCCAGTCCCGCGAAGGAGGACAAGGATGGGGATGAGGACGAGGGAGAAGACGATTCCTGGTGTGCGACACATCTGGACCATGGCTGCTTGACGGGCCTGACCTCTGCGATGTTTCTGGATGAGGCGTCGTCCTCTCCATACTCGGAGCTCTCCGCGTCCCCGTCGCCGACATCAGGCCTATACATCCGCTCACGGTCCGGGCGGGTATACAAAGTGGGCATCCCTCGGGACTGTCTGGCCTTCCAGACGGGTGAGGCTTTGGAACTCATCACACGAGGCAAGTTCAAGGCCGTGGCGCATTTCGTCCGTGGAGTGGATCCCAACGATTGCGACGCGGGCATGCGGATAGCGAGAAACACGCTGGCTGTCTTCACACAGCCGAATCTCGACGAACCCGTCGATCTAGAAACGGGGACCACTTTTGGAGAGTTTGCCAGGGCGGTCGTCGGCAAGAATACTGCGGGCTGAGGACGCGAAACATGTACAAGCTTTCATATTTGAGAGTTCCGTGTCGAATGTCAACTATAGTGTATGATCTCTCCTGAGCAAACCGAGGCCGCACATGGGAAACCCAGCCAATGAGCTGTCCTTGCTGACCACACAGAAGATGGAATGATCCCAAACGCCTCGCTTTCAGATCCAGAGATGCCCAGCTTCCCAGCTCCCTGAGTTCATGTGCTCGTGCTTTTTAACGGGTGCAATAACCAACAACAAATCACGATAGGAGGCACTGGCAAAACCAATGGGCAGTCATAGAGCAACAGCTCGCGGATGCTGTCGACCATGAAGGTTCACCTTGCAGCCTCCGCTCGGTTCCTGGACAGGAATAATGCCAAGGCGGCGTTGTCAGCCGCCAACCGGCTGTTGTTGGACTGCAGCTCGTCGAGCATGGAATGAAGTTCATCGTAGGTCGGAGAAGGGTGGGCTCGGGCAAGCGCCGCTGAAGGGGACAATGTGGGAGTGACCACCTCTCTGCTGTAAGCGGGTAACGGTTCCTGTCGCCGTTCGGTCGCGGAACTAGTCGGGAACGGCTGTCCCGCCCGGATGGCCGTGAGCATGGTGTCGAGATCCAATTCGTTTCGCTCCAAGGCCTCCTTCAACCACTGCTCCCACTGCTCGTCAAAGACGGCCGGCTCGCCTCGGGCGCGGGCCTCTGCTGCCACGCGGAGCTGTTCATTGAGCTGGACGCCCACGCTGGTGGCATCAGTTTCGTCCTCGTCAGACTGCTCACCTGATTCGTCTGGGGCCTGTTTCCTCTCGGCCCGCTCGACGGGAAGATCTGATTCTTCCTGTTCTGACCGCCTCTTCGACCAGTCCTCAAACTGCGCTCGGGGCCCCCTGCCCGCTGGCAACACCATGACATCGTTGGCCGTGGTTGCCTTGACCTCCGTGTGTGACTCGCGCTCGTACCTCTCTTTGGCCGCCCTCGTGCCCTCCCATTGACACAAGGTCAAGATCTCATTGTTGGTCAGACCGAGCTCGTCAAACACACGGAAGAGCCTCTTATGCCACGGATACCGGCTGAGCCTCCGCCGATGGGGTGGATAGGTGTAATCTAGACCCGGATACTGTGCCTCTAAGGTGTCCAGAGCACCATAGAACGTCTGCACCTCTATTCGGACTTCTGGGACGATGTGTCGCTGTACGTGGGCATAGAATGAGACCGGGTCGCTCTGCTTGGGGCGTGGATGCGTCCGTTGATAGACCAGGTCCTGAATGGACGGTTTCCGCATGCTGACTGAGTTCCCAAGCGGGCGACGGGCCGAAAACGATGACTGGTGGTCAGAACGTGGGTCGTAATCTGTAATACGGCAAAGAAGGACAAAGTTGCTGGAGCTCTTTTGAGTCTTGGTAGACGTGATGCGACAGACGGCGGGGTTGGTGGTGACCGTCCGATCTAGCAGGATGGTCGAAGCCCTTCGGGAGGTAGAACGAGCGTCAGTTAGCGAGGAGCAAACGAACGGGAGAGAGGTGACGACGGCGACGACGACGGAGAGGAGAGAGGCGGCGACGACAGAGGAGAGCGCGGAGAAGTGGCAGGCAGCAGATGATGTCTGTGATCTGAACCTCGTCTTGGTCCGCTGCGCCTTGGACTAGGTCCGTTCTCTTGTTGCTGGTCTTAGCCTAGGTACTGCCCGCTAGGGACCTCTTCCAGATCCACTGAAACTGGTAATGTTAGCTCCGGGAACACCGCAGGAGCTGGATGGTTTTGGCTTGGGTGGCCGAGCCTTTGCTCATGGTAAAGTCGAAGACAGACTTGTATCATCCGTCACCATGGGCCGGCAGCGCTTTTCTAGGGCCGCAGAGCGAGGTCGACCAGCACCGTGATCGACCCGGGCGTCCTCTCCACGAGGACGAATGGGCGGCTGGAAAGGTCTTGACCCGAATCATGCTTGCCACGACATCAGCGTCAGGTGGCCCATCCTGCAGCCGTAGTGGCGGCTGTGACCTGGCGTCGTGTCCGCTTTCCGGCCGCTCCATACCAATGGGCCAGAAACAGCGCTTCCATACCTTCGCATCATTCCCATGTGTGGTCCCTGCATGGCATCGACCCTGCTTTCCGCTGATCCTGCTCCGACCACGCTCCTGACTGGCGGGGCTTAGTTCGTCCTGGCCCGGCGAGGCTTTTGGCTCAGCCTTGTGTCCATCAAGAACAAGGGGGTTGTTTTCCTGCTCTCCCTTGGCCGGCCGCGAATATGTCCACCTTTAACGGGCTCATCAAGGAGTTCCCCAACATCAGAATCGATTACTTCCGTCGGCATCCAGGCCGGCCACCGCCGGACGCGTGCTTTCTCAGCCATGTTCACAGCGACCACCTTTCGGGCCTCGAGTCTGTCAAAATGCCATTTGTCTACTGCTCAGCAACGACCAGGCGTCTCCTGCTGCAAATTGAAAAGCACCCCCATCGCGTTAAATTTGCTCAGGGCATCTTCGAAGCTCGAATACGGTATTACCGCCACCTCCAGTCTGTCCTCAGAGCGCTCCCTCTGCAGACGGCAGCAGAACTGGAGCTGGGTCCGAAATCGAGGATCAGGGTCACCCTTCTCGACTCCAATCATTGCCCGGGCGCCGTCATGTTCCTGATCGAAGGGGATGGCAAGGCGGTGCTGTACACGGGTGATGTCCGAGCAGAGTCATGGTGGGTCAACTCCATCGTGCAGAACCCGGTGATACTTCCGTACGCCGGCGGCCCCCAATGTCTGGATTGCGTTTATCTTGACACCACGTTTGCTTCTCGTGACGAGGCCTCCGGAGAATTTCCCACCAAAGCTGATGGCCTGAGAGAGCTCCTCCAGAAAATAAAGTCCTATGCCGCGGACACAATTTTCCATTTGAGAGCATGGACTCTCGGTTACGAGAACGTCTGGCTGGCCCTCGCGAATTTCTTGCCATCTCGAGTGCATGTTGATGATTATCAATTGCGGCTTTTTGGCTCTCTCGTCGAAGGCGGCCGCGACGGGTACACCATGTTCGAAGGCCCAGCCCTGGTTGGCTTTTCCATTGGGAATCACGAACATGATGGTTGCTTAACCCGGGACACGAATGTCAGACTTCACAGCTGCGAGCCTGGTACTCCCTGTTATGCCGAGTTATCACAGAACGAGAACGTTGTTTGGATCACACCCATCGTCTCGCGACTCAAAGACGGCAGTGAGTTGAGAGAGCTGGGAGCCGGCGGCGGAGATTTGTATCCAATCACTGACCCAGAAATCAACGACGCTCCCGCGTTGCAAGCACTCGAAAGTGTCCACGCGGATTTCATCAAAGATGAAGATCCGTTATTCCATTTCCGTGATCGCATACGAAGACTGCCGCAGTCTGACGGCATGCCACTAGAAGGACATTCGGAAGAGATGGAAATTTCATCGCCAGATCACAGGACGCCCCTGTCAAAGAAGCGTCAATGGTCACAAGCTTTTCATGGAACAGACGACGACTCTTGTCAAGAACAAAAGCAGAAGAGCACCATCGATTTTCCCTATGCCAGACACTCCTCGTACCACGAGTTGAGATATTTGATCTCCACTTTCCGTCCCAAGGATATTTGTCCCTGTACAGTGGCCCTGGATTCGTGGTCTGAAGATGTCAGCATGGAATCCTTGTTTGGCGACCTGTGCTCAGCAAGTATCTTCCATCATGATGTAGAAGTTCGCATGCAAGCCCAGCAACGGTGGGAACGGGAGGAATGGGATAGCAGCCGACACGCTGAGTCGGTGAGCAGTCAAGGAGAGCAAGACGAAATGGCGGGTGAGGAGGGTGACCGATCCTCAAGCAGTGACGCCAAAGGACACGAGAAGAACATGTCGCCGCCGTCTCTCCCTCTTTTAGCCCTCGATTCTCAGCCACAAAATCACACTGCTCGAGACAAGGACGGATGGACGGACATCCATTTAAAAAGGCCAATGACTGGAGAGAGCGACCGAGAACGAAGGACTCTCACCAGAGCTCGGGCGAAACTGGAAGCATACAAGGCCGCCACACTCTGTTTGCGGAAGAGTGATAGCAGTGCCTGGGATGACCTGGGACTGCGAAGCATCGGACAAAAAGACCACACGGGGGAAGAAGTCCAGTTGTAGGATGATAAATAATACCGGAGGGTCTCGCCGAATGAAGCCTGAACTCTTGTTGGACCGAGTTCTTTGCTGGAAAATATCACCGCACTTACAGCACCCCCCCACCCTCTGACATCTGGATTGCCGGGATGGCGGCGCAAGGCTGTACTACTGTGGGTGGGAGTCCAGCTCGGCCGAGCTTCGGCGCCGCCGCCTGCCAATGCCGGCAATACGTCATCGCCTGTTTGGGGATTCCTAAGCTCGGATTTCAATCGCGCCAGCAATCACGTTGTTCGCGACATCGCTGTCGTTGTCTCCTTCAATTCCCACCGCTCGTTCTCTGTACATTGACTTCCCCGGGCAACATGTTTGCGAGATCCGTTTTGAGATCGGCAGCACCTCTGCGACAGGTCCAACCCCGCCGTCTCTTGACAGCAATCTCAGTTTTTGGCTGACCACGAATATGCAGAACTTCCGCTCCTACGCGACTGAAGCCGCGGGCAAACCCTCCTCGGCCACCCCTTGGATCGTCGGCGCAGCGGCCATCGGGGCCGGCATTGCGGGATATTCCTTCCTGGGCGGCAAGAAGGCGAGTGCGGGCGCGGCGAAGCCTTCAGACGAGGCCAAAAAGGCCGTGAGCGAGAATGGCCCAGTGCCCAAGACGTTCACCGGAGGCGAGCAGGGCTTTATTGATCTGAAGCTCGCCGAAGTGATTCCGTATAATCACAACACGAAGCGCTTCAAATTTGAGCTGCCAGAAAAGGATCAGGTGTCCGGACTGACCGTGGCCTGTGAGCGTTCCCAGCCCCGCCGAACGGGAAGAGATGGGACGCTGACGATGAGAGAACAGCCGCGGTGATTACGAAATATAAAGCGCCCGACGCGGAGAAGCCGATCATCAGACCATACACACCGATCAACGACGAAGGTGAGGCAGAATCATGATGTTTCCATCGCCTGCTGGCCTCGGTTAACCTGCGCCTAGATGCCAAAGGATTCGTTGAGCTTCTCGTCAAGGTGTATCCCAATGGCCCCATGTCGGAGCACTTGTTCTCCCTGACACCGGGGCAGAGCCTGTCGTTCAAGGGGCCGATTCCCAAGTATCCTTGGACTCCCAACAAGCACGACCACATCACCCTCATTGGCGGAGGCACCGGAATCACGCCCATGTATCAGCTCCTCCGAGCGATCTTCAAGAATCCAGAAGACAAGACAAAGGTGTCCCTGGTGTTTGGCAACATCACCCAGGAAGACATCCTGTTGAAGGAGGAACTGGAAAAGTTTGAGAAAGAGTATCCTCAACGCTTCCGGGCCTTCTACACCCTGGACAACCCCCCTGAAGACTGGCCGTACGGCAAAGGCTTCATCACCAAGGAATTGCTCAAGGAAGTCATCCCCGATCCGAAAAGCCCAAATATCAAGATCTTTGTGTGCGGACCTCCGGGACTGTACAAGGCCATCAGTGGGACCAAGGTGAGCCCGCAAGACCAAGGCGAGTTGGCGGGCGTCTTGAAGGAGCTGGGGTACACGAAAGATCAGGTCTTTAAGTTCTGAGACTGCTGTTGGCCAGGCTGCCTGTTGGCCAACGGACACGCCCGTCTCCCTGCGAATCATTGCTTGTGAGGAAGCCCGGACCGCTAAAAGCTCACTGTGGACATTCAGCTACAGGGAAGAGATGTGGGAGACCAAATACATACCCATAGACTCTACTGCACTGTAACTGCTAGATAAAAGTAACCTCCTAAACGGCAATCCTTTATTCCGGCGGGCTGAGTTCAATATTCATCGTCGCCCACGCCGATCTGGTCGGAAAGCTGTGGAATACGGCATCCTCACTGGTGAGTTCTGTGATCGTATAGAGGTGTCAGCATTTATGAGTGCGTGAGACTTAGCTCCAGATCCACAGGCAGCTATCACGCCGTAGTGATAACTAGCTGTGGACTTACTGCAGCTAGGTGGCCGCGTCTGTGTCTGTTAATGCACGTGAGCTCGGCAGGAGTCCTCAGCCTCGTCAGGCGGCAACCGATATTGACCTAATCTGATCCGACCTAAAATACAAGTCGGATAACAGGAACACGACCGCGACTGTGATTGCGCCTGCAAGTGTGACTAGTCTGAGTGCATGTCAGACGATGCGGAGCGAGGCTGTGGAATCTGCAAAAGTCCGCACTATACCAATCATTCTGTAGCATTGAACCAAGGAGAGCACCGTGGAGGAGTAGCGGTGGCGGCGGGGGAGGGGGAGGAAAGGTGGTGTTGGAGTGTCGGCGGGAGATGGATGGCGGAAACACAACAGAGATTGGACCGTGAGTTGGTTAGCAAGACAGAACACGGGCGGACAGATCCAGCGAGATTGTCGATCCGGAGGCGGAGCCTAGGGACAGAGCTGGGAAGAGGAACAGCATCCAATGCCCGGAAGGGAAGACAGCCACCCGCTGAAGAATGCAATCAGAACAGGCAGCACCCACGACTTTGCTCTTCGGAGGTTCGCTGCAAGCGGTGCTGCAAACTGCATTGCATCAACGGTCAGAACACAGGCACTCGAGGCAGTCGAAGGTCCAGGCGGAATGCTGACTATTAAGTTGCTTCGAGGCTTGCTGTACCGGCAGCAGACCACGCACCGTTCTGTGTGCTTGGTAAGGCCTGGCCAGCAGGACCAACGTGATGCTGGCTCGAGGCAACCTAAACGACAACGACCGCAAGGCCAGGTCCATGGTCCAGGAGACGCCGACGGGCGAGAATGCTGACACAGAGAGAGGGTGAGTGGATGGCACTGGCCATGGGCGCCCACACCTGGCCCAACGCCTCTGCCACCCCAAACAGGAGCCTGGTTGCACCGATCGAGATCGCCACAATCCAGGCTGTCGCCACGATACAGCCATCCGGTGTCAGCACATGCGACAGGATATGGCAGACGACGGAAGTTCCGGCAAGCCCGCCCAACCGCGGCCTGCAGCGAGAGGGCGCTGATTCCTTGCGCCAGCGGTACAAGCTTGAACGAGCTGATACCTGTCCGGCGCCTCTGGCCCCGTCCTTGCAGCGTTGTGGTGGGATGACACAGGCTGAGCTCGAATCAGTTCAGACCGCACAGCTCTGGGCACTTGAATCGGGCCTCGTCAGTGGGCACCATGCCGGCCCCTTTCCCTGCTTCGTCCCAACCTGAGGCAACCTGGGCCAGCAGGCGTGGGGGGCTGGTCACTGCTGCCACGCCTACAGATACGGACTGTGACTTTTATTCATCGACTGACCGACCGGCCTTCTGCTTTTGTCACATTTTATCTCATCACATATCACCGCTTGGGATCCCCCCCGCTCCGAAGAGGCGCGGTGAGGCACAAAAAGGGCGCACCGAGAGCAGCCAGGACACCCGAAAGCAGGACACCCGAAAGGAGGACACGCGGATAAGACGATGGTGGCAGCACCGCCAGGTACGCCTTGTTCTTCCCTCCGTGCAAAACAGAGATTGCCGCTACCATGTCCACCTTTTGCCCTTCCGGATGTTCGGCCCGTCCACTGCCTCTGCGGAACTTCTAGGAGAAGGGTGGGCAGGCGACCGGGCACCGCCAGCATGTGCTCACCACCTAGGCCACTTTGGGTGGAAGGGCCAGGCATGGCAGAGGTAAAAAGCACAGGTGCCATTGGGGCAGGCCGCGCGAGAGTGCCAGAGCAGGTCAGCGGCCGGCCGGGGTCGCAGGGTTGCAGAGACAAAGTAAACAAGCACGAGGAGGCGCTGGAAGCCAGATCACAGCACACTGCAAGAGGGCCATCCTCACTTGCCCAAGCCGTCGACACGGAAGGGTGCAGCACCCAAGGTCCAATTAGAATGGGGGCAAGCCTGCTAGCGTGCAGCAGCGGTGGAGACTGGACAGGCTCATCCAGGTTTGATGGAGGTTGATGGAGGTTGATCGCGCGGCACTTCAGGCAGCTGATAGCTACAAGACTCGCCCGCGCCCGTCCACGGCCGTCCGTCCGTCCTTTGCTCTCTGCCATTCCCACCTTTCCCTACTTTTCCCATTGCCACTCCTCCCTCCGGTCATCAGCCGACAGCGGCAGCGAGTTCCTCCACCACCGGCCTCTGCAGGCCCTGTCGTTAGTTAAAGCCTTCACCACACTGGTGCCCCGGCTGCTCCGCCACTTACCGGTCCTGTCTCCCTCCTCACCAGTGTCATTATCGTCGTCGCGCGTCATGGCGAAGAAGACCTCTCACGATGCCGAATCGGCGACGACTCAGGTGAATATTGCGGATTTCCAACGCACCCGCGACTCGGTATGTATTTGGCCCTCCGCTGCTGTGTTTGGCTGCTGTGTTCCATGCCCTGCCCCATCACCCCCCCGTCACGAGGCTCCAGCTGCAGCACCTCACCGTTACCGATGCACAACAACAGCCCATCACCACGACACCACCACCGCCGTTGCTCTCGGCTGCCACCATCCTCGCTGCTGCCACCATGTCGTCGCCTGTTACTCTCGGCGACCTCGCGACTCGACGTGTCCAGGTGATGCGATCTATGGTCGCGGACAACTCTGCTCTGGCGACTGCCATCACCAAACTCAGCGCTGACCTCTCTCATATTTCCCGCGTCATGGTGACGGTCGACGGTGCCAAAGCCATTGCTCACACTTCTTCTCTGCAGGTGATCGTCGCGCTCGCCACGCTGCAGTCGTCGGTCCAAGACCTCTCTCGCGCGTACATCCAGCATGCCAACACCGTCCTGGCTCCGGGCCGGGGCGGCGTGGGCACTTTGGACAGCAACCTCACCAACATTCTCTCCGAATCTGGTCTCTTGACGGGCCGGTCGGCCGATGTCATCCCGGCGGCGCAAGAGGCCGAAGCTGAAGGCAAGAAGAAACGCAAGAGGACGCCGCATGACCCGAACGCGCCCAAGCGTGCTCTCACGCCATACTTTCTGTACATGCAGAGTGCCCGATCTCAAATTGCACGAGAGCTCGGCGACCAAGCCAAACCAAAGGAGGTGGCAGATGAAGGCACGCGCCGATGGACGCAGATGAGTCCGGCCGAGAAAAGCGCAAGTCTTCCGTCATTTTCTCCCCATTCACGGCCCACTGACCGGCTCTAGGTGTGGGATGACAAGTACCAGAAAAACTTGGCCGCGTACCGAGTGAAGATGGCGGCGTACAAGGCCGGGCAGCCGGTTCCCGGCGACGACGAGGCGGCGGCCCTGGTGGAAGCGGGCAAGGCCCCTGATCATGTTCCCGGTGTCGACGTCGAGCCCGAGACTGAAGAGGACGCCGTGGCCGAGGAGTCGGACTCGACACCGGAACCGGTCAAGGAACCAACACCTCCCAAGTCGAAGCGTCGCAAAACCCAGGATGCGACCCCGACCAAGCCAACGCCCAAATCGGAAGCAAAGTTACCGGAGAAGAAGGGTAAGAAGGCAAAGAAGGAGGCGTCACCAGCCCCGACACCGGCGGCGTCCAAATCAACCGACAAGAAGAAGAAGTCGAAGAAGGCGACATGAGGGCGAGTGGGTCGGTATGCACTTTCGGTCTCATTGGGTGTAAAGGTGCCCACTGCCGGCGGAGCTCTGATGTGATATAATGATTAGGTCGTGGGTAGTCAAGTACAGTACCATTGCAAAGCATTCACTCTCACGGCCGACCAAAAAATACAAGTGCCCCTCCTGATGCCCCTCCTCAGCCTCGACCTCCGGATCAGGGATTGCGCGCGATCGGATCATTTACCCCACAACCCACGTCCAGGACCAGGGCCCGGGCCAGGTCAGGATTGGTTCCCAGCCGAGAAAGTACAAGCTGCCTGGTACTGCTCGGTCGGCCGGTCCCATGGCTGATTGCCAGGCCCATGTCATGCCACATCTGGGTTTTTCCATTGCCCCGCACGGGCCTCCGGCGGTGATAGGCTCATACCTTTGACGACAGATAAACAAATATGGCCGAGCTGCCACTCCATTTTCTTCACGGTACGGGCCTTTTGCAGAAGGCCACCTCCTCTCGCCAGAAAACGGATCCAAGATGCAGCTTGTTCCAAAGGAGGTAGGATCTTGAACATATCCGGCACGATCATCCCACGTAGAATACGCTAACCAGTTGGCTGGGGGTAATAGCTTGATAAGCTCGTGATCTCGCAACTTGGTTTTCTGGCCCAAAGACGGCTGGCCCGAGGGGTCAAGCTGAATCATGCGGAAGCCTGTGTAAGCTGAGAGCGAGCTCTCTGAACCAGCAGCACCTCGACTGATCGATCGTGTGGTAGGCACTGATCGCCAGCAATCTGCACGAGGTAAGACATCGATCGTTGCCGGGAGGGGCCATTGACCAGCAGCATCGATGCTGAATTGTGTGGACAGCTGATCCGAGATGGAAACCATACGGTCGCCGACCTGATGTCCATCGGCAAGACCATGCTCGGTCGGCGCCATGTCTTGCCTTCCGTCGTCTCGACTTTGACCGAGATCCAGGTCGAGGGGACCTTTCCCACCGGGACCTACCTTGTCACAGTGCACCACCCGGTCAGTTCAGACGATGGCGACCTGGAAAAGGCGCTCTACGGCAGTTTTCTCCCCGTTCCGTCCAAAGATGCTTTCCCGCTCCCGGAGGCCAGCGAGTACGAGAGCACAAAAATGCCCGGCGCCGTGGTCCCCGTCAAGGAAGGGAAAATCGTCTTGAATGAGGGCCGAAAGAGGATCGAGTTAAAGGTCACCAGCAAGGGCGACCGGCCGATTCAGGTAATGATGATCTCGCTGTCGCTGGCCGATGGACTCCCCAGGCTCATGATCCGTAGATCGGTTCGCACTACCACTTTATCGAGACGAATCCTCAACTCGCGTTTGACCGCGCCCGAGCGTATGGCTATCGGCTCGACATCCCCGCGGGAACGTCGGTCCGTTTTGAGCCTGGCGACACCAAGACCGTCACTCTCGTCGAGATTGGCGGACACAAAACCATTCAGGGCGGGAACAACCTGGCCACGGGCCCTGTGGACCTGTCTCGCGCGGACGAAATCGTGCAGAAACTACAACAAGCCGGATTCGCGCACGTTCCGGAGCCGGTGGGAGACTGGGGACACATCAACGTCGCCACAATGACCCGCTCAGATTATGCCGGCATGTTTGGTCCGACCACCGGCGACTTGGTCCGACTGGGCTTGACGGATCTCTGGATCAAGGTCGAAAAGGACCTGACCGTGTACGGCGACGAGTGCAAGTTCGGCGGCGGGAAAACGCTCCGCGAAGGGATGGGGCAGGCCTCGGCCCGCAAGGACGATGACATGCTGGACACCGTCATCACCAATGCCTTGATCGTGGACTGGTCGGGGATCTACAAGGCTGACATCGGGATCAAGCACGGCATCATTGTGGGCATCGGCAAGGCGGGAAACCCGGACGTGATGGACGGCGTCGCTCCCAACTTGGTCGTTGGCAATGGCACCGACGTCATTGCAGGAGAACATAGCATTATCACCGCCGGTGGACTCGACACCCACATCCACTTGATCTGCCCTCAACAAGCCTACGAGAGTATCGCGGCGGGTATCACGACGTACTTGAGCGGAGGGACCGGACCCAGTACGGGCACCAACGCGACGACCTGTACGCCCGGCAAGACCCACCTCAAACAGATGCTCCAGGCCGTCGACTCCCTTCCGCTCAATTATGGCATCACGGGCAAAGGCAATGACAGTTCGCCGACGGCTCTGCGGGAACAATGCGAGGCGGGCGCGTGCGGTCTCAAATTGCACGAAGATTGGGGCACGACGCCCGCGGCGATCGATACCTGCCTGTCGGTGTGTGACGAATACGACGTGCAGTGTCTCATCCACACCGACACGCTGAACGAATCTGGCTTTGTCGAATCGTCCCTGGCCGCCTTCAAGAACCGCACGATCCACACCTATCACACCGAGGGGGCCGGCGGCGGGCACGCCCCGGACATCATCAGCGTCGTGGAGCATCCAAACGTCCTTCCATCGTCGACGAACCCGACTCGGCCGTATACACGCAACACGCTGGACGAGCACCTGGACATGCTGATGGTCTGCCACCACTTGAGCAAGAACATCCCCGAGGACGTTGCCTTCGCCGAATCACGGATCCGCGGGGAGACCATCGCGGCCGAAGACGTGCTGCACGATCTCGGCGCCATCAGCATGATGTCCTCGGATTCCCAAGCGATGGGTCGCTGCGGTGAAGTCATCCTGCGCACCTGGAACACGGCACACAAGAACAAACTTCAGCGAGGGACCCTCCAAGAGGATGAAGGCACTGGTGCCGACAATTTCCGTGTGAAACGCTACGTGAGCAAGTACACGATCAACCCAGCGCTGACCCACGGCATGGGTCACATCTTGGGAAGTGTCGAAGTCGGCAAGTTGGCCGACCTGGTGCTGTGGAAGCCGAGCATGTTTGGGACGAAGCCGAGCCTTGTGATCAAGAGTGGTATGATCAGTTACGCACAAATGGTACGTCCTCTTTTCTTTTTCTCCTCCCTCGCCTCCTAAAGACTAACCACGACCCCAATGTACAGGGTGACCCCAACGCCTCCATCCCGACCGTCGAACCCGTCATAATGCGCCCCCAATTCGCAGCCCTGGTGCCCGGGACGTCCATCACCTTTGTGTCGCAGGCGAGCCTCGCCTCAGGCCTTGTCAAGACGTACAACCTTTCCAAGCGCGTCGAGGCGGTCAAGAACTGCCGCCACGTCGGGAAAAAGGACATGAAGTACAACGACGCGACGCCCCGCATGAAAGTCGACCCGGAGAGCTACCGAGTCGAGGCCGACGGCGTCCACTGCACGGCCGAGCCTGCGGAGCAGTTGCCGTTGACACAGTCGTATTTCGTGTACTAACTAGATGGTAACTAGATTGTGGGGTGAGGAGGGGGTGAAATGGAGTGGGGTGAGCCATCCGCAAACCACAAAAGGAAGAGGGACATGCTTTTGGTTGTGGGTGAAGCTGCTCCATCTACGGGACCATGAAGAAAGAGCGGGATGACGATGATGACGACGAAGACGAGGTGACGGATAATAGAAGAACAAACGCCACAACCACAGCCATCTATGTGGGACAATTCTTCTCAGCGGACATCCCATTCGATATCCGAGTGCCCAGAATCGAAATGAAGCGGCGGAGCAGAACCAATGCCAGTCAAACGGTGACGTAAGAGATAAATATATGCCTATCTGTATGAGACTGTTTATATTCGTTTCTCTGGCCAGCTATATTCGTATCCTCATCATGCGCGGCGAAGCAATCTCAACTGGATGAGTCAAGTCGTGATCATGTCAAGTAGCCCTTCCCAAAGACGGATCAGATTCCAGTCGTCCAATGGCAAAATTCGGCCGTGCGCGCTTGCTCGCTCAAAAGGAGAAATGGACGGAAAAAAAAATCAAGACAGATGTTGAAAGAACAGGGACTGGAAGTTGACTCCAGCCTTCAGATGGCAGTTGCCATGCTCCCACGAGGTTGATGGCCGCGAGGTCTTTCCAGGACAGCTGTTGGCTCAACGCTGGGGTATATTCTGCCTCCCACGCCGGTCACGGTGGCGAGTCTCGTTGGCATCCCTGACTTTCTTTGTACTCCCCCTCCCCAATCGGACGAGTAACGTCCTTTGTCCGTACCACTTCCACTGCTGCTGTCCCTCGTGAGTGGCTGGCCGGCTTCCACAGACGGTCCGCTTCGCGAGGCAGGTTCATCAGGGTAGCGTCCAGTTCGGGCTCGAGGGTCGACGGGCGTCAAGGGAGCCGAGATGGTCGCATCGCCGTCAAAATTGGGCTCTCGAAATGAGGGCGGTACTCCCGATGGTCGATATAGAGGAGGGTATGGCTGGCCGGCGGCTTGTAGTTTCAAAGGTTTAGATGAGTAATACTCGGGTCGCGACGCGGCCGGAGGCGTGGCACGGTAGCTGGCATCTGACGAATGACGCCGCTGGTGCGACGTCAGAAATGACGGCAGCGACAGCCACGGAGAGGTTTGACGGCTTCGGCCATCTCCATCTGACGGACGATGGCGACGACTCCTCCGACTCCTTTGAGAGGTCTCCGAGCTCGCTTCGCTCCCACTACCTTCATCCACCGTGGATGGCGTGCGCGCCGGAGATCGGTAGCGGTGTGGGTAGCGTTGCGCCGACGGTCCAGATTCGACCGGCTCCATCGAATGGCGGCCTGGTCTTCGCGTGGAGGGACTATGGGATGAGGACGTGGCGGCATGTCGATGTCCTCGCGAAGCAGATGACGTTGTGTGAGATCTGTGGTGCATGTGCCACGGTGCAGAACGGTGTTCAGAGTGGCTCCGCGCTTTTCTCTGAGAATGATTGGCAGGATCCCAATGGGATCGTCGGTCGCCGGGAGACGGCAATGGAGAGGGAAAATTAGGGACACTGCTGCGCCGTGCATACATGGCTTGGACGCGCTCCCGTTCCTCGTCAGAATGACTTCTCGACGGTCGTGACGGTCCTCTGAAGTGCGTCGCCCCAGCGTTGGCGAAGTAGCCCTCGCGCCTGTCGGCATTTTCCAGGTATGGAGACTGGTACGGCGAGTTCTGGACACGGTTCCGGTATTGTTTCTGGTTCAACATGGCGTTCACCTCTTTGTGCCACTTCTCCATTTTCTCGTCTGGTCGGTCCGGAAAGACCTCTCTTGGGATGTATTTGGGAAAGAGGCCGCCGTCGGGCTTGGGGACGTCCCAGAGTTGGACCGCTTTTTGCAAGAAGACCGAGTGTTCCTCGGGGCACAGCAACAACTGGAGGGTCTGCCAACGGACAAAGCCGGCCTCAGTCAGACATGGTATGCTTGGAGCCGTAAAGGGATCAGAAACCGGTTGCAGGCTGTGGAAGCAGCCAAGGATCTGATACATATAGGACACCGCATGGTCCGAGGGGTGGAGCAGCAACGAGTCATAGTTCCCGCCGACGTGACGATAGAAAGCAGCAAGTCCTCGTGGAGTGATTTCGGAGGTTGGCCCGGGGTCGAGCTGGCGCTGCGACACAAGTCAGCTATACCTGTCTGCAGTGGAACCTAGAGAAGGGGGGACATACGATGATGCTCGCAAGACCCACACACAGCTGCTCCAGTTGCAGCGATGCCCTCTTATCGGAATTGATCAAATATTTCCAGTACGCACCGCTCCCACTGTAGTTGCTGTTCATGGTGACTCGCCGTGATGATGGCTGCGGTCCGCGTGCACGGGCGCTGGTACTGGAGAGGGGGTTGTCAGTTACAACGTCGGCATAGTCATGTTCCTTATAATTGCGATCGCGCCGCACACCGACAAGGCGCAAGCAAACAATGTATGAAGTCAGGTGCAGAGTCACAGGCAGAAGCTAGTCATGCCGGTAGTGCGCATGCTGATTCGCCGCAGAAGGGGCGCAGAAGAGGTCGCAGCAGCAGCTGCTGCTGCTCACCGCCAATGTGCCACAGATGGAATTGTTGCTCACCAATGTCCGTTGTTCGTACCCCTAGCGCGACGGCCCCAGAGATATTTGCAAGGCCAGGCACCCTCCACCCCATGGCGGGGCGCTTCCTGATCATCCCCGATTTGTTCCGCTTGACTCACATGCCACCCGCCATGCGATCTGACCATGTGTCTGACATCCGGGCGTGAGAAGAACGCGTGACCTGGCACGGATCTGGCAGTCAGCCCGTCCCTATTGACGAAGATGGCGTCGACGCCATTACTTTTGAGCCTGCCGACCGAGGTGCGCAATCTGGTCTATGAGCATGCTGTCCCTGTCCGACGTCTCGCGGCTCAGGAGATTGTGGACGTCGAATGGTCGCGAGCCCCCAGCGAAGGGAGGGCGATCCCAGGTCTTCTCTTCGTGAACAAAGCTGTCTACCAGCAAACCATTCCGATTTTCTACTCGCAGGCAATCCTCGAAGTGACACCAATCCGGCCGCCTAGTTTCATCTTCAATGCTTTGAATGGACCAAGTCATCAGCTTGATTTGGCCGCGCCGTTAGACCCCCTCTTCAGCTTCTGTCCTGGGCAACACTTGCGATGGATCCGCACTGTCCACGTCTTCACGGGTCAGAGAGACGCTATCAATGCCGAGGCGTATGAAGCCACACTGAGATGGCTTTTGGACCACACGGCCGTGCACGAAATCCACTTGTCGAGCCGTCTCATGACGCGACTGAGAAGGTCCAGAGTGGACCTCGAATCGGCATTCAAGCTGACGTCTTCCATGCCTTTTGCTGGGAGACCAGTCTACATCTACAGCCGCTCCGCTCGGTCCACGTGGGAATTGACCAGGATGTCGGAGCTCAAAAAGGCGCTGAGAGGCCGCCAGCTGCCGGAATTGCAAATCTATCTCTTCAAGCCGGACTGTGAACACGATCCTCTGCTGGATCCTCGCTGGGATGTACGAAATAACGATGATGATGAGAGGCTCACCATGGTCGACGCTGTAGCACGTCACCTGGACTCATTCCAGAGGAACCACACCGCCTTGCCATTGCTGATGCCCAACGGCTCTCGGCCCACCTCCAGTCCGGACGAATATCTCTATCAAGTCTGTTTCGTCCTGGGTACAGATCGCCAATACATTTCCACTCACTCTCCCTGGCCATGATCGTATCGAAGCAGGAAGACAACCCGACGCGACACCGGTGACTAACCGGCTGCTCGGCGCAACGTTCAGGTTTCGTATCAGGCCGGCCGAGTATTCCCACTTCATATCGACTGGAGGAATTGCACGATGAAATTGCGGCCTTGGCTCTTCATCATGACCTCTGTGTGCAGTGCACGAGATACCACCCTCCGATCAACAGTCATCGCTCCCTCCTTGCAGACATGTTCTAAGATGGAAGCCTGACCCGCGGGCACAATCTCATCGCTCCCCGCCTCTAAGATGAGGATTTTCAAACCTGTCGGCGTCGTCTGGCCAATCTCCTGTAAAGCTGTCTTGCTATCCCAGGTGGACCGCAGAAAAGGAGCGAGATAGTGATAGGGGAGGAATTTTTGCGGGTACATTGCCACCAGCATGTGCCGAAGATCGACAAACGGGGTCTCCAGCAAGAGACCGGAGATGTGCTGCAACCGACTGTAGTCTGCTCGAACGAAGTTGGAAAGGCTCACGGTCGCAGCGCCAGCGCCGATCGATTGGCCCCAGACCACGATCTTCGTGTTTTGCAGATCGTTCTGGGAGAACACCCAGTTTAGAGCAGCCTCTCCATCAAGCTCGATCCCAGGCTGAGAGGGCCGTCCTTTCGAAGTCCAAAACCCACGGTAGGAGAGGGCCACGATTGAGTATTCGGTGTCATTGCCCCGACGGCTTGCTGCCGCCTTCAAGATTCTCGATAAATACGGGAGCCGCGGCGGCAGCGACGAAGCATTCCTGGCAGTGTCAGTCATCCTGCTCCGCCGCGACAGAGAAGGCGATACCCCTGGAAATACAAAACGACAACACGCTGTCTCGGCTGTGACGGTGTGGGATGAGGGATGACTCCTTCCAAGAGCTTGAGGGACGTGCCATCAGAGGCACGAAGGCCATGCTCTGTCCAAACCACAGGCCGGCACGATACCGCATAGTCGCTGACCTTTTCGGATCTTGCGAAAGGCGGCACCGACGGCATGTAGATAATCTTATTCTGGAAAATGATCATCATCAGACATTTGTACGCCCATAACGTCACAAGAAGGCCGCTGAACACGGCTGGAGGCAGAAGCACAGCCTGGACAGCCTCGAGACCAAAGTGACGTCGTTCTTGTCGACAATGACGATTTGGCCGGTTATATCTCATCCATGGCGTTCGAGCTGGTGGCGAGGATACACTCGCTCTGGCTCTGGCGACGGTGCGCACAACTCGACCTTGCGACCAGAAACATTGCATTGGTGCCAGTGCCTATAGCAAACTGGGAGATCAAGCAATAACTGGAGGTTTGCAACACCATTTCGTTCGCGCCAAGCCGCTAATGAGTTATCTTTCAGCCCACCTCATATATTCAGGACTCGACAGCGCATCTAGAGCCAGTACCTTCCCAGTTTGTCATTAAAGTCTCGACCCCAGAATATATCCTCTATGAGGAGGTCTGTCACAGTCTTTCAGTAAAGGTCGACTTTGCCGAATATTGAAAGTACTGAGGCAATAGTGGCAATGTGAGCTTACTGTATCTTCAAAAGTTAGGGTGCAGGATTCTGCCAGGCATATCACTTCTGGTAGAGACAAGAAGTCAAGCATGATCCCCGCCTTCGGTCCCCGTCTTGTAGCCTGGCTGTAGGTCGATCATGCTTTCCTTCCTCTTCTCGGCCCCTCTGGTCACGGCTCTCAAATTGCCAAATGTCAACACATCTCCTATTCTCTCCTTGCCCGTGAACAACATGACCAGCCGGTCGATGCCACAGCCCCATCCCCCCGTCGGCGGCAGGCCCCATTCCATCGCCCGGAGATAGTCCTCGTCCAGCTTCATTGCCTCATCGTCCACTCGGTCACCATTCTCCGAGCCCTGGGCGTACTTCTGCTGCTCGATGAACTTTTGTCTCTGTTTCAGAGGGTCATTCTCCTCTTCGTAGCAGTTGACAATTTCCCGGCCGTGGATGAACAGCTCGGCTCGCGCGGCGACGGCCTGCTCTTTTGGCGCTTCTGGGTGAATGAAGGACTTGGCTAGTGGCGAAAGACATTCGGGTGTGTTGATGATCCAGGTCGGTCTCGAGCATTGGGGCTCGAGATAGACAGAAGAAAGCTTGTCAAGCAGTCTGGGTAAGGTTGGCTTCGCCGGCAGAGGAATTTGTCTTTTCTTGAGCATCTCGACGAGGGCGGCGCGTGCACCATCGGACGCCAGATCGGGCAGATCTTCTCCCAGCGCCGAGTTCAGAGCCGGGATGAAATCGAGTTGCTGATAAGGGCCTCGGAAAAACTCGATCATCTCGGTCAGGTTTGCAAAGTGGGGATGGCCTTGAATCCCGGTTTGCTCTGCAATGCGTTCCAGCAGAGAGGTGGTCGTGTCCATGAGACGGGGTAAATCATACCGAACGGCGTAGAATTCGCACGTCATGAATTCCGCGTTGTGAGTCTTGTCAAGCCCTGTGCATAGCAGCAAACTTCGTCAGTCTCGTCACGGATACGACGTAGAAGGTCTGGTGCAGCAAACCTTCATTCCGAAAACAAGGTCCGATTTCGAAGACGCGGTCCATTCCGCCAATGATAAGTCGCTTCAGCCACAGCTCCGGCGCAATTCTCAGACTCAGCTTTCGATCGGGAAATTCCGTTGCCCAAGTCTCAAAAGGTCGGGCATTTGCACCGCCAGCCAGGGCAGAAAGGATAGGAGTCTCCACCTCGACAAATTCGTCCTCTTCAAAGTAGTGCCGGATGATGGCGATGATCTTGGATCTGGTCCTGATCGTTTCCACGACCCGATCATTCGCCAGCATCTCCACATGTCGTTCAGGAGTCTGGGCTTCTGGTGCCTCCACGGTGGGACTTCCGCGCTGCTCCACCGGAAACCGCTGCAGGCAGGGCGACAGAATCTGAGGCAGTTCCACAGCCCGGATGGATTTCGTCTGCCCTTTCGTCACATACAAGTGACCTTTCACAGCTTGCCCTGAGTTAGCCACACCGGAGATGCAAGGCGGGTGGGGTTGCAGTACAGATATAGTCACCTCTCCGCATCAAGCGGCAAAACTGCGTGAAAGCGTCTTCGGAGACTGTCTCTCCCAGCAGAGAATGCGAAAGCATCACTTGCAACACAAAGGAATGATGGACAGCTATGTCAATGAAGGCCAGCTTTCTGCCACTTCTCCTGATCGACTTGATCTTGCCGAATGCTGGCGGGGTTAGTATTCATCCGCCCTCGACAAATATAGAGACCTGCCTTTCTTCACCTCTGGGTCAGGAAGAGGCTCCTGCTTGAATCCTTCTCCTACGACGTCCCAAAAATGCTCGCGACCTGAAACGACATTGTGTATTCCCTGCCCGGCGGCCTCATAACGGGGATACAACTCGATACCCGATCGCAAAAGCTCGCCCATTCGTTCCTGAGCCTCCTTGTTCTCGAACTGCCGCACCTTGGTATCATCTTGTTGGCTACTCAGTGTCACGGCTTTGGTCGAGAAAGAAGCTCTACAGCTCGTTGCCGTGCGGCCAACATGGCGACGCGATCGAGAGGGTCCACGAGTGACAGGCCGGCAGCGGTAGGGGCTCAGAATACTAGACACGGGATGTCAGTAGGGGCTAAATGACTATTGTAAATTCAAGTTTGCAAGGCCACATGGTCAGAAATTACTGAGTGGTAGTGATCATTGGGAGGCCAAGATGGCCATCCATCACTCGCAGCGGTTCTCGTTGTCTCTTCATGTCATGAGGGATGGAGAAGAGTAGCAAGACATACCTCTCTGCAAATGGCAGATTACCCAGGCGCCATACGTTCCATGACGCCGTCCTGGACATCAAGTCAATCGAACAGATGGAGCTATTTGACCGCGTCGCGAAACTGGAATCAAAGTCTACTCCGAGCTGCAGGTGGGAAAACAAAGCTCTTGGCGGATCACCTCACACTTCCCTTGACGACGCCGCTTTTCACCACCTCTTCTCGCGGTCGTACCCGGACTCCTCTTCTCACCCTCCCACTCATCATTTGCGAGCCTGTGGGACCGCGGGCCCAACCTAGATCTAAAATGACCGCCAGCGCAATCACTTTCCCATCCAGCCAGTGACCATTGTCACGTGATCGGTAATGGTTGATTGAAGACCATACAATCTTGCCCATCTTTGACGTCCAAAGGACATCGGTCTTGCTCAGGTTCGTGCTCGGCTCTATCATGGAGGTCAATGGGATCCATAGAACATCGAATCCGCGATGCTCAATGCAGCGAGGCATCAGATGATGACTCTGATATTTGAGACGTTCTTCAGGTCTGTCACACTTGGCTCGACTGACCTACACGGATCCATCGAGGGGTCCTGGAATCTGAAGCCCTCTAAAAGTTATAACCGTATGTCTTGTCCTCTTCCTCTAGGCATAGACCGTTAGTTCCAAAGCTCCAATTGCTCATCATAGAGGTTAGTCCAGTCAATGCCGTCGAAAGAATTTAGGTATGGTGTTGACCCTGTTCCGTGGACTCCGGAGGTCGATAGCCCTTTATTAGAACCTAGAAAAATGGCAAGGCTTCAAAAAAGCGGACAGGCAGCAGTGAAGCTCATTGGTGTCCGTCATAACCCATTGCAATCCATGCATCGAAAAGCATGGCATCATGCTCTGGAAAGTTGAGGTTGTATTTCGTTGTCAACTGTCTTCCCTTTTTAATTCCAAATTTGTACCCGACTCTAGGATAGCCGTGACTGGAAAAAAAGGCACTCACTAACGACGGCTGTCCCTTACCATCTACCAAGAAATGAGCTTGGTGGAGGCGGCAGAGAGAGCTCCCCAAAGGCCACCGCTTAGTGTAAGGATAAGCTTGCATGAATGCGCATGCCAAGGTGCATCTCATCGCTGATTTTGCGTTGCCAGGCCCAAGCTTTGGCCGACAAACTTGGGAGGCCAAATCTCCAACCGCTGAAGCAAGTGAAACTGCGCAATCAAGCTCGAGCAGATCTGCCAATCTTCAATCCCTGGTTCGCAAAGTTGTTTACATACCGGCACTGGGGGTTGAATGAATTAAAGTTCCATCTCCAAGAAGTCTCCATCGTCCAGAGGAAATCTCCCAGCCGGGACGAAAGATCAGCCATCACCACCACCGACCATGTCTTTCTTATTTGGCTCTCGGCCACAGCCCTCCTCTGCAGAGAAGATTGCAGCAGCGGAAACGGAGGTTGAGATGATCTCAGATATGTTCAGCAGGTATGATCCGGAACCCGTTGATGACCGCAGCACGTTCGTTCGCTCGCTCGCATGCAGACTGCTTTCCACGGAAGAGTTGTTCGGATTACAGCTTTGAACTTGGCTGACATTTGCGCTTCCAGGTTAACACAGTCCTGCTTGAAAAAGTGCATACCTCCGGATTATCGTGAAGGAGAACTCAACAAAGGCGAGAGTGTCTGTCTGGATCGCTGTGTCGCAAAATTCTTCGAGGTCAATATGAAGGTTTCCGAAAAGATGCAAGGAGAGGCTGCCGGAAAGCAGGCTGGTGGTGCTGGTGGTCTGTTTGGAATGTAAGAGACGGAGTTCTGTCTGGCGTGCAACAGATGTCAGACGCAGCTGGCCATCGAGTGTGCAGAGTCTCTGGGACGAAGCATGGCCTCTTGTTACATTTACCAGGAAGAACCACGGCCAGCGCGGACAGGTCCATCATCCCTCACACCAAACAACAACCTCGCTCCTCTGTGGCTGGACAATGCCGGCACACACAAGACGGACGTCAGAAGGGCATGGTGGAGCAAACACCGGCTGCTTTTGGCCTTTATCACTGTACAGTACAAAATTCAACCTTCTGTCATCCAAGAGATCTAGTGAGGAATTATGATCTGGAATCATGGTCCAGCCACCCACGCACAACGCCTCGCTCAATATTCCTTTGAGATGAAAAAGGGAGGTCAATCTCTTCCCATCACACTTTTCATGGTCGTAAGTTGTTCAATAACCTCTGAAACCATGGTATGCTGTTGTGGCCTTCAGCCCCGATCAGTCCTCTCACTCTGGCTTCAATGGCCAGGATGCTGCGCTCAAACTCTCCCACGCTGTCCTCGACCTCTTGCATGCGGGAATGTAAGGTGTTCAGCTCATAGTCGAGTTTGGCTCCAAGCATTTCGAGACGTCGAAGACTTTCCCTCAAAGCAGTCCTTTCATGCGACACAAGGTCTGACGACGTGGCCCGCAAGGTCTGATAGTTATCCAGTCGGCCGTAGTACATCTCGTTCAGCGCTTCCAAGTCTTGTTGCGCCTGCCGATCCACGCTCTCCACATGGGCCACTCTGCTTTCGACGTATGGGACGAAAAAGCGCTGAATCTGCAATATACGCCGGGATTTTCTCCATGCCGAAGCGATCAGGGCGTCTCGGTAGGCCATGGCCGAGGCCACGCTGACATTGTCCCGACCGTCGTGGAAACCTTGGTCAAATACAGGGTCGCCAAAGTTCAAGACCGTGTTTTCCACCACGCTGAAAGAGAGCTGACGATTCAGCTTGTTCTGTCGTGGGCTATCTTTGCCCCGATCGACAATCTGGATAGCACTCTGAGAACGACGCAGAGCCCTGCCGCGAGGCGCTTGATATTGATAGCCTGCAGAAAAGGTCCGGTAGAGATCGGCCTTGATTTCATCCCGGAGATCCGCCATCTCGGCCTCGATTTTCCGTCTTCTCGGGGACTCTTCCGCTGGCACAGGAAGTAATTGCTGTCGATGAGCAAATCTCTGGGCATCGGTCGACCCGATTCCCAGCTGCGAGGCACTGCGAGAATCTTGAGACGACGCCGGTTGGGCATCGGCCAGGGCGAGCTCGAGTGGCAGCTTCGCACTCTGTCCGGCTTGAGAGGGCGTCCGTGGGCGGGACGATGCATGGTCCCGATAGACAGAGGGTTCTCTCAACGACAGACGCGACCCGGACGTGGTGATCTGCTCCATCGATTCCGGATGGTCCTCGCCGTCCTTGTGCGAGCGCTGGGTGTGAGTCTTCAGCCCACCGACCGCGTCTCGAATCCGGCCAAAGCCAGATCGTCCCTCGCCGGTATGATGGCTGTACATAGTCTCGGTGCGTTCCAAGTCTCGGTCACGAGCCGAGTCGGGCGTGCTGCTGGTCCACAGGTAGTTGCCTTGGTCGTCGGTACTGAAGATCCGCCCGTTCAACTCATCGGACGGCGCTCCGAGAACGTCTCCCGACTTCATCGGCTTGCCGTGCCACAACCACTTCATTCTGGCCCCGGTGACGAGCTCAGCAAAACGATCAATGTCGAGTGTTTCAGCGTCGGAAATGCCGGCTTTCTCACGAGCGCCGACGATGCCCATCACCATTTCTCCACCCTTTCCACTCAGTTCTGCCACCGTCGATTTCACGGCTTTGGGTACCGTCCAGCCCTCCCCACTCGCGGTCTTCGCGGTGGCCCGATGCAGACGATCGAGAGTCTCGCGGTTCAGGCAACGTGACTTGTCCATTTTTTGGGCTTTCTGGAAATGGCCCACCGCGCGTCTCATCGAGACCGTGTCGAGGACGTCTTTGCCCACGGGAGCACCAAAAGCTTTCAGTCTGTTGTAAGCCCCAATGGCCAGCCCCAGCAGGGCCGCGACCGTGGTGGGACCGAAGATGCCATCGCTCGGCTCCACGTTGTAAAAGTAGATGCCAATGTCGGTCCACCAGTTGGTGATGGCCTTTTCGGTAATATCACACAACAATCCATCAGCATAGGTTGGATCCAGCTTCCCATACATGACCAGGACGGTTTGGCAAATACGGACGAGTTCCATGACGGACTGGTACAGTGGCACGGCTTCACTCGTCCGGTACAGATGATGAAACTTGGCCACCGTACTGGCCTGGGGGTATTGGAGGTTGATGGCCGCTCGTCCCGAGCAACCCATTCTCTTGAGATTTTCATTGACAATGAAATCTTCCCGATGCTTCTTGACGTCGCCGTCGGGGACCGCGATCACGGTAAAGGCGGACGGAAAGCTGCTCAAATGGGTGACCATGAGAGTGCCCAACGGGGTGTCCTTCTTCCTCGCATGGAACCGCGACACAGCTTGAAAGTAGACTTTGAGTCGGGACGACCAAGTACTCTCATCCTTAGGCACCCCGAGCACGTTCACAAGGATCGAGTGTGTCGCATCGCCGGTATAAGTGCAGATGATGAAGGTGGGATGAACTCTCGAACAGGCCCACTGTTCGACAATGTACATTTCGTATCCTTCCAATCTCCGTCTTCGATCGAGGACGACAGTGGCAGGATCTTCTTCCAAATACCGGAATGCTACGGGATCCGAGAAGACCAGTTTCTGGCGACTCTGCGTTTTGCTTCTGAGGCGTGTTTTCCGAGCGCTGCTCTCAACGGGGATTTCTTTGTCGGTACCCTCCCACTGACTGTGGGCCGAGAGGTCCTCTGAGCTGACTCGCCGGGAGCGTTCTTGAGAGGTCGTGGATGATGTGACGGGCGTGGCGGGATGGTATGGCATCAGGAAGCCCGGAGCGTTCGCCATGTTGAGAGCGTGCCTACCCAGATGATCACACACCGCCGTCCGAGGGCGGCGCCTCCAACTCAGTTCCAGTCAGGAATCCATGTGCAACGGTCCATCACGCATCATCCGGTTCTTGCAACAGGCGAGGACGTGGCCGTGGGGAAGATATACTGCAGATCATGCAGCAGCGTCGTCCACACGGTGAATGTTTGTGAAGAGTGGGGTCATGCGCCACTGATTGGTGACGTTTGTTGAGGGCCTAACCTTCTCGGCTTAACCCCCTCGCCACTGGGACCTTTACCTAGACTGCGGACGACTCAGGGCCTGTCCTGTATTTGCTCACCAGAGTGGTCGACCAGATCCGCTGAGGTGTCTGGAAGATGATACCGTGCTTCTCGTAAGACGTTCACCGGGACAACGATACATCCCATCGACATGGAGGCGATCCAGAAGGAGCACGACAAAGTGTGGACGAGCAGCCAGCAGTCCCGGACGTTGAATCATGTGGACGAGATCATCAAGTCTCTACAACGGGCCCGCGATGGAATTGCGGAAGACCCGGGTTCCCGACAAATCACGCTGGTGAAGCTCCAGAACGATGTCAAGTCCTCCTTCGACACCGTCTTCTCTGGACTCAAGGATACGCATGGATTGCATAACAAATACACCAGAGCGCTGGATAAGGTGTTCAAAGACAAAGTCCCGAGCAGCGAGATCGACGCCCTCTCATCCCATCCGAACCTCGTCAATCGTGCCATCTATCTGCACCTTCTGCGGGAGGGCCTCTTCGATGTCGCCACCACCTTTCACGCCGAGGCCACGGCCAGGCAGAAGAGCCAACAGGAGACAGCCCTCCAGCTGGGGATGGATGTGCCCATGGATCATCCGCTCGGTCTCGACCAAGCCCTTTCAGAAAACATGCAGGAACAATTTACAAACATGTACTACATTCTCAGCGAGCTCAAAGATCGCCACAACTTGCAACCGGCCATTGATTGGGCACGGAAGCATACCGCGGCGCTGGAAGAACGGGGCAGCAACCTGGAATTCGAGCTGTGTCGGTTACAATATGTCAACCTGTTTTTCGCTCGCGAGAGTGGTCCACATTCGACGTTCGATGCGCCCATGCGAGCATTACAATATGCTCAGACCGAGTTCCAATCGTTTCGAGGCCGATATCTGACCGAGATCCAGCAACTGCTCGGAGCCATGGCTTTCTGCTCCAATTTGGACGAGTCGCCTTATCACACGCGCTTCAACAACACGACCGCCTGGGACGAGGTGGCGACGTCTTTTACACGAGAATTCTGCTCTCTGTTGGAACTCTCGGCCGATTCGCCCTTGTATGTCGCCACCACGGCCGGCGCCATTGCTCTGCCGACTTTGCTCAAGCTCCAAGCCATTCAAAAGCAAAAGCGGACCGAGTGGACCTCGCAAAACGAACTTCCCGTCGAAACGCCCCTTCCGCCCTCCTACCAGTTCCATTCCATCTTTGTCTGTCCGGTATCCAAGGAGCAAACGACCGACCAAAATCCGCCGATGATGCTTCCTTGCTGTCACGTGATTGCTCAAGAATCTCTGCAGAAACTCAGCAAAGGCGCAAAATTCAAGTGTCCTTATTGCCCCATCGAGAGCCATCCGAAGGACGCAAAGAGAGTTTTTTTGTAATGCAAGACCCGAAATTTCTAAACCTAACACGAGGACCACCATACGACCACCAACGCCACCAACACGACCACCAATACGACCACCAACGACCACCAACACGACCACTAACACGACCACCAACACAATCACCACCAACACGAGCCCGATCACCACGCGTAGACGGGTCGTCTATATTTTACCCAGCAAAGCCGTCATTCGGCGCACATAAGAATCTCATACAAGCTTTGAGGACAAAACGTGGATCCCGTCCTCGAGGTGAGCTATTTCAACTCTGCAATCTGCTCCCCCAAAACCAGTCCATTTACGGCCAAAGAAAGTTTCAGGTCAGTTTCGTGAGGGCTGTGAGGAGGTGAGCGTGCCAGGTTAGAAATTAACACCAAAGCTTACCCTGCCCACAGTGGCAAGGCCTATGCTGAGGAGAGGACTGGGACAAATGGGGCCAGAGACCCTCGCCCATGAGCCAAGAGTCTGTATACGGCAGGTCGGAAGGGGCCCCAAGCAAAGACGGCTTACGGGACGTGGGGTCAAGGATGGTTCAGGTAGATAAACCACACAGCCGAAAACAGCGGCAATTGACCATGTCAGGCACATATTCTTTGACAAATGAGAGAGACCGCGTATAGACGGCTGTTCATGCATGCTGCAGGTCCGTCCTCCCCTCTCCCTGTTAGCTGCAGACGGTTGAATGGTCTTCTGTGTTTCATCTTGTGGCCGCTCCACTCTCATGCAGAATGGGGTGGACTGGTCTGCCTCGACTGCGCTGATCCTGAGATGCCGCTACCAGGCAACAGACTGGGTCTTGCCATTGGGAGTGTGGTCCTGGGGTGCATGTGTGTCATGATAAAAAGGCAGAGCCTCACCCCGGCGCATAACGGCGCAGACGACTCGTGCTGTTGCCTGTTGGCGGGCAGCCAACCCGACGCCCGAGGAAGGCTGCCTGTCTACGGGCGGAGCAGCACCCAGGTATGGAGAAGGAGCCGTGGCGGCGAGCCATCAATAGGACGATCTCCGGATCCGACAGCTTTGGCCCCCCAATGCCACTACTATCACATGGGGGAGGAGTCCTGGTGGGCCAGTCAGGTCGCTGGCTACTCAGCACGGCCGAAGTGCTGGCTGAAGTGCTTGCAGCTCACATGATACCGCGTCTTTATCGCGCGAAGCTAAGAACGCGTGGATCTCTCTGGCTTTCCCGCTGCTCACCATCGACCCTGCTAATGTGCTTTGTCCTCCGAAGTCGTCGATAAGAGGTTCAGTACCCTGCCTGGCGCCATGTCGTGTCACATAAGGAGCAGACGCTCCTCCCATCTTGCATGTTCAACCACCTGCCGCTGCTCAGACTGGACCGAAGTGCCAATCAGGCGGCACCATCAGGTAGCATTGCCAAACTTCTCTCATCATCGATCTCCTTCCCTCAACATTCCATGTAGACTGCCAACACCTCCCAACGATCGCTATACTCACCAGCAGCTTGAAACTGTCCAGCCTTCCGGCGTTGTTCTCACTTTCCGGCGACTGCAGCCTCACTCGACTTGCGTCTGATCCATTGAATTGGCCATCAGAAGTCGAGCCTCAACTCTCTCCTTCCAGCCGCCATGTTCACTCGAAAGACGCGGCACCCAGAAAGCTTTTCGTCCCGATACGGAACCGGCAAGGCCGCAAGAACGAAGAGGTCCTTCAGAGAACCATCGTCTTCCGCTGCGGGACTCGTCCGTTCCGAGTCGATGAGATCGGCTTCGGGACGTGAGCATACCAGCCCTCCAGTGGGCAGGTGAGTTTGATCCACTCCCTCCAATCATCTCTGGGTCATGTCTAAGTCGTTTCTGCGGTGTAGCAATCTCACATCCCCGATCATTACCATCTGCGTCGGTCCGGAGCAGAGGCTCTTCGCCGGTCATGAAGACGTCCTCTGTCGCTCTCCCTTCTTTGAGGCGGCCTGCAAAGGCCAGTTCTTCGAGACTCACGCGAGAAGGATCAATCTTCCCGAGGAAGAGCCCGAAGCTCTGTCCGCCGTGCTCGAATATCTCTACAAAGGAGACTATTATCCACGACTCCTCCACAACAAGAGGAAAGATACCTGGGAGCTGGAGGACCATGCGGGAAGCACCGAGTCTGCCATCTTCCATCATGTGGCCAAGCAAGCACTGCTGAAGGACACGGTCATTTAGTAGGTGTATTCTGTGCCGACGCCATGAACCTTGCTGACTGCACCCCAGCTGCGCCGCCGACCGCTACGGCCTTGAAGAGCTCAAGCGTCTCGCCCTCCGCAAGCAAGGTCTGCAAACCGGCGTATCCGTGGCCACCATTCTCGCCTCTGCTCGCTGGGCTTACAGCCATACACCGGACTCCGACTCCAAGCTTCGAGCTCATTATTTGACCCTCATCATCCGCAGCCGTGGTACTTTCAAGCGGAGCGGCACGATGCAGATTGAGATGGAGCGCGGCGGAAAGATGTTCTTCGATCTCTTCGTCGCTATGTGTAACCATATGGTGAGACCTGATGCCACCAGCCAGTGACTTTGGCGTGCTGAGACTGAACAGGACGATCTTCAAACCGTTCGCTCACCTTTCACATCGCCCTTTACTCGCTAGCCTGGTTCCTTGCGCCGACTGGCGGCCCCGATGCCGCCAAAGACTGTCCTCAAGGACTTGGTACACTTATCCCACTCTGTGGCTGTACTCGCACATCATGTATCACTATTCACCATCTCCGAAGTCTTGGTCGAGCCAAGATGCTTTATATTGCTGTACTTTAGTCTCGGCTCAGCAACGGAGTGTTGGGTTCCTATGTCTGGAAAGGTGTTTATCCTACTGAGCTCATTCCAATAGAAGCCGTAGCGCTATACTCAAAATGACGGGTAGCAAAAAACGCCTGCCCTTTCTGACGAATATATATCTACAAATTCTGCATTTCATATCTTCTCATATGACTATTTAGAGGCTTGTCCGTCAGCTGGCAATCCTGCCTCTGAATCGACAAGAATGTGAGATAACAATATCTCAATCATGATTCTGTAGATATCCTCCATTTTACATTCACGACTCATCGTGAGCATACAGATGGGCGCCTCTCAAGTTGCGTTGCGTGCCCGCCGGGATCTAGCCGTTTGACATTCAATCTGAGTCTGCCTCGATGCCTGGCACGGGCCTCCAAGCCCAGAAACCCGAACAGGACTTGACCCGTGCCGTATCCGATGGTGAGTCACAACTCACAAAGCTGAAGCTGTCAACCCCCTGGCCAGCTTAGCTCCATGGTCAGCAGGCCACTAAGACCAGATCCGTGCGAGCGGCTTCGCTTCTGGCTTGCTTTCTGCGTTTGCCTATTTTGGGGAACCTGCGATGCATTACATGTGCTTTGGCGTTTGGCAGGACAGGGTATGGGAGAAAGAGGACGCTGAGAGAGCTGGGCTAGTTGTGTGACGAAGAGGATGGTGGTGTGGAGACATCGAGAGGGAACGCCTCGACAACGAAGTGCCACCGGTGGCGACGGCGGCGGGAGCAAGCATGGGATGTGGCATTTTTTAGTGTCTGGCAGCTTGCAGCGTCTGAGACTGGCGGGCCAACACCGGGGTTTCAGTCGTTTGGACGAAAAGCTTCTCTTCCTTCGAATCTCATGCAAGGGCTCGTTGGCAGTCATCCGGCCGGGCGTAGGACCGTGATCAGAACTGCACAAAAAAGAGAGCGAACCGGGTGATACTGGATGCTGAGTATGCCCTCCTTAACTGCTGCTTGGTACTTCAAACACCAGTACCGGGAAAGGCGCCGGCCTTGCTGAGGACGACAATGCCTCGGTCGCGGGCGATATAGCCTTTCATCAAATTCTGACCGAGTCGTTTGTCAGCACACGATCACCATATGGAGCGAGAGAGAGATCATTGGCCTCATGCGGCTTGCTGTCTAGGCAGCAGTTGTGACGGGGCGTGATGGAGGGAAAGTCTAAGAGAAGAAGAGTGATAGGACGCACGCACCTTGTAGATCATGTTGGCCAGAAAGCACTCCACTTCATCCCGATCAATGATCACATCCCTCGAGCCCTTGTAACCGACCCTCATTCCGGCCTCGAATTCTTCCACGCGGATCCGTGTCCTTCGGATCTTGCCTGTGACTTGGCCTGTCGTCGCGTCTTTGGTTTCCTCCCACCCCGCAGACAGAAAGACTTTGCGGAAGAGATTGCGGAGACATATGTCCCGTGTGCGTTCAAGGGTGAGATAGATGCGCCGACGGACCAGATCTGGCTCTGCCGACGAGAGGGCGCCATCAAATTCCGACAGCGACCCGCGGCGAATGGCGTCAAACAGAGGCGTCAGGACTTTGGCGAGGTTGGGGTGCGGTGTCAGGAGGGCCGGGTTCGGGAGCTGATGGTGAGTGACCACATGGGTCGGGATCAGGTAAGTCAGAATTTGCTCCCGATTTCTCAGTGCATCCTTATGACACAGCGTCAGCGCCTCGGTCAAGTTCTGCTCGGCCTCGGCATAGTTCTCTTGGAGGAAATCGATCACACCGCGGTAATACTTGAACGTGCAGCGGTGGGACTTGGGAAAGAGTTCCAGGGGGGGCAGATCAGCCTCAGCGGCCGCCAATGCCCTGAGGACGTTTTTCGTCAGCGAGATCGAGTTCAGTTTGAAGTATGTCTTGAAGAGGAGATTCGTCGTGCTGTATATACCCCATTTGCGTGATTCGGCAAGCTCAGATCTGTCGCTCAAACACACGGTGAACATACGATTGATTACCCAAGCTGCTTGCTCAAGCTTCTTATTCCTGTCATTGTTGCCCATGATGTCGTCGGCGAATCCGTTGGCGAAGACATCGGCGTTGGTCTCTTTGGCCTTGGCCTCGTTGTCAGCCCTGATGGCGATCATTCGCAGGTACTTTCCCGTCATGTACAAACATGGCACCGTCCATGACTGGAACCCGAAATTGGAATATCCCCGAATCAGGAGGTTGCAGACTTCTTTGTACGCATCAAATGCCTTGGACCAGTCGCCCGTGCCCGTCCCTTGCTGTAGAGCGACCAGTTCCTTGACACATTTCCACAGCGCGACGAAGATATCCACCCAGGCATTGCCTTCAACTTTCGGAAGCTTGACACTGTCTCGCGCTTGAAGGAGGTGATATCTGACATCTGCCGACACCGTCTGGTAATTGGACAATTGAGCGAGCGATTCCAGCCGACGGGGACTTTGGATTGTGTCGACAGGAGCCAGACACCCGGCCAGCAATCGCCCGTCCCCAATCCGTTGCGCCTCATGAAAGTCAGCAAATATAGAACTCATCTCCAGTCATGAAAGCAATCTCCAGCTTGAACCCGGGTTGGCAACATCCAACACACAACGTGGCTCTCGAGCGGTGGCTGGCCAATGAGACGGCCCTTCTGTATTTCCTTGGAGGATCCGCGCCAAGACGCAGACCACACAAAGGCTAGGTAAATCTTGGCAGTAAAACTGTGCCTGGTCAATTCCACCGCCGCCTCTGATTTCGAGAGGAGCATCCACAATTCCATCGAGAGGACGATCGAGGTCGGCAACTGCTGCACTCACTCAAGGTAGACCCCTTTTTGACTTTGGCATTGACCGACGCTGACCAAACGCAGATGGGTAAGTTCGCACTGTTCACTTGAATGTCCAACGCGATCGAGGAGGATGGGAAGACAGACGGCGTCGGCAATACAGCGATGTTGTTAGAGAAAGACCCTGTGAAGGCGCAAATGACAGGCGGATGTGGAGCTCTATTGTGAAAGAAAGAAGACAAGTCACTGGCTTGCCGTGATTGAGGACTTGCAACCTTTTGCTGCCCATTTCACCCTCTGCGGACAATTGAACAGTCGTCTCCCCATACACGATACTGACTTGTGGTCATCCTCCAGGCCGCCTGAACGAATACCAGGTCATCGGCCGTCACCTGCCCACTGAGACCAACCCGACGCCGAAGCTGTACCGCATGCGCATCTTCGCACCGAACGAGGTCGTTGCCAAATCCCGCTTCTGGTACTTCCTCATGAAGCTGCGCAAGGTCAAGAAGTCCACCGGCGAGATCGTGTCGCTGAACATCATCCATGAAAAGCGACCGCTCAAAGTCAAGAATTTTGGTATCTGGATCAGATACGACAGCCGCTCCGGGACACACAACATGTACAAGGAATATCGGGAGCTGAGCAGGACCGAAGCCGTCGACGCGCTGTACCAGGATATGGCCGCCCGACATCGTGCACGGTTCAGGAGCATCCACGTATGTCTTTTTTCCTTTGCCGTTGATGGTAAAACGGTGGTAGCTGACGGGCCTTGGCAATAGATCCTCAAAGTCGTCGAACTCACCTCGCCCGACCAAGTGAAGCGACCATATATCAAGCAACTCATCTCCAAAGGCCTCAAATTTCCTCTTCCTCACCGCACATCTCGAGCCGGATCCAAGAAGCTGTTCGTGCCCAAGAGACCAAGTACTTTTGCATAGGTTTGGGGAGGGTCATACCGCACTTTTGGAGATGATTCCACGATGGGCCGAGACGCAGGAATGAACGTGGATGAGGGCGAGAGTGCCAGCATGCCAAAAATCTTGTTGGACAGGGTGGGATAACCCTATCTCAAGGCTGAGTTGAGTTTGCCATGTTACCGTGGGTAGTGGTGCTGGTGGTGTGTCCGCCTTGCGCCCACATACACATCACATCCCCCTACTACCCCCACCGTCATCTCTCTACTGGAGAAGCTGGGAATATGTGACCAAATCGAAAGTTTCAAAACCTCTCAGGCCCACGCCAACGAAAGACCAGCAAAGAAATGGTTCCCTGAAATAACCCTTCCGTCTTCCCAGGTCGGCTGTGAGTTTCTCTGGTCTGTCTTCTCTGTCTGCCAATCCCTCGGACTTTCTCTGTTCCTAGCAGCTCCAGCCCGACCCGTGATTGTTACCCGTATTCCAGACCTCCTCCCGTGGGCCATGCTGCAAGAAGAGTCACACGCACCATTCTCGACGTTACAAATGTCAAGATTATTCTTATTTCTTACCACTTACTGGAGAGGCGGTCCAAGTATAGATATGCTGTCCACACATCCCTTGCACCACACCAGCATCATCCGCGTTCGTTCCAGGACACGAAGCCGGCGTCTTCCCTTCCTCCCACACAACTTTCGTCCACGGAAGTTGCGCATCATGGATGAGGTTGTGCGGTGGTCTTGGGAGGAATGGAGCCTCCACATCTGGCCAGAATCTAGGGTTCTGCAAGGCTCTAGTTTTATTATCACGCCTTTTATTCACTTTTTATTGGTTTCCCACGCCGCCTATGCCGCCAAAACAAAAATCAAGGCGATTGGAACAGATGCGACTCCCTTATCACAGGATATCCATCGATTGAAGCCGAATGCCACAGACGGTCGTCGCAAAGTGTAAAACGGCCTGGACTCGGCGATGCTAATGTTGCGCCCCATGCTTCAGTCCGAGCAGACACCGGCGACACGAGTCTACGGAGATGCGAGGCTTCCGAAGAGGTGTATCTTCGGGTCTGATGGCTCGGTGCGATGATGGCGATACAACTTCTCCAGACCTAGCCTCCCGCGGGGCCCTATCGACTCTCGACGGAACTGCGGAATGTCCCTTCGCTTAGTGCTCTGCTGGCGAATGGCGAATCCTCCTCCTACCCTCCGCCAATGTCGCGGGATATCTCCAACCGAATAACGTGGAAGCGGTGTGGCGACTGGCCCATGAGTTGGCAGCAGCAGCCGCCTGGGACAGAACCCAGAGCGAGACGTGTGCAAATTTCAAGCATGTTCAGAGAACCTCCCGGTTGCAATCAAAAACACTGCCACAAATGGGACAGATTCAGCGCGGCTCATCAGGGTACGGAGCCCGTGCCCACCAGATGTGTAGGTTGTTGTAGGTATGCACGCTTGGATCCGACGCTTCCTGGAGCGCCTCGTTGCAGAGTCGTCGTGCGTGGTCCGGAGGCCAGTGACAGTGACGAGTCAGGGCGGCAAGACTCATGGCTTCCAGACCGTAGCCACCGGTGGATTCGTGGCCCTGAGACATCACGATGTTCCACCACATGCCTGAGCGATGCTCTGCGGGGCTGTGGGACCAGCCGTTGGTGGGCAATCGGTAGCAGACGTGCTGAATATCTTTGAAGCCGGCCGCGTGGAGGGCGTCGCCCGTCCTCTCGTTGTATTCCAAGGAGCGCCCCAGGGCCCCAAACACATCCCGAAGGTAGTCCCACCACTGCAGGAGCCGGCCTGGAAGCAAGGTCCCGTCATCGCACCGTGGCTGCCAATCAATCTCGACCGACTCGAACCAGCCCTGGCCGGGGACGAGATGCCTGAGAATCTTGCGGTACAAGCCAGGCCAGTCCGAGATGCTGCCCAGTCCCATTTGCAGGTGGATGAGGTCCCATGAACCTTCTCCCAAAGCCCACGGCCCTTCATAATCCCAGGGCGCCCTGATGAGCACATTGTCGAGTAAGGTCGAAGGTCCCATGTAGTGCATGTCCACGCCGACAAACTCGGCGGTGGGAAATTCCTGTGCCATCTCCAGCATCCATATTCCCGTTCCGCAGCCCAGGTCCAAGACACGCGGCCGCTCGTCGAAACCGCCGGCCGGCCGTCTCAGAGCTTGAGAGGGCGCGTTCAGGAGTCTGGTCGGGACATCCCTGGCCGTCTTGAACATGGTGTGCATGACATCGAGTCGGTCGCGTTCAGTATCGTCATGGGGAAGGAGATATTGGCCTCTGCACTCCCTCCGGGTTAACATAGTCCTCGGCTGATGGAGTCATGGAAGTCTTGCCTTCTAAATGTCCCATACTCCCTCCCATTTTCTGAAAATGTAGTCATGCCCCTACTGCTGGCATTGGCCATAGGTGGGAAGATGTCTTCGCGAACAATACGTCCAGGTGGCCAACTCGCCACTCAGGCATTGATCCTGGAAGTCGACGACGCGTGTGTGTGGAATCAAAGTATCGTCCCTCTGAACTCGTCACGGACGCCGCACCGTCAGCGGAGGTCGGGCCTGGGTTGCACACAGGTCAGGTGAGAGAAGCCATGCTTTAGACCGATCGGCACCAGGCTGGAGGGGAGGAGGAAGAAAATTCAGCGGGAAGAGGAGGAGGAGGAGGAGGAGGAAGAGGAGGAAAAGACAGCCGCGATTGCGCACAAAACGCCGGCGAGGAGGAGTAGAACGAGAGGGGAACGTAAAAAAGGCCAACTGGGCAATTGGACAAAGAGTGGACCATGTAGAAAAAGTCTAAGCACTGGCGGGTAGAGAGAATCGGCCAGGCTGGTATGAGGATGATCAGGGCCTTTGGGGCTCCACATGTTCACAGATGGTGCGCACCGGCGTCGTCGGCGTAGGCCACTGCGCTGGCATGTACTGTACTTTGACAATAATTGCCTGCAGGTAGCCGGGCGTCCGGGCAAGGTGCAAGGTGGGAGTTAGCATGGAATCAGCTTAGTGAGGCAACCCGGTCGTTGTTGGGGACGGTCGCATCTGGGAAAAAAAGATCAGGACGCCTGGCCAAGCGAGATTCCAATCGCCGGGTGCTGGAGGAGGAGAAAGCTGACTCGCGTAAGGCCAACGAGGGGTTCCCGCGACCGACACCCGCTCTGACCGTCATGGATCTGAAGCCCTCGGCCGAGCCAGGTCTCGGGGGGAAGTGTCTGACAGCTGCTCGTCCTCGTGCTCTGACGAGGAGCCTGCACGAGGCCGTCTCAGACAGACATGCTTGTTCCAGCAGCAGCCGCCCGCTGGTGACCAGCTTTCAGTCACCCAGCTCTCCGAGGCCGCCGTGTGGAAATGTCTGGCCGCACAGGGTTCCACGGCGCACGTCTGTGGCGGCAGCATTGATGCATTGATGCCTTTGGATGGCGTGTTGCTGGTTCCGCTGCGCTGGGATCGTCCAGCTTGGAAAGGGTCTAAAGTGAGCGGCCGCCGAGGCGAGCATCTAATGGCCAGGTTTGGTGAGCTGGCCATACACTGGCTCCCAAGTCTCCAGTTCTCCCTGCGACGTTGTTCCCGAGCGACGTTGGGGGGGCCACCTGGTGAGCAAGCTAATGCACATCACCGAACCAGCGCTTGCAGTCGACCTATTCTGTCTTCTCGCCCCGTAATTATGAGTGCGGTGGACACATGGACACCACCACCACCACCCCAGCTGCAACTCTGCATCGCAACTAGCATGTCTGTCGCGAGAATCCTGGTCTGCCGGAAGCCATCTCTGCACCTGAAGGTCATCCTCACCATTCTTACCTCCTCCCGACGGGTGACCTCGGTCCGGGAGGGGACAGGGAGGGGACAGGGAGGATGGGAGGTGGGGGAAGTGCCCACATCTTTCAACGTCAGCCGTATGGCAACTTTCACTTCGCCGGTGGACAGGGCAAATGAACGGTCGGACGAAATCCCGAGACAGCGGCACCTGGGCTTCTCGGCCATGGAAGCCATGAAACCATTCTTTTGTTCCCCGGCCTCCCACCACCAGGCGACGTATTACACATCGCACCAGGACGGGTCAAAAGAAGGGTGGCGTCGCCGTTCCCGGAAAGTTTGTTTGACCCAAAATTGTAGAATGCTCAGGTCTGTCGGTCCTGGTCCAACAGAAAAACAGCTCGTTGCCCCTTTTTGAGATGCCGGTCAGGTCTGGTGCGGTCACCAACGACTGTACTCGCTTGTATCGTGCCCGTACGCGAGCGTGTTCGTGAGCTGCCCGAGCATCCGCCGGACATGATTCATGAGCTGGTCTCCTTAGGATCGCGCGAGAAACGAAGGGGAAGAGCTCCACTTTGGACCTGGAACTAGAAAGTTCAGGAAAGTCGACTCGAGCGGCTGTGGCCGTGGCCATGCATCGGCCGAGGCGGCGCACAAGGGTGGTGAATGGTGCCGAGTTTGACAATGAATTTTTACTCATTGACCCAGCTGGCATTGGTTCATGGTGGTGGCGAATCTGGTCGACACGGCGAAACCTGCTGGGATGAAAGCATTGTCGCCGACCCGTAGAATCGGCAACCAGCGTTAAAGACTCACGGTGTCAGTCCTGGACACAGCGCGTGGAGAAAGGACAGAGACCCGTCTATACAGGGTCCTAGTTAGCATGATGGCAGGGAGGTAGAGCAAGGACCTCGGTGTTGATTTGATGATCCTTACATGTCCTTCGGTGCAGCTGAGCTCGACCTGCTTGCGTCTGCATTCGCCGTCTGCTCGTGTGATCGAGACTTGTCTCATTCGGGCGCGGAGCCATCACCATGGCCTTGTCTGAATATTGTAGCGTGGGGAGAGAATCCGCTGACGGCCTGAATGCCCGCCATTTCCTCGGTAAACTGCCTGCCCATGCCTCCCCGGCCGGCCGCCGGTTGTCAGCGTCCCACCTAGCTGACATCCTAGACAGCGATCCATCCTCAGTCAGCTTCGACGACAGGCTTCTCTTCCCGCCTCCGTCCCGGCAATGTGGTTCACACAGGAGGCCACCCCGGGATGAGAACGGCTCAACCGGAGGGAGGGGTGGCTTGACGTGGGCCGAGACTCTCTCCGGCCTGGGTGGTTACAGCCGACCTGCCAGCTCACTAATAATATTGACCGTCTCGGACTGGACCATCCTCGCTGCGACTTGGTGGCCCCCCGTCCCCACGGCAGCTCTCGCGGAAGGAAATCATCGTGACCCCGGGTGGGCGTCCGCGGTTGGGTGGCCATGTCCAGCACGTACCGTGAGCTGTCCAGGTGTGCGCCCTCGCAGCAGAGCGACACCTACATCTATGCCATCACGCCGACGGCGAATCGTGGCATTGCCGCCATCACCTCAGCAGATGAGCTGTTGTTGGTCGACCGACAGCGCTTGCAGGCCTCCTCTCAAGTTGTTCGCATCCAGGGGACCCCGAAAGGTTTGACGTCTCTCGTCAGCGCTGATGCAGGCTCAACCGCAATCTGCGCCGGCCGCGGAGGCGTCGCCGTGGCGTTCGATCTTCGAAGCGAGAAACCGTCGGCACAGGTCACACTCGGTAGGAATGGTCTGCCAAATTTACCCGGGCGTGACGGTTGACTGAGCAGCCCCACAGACAGAACGGTGACTGCGCTAGCTGAGAGGCACCGGGACGTCGCTCTCGGGACGGAGCTGGATCATCACCAGGCCGTTGTGAGCGTGTGGTAAGTCTGAGGGCGAAGTTGTGTGACATGAATCCACCAACAGCCCCTTCCGACTGGGCTTCGGAGTCACTGACCTCTCCGCCTAGGGACCGAAGACAGAACAAGATACGATGGCACAACTCGGAGAACAATGACGACATTACTGCTCTCCAGTTCCACCCATCACAGGACCACATCTTGCTCAGTGGAGGCGATGATGGCCTCGTGAGTATCTTTGACACTCAAGTCCCGGAGGAGGATGACAGTCTCCTCCAAGCAGTCAACCATGGGCCCATCCACAAGGCCGGCTTCCTGCGACAGAATGGGATCTATGCCCTGAGTTCGGATCAGAATCTTGCATTATATCCACTCACGATCGACGATGTCGACAGCGACCAACCTGCTCCGTCGCTCCTGGGAGACTTACGACCAGTCATTCCGTGCGAGTACGTCATAGATATCTTCCCAAATGGTCCTCATAACGTCGTCGCCTCGGGCTCACACAGGTTTGTCACTCTGGCGCCTTCTTGATGGTGTTGTTGACGTCGTCGCTAGTATGTCCAGGGTGGACTTGATCCCCATCTCAGACGCGAACCAGCTCGATCTCACTCGGCGCATTATTCTCGACGGTGCACACGGTGAGGAGATCGTGCGCTCCCTTTTTGTGGACGACGAGGTAAGAGATTTCGTCGAATGCCATCATGTCGCTGACCGATCGGCGCAGAGTGGAGTCGTCTTCACCGCCGGCGAGGATGGATGCATCAAAGCATTTGGGCCCTCGGAAAGCCTGTCCCAACAAACGACACCGTCGAAAAGTTCCAAGTTCAAGAAGGGTTCTGACAACAGATACAAGCCTTACTGATCGCTACGGATGGCGATTATTACTGTCACCTTCAATGTGTGAAGAATTCAACTCTTTGGAAAGTCTACATATTTCGCATTGACGAGGCAGAATGGATGTTTTGAAGATGAAGAATATCCTCAGCGAATATTCAGATGTCACACGATGAGTCCAAGAACATTGCAATCCAAGATGGGCATCTTGCCATCGACCGTGTCCCACGATGCGATCCGAACTACTACCTCTTCCCTTCGCGGGAGCCAAGCGTGTGAGCTGAGCATCCTCTATGACTCCAGGTCACAAGGTGCTAGAGGCCGTTCGTGTGCAAGTGTCGTCAGGCCCATTCCTTTTGTTCCTTCTCATCCCACTCCCTGTCGTCGGTCCACCTTTCCTGCACATCACGAACATTCATCTAACCCATGCCTTCCCGAACAGCCACTTGCCAGACAGAATCGTTGGCCCCTTCTGCACCGCCAAGTGCATATCCGCCCGCCAGTTACGATCATCACGGTATAGCTGACCAGTCCTGCGCTTGAGGGGGTGCCCAAGCTAATCCGGAGTTCAAGGCATTCACGAAGAAATGCTGGTCTGTCGCTGACCGACTCATCCCATGACATTCTTGTTGACAATCTTTTAGAAAGATGATGTGCCACGTACAAGGTCGCTTCGATTTACTAGGCAGTGGCCTGCTCCACCTCAGCTGAGCTGGGCATTGAGATTCCACAACGGGTGCATCGCTGGTCAACGAATAATCAACTTTACCGCTGATCTGTCTTAACCAAGGGCCATCCTATCAGTTAGTTTGACTGCAGCAGCATTCTTTGCAAGACTTCCTGATCGGGATGCTCTTGACATGTAGAAATGTGGCTATTGTTTGTTGTCGTTGTCGTCGTCATATCCAAGAAACTAGATACAGCCTGTATTGGAAGCGTTTCGTCCTTCTCACTCGTGGTCATGCCCTCAGTCATACTCACCGTTGGGTGATTGGAAAAGTTCGGCATCAGAGTGGTGGAAACCTGTCACTTGCCAAGCCTTTCCACCAACAATTCCGATAGCGGCGGTTAGGTCTATAGAATTTACACTCACTGAAAATAAATCCCCGCAACAACACCAGTGTACAGAAGTAATTCCGTTGTCAAAGTTGCCCTACTTCCGGCTAGCTACCATAATGCCTACCTACAACATTGTCGTGTTTGGTGGAGATTATGCAGGTCCCGAGGTTCGTACTGATTCCTGTGGGGCATTGTTCGTACTAATGGCTGGACATACTAGGTCACGGCGGAGGCCATAAAGGTATGTCAGGAGCCGGCACAGCATCAGCAAGAACATTTCAAGAACTGACCTGTACTTGATGTCCAGGTCCTGAAAGTGGTTGAAAAATACTCCAAGGACGTCACGTTCAACTTTCAAGAACATCTCCTCGGCGGAGTGAGTAGCTACCCTGTCCAGGATCGATGCTTCTAGTCGACTTTCCCCTCTTCATATCACCGTTGTTGGTGACCTCAAAGTCCATTAGCAGACTCCAACATTCCCACACTATTAATAAACAGCGTTAGAGAAGCAAATACTAAAATGTTTCAAGTGCTCCATCGACGCAACCGGCTCGCCGTTGACCGATGAAGCTCTCGCCGCTGCTAAATCTGCCCATGCCGTGCTCCTCGGCGCCATCGGTGGACCCAAATACGGGGTCGGGAAAGTTCGGCCAGAACAAGGTCTGTTGAAGCTGCGCAAGGAGATGGGCACCTTCGGCAACCTACGGCCTTGTTTCTTCGCCTCTCCGTCCCTGGCCAAGCGGTCACCGCTCAAGGAGGAAATCTGCCAGGGCACCGACTTTATGATCGTCCGCGAGTTGACGGGTGGCATCTACTTCGGCGACCGGATCGAGGCCAACCCTGCCGACGGTGAGAAGGAGTTTGCCGAAGACCGTGAACCGTATTCGCGCAAGGAGATCGAGAGGATCACTCGGCTGGCCGCGTACCTCGCGCTGGCAAAGAACCCGCCGAGCAAAGTGTGGAGCCTGGACAAGGCCAACGTACTGGCGACCAGCCGGCTGTGGCGGCGCGTGGTCACCGAGACATTGCAAAAAGAATTTCCGCAGTTGCAGTTTGAGCACCAGCTGATCGACTCAGCCGCCATGATCATGGTGAAGAATCCTCGCGCCTTGAACGGGGTGATCGTGACCAGCAATCTGTTCGGGGACATCATTAGTGACGAGGCCAGTGTCATCCCCGGCAGCCTGGGCCTGCTACCCAGCGCCAGTTTGTCCGGCGTCCCGGACGGCAAGGGACTGTGCAACGGCATCTATGAACCGATTCACGGGAGCGCGCCTGATATCGCGGGCCAAGGCATCATCAACCCCGTTGCGGCGATACTGAGCGTTGCCATGCTCCTGCTGTACAGCTTGAACCTGCCCAAGGAGAGCAACCTCGTCGAACAGGCGGTCAAGATCGTGATCGAGGCCGGAATCTGCACCAAGGACATTGGGGGAACCGCAACGACCAAGGAAGTCGGAGATGCCGTGGCGCTCGAGCTGGAGAAGCTCTTCAGCCAACCCTAACAAGTTTTCACAACGGCGTTTCAACTTCAAGCCAAGATCTGACTTCCTGACGTCTGACGGGTCAGAGACGATGATTCAAGGCAACGGCAAAGACAACCCATTGTCGAAGAGCTGGGTGGAAGGTGAAAAAAAGACACAATGTCCCTTACAATATCTTCGCGCAGCCTTTTACCTGTCTCTGTATACATGAACCTAATCCGACCAGACGCAATCATCGAGGATTCAAGGAGGAGAAAAAAGTGATTCGAAAGCCATGATCCTTCATCTTTGGATTCCATAACGAAGCTCAACTACCGACCCTCCCAACACATTACACTGGGCGTTATCTAGATTCGTGAGTCATAAAATGTTCGTAAGCTGACCTCAACCACATCGGCCACGTTCAGATGGGAGGATTCATGTTTCCTCGGCCCATAGCTTGCTGTGAATCCGGACCGGCATCAGCCAAAAAGGTCCGTCTCCGTACGGTGGCCCTTCTCAGCGGTGCCGGTCTCAGTGCGGCTGGATCGCTGCCATTTGGTCTCTGGGGATGCGGCCGCAAGGGTTGCGGCGTTTCGTCAAAAGGCAGAGGAAACCCCGGTAACCGGTTCTCTCGTCCCATGACGATGCCATTGAGCAAACCCCTAGCGGCCTGTTCGGCTTGCTGGTAATTGGCCGTGAGGGCCTCCCGGGCCTGTTGAACAAAGTTTTGGTTCATGTGGTGACCGGCTGCATTTCCAAGGCCGAATATCCAGTTCTGGGCGCCGTCATCATCGATGCCGAGTGCTTCCATTCGTCTCGCAAGCACTTCATCTCGTCGTTCCTGATCTCGCCTCCGATCTAGTTCTTCCTGATAGCGGGCGGGATTGCCCAGGTGGGCGTCCACTGCCTCGTAGTTGAACCAGGGGCAGTCACACGACTTCCACTTCAGCCCACAGACCATGCAAAACTCGGCGGTACACCGACATGTCATGTGGTTACATCCCTCCTTGAGCTCGACCATGGCCGAACAGTTGTAACATCTTTGCCAACCTTCTTGCTTGGCCACCTCGACAAACTGCTTGGTGGCCGGGTCCTTCGGACAGTCGCGTGTCGTATGCATCTTCTGGTTGCATATCCCACACACTCGAGTACCACAGCGCTTGCATTTGCCCACTTTCCGGCCACGGTCCGTGGTGATATGGTTGGGTTTGATCCACTCCCCACACCCGCGAGCCGGACAGTATATTCGATTCTTGGTGTTGTATTCTTCAAACTTTCGATTCCACGTTTTCTTGAATTCCTGGTCAAAGAGTTTGTCGACATGCTTGAGATCGATGTGTTTGTCGGTGCAACATCGAGGCGGCATGTGCGCAGGATCCGTAACCGACAATTTGAAGATGCGCCGCAGACAAGAATGACACATGCGGTGTGTACATGGCAACTTGGCTGACTTCGAGATGGGTACATCGTCCGAGCCGCAGGTGAGACACGAAACTTTCTTTTCCGGAGGCGGCGGATGTGGTACCAAGAAGCTGCCAAAGATACCAGATCCTCCTCTTCTTGGGCGCGGCGGTCGGTCGGCCGTCGGCTGTGCGATAGTGACCTCAGATCTCGTCTTTGCGCTGGTGGTGCTGCGCTTCAGACTCGGCTTTTGATGCTTTTCCACGGCACTCATGCTTCGCCGAGAAGGAGTGGGCAAATGTTCAGTCGCCGAGTCGGTCCTAAACGGCGCAGATTAGCGTGAGCCATGCCAGGATCAAAGAGACCTACAGGTCCTGATTCATCCCACGAGAATCACCGTGTCTAACAGGTTCCGTATGTCTACGCACGGGTGCCCGCGCCTCGTCACCGATTCTTTGATGTCCCAGCCGTCTTCGTTCTGGCTCGAGAGGAGGAGGGGGATCTGCCTCCTCATCGTGTGCTTCTCTCCTCGGTCTTCTTGAATATACATATTCGTTCTCGGAGTCATCTTCCCGCGCCACTTTCTTCTTCTCGCTTTTGTGCCTTGACCGACGATGCTTGGTTGCTTCCCCCTGCTCTGATGACCTGTGCCGTGTCGCTTTCGTCCTCTTCGTACTTCCGGCCCTGATGAGCGGCGCCGAAGCGCTTTGCTTCGTGGACGCCGATTTCATCTGTTTTCGCTTCTGTTCGGGTGGCGTCTCGAGATAGGCAAGCCTTGCTTTGCGCAGTTCGTCGACGTTTCGAGGCCGGTGGCTAGTGGGAATAGAGTCGTCCGCTGCTGTATTATCATCCTCCGCTTTCTCTGGTGACTGGCGTGTGCGACGCTCGACTCTATCGCCATGGTTGTGGTGACTTTTCCTTTTGACCTCATCCCCAGCCATGACCGGAGGATCGTCAGTGTGCGCACTGCACTGGTCAGCCGGATCTAGTCCTTGGGCCGCGATGTCGCTATAGTTGGCCAATCACTGAGGGGGGCAAAAGGCATGCTGGCAGCGAGCCGCAGCACTTCAGGGGCTCCCGTGGCATGTGCCAGGGCACATGCTGCGTGACTCTTTGATCACAGCTGTTCAAAGATATCACCAATAAAAGCAGGCCAGGTGTCCGTCTGCTGTAAACCACCCAGGAGTGCAGCTCCAATTACATTGGGGATTGGCACAGAGAGCGCTTCGGTAGGATGTATCTCCGCTCCGAAAGTCGCTGGAAAACCACCCATGGCGGATCTGTGACTTCTGACAGCGCTCTCAGTCGGTTGAAATGCTGTCCCCATGATTGGGTGCATGGAGTTGGCGTCGAGAGCCGGTTACTTCTTTTGGGAGTGTTTTAGGAGGAAGAGGAGTATAGACTAGGTTCTTTTCCTTTGTCGACGTGGAGTAAGTGTTGGCGGTTCGCCGTGTAACACCACCTGCAGATACCTTTTCCTGGAGGACTGCGCATTTTGGCCACCTTTTGGTTCACCGACTCCATTGGCTGCCGTCTCGCATCACCAACATGTCTGGTCCCACCGACCTCTATGCCAATCCATCGGCCAGGGCGTGGAATTACACTGGCTCGGCTGACCTCCAGTTGGCGCAGAATTTTCACCAGCGTCTTCCTGGGTTTCATGAGAGCCCTCTGGTGCCACTTCCTGAGCTTGCCGAAGAGCTAGGTGTTCACGCGGTCTTCGTCAAAGATGAAAGCAGTCGAATGGGACTCCCGGCATTCAAAATCTTGGGGGCATCATGGGGCACTTTTCGTGCCATTGCGGCCAAAACGGGGCTCTCTCTCGATGCCGGACTCACTGAACTCGCGCACGCTGCCCAGGCATTGAAAATGACCCTCTTCGCGGCTACCGAGGGCAACCATGGTCGAGCAGTGGCGAGAATGGGCAACATCCTCGGCGTTCCGACTGTGATATGTGTCCCCAACCACATGGACTTGGAGACACAGCAGAAGATCCACAATGAAGGAGCCCGGGTTCTTGTCGTGCAGGGCGACTACGACGCCGCTGTCGCCGAGGCCTCTGTGCAGTCAACAAAGGTGGATGGTGGTGTTCTGGTCCAGGACAATGCTTTCGACCAATACGAACAGATCCCCGCCTGGATTGTCGAAGGCTACTCTACTCTCTTACAAGAAGTCGAACAACAGCTTGCCTCGCAAAAGCTGACGGCAACCTTGGTCGTTACTCCGATTGGTGTCGGCTCCCTCGGTCATGCTGTAGTCGCGCACTGCAAGTCGGACAGACGAGCTGTGACGGTTTTGACCGTGGAGCCAGCCACTGCTGCGTGTTTGCACCAGAATCTGAAAGCAGGCCAGCCCTACTCGATCGAGACCTCCAACACCATTATGAGTGGTATGAACTGTGGCACGGTCTCGCCTATCTCGTGGCCAATCCTTTGCGCCGGCGTGGACGCCAGTGTCACCATCTCAGATTTGGAATGCCATCGGGCGGTGGAATATCTGGTGAGACATGGAGTGAATGCTGGTCCCTGCGGTGCCAGCGCCCTTGCGGGTCTCTGGAAGGCGGCCGCAGTCGATCCCAACGCCCTGAGGCTGAGCAAGGACTCTGTCATTGTTCTCCTGAGTACAGAAGGGCGAAGAAATTATCGTCTCCCAAACTGAGCAGCTACGTGTCAAGACAGAAGGCATGGAACCATCTGGCATTCCGCTTGCCTCGATGTCGAGCTCTGCATCTTTCTTGTTACGACCATTTCAGCTTATTATGGCGGTGCCTCCTTGCTGAAGGACCATTTCTAATGTATATTTGGAGCTGTCCTGAATTGACGAGGCCGATGGTATCATCGGTCTGAACTTGCCAGATATCACCGGTCTGAACTTGCCAGATATCATCGGTCTGAACTTGCCAGATATCATCGACAAAGAAGCTGCTCAGAACGCTGGAGAATTGGCTGGCTGGTCTTGAATGATCCTCAAAGATTGACACTCAGGGAGATTGTGACAGTCTTTATCCGAGGACGAAGGTGAGGAATCGGCACACTGTCCACTCGTGTCCTTCCTATCACATCTAACGATGGGAACATGAAGCGACGCTACACACATCCGACTATCCTTAGATTGAGTCGTCATGCGCCGTTCCTGTTGTGGATGACTTTCAGGGATGGGTACGAAGGACGGAAATCAGGCCAGCTGAAATATGGCAAGATGTGCTGGCCTGGCAAGACCCTAGACATCCTAACAGCCTCCCTTCTCCTGGAGATAGGTCTGCGGCACCCTTACAGAGCGTCAATTAAGTGCATAGAAGGAGAACACCCTTTGCGCAAGTTCGAGCAGGCAAATTATTCCCTCCATGGACTTGGCTTGTTCGCCTGGCCGTTCTCACGTTTGTTCTATCCCCTGAGGCTCATGCAAGAAGGGGCCATCAAATGAAGTGCATCCCTGACGCGTGAACGGCCTTCACCCCAAAGCTGGATCGGGAGATTTCTGATTCTCCTAGGCTTGTTCGCCTGGCCGTTCTCACGTTTGTTCTATTCCCTGAGGCTCATGCAAGAAGGGGCCATCAAATGAGGTGCATCCCTGAGGCGTGAACGGCCTTCACCCCAAAGCTGGATCGGGAGATTTTCTGATTCTCCTAGGCCTGTTCGCCGTATCCTTCCCCGCCATCTGATCGCTGCTCCTGCCGAGGTGATGTGAAGAAACTTCTGGGCGGAGCTGGCTGGCCATTCAGCTGCCGAGGCATTTCCGAGGGGCATCACGTATTCGGACTCACATGAAGACAACACGATGTAAAGATTGAGATGCTACTTCCAGTATCCATGACATACCAACTCACCGTAGATGGTTTACGATGGCGGCCAAATTGAACGATGTCCTCATCGTTGACGTCTGGGCTAACCCGGTGGGCGGAGTAAGTACAGTGTCCTGTCTGATACCTCTCTCCTTCAATGTTGGGTCCGCTATCCCCAACCTGTCTCATCCAAAACCTGTCTGTTTGTCCCCAGGTGTCGGGCAAAGGTTGACGTTGAACGATGTGCAGAAGCCGATTCCGGAGGTTCAACGGCTCTTCCAGCAGAGCCATTCACCATACGCAGACCCGGCCGTTATGGGTCGCCGGCCTTCGCCATCTGAGCTGATCTCGTGGATGGACTCGGCCGGCGTCTCTCAGATCTGTCTGGCGTCGTGGCGCCGACCTGGCCAGGTGATTTTCTCCAATGCTGAGGTGGCAGAGTACACACGCGCCTACCCGACTCGAATCTTCGGGCTCGCTTCGGTGGACCTGCTCGATCCCATCGCCGCGGTCAACGAGCTCGACCACTACGTCAAGAAGGAAGGGTTCAAAGGCCTCCGGATTGTACCCTGGCTATGGAATCTGCCTCCCACAGATGCCCACTACTGGCCCCTGTACGCCAAGTGTGTCGAGCTGGACGTCCCTTTCTGCACCCAAGTCGGGCACACGGGCCCGTTGTGTCCCAGCGAGCCTGGCCGCCCGATTCCGTACATCGACACCATCGCGTTGAAGTTTCCCACGCTCAAGATCGTCTGTGGCCACATTGGCGCTCCCTGGACTGCGGAAATGGTGGCCGTGGCGTGGAAGCACGAGAACGTCTACATCGACACGAGTGCACATCTACCCAAGTACTATCCGCGCGAACTTGTCGTATTCGCGAACACGACCGGCCGGAAAAAGGTCATGTTTGGCACCAACTTTCCCCAGCTGACCTGGAAGGCCTGCGTCCACAGCGTTACCCAGCACTTGACGAATACGCCGGATGGGCTGAGGGAGCACGTCATTGCGGATTTCATGGGAGGAAACGCGAGGAGAGTGTTCAAACTCGAAAACCCACACCCAACTGCTCCGAAGGCATCACTGTGATATCCCGACCTTGCTCGAGTGTAATAACTTTCCGAGTTCCGCTCAGAATATATGACATGGCCAACTTTCGTTGACTCTGATTTGGCGGCATCAAGGACAAATGTGTCCAGAGTAGAGACCTCAAGCGGATCACTTGAAACTGACAAATATAACACTTCCAAGCAAGGTGGGTACGAAGGTTGTCTCACCACCATGTGCCTCCCCTCTTGCCTGGACAGCGAGATTGTCAGAGTCAAAGGGTACCACCGTACTTTCCTCGTGCTGTGCACTCCTCCAGTCCACAGCTCCCCTGCTGACCAGCGTCCCAGATATCCAGCCACGGCGGCGAGCTGCTGGTTTCGCTGTTCGGCCACTGCATATATATTTGCAGCCCTTTCATTCATAGGTCAGTTTCAGCCTCGCGCCTGAACCACAGCGGCACGATCCGAGCCTCGGCAGACAAGCTCGTATTTCGAACTCTTACAGAATTATATCGCTGCCCTAACGACAGGTGGTCACAAAAATGCGCTCCACCACACAAGGTTGAACTACAATGCTGTCGCCTGAACGACTTTGTCCGAGTCCAGGGTTTAAAAGGACAAGTACCGCAGTAGCTCTTTGCCTCACTCGCAGTGTGCCTCGCCTCCATCTTCTTTCGACAATGTTGCGTTCGCTCAATTTCTCTCCACCCTTAGCAGTCACCCGACCAGGTCGGTACTTTTGTAGTGCCAGCCACTACACTATCATCGTGAAAAGGAGCAGGCATCGCATCTACTAGAGTGACTTAGTGTAGCCTCAATTTGCGGCCGGCAGTATCAACACCCCGACTCCTGCGCTGGCAGCGTGGCATAGTCAGCAGCTTTGGTTTAGTTCAGCTTGGTGTCGCGTCGGTGGCTTCTTGACTCAGCCAAGTGCGTCAGTCCCGATGTCATGATTGGCAATGTCTTGGCGGAATATTCCTCTTTCAAACCTGTGCTCCTTTGCTTGTCGTCGCCACCTGCGAGTCCTTTATTGAGCATGGAGTGGCCTGACACCTCTGGAGGAGGGTTGAGAAGCCAGGTCGACCAGATGGTCGGGGACGGAGCATCCAGCCAGCGATATCTTGTACACCCACAACCGCGCTTAGTGCTCAGGTAAGGCAGACTCAAGGTGGGTGTGAGCTGGGTCGTCGACTTGCAGTTGCGCTAGCCTCTGCCAAGTGAGGCTTGGTTTCACGCTACTTCATAAAAGTCATAGCGACCTCTGTAAATAGCATACTCAGCCCCCACTCTCGGCTAACAAACCAACTGCATCGCCGCCTTCTCTAGCTCTTCCCCTCCCCCCAAAATCCTCACCTGCATGCTGCTATTCAAGGCGACTCTCCGGGGCGCGGCTGTTTAACACCCCTTCCCATGCACGCCCTACCCGGGCTGTCGGTCCAATCACGACAGCGCATCAGTAGGAACAGGGCCGTCCGGAAACGATCCATCTGATCCTTCCTGCATGGCTGGACCATACCGAACCGCGGCGGGCCTGGTCTCACCATCCTAGCGTCCGCTCTGCGATCCACTCGCCTGGTCCTCGTCTCTCTCTCAGGCTGGTGGCCCAAACCGTGAGGTGGGTGTCCCCCTGCCATCGGCGTTGAGACTGTCAGCACTCTGGAATATGACCCATCCTTTTTTGCCCCTTGATCGATGGTCTATATTTCGACTCGAACCGTCTGGGCTTGGCCCTCCAGCCTCACAGAGCGTACACAGCCGCGCGAGGTGATTCGTCCCGGCGGCACCACAGACGTTCGTCCTTGCAGCAGGTCGTCTAATTTCAACCCTGTTCCCGCATTCTTCATTTCCATGCTACCTTGGAACAGGTATTTTACTGGATAAGAATAACTCGATCGTCCACTTTCGCACCCCCGCCACGTGCTTTCAGGGACTCAGCCCTGCCAATAAGCTAAGTCAGTCAAGCAGTCGTCATTTCCCTCACCACGCTTTGTCTACACCCATGCACCACGCCCTCAAACGAGCTTAATCTTTCATTGAGGCTCAGAAGGGGGCGGAGGCATCCAAGCAACGGCTTTCTCCACTGTGAAACATTCGGCGCACACCTTTTGGTCTGTTCATATCTTATATTATTGCAATACATACCCTCAACATGGGCCCCCAGAAAAGGTCTCCTCCTCGCGCCAGCGAAACATCTTCAACCGCTAGACGCCCGCGATCACCCTCGTCAGACCCCGAACCTCCTTCGTCGCCTGCCAAAGGTCGACGCAGGCGGCAAAGAGCGAGTAGTCCCCGAGCCATATCTTCAGCTCCGTCGCTGGCCCCAGGCCGGTTCGCTCCTGCAGTCAATTCACCTGTCGTGTTCGTTTCGCCGCAGTCGCCGCCTGAAGGTGATCCGCCCCATTCAGGCTCTCGGCGAGAGAGCACATCCACGATGCGCACCTCGTCCATTTCCTTGGACGGCCCTCCGACCTGCACACCGACGGGCCGCGTCTCCAAGGCGAAGAAGGGCAAGCGAGTTCATGCTTGTGAATTTCCTGGTTGTGGGAAGGTGAGTCTTCTTCGCTCGACCGTTGGCAAAAATGGGCCGGCGACGTGTTTTTTTGAACCTGCCTAACGGTGCGGCCAGGTCTTTACGCGTGCAGAACATCGCCGGTCAGTCCCATCGTCCCTGTCCGTCGTTGAGACCAGTCTGACAATCCACAGACGACACGAACTCAACCATAACCCGGAAGCTTTATTCCCATGTCCACGTCCGGGTTGTCGCAAGGCATTCCACCGGCTGGATCTTTTGCAACGTCACCAAGAACGACAGTGAGTTGCGACTTCCACTCCCGCGCACCGTGGCCGACGACTGACGTTTTGGAGCGATCTGGAGACTGCTGTTGAAGTGCCAGGAAGTCATCTGGGCCCGCTCGGGGGCGGTCCACACCCATCCAATTCCGAGCCGCCATCGGTCATGCCCTCTGCGCCCATGAGGAATTCTTCCCCCGCGCAGACCGCTCCCCGGCCGTCCTCGGGGGGCCTCTCGATCGGCTCGCTCGTCCATCCGCAGACCGAGTATCGGTATGGGATGGCGACACCGTCGTTTGGAGGATTTGGAAGACCTCCGATGCCGTTCATGCAGGGATTCGCATCCTCGGACGACCCCCTGTTTTGTACGCCAGAGAGCAGTCAATCGCCCGTGTCCGAATACTACGGAAGATATTCACATCGCCAAAGTATCTCATCCTCGTCCTCGGTGGCGGCATTCGATCGGAGCGCCCCATCACCGTCGATGGGGAGTGGCGGTGGGAACATTTCCGGCCCCTGGGCGACTCCGTCTGCGCCTCCGAGCATCCTCCCATCCAACATGTTTGACGAGGGTGGGGCGTACATGCCGGTAGGCGACCCTTTGCATTGAATGGGTACCACGTATACTGAAGCTGATCAGTCTCCTACAGACTCTTCCGTGCCAATATCCCTCTCCAACCTGGATGGATATGAATGGTCTGTCATTCGACGAGAACTATCCTCTGCCACCGGAATATTACCAACCCATGGCACCACGGGCATTTACGATGCTATAAGGTGGGATTGCCTGGACCACTACTGGCAGTGCTTTCATCCGTCCTTCCCCGTGGTCCATCGACCGTCATTTCTGCCCACCAAGCCCAGTCCGCTCCTCGCGAGCGCGATGGTGGCCATTGGTTCGCAATATGACAAACGGGAGGACGCCAAATCATACTCCCTGACGCTGCTGGAAGTCGCCACCAAACTCCTTCGACGGCGAGACAATATCACCAGTCGATCGCGGCTGGCCGATTTGCAGACCGTCTTTCTCCTGGAAATATTGACCAAGTATTGCTCTCGCCGGACCGAGGTCGAGATGTCCTCTCGGTTTCGATCGCTCTTCGCCAGCCTGGACCAGGCACGACGACCACTGGCGACCGACCCTCTGGCCGTGTTTCGCACTCTTCGCGACAATCCCACGGCCGACGACCGAGCCCGGGCTCACAAGTTTTGGCTCGACCAAGAAACGAGGAGAAGGATTCTGCAAGCGTCGATGGTCTTGGATGCCCAGCAGACCCTTCTCTTTGAACAGTCTCCCACCATTGTCCGCCACGAGCCGGCGCGCCGCGGGACCCAGACCATCCGGTGTAACGTGAGTCTCCCATGCAGCGACGAACTCTGGGAAACCAGCCCCGTGGAAACGTGGTCAGATCTGGCGTCAAAATATGAGTCTCCCAAGCCCTCCATGACGAGGGGCGAGCAAATCGGCTCCTCCCACCGTCGGACCCTCGACTATTTCCAGACCCAAGTGAGCTTTGCCGCCAGCCAAGGCCTCACCGCGGCGGGCGCTTACCTCGATGATCCACCACGGCCAGACGGAGAGGGACACCAAGATCGCGACCCACGGATAGTTTTCAATGAGATCGCGCGAACCATGGCAAAATATACCCCGATCCGCCAGCTGCTGATCGTCAGCGGGGAGTCGTGGGTGCTGGGAAAAAAACTCGAGAACGAATCGGAATTTCAAGAAGCGAAAGACATGCTCCGAACCTGGGTCGACGCGCAAGACAGCAGTGCGAAAGCGCTATGGCACGCCTCCAAACTGATCCGCAGCCGTACGGGGTTCACCACGGCTGAAAACTCGGATGAGGTGGTGGCTGTGACCTTCCAGGACACCCATATGCTGCACGAGCCGTGGGTCGTATACCTGGCGGCACTTGTCTGCTGGGCCTGCGGCTTTGCGGCCTCGCTGCAGACCAACAGCGCTGCCATGTCTGGCGCGGCGTCGACGACCAGTGAGACTACCTCCAACTCGTCGACATCCAGCTGGTCGTCCGGTCATCCGACTTTACTCGATACCAGTGAAGCTGCAACCGAGATGCGCGAGTATTTACGGGCCACTGATCTCGCCCGCCCGGAGGACCTCTCACGGCTGGACCCTCTTGTTCTGGGACGCATCCATGGCCTTCTTGAAATGGTGCGGCTGCATCGGATCGCACCCATGCCGGGCGGTCTCATGAACGAGGCCGAACGTGTACTTTACCGACTCGTGGAGAGACGAAGTCGATTGTCACATTTCTGATGATGAGGGTGGTGGATGGATGAACAAATTCTGTCTGGCGGAATATTTCTTTTCTCATGATGTCATGCTGTTTACGAAGTTATGAAAGATACATTGGACAAGGATCCTGATACCACACACCCGCGTTGCGATTTTACGGGAGGCGAGGAGGCATGCATGGAGACTTCTTTCGGCGTCGGTGTCTGCATTTACCTGTGAGGAACGGCTTGTGGGCTACATTGACTGGAATTTGGCACGGCATGGTCACCAAAAAGAAGCATTGCACAGTTCACTCCGCTCATAACTGCATGATACTCTCCCAAGCATGAGCATCAAAAGGTTCCCAATATGAGAGACCGTGGTGACAATCTCCACCAAGATCAATCCCATCGCCTACGACTTCTGAGATGGGTAGAGTGTAGTGTGAGTGATTATGTGCCGAGGCTCGCTGGCCCGATGTCACAGCCACCTGCAGCCACACAGCCACCATGACCCAAGTCGCCAATCCGGCAGCCGATCATTGTTGCTTTGTTACATTGCGTAGCCGAGAGCGCCTTGCAAGGAGGTATTGCAACCCAAAGACGTTGTCTGAGGATCGTCAATTTCACCTACAGTAGTTCCATCGCAAAGACGCTGGTGCCTGCCGCTGCGGGATGCCTGAGCCGTTGCGCCAACCACGTCGCCTTTGGTCGATAGCAACAGTTTCAATCACGATCTTACCGTGGCAGTAAGCTGACTTGGATTCCTGACCCACACCCGCATCCGCATCCCGATCCCGTAAAGGATAAGACGATGTGAAAACAAATGGGAGGATGGCACGACATTTCAACGGACAGGATAGGAAGGATTAGATGTCAAAAGACACTCCTCTCTGTCGCCATCCGGTCTACAAGATCAATCTTGGCCTGTCCAAGCTCTATCTCCTCCACCTGCATCTCATCGACTCCGTGAAACGGCGGGTTCACATATTCATTGACATCAATAATCAAGCGACCTGGACCAATCTTGCCATAGCCTGTCTCTGAATATATATATTTATGCTCCAACCAAACAAAGCCTCTGTTATGGCGGACTCTCTAGTGCTGTGTCTTCTGTGGTGGAATGGCTTTCTAAGTCAGAGATCTAATGCTGATATGGCATATGTTCTTCCCCTAGACACAGACACTTCACCAAGCCACGAGCCCACCAAGCACAAGCCCACCAAGCACGAGCCCACCAAGCATGAGCCCAGTAAGCAACGAGCCCAGCAATCAACGAGCCCAGCAAGCCACGAGCGTACGGCGAACTCTAGATCTTGACTGACCTCAACACCGTCTTCGAGACGATCAAATTCGAAATCCGTTGGTCCATGGTCATATGTGGTGAAGCAAGCCTGCATTGGTCGCAGTCTATAGACTCGGATCCTCCTTTAGCTCGAGGCGATACTCCCTCTCCACCATACCCTTCAGGACATCATGACCTTCCTGGGTTAACTCGGGCTTGCCCGACGGCTCCGTCACAGTGGTGAAGAACCGCGGTTTGAACTCCATGTTGAGCTGTTTGCGCCTGGCGGCTTTGTCTCTTTGCGTCTGTTCAATGTCTTGCTTGATCCGAGTGGCATCAGAATACCGCTTCTCCAAGATGGCACTGGTGAGTTCTTTCCAGAATTCTCGAGACTCATTCGGCAGCTGTGTATCGGAGGGTGGCACCACCTTTGGAACGGGCATGAGAGGTATGAGGTCAATGAGTAGTTGCTTCTGGTCCGTGGGATCCACGTCAGACAAATCCTTCACGGCCTGACTGTTCGGGATGGTGTAGTAGATTTGTTCTTGCCAGCATCCGTCTAGCTTCAGCAAAACATCCTTCTCTGGCACGTCTTTAATGCGGGTATACTTATCATCGGCCGGATCGTATCTGTATACAATCCCATTAACTTTGTTCTGGGCTTTGCCGAACCAGCTCTCTTCGGCATATGTCAAGATAGCCTTGAGTTTTGTTTTGGGACACGTGATGAAGCAGGTATCGGCCACCGAGACGTAGAGAGCGCCGCGCAACAAGCCGCCCAATGAAGCAGCCGGATGAGTGAGTTGGTATTCCTCGTGCTCTCGGTTCGTGACCGTGATGAAGATGCCGCGATTGTGGTTGCCGGAAAAGACGCGCACTGCGGTGCCGGTAAACTTGGCCGAGATCTGGTCGTAGCCCCGAGCAAAGACGCCTCGCTCCTGGCAGGCGATATAGTATGCCGATACCGGAGGATGATGCGACGTCTGTTCGGTGAGGAAGGATATTCGAACCGCATCTGGCTTGTCACTTGGCGCCGCAGGGTCGAGCGGTGGTTGTTTGGGTGCTTTGGAAGGGTTCTCTATCGGCGGCGCTGCGTCATGGATCTCCCAGTTGCACTAGAGGTGCGGTCAGGCTCGGTCACCAACTTGGGAGGGAATGGCCAAATACGCGGAAGAACTCGCCGAGTGTCGAGTTGTAAGGTTTGCATGGCCTGCCCTTGATATATTTCTGCCGTCACTTAGCATGGCCCGGTGCATTCTTTCCGCGACTGACCAAATCTTTGGTGAACCAGAACCGGAGGACCTCCAGCATGCGTCCGAGGTGGTGGTCAGAGGTGCCAATACTTTTTCGCATCAGCCGGATGCTGCAAGAATGGGTTCTTCCGTGTCATGACTGACCTGGCAAAGGTTTCGGGTCGATCCAGGTAGTGCCAGTACTCTGCGGCCGGTTAACCTCGTCCACAGGTCAGAGGCCTGCATGTTGGGCCAGCGTTACCTAGGTTCGGTATCGGCTCCAGCAATTGCGACGGCAAAGAGAAGCGGACATTGGCGATGTCCGCGACGCCGATAAACCTGACATGGATAGGATAAGCCCCGTGTCTCTCCACATGTGTCGCCGCTATCCTTCACAGCCTCGATCGAGGGTTGGTGATGAGGTTCCACCGTGTATAGGCAGGTCGGCAGGCAAGATAGGCAGGCAGATAGAAGACGTACTTTCGCAGCAAACTCAGAAACGTCCGCAGCTTCGAGCTTTCATCGGGCAGCTGCTCTGTTGGGGTGCTGGAGGCCGAGGGGGATGGACTGGGAGTACTCGGCCTCGAGGTCGGCGCAGACGTTGCAGGCGTAAAAAAAGGTGTCGTCGAGGCCGAGGTCGAGGTCATGATAGGCTCCGGAGAGCGCGACGGGGCGCGAGGGGAGGAAGACGAACGCTCTCAAGGACAGTCTACTGCACTCGAGATGGAGAGGAGAAGAGCCTCTGTCGGTGAGAGAGAGGTGGACGGAGGGAATGGTCGCGGCGCAGCGCTGGCCAGCACCCCAAACTACCAACCAGAAGCAGGAGATTGTGGTCGTGGTGTCAAAAAAGGATCCAGCCGCCCAGTCCACCTACTGCTGAAACGTGCACGTCATGGGCGCAGGTGCAGGGGTACACACAGGCACAGGTGCAGGCTGCAACGAATCTGAATCTGGGTCTCCCACACCTTATCGATAATGACCTCCAAGCTGCGCCAAATGAGGAATGGCGGCTACTCGCCGCTTTGAAGTCTATCACCATGACCTCCCTTCCAGCTGCAATCTCCTCCTTCCCAATTCCTCTTCCAGTCCCCTCTGTCCCTTCATCGACATCGCAGCGGACCACCCTCTCTGTTCTCAGGTCCCCCTTTCCCTGCTCCCTCTCGTGCGCGTACAAAATGGGGGAGACTGTGGGGGGATCGACTCGCGCCTCGGCTTGGCACCCTGTATTAGTCCTCCTGGCTCCCACCTCCCCAATCATCATTCACTCCCACAGAAACGACACCGGAGTCCCAGGCGACTCAGGCTGCGAGAGTTCCTCCCACATGCCGCCTTCCTTGGATTGTGGCTCTGCCGTGTACCGTCATCCGGGCGTGGCCCCTTCCTCGGACCCGACCACTTCTTCCACTCTCGCCGCCATGGCTTGGGAGATGTTCCGGCGGACAACTGCTGGCTCGAGCTGTGGCTAACAGTGATGAGAGTGGAACGCCCAAAGCCGCCGACGTAGTCTGCCAAAGAGAAACACAGCCCTGTGACGCTACCAAGACAGGCAGATCGCTATCAGAGCCCATGCCCAAAGCTGCCTTCACAGCAGCCCTCGTGAACACAATGAACACGGGATGTTTTTGCAGAACGTCCGTCCATGCAATCCATAGTATTGTTGTTCAAGGCCTTTGCAAGCCTGCAAGCCAGCCATCATCTGCAGATCCTACAAGCAAGAAAGGTAGGAACCTTTTGTGGGCTAGAGAACACTGTATAGTCACGATCACCCTGTAGTCACAAACACACAGCACTGTCACGAAGACACACCTCTTGGCACATCTCTTTGGCCCTTTGGCCAGTTCTCAGAGTTCACCTTCGGATGGTTCATCAGGTATGAATGCCTAAGAGCGCCCCGATTACACCGATCTCATTGAATTTGTCATTATTCGTCCCAGGCAGGTGGCCAGTCAATCAGGAGGTGTCTGGTGCCTTTTGATGCTCGACCTGCATTCCACCATCGACCGCGCCACCAAAACCGTCCAAACACCCATCATTTCATCGACTGACCGTGCCGCGAACCCACGCCTACGAGCCCGACACACCGACACCGAGCAGGCGTTGGTCCAGGGATAAGAGCAGGAAGAAGTGGCATTTCAGTTGTCAAGATCCTCGTGGCCACACTCTACTTGAGATTTCCTTCGGCACGGCTGGGGTCTTTCGAGCGGCAAACCCAGGTGGTCATTCCTGCATTGAGGCTCCGGATACAGCCTGTGCATTGCACCAAGGTTGGACTGACGGTGAACATCAAACAACACACGTTTTCTTGTCCTCTAACTACAATTAAAAGGATTCATCGATACGGCATTCGCGCGTCTACGCCATAATCGTCCACTCTTACGATGGGTTCGTCCCAACCTCGTCCTCGCCAGCGGGCGGGAAGGAAAGCTCTCCAAGAAATCAAGAACTTCTGCGGCGTTGCCACCCAAAGACTGAGGAAGCTCTCTGCTAGTGCCCCTCAGAAAGCCCCTAAGCGCAAGGCTGTTCATACGCTATCAGCAAGCCTCTCACGCGGTATCGAAGATACTAATGCCGAGCTTCCAATGACACCTACTACAAAGCGCGCCGCCAATCACTCCAGTTTGGTTGAGAAGGACGATGTAGTATATGTCGACGACATCGAAGAACGGATTCTCGCTGAATCTCGCGGAGTAACGAGGAAGGACATCCCATGTGATGTATTCTATTCGACATATCTTAGCAGCTTCGAACATTCAGGCCAACGAGCCCAGATCGACCGCAATGCGATTGTGAGAGTTGGCATAGGGAGTTGGGAGCAGAACTCGTTCTTCCAACGATTGCAGCAAGCACTTCCCAACGAGGTTTGTTCAGGGCGCTGTCCTGGCCTTCTGCTAACTTACTAATAGACGCTTCGTGACCTCACATTATCCAGCTCTTTCTCTAGGACATTACCCAGATCAAAGCGAGGCCAAGAGGCACTCTCCCAACCAGATTTCATTTTCCATCTGGGAACGAGTCTTTCGTGGGCCGGTGTCGAACTTCTGTTTGAACATACACAAAGCTCCGTGAAAAAGGCACCCAACAAGTTCCTGCAATGGCTGCGCGGTGCTTGGAACGTGTTCCATCATCAACCCTTCCGCCGCTACCTCTATGGAATTCTTTTTTTACAGCCGCACGCCTTGATTTGCTACGCTGATCACGGCTGTGCCGGGTACTCCGAGCCGCTCAATTTTGTGCAGAACGATCAACACGCCCAATTTCTGGCCGACTTTCTCGCGGATTTCATAGCGGAGCCGGAACGTCGTGGACGAGATCTGACCGTCGCAGTTGACACACAAGTCGGCCAGACGTTCATTCAGCATGCAGGGAAGATGTGGATTGAAACGCCCGACGATTTGCTCTTCTATCGTCCCTGCGTTTTTGGGAGAAACGTCAGGGTCGCAAAGGTGCAACTTGTCGACTCCCCAGAGAATAAGTGGGTCATGAAAAATGCCTGGGAAGAGAAGATTCTTCAAAACCCATCGCCGCCACCTGAAGAACAGATTCTCCGCATTCTTCACGTGGCAAACGTCCGGGGCCTTCCACAGCTCCATGAATTGTGCCGTTCAACGGTGGGAGGCAATGACGAAGTGGAAGTGCTAACCAGCGAATTCCCTCCGGATTGTGAGAACGCGCTCGCGGCATTGTCACGGAACGCTATGATGAAGATTCAGAATAGCTACATAGGTGGTCGCACTTCAAAATCTGTCACCACCCGTTCGTCTGCAGGCATTGCAGGCGACCAACACGTCCGGCGAATCCGATTGCAGAGACAAGATTTCAATGAATGCATTGATGTCCGCAGACGACTAACCCGCTTTGTCATGTCCTATTGCCAACCGTTGAGGGAGGCGATGCGTGATGCCGGCCCGAAAGAACTCATGAGAGCAATCCGTGATGCTATGATCGTTTATTACGAGGTGTACAAACGTCCCCAGAAAGGCTTTCTCCATGGGGGTAAGCTTACGAATGTGCTGGATGATGAATAGTGCTGATGAATTCATTTAGATATCTCGATTGAGAATATCATGGTTCCGGTCGAAGGGACTGTACTCACTGGCGGTCTGACCTATGAGACGCGGCGCGGCACTCTTATCGACTGGAATCTATGCTTTACCGCCGATGGGATGGCATCCAACAGAAGCTTTCGAAGCGGAACTCCTGCGTTCCTGGCGCCAGTTCTCCTTCAGAGCACACCAATCACTCACCGAACCTTGGCTCATGATATGGAGTCGTTCTTTGCTGTCATACTTTGGGTTGCATCACTGAACTATGACGATGAAATCGCCTTTCGAGAAAAGCCTCTGATCGAGCTTGTGGTCAACAACAGACCTACCAACGACATTGCAAAGCTCAAACTTTATATGTACAACACCCCTAGGCAGTTCAAGGAGTTGATTATCGATTACTTTGAAAACCCCTATTTGAAAGATCGTGAGTTTCTCCGTTGCATGTGGAAACTGCGTGGAATCTTGTACACGAACGATGATGATATCGAGGCATTTATTGATGCCGGCGGGGAGCCAATGACCCAAGAGACGAATGATGACGATCCAAAGAAGGAGGGCGTCTTCAAAGAGTGTATGGTGGTTATCGATGACTACCTCGGCGACGAGGGAAGACAGAGGGGCAGTTACCAGTTGGCGCAGATTGATGCTGGGAAAGACCTGGAAGAGTAGTCCGATGATGAGGCCTGAGGTAGATGGAGGATCACCTCGGCGGTTCGAAGGCATTGATGGGAGGCAGTGGATCGATTCTCCGCTTCAGCGTCACATACATATCTGAGAGCAGGAATGGAGTCTGGCGTGTGTCCAATATACTGTATACCGTGCAGTCAATAGCGCTGTTGTAGCATTCATTAGAGTAGAGCTCCAAGCAAGTCGATAATATAATACCCAGTGCACCTTCATCAGCAATCAACGCCGACTTCAGGTACTGAGGGCAGAGTTGCTGACGAGCATGCAAGCCCAGTCACAGGCGATGACAAAGGTAATGATTGATTGATTGACTCAAGGGAAGCTCACAGAACTTGCTCAAGTGTGCAGTGCCAGTAAAAATCACATGACACCAGGGCGTGGTCCGTATCGGTCAGGCTTTCTGTGGCCAGGCACGATCTTCATCCCAAGTGCTGTTTGCAACAAGAGGTTCGTGCTCAAGATGGATCGCGTCGAGCCAGAGTTGTCTGAAGATTCATGGCATCTCGGACTTGTCATGACGACAATGGCTCGCACGGACACATAGGGTCTGAGACGGTGAGACTTCGGGAATAGGGTATTAGGAGGAGGGGCAGGATGCCAAAATCATTTCATATGCTTATCGCCGACAGCTCTGAGGGTTGTTCAAGGGGTCCCGGTGTAGAGCGTTGTGTCCAACTCACCAGATTGTTCGCTCAATACCAGAACTGTCGCCCTCCCTGATTGTTTTCATTGCTTGCCTCCAACTCGCCATCTAACAAGACTGCCGTCCTCACGCCGGTCGCAGCTGTGTTTAGAGCAATGGAGTCCAAGTTCGCCGCTCGGCTTTCCATGACCTTGCGAGGGCTTTCAGTTGCGGCCGTTGTGGCGAGCCTGCATGTCAACCTCCACGTCCTCGCGAGTAGGTAGAGCAAGGGAATTCTCTCAATAGCAAGACGAGCTATCGACGGTCGACGCATCACTGATATCATATTGGCGATCGAATTTTCTTGGTCATATCAGCAGGCAGACCTCCCGTGACGACGTAAAGTCTCTCATCCCACTTGACATTCTGTGTGCTGAAGACTCGCGGCTTTGCAGGATCATAAAAAACGTCCGCCGATGAAGAGGGCCCAATATCCAACAAACGATATTCGTGGCTGCGAGTCGAGAGCTTGCCGCTCGTTGTTCCTCTCGAACATAGAGTGAGATATTGAAGCCAGGAATTCGAATATGGGCGCGATGACAGTTTTGCCAGTCCTCTTCTCATGTGGAGTGATATCTCCCGACGGGCGGGATGTGAAGCTACTAGCCATTGCCGTCAAGGAGTCCCAAGGAAATTTCCGAAGATGTGAATCTTGTAGAATAGATCGCACACTAGAGGGTGCAATTCATCCACTTGGCGACACCGCGGGCTGGAGGAATAGGCCGCCAGTTTATTCGGGATCCTTGAGAGGTGAGGAAGTCAATTACCTCCCTGCCGGGGTACTCGCCCTAGCTATGGAGGTTTTAATCACGTGACCTGCTTCCAAAGTTCTGATGGATTTTGTAGTGAGGTCCACTGTTGAATCGTGAACTAACTCCCAAGGATGTTCAGACACTGGTGCGAAAGGTGAGACCACTTTCTCAAATCCTATATGCATAGTCTGCCAACCTTCAAGCATAACTTCTTCGGGGCCATGGTCAAGAGCCTCATCAGGGAGCTAGGTGACGTTTGGGCAACAACACAGTACAATCTCGAGCGGATCGTTCTCCATGTCCGTTCACGGCAGTCTTTCGTAGGGTGATTGGCCAACCTCGCTTTGTAGAAGCGCGTTTGACCATGGTGACCAGGGATGCTGACATGAATTCTGTCTTTAATGGCTGCACGGGCAGGGCAGTCGCCTCCTGTGAAGGAGCTGGTCAGGCGTGCGGATTAAGAACCATTGAATCTCGAAATTGCGAACGCGAGAGCCTGTTCTTAGGAAATCATCGACGACCTATACAGGTAGGCAGAAGGGTATTAAAGGCAATAACATCGACACACACATCACTTGGGAGATTGAAGGTGCAAAATAAGAAGACTTTACCATACCTTGGTACTTTTTATGGTTGGCAGCAATTAATTCCAGATCTCAATGGGTACGGCTTATACGTGACAGACTCAAGCTCTTGGCCCCAGCCCCCACCGCACCAACTAGACACTACCAGTCCTGTTAGCGCTCACTCGGCTTTACCGCCGCACACAGCAGCAGGTGATCAATCCCATCGCAAACTGAGCCCAGATTTGTCTAGAACAAGAAGACCATACCTGAGCAGAGGAAAGAATCATCTTCCGCAGCGCGAGGTGCCAAACTTGAAGCGCCTCATCATTAACCTAATACCGTACGGGTCAAAATTCGGCTCTAGGCAAGGAGGCACTTCAAGAACTGTGTTTAAGGCGAAACACAGAGAGCCTTACCTTGCAGCGGCTTGGCAGGACTCGGTCTTCCACATGCCTGGCACCAGTATTCCACAGCCTCATCCTTACTAATGCGTCCAGCTCAGCATGATGAATATGCCTCTCTCTCACAATAGACTCAGGTGTCTGAGACTCTCTGTCACATTTAATGGCCACGTCCGTCCCAAACCCAGAGTCCTATCACGTCGGGTGGATCTGCGCGGTCGGCACCGAGCTTGTCGCTGCCCTCAACGTCTTCGATGAAGAATTCCAGACACCACTGCTCCCTCACGGCGATGACAATGCCTATACATGCGGCCGGATTGGTGAACACAAAGTCGTGGTGGCCTGCCTTCCTCAAGGCAAGTATGGAGTCGCCTCGGCGGCGACGGTCGCCAACAACATGCGGCGCAGCTTTCCCGCGATTCACTTCTGCCTGATGGTGGGCATTGCGGGAGGAGCACCGAGCCCAAAACATGATGTCCGGCTCGGCGATGTGGTCGTGAGCTCACCGACGGGCAGGACGGGGGGAGTTATTCATTATGAGTTTGGAAAGACGGTTCAAGACAAGAAGTTTGAGAGAACAGGGTCCCTCAGTTCGCCGCCAACCTTCTTGTTAAACGACTTGCAAAAGCTGAGAGCTTTGCATGAACTGCGGGGACATCGAATCACTGAAACCGTGAATCAGATGGTGACCTCTGATGCTCTCTCAAAGAGGTACCACTCTGGAAGAGATACCAACTTCCGAAGAGATACTAACTCCCGAAGAGATACCAACTCCCGAAGACATACCAACGCCCTCACCCCGACTCGGACATCCTCTACCAATCGTCCTTTGTCCACGCTGATACGGAACGGCCATGCGTGGACATCTGTGGGACTGGAGATGATCGAGTGGTCATTCGGCCGGCGCGCACGGAAGATGATCCACTGGTCCACTATGGACTCATCGCCTCGGCGGACAGATTAATGAAAGACGCCCAAGTTCGAGATCATTTAGCACAGACGGAAGACGTGCTCTGTTTTGAAATGGAGGCGGCCGGCTTAATGGACCACTTTCCCTGCCTCGTGATCCGTGGCATCTGCGACTACTCTGACACCCACAAGAACGACCTGTGGCAAGGGTATGCGGCTGCCACCGCAGCTGCATATGCAAAAGAGCTGCTCAGTGTGGTGACTCAAAAAGAAATCACCCGTTTCATCACTGAGGAATCCTTTTCGGTCGGCTTTAGCCTGTCTGAAGTGTCCGAGACCGAACGCTTTGTCGCAAGACAGGAAGAGCTCGCCGACATCCACAAGACACTCAGCAGCCATGGCACGCGTCGGACCGTGGTGCTCCACGGCCTCGGTGGTATCGGCAAGACTCAACTCGCGGTTGCGTACGCTAAACGTCACCGGTCTGATTACTCTGCAATATTTTGGCTGAACAGCAACGACGAGGATTCACTAAAGCAGAGCTTTGCTAAAGTGGCAAGGAGGATCTTGCAGGAGCATCCTTCTGCCAGCCTGCCAAGCGCGGACAACCAAAGCGTAAGTCTTGATGAAATAGTTAACGGTGTGAAGCGCTGGCTGGATCATCCCAAGAACACGCGGTGGCTGCTCGTGTACGATAACTATGACAACCCAAAGCTTCCCGGCACCGCGGCTCATACAGCGGTCGGTATCCGCCGGTTTCTCCCTGAAGCACACCATGGTTCCGTTCTCATCACGACAAGATCGGCGCAAGTGAAAATCGGTCCTCGTATACGAGTCGGGAAGCTGGACAATGTTAAAGACAGCATTGAGATTCTTTCCAACACGTCCGGACGAGGGAACCTGATGGATGGTGAGCTCTGTTCTGCAGGCATCGATGTCGTGCTGATACGGTTGTAGATCCTGACGCTGTCCAGCTCGCTAAAGAGTTGGACGGACTCCCTCTTGCCCTGGCTACGGCCGGAGCTTATCTTGATCAGGTGTCGACCAGCTTTGCAGACTATTTACATCTCTACCGAGCATCATGGCTGAAGCTGCAGCAGACGAGCCCGGAGCTGAACTCTTACGACGATCGGGCGCTTTATTCCACATGGCAGCTCTCACTTGACCGCCTCAAACTGGAGAATGAGCTTTCGGCAAAACTGCTTCAGCTGTGGGCATACTTTGATAACCAGGATATCTGGTTCGAACTTCTGCGGCACCACAACGCAGATAGTCCAGAATGGTTTCTTCAACTGACCAAAGACGAGCTCAGCTTCAACCAGGCGATAAGGCTATTGTGCGACCACGGTCTGGCCGAGGTGGATAAGTCTTCAGAGGAGAGTGGGCTTGAGTCAAGAGGATACACCATGCACAGCTGTGTTCATTCTTGGACCATTCATGTCCTTAATCAAGACTGGGAGATTGGAATGGCGAGACTAGCACTTGAATGTGTAGGCTCGCACGTCCCCAAAAGAGACACTCGCAATTCCTGGGTTACAGAAAGGCGACTTATTCGACACGCGACCAGGGGTTGGCATTTCGTGGTCCAAGGTAAGATCTACGAAGATGGTATTGCATGGATACTCGGCTCCCTCGGTACTCTGTATTTAGCTCAGGGAAAACTGGACGAGGCCGAGGAGATGTACCGGCGCGCACTGCAAGGATGTGAGAAGGCCTTGGGCCCAGAGCATACATCCACCCTCAGCGCGGTCAGCAACTTGGGCACCCTCTACTTGGACCAGGGGAAGCTGGACCAGGCGGAGGAGATGTACCGGCGTGCACTGAAAGGACGTGGGAAGGCCCTGGGCCCAGAGCATACATCCACCCTCGGCACGGTCAACAACTTGGGCATCCTCTACCGCAACCAGGGGAAGCTGGACCAGGCGCAGGCGATGTACCGGCGCGCACTGCAAGGATACGAGAAGACCCTGGGCCCAGAGCATACATCCACCCTCGGCACGGTCAACAACTTGGGCGCCCTGTACCGCAACCAGGGGAAGCTGGACCAGGCGGAAGAGATGTACCGACGCGCACTGCAAGGATATGAGAAGGCCTTGGGCCCAGAGCATACATCCACCCTCGGCACGGTCAACAACTTGGGCGCCCTGTACCGCAACCAAGGGAAGCTAGACCAGGCGGAAGAGATGTACCGGCGCGCACTGCAAGGACGTGAGAAGGCCCTGGGCCCAGACCATACGGCTACCCTCATGACGGTCAACAACTTGGGCATCCTCTACCGCAACCAGGGGAAGCTGGACCAGGCGGAAGAGATGTACCGGCGCGCACTGCAAGGACGTGAGAAGGCCCTGGGCCCAGAGCATACATCCACCCTCATGACAGCCAACAACTTGGGCAACCTCTATTTAGCTCAGGGGATGCTGGACCGGGCGGAGGAGATGTACCGACGCGCACTGCACGGACGTGAGAAGGCCCTGGGCCCAGAGCATACCGACACCCTCATGACGGTCAACAGCTTGGGCACCATCTACTCAGACCAGGGGAAGCTAGACCAGGCGGAGGAGATGTACCGGCGCGCACTGCAAGGACGTGAGAAGGCCCTGGGCCCAGAGCATACTGACACCCTCATGACGGTCAACAGCTTGGGCACCCTCTACTCAGACCAAGGGAAGCTGGACCAGGCGGAGGAGATGTACCGGCGTGCACTACAAGGATATGAGAAGGCCTTGGGCCCAGAGCATACTGACACCCTAGGCACGGTCAACAACTTGGGTACCCTCTACAGCAACCAGGGGAAGCTGGACCAGGCGGAGGAGATGTACCGGCGCGCACTGCAAGGATATGAGAAGGCCCTGGGCCCAGAGCATACAGCCATCCTCGGCACGGTCAACAACTTGGGCAACCTCTACCGCAACCAAGGGAAGCTGGACCAGGCGGAAGAGATGTACCGGCGCGCACTGCAAGGATATGAAAAGGCTTTGGGCCCAGAGCATCCATCCACCCTCAGCGCGGTCAACAACTTGGGCACCCTCTACTCAGACCAGAGGAAGCTGGACCAGGCGGAGGCGATGTACCGGCGTGCGCTGAAAGGACGTGAGAAGGCCCTGGGCCTAGAGCAAACATCACCCTTATGACGGCCAACAACTAGCGCAACCTCTATTTAGCTCAGGGGAAGCTGGACTAGGCGGAGGAGGCGATGTACCGGCGCTCACTGCAAGGAGGGCGGCAAATATATATGTTCTGGCATCTTCTAGATAGTTCCTACTGGACGGTTAGCTAGGGCAAGCAATGAATAATCAGACAGAACTACACTTCTTTCTTCAGCGTTGCGGAACCGGGGGACAGGCACCAAAGCGCAAAAGGTGGGTGATAGTCAGATAGGAGATCATTGGTGGTCAACCGAATTGGCCCTGATCTAGAGCATTAAAAAAGGCACCCGTGGCATGGTCTTGTGGCAGTCGAAAGTCATGCATCTCATTTGCCGGAGCCAGGTCGCTAGCAGTTGCTGTTCAACGGCTGGCCGCTTCACTAGCATGGTCATGACTGGCGAAAATGGCCTCTGAGTTCTTGACATGGCAAGCGCTTCCAGTTCCCCATTCGACCACCTTGACCACAGAATCGGAAGCACTGGGTGATGTTGCTGAATTGACAACTAGCCAGATCCTGGTCGAGAAATATGAGTGTAGGAGCGGATTGCCTGTGCCGTTCATGCCGCCGTTTGCGGTGGAGCTGCCTAGCTAGGAAGACTTGGGCTCAGTCTCTGACCAGCTGCCACATTGGCACAATTCCGCAAATTGAAGGGAGCTCGTGTTCTAGAGGGAGATAGGACGACTTCGTTCCAAATACCAATCGCTCTGCCTTGACCCCCTCAAACAGCTCAACCACCGGCGGGACCGCACGCTGGTGCCAGAGGCGAATGAACTCGACTAGAAACGTCACCGCTATATTACGGCATTCACAGGCTCACCATGGTAAAAGCTACACTTCCACTGAGAACTTTGACGTCGAGTGCAGTCCTTTCTTCTCGCTAGGTCCGAATTAGCTCAGCCCCATTCGAGGTAATGTAATTTATGCCCCATTCCAGGGCATGGATGCCCTCGGTGATGCACAACCGCGGAGCCGGGGTAGAGCAAGGGAATCCTGGTGTAGCAGCAGGAAGAGCGGCATTGTGGGGAAGGAAATACATTCTAGCGAGGACCTTGGAGTCGCACATAAATCAACCTTGCCTCCTCCGACTTCACTTTCATTGACTGAAGATGGCCATCTCTGCTGACTCGACCCGACTTTATCGTTCTGACTTTCCCCACCCAGGGTTTGCCCCGCAACTGCTCCCTTTAGCCCCAGAATAGGCCCCCACCGTTTCAAGGATCAACGCCAAGGCGACATGAAATCAGACTGGTTTTTACCCCACACTTCTCCGTTCGGAGCATAGACTTGCCCCCAGAGTTGTAGGTTTTCTGCTTCGCCACTCTCTTCCTCTTCGTTCTGGAGCACACTATCTCAGTTAGCGCTTTGCGGCAACTTCTGCCCCAGGATTTCTTGCCCACAGGGTCTCCTTCCAACCGTGGAATGAACATGGGAAGTTCGGTTCCCGATCGCACCTGGAGTTTGCTTTCAAGCTGGAACCACCAAGCAGATGACGGGAAGTAAGGCCCGCATCAGGGCATCGCTTGCTTGCCAGAGCTGCCGACAACGGAAGGTCAAGGTGCGCACTCTCCGCGGCTTTCATTTCCGAGGCAGATGTTGGGCTCACACAACCTTGCCAGTGTGATGCTCAAGACCTCGCACCAGGGGCGGTCTGCACGCCTTGCCGGCAGTCGCAAGTTCATTGCTTGGTCGATCGCGACAGCGACCGCAGAAAGTTGGTTCATCGCTTGCCTAAAGAGATTTCTCCTTGCATGGCTACTAACATTCTTGCTCTTACGGGCCTCGACGATATATTGCCACCCTGCAAGAACGTATTCGAGCGTTGGAGGCCGAATTGAAGCAAGGGCCGAGTCGGGCGCGCGCTTCAAGCAACGGCCTCGTTGAGATGTCAGCGGACGACCTCGATATGACCCAACCTTTCTCCAGTTCCCTGGCTTTCCCGGCCGACTCCGCGACACTTGATGGCACGTCTCGCATCCGCGCTGACCAACTTTTCTCCCCGCATGGAGATTTGGGTGCTCCGGCGGCGTTGAAAAACTACTCGCCAAACACGAACCAAGGTGTTTCTGCCCGGTATGTTGGCCTCATGTACCTGTATCACCAGCCGGCTTTGTCAGTCCTAATCGTGTCTAGACTGCTCTCAGATTCACCCAACGAAATGGCCACCGACCAGCTCAATTCTTTCCTGGACACGCGCTCCTCTTCCAGAGTACTGCCCGCGTTCGATAGCCAGGTCCGGCAGCGTCCGGACGACTCGGCACAGCATTCAATGGGCGAGCTTGAGGTCGCCCAGCCTGCCCCGGTGGCGGGTTCTCATCCTCAAACGGTGCCAGGTCCAATGAATCCAACTGTGTCATCTGTTCCCGCTCTTCATCATAATCTCGAACAAGGAAGTTATTTTGGGCCAACTTCTCCCCTGCACCTTTCTTCACCTCCGGATCAGCCACAACTCCGGTGTGAAGAACCTGTGATCCCGGGAATAACCCTGGACTCGGATTCTGGCCAGCTGAGATCTTTGCTCTTGCGGTCGTATTTCAATTACCAGGATCTCTGGCTCCCTGTTGTACACCAGGAGAACTTTATGGCCCATCGAGCGATCGGAAAGCGATCTCAGTGGTATTCCACCTTTCTCGAATCCGTCTTACTGGCATATGGCGCGAGATCCAGCACGTCCAGTGCAATCCGAGCTCTGCGTGACAAATACTTTGAACGAGCCAAAGCGGATATGGTCCATGAACTGGAAGATGTCACCGCCGCGTCGTTACAGGGGTTTTTGCTCCTGAGTGAGTATGATGTGACTCAAGGACATGAAAAGGAGGGGTGGATCTTGTGTGGTGAGACACCGTCATCAACTCATCGTCGAGCATGCTGATACGGCGCAGGAATCGCGTGCCGTATGATTTCCGAGCTCGGGTTGCACGAAGTCAAAGTAGAGCCGTCCGAGTCGAGTGAACAAGCGAACCCGACAGAAAATAGCCTACGATACAAGCTCATTTGCTGTTGCCGTGTGTATGAGGGAGTCTGGTGTCTGTACATGGGCCGGCCCAGTTCTGTTCCTCCTTGGACGACGGACCCGAGAGCGCAGTTGCGCACCAGTCGCACCGGTGGCAAAGTGTCCATGCTTGATGTTTGGGTGGATCTCTGTGACCCAGTGGCGGAGATCACGAACATCCTCAACACTTCGTCTCGCTCGGACCCGAAGGCGGCTGCTCGCCTCTCAGAGCTGAATGCACAGCTACTCACCTGGCATGACAATCTGCCACCAGAGGCGTCGTGCAATGAGTCCCGGCTGTCCGACCTGAACAGTAGTGCTTATGCTCTCATCATGCAGTTCTGCAAAGTCCAAATTTTGCTGCATTCACCTTCGGTCGTGGCCTTTTCGCGACAAACAGGATTTAACGATTCTGAAGCCAGTCTGCTGCCGGGTTGGACTGCAGAAGAGTCCTGGAAAGTGGCGCATGAGAATGCTGTACGCATTGCTCGCCTTCTCTTGACATATCGGCAGATTTTTGGCGTGGAGAGTATTTCATCAATCATGGTCGATCATGTTAGCCTCGCCGCCACCGCTCTCGCCCTCTTTCTCTCGCCGCGGCCAGACCCACATATCACCAACGAGCGAGACGTGGAATGGCTTCGACTGCTCATCGACACCATGGAGGTTCTGGGAGTGCATTTCCCCATCACCAAGCGCATGCTGCGTTCACTGCTGCTGATGGTGGAGGGCAGTCCTCTGGCAAGGCTCTTTAGCACTCAGCACACGGGAAGTTCCCAGGGAAGTCCTGTGAAGCTAGTTGAACCGAGCTTTTGGGAGTCGTTCGACGGTGGAACGAATCCTTCATTCTTTGCCTCACAAGGCTACAATTTTGACGGTGGCCCCGGCGAAGGAGACAGAGGGTGGATGATGCAACAAGAACAACCACCGCAACAAGAGCAGCCAGCCATGTCGACGTCGTCATGGTAAGGTCTCTCACAAGCTTGTCAAAGAATCTAATCCAATCTTTCTTGTATCACGCCACGGGTGTCCGGGGTTGGTCCTCTTGATATTAGCTTCGAAGAGTGTGTTAGTGGCTTCTGAACTATTAGCGTAACGACCGATCACGATCTTCAAGCCTGCATCCAATGGCTCCCATATTCCAATGGCTGGCCGAGTTCTCACTCCACTGCGGTTCAGAGGTCGGGAGAGAGTCAAGCGGCTTTGCTTGAATCTGGACTTTGGCCATCTCTTGCCACGGCGTCGTAGTAAACCGAGCATTGACATACTTCCACACCGCTGTCAGTCGTTAACCCAAGTCCTATATCTTCAGAAGTTTGAAGTTTGCACCTTGTGGAGCTGGACCACCGGCCCTCATATCTCGATGAGGGTCGCTTGCAGCTTCGATGGCGAGGAGATGCCTCCTGCGCAGCCAATGATGGCACCTCGAGAACCGATTCGCCTAACGCAATGAGAATTCTGAAACTGGACCGCAAGGTGACACTAACCCTTAGCCAAAACTCGACCGAAAGGAGAGGTGGATTACATACAGGCGCCATTAGTGGGGAGCAGTCACAGAAGACGATCCAAAGCATTCATCCAGGAGCCTAAGGCGTGTATGTGGACCACCATGCTTGGCCATTCCTTAATACTCTTTATCAATATCGATCTTCTGCAACATATTGGCCAGACTCATCCAGCTGGCGGCTAACGACAAACGACCTTCACTTCTGGTGTCATTTGGAGGAACGGTCGAATGAAGGGTGATAAGATACCACTGTTATAATGTACGACAGCGTTATAGAAGTTTCCAAGCGTTGACCGGAAACTAGTGGTCAAAGGCTTTATTGTCTGTCCTGGTGTCCAGAATAAGTACATTGAAGGGCTGTCGGGACCAAGAGCCGGTTTACCAGCAGAGCATCCTTATGCGCACCTTGATTACGGTCCTGCATGCGATTTGTGCTTCATTATCATTTCCCCGGCAATACTCGAAGATCCGTGCAATGCTACCGTCCACTCATACATTACTACTCTGTCGAGTTGCGGGTACATGTTAGACAGTCGGCTGTTGATTACCGGACTTATCCGTGACCATAGAGCTTGGCTTTGGCAGTGGAGACTAATAGTGAGTTCCTGCAGTGTTCCGGAAGACCACATCCGAGACCAGGAGGGTAGCAATCATCTGTCATTGGGGTCATCCATTCTTTGAGTCAGATTTCTCGAAACTAGGCATCTTTGGAAGTGTCGATCAGGAAGCCAGCACGTAAATGGAGAAGCCCCACAGCCGCAGATCACCCTAGTTACTTTGTCGTCCTATACTGGCGGCAAAGGCATTCGTATCACAGAGCCAGAGGAACTATCCCGGGAAGGAACAGGAACCGAGCAGGATCTCCTCCGACAAACGGATGGTATCGGTAGCACGAAGGGACGACATTTGCGACAGCTTTCGAGTGCTCTTCAGAACAATATTGGTAGGATTGATTGTTGAGATTAGGTCGCTTCTTTGATAAGATTATGTTTTGGCGAGTCATTCAACTGGATGTCGGTAACATGAGCAGTTGTCTGAGCTGAGACTTATTCCGGAATCACGCAGTTTGGGCCCTTGCACAACTATTCGAACATTACCATGGCTTACCCACAGCTGGCTCAGGGTTGGTACCAGTTGCCCATTGGCCATCTTGCAAACTTTTGGTCGAGGCTTTCGGACCAGCTAATCTCCGGACATCCCACAGCAAAGAAGATCCCGGTCATCATACGGATATGTCGACCGACCGGACAACTTACCCGGCCTCAGTCTGGGTCTGGGGAAAGACCCAAAGCAGATTGAGCCGACGGAGGGATCTTGGCTAACCAACTCCAAACCAAAAGGACCAGACGTGGTGAGAAGAGGACGAGGGCATTCCGGGCTGTCCGTAGGGTGGCGGGATGAAGCATAGAAGAGAATGGTGTACCATTTGCTCCACTATATCCAAGCTTGTTCTCACGAGCCAGCAGGCCCAAGGGATCGATCATTCACGGAACGATCGCCTCATCAGTGCTGGCACCATGTCTCGACTATAGACGTCACGACAATCCTCGTGCTGAGCAGGTGTAACTCCGGAATTACTTGGACGATTCATATCAACACAATGTAGTAAAGGTCCTAGCTATAGCATTAGCCGCTGATCTGGACCTGCATTCGACAGTTTCAAATGGCCACAACGATTTTCAGTCTTTCAGCAATTGGATGGTACGCAAAGCCACCCCCAGGAGCAGTTACTCATGGCTGCCTCTAATTATTTGAAATTGCCTTTCGTAGCAGCCAAGAGTGCTTGCTGTCTTCGTCTTTGGCTAATTATCTCCCTCAACATGATTGATGGGTCTTCCTGACTTGTCCCATAATCTCAATAGATAAACCTTGTGAAGGGAAAACAATGCAGTCGTGAATCGAGCAGACACCGGTCACTGGTCGCACTTTCGGCGTTCTTCGTTCTTAAAGACAATTCCCTATATTCCCCCAAAGCTAAACTCACTCTGGATGATGTCGTTTGGCAAGTCTGGAGGTGCAGTGGGTGCCAAAGGCCTGTGTTGCAAGATGTTGAAGAGAGGCCGTTGAGATTGAAAACTTTGGACTTCCACCATCCAATGCTCGCTGAAGCCGAGCATGCAATGGCGCATTGCGGAACGTGTCGCTAAATCTGACCATCGCTGCGTTTTTCTTCATGTTCTCCATATAGGGACAGACTATCATATGAATACATCACCGCTCCTCAATAAAGTCCTCATCTCACTGCCGGTGCGGTCACCCTACGATCTATCAGCGCCTTTGCCGCAATCGCCAGCCCGATGACCAATACGGCTCTCAACGCACCTTTCGAAGCGCTCGCGGTGCCCAAGGTCAACAGGTACCACAGCATGCTGACTTTCTCATTTCCCGCTCGGTCAAAGTTGGGCTTCAGGACACCACCGGTCTTGGCAAACTGCTGGAACTTGTCCGTGCCGGCAAAAGGAGGATATCGAACAGCCAACAGCTTCTCCATCCAATTCGGGGTGGTGGTAAAAGGCCGCCGATGGACGAAACAGTCAAAAGACGCCTTTCCTCGGTAGGACCCACTGCCAGAATCGCCCACGCCGCCAAACTGAAGTGTGGGAATGATGCCGTGAAAGAGGCCGTCGTTGATGCTGGCACCGCCGGATCGCGTCTCGGCCAAGATCTTGTCGGTTTCAGCCTTGGATCCAAATGCGTACACGCCGAGTGGCGTGTCGTGAATCTCGTTGGCGATGCTGATGGCCTGATCCAAGTCGTCGACGGGCAAAATGGGAATGAGCGGGCCGAAAGATTCTTCCACGAGCAGGGAATCCTTCGGGTCCGAGACTTGAATGACGGTGGGCTCAATAAAGAGCTGGTCCGCATCCATGGTGCCTCCGACGACAATCTTGCCCGAGCTGTTGTCCAGCATCTTTTTGAGGCGATTGAACGCGCCGATGTTGATGATCTTGGCGTAGTCGGGGTTGTTCTTTGCGCCCTGGGGGAAGAACTCTTTCATCGCGGTCTGGAACTCGGCGATCAAGGTGGGCACCACCTCCTTGTCCACCAAGAGATAGTTTTGGCTGATGCACACTTGGCCCGCGTTCATCGTCTTGGCCCACAAAAGGCGCCGTGCGGCGAGCCGTGGATCTGCCTTTTTGGTGATGATGGCGGGATTGCGTCCTCCGAGCTCAAGGACGACAGGCGTCAGGTTCTTTGCCGCGGCCTGGGCAATGATCTTTGCCGTTTTGGCCGAGCCGGTAAAACAAATCTTATCCCATTTCTGTTCCAGCAGTGCCGACGTCTCGGGGATGCTTCCTTGCACGCACGCGTAGCAGTCTGGGTCGAGCGCCTCCTCCATGATCTTCTGCATGACCATGGCGCAATTGGGCGCATTTTCCGACGGTTTGAGGAGCACAGTATTTCCCCCGGCAATAGCGCCAATCATGGGACCGAACGCCAAGTTGACTGGGAAGTTAAAAGCCCTGACGATGTGTTAGGAGATGGAAGGGTGGCAAGAGAGGAGGGGAGAGGTCACTGACCCAATGACCAGAACGACACCGAGCGGATCTTTTCGTATCCGGGGACTCACAAACTTGTTGACCAGGCTGATGTCCGCCGGCTTTTCGTCCTTCATCCACTTCTCCAAGTTTTTGGTCACAAAGACGATATCATTCTGCACCCATGCCACCTCGGAGACCATGGCTTCGAAATAGCCTTTGCCCAGATCGCGTTGACATGCTTCGAGGAGGTCTGCCTCATGGTCGGCGATGGCCCAGTACAGCTTGCGCAACTGCTTCAGCCGGAATGCCGCGGGACGAGTCTTGTGACTGAAGAAGCCTTTCCGAAGGCGGGCGACAATAGAGGGAATCTCTTCCACAGGGGTATTGACGAAGTTTGGCAGCTCGACTGTCGGCGCCATCTTCGGCCGTTTGGGTTTTGGTATCGCTTAGAGATTTTGACCGGTGTGAAGAGAGAAAATGATCAGTTCGCGATCGAGGATGTTCCCCGCGATAAGTTCATCGAGACACGAGTGGAGGTGGACTGGTTCAAGCATGGACCTTTGGTGTCTGCTGACGCGCGCAACGGCTGCCAATTTGTCCGTCACGCCTGCAGGGGTCTTTGCTGCCTCGGCAACTGGAAGTTCCAGGTCCCACAAGCTGACCTCCAGCTACAGTGACTGAGCGCTGGCTCCTCCGTCCACTGAGAGATCGAAACAAAACGCGCCAAATGTGTCACTATTGAACCCGGTTCATCAATGGCTCTGTCGCGGACCATCGTGCATCTCTCGCGCGCGCCATGTCCATTTCGAAACGCTGCGGCTAATACTAGCGGGGTACAGGGGGAGCGGTGACGATCGTAGATCATCAGCTGTCCCTCCCACTCTCTTGACGTCCTTGACTACATACATCATTGCACGTTTCAGAACCACCAGTTCGTTCACGGTGCATTCCCTTCACTTTCTGTATTCTTATTTCCATCGCTTCGCAGCTGCCTCGATGGCATCATGGTGGTTTTCGTCGATCTCGAAGAGGATGACAGCGAGTCCCATCATCACCACCACCACCCTGGGAGCAGAACGTATGACGACGGTGGGGGGTTCAGTCTCCCGCGGCGGCCTGCCTGGTCATCACAAAGTGAGATAGATTGGCACAAAGCCACCGTGATCGGGGCGACTCAGGCTGGAGATGACGACCACACCGCCATCACCACCATCATCACCTCTGCTGGGCTGACCGCAGCCCTAGCTTGCTATCCGTACGCTTACATGCCTGCCTCTGTTGGTCGTAGGACAAGACTTGGCTAATCTGGTCATACAGGGTGGCCTTGTCCGTCGCCTCTCACCTCGACCTCAATGACTTGCATGCTCTTTCCACCACCTGCCGCACGATCCACTCGAGCCTGATCCAATATTGTCGCCAGCTGAAAGCGCATTCGCTGCGCTGCACGCATGATGCCCGGCCTCTCCTCGCCGATGTCCTGGCCTCTCGGGCGGAGGAGGGGGACGCCGACGACGACGCTGCCCAAGAAGCGTCGAACAACTCTTCCAGAGATGCACATGCCCAGATGGTGGCGGCCTTGATGGCCTGGCCACGCATGACACCGCACATTGCCTCATCCGTCCGGCTGGCCGGCAAGGTCGGTGCCTGTGCTCGAGATCTGGTGGCCCCCTGTCGCCGGTGCGGGCGGGTCGTCTGTCGAAATTGCGCTTCCAAACCACCAAGCGACATCTACCTCAAGGACCGATTTCGGCGACTGTGCCGGGCATGTCTCGAGGCGCCCCTGGCCGCACATCTTCGACCGCTGGTTGATAGACAAGACCGGCATGACGGGCTGCCGAGATGGAGCGCCAGCTCCAGTCGGTCTGTCTCTACGTCGTCCAGCTCGACGACCTCGGACAGCGAGGATCGTGAAGCAGCAGCAGCAGAAGAAGACATTCCGACAGGCCCTCTCACCTCGGCAGCTTTCTTGCGCGGTCCATGCACCTGTCCCACGCGCGGAGTCTTTCTCTGTGGGCCGTGCGGACACTGCATGCGGACAGCGGACATTACCTACAAACGTGTGTGGACGTGGCGTTCGAGGTACTCCACCCATATCGGCGGCGGCTTGGGCACCGGCCTCGGGGTAGGGAATCAAGGCCAAAAATGTGGACGGGGCGAGCATTGCCTTGAGTCGGGACGCAACGCTGTCTGCTGGGTCGAAATCGACTGCGCAGATGGACAGGCCGGTCGAGACCATGACGGTCACGCCGCCTCTGATGGACACGGCCTTCATGGGGGAGACCGGCAGGCTATCGTTGACTCCATGAGCGACAAGCCCGGCTATCTGAGCCAAGAAATTGAGGGCATCGGCGGGGTGGTGAAGAAGAAGGTGAAAATGCGGGTCAAGGTCGGAGCCACGGTGTGGGAGTATCAGGATGAACGAGAAAGCGGCGAGTATCTGGAGCGCGAGGCCAGTGGCCAGGAGCGCAGTTGGTGCGGATGGTGTGGTCGCGTGTGCTTAGGTGAGATGGACCGCCGTGAAGTCGCTCTGTGAGTTGCGTGGCGCAGCGCCTGGAAGAGCTGGCTGTCAGACATACTTTGGCTACACCGCTGTGGCACCGCTCTGTACCGCTCGGCAGCATTTAGAATTCGGCCAAGCCTCCGCTGCTCGAGCCCTTGCAGCTGGGGAGGAGAAAAACGCGGAGTTGGAGATGATTGGTTGGGGAGGGGGGGGAAGACCCTGTTAAATATAGCGGCCGTGCAGGAAGCCCTTGACTCGCAGGAGATGTCAATGCAGGAGATGATAGTATTGTTATTAGTATTACTCATCTTGAAGCCCAAGTGCCGCAGCCGAAGCGGTGGAACGGTTGGCGGCGTTCAAGAAAGTGAACAAGGTGAGCGGTCTAGGAATTCCCTTCCAGCTCAGCTCTTTTTCGACTCTAACCGCACTTGGCATTGGGCAACCTCACACATCATTCTTGAACATTGGTGTGCTGCTTCCACCAAATTTATTGCTCATTGCAGGCAAAGTTGCCCTCGTCGCTCATCGAGGCAAACTTTCATATAGGCGTGCTGTGTTGAGATCGTTGAATTGCTTGATTGTCCTACCTGCGAGGCGAGGTCCCCCCTTGGCTTTGCTCCCATGTGCTCGTCTCCAGCCGACTTCTCAGCCGTTGCCGCACAGCTGAGCCGACAGCACTATACGAACCCGCGAATAGTGGTTGAGGCGCAGCTCGACAACTCGGCCAAACCGTGGTCATATGGATTGCCATTTCCAACAGGTTGTAAGACCAGACCAGAGCTGTCCCCGTCTCTTTCCCACAGAAGGCGATGGAAGTCTTGCGATTTTGCGATGCTCTACTACACAACCACTGCATCAACCAGGGTGACATGTGGCTTGGAAATTAGTAGTCATGCCTCAGAATCTTAGCGAACCAGCAGAGGAAATCACTGATGCAGCTCATCTGAAATACTGTGGTGGTGGATACCACCCTCGTACAGACAGATTGACACAGGTAGCCAGAGAGCCCAACTCGGGCCAGCACAAGCATATTTTCCTTTCTTCTCTTGATGTTAGGCTCGGCCTGGACTTACCGTACACTAGCGTGAACGGCAAAGCCCAGTTCCCTCCCCCCAGGCTTCTCGGGACGTGGGATAACAAAGTCCAGCACAATCCACAAATGAGCTAAAGCGCCCTTTCGTCCTTCGCGGTCTAACAAATCATACTGCGTTGATCGACAAATTTGTAAGCACTGCCATGGCCGCTTGCCACTGATAAGGGCCTCGAGGTATTGACGAGGTACTGACGCGGTGACAAGCTGTAGTATTGTCCCGTGCCAGCATATACAGCGGCCCTGTACTCGTCTCGACGCGGCTGCTCAGCTCTGCTGAGAAGAAGTTGTGCGATTATCTGTTGGGCTTCGCGGTATCTATCAATAGCCGGATTGTCCATCACCTGTTTCTTAGAAATCCTGAAAGGACTCGCGGGTGAGGCTCGGCGTACCAGAAATATTGCTAATGGCAGACGGTGCCTCCCATATCCGGTGAACAGAGCACCATCACATTGATCCTGTATTTGTGGATTTTGAGAGACACATTAGTCGACGACAACCTGCACCAATAAGTCACCATTCATTCTCAGAGTTGAACTCCATATGCAAATCTCACACAGGCAATGATGTCACCTCCCCAGCAAGTTCGTCAATAAGATGTTGTAGGAGTTGTCGTGAGGATCCGAATGCCACACCGTATCCCATCGCCACGGCGTAGAGGTGTTTAAAAGGCGAATGGAAGGGATTGTGCGAATACCGTGAGCGAATGGGCAGATAATCTAGGAGTTCATCCCTAGAAGGGGCCGAGAAATCGCGGACAACTCTCGTGCACCCTTGATTTCAATAGTTTAAGCTTTGGTTCCGGGTATGCCAGGAACATCGGGATCGGATTCACCATCATCATCATCCGACGCTTGAACAGAAATCAGTCCAGACAGACTCGTCACCTCCTTTAGGCTGAGGAATTCAATGTGCTGTGGAGTCCATTCTGTCGCCGACTGGCCGAGACTGAATGCGTCTGAAAGGGGAGGATGGGTCGATATTGGTATGGTAACTTTTGACATTGCGGGGGGAGCAGCGAAGCCGAGACTGTATTCGTCTGAAAGGGAAGGATGGGTCGACATTACCATGGTAGCATTTGATATTGTGACGAAGCGACTTCAGCCCACAGTCTTGGCATTATAGAGGGCCGAAGACAGGCCTAAGCCGCAGTTTTCTGCCGCCTTTTCAGAGGTACATAGACTTGGCAGGGTCATATCCCTCATATAGTCGTATCCCTTATATGGTCGTATCCTTCACATCGTCACATCCAAAATATCGTCATATCCAAAATTATTCTGAATCGCTCGTCGCGCGAGAGGGACGCCATCGAGCATATGATATCACCCGACACCCACCACCGTCATCTGTCGTGGTGCCACCCCTTTCACTCATCGAGGCGCCCCCGCCCGATCAAGAGCTTCGAAAGTCTATATATTTCTGTCCTCTCAGGGCCAAGAGCAGCGCGAGGCGACGTCGTCTTCTTCGGACGACGCTGGCCACCTCGGAGCAGGGGTGGGAGGGCGCGACAGACTTGGGACGGATCCATTTTGGGACGGGGGGAGCATGAGTCGAAACAGCTGCTGGGTCAGAACGCAAGAATAGAAACGTGAGAAGGGTGAGAAAGGGTGAGAAGGGGCGAAGCATGGTATTATACGGTGTTGAAGGGAGCCGTTTTTAGCGCCGCTGACTGGATCACGTGCTTACGCTGCTTAGGGCGGCAACAAGGGTGTGTGGGGAGGCTTGCAAAACCGCTGTCCGGGGCGGAGGCCCTGTCCGCCCACGCTTTGCCCACGCTCGGAGGCCGGTGTCCAAGAGATCAACGTATTTATTTTGATTGCAGTGCTGTCCCCCACTCGGACTACCATAAGGAGGCGCTGTGCTCATGTCACGCGCACTCGCTGACCTTTCTTTCTTCCTGACCGCTGAGTAGGTAGAGGACGAGTCGTTCAGCTTCAATTATTACCTGCCGCAACTCACCGACTTTTATTCGGTGGACGACATCATACAGTACCCACAGTTTTCCCCCCTGCCCCGCTGTCGACATTAATTTTGGTTTAACTCCGGGCGTACTTCTCGCTTTATCAGTCCAGGTGCCTCCTCCCTCGACCGTCATTTCCCTCCCGGCCCTGATCGTGCAGTCTTGTCATGAGCCTGCCAAATGGTCATCACCGTAGACGAAGCTCCTCCCTAGAGCGCCGCGATCCTTATTCGATTCCCTCCGTCTATTACGATGAAGACGCGGTACGACGGCAGCTTCTCGGCTCCCGCAAAAGGGCCATCTCGTCGGTAGGTCTCTGATCAATCCCGCCCGGCAGAGTGTCGAACTCACGACGCACACAGTACATCAAAGCCAACAGACAGGGCGCCTTCGACCTGAATCGTGACCATTATCCGGCTCGCCGCACCAGCCACGGTTCGTTCGTCCTCTCCGCTCGTCGTCGGCGGTGCTGACGCGATTGCTCCACAGATGAATACACGCAGCAGAATCAAGAACTGCTCGTCGACGTGCAAAAGACATTGAAAGATTTGTTTGAACGAGAGGACATTGATGGCAATCAGCAGATCACCATTGATGATCATGGCCCCAAGGTGAGTGTCGACCTCTCGGCCGGGCCACCACAGACCCGCACGCTGACGACGGCCCACGCAGCACATTTCCCTGGGCACACTGGCTTCGGCGGGATACCGGTCGACGGATGTGCGGGGCAACTACATGATCAGCAACTTGCTGCAGGAGTTGACGTTGGCACAAGACTTGGGTAAGCGGGTGGTCAAGATCCACCGATCTCGCCTCAACGAGAATCCGGTCGACCGTCTGTCTCGCCGCATCCGGGATGAGTTCTGGCAGAACCTGGAGCGCGCCCTCGATGGGGACTCGATTGCAAAGGCCGGCCGGGATCCCAAGGACTGGACGGACGATCCGCGGCCACGCATCTACATCCCGCATGGCTGCCCGGAGCAGCACGAGTACTACACGAATATCGCGAGGGAGAAGCCCGAGATCCGATTGGACGTCCGGTATCTGCCCGAGGGCCCGATCACGGCCAAGTACGTGCGGAGTCTGAACAAAGCACCGGGCATTCTGGCCCTGGCCATGAGGAAGGTGGTCGTGGACGGGACGGAGACGTTGAAGGGAGAGAAATTCATCGTGCCGGGCGGACGATTCAACGAGCTGTATGGCTGGGACAGCTACATGGAGTCGATTGGCCTGATCGAGAATGGCAAAGTTGAGCTGGCCCGGTCGATGGTGGTCAACTTTGCCTTTTGCATCCAGCACTATGGCAAGATCTTGAACGCCAACCGGTCCTACTACCTGTGTCGATCTCAGCCACCCTTCCTGACGGATATGGCACTCAAAGTGTACGACAAAATCAAGCACGAACCCGGCGCGCTGGATTTCCTCCGCCACGCCGTCCGCGCGGCCATCAAGGAATATTACAGCGTCTGGATGTCGACGCCTCGCTACGACCCCACCACCGGTCTGTCTCGCTATCGCCCCGACGGACTGGGGGTCCCTCCCGAGACCGAGGCGTCCCACTTTGTCCACATCTTGACGCCCTATGCGAACAAGCATGGCATGACGTTCGAGCAATTCGTCCAGGCGTACAACAACGACGAGGTGAATGAGCCCGAGCTGGACGAGTACTTTCTGCATGACCGTGCGGTGCGCGAGTCGGGCCACGACACCTCATACCGCTTGGAGGGCGTCGCGGCCAATTTGGCCACGATCGATCTGAACGCGCTGCTGTACAAGTACGAGATTGACATTGCCTGGTGTATCCGCCACTACTTCAAGGACAAACTCGTCATCCCCCCGGCCTTCCAGACCGCGGCCAATCAGCTCGACGGGTACGAGACATCGGCGACGTGGGACCGACGGGCCAAAATGCGCAAGGCCCGCATGGACAAGTACATGTGGAACGAGGCCAAGGGCATGTACTTTGACTACGACACGGTCAAGAAGCAGCGCACGAGCTACGAAACCGCCACGACGTTTTGGGCCATGTGGGCGGGCTGTGCGTCCCCCCGCCAAGCGGCCGCCCTCGTCCTCAACGCACTCCCCAAGTTTGAGTGCTTTGGCGGCCTGGTGTCAGGAACCGAGGAATCGCGAGGAGAGGTCGGCCTCGATCGACCGAACCGGCAGTGGGACTATCCCTTTGGCTGGGCGCCTCAGCAGATCCTAGCCTGGGGCGGCTTCATCAAGTACGGATACCTGGATGAAGCCCAACGACTCGCCTACAAGTGGTTGTACATGGTCACCAAGGCCTTTGTCGACTTCAACGGTGTCGTCGTGGAGAAGTACAATGTCACTAGGGAACTCGATCCACACAAGGTCGAGGCCGAGTATGGCAATCAAGGCGCCGACTTCAAAGGCGTCCCACGAGAAGGGTACGTGTGACGCCCCCGTCCTCTCATCCCCCCACGACCGCACTAACGTGAAGCACAGGTTTGGCTGGGTCAATGCCAGCTACGTCTACGGTCTGTCCTTCATCCCCATGCACATGAAACGCGCCCTCGGAACTCTCACCCCGTGGGACACGTTTGCCAAGGCGACCGAGATCAAATTGGCCAACTTTGACGACATCCGCGAAGGATCATCGGAAGAAGAGTCGACGCCCGCCTCCTCGGACGAGGCTGAGCTAGCCGTCACTAGCAGTGCGGAGTGATGGCGTTGGCCGAAGGGCGGCACCATTCGGAAGAGGCTCGCCATGCTCTCTATGGGTGATGGTCGTTGGCCGAATGGTATTCCGGTATGGGCCAGGCGCTGGTAATTGGCCGAGAGGTGGCCACCCGAGGCGCTTTGAGCCGGGCTTTCACTTGCCGCATGAGATTCTGAGCATGCAGCTCTTCAGGCGTTGGTATCCATAGTAAACCTCTTCAGACAGATGGTCTTTGATTGCCTCCCAGTTGCTGTACACTTGCTGGATCCGGACAGGAGCAGCGATCCCACTTCCGGTTCTTTTTCGCGTACCAGGTTGGCAGCATATCAAGCTTGGAGTCGCTGGTGGTCACGTGATGTGCCGAGGCACAAGAGCGGGTCCGAGCGGGCGGTGGGGGCCTGAAATCTGGCACCACAGCCAGGATGCAAGACAACTGCTGGATGTGGCTCAGCGAGAATATGAGCGTTCGCGGCGGCAGCCATACTGCTTCTTCTCTCCCTCAAGCCATTTGACATCGAACAGGTGATTTTCAGCCAGGCGCGGATGAACGGAGGCCAGAGGCAGCCATGTCGTCATCATCCCGGATTATCGGGCGCTTTGCACATGCGCACGGAGTGATTAGTGGGCTGGAACGTCTGTTACCCCACAAAGCCGATCGTGGGCCGAGATGACCAAAGACAGTCAGAGACTGGAGCTGGAAATACGCCTCCAATCCGGCCGGCGTCTTCCTCGCCGCTCTTCTCCCCTTCGTGCAGGCTCGGTCTGCGGTTGGCTGGCCTCCCCTTGGCCCGGGCGAAGCTTGGCCGCGGGTTGGCCCAGATGGCGGCAATGGCGAAGTTGGGCAAGGCAAAACTTGCAGCGGGACGACTGAGTCGGAGATGGAAGGACCAGACTTGGCCTGGCTTGTGCTTTTTTACTTATTGCTCATCTTCCGGCTCTCTTCCCTTGGTCTCACCCATTGCCTTTGTGCTCCGTCCACGTTGCAGCGTCTCAGTGCTGCCGTTTCGGTCCTTCTCACTGACTGCCGTCTGCTTGCCTTTTCCGGCGCTCGCACGACTCGTCTGTTTTCATAACATCTCCACTCGAATCCACCAGATCGTGGACGGCTCAACATGACGTACATCGACGAGGAAGAGCTGATCTACCAGCAGGACGTTGAAGCCGTGAAGAAGTGGTGGACTGACTCGAGATGGCGCTTCACCCGGCGGCCCTATACCGCCGAGCAGATCGTGCAGAAGCGGGGAAACCTCAAGATTGAGTACCCCAGTAACGCGCAGGCGAAGAAGGTGTGGAAGATCATCGAGGGCCGATTCGCGGTATGGTTTCCCTTGCGTTGTGCTCCCTGACCGTCTTCTCGCCGTCCCTGCCCTATTCTATCCCGGACGTGGACTGACGTTCTCTCTCAGACCAAGACGGCATCCGCCACCTATGGCTGTCTCGAGCCGACGATGCTGACTCAAATGGCCAAATACTTGGACACCGTGTACGTGTCGGGCTGGCAGTCCTCGTCCACGGCCTCGTCGACCGACGAACCATCTCCGGATCTGGCGGACTACCCGATGAACACGGTGCCGAACAAGGTGCAGCAATTGTTCATGGCACAACTGTTCCACGACCGCAAGCAGCGAGAAGAGCGGCTGACCACGCCCAAAGAGCAGCGAGGCGGTGTGGCCAACACGGACTACCTGCGACCGATCATCGCCGATGCCGACACGGGTCACGGTGGTCTGACGGCGGTGATGAAGCTGACCAAGCTTTTCGTCGAAAAGGGAGCCGCGGGCATCCACATCGAGGACCAGGCGCCAGGGACCAAGAAGTGCGGCCACATGGCCGGAAAGGTGCTGGTGCCCATTTCCGAGCACATCAACCGCCTGGTGGCCATTCGTGCTCAGGCCGACATCATGGGCGTGGATTTGCTGGCCGTCGCGCGAACCGACTCGGAAGCGGCGACCCTGATCACCTCGACCATTGACCCCCGAGACCACGCCTTCATCCTCGGATCGACCAACGCCAACCTCCAGCCTCTGAACGATCTCATGATCGCGGCCGAGCAGTCCGGCAAGTTCGGCGACGAGCTCCAGACGATTGAAGATACGTGGTTGCAGCAAGCCGGCATCAAGTTGTTTGACGATGCCGTGATTGATGCCATCAACGCGGGCGTGCACGTCGACAAGCCTGCTCTGATCCAAAAGTATAAATCGCTGTCCAAAGGCAAATCAAACAGCGAGCGTCGAGCGATTGCCAAGGGCCTGACCGGTGCGGACATCTTCTGGGACTGGGACGCGCCCCGGACGAGAGAAGGGTTCTACCGGTACCAAGGCGGCTGCCAGTGCGCCATCAACCGTGCCATCGCCTACGCGCCATATGCCGACATGATCTGGATGGAGAGCAAACTGCCCGATTATGCACAAGCCGAGGAATTTGCCCAAGGGGTCCATGCGGTATGGCCTGAGCAGAAGTAAGTTCTGATTGATCCTCTCGCACTGTTGTCCTCTCCCAGGAGACGTGGCGCTGACAACCTCAACCAGATTGTCCTATAACCTCTCTCCGTCCTTCAACTGGAAGAAGGCCATGACGGCCAAGGAGCAGGAAACTTACATCCAACGGCTGGCCGAACTGGGCTACTGCTGGCAGTTCATCACCCTCGCCGGCCTGCACTCTACCGCGCTGATATCGGACACCTTCGCCAAGGCGTTTGCCAAACGCGGCATGCGTGCCTATGGCGAGTTGATCCAGGAGCCCGAGATGGAGAACAAGGTTGATGTGGTGACGCATCAAAAGTGGAGCGGCGCCAACTACGTCGACAACATGTTGAAGATGGTGACCGGTGGCGTGAGCAGCACCAGCGCCATGGGCAAGGGAGTTACAGAGACGCAGTTTCACTGATGGGACAGAACAGCAGACAAGACACGGAAGATGAGGGAAGGAGGAATATTTTGGAAGCTCATCAAACGTGGCATTGCACGATCTTCATTGGCGTCGAGTTCCGCGCACGTTATGGATGAAGATGTACATGAAAAGCAAGGAATGATACGGTAGTCGTCAACCCTGCAAAGGCGGGCAATTGATTCATTAAATGAACAAGACGACTGGCTCTGTAGGCACTGCTTGCCACCTGCACCACATATATAAACGGACTGTCTAAATACAAATAGATAACCCATCAAAGGCTGGTCTTGGACATCTGTGTCACTGGTCTTGGGACTTGAAACATTGACACCAGGATTGTAGAGTCAGCGCCCGACCTTGTGCAGCTGTCCACCATATCGCAATTTGAGGTATTCCGTGCCGTTTAGCTATGGGCGCCCGAGCACCCATTGCCGCGTCGTATTTGTTAGTCTACTCTTGGGAAGGCTGTTAGCGCCAGAGTTTCAAGGCTATTCGAAGTAAAGGGAATCTATGACAGAAACTCAAAGCTCCTTCGTGCTCCTGTCATCTCCCTTGGTATCCCTTGTACTTTTGTCCTCCTTCTCACTCCCTCCATGTCCGTGATACGCTTTCTTTGAAACTAAACCGGTTTCCGGTGGCCTGGAAGAAGTAATGGACAGACACGGGTTATCTTCAGCCAATTCAAAGTATTGAGACTCCAGAGATAAAAGCTGACTTCATTGCCGTTTGCGCCCACATTCAATGGATACTCCGGTCAACAGGTTATCAGGTCAAATAGGACCTCCACATCGCGGGGCCGGTGAATTATGGCATTCCATCTTGTAGTCGCGGCGCAGGACAGTTTAGCGGTCACGCCGTGAGATGCTGTTGTTCCCAATTCCGCCAGGGCCAGGGGTTATCAGTTTGGTTAGCCTTCTCCACCCAGTTCTTACGTATGCATCACCAAAAACAGCCCCCAGCTTTGTCATCCAAAGCCTGGCAAGGTCGGCTTGCCGGATAGAGCATATGTCGCAGATCAGGAGCTGTGGTCTTGCCGACCGGTGCGGCCCTAGAATCCGCGAAGGCCTTATCATGGACTACTAGTGACGAAAGAGTAAAGGGAAGAAGTACACCATCGTCTTCATCTCTTCATCAATGCTCGTGTCTGATTCATGAATCAACGTCAATCGACGTGCCAGATCACCTTCTGATTTGCGACTCAGTCTGACTGCTCACAGGCCAGGGTGATGTCGTCACCGGGAAGTCCTCGCCCACCAGACAGGCTTGTATCCCGGCTCCGGCATCGACCTGGGACTCTTGCAGCATGCCGAACAGCAAGTTTGTCTTTGTTGAGACCTTACCAGTCGGTTCGTCGAAACGAGAGCATGAGATTCAGCAATCCCAAATCAGGTCCCACGCGGCCTCCATGTCTTTTCAGAAACCAAAGGCGAAACTGAGGCGCGACTCTTCGATCTCGACTCCAGACCTACCGATACATGCTTTGACCTCTGCGGGGACATCATACGGACTAGTGACGCCACCTGAATCTCCGGAACGACGGTCTTCAGATGCTGTCACTCAACCATGGTCAGAAGGAACCCTCAACGCGGCCTTTCTGGCTGGTGGTCGTGGGACCATTCCAGACCAACACGAAACACTTGAAGAGGGCCACGGAAGGATTAAAGAAGAGGGCGAGGACGAGGACGAGGATGAGCCATTGAGGAAAGTCGGCAGCTCCCTGACTTTTTCAAATTCTGCTGCCATGGCTGACCATCAGGCCTTCTACGGCCCAATCCCGAGTGATCTTTGTGGAATCCGGACGGACCCCTTTAATTGCATCCCGGCCCGTGGTTCAAGAAGCGTTGCCACGGTGGTTGACTACCGTTCGTTGTCCTCACCACCCGTGGCCTCTAGACAGGTGCTGATCTGACTTTTCTGGCCAGACGCCCAAATCATGGCTCCCAACCACGCCCCTATCTACAAGATATTCAACGTCACCAATGTGTACACTTCGTACTACTTTGAGCTGTTGCAGAACGAGGACTTTATGTTCACCGGTGTCGCCAGTGTCCAGGCCATCATCGACCAGCTACGGATTCCAGGACAGAAGCCTTCAGCAAACGTGCTGCGGCATATGGGTATGGCAATGTCCAAGTTGCGCCGCCGGTTGGCCAGGCCTGGGGCCACGGCGGACGATCTAACCATCATTACGGTGCTGTTTTTGGCAGTCGTCGCGGTAAGGACGAGTCCGCTACTACTCACCTTTGGCGGTGAACTGGATCAGGGCAAGAGTCGCTAACAGTTGATATCCACAGAGAGCGATAGGCGACATGGAATCCCACGAAGTACATAAAAAGAGCGTCGGGAACCTGGTCGCTTCGCGCGGTGGGTTAGACATGCTGGGTCATGGGGGACTGGCCCAATGCACCTTGATGCAGTACGAAAGACACCCTCCTGTGTCTGAGAGGAGAGAGATGATGTCTGCTGACACAAATGCCCACCTAGATGGGAATCATTCTGGGCCCTCAACTCTGGTACCACCATGTTTCCACACGCTAGACCGGCCTATAACCCTTCATACCCCGTACCCCCCTTCACCCCAGACATTGTTCGGCTCATTGCCAAACTCCCTTGCGGCTTCCAGACGCTTGCAAAGCACAACAGACTTGCGATCGACGTGCTCGAAGTCTTGGAGCGCACCACCGACGCTGAGGCCCTGCACCGCGCCAAAGGCACCATCGTCGAGCCGGCTGATGTCTTCCGTTCCCGCCCTCGCCGCTACCACGACTTCTGGGAAGCCTGCACATGCCTGGGCGCGCCTGATGACCCCGTCTCCGGTGAACCGAACCTAGAGAAACTCATTGTGCTCGCACTGCTCATCTATTCCTTGCACACCTTTAGCCCTATGCGAGCCGTCACCGCCGTGTATAACGGCTCCCGCACCAAGTTGGCCGCCGACGTCCACCGGCGCATCAAAAGGAGTCCTCTTCGCTGGTCTATTTACGGTTACGGTCGGCGGGCCCATCGCAATAGCGATAATGACGAAGATGACGAAGATAACGACGATCATGACGACAACGATAATAACAGTGTCCCACGCCACACCGCCGAAGAGGAGTGTCTAGTCTGGATTTGGATGGTGCTTGTGGACGCGTGGCGTGCGTCTGACGACCGACTGCTGCCACAGGGTAAGTTGCTGATGGCGCAGTTGGCGCGGCGATACGACGGCGATGATGGTGGTGGTATTCGCAGCAGAAGCGAGCGTTTCAAGGCCAGCATCGATCCAGTGCTGAGCAAATTTTTTTACAACAACAAGTTTGCAGCGAGGTGTCGTGGGTATTGTGACGATGTCAGCCAGGTTATAAATCATGGATAATGGGTCTCCGACGGTAATAGATCCGCGCAATATAAAACCCAGGTTTTCTCGCTAATATCATGTCGAAAGGAGAACGAGCCATTGATATTGAGGAGCCTGGAATCATTGTCCTGAGAAGACCCGGGCCTGGTGATAAGGGAGTGCGTCTCTGGCACTAGAGATGCGATAGAGGAGGACGGTTTCATGAGGGCTGCCGCGGTCGCCATGTCATGTTGAGAGGTGTAGGGTCGATTACCTTGTTCCGCTCTGGCACGACTACCTCGGAAGAGGGCGCTGCTGGTAGCAACGCAGTCAAAGGTCTATATCATGTTCAGTCTCAAATTCCAGCTTAAACTTTGCAAGTATGATCGGCGTTGCCTGCCGGCCTTGTCCAAGGTGCTCAAATCTCGGTGAGAGAGGTCTGACTGCCTGACACCAAGCTTCTTGATTATCACGTGACGTAATCTTTACTTTGGTGATTTAGACTCCCAGTACCACGACTTGCAATTTATACGAAGGAGGTGGATAAATTGATACTACTAGGCAACCTGAGTTCTAACACATTTAAACTGCTTGAGATAAAAGGAGATGAGAGAATGCGCGCGGCGATTCAAGGAAATGCCAGACCCGGGCCCTGAGTGCGGTAAGCGTCCTATCCATTGGTCGGAGGCAGTGTATAGTCGTGCTGAGCGCCACAAAAGGACCGAGGAGGCAGTTTCTTGAGGCGGCCAGAAGTGTGATTGCGAAACTAGTTGTAAAGGAATGTATCTATTAACCTTTATATTTCGTAACCCTATGCGCCAAGCTTTACAGTCTTGGCCTAAACACCGCAGTAAGGCCTGGGCTGAGAGAGGGCCTTGGCCGGACCAGGTTTAGGCCGCCTTTGCACCGAAGGCCGGCGGCAAGGCAAAAAAAAGTTCCCAAGATCTCCATGTGCAGCACTCAACCTACAATTGTGAATTGCATGTCTTCCCTTGCTGCCTGAAAATGACCGTCATGGATACTATTCCAGAGAAGCCAAAGAAGCTCAAGAGGAAGCACGGCAAGACGGTCATCGCTGCCGTCGAGGCTTCAAGTGCACCGTTGTCCTCGGCAAAGGCCAGCTCACTGGCAGCGACTCTTGAACACCAAGAAAACGGCCACAAGAGACGCAAAAGGTCTCACTCGAGCGAGGATGATGCTCTTGCTCCCAATGACACTCGGAATGACGGTCTGACGGCGAAGAATGTCGAGCGAGAAAATGAGAGCAAGGAGGATGCAGGTCGGGAGCCGGCGCACACTGCCAATCCCACCGAGACAGACCTTCCTACGGACTCGATTCCATCTTTACCCGGTGCCGACGCGACCCCTCAAAAGTTTTCCGAGCTCAATCTCTCCGAGAAGACGATGAAAGCGATTCAAGAGATGAAATTTGAGACCATGACCGAGATACAGCGACGAGGCATCCCGCCGTTGATGGCGGGAAGAGATGTGCTCGGCGCAGCAAAGACTGGCTCCGGAAAGACTCTGGCCTTTCTCATCCCTGCGGTGGAGATGCTCTCGGCGTTGCGCTTCAAACCCCGGAACGGAACCGGTGTGATTGTGGTATCACCCACACGAGAGCTAGCACTCCAGATATTTGGCGTCGCGCGGGAGCTGATGCAATTCCACAGCCAGACGTTTGGCATTGTCATTGGAGGCGCGAACCGCAGTGCCGAGGCTGAGAAGTTGATGAAAGGCGTCAATCTCCTCATCGCCACGCCTGGCCGGCTGCTGGATCACCTGCAAAACACAAAGGGGTTCGTGTACAAGAATGTCAAGGCGCTGGTGATCGACGAAGCCGACCGTATCCTCGAGGTCGGGTTCGAGGATGAGATGCGGCAGATTGTCAAGATATTGCCGAAAGAGGAACGACAGACGATGCTCTTTTCTGCGACGCAAACCACCAAGGTCGAAGATCTCGCACGTATATCGCTTCGGCCAGGGCCGTTGTACATCAACGTCGATCACACAAAGGAGCACAGCACCGTGGACGGTCTCGAACAGGGCTACGTCATTTGTGATAGTGACAAGCGATTCCTCCTGCTGTTCTCATTTCTGAAAAGAAACCTCAAAAAGAAAGTCATCGTTTTCATGTCCAGTTGTAACTGCGTGAAATATCACGCCGAACTGCTCAACTACATCGATTTACCCGTCTTGGAATTGCACGGCAATCTTAAACAGCAAAAGCGCACCAATGTCTTCTTTGAGTTTTGCAACGCCACACAGGGTATTTTGGTCTGCACCGACGTCGCTGCAAGAGGTCTGGACATTCCCGCCGTCGATTGGATTGTACAGTACGACCCGCCGGATGACCCCAGGGACTACATTCACCGAGTTGGTCGGACGGCGAGAGGTGCCAATGGAAAAGGCCGAAGCCTCATGTTCGTCCAGCCCAATGAAGTCGGCTTCCTGGGCCACCTGAGAGAAGCTCGGGTCCCTGTGGTGGAGTTTGAATTTCCGGCCAAAAAATTGGTCAACATTCAAAGTCAGTTGGAGAAACTGATCGGGCAGAACTATTACTTGAACAAGGTCAGTCGAGCGTTCCTTCCGAGACACAGCGGAGAAAGAGAGACAGCTAACGCAAGGTGCAGTCGGCAAAAGACGGATATCGCTCCTACCTCCAAGCATATGCATCACACTCTCTCCGAAGTGTCTTTGACGTCCATAAACTCGATCTTGTCAAAGTGGCCAAAAGTTTCGGATTTACCAACCCCCCTCGGATTGACATTCAGCTTGGGGCAAGTATGCAGCGGGACAGGAAGCAGGCCGGCAGAAGGACATACGGCAGTCAACCCAAACAGCATGGCATCAAGTTCAAGCGGAAGCATTCTGCTGAGGAGTAGATGGAGAGGCAGTGCCAATGAGAAGCGCGTACACTCTTTTCAATCTCGCTGGGTAATGCATTGATCACCAGTCTCTATCTGACGGGTGCTATGCTTGCAAGACACTATCCTGCATGCTGTGTCTCCGATCAATGATTATCGAAAGCTCCGTTACCGCTCCCATGCAATAGAGACAAATGCATCACAAAAGGATGGCACATAGAGTTCACTTGACATGAGCAGGGAGGAAATGTCACCAGATGTAGAGTCGTGAAGTCATTATATCCAATTCCCTTCCATGGCAGGGAGATATGAGAGGGTGATAATGAATGGTGGTGGTGGTGGTGGGAGCGATAATGTCTATCTTCTCATCATATCAGAGCCGGCCTGCAGCTCATGTTCAAGATCGTTTCCAACAAGAGTCGTTGCTTCCTGCGGCCGTGGGTCTTCATGGCTCCACTGAGCTGGATTCTCAGGGATCGGCACCGGAAGGCCGGTGCCAGGTATTTGGGCGGGCTGATGCCGAACATGGTGTCTAAACCGCATGACCTCATCCAAGATCATCTTCCTCATCTCCTGCACATCATCAACAACTTCGAAAGCAAAGTCAAATGTCTTGGGACAGGCGGGTTCGTCGGAAGCATCGTGCCAAATGTGAAGATAGCGATGCTCCAGGGCGTCCTCGACAGAAATCCGAGAAGACGGATCAAAGGCCAGCATGCGGTCCAGCAGATCAAGTGCGTCAGGATTGGCTTGAGGGAAGAGCCTCTGGAAAGGGACTTTGGGCATGTATGGCAGATTTCTGACGTATTCCTGAGCTCGAGGAGATCCGATTCGGGAGAGAGTCTCCTCAACGGGCGTTCCCAGATAGTGCAGGATCTGGTTCAGCTGGTCGACGTAGTCGCGGCCCTTGAAGAAAGGCCGGCCACCCAGGAGCTCTGCAAGAATACATCCGACGGACCAGACATCAACTAGGATCGTCAGAATATCAAAGCCAAAGAGGGCGCGTCCGCGGGCCCTGAAGACTCACTGGCTTTGGTATAGCTTTGGAAGCTGAGCATAATCTCGGGTGCACGGTACCACCGCGTGGCAACATATTCGGTCATGTAGCCCGCGTTCTCCTCGGGATCCTGCGAAAAGCCTCTGGCCAGGCCAAAGTCGCAGATTTTCAGCTCGCAATCGGCATTGACCAGGAGATTGCCCGGCTTCAGATCTCGGTGGAGCACATTCGCCGAATGGATGTATTTGAGACCGCACAGAATCTGATAGATGAAAGACTGGAAGTGGGCATCTGTGAGTGGCTGACCCGATCGAATAATGGCGGCCAGATCACACTCCATCAACTCTACATTCCATCAGCATCGGGCCTCTAAACCCAGGGCAGACACACCTTCATAGAGATACGTCTCGTTGAAGTTCTCGGGTCGAGGGATATCCATGTCATATAGACAGGTGATCTGGCGCCATGAGTATTAACCTCCAATGTGACGGTTCCGCAGCAGACGCACATTTCGATGGCCCCGAAAGTGTTGCAAGAGCTTAATCTCTCGCAGCGCACGTTTGGCCAGAATCTTCTTGCTGAAGACATTGGTGACCTTTTTGATCGCGACACCCTCTCCCGTTTGCGAGTTGGTTGCCGCACTGCGTCCGCCAGTCAGTATCCGATCGCTGCCCATGACGTGAGGCCTACCAAACAATTCCATACGCGCCCTGACCGAGTTCTTTCGTGACCGTGTACCTCTCATCGACGATAAAGTCTTGATTGAAGACTTTGAAGACTTTCCGTCCCACCAGCTCTCCCATGTTTGCGACTCTTGCGATCTTTGACCTGGATGGAGGAGTTCGAGAGGGGAAGAGGAGCCGAGATGCGACGGAGTATTTGAGTCAGTCGATGAGCCCAGAGAGGGCCAGCTGGGATACGAAGAGGATTGCCAAAAAGTCTGGCGTGTGCGGCTGAATGATAGAGTGGTATTGGTGCTGACACAGGGGTCAGGCCTGAGTGGGGGGCTGAGTCGGCGCTTGAGCGCGGCGCTCAAGTACTACTAAGACCTGTCCAGTAGTCACCCGTCAACGGGGCTCTGACAATCACTGGTGAGAAGCACATGCACGTTCCAAATGGTCAGCAATCTTGACGGTCAGAGAACCTCGCGCTCAAGGCGTTTTGTCAAACGGCCCCTCGCAAACACGGCGCGCTGATAGAGGGGTTGCCAAGGCCGCCAGGAACCACATTCCGACTTGTGGAGGTGTGAATCCCTGCTGTAGGGCTGATCCTGTTCGCCCTGAATTTCTGTTCTCGAGTCGACCTTGCTTCACGGCCACGGCACCTGTTGAACGCTCCTCGCGAGAATTAAGAAGAAGGGCGTCCATATCTGTCACTGTGTCTCCATCAATACTGCGCGGACACAGACGCAGACGCAGGGTTTTCCCAGGCCGCCACTTGGCCGTTTGAAATCTTTGAGGTTGCCCGAGCATGGCATCTAGTCAGAGCTAAGTACATTTCCTAAATCGATGCTCTCAGGTTCGCATTTACGAGAAGAAATGGAAGAGCTTCTCGCCAAGCATCGAAAGGAGCAGAGAGATCTGCAAGCCAGGATCAGCCAGAAGAAGAAAAATGCGACCAAGAAGACGCGGAAAGGCATTAACGACGAATGTGAAGTGCTCGAAAGAGACCTGTTGGAGCGCCAGAGGACAGAAATTGAAGCACTGGAGCCGACGACCACCGATCTGTCAACCATAGAGAATGGTGTGCAAGACCTGGGCGTCGATGGGGATGGACCACCGCAGGATGACCGTGCTTCAGGTCCAGGTCTCTCGCCCGCGGAGACCACAGCTTTGGAGCGTTCGACATCACCCCACGTCCCTGGTCCTCAGGCACCTGCTCACCAGGGACGGACAAAGAAACCAAATCGGCAGAAAGCAAGACTGGCCCGCCGAGCGGCGGAACAGGAGGCGCAAGCCACAGCGGCGGCAGCGGAAGCTGCTAATCTGCCAGATCTTCGCGAGCAGGAGATGACTGCTATGAGCTTGCAGCTTGATAGACTGGGGCTGACAGAGACACAAATAAGGCCTGATGGACACTGCTTGTTTTCAGCATGTGCCATAGGCATATCCCCACAACAAGTGACAGGATCGGGACCGCACTCGGAGCCATATCGAAATGTCAGATTTGCTGCCGCCGATTTCATCTCCAAGCATCCCGGCGATTTTGCGCCGTTTCTAGAAGAGCCGCTGGACTCTTATGTTCAGAAGATTCGGGACACGGCGGAATGGGGCGGACAGCCGGAGCTGCAGGCGATTGCCGGGGCATATCACGTCGAAATTAACGTTCTGCAAGCAGATGGAAAGGTCGAGAGGATTCGATCGGGGAAGGAAAACGACGATGCAGAAAAGAACGACGGTATCTGGCTCGCCTACTACAGACACAGTTTCGGCTTGGGCGAGCACTACAATGCCTTGAAAAAGATGGGATGAGATGAGAGTGTAGAGTGAGGAATGTGGCTCTCTGGTTGTGCAACACTCGGCTCTTTGGACAGAGAGATATTGTCCAGGCTCATGCAAGGAGTGAGTCGTGCCGGCGGGCTCACCGATGTCTCCAGACGGCGATATAGTCCTTCACATTTCCAGCCTCGTCCTTTCCGACCTTGTGTGCATCGGCCGGGTGCCAATGGCCCACACGCTCGAGACCGCCAGGACTTGCACCCGCCAGGGGATTCAACTTCACGTTTCCTTCATTATCGTAGGCGACCGCTTCGCCTGGATGACTCAAGTGCTCCATGTAAGCCTTTGGCGGCGACGACCACGGGGGGCCACCGGTGCCAGCAGGTTTGTCGGTGGGAAATTCCAGGCAGATGAGATTGGCATCTGGCGAGGGCCCGAGTAGTTCCGACATCCTCTTGGCCCATGCCGGTCGCATGGAGGGATTCATGGCGCAGAAGAACTGTGGGATCGATCAATACGGGCCTGTGTCCAGTGGAACGCTTACGAGCTGACCGTGTAATCATAGATCAAATCAAACTTGCCGTCCTTCTCCAGCCCGGCCTCTGGAAGCCAGTCGTCTGTGTAAAAGTCTCCTCTCACAAAGCGTCTCGTGCCCTTGCCGATGTTCTCGTCCCTGACCGGGTAATCGCTGGCGTGCTCCCGTGCATACTCTTCGCAGGCTTCCCGCGCTGTCTGGCTGTATTCCAACCCGACGGCATCGTAGCCAAAGCTCTCCAGGAGGAGCACATCGACGCCTCGGCCACATCCAGGAACCAATGCCTTTTTCCGCCGCTCCGTGCCGTCACTCTCGACCAGCGCCGTTCCAATAATGTCCTTGTGATGGAGGAGAGTGTCAGTTAAAGCAGGGGATGGTGCCATGCGGTCCCATGGCAAGAAGTCTCCTTGATCCCAGAGTTGGGCCCAACCGTCGGCGTATTTTTCACCCTGGTAGCCGGTGAAGTGGCGCTGTAACTCTTGACGAGTCTCCTCAACTGGGAGGTCTCGGCGCAAGGGTTTTGATGTCGACGACATGTTTACGGCCGGCGATGCAGTGGAGAGATGATCACCAGCCAGCACTCTGAAGGAATCCGCGATTGCCTCAATCCGGACTTCTGACCAGATGGTCTGGCAGTGTGAGCGTACCTGTCTTATGCTTTCTGGCAGACCCTAGACTAATCAGAATGACAGGGAAGGTTGTCCTTTGACACGGTTTGCTTCATTCGGGCAATTTTCTGAGGAGTGGACGTCGGCTCGGCTTTGACTTTACAAATGGCACAGGCCGTTCTATCCCCGCAATGCTTGACACACACGTCTTGGCGGTCGGGTTCTACAGGTCTTTGGACGAAGCTCAGGCGGTATGTAGACTAGTCTCATCACTTGAACGTTTACAAACAGGATGGTATCCCAGCCACTGGCAGCCTTCTCAGCATGCGTTCATATCCGAGTTCAGTTTTTGGAAAATTTGCCTCGGGCCGACCGACCACCCAAATAGTAATTAAATTCCCAAAAATTTGGTTGTACGAAGTGCTGGGTGGGTACCACAGACTGACCGTTATTGGTGAGATTATCTGACTAATCCTGCAAGTGGTAAGGTAGGGGTGTTTTGGTCGGCCAACTGCCGCCCTGTTACTTCCCTACAGCCATCGACATTGCGATCCTAGTCAGCCACCAGCGATCGAAGATGGTCTGAGACCGTGGCCACGATACGGCTGAGACCCCGATTATAATGCGATTGAGACTCACGCTGCGTGCGAAAAATAGAGCAGGAGCCGAACCGTGGCACGAGAGAATACAACAGCTGGCGATTGCGTCACTAGGCATATTACAGGGCAATTCCGAACTCGGAGTCTGGCATGGCTTTGCGCTTTGAGACCATCTCCAACATCGCTCTGCCGGCGGACTGACGGCAAACCCGGCAGCAAGACTCTCCAACACTGGCAATTCTCGCGATTTGCAACCCCACCTTCTTGTTGTCATTATTGGTCATGTCCAAACGCGGTCGTTTGCTGCTGCCTCTAGTGGAGCAAGGTGGTACACCGCACTGCGCTCGGCATCAACTATTATATCGGTCACATGGATTGCCGACGGGTCAAAAGCAGCAAAAAGGCGGGTGCCGACCTTTTCTGGAATCTCTCCCATTTCCCAGCACATTCCGACGGTGCAGTCACTAGGTGATGGTCCAGCATTTTGACCGCCAAGATGAAGGCATGACTGTGACGACCGCACGATTCTCCTCCTCGTCCTCTTCTCCAATTGCACATCAGCGCGCTTGTCCGTCTGAACGTCGATGGCGATCCTCGCTGACGAGAAGAGCCCTGCGACCCCGGAAACTCTGTGCAGTCCCTCGGTGACGGATCTCTCTGCAGAAGGGAAAGGGAAGGAGCACGTTGACGAGTCCGAGTCGATACATTCCGCCGGGTCAGGTTCACAGTCCGACCAGCAGCATGAACTTGAGGCGGGTCAGATCGCTCTACAAAGGACGATTACTCCCAAAAAGCCCGTGGTCGAGGTCCCACGGTCTGAAAGGCGAGGCCTGTTTGCCCGTTTCTCCCTTGTGGCCGAGGTGACGGACCCGACGGACTACAAGAACAATGTCAAATGGTTTATCACATTCATTGTGGCCATTGCGGCCGGCGCCGCTCCAACGGGGAGTGCCATCATCTTTCGTACGTCCAGCCCTCCAATCTGCTCCCACTGGTGACCCTATCTGATGAGGTTCTCAGCCACATTGGACCAAGTCTCTAGAGACCTCCACACTACCGCCACGACGGCCAATCTCTCGGTCGCGTTGTACATGCTCAGCATGGCCATCTTTCCGCTGTGGTGGTCCGCATTTTCGGAAACATCGGGCCGGCGTACGATTTACCTCACCTCCTTTGCTCTTTACATCCTCTTCTCGGTCCTCAGTGCCGAGGCCAAAACCATCGCCATGCTCATTGTGATGAGAATGCTCGCCGGTGGTGCGGCGGCTTCGGTGCAAGCCGTTGGCGCGGGCACGATCGCTGACATATGGGAGTCCAGGGAACGGGGACGAGCCATGGGAATTTTCTACCTCGGTCCTCTCTGTGGGCCACTTCTGGCACCGGTATTGGGCGGTGTCCTGGGCCAGACTTGGGACTGGCGTGCAACCCAATGGGCTTTGGCCATCTATGGCGGTAAGTGGGGTGTCCCGACGTGATGGCCTGGTTATTGTCCGAGCCTTCCCCGGCATACTGACTCGGGATCATAGCACTGACTTGGATGCTCATGTTTTTGGCTTTGCCTGAAACGTTAAAGAGGAGGAAAGTTCACAACGCCGAACTCGCAATCGCAGCCGGAACCGCGTCGTCGGCTCAGGACATGATCTGGCGGCCACTGAGTAGAACATCATCCACCAGAGAAGTGGTGCATCAAAAGTCGAAAACGTACGCCAGGATAGCCAAGAGGATGCTGTTGGATCCCCTGGGCATCATCTTGTACCTCAAATATCCACCGGTCCTGCTGACCGTGTACTACTCGGCGGTCAGTTTTGGTTCGCTTTACGTTCTCAACGTGAGCATCCAGTACATGTTCGAGAGAGCGCCATACGAGTTTTCCACCATCATCGTGGGCCTGCTCTACCTGCCCAATTCGTTGGGCTACATCCTAGCCAGCGTGTTGGGTGGCCGTTGGATGGATACCATCATGAAACGGGAGGCTGTCAAAGCGAACAGAGTGAACGAGGAGGGCAAACTCATCTTTCGACCCGAGGATCGCATGCGGGAGAATGCGTGGCTGGGTGCGATGCTCTACCCTGCGGCCCTGATCTGCTATGGGTGGACGACGGACAAGGGTGTGTATTGGATAGTCCCTGTGAGTGGCTCCCCCTCCTGGTGGCGTCTCAATCCCATAACTGACACGTGGTTACAGATGATCGCTAATTTCTTCTACGGCGTCGGCTCCATGCTAATATTTGCCATGGCCACGACTATGCTCACGGAGTTTATGCCACGAAAATCATCGTCAGGCGTGGCCCTGAACAACTTCTGCCGAAATATCCTCTCTTGCATTGGTGGCGTTGTCGGAGCTCCGCTGATCGCAGCCATAGGAAATGGTTGGCTTTTCACCATTTTGGGCGTGTGGACTTTTCTGAGCGCGTCTGTCATCTGGGCCATGAGGCGGTTTGGGCCGCAATGGCGCGACAAGTACGACAAGGCCTTGAGCTGACGCATGCTCACTTCCTCCACCGAGATCAATAGACAAATTGTTCCCCCGGACGCTTTGCTAGATGTCATCTGCTCAATATCCGTGGAAGAAAAGACCCATGCATCCTCCATCCCTTTGCCACGTGACCGAGCTTTGTTTTGGCTCGTCTCAGGAGGGCGCCGAATGAATATATGTTGTCGGAGAATGGATCGGAGAGCGCCGCGGTCAATGCTATTGTACGCCTTCTGGCAGCGAGGAAGTGAAGCGGCCTTTCAAAGGAGGCCACGGCAGTCTGCAGCCAGTGGCGGTCCGCTCCTGGCCAAGCCCAACTACGGCGACCTTGTAACTCCACCACAAGATTCGGCTCGACCCGGGCCAGTATCCTCGCTCTAGATCACCCACACGACGCTGTGCATCGATGAACTCCTCCACGTTGTCCAACGAACTGCTGAGGACGTCGACGTTGCTTCCGGCAAATTAAACCACCAGCTGTTGGCCAGAAACCCCACGGAGGGCGTCACAAGGACAGCACCAGAGATGGCCTTCTGCGTCACCTTCCGGACTCTGCGTTGGGTATCAACCAGGTACCGCACTGTCAGCGCACCTGGTATGCAGGTGGCACCACTCATGCAACGCCAGCACGCGTTGACCCGGTCCAAGGTGTTGCTTCCGCACGGCCGCTTCGAGCGGAACTGCTGCATTTCGGCTAATGGCGATCCAGGTTTGATTCTGTTGAGCACGAATGCTTTCATCGTTGACGTGGTCCAATTAATTTTCAATTGGACGATGGAAAGCGCGGCGTGCCCATGGCATGCTCCCTCAATCTTTTCTCTGTGACGGTGCTCATTCACCCAACCCCTCCTTCGACCAGAATAAGCGAGATGATGAGAAGCACAGCACTTCCCTCTTCTGATCTCCGAATGCGCTTTACCGTTGTCTTTCCTACACGCTCCGCTGTTCTCCAGTCATTTGCCCGGCACGATCACCTTGGTTATCCCCGACCTTCCCGACTTGCTCGTGATCTGTGCCTGAACGTGTGACCAGACCCAATATTGCAGGGCTGAACCGCTGAGGGGATCTGCCTGATTACCACGACCAAGATCTGCCTCAGGTGGCGATGGGCGGGAATAAAAAGCCCAAGAACAAGAAAAAGAACAGAAACGTTGCCCATCTGAACCCCAAACCTCCGCTACAAGATGGCAAGGCCGAGCAGGGCGCCTCCAACGGTGTCTTTCCGGTATGCACAGCTCCCTGTGTTCAAATATCGGACGTTTGATATAGAAACTCTGACCTACACTGATCATCCTATCATTCCCCCGGAGCGAATAAATTTCAGCGACCACGACACTGACGACGTGTTCAAGAATGACGATTCCGAAGAACTTCAGGCGGAGAATGTCGACCTTCCCAAGTCAGAACAGCAAGCCTCGGAGTCTCCAGAAGAGGGGTCGCATTCTACCGAACCAGACAGTGGTAGGCTTTTCTGCATCCTCGTGGTCAGTGTGCTAACGGCTCTCGCAAAGTGACGGCAGGAGGAGACGACAAGCAGCCTCCCATTGGGCCTGGAGAGGAATCTGCGGTTGAGGCAGGGAACTCAGCCGCCGAAGCCACAGGCGAAGACAAAGACGTGGATCAAGGTAAGTTCCGCCGCATCAATTGTTCAGCACATTCATAACTGTTGGGAACACAAGCAGAAGAGAGCCCTTCGCAAGCAAATGTCCACAGCGAGTCCTCCCAAGAAGAGGCCGTTCCCGGAGCTGATGCTTCAACCGGCGAAGATGTGCTAGACGGTGGGAAAGTCGAACCTTCGACTCCTACCGGAACTCCTTCCCATGAATCCGGGGCTGATGACCATGTCGATCACACGGCCATATCAGATGGCGGGGCTGACAGCAAACATGATGAAGAAGCAGAGGAAGCGTCAGACCCCAAATCCTCAGACCTAACACCCGATGCCGTGACAACTTCACCTGAGACGGTAGTTGAGGTTGTCGAAAAGCTTCAAGAAGCAAATGCGTCGCCAGAACAAATCACCAAGGTCCTGGAGAAAGCCTTGTCTGAGGCTGATGCTTCCGATCCTGCAACCCCAGAGGAAGATGCCGGCGGGTCTACTAAGCCGCCGGAACCCGGAAAGAGCGACGAGCAGGATGAAACGATTGGCGAGTCTCTCTCTGAGAAGGCTGATACCGATGAAGGCAACGAATCGGCTGATGTTGCTCACCGAGCCGAAAGTCTGGATACTACCGTCGCAGAAACAGCAGATGAAAGTGGACAAGAGGCTAGCGGCGAAAACACTGCGGCAACGGAGAAAGACGAGGATGGTTCCGCAAACAAAACAGCGGGCCAAGAGGCAGATGGTCAATCAACAGAGTCGAGCAACGAAGGTCAAGAAGAGACTGCTGTTTCCGGAGGGAACGCTGTAGATGGCCCTCTCTCCGATGTCACTCCTGGTAATCCTTCAGATACTGCTGCCGCTACTTCACCTGACGACAATTCCCCAGAAGACGCTGCTGCCAATCCTGCAGAAGACGCCGCTGCTAGTCTTGGAGAGGGCGCTGCTGCCAGTCCTGGAGAGGACACTGCTGCCAGTCCCACGGGGGCCTCTACCAGTCCTGCAGAAAATACCGCTACTGATCCTGCAACTGATGGCACTCCTTCGGATGATGCTGCCGGCACTGCCGCCACTAAGGGTCCTCCTGAAGCTGATGCCTCATCATCAGATGATATTGCTGACAATACTACGACTGACCCTCCCAAAGATACTGCGGGCAATGCCACAAGTGACGGGTCTACCGAGGATTCTGCTGGCAATGCTACAACTGATGACACTCTCGAAGATGCTGGCGATGCCACAGCTCAGGACAATTCCTCAGAAGAGACTGCCGCTGAACGGCCCGAAGAGGGTGCGGGCGAGGGTGGTGTTGAACATCTTGACGCTGATGGCGAGACTCTGGCTAAAGTAACTTCCGAGCAGGAACAGCAAGCCGGGCAAGACACTGAGGTAGCCAGTGGCGATGGCCCAGAGAAGACTGCATCTGAGATCGTTGCTGCGGACGATGACAGCAAAGCCGATCCTGAGTCCAACAGAGAACTTGGAGCTGGTGCTCCCGGTGAACCATCCACAGAAGATGGCCAAGATTCCCCCAACGCCACTGGGGAAGAGCCCATTGCTCCTTCACCTGCCAGAGAAGAGCAGTCAGCCGATGTAGCACCTTCTCCCGACGAAAACCCGGCCGAGGGAGATGTGCAATTAGCGCAAGGTGAAGCCACCGCCGAGGAAGCAGTTTCTCCGAAGGATAGTGCTCCACCTCCTGGTGAGGCTGCGAGCGATGAGCCCACGAGAGAGAGCACAGCAGCAGAAGCTAAAGATAACCCAGACATGGAGACGGCTGCTCCTGCACCTCCTGAAAATGGAGAGGTTATCACTTCACCTGAAGGGGCCGGGCCGCCTAACGATTCGGAGGCAGGAGGTGGTGGGCAAGCAGCAGTTGGAGCTGAGGAAGATTCGGCTGAACATAGTCAAGCTCAACCTGGTACTGAGTCCCCCTTTAAGGAAGTCTCTCTTCAGGACGCTCCTCCTGAAGAGCCTTCTACCGAAGGAGGCCCTACTGAACAGGGCTCTCCTGAAGGCGGACTGGCTCAGGAAGCGCCTGAAGGCGCTCCTGCTGAAGGAGGACCGGCTCAGGATGTACCTGGAGACAGCCCTCCTGAACCGGAGCCGGCTCAGAAAGCGCCTGACGACACTCCTGCTGATGAGGAGCCGGCT
>Ga0255336_100065_pt1 | contig 256343 bp, 296 predicted proteins | sample MeOH1_35cm_T3_17_FD_189102 | JGI IMG/M metagenome (GOLD analysis project Ga0255336, IMG submission 189102) | Sandy soil microbial communities from University of British Columbia, Vancouver, Canada - MeOH1_35cm_T3_179 | ecosystem: Engineered > Artificial ecosystem > Sand microcosm > Unclassified... | reverse complement strand
GCGAACGAGTGAGGAGAGGCAGAGTGTTCCGCGCGCAGCGGAACGGCAACAGGAGCCTTCAAAGTCAAAGAGCCAGGGAACCCTAGAGATACAATGAAGCCACAGCACATGGGAAGCAGGCCGGAGCGAGAAAATGCGCCATCGAAAGAGACAAGACTTGACAAGCGACTCCACCGAGGGGCCGGTCCAGGCCAGGTTTGCTGTGCCCGTGCTCCGAGCACGCAGCGGGCGCGTGTGGCAGTCAGTGGATGTGGGAGCAGGAGAGGAGGAGGACGAGGAGGAGTGGTGAGTAGGGCAACGGTGGTTTGGCGGCAGCCAAGGACAAAGGACTGTGCTGCAGGGGACAGGGATCCACGACCGGGCCAGCGCCAAATGCAGGAACACGGTGTCATGGCCGGCCCGGCTTCAGCAACCAGCATGCTGCGCGCTCCCCAGACGGGCAATCCGTGGAGCCTTTGCGGGTCTCAGCTCGACTCGGCTGAGATGAGAGCGAGAGAAGAGCAGGGCCAGTGCTGGAACGGTATACGAGCGCAGCAATACACCCTCTATGACGGTCGGCCAGATACTGGAGGACTGTCGGCCAGAGCCTGAGGCCGTCCGCTGGGCCCTCGCATTGTGCACCGTCCCACCATCACCACTCATACCCGCCCACCAGACCCATCCGGCGCTCTGGCTGGCGATCTGCGCCCGAGCTCTGTCCAGCTACTCGTGCGTTCGGCCACAGGACGGGCGACACGGACAGAGAGGCCTCGCAGACCGGTCGAGCAGCATTTGTCTGTTGCTGCCGCTGCTGCCGCCGCCCCGAGATCAGCGACGTCTGTCATCACAGCGCCTGTGCCGGCCTGACGGGCTTTCGGTCCCTGTCGCCGTCACCTGCAGTCTTCCGCCGCCTCCTGCAGTCTCCGATCGCGTGGTTTTTTGACGCCCATTCACAGCAATTTGGTACCTGCAGCTGTGTCGCCCATCCCCCAAACCTGCCCTGCCTCACAAGAGAGCAGGCCCCCCTGCGCCGAGACGCGCGACAAGAAGCGTGTCTGGATTGGCAGAACTACCCGGAGGATCTAGCTCGCCCATGTGGTGGATACAGATCCGCCTTCTCCACTAAGTTGATCCCCCACGACCGGATCGCATCGCATGGCAGCAGCGGCCGGAGTAGCAGGAGCAGAAGACAGACAACAATACAGCTCGGCAGTGCAGCGCAGTGCACAGGCCCATGTTATCGTTCCGGACAGTACTGCGACCGATCCTACCCAACGTGCCTAGGTCTGTGTGTGTGGGAGAGAGGGGGTGCCGGGGATGCAATTTCCCCATCTTCAGGCCCGACTGGCTCTGTTTCTCACGGCGATGCTCGGCTGGACGGTGAAGACTGTGGTGCTCTGCCCTGCACGGCCTCTTTCTGCACGCCTCTTCTGCACGGCCTCCTCTGCACGGCCTCCTCGCTCTCAGCTCTGATGTTGAGAGTTGGGCCATCTGGGGGCGCCGATTGGGGCGGCCGGCTTCGCCCAATCAAAAGTCCCCATTCCGGCTTGGCGGCGACATCACTCCCCTGCTCCCCAGCTTTTCCTCTTGGGGAATCGCCACAGGGCACGTCCCCTTTGACCCCATTCTTGCTCTCTCCAATCCTGTTCGCTCATGGCAGATTCTCGCCTGGAGCCGTCTCATCCTTCGTCGCCGTCCCATCTGCGCACCATCGCTGGTCGAGAGTCAGTCTCTCCAGAGGCTCCTACCCGGCGAGATCCGCGCTCGGCCGTTGTTGAACCTCTGTCCTTGGCTCTGTCAGTGTGCCTGTGCGGACAGATCAGTCTGACTGCAGCTCGCTAAGAATCTCGCGCGGACGAAGGGAGCCGGTTCGTCACCATATCAACCGGCGAGTGACGTCGGGTTGGAAAAGGTGTGCTTGGGACGTGCATCCAGGTGGTCCTGGTCGACTGGGGCACCGACCGAGTAACGGGTCGGTCGCCTCGAGGTGACCTGAGCGTTCTTGCACGATTCCGAGACAATGATCTTCCTGACGGGGCTTTGTGCACCATGACTGGTCCTCATTGAAAGCAGCTGGCCGCAGCGAGGACACAGCAAGGGATCCATAGAGAGTATTTGGAGCGCCGACAAACTCTTTATACGGCCTGCATGGGAGGTGGGAAAGCTCCGCGAGAGAGGTTTGTCATGGTCCAATTCCCAGCATTCCAGCATCTGTCCTCAACGCCGCTGCTCGTCATTGGCCACCTAAGTATTGATAGCGAAGGTAGGGAGGATACGTCCAGACCCACCACCCTCTCTGTCTGTGGTGGGACTATCGTTGCAGCAACGGAGGAATGTCACGGAGGAATGTCACCGGCCGATGTCAGGGATTTGGCCTGGATGCCCCAAGAGTTCACCTCCAAGACCGACGCCACACCCAATGTCAGAGTTTGCCTCACGACGAGCGGAACCGACGCCGCCACACTGTCCATCACGACTCTCAGACTCTCCATCACGACTCAACCAACGCACGGTCAATCTCGATCTGCACCACGCCATCCTCAAACTGCTTCAGGGTCAGACTCCTCAGGTCTTGCACAATCCAATCTGCGCCCGCCTCCTGCACCTGATCGATCGGATGTGTCGTCGCCAGTCCGATGACGCGAAATCCAGCCGCCTTCCCGGCCCGGATACCCGATGGAGCGTCCTCGATCACGATCATCTGTGCGCCTTCGGCCAGTCCAAGACGTTGCCGACCCAGCAAGTAGCACGAAGGGTCCGGCTTACCATGCTCGACGTCTTCGGCCACCACCAAGGTCCGAGGATGGGCCAGCTGAAGCACGTCTAGCCATCCCGTGAGGAGCGCGCGAGTGCCCGAAGTGACGACAGCCCAGGGAGCATGGGCCGCCTCAAGGCTGGCCAGAAGCCTGCGCGCGCCAGCAATCTCGTTGGCGTCGCTCCCAAATTCTTTGGGTATCAACGCCTCTTCTTGGCTGATATCTGCCATCAGATTAGTCGCAAGATTCAGCCGCACTTAGGGTGATGGTGGTGGTGCTCTTCGTACATTCCCAGTTGGCCTTTGAGGGGTCGTATATCCGGAAAGTGTCGATGCTTCGTCGCCCGTGGGACGTGGCCAGGATGACTTCGGGATCAACCCCCATCTGCTGGCCGTGCTTGGTCCAATACTTGACGATCGCCGGGGTGCTGTCGATGATTGTCCCTACCATTGTGTGTCAGCCGGGATGTATCCCCACGCCCTGGCCAGAGGTACCATCAAAGTCGAAAAGCAAGCCGTTGGCCGAGACCACCTGGGGCGGTGCTGAAAATGTCGGTTCCCCGACGGAGCCCATTTTGTGATTGACCCGCGATTGCAGTACAATGAGAAATAATACCCGTCTAATCTACGTCTATGAGCGTTGAGAATCGTGGAAACTTGAGAATCCCGGAGGAATCCTCGAGGAACCTTCATCACTCTCGAAACCGTGGTGACCAAATGATCTTTTTATGTTCCTGCGCCTTTGGCGGCGAGGTTACCCGAAGAGGATGCCAGCCGCCTGCTCTCAGCCACATGGGTGTGGCCAAGTGGCTCACTGGTTCAAAAGGCTGACCAACAATCTCAGCCCTCGCGCTGCTAGAGTGAATTTCTTCTTGGCGGCCTTCACAAGAAACTTTTGTGCCAGGCCGTTGGTGATCCGCAAACAGAAAGACTGTCCACCCTTCCTGGCAGCATGGTCAAGCCATGTACGTCGATCCATGCCTCTGCCTTCTCCCCACCTAACATCCTGCAGTCTCCCGGTCGAAGCGCACGCCGGTGCGGCTGCGGCATAAAATCGAAAAAGCCAGTGCGGCCAAGCAGAGGAAGCTGAGAAAAGAGGCCAAAAAAGTGCGGACCACACCTGTCCGGACGCTGATCAAGGCTAATGGTGGTAGAATCCACAATGGAAGTCGCGGCTGAAAAAAGACCCGGGCATTCCCAATTTGTTCCCCTTCAAGGACAAGATATTAGAAGAGATTGAGGGAAAAAAGCGGAAAAAGGCAGAAGATGCCCAGCGGTTGCGGGAGACCGCGAAGATGAAGAAAGCGGGGACCACGACTCTTGCGACAGAACCGGCCAGCGAAGAAGCTGATTTCATGGACGAAGACGACGACCTCGAGGAAGAAATGGATGAGGATGACGAGGACGACCACAGTGCCCACCCTCTGGCTGCCTTGCTGGCTTCTGCACAAGCCCGAGCGGCCGAATATGATGGCGACCAAATCCGGGGCGACATCCCCGCTGAAGAGGACGGAGACGACGAGGAAGGGCCGGGTGGCCACGCACACTCGTCTGAGCCCATCGCGACCGATTATAGAAACCCAGATTCCTCCCGCCGAGCCTTTGATAAGATTTTTAAACAAGTCCTGGACGCGGCCGATGTGGTCTTGTACGTCTTGGATGCCCGAGATCCGGACGGCACCCGGTCACGGGAGGTGGAGAGACAAATCATGGCCGCCGAGGGAGGATCAAAGCGATTGATGCTGGTGTTGAACAAAATCGACCTCGTCCCGCCTTCTGTCCTGAAAGGCTGGCTCTCTCACCTGCGACGATATTTCCCCACGATACCACTCCGAGCTTCCAGCCCGGCCTCCACCGCTCAGACCTTTGATCACAAACAACTCACGGTCAAGAACACCTCGGAAGCACTTCTCCGATCCCTCAAATCCTACGCCGCCTCGAAACAGCTCAAGAGATCGATCTCGGTCGGCGTGATCGGATACCCGAATGTGGGCAAGTCGTCCGTCATCAACGCGCTCACATCTCGCCTGAACAAAGGTACCCCCAGTTCGGCATGCCCCGTCGGTGCCGAGGCGGGAGTGACCACCAGCCTACGAGAAGTCAAGATCGACAGCAAGCTCAAGATCTTCGATTCTCCCGGCATTGTCTTTCCGTCTTCGATCGACGGCCCCGACAAGGAGAACCAGCAGAAGACGAGAGCTGAGCAGGAGTCACGGCTCATTCTGCTCAACGCCCTGCCGCCCAAGCAGATCTCTGATCCCCTGCCAGCCATCAATCTTTTGTTGTCACGGCTGTCCTCTTCGCAGGCCCTGTATGACCAGCTGCTACAACACTACGGGATCGTGGCCCTGGGACCATTCGCCAACGGCGACACCACCACCGACTTTCTGGTCCAAGTCGCCAGGAAGCGCGGCCGCCTGGGTCGGGGAGGCGTGCCGAATCTCAACGCCGCGGCAATGACCGTCATTACCGACTGGAGGGATGGCAGGATCCAAGGCTGGGTCGATCCGCCGATCCTCAGAGTCACAGATGACACGGAGATGATCGACGGCCAGACGGGAGATCAATCGGCCGTCGGTGGCGCAGATCGGAAGAAGATCGTCAAGGAGTGGGCGGCCGAATTCAAGTTGGAGGGCCTCTGGGGTGACGACGGTGCCAGTTCTTCTACTGGGATTGGCCAGGATGCCATGCAGGTAGAGTCATGATTGAGATGGAGCATTACGACGGCGTCTGGCGCAAGCAGCGTGGAAGGGCATAAAAAGGTCTAGCGGAACCATGAACCATTCATTCCAATTGGGTATTTTTCTCTCCACAAGAGCCATGCTTGTCACAGTAATCTCACTGTACCATGGCTGGCAGAGAATAGTATTTCTAGATAATGAGAGGGTGACTGTACTTACTACCTTTTGGCACGTCCTGTGCTCCTGGCCGGGCCCAGGGGCGGGCGGATCAGCCCAGACCGCGATTCCGACCGCGTCGAAAAGTCCTCTATCAGTTGCATCCACCTTGCCACTGTTGAATGGTGCACTTGCTCCTTCTCCCTTCCTCCAGCTGTCCAAGCACTGTGATACCATAATTGACTACGTGTATTTTCGTCAGTCGTTCCTGTCATTGTCTGGAATCATATTACCCTGACCCTTAATCCTCGACCTCCTCATTCCGAGTTCAGAAGAGACGTCGTGTTAAATCGATCTTCACCCTCGATCACACTTTGCCGGTCTCACGCTACGATATCGCCCCTGGCCGACCTTACTGCTCACTGAGGACTCGGAACTCAAGCAACCACAAGTTCTCGAGAGTTTTGACCGATCATTTGTGTCATCTTTGTCTGAGTGAAGGACAACCAGGAGTTCATTCACCCAGTCCCTCACAGCGAACACGGATACGACGACGACGACTATTACCACCACTATTACCACCGCCATTATCACCACCACAACCACCACCACAACCACCACCACCACCACCACTCTCCCCTCCTCCATCCACCTCTCAATGCCGCGTAGAAGCGCCGCTGCGGCGGCTACCGCAACCGCGATGTCGGCGCCCAACCCCGTATCTCCTACCAATACGCAGGGTGACACTTCCATGATCTCCCACGCTACAGAGTCAAAGTCACCTGCACACCCGCGAACAGGGAGGCAATCAACAGGCACAACGAAACATGATGGAGGTGACGGTGTTGGTATCGATGTATGTCATTTCTATTCCCCTGTTTCCCTACACTAGCTTTCCCTCTCCTTTATTCTATGAACCAGGCGTTGGTTTGCCAATAAGCCCTCAGCTAATTTCGGGTGACGTCCAGGACCTTCTCCTTCCGCGTTCCATTACGTCCCGGCTGGCCCGTGGGGTGTTACCCGCCAACACGTCGATTCAGAAAGATGCGACGCTCGCGCTCGCAAAATCAGCCACCGTCTTCATCTCCTACCTCGCGTCAAACGCGAACGAGATGACGACAAAGAAAACCATCGGGACGCAGGACGTGTTGAATGCGATCAAGGAGATTGAAATGGGTGGCGTGATGGGACTAGGCAGTGTGGGCAAAGATGGAAGGCTCGGAGGCCGGTTAGAAAGGGAGATTGAAGTATTTGAGGACGTGGTGAGGGGCAAGAGGAAGGGATATAGGGAGAAGGTCAAAGCGAGAGAGAGTGGAGGCGTCAGTAACCTCGAGGTTGGAGATGCAGACGAGAACGCAGAAAGGGGGCAGCCGCGGAGTAAAAAGATGAGGAGGATGAGTGACGCGGACGAGGCGGATGAAGAGTTGTTGCTCGAAGAGCAATTGAACGGGACCATATCGACGGCAAGTCGAGGGAGGAGGCGAAAGAAGGAACTGGGCCAAACAATGACTGGGCTGAAGCCGCCGAGCCTGTCCGGGAATGAATCAGCGGGTGCAGACCAGGTGAACGGAGTGAGAGGAGGAAACGGAACGTTTGGTGGGGATGTGGCCGGGAAGGTGCACGAACAGGAGCTGAATCCCGAAGATGATGCGACCGAGTCCGATCCAGAAGTCGCTAATGAGGAGGAAGAAGAGGATGATGATGACGACGACGACGACGACGACGACGACGAGGAGGAGGAGGATGCTGCTGACGATGACCACGATGACCAGGAAGATGAGGACGACGACAATGGAGATGAGGAAGAAGTCGAGAATCAAGATCAGGGCGACAGATTGGAGGACGATATCGATGATCAACACGCAGTCGGTCGCAGCAGGTTGGGCCTCGCACCGAACGGGAGAGTCGAGATCGGAAGTGAGGACGAGAGTGATTGATATTGATGAAAAACGAGTCGGCCATTTACGACGGAAGGCTACCTTGTCCTGTCCTACTTTACGGTACAGCATTGGAAGAACAAAAGTATGATCGACGCCAGGACACAATAGAGATCGTTTGCAATCTGCCACATCCTCCTCCGGCAGCCAGAGCTTTTACACAAGGACAACTGCGTCAATCAATATACCAAAGCTCTACTGACGTTGGCTCTTATCCGCTGCCATGGTAACCTTCCTGTCCCATCCCTTGCAGCTGAAACCCGGAGCCCAGAGTCTACCCTCATATCTCGTCTGCAACTGTTTCATCGTTTACCTCGTTGGCGATGTGAATAATATCATGTCCCCCAGAAGCTTTTGCTGCTTCTAATCCAACCGCTCCACTTTTGCCCGTTTATCGTCAAGCTCAGAGCCCACCACCCAACTACCTGAAAATGCAGCGGCCAAGGCCAGCTCTCACAAAATGATGCACGACTCTTCTTGAGCCTGATACTGGGCCACCCTCCATTGTTCGATCCACAACTGATTCCTGAGACTCTGCAACTCGTCCAAATGCAGGTTATTCATCCGCGCGATCGCGAGTTCGTTCTCCATACGGTCGACCTCCCTCTGCGCCTGCAGCCGTTCCTCCAGGTGCTGTCGGCGCTCTTCTTCACGCTCGGCCTCACGTTGCTTCCACAGCTCCTCGTGCCGGGCTTCCATCTTCTGGCGGTCCTCTTCGCTCTGTTTGATGCGTGCTTCGAGCTGCTCGCGGTGCCGGTTCACCTCTTCTTGCCACTCCTCGTCGTGTTGCGCGAGCGCCTTGGTCATCTCATCCCGGAGCTGGGCCACCTCAGCCTCGTACTTCTCTCGGAGCTTCTCGAGATCTGCTTGAACTTCGGCGCCTGCTGCCGTCTGCGTGAGCGTCTTGCGCCCGTCGACCATTTCTTTTTGGATTTCCAGGACCATCTTGCTCCGTCGACCGACGAGGTATTTGATGATGTTCTCGCCCGAACTCTTTCCTTGGTCCTGACGAAACATTTTGCTGCCACGGGCGATGAGTCCCCCCCAAAATTCTTCCCGCGTCTGTAACTGATGCTCACGCACTGCGGCAGTAGCCTCATCGACCTGGCCCCAGAAGGTCGTGCATAACACGACACTGCCAAGGTTATCTGCACCACACAGTTTCTTAAACATTCGCAAGTTCTTCATGGCGGAACCGCCCAGGCGGACGTCCAGGATTCTGTGGAGGTATATGATGCCGGTGAGCTTGATGTTGTTGGTATACGCTTTGGTCAACCAGCTCGCGACTTCTCGCAGGATGTCGGTATCACTGCGGGTGCTGTCGTCAAACCCGGGCGTGTCGATGAGATAAAACTCGGGGATTCCTGACGTCGCGCATTTAAAAATATCCACGTTCGCCGTACCTGTGGCACACCCGGTCAGGACAAACAGGACAGCGCGCCCCGTTCAAGATCTTTGCCTTACATGATTCGAGAGTCCTGCCAATGATCACCTCCTGTGTGGTAAAGTGCTGGATAAAGGTACTTTTGCCCACACCGGTCATTCCCATCACGGCGATGAGGATATCCTCCGGTCTGTCGTGACCATATCAGCCTATCCTTTTCCATGTCTGGTCACGGTAATGAATCTTACTTGATTTCGAGTACAGGCATGTTGAGAGAGAACAACAAGTCTGTTTTTGGGTGGGCTGTTGAGCTAGCTTTTGATGGTGATGTTGGAACAAATCGTGGTTGAAGAGTTGCGCAATTTGCTTGGTGTAAACCAGTTTTACGGCCTCAGGCTTCGTGCTGATGCATATCGGGCTGCTGGACTCTGATCTCCCCCTCTTGTATGAAGAATAAGGCTAGCAAAGCCTGACCAGATTACAATTCTGCTTCGCTTATCTGCACCTTGGAACTTTACATTAGGCACCGAGTCGTATCTGGAATGGTGTGAACATGACATGTTCAAGCACTAGACTGGTTCGATGGAAACAGGTATTAGTATATTCGTGTTCGGTGTTTAGCTTGGGCAGCTCCAGCTGAGATGCAGCCACAGTACCCACATAGTAGTGTTTAGGCGGCCACATCAATTAAAGCGGCATGGGGCTAGAATAACAGTCACACTCACAATGCCTTGGGAAACTTTTCGCGGCATGTACAGCAGGGCAACCAATAGATAGGGAGGAAGGTCTCTTTGCTGCAGCCTCAGCCTTGCGGCTGTTAGGCATCCTTGCATCTTTGACCTTTCTTCCTTCTTTCCCCCTTGCATCTCGAATGATTAAGCACAGCTTCACTCCATCTCCTTTCAGGTCAGGGAATCGATAGAGTACGTTGGTGGCCGTGGGAACACTTTACCCCCTTTTCATCCTCACTGCCTTTGTCACACTTGCTTTTTCGTCGACGCTTACGATCCCACAGAGAGATGGACGTTGGGGACGATGAGAAAACTGTGGTCGTGGCGATCATGGGGTTGACTGGGACCGGGAAAAGCTCCTTCATCAAACGTGTCACTGGGAATGAGGGTATCGTTGTCGGACATGACTTGACCTCTGGCAAGCACTCCCTTTGCAACAAACTTTTGAGAGCTTTTCCTGGGATGACGACGGTGCCACCAGATGCCAGACCACTAACGGTTTACTAGAGACTCAAGCGGTTCAGTCGTACCGTTTCACCCACCAAGGGGTAAACTTTGTCCTCATCGACACTCCTGGTTTTGATGACAGCCGGGGCTTGGATCGTCAGATCGTCATGGACATTCTCTCGTGGCTGGAATCTTCTTATCAGCAAGGCACAAAGCTCAATGGGGTGCTGTATTTTCATCGCATCATCGACCCTCGCATGTCGGGGACCGCGCTGTCGAATCTGAGGCTGTTTCGGAGCCTGTGTGGGTCCGACAACCTCGCCAACGTTATTCTGGGCACCACGTTCTGGGACACGGTGGACGACGCGGTGGGGCAACGGCGTGAGAACGAGTTTCGCACGAATCCCCAGTACTGGAAGATGCTCGTGGAGAAGGGGTCAAGACTGGTGCGGGTACAGCAAGATCGAGCCTCGAATCTACAAATCTTGACCGATATTGCCCGGAACAACGGCAAATTTGTGACACAGGCGCAGAAGGAGATGCTGGCCGGAAAGGCCATGTCGGAGACGACGGCTGCGCAGTCGATGAACGCCGAAATCGAGGCATTGCGCCAGGAAAACGAAGCTCGGCTGGTGGCCGAGAGACGTCGGCTCGAAGAAGTCCAAAGGCAAGCGGAGCTCAAGCGCAAACAATGGAGAAAAGAGCAAGAGCACCGTGAGCAAGAAAGGAGACTGGCGCAGCAGAAGGCGGCCGAGGAGCAGGCGCGGCGTCATCGTCAACGACAGGAACAAGCCGAGAAGGAGCGGCAGGCCGAGCTGAAACGATTGCAAGAAGAAAAGGAAGCTATGCTCCGTCGAGCGGAAGAGATCAAGAGGCAAAAAGCGCGTGAAGAAGAGCAGCGGCAGCAGAGGCGTCAGAGACGAGCATTCTATCAGACCTATCGGTGTCAAGAAACTTACTCCCTGAGTGGTCAGGTTATGTGTGACAAGTGCTCCCGCATCATCCGTGCTGGTGGAAGCTACTATTATCGTACGTATTGATTTCCCATCCCCACTACCATCCTGGCCCCCTTTATGAAGGAGAAGAGGAGATGACCGCTACTGACTTGGAGTCCTCATTCAGATTGTTGCTTCTGCCGTGCCGATGCGTATGATCAGTGTCAATTTTGCGGTCCCTACTGTCCGGCGCTGGATCACCCTGTGATGAAGCTGCGCAGGTTACCAGACGATGATTGCGTAGTGATGTAGCAGATCCCTGTACTAAACGGGGTGGATTCTACTTGGAATGTAGAAGGAAATGGACTGGACAATGATGGATTGATCCGGTGCAAAATGACCAGGAGAAAGTGCCTGCCAGAGACACGGCTTGTAGTCACATCAAAACCGTTCCATGCAAAGACGATATTTCATTAACATTTCATCATAAGCCTGTCATGACGACAATCCGCGGCAGCACGGGCCAGGAGCAGTGTCTTCAGAAGGAGGGCAGGAGGGCAAACCTGTGCGTATCCTCATCGCCCTGGAGGAGGCAAGCGTAGAGTCTTGTATGCTAGACGCCAGATGGTCAACTCAACACAAGGAAGACTTTCCCTACCCGATTGTTCGCTGCTTGCCTCAGCTAACCGTCGGACAAAGCCTAATGAAGGCCTTACTGACTCTCCCATCCTTCTAAAATAACCAATCCCATTTATCAGAGACCCAATACCACTTCGGTTTGGGTCTCGATTTCTGTAAGAAGAGTCTCTTTTGTTTTTCTTTCTCGCTTTCAAACCCTCTGGTGAGGGCTTGAATTTGCTCCTCCATATGTCGCCGTTGTTGTGCTGTCTGAATGCGGGAGTCGTTGCGCATTCTTGCTATCTGGGCCTGATGTTCTCGTTCCCGACGCTCCATTCTGTCTTGCATCTCGGCCATGCTGAGCTCAAGGAACTTGATATCTGACTTGAGACCTTGATCGACTTGGTCATCAGGATTCGTGCCCACTTGCCCTTGTCGTGAGAGCTCGTGTGACTTTTGAGCATTGAGGTCATTGAAACTGACCTTCAATCCTTGATCAGCACTTGCTAGACTCGCTTTCAACGCCTCGTATTCCCGTTCCTGTATCTCCATTGCCGCCGCCGCCATGTGATCCTGGTCACGGAGTGCTTCTTCCTTGCTCTCGTGGAGCTCTTGGATTTCGGCCTCGTACTTTTGCCGTAATTCATCGTGTTCGCGGGTGAGAAGTTGGCCGGCGGCAGTTTGGTCCAGTTCAATGCGGTGCTCAATCATTTCAACTTGAATCAAAAGGGGTGCTTTGTAACCGCCCTCAGACAACGTGGAAACGATCTCAAGAGCAGAGTTGGCATCGCCGGTATGTCGCATCACCCTGCATCCATCACGGATCATGCCCGCCCAGAACTTGTCGCTGGCCATGAGCTCCGTCTCACGCTGAACGGCTTGCTCGAACCCACCATCCCCACGCCGCACCTCGTTCCAACGTGTCGTGACGAGACGGACATTTGGCAAGGCCGCTCGCCCACAAAGCTGTTGAAGGACTTTCAGGTTTTTCAGTGCAGACCCTGGCATCCGCGGATCGGTAATCCGATGCAGGTAGATGATGCCAGAGAGGAGAATGCCTTGCTCATACATTTTGGCGAGATAAAATGCCACCTCACGGAGAATATCAGTGTCCGATCGCGATGTGTCGTCAAAACCGGGAGTATCGATGAGCCAACCTCTTCGACGGTCCCGAAGCTGGAAACCATGCATCCTGACATGTTTCGTGGCTGACGACCGTGGTCAGTAATGGGACCAAACCACCCGTGCGCGAGCGAGCCATACTTGATATGAGGTCGTGCCCAATTTCGACCGGTTCATCTGTAAGACGTGAAATGAAAGTGCTCTTCCCAGCTCCTGTCACCCCCATAACGGCGATGAACACATCACCGCGGCTCGGTCTCCCAGGCGGATCCTCCGCCAGAATTTTCTCAGCCTGGGCCGTCGAGTTACTGGAACTTTGATAATCATCACTCTCATCCTCGAGTACTTCGACCCCGCGATGAGTCCACCTCCTTTCGCGCTCAACTGAGTTCCAGGCGGCAGTCTGTTTCCCTTGCGACATTGGGGAGTGGGCCGTGTCAATGTGCTGAGGAAAGAATGAAGACCATATTTTGCTGCGGCTGCTTTTTTCCCTTTAGTGGCTGTGGCCTTGTCCCAAGGATCTGCCACGTCGCCGCTTTAAAAGCTCGCTTCTAAAGTTTCAGCCCAACCACCACAGACGTCCGATGGATGGTGCCTAAAGTCAGCTTCGCCAGCCTCATCCCTTTTGACATTTGACTGGCAGTTCCGCGGCCGCGGGGCGACAGAACTAATGCAAGTGCCATGCAACGAGAAATGGCCCGGGTCGATATGCGTGGGCGATATGATTGAACAAGTCACGTCTGAGGTCACTGCCTCATTCTTCAGCCGCAAACTCTCTGCAGCCCGTGTGTAATGGAGGCGACAAGGCCGGTCACGCACGATTTGCACCCCGGGTCTGCGCAAAGCTAGATCGTGGAGAGCATGGCATATTTACGAGCAAGACACGTCTCGCTCAGAACGAAATGACTGTTCAAAAAGATCGTGTTGGACGGTGACGCCGCAATGTCTGGAACGGATGATGAATTTACCGAGGTCGTCAAGTGAGTCGATGTGATCTCTCAGCCTCATTGCTCTCTCACCCACACCTCTGTGTGGGGGGTGTAGTGTGTGATTATCGGGATCTGACCTCCTCTACACAGGAAGGATGATATCTTCATCGCCGTGATGGGCCTGACGGGCTCTGGCAAGAGCACCTTCGTTTCCACATGCACCAAGCAGAGTGTGATCATTGGCCATGGACTTCACTCGTGTATGTGCTTGTGATGTCGTGGCCCTTTACTCGGCCATTGCTGATGGCGCAGGCACGTCTTCCATTTCCATGTACTCCTTTAACTATCTTTCCCACCGCGTTCATCTTATCGACACCCCAGGGTTCGACGATTCTTATCGATCCGAATCAGAAATTCTCCAAGAAGTGGCCTACTGGCTGACGAAAGCTTATCAAAACGGATTCTTGCTCAATGGGATCGTCTATCTGTATTCCATTGCCCAACCTCGTTGGACGGCGTCAGCCGAAAAGAGCTTGGCCGTCTTGAAAGCTCTCTGTGGGCCGGAGAGCTACGAAGCGGTGGTGCTGGCAACCACTTTCTGGGACTTGGTCGATCGGGACGAGGCTCATGACCGCGCGAGACAACTCGTCCAGAATCACGCCAGATGGGGAGAGATGACGGCAGCCGGAAGCATGGTGCGTGCACATGCAGCTGGGTATCCATCTGCGATGGAAATTATCAAGCACATCGTGACGAGAGACAAAAAATACACGCTGCTCATTCAGCGGGAAATGGATCACACCAATAAAGAACTGCTCGACACCACGGCCGGTAGGGAAGTCCACCGCTTGTGGATCCGCGACATTGAAAATTTCAAACGAAAGTTGAACGATACTCGTGCTGACGTGACGTCCAAGAGCCGAGAATCGAAGCAGCGGCTGAAGGAAGAGATTGCGTCTCTGGAAAAGGCGATTGCAACTCGTCAAGACGACATCTCGGATCTGTCTCAAACTACACATGAGTTGCACCAGGAATGGGAAGCTCGGATCAAGGCAGATGTCACTCGCCTCGAGAGAGAATTGGCCAAATGCCAGGAAGAACTGACTCTGGTCCGGCGCGGAAGAGTCGATTCCGTTCCGAGTGGTGCTCTGAATGGGCGTGTCCATGACGAAGACCTGGAGCGAAGACTGGACCAAAGAAAGAACGAATTGAACCAAGAGAAGATGACCAAGCTGACGTCGTATGGGATGGTCGCAGGAGTTGCCTCGGCCCTATTTGGAGGTGTTTCTGTTGCTATTACTGCCGCCCCAATCCTCCTGTCTTGCTGTATAGCCTAGCTTGGAATCCAAGTACTGTGACGATTTGGTTGTCTGACGGTACATAAGGGCCAAGCGGTAAGAGTTCTGTATAGCCCAGTCACTACATAGCCTCAGCTGCCGCTGCAGGGCAGTCGTCATGGAATACATCTGCTGACCGTCCCACCCCCTGCCTATATCTTTCATACAAGGCCGTTGGTACACACTCAATGCTAGCAGGGTATGTCCCACTCCTCCCTGGGTATCGTGGTCCGTCCTTTCTCGATTACCTTCAGCGGCGCCTGAACGCTGAATCGAGCATGGCAATCCTTCGTCTTTGCCTTTGGCACCACGTCAGAACCCTGCTCCTCAAGACAGTCGTCCCATAGCCACGTCTCCTCGCCCCGACTGTCTGTGATGTGTTTCGACGGCACTTCGTTGCGCAAGACCGAGCGCATAAAATATTGCATTTCCAGGAGGCACGCGTAGGCGTCCGTGGATACGGTAACGTGGGCGGCCGAGAGTGTCAGCCGCGGTTTGAGGAGACGGAGGGATCTGCTCAAGTGGGCGTCTTGTTGTGGTGGTGGACTGGTATCCGAGGACGACGAATGTGGAACCCAAAGCCATTCTTCGGCCATGTCATCTTTCTCCCACTGATTGACATACCACCCTTCAACATCATCATGCTCAACGACACAATATCCTTCTTCTTCCTTCTCCTGGGCGTCAACTTCAGCCTCTTCGACCTCGGCATTCTTCTCCTTTACAAACTCTATTACCTTTTTCAGGCTCTGCCACCAGTCGAACAGATCACTGGCGGCGTCAAAGATGGTCGGCATGGGCGGTTCCTTTCCCCACCGGGCGTGTCGCGTATCCGTACTCTCCCTTTCGTACAGACTGTCTCCAACGCTGATCATCCTTGTCTGGGCGTCATACCAGGTCAAGCTGTCCGGTGTGTGGCCGGGCGTCTGGAGGATTGTAATGCCAGTATCAATCATGGGCCCGGAGAAGTGTTCGTAGACGATCTTTTCGAAATCTTCAGCCCAGATTTTGACCTGATAATGAGGCGCCTCGACGTTGATGGTGTCGCAGAGGGAGTGACGGCTCAAGTTGGAGTATGGCGTGACGAACGCTTTCCCCTGTGCTGAAGTGAGAACGGTGGTACAAGGAGGACGCTTTGTCTTTCCACCCAATGAGCCAGTTTCACATTCCGTCGTCGACGTCTTGCTCTGCACTTTGCAGGTCGGGGGCAGGTGTCCAATCCCCAGGATGTGGTCATAGTGACAGTGAGTCGTCATGACGAGGTACGGGATGGCCCCGCCAGGATTGATGGTGTACTCCAAGAACGATCGAAGCGTCCAGACGACCGGCTCTGCAGGCCTCTTTCGATTTGGAACCACAGTGCCACATCCTGTGTCACTGAGCACAATCACCAGGGCAAAACCGCCTTCAAAGACCTTGACGCAGATCTTTGCAAAAATGTTGGGGAACTCGCCCTGAATAGGGATATTTTAGGTTAGTCATCTCACCTACGATTCCAATCGTTTCTGGCAGCATGAGAATGACGGTCGACGACTTACGTAGACGTCCTTTTCTCTGATCAGATATGTTGATCGACTTAGCTGGCGGATTGAGAAGGGACATGACTCGGGGAGTCGCGGCCAAGCTGGAGGTCGGAGTTGTCCGAAGAGTGCCATGGCGTTCACACTCTGTTCATTCGAGATCACGCACACATTTACAGACATCCGAGGAAGCGTACACAAGTAGAGATGACCGCATAAACCAGCTTGGAGTGCGAGGAGGACGGGTTGATATGCCAAGCTCCGGCAAAAGGTATCCATCCGTACGCTAACAAGGCTGAAGAGCTGCGGCGCCAAGGGCAATCCGTGGGCTGATCCATTGCATATGGCATGCCACACTTGCGGCCCAGTTGACCAAGATGATAAGGCTACGGTAGTCGCGTAAGAATGCTCACTGGGAGGTGACGTCCTTCATTTCAGCCTCCACCGTCTCACCACGGTGTTGCACGGCCTCTTTGACGCCGTCAAGGAAGACTTCGACGGCTTCACCTCCACCCAAAGGCACGCCGCCTCGCCTCATATAGCCCCCATTTCGCACAGGGATGTCGAGGGCCTCGCTGATGCTGGGGAGACCTCCATCTCGCAAGGCGATGGTGAGACTGGACAAGCTCTGCGAGAATTGAGGCGATCGTAAGACTCTTCTCAGGATATTCTTCTTTTGGTCGAGACCCAACGCCGGCGCGGCAGCCGGGATCGAGGCATGGCCCGGGTTCACGACCGTGACTTGATCTGCTCCCTGGGTTAATGTCACCAAGGCTGGCGGCAGAAATTGCAGCAAGCGATCGACCAGTGCGTCATCAGCGGAGTCAATCCACGGGATTGTAGAGGCCGGTGTGAGGAGGTCGGCCAGCGTGGTGAAGAGCTTTTCTTGTGGAGCTGATTCGCCGCCCGGCGTGCCGCCCATCGACCTGATAAAGTTTTGGATGATCGTATTTGCGTCCAGGCTGGCGGATGCCGAACTATCGAGCCGTTAGGACGTCCATGGGAGATGGGAAAAACGCACAACACGGGTGCATTACCTACGCTCGACCGCCATCCGCTCCGCCTTCGCGGGCCGGCTCTCCTTCCTCGCGGACGTCGCCACCCGTCGCATCGGGGCCGGCGCCGCCGCTACTCGGAGGATGATGATCTGTATCGCGGTTGGTGCCCTCGACGTCTTCCATGGTCTCGTCGTCATCTCCCTCGGGGCCATGCTGATCCGGCGGCAGGTCTGCGATAGCCTGGTGGACGTCCACCTCCTCGCCCTGCAGCAAGTTGTTCACGATCTGGCCGAGCTTCAGGTCCCGAGCGCTGAACCAGGCCGGATCGGCCTGAGGATGCTGGCTTCGTGACTGGAGCCAGAACAGGTATCTTTGAGAGCTGGACGAGAACTTGAGAACATATATTCTCCCGTTGGTAGGATTCTGCGGGTTGGAAGGATTTTCGGCCGTGGTGGGATGGTACGGTGTGAATGAACCGTCGGCCGGAACCATGGTGAGGTCGAGCTCGGGAGCGTCCAAGGGAGCCGATCTCGGTCGCCAGCAAAAGTGTATGAGCTCGTCTTCAGAGTACAGGTAAATGTAGCCAGGGGTCGGCAGCGGCTTGACTCGGGGCGGCACGACATCCGTCTGCCGAGAGGCGTCAGCAAACTGCTTCCTCAGATGTGTCCGCAATCAGAACACTCTCAAGCTGATGGAGGAGCGCGGGCGTTTCGCGGCAAGCAGTGGTGGCCACTGGGCGACTTACGTGGAGCTCACAGAGCCCGGCTTTGAAAGTGATGATGGGTTGGACCGACATGATGGGCAAGAGTCAATGGGACAGAGGCCACGGAAGAGTTCCGGCGCCGTCAGATCACAGGAAAACTTGTGCCTTGTCGTTCGACGGCGGTGGTCCTGTGCATAGGACACCGGTTTGCGTCAGAATGTTCCAGCCTTCCCTACTTATTGGTCCAAAACAAACACTGCAAACATGCCACCAAGAAAGCGCCGGGATCACGTGCGAGCCAAGAAGATTGTGCGACCGATTGAATTTGGGCAAGCACGACGGCGCCAAGCCCGCATGAATTTGGGGGTCGCACTTTCCACTCCGATATTGCTGCGCTGCTGCTCGACGTGATCGCTTATCCCTCCGCACGCCCAAGCACTATTGCTTCCAGCAACACCAATCTTCCCTCTCCGGACTGTTCTTTGCGTTTGCGGCTTCATCTCTGGCCAAAATGACCGGCACCGAGAGCAAGCAAGCCGTCATCAAGAAGTTCGGCAAGGGCGAGCGTTCGATTCCCCATCACTCGCAGAAGGCAAAGCGTTTCTACCCGGCATACGACGAGGCACAGCCCAAGAAAGTGAGTCGTCTCCGATGGAAATGGGTGTCAGGATCGTTGGCACGAGTGTCCACCGTCTGGGCGCACCATTTCGACTCGACGACTGACCATCGCACACGGCTAACTCTCCTTCTCTCGACAGGCCCGCAAGGGACTTCGGCCGACGAAGCTGCGAGCGTCCCTTCAACCCGGGACCGTTCTGATCCTCCTTGCTGGCCGCTTTCGCGGCAAGCGCGTCATCCTCCTCAAGCACCTGAAGGAGGGTGCCCTGCTCGTCACCGGGCCATTCAAGATCAACGGGGTCCCACTGCGGAGAGTAAACGCCAGATATGTTATTGCCACATCGACCAAGGTCGACCTGAGTGGTCTTGACCAGTCGACATTGGACAAGGTCGCAAGCCCCGAGTACTTCAGCCGGGAAAAGAAGAGCAAGAAGGAAAAGGGCGAGGAGGCCTTCATCAAGCAGGGAGAGAAGCCAGAGGTGCGCTGACCGAGTGGACAAAAAGTGACGAAGATCTGATGACTGACCGAGGTGCAGAAAAAGCAACCTACCTCTGAGCGCGCGTCCGACCAGAAGTCGATCGACAAGCCCATTCTGTCGGCCATCAAGAACGAAGAGATGCTCGCCAGCTACCTGAAGTCCAGCTTCAGCCTGAGGCACGGCCAGAGACCACATGAGATGGTCTTCTAAGCACCGCTTCACGTCGGAGAGGGGAGTGGAGGGAGGGGAGCCAGGACGATAGATCTGAGACGCGAGTGGTGGATCATGTCAAACAGCTTGCGATCACCAGCAGCTTCTTCTTAACGTGACCATGAGCAGAGCACCGGCCGGGGAGCAAGCGTGCTGTGCTACCATGGGCACTAGATCACCGATTTGCGAAATTCGCTGATAACTTCTCAAAAAGGGCTTCAGCCAGTCAAATCACCGGAATGAATTATTGAGAATGCCGCCCATGATTTTCTTCCACCGTGACCTATGGGACCAGAGAGGTATGTCACGTGTCATCGAGGAACATGGTTCTTGGGCGAGGCTATTTGATCTGTCCTCTCCTTTTCATCGTGCCGTTCAAATCTACCTGACCTGACAACAGCATCAATCTGCAATGTGTCAACACATATCCAGATCCTCGATCATACCTGGCTCTCCACCCGCCAGAACGACCAAGTCATTCAGTTCCCGTATCGCATTTCGCTTGACGAGGAACGCCCCCAATCCTTCGAGATACGTCTCGCATACATCGTCTCGTCGTTACTCGGTGAGGCATGATCACCGTCCATCCGCCGTGTGCCAGGCGCGGCCGCTGTCACAGGGTGGCACGTTTTAGGTTGGGTGTCAAGTATCGCCGGTTCCGCTGTACCTCGTCCTTCTCCTCGTCTTCGTCGGGGCTGGCGATTCCTCGCTCCCACTTCCCCTCCTGCGACGGACCTTTGCATTGATTTTCTTTTTGGCAAGACCCTTGGCCCTGGCTGCTTTTGCAACCACGTGGTCTCTCTCGGCCTCCTGCTCGATGTCGTCCCGCACATCGGTCTCCAGGCTCGTGCCCGTGACCCAATCCATCAATCCCCAGCATCCATAGTTCCCTTCCCCCCGGCACAACAGATGGGCATCAGTGCGCCGGGCGATCCCGCCGAGGATGAAGTTCGTCGGGACGGTGGAGTAGCCGCTGTACGCAAACGTCTCTTCGAGGCTGGTGAGAGCTTGGTAAATGAGGTAGGTCAGGAGGTGAAAACGGAAGATGAAGGCGGGTGCGAAAGTAGGTATGAATGAACGGACCACGTAGGCAAGTGGGAAGTCGTAGGAGGCCGACAATGGGAACGGGGCGGGCAGTGAATGATACCACGAGTCGTGAGCGCGAGCGAGGGGATTGGAAGACTCGTGGAGGATATAGCGGTGTACAGTATAAGTGAGGATTTCCCGCAAGAGGTAACCTCGTGCGACGTCTTTGACGATGCCGACGGGAAGAGGCAGCGTCGTGGTGACACGGAGGGCCGAGCGAACCGCCAGCACTCGAGTGAGGAGAATTTCTGTGAGTGACTGGAGCAAGACGCCGACCAGGACATTCAACATGGACCAGCCGAGAATGCGCAGCAGACGCAGAGCGCGTTTGCGGCTCGCATTTTTGAGTGGCAGCCCTGAATCTCCCTGCGCTTTCAGGGTTTCAGCCGCCGACGGGATGAGCGCGTCAAAGGCCAAGAAAAGACTGGACGGCAACACGTAGAAGAAGATCCTGACTCCCAATGTGCCAACGAGTTCGACGTGCAGGGGTGGGTGTGAGAGCACTAGTGTTGACCAAGTCAAGTAAAAGAACAGCAGGTTCAAAGTGGTCGAGTAGGACGTTAAAGTGGGGATGAGGAGAACAGACAGAACTGGAAGAGAGACGAGCGCGTCGAGCATCGTGCGCAGTGCCGTGTATGTGGAGGAGAGGGGTGAGATCACCCAGCTGTACGCTCTCGATAGGTAGGACGGCGGTGGTGGACAAGAGAGTGACGAGGGAAGGTACGAGGCCACCGCGGAGGGTAGTGAGCAGAATGGATTGAAAGAAGACATTTAGAGGTCGACAATATGTCTCTGATACGGAATTGTACAGTCGACTTGGAAACGCCGTCCCTGCGGCACAACCACGGTTTGAAGTGGAATGTTCTTGCGCGGGATGAATGATGATGGTTGTCTTGTTGACAATGACGTCAATTGCAGTGGCTGTTGCAGCAACGGAAGTTTCAGCCGCCTGTGCTGACTTGGATTTGCCCTGGCTTGGCATCGCGCACGCTTGGGAGTACTTTGTGAGGATTCGGCAGAAGCGACCTGACGTATCCAAGGGCGCGTGCATCTGTATATTGTCCTGTGACGGTTCAATGAACAGCTGTGCTTAACCGTCTTTCAACTTGTGAAGTTGTTGCCGACCCCATAATAGCGTAAATCACGGGCTAGTGGACCACCCGGGGCTAGCGGGGTCACTAGTTTATTTTTATGTTATATAATTAACCAAGAAATTTTTATTCCAAATTTAAGGACACTTTGGCGGAGTGGTTGTAAGTTGCGTCTGTTCAACTGACATCACTGTAACTGACAGTTAGTTACAGAACGCGCCAGCCTGCTATTCTGTTAAGCTGGTTCCTTCGGGAGCGCAGGTTCGGTAAGATAATCCCTCCACAGAATCGAGTAGTCGACTAATATATCTCAAGAATCCTGCAGGTGTCGTCTTCCTTTGGTAGAGAATTTTTTTTGATTGTTTTCTTTTTTTTAAAATTTATTTTGTTTGTGTGTGTCTCGGTGGGCTTCCGGTAATAAGTCGCTTTCCAGGCCTAACTCTGGTAGCGCGGAAGCACGGCCAGACGGACAGTGGAAGATGACATTTTCAACCTCAGAGATTTTCGAGACGCCCAATCGGGAAGTATAGCTGACATGAGCTTAGGGTCCCCTTCTTTGGGCTGTTTTGTTGGAAGTGAGAGCAAATGCTGATTGTGTAGTGCCAAGATTGTGTGTCTGTGACAGGGATACCCATCCTGTGAACCTATAAAGTCTGTATCTACTTATTGTTACTCCTAGTAACTGGTCCTGCCAGCTCTATATACACCAGGGATGGCGAAGTATTTGCCACCGTGATCCTTGTCCAACTGAGAGGTCTCAAGGCTCAGCCAGCCTCGCGCCACTAGTCGCTCACTCAGCCGCTCTTGTCCACAGCCACTGTGGCAGGATGTATGGTTGCCAATGAGGCAGGATGGCTCATTTCAACATGTTTTTTGGCCTTTGCTTAGTAACCCTACAATTTGTAGTACTACTAGCCGAAGAAGGCCAAAAAGGAAACCAGGACGGAGACAGTTCCCCCAACCTCCAAAGCGTAGTGCTACGAACCGTGACCTGTTTGACGCAAATGTGACTAGAACTGGCGAATGTCTGGAGGTAGACCGGAATTTTGACGATGTGGTTGGGCCGTGATTTCATGGAGGTCGGAGGGAGGGAAGGAAAGAAGAGGAATCCTCCACATATAGATTATTGGAGGTATCGTTCGGTCAACGATCAAGGATTCCGTTGCTTCTGAAGAGGACCATATCTGGCACCAGGGCCCCTTGGGAGGGCGGGAAAGATGGGCAGGTACCGTCTTGGCATAGAGGGAAAAACAGCGGCCTAAGATCACAAGATGCCAAGCACACCGCCTAACCTTCCTTGCAAGGGCTCAAGAACACCGTCTCGATTCTGTTTATTCATTCCATTACCATCGACAAACCCCCATGTTCCCTCCTTTCCCTCGTCGCCTCACTTGACTCTTGCGTGCTAGTCATGATGGCCACCTGCGAGCCTACTGAGCTAGGCGCTCAGGATCTACCTACAATCCCCACAGTCAAAGAGATGGTGACTTGGGATAAGGAGAAGGTGCTTCGGTGGATCCAGCAAAGAGACCGCAGCCTCCTCGAAGGTGATGATCTGGATGACTTTAAGAAAGCAGGTACACCCGGTAGAGCTTTCGTGGCCTCCAACGCCGAGCGCTTCCGTAACCTTTTTGGCCTGTCTCCTGTGGTCTGTCTATCACTTGATGGTCTTGTGGATGAAGTCAAGAAGGGTAAGTTCATTCTATGGATGCCACTCAGACCCCAGCTGACCGTGTCAAAAGCGGACAGTCAACAGACCGGCACTGCCTCCAAAAAAAGGCGTCAAGAGGCTAATCAACCTCCGAATCGGAAGCGTTTCCGGCTATCGCTGCTTCCAGGATCAGACACCATCTACGAAACCGAATCAGCCGAAGTGTGTTATATGCTCTCCTTCGACAGCTGAGTCCAATTTAATCGTGTTCCAGAACCACAGCCACCCCGAATCAGCTAAAGTGCGTTATATGCTCTCCTTCGACAGCTGAGTCCAGTTTAATCGTGTTCCAGAACCACAGCCACCTTATTTGCCCGAAAAATGCAACTTTTACCAACTTCTCCACCAAGCCCGGCGCCATTGTTGTTGACAAAACACACTTCATCCCTCTTTTGGAGAAGGACGACGACGACTTCGAATACATGTTTCTCCGTCCTCGACGGTGGGGAAAGTCTACGTTTCTCAACATGCTCGCCGCGTACTATGATGTCGACACAAAGGATTCATTTGAGGAGATCTTCGGCAGACTTCATATCGGCAAGGCACCGACAAAGTCTCGCAACTCTCATCTTGTTCTTCTCTTCGATTTCTCGACAATTCGAGCGGGACCTCGGGAGGAAATGACCGAGCAAAGCATCTTCAGCAATATCTCCACCTCACTACGCCGTTTTCTATTTAAGTATCGGAGCAGACTCGGTGATGCCTCAGCAGAGGAATATATTATTCCCGGCGACACCGCGGCGTCCCTTACGAATGTGCTGATAAGTTTGGAGCTGTTGTTTACGACAGCCCTGAACGCGATAATAGGATCTCATTTATCAAAATGGCTATACCGCTTTCGTTGGGGTCGACGAGTACGACGCTCCGGCCAATTCTTGTTTAATGGCTGCCCTGAACGACCGAACGTCTCTGCCGCAGAACAGGCTTCGAATCGAAGGACTGTCGGCCCTTCTCAAAGCCCAATTCTTTGCTGTGATGAAGCAAGCTTGTGGCAGTTCCGTGGCAAAGTACTGGCTTACTGGCGTGCTTCCTGCTTTCCGTGATGGGATCAGCCCCCTGACGGCTACACGGCAGATCTCATTTCTCGAGCAGTACCAGTCGTTGTGCGGGCTTACACAGGCGGATATTGAGGTGCTTGTCGCTCGAGCCTTGCGCGGTTTTCCGGATATTGACCCCGCCGGCACTCTGTACAATCTCAAGCGTTGGTGCAACGGTTACAAGTTCAGCCTCACCTCTTCCAACTCCGCAAACACGGCCGTATACAACCCGCAACTGGTTTTCGTTCACTTGGAGAATACCATTTCTGGCACGGCGCCTACGGCTTTTATCGATGAAGCCAATGCAGTGCACATTGCGACAGTATTATCAGCAGTGGGTGAGATCGGACCGGTCACGATCCATGATCTCATCTGTATGCTGGACTCAGAAGCAAACGCCCATATCATGAGAGAGCTTTCGTTCACGGAACTTATGCAAGATCCAGAAATGCGGTCACAGAATGTAACCTGGTCTCTCCTGTACTATCTCGGGATTGTGACTTTTGGTTCATCTCGTCAAGCGCTAACCAAGACTCTGTGTGTGCCTAACGACACTATGAAGCAGCTGGTCCGTCCGCGAATGTCACACTTGGGGGGTTGCAATGCTTTTGCAGGTAAATTCGTGGGAACGATCCAGAGACATGCTGAGACTCCCCGCCGGAACACTCCCGTTCTGTGTATACTGAATTACATACTTCCTAGCGGTGTCAAGTCATTGACCGGTCTTCGCACCTGTTCAGTGTGAGGTCTGAATCAACGATACGGTCCACATCTGGCCGTGGCCCCAACACGAAAGCCAGGTTCTCTCAGGGGCGCGCAGCAGTCTCGCTAGCCATATTGGCCTAGCTGACGGTAAGGACGTCTTCGGCGGACAATTCCTGCTCCTAGCCGTGCCGTACCAAGATTGCTGGACTGCTTGATTCTCGGTGCCATATCACATTCTGGAAGTGGATGGCGAAGAAATCGAAGCCAGGGTATGCAAGGTGACGCGATCTAAGATGCAGGCCTTGGCACAGCCATTGTCCATCCTTGACAACCCCTATCCAGCCACAGCAGGTCCATCCCTCGGCGACATCGCCATCGAGAGGGATTATCTGTCAGGACCGGGACCCTGGATGTCCCAAGTGGTGGTACCACCAACTGGCGTGTTGACTGTCAGGCTGCGGTACAGTTGCCCCGCTTCCATCTAGACTTTGCAACAGTGGACGCTCTTGAATTCAGAGGCCTCGGCATGTGAATTCAATCTTCGAAGGCCGAAGGAATCTGTGGTGTGATATCAGCCTGGCAGGGCGTCTTTGGTAAGTCGACTTTGGTTTGAACCGCGTTGGCATGCTGTGGGGAACAGGGGCATGGCTTGAGACTCATCGACGTCTGAGGGGGCTGCGCAGCCTTCATGCAAGACAAAGTTGCATCGAACCGCTGTCTGCACCCCATGCTGCAGGCTGCCGCTGCAATGCGAGCACTTTGTTGCCTGTGGATTCGGGAGATATACTGCATAATCACTTATCGCGCTACCGGCATTTTGCCATGTGCGCTGCAGGGCTTTCAATGGTTCCACGACTGGGCCAGCGTCGCATACCATCGACAAGGATGCCCCAGCCTTTGAATGGCATCAAGGCACCCAGTGTGAGGTGGATCCAGTACTGGCCACCGTGGATGAGGGCGCAGGCCATTGCGAACCGTCGATCCGAAGTTCAGCCCTTCTGTTCCGGGGGCCGGCCAGTGACGCAACCCGTGTGCTGTCGTCCTGCAGCGAGAGGAGCCCCTGCAGACATTGAACACCTCGCAATCCTCCCTTGCTGCATGACCCAGGTGCAACTCGTCCTGAGATGACCCGTCTTGGAACAGAAGCGCAAGCTGCGGACCTGACCATGCTTCCATTCAAGGAATTTTGGCCACAGCCTAAACGGGTCCGGCAATCTCGACTCCCTGGTCTGAGCATGCCGCTGGACAAGTGCCAGTGGAGGTCATTGGACCTCTCGGCCAAAGGCGGCACATTCCAGAAGCTTTGCATTTATAATTCCCAAAGGACGCGCTCTCTGCCGCATCTGATCTTGTTCGACCCAAAGCGGAGTGAGAAATTCCCACATGGGAACTGTTTTTCATCGTTGGATCAAATTTGCTGGGCAGAGACCATTTTTGCGCACGGGTTTGAGAGTCGGCTGAGTTGTTAATATGTAGGTCACCGCTGAGGAGATGGCAGGAATTGAGGAATGGGTTTGTCGCTGATCAGAAAGAAGTGTCATCAGGGCGGGCGGCCGTGAAAAGGCTAGATAGTCGATGCGATATGTGGTCGCCACTTGACCCAGAATTCGACCAAGAGTCGCTGCTCTCTTCTCCGACCAACCTTTCCTCACTTTCATCCAGCATCTTTCCCACAGACTTGCCTGCAATCGACACACATGGCCATCGAAGATCGTCTTTCACGTCGTCCAACAGCTCCATGTCCCATCACAAAGGCTCAGCTTCGTCCGCAAGGACTGCCAGTCCGGCAACGCCAGCAATGGGTTCCTCCATCATATCAGACTTGAACGCACATTATCTAAAGCTTGATGTCAACTCGCGCTGCCACCCAATCCATCGTCAGGCAGAAGACAGCTGTTGGATGAGTTCCACGCCGAGGCATGGGCTGGCCATGCTGGGTCGCTTTTCGGACCTGCAGACGTCAGATCCCTTGGCAACATCAGATGTCTCATTGCACGGAACGGCGAGCCATCTGTTTGTTCAGGGGATGATGAACAATCCAACATTGTCGAGGTCCATATTCAAGGAGTCGTCAAACCCAGCCGCGATGTTCCTGTCCAAGGATGAGCTGCTCCCTTGGACCGACACGGCGATACAACATCCGCCACAGATAATCGTGCCGAGTGCCGCTTTTCAGCCAGTGTTGTCGAGTTCGCCGGAATACAAACATGAGCCGTCAACACCACCACTTCTCTGCGCTCCGCCTTCGATTGTTTTGAGCAGTAGTCCCCTGTCGATGGTCTCGACGGCAGTAGTGCCATCGCAGGATGACGTCGAGGACTTCTTACACGAGCGAGCCCTGGTGATTGGTAATCGCAAACGACATCGTCCAAACACAGATCGCCTGCTTGGGAGGGGACGTGAACGTAAACGCCCGACTGGAGGCGGGATCAACTGCAACGCTGTCATAGCCCGAAATGAATTTGCCTGCAGTTACTCCGGCTGCATTGATAAGAACACAGGGAAACAAAAGCGATTTAAGCGCCAGGAGCACAAAAGGAGGCACGAGAAAACAGTGCATGAAAAGACGAAACATAAGGCGTACAAATGCTGGGTACCGTTATGTGAGACAAAACCATTCTCGAGAACTGACAACCTGAAAAGCCATTTGAGGAATACCCACGGGAAAAAATCGGCCACCCAGCGGAACCGTTACGTTGCCACGCTGGACAAGCACAGTGAATTCTATGATCCTGAATGGATAGGTGACCTGGATGGAGAGGGTTACCCCATTCGATAGTGGGTGGCAAACAAGTGGGATGAAGCGGCGTGAAGAGCGTCAGCCTTCAGTCGCCGATGTCGATAAGCCGTGAGGCCTATTTCGGGTTGCTTCCTTGCATTGTCTTCGTTGTCAAACAATCCTCCGTGTAAAGGGGAGGCTTCTGCGGTGGTTATAACTGTCTGACCACTGACCAGGCAATTGGTGTTGGCACGTGATTTGCTTTGGCCACCGTTGCCTGTTGTGTGTATTATAATTAGCTCTCTCCGCGAGAATTAATTAGATCAGTCATTCATTCCTTCATCTCTCACACTTGGCCAATCTCGTGAGGGTCGAATGTTATGCCACTGTTTCAGTCACCGATCCGTGACCAATGACTGATCTTTCTTGGCTATGGGGATGAATCGCTCCAACCTTCTTGACTTGGGTCTGTGCTTGACCTCGTCCCTCTTGAGCTGATCCCATGCCAAAGTCTCTTCTGCCGCACTTTTGCGCAAAGCGTGCTGTGGGAGGTTCCCGCACATGCGCCAACTTTTCCAGCTTCTGACATATCGAGGGTCGATAGTCCCTTGGATGAGGAATCAAGCACATAGGCTCTTTGTCTCGTAGTGGTGGACCTGGGCCTGATCATGAGCGGCCAGTGGGAAACCTCAGTAATGTACCCATCAGATGTTGGCACATTGAAGATCCAGCTGAATTTGATTCCACAGGGAGAAGCTCGCAGAGGCCAAGTAAACCATGGTCGAGCGAGTCATAGTGTAAAGGTTGTGAAATCTCACCAAGGGCTCTTCATAGCAATGATGAACATGTGCAGCACCTAAAAGGCGGAGTGAGCAAATGATGAGGTTGACGGCGCTCAATACCTTTGCTTTAGTCTGACAACCGGCATGCTTCGAACATGGATAAGGCCAGTATGCTCGTATTCGTACTTCTCTCTTCATATTTCTAACGTCGTGTTGAATTTTTGGCGATGGAAGACGACATGGCCGTGCTGCTCTTCTTATTGCCCTTTCAGTCTCGCCGCTCGTGCCTCGGCTTCTTTTCGTGATTGAACCTCGTTGAGGAAATCCATCCTGTTCAGATAGCCCTCCTTGGCCTTCGCATGCTCATCGAGTTCGTCTTTGAGTCCTTCAGTGTCGACATGGACAGCCCAGTCCATCTTGCTCTTTTCAACAACATTGAGTTTGGGACCCTTAAACCTGGCCTCCTGCGTAGACTCAGTATTCCATTTGGCCTGAAATGCGTCCAGATTGTGGTAGTTCGGGTCAAAGCGGGATATTTTGCGCAGCGGCCTTTGGACGACCCTGCCATCGGAAGCAAGGGCCTGAGTATCAGGTCTCGAGGATTGCTGGGACAACCACAGCCTCGCCTCAGCTGATGACTTTGGCACTATCTTCTCTTCCACGTGGACCTCACCGGCAAACTTATAGGCACGCCTGATAGTGATCATCTCTTCATCATTCTGGGTAGGCATATTCTCCTTGTTATTGTCGGTTGGAGCATCTGCCTGATCTGGCGGCTGCGCATCACCAACCACTGTGGTCTGTCCTTCTATTCGAGGTGGCGGTAATGGCCGTGGCTGGTTCATTTGTTCCCATATCTTGTCGACATCGATCGTACTGCCCTTGCTTGTGGCGAGCTTGTTCCTCTTTTTCTCATCCTTCTCCCTCTCGCGCATGGCGCGCGTCTTCGCCCGCCACCCTTCTGGTTCGTCTTCACTGTCATCACGGGCATCTTCACCTCTCTGCTTCTTTTTCCGCCGAGATTTCTTCCGCTCTTTGATGGTCGCCTCATCGCCCGAGTCCAATTTGCCTATCTCTTCTGGCATCGACAAGTCTCGAATTTTGCGCTTCTTTCTGGGTCTCTCCGACCGATCCTCGTCATTCTGTGCATCCTCGTCCGACGAAGAGGAAAGCTCACCACCGTCGTCCGCGTCGGTCTGAAAATCGCTGTCAGCTTCCTCGTCGTAGTCGTCCTCCATTTCTGCATCTATATTTTTGGGGTCAGCCATCTCTTTTTATGTAAAGATGACTGTCAGGAGGATCAAGAACAGTGTTGGGAGTCGGTGTCGACGAAAATGTTGGTCGCCACAAGGTGGATATAATTCATCAAGAGCAGCGGCGCGTTTCAGATGCAGGTACCGCCAAGAAATGAACTGTGGGTCAGATAGCGGGGTCAAGTAACGGCCCACAGTTCATGTAAAGCCAGTAGTGGTCATGCAGCCCTACACTGACACTGCAGGAGAATCGAGTTGCTGCTTCAGTTGTTTAATTTCAGTGCCGGGGGGCCTAAATACTTTCCACGACAATCCGCTTCGCATCCTATCTTCCATGTTCCTTTTCTACTCTGGCGACAATGTGGTCCTATCTCCTCTGGCCGCATTCTTCATTTACCAGCGTCAGTTCTCGTGCAAATCGATTCATACGCTACAAGTTTCGAAATGAGACCATGAGAAGGTGTGCCCAGTAGGGTGCGAAGCGTTGAGAGAGGGCTAATGTGACAGCTTCCACGCCCAGATCTAGACGCCTAGATCTGGGGCCAGTAAAGATCAGCGTCTTAACCTGAGGCTCTGGAGATTCAGGGACCATTTGCTACGGGGGGCTAGAGGGCGGCGTGTAAGCTGAGGGTGTTTTGCCTTTGATTCCTCGACCCAGACACTCTCTCGTCTCTCATGGACAAGTAATATACACACTTTGACATTGCTGATTACAAGCCATCCTCGGAAGACATGCTATAAGATTGGTATCGTCTCACGTTGTTGCAAGATTATATTAACTTGGACTAGAATCTTACTTCAGATCTAGGCTGCGCGAGTAAGGTTTCACAGTAATGCGTCACACCTATTCAATCGACATTACACGATGAGTCAATTATAGCTGGATGCTAACGCCAACAACCAACTTGCACTCTCGAAAGACGGCCAATCACGTCTCGATCGTGTGGAGGTCTCAGGCCAATCAAAGAAGTGCACAATAGGAGTCAATCTGGTCTACTACACGATCGGTGTATATAAATCCTGGAAAGCCTTGCAATGGACTTCACAGATTAGGTCAACGAAACATGAGTGCGCGCACAGGTATTCTCCGCAGACTGGCAGCATAATTGGACAGGCTGTGGACTGACTTGAATCGGCCCCTTGAGGCTTGCGCAGGCTCAGCCTCGGGGAACTGGTCTTTGAGATATTTCAAACTGAACGCGGCGCCCAATCGGCGTCTACCTCCAGACCCATCCAGCGGCGCAGTTCAGGACACGGCTCCTTCTAGGTGGAGATAGCAAAGGCCAATCACTAATTTTGGAGGTACATTGCAACTATTACACACTCAACCTACTAAACACACAATCACATCCACGGACAAGGCAATTCCAGACTCCCTGATCATAAGTTTGACGCCACTGCGGCAAGAAGCTTGTCATATATTCCTCGAGGAATCAAAACCTGAGCCACCCGTGTTACAAGTCTATCTCTGATGCCAAAGACGATTCAGTTCTAGCCATCGTTTGAACGGTAGAGCCATCTTTAATGCTTGTGCGCATTAACAGACACCCTTTACGAATTTTCAACATCGTAACTCGTCCCTGGTCTGGCTTGGAAATTTGTGGTAGGAGTGGAAGGAGCAAAGTCGTGCTCTCTTGTTCCAATTTCAGAAACGTCGTTTCTGTCACTGCTCAGCAGGGTGAGAAACTTCAAGCTGCTGACGTTTGAGTTGATAGATTCGCTGTGCAATCTGTCAATTAAACGGCGTCTTTGAAAGCTCGGCGACTGGAACTCAAAAGCACTGGTGGCAGCAGTTGGCTGCGGCGACCTCGCTGGAGTTTCCGCCGTCATCCAGTCCGAGGGCATCTGTGACTGGACGGATGGAGGACACTGAATGCTTGCAAATCCAGAGAGGGTTTGATTGGGCAGCATGCCATAATTATCAGTGGATCCTTCAGAATTCCCGAGCGGGGGCCATGCTTCGTCCCCGTTTGTAGCGTCAGTTCGAGGTGTAACAACCACAAAGTCATCCAGGGACAAGGAATTCTGGGGTCTTGTATCCTGTAACTCGGCCTCAAGTAATGGCGGAGGCCGGGCCTCTGTTAGAGAAGCATTGTTGACAGCCTCCTGTTGCGCCGTGGTGGAAGTATCGGTGTGGAAGCTGGGGGTCAAGGACCGAGGTGGACTGGGGCGGAGTGGTTGATGTCTCTTGCTGGGCAGGAACGACTCTGTCCCCTCATCATTCGTGCTCTCCCGTCGTGCTGGCACAACCCTGATTTCTTTGGGTGCAGGTAGAGCGGCTCGCAGCTCGACGATGACGGCCTTGAGAACGGCGGACATCCGCTCTGCGGGTTGATAGGTGTGAGACATGTCCTCTAGGGCCGCGGAAATGCATTCCAAGTAATGCATGTTTGCGTCCCGAGAGGACGAGTCTTTCAACGAGGCCAGCGCGGCCACTAGAGCTATTGCTGCGGTACCCGCGTGTTGCAGGCCGGTGACAAAGATATGCCTCGTGTCAAAACGTTGGCGATGCCGCCAGAAAATCTGGGCCACGCGTACAGCATGCTGTGTGCAGATGGTGCTGGACATGGACGAGAGATAAATATTAGGTAGAACAGGGTACTCGCCATCCAGACTCCCATCGGCAGCTGTTGCCGCCTGGGAGTGAACGTACTTGGCGAACGGCCGGTGCAGAAGGATCATGGTGACATGGTACTGTTGATGAAGTAAGAAGAAGGAGAATGGAGCCGACTCCACGTTTTCAGGGGTCCACTTGAGCCGTCTGGGAAGCCGTGTGTACCAGATCTCCAGTTCACGGTTTAAGTTTGCCATCTGAGCGTAGACATGGTGTTGTGAATTCACGACATCATCGTCCAACCGCGAAGCCTGGTCCATGATTTCGGTGATTTTGCCAGCAATATCCATCAGATCGAGGAGAACCTCGTAGATTAGCGTTTCCAGGCTCTTTTCTGGGCCGGCTGGTTGGCATTGGCCGAGACGTTCAAATTGGTGTGACAGGCTGTATATCGCGAGATCTTCCGATTTCAGACTCGTCGGTCTTCCCAGAAAGAGCGCCCAGTACTTGTCGTAGATGACACAAGCCAGCAGGGTCATGCGGCCGATCTCGATTTCGCGTTGGGAGAGGCCTGAATGGCGCCCGTCAAGATGCAACCCAATGTCGAAACACAATCGATTGGCCATGCCCGCATAAAGCCAACCAACGTTGTCTCTGCCGACGCCACACTCGAGGTCGCCGAGGAGCAGGAGTGCGCTGATGGAGGATATGCCTGCTGGCTGCTCGATTTCATAATCGAGCATGAACTTGGCCTCCCTGTGAAGTATGCTCTCGCGCTCGGAGATGGAGATCCTGGAGATGTCCGGCCGAGCATGGTCAGCAAATTTGTAGCCAGTCGCCAGGACGCAGAGATGGAGGAATCCGGAGTAGAATTGGCCTCCTCCGTGGTGACGACCCTCTTCAAACGCGGCCTGGTGGATCACGTGGATGACCGAGTTGTAATATTGCCAAAAAAGACTCAAGAGATAGTCATGAGTCTCTGGAGAGAGTGTGTCGATGACCTTTTGCGTCCGACGACGTTGGCCAAGGATCAGGCGGTGGATGTCCTCGGATTGGAGACGGAGCTGCGAGTGAACATGGCAGTTGGTCGTCGGACCAAAATACCTCAGTCGGCCGCTGAGTTGATCGAAGCTGAGGTGGCCTCGGGTCGACAACAGCTTGCTGACCATGCTTTCGCTTTTGGAAGCGAGATTACTCAGTGGTGAATAGCCGTCGGTCGCGTCAGAGTCCGTGATGACTGTTTCATTGAAATCCGCAGAAACCTGTGGTGCAGTGACCTCTCGGTCGCTGGCCACCGGTTCAGCGGAGTCAGGCAAGACCTCCGGACTGCGAGGAGCATTCTCCTGAGCATTGACGCCTTGTTCTTTCTCCTCCAACGCCTTCTCCAGCGCTGCTATCCTCTCATTGAGACTGTTGATATATGCTCTCGAGTTGGGTCTAATTACGTCAGCTGATGTCCCGGCACCCCGTGGAGAGGAGTGACATACTTCCGTCGTTCGTCATCATATTTGATGATACAAGCACATCCGATGTTGCGGCACTGAGTACATTCGCTCTCTCCAGGCAGGACGACACACCTCGTCCTACGTTCTCGGCATGCCCCACACGCCACTGATGCTCGATATCGAGGTTTCTGGAGTTTGTCCATCCCTGCCGGGAGCATGTTTGCCTGCGCGAGATTGGCCATGTTCGTGCTACCGCCTCAAGGGCGCCAAGAACTGACAGAGCTAGGGCTGTGACAGCTCTAACTGCAGTGGCTGTACCTTTCCCTTCCAACCTCAATCCACGGCACACACACGGCGAAGGAGATCCATTGCAGTGAAAGGATATTCAAAAGATTGAAATGCGGGGAACGAGCAGCAAGGCAGAGTGGTCGCGAATCTCGGCACACTCCACAAGAAAGAGGGTCCGGGGAAAAGGGGACGGGTGGCCGAGGTCAGCGCGGGGAGACACAAACCAACAATCATGAGCTGGCTTGCGCTCCCCATTCCCCCTCGCTGACCTCAAATCCCCAACTCCATACCGTTTCGGCTGGGGGCGTGGGTCCCCAGCTCACTCCGGCTACAGGAAAACGTTTCCCGGCACGTGATCGGAATTATCCAGGCCCTCACCAGCCAATCTCTATGAGAAAATCAAGATACCATGACTCGAGACTTAACCATACCTGCTTTTCCGTTTCGGTCACTTCCAGACAGACATTTGACCGACCCTATTGAAACAGTCCAAAGAGCTGCCCTCCTGTCACGATGCCATCAACAAACGGCGTAGCACACGGCACAGCATTTGCATTCTCGGCAGGGAAGCTGCCCAAGCAGTTGTTCATCAACAATGAATACGTGGATGCCAAAAGTACCAAGAAACTGTCGGTCTACAATCCAAAAGACGGCTCGCTTGTGGCAGACGACATCCCGATAGCTGGCCAGGAAGACGTCGATGCAGCGGTTGCCGCCGCCGAAGCTGCCTTTCCGGCCTGGAAGAAGTGGACCGCCGTTGCGCGTCGCAATGTCATGGACAAGTTTGCCGCTCTCCTTGAGCAGCACACGGAAGCCTTGGCCGAACTGACGCGGATCACTCTCGGGGCCCCCTTTGGCGCTTTTGGCAAATTCGAAGTAGGGATGTGTGCAGAAGTAGGTCGACGTGACGGCACCTGGTCGGTAATTACAAGGCTGACAGCAGATTCTAGGCATTTAGATATAATGCAGGTTGGATCGACAAGTTTGTCGGAGAAGCCGTTCCTCAAGAAAATGGGTTTATGCAGATCACACGCAACGAACCGCTGGGAGTCACTGCTGGCATCGTCCCGTGGAACGGTAAGTAGAATGACTGTCCTCCTCAGGCGCTTCACCACTGACAAATCCCCAGGTCCTCTCGGATCGGCTGGTCTCAAGGCTGCACCGGCCCTGGCTACGGGAAATTGTTTCATTGTGAAGCCTTCGGAAAAAACACCCTTCGCCTCGCTGGCCCTCGGCCCTTTGATCAAGGAGGCAGGGTTCCCGCCAGGCGTTTTCCAGATTTTGTCTGGTGACGGCAGTACGGGCGCATTGATCGCGAGCCACATGAGAGTGCGTAAGGTTAGCTTCACCGGATCGATTCCCACCGGTAAAAAGATCCAAGAAATGGCTGCAAAGTCGAACTTGAAGCGGGTCACCCTGGAGTTGGGTGGCAAGTCGCCGGCAGTGATATTTGACGACTGCGATCTCGATAATGCAGTGACTTGGGCCGTGAACGCCCTTGCCACAAATACTGGCCAAGTGTGCTTCGCAGCCACGAGAGTGTACGTCCAAGAAGGGATTTACGACAAATTTGTGCAGAAATACAAGGCCGCCCTAGAGGAGCGAGCAAAAGCGATTGGTGACCCCGACATCGAGTCCACTTTGATGGGACCACTGGTCGACGAAGCTCACTTTCAACGTGTCACCGGTTTCATCCAACGAGGTGCGTCTCAGGGCAAGCTTCTGACGGGCGGCAAGAGAGTAGGAGGGAAGGGATTCTTTGTTGAACCTACCGTTTTTGAAAACGTCAGCTCCGACGCCGAAATCTATTCTCAGGAGATCTTCGGGCCCGTGTCGGTGTTGAATTCCTTCAAAACGGAGGAAGAGGCCATCCAGAAAGCGAACAGCACTGAATATGGCCTCATGGCCGGAGTCTTTACCCAAGATATCAACAAAGCGCTTCGTGTTGCCAGCGAATTTGACTCCGGCATGGTTGGGATTAACTGCATCAGCTTAACCTTCTTGACTGCCCCTTTTGGTGGAAGCAAGCAGAGTGGACTGGGAAGAGAGTGTGGCATGCTGGCGCTACAGACCTTTACGGAACCAAAGACCATAATGGTGAATCTGACGTATTGAGTGGCCCTAGCAAACTGACAGCAGTGTCTCGTCTATCTCGACGATGTTTGAGATCTGCATAGATAGTGTGGCCGTATCTGCTTCATCTCATGCAAACCCAGTTCACAAGATGGGTTTTTAATCATTCTGCAGGTGCGGCGTAATACAGGTGAGGCTAGGCATAATTGTCATTCAGACTAATGTCCAAAGAACCAGAAGAGGGTGCCCAGGCTGCCGTCCTGTATGCACCGCACTCGCGCTGCTTCTTGACTTCAGCCTCATGATCCTTACAGCAAAATATGAATGATTACCACCGGCCCGCATCAGGACGACTCTTCGATCCTGTATTACATTTTGGTAATTTGTAAATGAGCTCGTATTGACGAGGGTAATATAGCCTGGATAAACTCTAAAGTCCTCGGTGAGATCACTTCAACATCTAAATGGACCGACCAACCGACAGCTTATTGCAATTCCTGTCCCTCTGTCTGTAAACTAATCTACAGACCACTCGTGATCACTTCCTCTAACATATGTCGACAAACCAAGAACATCACGGCTCGCAGTTGCCTTGACCGAACCATTTCCCAGGAACGCGAATCGGTTCTTATACCTGTATTTGATATTATAATCTTCAACGCGTGGTTCTTTGATTGATTTCAAGAAATGGATCGTCTTTCACAAATCAGTATAGCCTAAATCACAAAGGGCAAATTGTTTCCACTTACCGAACCTGGCCACAGATAGATGCGGTTTTTGACCTTGCCGTCCTTGAACCAACTTCGGCATTCCTCTTGCCACACCGTGGTCTTATGGAACTCGTCAAAATGAGCATAGATGTCATCCAGCGCCTCTTGCTTGACTTCCATGCTCTTGATGCCTTCGTGTTGCATCTTCTTGATGAGTTTGACCGCATATTCAATCGTTGTTTCGATGCTGGGAAGCAGGGTCCCATTGGACCATGTAGCGCCAGGGCCGACAATGGTCGAGTAGTTTGGGAACCTGGACAACCACATCAGGCCGGTACAACAAAAGGATTGGACAAGCACATACCTCGGAGCAGATACTCCAAAATACAGATTCACCTTCTCCCCCCAATCTTCGTCGATGGATTGGCCGGCGCCGTTGATGACTTTGAACGCTGGTCTGAACGCGACCTTGAACCCTGTCGCGCACACGAGGATGTCCATCTTGTGCTCCTTTCCATCCTTCGTTAAGATGCCGTCCTTAGTCACCCTGTCGATGTCGCGGAAGATGCACTCCACATTGGGCTGTACCAGTGCCTCCAAATAACCGTCGCCTGGCGAGATGCGCCGGCACCCAGGTGACCATTTGGGGATAATAAAAGTCTTGAGTTCTTCATGACCGGGACCAATCCGTCGGTTCATTTCCTCAGTGATGGTCTTGCGGAACAAATCTGACAATTCCGATCCCTGCCTATACATTTCAAATAGGCTATTGATTTCGGCTTCGATCTTCTTTCGGAACATCAGATGGTACTCCGGATCTTCGGTGAACCGCTTTTTGTCTTCCTCGGTGAACTTGTATTGGCGCTGACCAGGATCGTCCTCGGCGCCTTTGGTCAGCTCACTCGACAGAGTACCGGCACCGAACGGCGGGCTAATCCATGTGGGGCTTCGCATGTAAACTTGAACTTGTTTGCAGATCTTTTGTAGTTGAGGAACAATCTGAACAGACGTCGAACCAGTGCCGATCACGCCCACGACTTTGCCATTGAAGTCGACATCATGATTCCATGCCGCAGAATGCATCAGTGGACCTTCGAAATCATGGAGACCTTCGATGTCTGGCCATTGCCAGGTGTTTAGAATGCCTGTGAGGGTGAGCTGAAGAAAGTCTCCGGAGGCTCTGCAGAATCTCACCCGTTCCATTGACCAAGACATGTGCCCAGTCTTGCCACTGTTCTTTGGTCACTTGGTCCTCAAGAGTCAAGTGCCACACAGCTTCTTCATCACTCCACCGCGCTCCGATAACCTTGGTGTTAAGCTTGATGTACTTGTGTACGCCGTATCTGTCTGCAAAATCTTCAAAGTACTTTTGAATCTCCGCGCCGGATGCGTAGTAATGCGACCAGTTGGGATTCGGATCGAACGTGAAGGTGTAGAGATGCGAAGGAATATCACAGGCCACTCCTGGGTATGTGTTTTCCCACCAAGTCCCTCCGAACTGTTTGTTCTTTTCGAAGAGAGTCAGTTCCCACGAACCTTGCTCCAGCATCTTCTCCATCTTGTAGGCGAGGCATAGCCCAGAGGCCCCTGCCCCGACGCCTGCCACTCTCATCTTTCTGGGTTTGGAGTGGTATTGCTCCAAGACTCGGTACGGTCCATCGGGCGTAGGTTCTGGGTATTCGTAACTCGGGGCGAGACGGTTCGAGCTGTTGGTAATGCTGGGATCGCCCATCTTCGAAGATCAAGAACAGATGGGTTCTGGAGGAACGGCGTATCCAGGGTGGTAGTGATGACCAAGCACCGAGTAGATGGTTGATTGATGCTATCTAAGATGCTGTCTACGGTGGTGATGTAGGTATGCCGGAGGCCAAGCGCTCATGAAGTGAATAACATGGCCTGTGTTCCCAACAGGTAGAACCAAAGAAAGAAGTGCAGAACCGAAGATCATCAAATACTGAAGGACATCCGAAAATGTGACGGCGAAATCCTCGGCATATGTACTTGGCCTGACCATGTTTGTACAGTTCCGACCTTTGCCATATCCAACACGGGTATCATCGACAGCTGCCTCAGTCTTGCAGGGTAAGGTCATCCCGGATCATGCCACAGTATTCAAAACCAAGGAAGCGGTCATATGAGGTGGCGGAGAGCCGAGATGCCAACGATCGACAAGCGTGGCGTCAAACCGGATAAAACTGCCAGTCCATTTCCGGGGGAACAATTCAATCCGGAAACCATTAATGACTAGGTAAAATATGTACGGGCCATGATTCCACGGTAAATGGTTGGAAATTGTATCTTACAACCGCAGCGAGTAGCATACAGAGAACCATCTGTGAGTTACCACTACCTCTACAGCAACTTATCTACAGCATTTTCCAACCCCCAAATTAGCCAAAGTCGACATCTGATGTACGGGATACGGTTCTGAGGCGTATTTTTGGGCCAAAGGATCACCGGGAATACGCAGTAGGCCCGGATGGGAACTGGAGGCAAGAGCTCAGGTCTTCCTATGGATTTGTACTGTGTATACCACGTCTCTCTGTACCTATGCTTGGCGTAGACACCATTCTAGACAGAGACCTCTTCTAAGATGGGCCCCCATCATGGACTCCGAGGCCACCCAGTCGGCCTTACAACTCTGCGCATTCAGACGACTTCAGACAGCAAACCTAACCTAGCATTCAGTACCAAACTAATATTGTTGTCCAAGTCGACAATTTCAACAACATGCACAGTAGTTCTCTCTGTGTAACAAAAATCAGAGCTTAGCTCGACTCTGTCCTTCTATTTCCTTTGCGTCCTTTTTCGCCCAGTCTCTCATAACCTTCCTTTGGATCTTGCCACTCGGGAGCTTCGGAACCTCATCTATAAATCTGATCCCCCCAACAAGGCGTTTGTGCTTTGCGACACGAGTTTTCATCCAGTTGTGTATCTGCTCTTCTCCAACTTTTCCCTTACGGTCCTCTTTCAAGGTGATGTAAGCCCTTGGCCATTCTTCTCCGTGTAAAGTGATGCCGACAACGGCGGCATCGGCGACATCTTTATTCTCCAGTAAAACGGCTTCCAGTTCGGCGGGAGCCACTTGAAATGCATTGACCTTGATCAGCTCCTTTTTCCTGTCCACGATCCAAAAGCAGTTATTCTTCACCATGGCGATATCACCGCTTTTCAGCCATTTCTGGTCGTCGATAGTCTCTTTTGTTGCTAGGTCATTATTCCAGTATCCGAGGCACACCTGGGGACCTCTGATGTACAGTTCTCCCGGCTGACCTGGTGCCACTTCTTTCCCATCATCGTCCAGCAGTTTACATTCACAATTCGGATCGAGAAGGCCAACGCTGCCAGAATCATCTTGACGGCCTCCAGGGACGTGAATGGCTCCACAAGTGACTTCGGTCATACCCCAGCCCTGAATGATATTGACGTGGAATCGGCGAGAAACTGCATTCTGGAGCTCCTTGGAAAGTGGTGCGGAACCACAGAGAATGTTCTTCAGGCTCGAGAGATTATATCGTAGTGTTTCAGGGCGTTTGTCGAGCATCACCAGAATCGGCGGTACCACTTGAAGGTGCGTGATTTGATAGTCTTGGATGGTTTGTAAAAAGCCCTCGTACGCAAAATTCTTCATAATGTAAACGGGGAAGAGCAGTTTGGGCGCCATTACGCACATATACAATTGTCCTGGCAGAGTAAGACTGGCGTCATCACGAGGAGCTATTCCAGTTCTCTTACCGTACGCGTGATACAGCGGGAGAAAGCCTATCCATCGTTCAACCGGCCTTGTCTCGGCCTTGTACAGCTGTTCTTGATCTCTCATGAAGATTGTCTGTTCAGAGTTGGCGATGATGTTGTAGTGAGACACGCAAACGCCCTTTGGCACGCCGGTCGTCCCCGAAGAATAGTTAATGGTGGCCACTGTGTTCTTCGACGTTGTGGTCATCCTATCCCATGAGAAATTCTGTCCATCAGACAACGAGCCGGCCATATTTCGCCAGTCTGGCACACCGTCTACCGTCTCGCAGGGGTGGTCAGAAAATTGGAATATTTGGGAATTTTCCAGCCCGGCCTTTCGTGCTGCTTCCACAGCTGTCTGGAGCAGTGTAGGATGAGCGAGGATGAGTTGGGCCCCGGTGTTTTTAATCTGATGTTCTGCCTCGGTCGACGTATATGTTGGATTTGCCCCGCTGAAGACCCGTCCTGACCCAACAATGGCCAGATATGCCACAGGGACGAAGATGTGATTGGGAGTAAAGATCATCACAGCGTCCCCACGAGGAATATTCAACCGATCTAGGCCCAATGTCAGGTGTTTGATCCATCGCAGGGCGTGGCGCGGAGAAAGGAAATGCTGTGGTTCTTTGGCATCAATCCAAATAGGTGTGTCCGACGGTTCGTGTCCTTCGGGGAAGACGTAGGACAAGATATTTGTTTCGGGAATGTCGAGTATGGGATAAATTGACTTGTAAATCATTTTGAGAGATGTCAACACTGAAATGATGCGGGCTTGAACATGATTTATCTGAGGCAGTTCGACACCGCATCATGGAAAATCAGGACGATACCTTGAAGTGGTCGTCTTCAGAGTAGCGGGCCGACTGCCGAGGTACCGCGAAATCGAGCGCCGATAACAGCCCCTGGGGGCTGAACTTTTACCCTCGGAACTTGTCAAGGTCGGAAGCAAATTTCCGTCGCCAAAGTCATGTAAGAGTTTCGCCAGATTCCAGATCAGGTGGATAGACGAGAGGGATCATGTCGGACCTGAAGGATTTTGATACCTTTTTTCGCCTGGACGGTAAAGTGGCACTTGTCACCGGAGGTCAGTATTTCGGACAGCGGCTATACTCCAATATCAATTGACTCGATCTAGGCTCTCGTGGCCTGGGCCTGCACGCTGCGACAGCTTTCTTGAACGCCGGTGCGAGAAAAGTTTTCATCACCGCCCGTAAGGCAGAAGGTCCACAGGGCATCACCCAAGCCATCGAAAAGCTCAATTCTCTACCGGGCATCCAAGGCATCGCGGTGGGAATTGCTGCCAATGTAGCCCAGTATGAAAGCATCCAGAAGTTAGTGGAGGAAGTCAAAAAGTCCGAATCGAAGCTTCACATTCTCGTAGCAAATGCTGGCGCAACATGGGGTGGCGCTTTTGACACAACACCGGACTGGTCTAGCCAGAAGATCCTCGACTTGAATGTTCGGGGTGTGTTCAATATTGTACAGCAGTTAGTGGAGTTCTGAAAGTACTGCATCCATCATATGGCCATACTGACCTTCAATTTACAGATTTCTTCCATTGCTGGAAGCCGCGGGAACTCCTCAGGATCCCTCAAGGGTCATTGTCGTCAGCTCAACCGCCGGTGTTAATGTGCCCCATGTGGGCGAGCACGGGACAATCATGTATTCTGCTTCAAAGGCTGCCGCTCATCATCTTGCTCGCAACCTGGCCGTGGAACTTGGCCCTCGAAATATCACAACAAACACTGTTGCACCAGGATTTTTTCCCTCAAAACTTGCCAACGGTTTGATCGAACTTCTCGGCGGCGAGGACGACCTCAAGACAGCCAATCCACGACGTAGACTAGGCGTACCAGAGGACATTGCGGGAGTGATGCTCTTCCTGGCATCACCAGCAGCTAATTATATGTAAGAGATCCCTCTCGGAGACCACAACGGGACTGACCAGCGGTAGTAATGGCGTCGATATCGAGGTGGACGGTGGCGCCCGACTCTCCGCGGGAAGGCTGACCAAGCTCTAGAGCCAAATTTTGATAGACTTCGGACCCATGTGGGCGTATGTACTTCAGAATTCAGTGCAACATTGCCAACTAGCGAGTCCAAGTCATGAGTCCGAGTTCTTCAAACACTCGAGATTCGAATCCCTGAGCCTGAGCTCTGATTGGCCGGATATTATGTGTGGAAAATGCCAGGCAACCATTCTCTCTGGTAGTGGTCAGAATAAGAGGCCAAGACTTAGCATTCGGTCACGTGATTATTCATCTTGGCATTGTTTTGGGTATTCTTTCTGCATCTCGTCCACACATCCTTCACTCTCTGGTGTCATTTAGAGAATTGGATTCATCAGTTAACAACTCTGAATCAGCGTATCAGTTCGCCTTTTTTGCCTATTGCAAGAACACCTGCCGAATTACTCTGTGGAAGTCAGGGGCCTCGGCATCCGGGATGCAGGTTCGCAATCGATTTCTCTTGGAGACCGTGAGGAGTATATCGTCTCAGCACATCCACAGACTTGGATAACGCTTTCCCTAAGTCTGCCTGCATATGTGGACCTATACATATATCGAGCCACGACACCGGTCACTGGTGAGAGATGCGTATCTTGAGCCTTAGCCTTTTGTCGACATTGTCTTCTGCAAGCTTTCTTTCTGCGCAGGCGAGGATGACTGCCAAAAATTCTGACACGGGAAACACTTCACCCTCTACCATTATCAAACCATATCTAAACTTAAAGCAAAAATGCCACATGCCGACAGGGCGGCCCTAAACGTCGAGCATACCGAGGACGTAGACGTGGTCAAGCAAGCCACATCGACGGCACCGTTGATCTGGTCGACGCCAAAGCTATCGGTGGCACGCTTGAGGAGATGCCACCGTCCTACTTTTTCAGCGTACATTTTATTGGTATTGTTACCGTGAGTGGCCTTTCTCCCCTTCTCTCTTATTATTCTAATTTTCGTCTAGGCTGTCTGTCTCGGAAGCATCTGCGCCTATCTCCACTAGATCCTACCGGCCAATACGCTGACCCTGATCAACGAGGGCATTGGACCATCGGCCAGTGTCTACGGGGTCGCCACAGCTTGGACGTTGGGCTCGGGCGTCGGTTTCCTGCTCGTTGGCCGTCTCTCCGACATCTTTGGGCGCAAGTGGATGTGCCTCATGTCCAACTCGCTCTGTGTGATCGCGTGTATCATCGCCGTCACGGCCCAGAGCGTCGAGCAACTGATTCCGGCGATGCTGCTCAACGGCATCGCAGCTGCCGGCCAGCTATCGTTCGCCTTTGTGCTGGGCGAGCTCTTGCCCAACAAGCAGCGAGGCCCCATTGCGACTTGGGGTTTTTGTCCTCGCTGCCCTTCACCGTCTTTGGGCCCGCCATCGCCCGCCGATTCATCTTGAACACCAAACAAGACTGGCGCTGGTACTTCTATCTGGGCATCGTCATCTCAGCCATTACTGTCCTGTTGTTTATTTTCCTGTACCATCCGCCGCGATATGAGCAACTGCACGTGCATGGCAAGACCCGATGGCAGGAGGTTAAAGGGCTCGACTACGGTAGTATGATCCTCTTCTTCGCCGGTTCGTGCTTTTCCTGATCGGCTTGTCCTGGGGCGGCCAGGCGTACACGTGGAAGAGCGCCAGAGTTTGTACCATTGTGATCGGATTGTGCACTCTGATCGTGTTCGGCCTGTACCAACAGTACGTGGTCAAGGGTCACGGCATCATACCTCCGCGTATCTTTAAGAACGTTGGCTACCTGGCCCTCGTCATGTGCGCCTGCATCGGCGCCATGGTCTACTACAGCATGACCGTATTGTGGCCGACCATCATCCGGACCGTCTACACCACCGACGTCATGGCCATCGGCTGGCAGTCTTCCGTCGTGGGAGGTGGTGTTCTGTGGACCAAGCTCTCGATGGCTTCGGCCTCTCATATCTCCCCAAGGTCAAATGGCAGACCATCACCAGCTCCGTGCTGGACGCTGCCTTTGTGGCTTCCCTCGCCTCCGTCAGCGCCGGCGGCCACGCTACCTTCATCGTGCTCGGGATCGTCGCCACTGTCGGCATCAGCTTTGTCGACAACATCACTTTCCCCGGTGTGCCATGCTCTTCGAAGCCCAGGACATCGGTCTCGCCGCGGGAGCCTTGGGCAGCATCCGTGCCATGGGCGGGGCGGTCGCACAATCCATGCATGTCCCGCCCTCTCGACGAACGTCACAGAGTATATGCCCAAGTACGTGAGTCCTGCCGCCGTTGAAGCAGGCCTACCCGAATCTTCCCTGCCTGCCCTCTTCGTCGGCCTCACGGCCGGAAACTCCTCGTCCGTTCCCGGCATCACACCTGAAATCATCGAGGTTGTCGCTCAGCAGGTACAGCACTCGTACATCGACGGCTTCAAGATTGTGTTTTACGCCGCCATCCCATTTGGCGTTTGATCACATTGGCGTGCCTGGTGCCTAACATGGACAAGTATTTGCATGCCAATGTCGCGAGAAAATTGCAGCGAAAGGAGGACGGCGGCAGCAAGAACAACAAGAATGTCCCACGCGAAGCTACTGTGACAAAGCTGCAAGGTTTAGTAGAATCAGGTAAACTTTTGCCCAAAAATGCAAAGGTAGATCATGCCTGTATATATCATGTTAGGTCCTACAATATGATGTTTGTCTTTATATACCATTGGCAGTGCTTCTCCTTTTGCATCGGCAAATATGATATTTGAGAAGGAATCTAGAAAGCCACGCCCATCCTCCTTGTCGCTTTTCCAGCCCTCATTTCGTTAACCATGTCATTCAATTCCTCCAACCTTCTCAGTTGAACATCAGGGTGGATATTGTGCTCCGAAGAGAAATCAACCGCCTTTTTCATCCTCTGCGGAATACTCGTGCTTTCCGCTTTGATCTTGTACGTTCCTAGAATTAATTCCATCGGTGGTACTTCGAGGGGCTTGTGCGGAATACCAACGACCATTAGCGTACCTCCCACTCTGATGATGGATGGAGCACCGGCGTAAGCAGCGAGAGCGTTGCTGAAGACGGCCGCGGCGTGCACACCACCGTTGGTAAGCTGCTTGATCTTGGAGACATAATCGGGCTCGGTCTTGGAATTGAACGTCTCATCCGCACCCTGGGATTTGCAGACGTTCAACGTAGCATCATTGATATCAACGGCAAGCACTTTGAAACCCATCGCTTTGCCGTACTGTACCGCCAGCTGGCCGAGGCCGCCCGCTCCAATGACTCCCAGCCATTGTCCGGGTCTCAAGCCACAGGAATCGACGGAATTGAAGGCTAGAGATTGGTTAGCGAAAGAGACTGTCAAGGAGCCTGCTTACCAGTGATGCCGGCGCAGAAGAAAACCGAACTGGTTTTCAGATCCCAGTGACGAGGTAAGATGACAGCACTTCTCCAATCGACTACAGCATACTCTGCAAAGAATCCAGGGGCCCAAAAGCCTTGTACCTTTGGTTGGCCGTTTTGGCAATGCAGGTTGTGAACCATGCAACCCTCGCATTCAAAACAGCAACCAATGATATACCCAAACCCGATGGCGTCGCCGACCTTGAACCCTTTCCCTTCGGCAGTGGGATGAATCTTTGCAATGATACCAACACCCTCGTGCCCTAGCGTAATTGGATCCTGCCGATCGGGGATGTCAATGGCCATGATATCTGAAAGGCATAGTGAGGCGGATGTGATTTTGACCAGAAATTGGTTCGGTGCTGGCTCAGGAATAGGTAATTCATTGACCACAACCTTCTTCTCTTTAGGATCCCATTGTCCTGCCTTCATTGATTTCACCGTTGATCCCATAGCCTTGTGCCAGTCAGCTTTCCTCGAAGAACCACTTGATATGTGAAGCAAATGATTTGATAGAGACCCTGGAGTACTCCTAATACGACCCCGCAAGTTCATTATTCAAAGGCCGGCGATGGTCCTAAGCCTCTCGAGCGATTCTGGATCTGCTTTTCCCCCTTCAATGCGGCAATGTACTCGGAGTCAAGGGCCAGGATCCTCGGTCCGGAGCCGTGGTCCGGGGATCAGGATATACCCCGCCTGTCGTAGGCCCAGCCAACCATCACAGAAGACATCTCGCCTCGGTATCCGGAAAAATAACAAAGACTGACGGGGATACGACTGGCGAGCGGTGGCACAGAGAGAAGGGAGAATGATGCTGCGGCACAATTTTTAGGCGCACTTCAGGGCGGCCCTCTTAGGGCCAACCACTCGCACTTGCACAAAATTGTTGGAGTGGGTCGCCGTCCACAGTGTGAGGCATTATGATCAAGGTTCTATAGATCATCAACGCGTGGCAGTCATGTCGAGTATTGATTTTTGACATGGGTTATACTACTTTTGTCCTTTCCTCACACTCTTCCTCGTCTCAAGAAAACGTTTGGAATGTCGACCCATTTTGCTCGCAAATACTCGCACACGTTCTTTCCCAGACCGTCGTAAGTACTCGTCGCGCTCCAGCCGCGGTCGAGGTGATCGTGCAACAAGAAGTGCACAGCCCTGATACCAGGAATTTCAAACCGGTCAATTGCCTTACCGTTGTACTCCGGACCGAGCAATTGCTTGATCTTCAAAGTGGTGAGCAACGACCTCAGCCAATCCCATTCATCATCCCTTCTCACAAAAAAGCCCACATTTGCATCGGAAGCCTTGTCACCCGAGCGGCCAAGGACCACCCACCCGAGAGGTCCTCTGGTGGTAGGTCCGAATGAGGACAGGTCGACAGGATCTCGGGTCTCGTAGCTCCATTGCCTGGTGTCATAAGTTTTGCCATAATCCTTTAGATGGCTGGAAGGGGGAATGGGGATAGATTTCTCCAACCAGAGTAACTCCACGTTGTGTGCAATTTCGGATTGTGGTATCAGGGCCGCCCAGTATTCAAAAAATTGCTTTCCCGCTGATTGTCGGTAGTCGTTTTCAATAGAGGCTCCAGGGCAACTCTGAAGGAAATTTTCCATGCACCATCGATTAAATCCGGGTTTGTCGACGTCGGCGATACTCACCAGGTCCTTGTCCTTTGTTTGAACGAAAATTCTCAAATCGACAGTGGCGACATTTTGATCCATCGGGTCATCGGGACTCCAGCCATTCAAGGTAAACTTGAGAACGGAGAATTTCTCAGCATTCTTGCCCATTGATCTCCGAATCTGACGTTCAGTCCATTCAGCCTTTTGTTCCAGGTCGAGTCCGCAAATGTAGTAATGGAACTCGGCCTGGTAACCGCCTTTTGCGGTGATCCCCACCTTTGTGGTCGTCGGTGGAGGGTTGCCCTTTACTCCTGTCACCAGCACCCGGTCTTTCGCCCATTGCTCCATCTTGATACCTTCCAAGACAGCGACGACATCGGAGCCGTAGTATTGAGGACCTTGTATCTCATATAACAACTGAGACGTGGCGGTGCCGACCGACATCTCTCCCCCCGTGTTTGGCTCTTTCTCCAAAATGAAGCTGCCGTCAGCGTTGATCGAGGCTATCGGGAAACCAAGATTTTCGCATCCGTCGAAGAGATCCTTGAATCCGCTATAATATCCGCCTGTCACGTACGTCGAGCATTCGATGAGATGGCCGGCCACCAACGATCCCGCGATCTGGTCATAGTCTTTGCTGCGATCCCAATTGTGCCACCACATCGCGGCCCCGATGGTGGGAGCTGCATCCGACACTCTTCCACATATCACAATGTCGGCCCCTTGCCGGAATGCCGCGGCGATGCCAGCACCACCCAGATAACACTGAGCAGCCAAGGGTTCAAATGGCCAATCTTCGAGACTTCCTCCAAAGCAGATGTTCTCAAACTTCTCCCCTTGGGCCATGAGTCGTTTCACCACGTCCATGACCTCGTCGCCTTGAATCCAGGCCACTTTGAGTTGAAGATTTTTCTCCTTGATTGTCGCTGCCACTCGGTTGGCGAGCATCTCGGTATCACTCGCGCCTGCATTGACGGCCACTTTTATATTGCGCTCCTGTAGATATGGCAGGGCTGGGCTAAAAGTGGCCATAAATGAAGGGTCAAAAAGCCCATTCCTCTCCGAGTCATTGATGCCCTTCTCGACCTGTTCTTTCTTTGCGACGCCATGCCAGGACATGGTCATCTCACTCATCCAGTCCCCGACGATGACGTCCACATCGTTATCTTTCGCAAACGACAGAATCGATCGTTGACGATCAGTGAACCCTCCCGACGCACCACCAATCCTAATCGGTCTCTTTTTGTCCACTGGAATAGTGCCCATGATGGTACCGACTTTGGACTGATAATGCTTCTTCCTTTGTTCGAGTAATCCTTTGGTAGATCCACACGGGTTCAGTATAATCTTGATGTCATTTCCTGCCCTCGACAGAGAATATAAGCACCCTCAAAACCGCAGACTTCTCATGTGCCGTTGGAATGTGTCCGCTAAATCAAGTATGTTGCCGTTGGTTTAGCGCCTGCACTTGGGTCTCCAACCCCGCGGGCCGGTCGGCATCTCTGGAAAATGAACGAGCCTGACGGAGGAACTGTGGTGCGGAGTCCACGGCTGGGCTAGGAATACTGTAGCCCAGCGGTCCGTAATCTCCACCCTGTACAAGGTCTGACGGCTATTCACAGAGGTTTGCCCCATACACGCCAGAATCAACATTCGCTCTGTAACTCCATTTATCTTGGCGTCAACACCTACCGCACAATTACCCTGGACGTGACCTAAGGCGAAAAATATACCTCTTCAGCCAGCCCGTGTTTAGTTCCTTGCATCCGTTTTCTACACACCTCTACCTGTCGCCGGAGAAGAGGCTGTGTGAGAAATGTCCGTAAGCAATGCGGAGATCGCTGGATAGCTGTCATATTTCTGCCGAACTCTGGACTTGTCTCAATAACAGCGTTGTAAGGGCCTCGGTCCTTGTCTGGTGGGGCTGAATGGAGTGAGTGTCGGTTCCCGGCTTCGAAACATGTGAGGCAAATCTTATCCGACCCCTGTCCGTGTTTGCCTTGGCGACGGACTCCTACAGTACTTGCCAGGCATGGAGAATTTGGGCGAATATGTTTCTCAGGGTCGCCAGAGCCTTTTGCACTGACCTCTCTCCATTTTACGCGCAACTGAGACACCATGAACGCTGATACAAGGCACGCTGTCGTTCTAGGAGCTTCTGGCATCACTGGATGGGCCATCGTCAACGCAATACTTGGAGGGTATCCGACTCCTGATGCCTTTGACAAAGTGTCCGCCCTGGTCAATCGACCATTGTCCAGGGACGTGGCGAGGTGGCCAGATGATCGTCGTTTGCAAATAGTGTCTGGCATCGACCTTCTGAAAGGGTCTCAAGCAGACTTGGAAAAGGCGATGCGAGAAAATGTAGCTGGGGTCGAGACGGCCACGCACATATATTTCTATTGTCCGGCCTGCCCTCTGCTGCTCCATTCTTCCGGCCAGATTGCTGATGATAGGCATGCACAGCATATAAACAGGACGACGACAATGCGAAGGAATGTCGCATCAACGAGGACATGTTAGAGCGCGCGGTCACGGCATTCGAACATCTATGTCCAAATTTGGCTTATGTTGTTCTTCCAACGGGGACCAAGGTATGGCGATCTGTTTCCCGTGCCCATCTCGAGTGAGCTGAATCTATTCAAGATCTACGGTGTCCACATGCTCGACAAGTTTCCACATAGCAACATCCTCCCCATAACAGAAGACGCACCCGTGTTGCCGCAGCCGTGGCTGGGTCAGCTATTTTACTACAACCAAATCGACTGCCTGAAGCGTATGTCTCAAGGGAAAAGGTGGCACTGGTGCGAAGTTCGGCCAGACAATATCGTAAGTCACTCGAGACTTGGTGCGAGTTGGATTTGACATGGTCACCTTCATCTAGATCGGATTTGTACCAAACAATAATGTCTATTGCCTCGCCCAAACGTTGGCATTGTACTTGTCTCTTTACCGTTTCGTCGAGGGACAGGGTGCAAAATGCCCCTTCCCTGGGAGCGAGAAGTCGTGGATCGCTCTCTACAATGAAAGCCCTCAGGACATGGTGGCGCATTTCTCCATCCTGGCGAGTTTGAAACCAGAGAAGACCAAGGGCAAGTCATTCAACGTGGCTGGGCAATTGGACTCGTGGAGCGGCAAATGGCCGATTATTTGCGAGTATTTTGAGCTCGTTGGCACCGGTCCGGAGGAGAACTCGCCACAGCCGGGCGGGTACATTGCAGACCACAAAGCTCAGTGGGAAGAACTCGAAAGAAATCACAGTCTCAAAGTGGGATCAATCAATAACAACATCTCACATCCGGGGTTCCAGTATTTCATCATGACTTTACTGAATTTCGATCGGCACATGAATATGGGCGCAAGCCAATCCATTGGCTATATAGAGGTCATTGGGACGAGGGAATGCTGGAAGACCGCTTTTGATCGAATGCGGGATGCGAAGATCATTCCTTGAGGCCAGTTATGTCGCCACACCTCTAGTTCTAGCGACTATTCGTACGAGGAACTACGTCCTGCAATAGGGATGATTAAATTGCCATCTGTTAACATAATTAACCGTTTGTAATCTTATTTTAACGGGTGGCTAAAAATAGTATCTTTTGTTCCTTTTATGCTAGTGGAGGACTGAAGGTATGTCAATGCAACGAGGCATCTGTCAGTCCAACTGTCAGACTGCTGACTGGGGAAAGCAATGCGCGACCAGGCAGGGTGAGGTCTCTCTGTGTTTAGCTAACAATCTGGCATATATAGCATACAAGACTCTAAGCTTGCCTCCTCCAGCACCCAGGGGCATGGGCGATGAGTATATGAAAAAGTTTGGCCTCGTGCCCCTCCTGTTCCGCCACTGTCGCGGATTGTCGTCATGACACCCACCATCCGCCTCCATCGACAATTCTTCTGCTGTCCATGCAATTTACGCCAAAGGCCTTTCTTTTCTAATATCGGCCAAGTTCACTTTCAATGGAGTCTTTTCCCATGTATTATAAGCCTTGAGACCCGCGTAGTCGTTCTCAGGGTTCCACAATGGTGCCCCATCATAGAATTCGACATCAAAGTGCCACAGAAAGGCACCGAGGATGAGACGAAGTTCCACATATGTTAGATTCCGCCCGATACAGCCACGTGGACCCAGAGAGAAGGGCTGGGCTGCTCTTTTCTTGTCGGTGTCATAGGCCGAGTCGATCCAGCGATCGGGAAGGTACTCATCCGGTTCCTTGAAGTTGTCGGGACTGTGTGCGGCAGCCCATGAACTGACGCAGACCGACGTCTGTAGGTCATGTCAGCCTATGCTCAATCAATGAACGAGAGATGAGACTTACTCCTTCGGGGATGAAGTGTCCATCAATTTCCGATCCGCCCTCGGGGACCACTCGTAATAATCCGACCGGCACGGGTGGGAAGATTCGTAGCGCTTCTTCGATGCAAGCACTCATGTATGGCAGTTCGCCCAAGTTGTTGATTACAAGATCCTCTTCACTCTTGATGTTGTCGCGAATCTCCGCCTTGAGCTTGTCGAAGACGTCCTTGTTTCTGAGGAGGAGATTCATGAGTCCACACAGCAAGGTGGCCGTCGTCTCGCTTCCGGCGACGCTATTCGTCTGTGGTCAGCACAACAATTCCCAGCAAGAATCGGTCCTGTGTGTCATACATGAATAGAGCTGCATTCATAATCACCTCATCATCGCTCACTTCATTCTTCTTCTCTCTTTGGTTTAGAATGTACCACAAGAAATCCCTGTGTTCTGTCTTGGTATTCATTCTGCGAATCGTCTTTTCCCGGCTGTTCTTCAGGTGCCTGAGTCGTCGTTCACGGATGATACTGGGGCACAGCCAGAGCAAGAATCGCTGTATCGTGCTGCCAGCTGTAGCGTAACGTCTCGTGGCCTGTTCGATCGCGCCAGACTTTATACTTTCGTAGATCAGAACGACCCATTGAGCAGACTCTCCTCCCTCGCCTGAAACCAGCGTCAGCGACTTGGGATGCAGAATGGGGTTTTGGTACCTTCTTCCAAGCACCCAAAAGGCTCGCCGAACGACAAGTCTCCAATGATATCGAAAGTCGTGTAGCAGAACCAACTGACCAAATTGACCGGCTTTCCCTCCTCCGCGAATCGTTTCATATTAGATATAAACTTCTCGACGTAGCCCAGCAGAATAGGCTCTTGTTCATACAACGCTCTCTTCGAAAAGGCATGAGCTAGAGCTCGACGTTGCCGGGGATGATTAGCTTCGTCCGCCATGGTAAGATTGCTGGCTCCAGGAATAGCTTCAACAGCTCCGACATGAATCGGGTCTCTGGTCATGTTCGGTCGTCCCTGACGGTGACCGTAGATATCCTCAAAGGCTTCGGGTGTATTGAAGGCCAGCTCATTTGGCATGACACGCACAACGGGCCCTGTGGCTGTTAGCGCATGCCGGGGTGGAATGCTCGCAGGAACCGGTACCATATTTGTCATGGAGCACCTTGTATTGAAAAGATATTCGTCCTCGGAGAAGATAATAAATGCTGGGAATCTACAACCGTCAGACTTTCTCCAGAAGCACGCTGGAGGAGAAATCGTACAGGTGAAATTCTCCACAGAATAGGCCCAGGATATTTAGCGAGAGGGTGCAGCGTGAGTCGGTAGATGATCAGGCCGACATAGTAGATGACAATCTAATCGCGTCAGTCGTCAGCCGAAAAGCTCGAAGTCGATGCACTGTGACCCGGGTCTCACCAAGCCGGGAAGCCACACGGCAAAGACCGCCTTTGCATCGAAACCGGGGACGTGAAATATCGGTGCCATTGTATCTTTGTTCGGCCACAATTCGACACTCTCGACATGCACGTTTGAAAATACCAGGAACATCACTCTTTTTGCTTATGACCGGGTGCACTCATGTGGCCAAGAAACCGAGGCATGATCTAACTCAGATCAAAACCGACCGTAGTGAGAAGAGTCAAATGCCGTAGGGACATGCCGAGGGAACGCTCTTGAAGGCGTACAGACTGAGATGTATTCACGCTTAGGGCTTAAACCACGTTCGAAAAGGCTATCTTGCCAGTGCCTGCCATTCTATTGCAAGATGTGACGGCTGGACCTGGATCGGCTCTTGGCGCCGCGGATATGAGTAGCCAATGTATTTCCGCGCTCAAAGATGTCGGCCATTGGTAGGCAGTATCAGGACACTACAAGGACACTTCTCACGGCTTTCATAGTTGGGCCTCACTCCTGGAAAGCTCGGCACGTCGAAAGTTTCTCAATCCTAGCCACGAGTCAACTCTAGTTGCTGGCTCAAACTGTGATAGGCCCCACCAAGAAGTCAATGCCCATAGCGAGGCCAGGCAGTAGGACACCTCGAAGACCCTCCTCAACGGCCCAGTTGACGTCAATCAGAGGCAATATTGCAAGATATACAGCGACCTATTTCTGACATGTGAGCGAAGGGTCTCTGGTGATGGATATGATGAGCCAAGCACGATGAGTCGGTTGATTATTTCGATCTAAGATGGTGCCTACGGTGGGGTTGTAGGTATGCCGGAGGCCAAGCGCTCACGGGGTGAATACACTGCTTGTGTTCCCAACATCTGGTACATGGAGTGGTGTGGTTTATTTATTATTCTATCACGCTTTCCGTCTTGTGGAAATTACCCTGGGACTTGGAACGCGTTCGTATTGTGATTTAGACTGCGAAATGGGCGCGTCTGAACAGGCCCAGGCTTTGACTAGCCTACTCTCCAGACTCAGGGACGACCACCCCGACCCTTGGTCCTTCCCACGTCGCAGTCTATCAAAGAGAGTCTACTCATCCATCCTCCTGTGCTGGGTCCTGACCCGAGTGTCCGGTGATGGTAATAGCATGGGTTCACGAGGACGACCATTTTATATACACACAATTTATGAGCGAGATACAACAGGCTGAAACACTGTTCCCTAGGCAACCAGTTGACCCAAACATATGGTTGTCTCATTGCTCTGTATGGAGGCTGACAATAACGTTAGATTGCCATCAACAATATGTGTGCTTTCATGGAGTGCATAGATTCTATCCATGACTTGCATTAAGTTCGAAGTATCGAGACCTGTCTGCCTTGTTGTCTTGTTGTGTCTAGTCCTGATATGTGAGTGAAGTAACGTGACTGGAAATAGTTTTCCTTGGTCTCCGAGGATCACAGAACAGGCTAGACGGACAATCCTGGTCAAAAGCCCCCTCCAAGCTTTGGCCATAGCGTTGCTGACCGGTTGGGCGGCACGGAAGCCCCAATTTCCGATTCCTGTGAAGCGAATTATGAATGAGAGGAGGATTGATCAAAGACTTCTCGTTTAGCTTCTTCCTGCTGTGAAGGACTGACCATTGGATTGGGGAATGCATTTGGAGCGCACGTGACAACAAGTTGCTTCCCCACTCCTTTCTCCAGTGGGTCCCAAATAATAGCGCCACACCTACCCCGCACGAAGGCAAGCCAGGTTCTATTCCCACTTTGTGCACTCTCGCAAGTTTGGTCAGTTCTGCCGCGCAGCGCAGTTTGGCAGCGAACAAACAACAGTTACTTATATCCTGTCAAAGGCTCACTCACTGACTGTGTCGTTGGTCGTGTGTGACAAAGCGTCTGGAACGTGGACGGACCTACTAGATATTGGCGGCAAGTCCTGCGCGACCATGACCAACTCAGCAGCCCCAAGTTCGCCCGAAGAGAACAGAACTGACGCGAAGACGACATCCCGTCTCAACCACCGTACCAAGGGAAGAAGAGCTCGACACGCATGTCTGCGGTGCAGAGCGCGTAAGGTTCGCTGCGACGCCACCAACAGCACCGTCGCTTGCACCAATTGCCAGCTGGATGAGGTCGAATGCACCGTCAGCAATGTCAGAAGACAGAGGCCTCCAAAGTACGTGATAAACGGGGTGACCAGACATTGGTCAATTAGCCCTCTCGCGCGACAGAAATCCTGACATATCAGCAGGTTGACACGTCCCCATAAGGGTGAGTCTTTAAGAAACTTGGTGTACACGGCAGCAATTTTCAGTAGTCGTCACTTTCACCATCCTCCCCCCAGCCTATCCAATGAGGACACTTTGGTCCTTAGGAACTCTGCTCACAGGCGAGGTTTACAGACCGGCTATTTGGCGAACAAGTAATGTTCGAATCAACTTGCTTAAATTCCTCCCTCCCTCGAACTTTGACAGAGTGCACGGCAAAGCTTGCACCCCCGGAGACACAGCAATCTCTGACGACTATTTGCAGCGAACCCCTCCCATCTTACATCCGACCTCTTCCGCCGCGCATATCGAGTTCGATGACAAATTTCTTGAGCGAGAGAGGCGCATTGAGAGTCCCTCCTCCACCCCTACGAGATGTTCTCTGGAAGGCCTATGTTCAATATGTTTATCCATCCCTCCCCCTGCTTGACTTGGATCACTTTGCCTCCGTCGTCAACCGTGGGAACGGAGAAACCGGGCAGTTGAGTTTACTCCTCTTCCAGGCAGTCATGTTTTCTGGCCTCTTTTTTGTCAACATGGAACATCTACGCCTGGCTGGCTATTCATCCAGAAAGGCCGCTATCAATGACATGTTTGAAAACGTCAAGGTGAGATGCTCTTCCCGTGACCTATTGCAGAGATATGTCCTGATATCGGCTGGTTCAGCTCTTGTACGACTTTGACTACGAACAAGATCGGATCTGTCTGATCCAGTCCCTTCTTCTCATGACATTGTGGTACCGTGCTCCCGATGATCATAAAGATCCGTGGCATTATATTGGGCTCGCAGTGTCATTGGCCATGACCGCTGGTCTCCATAAAAAGTCGGTGATCGCAAGTGCAGATCCCCGGCAACGGCCTCTACTGAGGCGTCTCTGGTGGTGCTGCGTGATGAGAGACTATCTGGTTGCTTATGGCATGAGTCGGCCGACCTATATCCGATGTCGGGAATGCAACACTCCCATGCTCACTCTCGACGACTTCGATCTCGGCACTTTCACGTCAGATGATCATGGACTTCCGACCGATATTCCCATGATGAGAGATGTTTCCCTGCGGAGACGCCTTGCTGTGATGTGCATCGAGCAGGCGAAGCTCTGCAGGATCTGCCACAACTATTTCGAGCATCAGGATGGGGAAGGCGTGTGTGATCGACAAGATTTGCCGACGGGCCGTCGTCAAAGTCCGAATTCCAGCCTCCATCCTGAAGTTGACGTTGTAACAGCCACCGACCGAGATCTTGCTCTTTGGCTGTTCAATCTGCCGGAAGAAGTCACCGCAAAGCATACAGCCATGCGATATGGGGGACCCGATGGCGACATTGTCAGTCTGCATTGTAATTTACTACATATGCTCTATAATACTGCGATTATCACCCTCCATCGGCGCCATATAGTGCCCTCGGTGCCTTCAGATCAACGGACGACGAATGATCTGGCTGCACAATCGGCCAAAATCTCGCGTGAGAAGGTTCTCCACGCCGCCAATCAAATAACGAGCATGTGCCAGGGACTATATCCTCGGGGTCTATTCAAGGTCCTGCCCGTCTCCGGAATGACTTGCATCCTCATCACGACTATAATACATTTGCTTCATATCAAATTCGGCGACCATCCTCCTAGTCCGGCGACCGTCCAGGCTTTTTCTATGTTCATGGACATGTTGGGGCAACTTCGAGAAAAGTTCTCATACCTGGAGTTCACCTGGAGATTTCTCGACGCAGCATTGCAAAAGGCAAATATAACGATAGACAACGACAGGGAGATGGGATCACAACCGGAGTCTGCGGGTGACAAAGACGGGTTGGGAAATCTACCTGGGTTAGCCAACTCGATGGGAACAAAAGCGACAAACGACGTCCCTCGTCTTGAGAACTCGCAACTATTCCACTTGACGCCGCCTCCAGAAGGAGAGATAGACTTTGAAGCTCATCAGAAGATATCAGAGGTGACCATCGCAGCCGACGAGAGCCTCCCAAGCCCACTCGATGCGCGTTCGCTGGACATAGACCGCTTCATCCTCGACGACTACGGCAATGTCAACATGGTCACAGATTGTTCCCTCGACATGGCTGGTCGAGATTTGCCCACAGGCTATGGAGAGACTCTCAACATGTACCTCATGAATGAAGACAGCACCACTCAGGAAGACGGTCAGGGGACTGCGATCATGCCCTCGCTGCCAGAGCTGAAAGGTGGGTATGGAGATGCCCGAAACATCGATGAGTTGAATTGGCCTGAAGGGCTGACAGGGATGGAATACACCGGTTGTCTACACCTTGAAGAAAGCGGTTTCAATTTTGTCTAGGCATGTCCTTTAGGATTGGCTTCCAGGGTATAGAACCGAATGCGGTTGGCCGTATAGTAGGGCCGAGTGCTCACGATCATATACTTTTTGTGAATTCTCATCCCAGCAAGTGCCAACGTGCCTGGCAGGAAGTCTCAGATTTTCCACATGCCCTACAGCGAACAAATTGAGAGAGATGATGGAACAAGCAGCGCTGTTCCGGTACAGTATTTGGAGATTTGAACCTGCAGACAACATCCTAGGTATCACAGTGTAAATTCGCCTGCTACAAACACCTTTGAATCAAATGTCGGTGCCAGTTGTCAGCGCTTTGAACCATGTCGTGGAGTGATCGTCTCCCCACAAATGATTCGTCATGTTGACATCCGTATGGCCGGCTGGAAAGACGCTCTTGCCTCGTTATAGCTTTGCTGGTTGAGGGAATACATATTCGTACCGCTCTGTGGGCTCAACTCCCCATTCCTTGGCCAATTCATGATATCTCAGCTTGTATCCCTCGTGCTTCTTTCTGCAATCTGGTGCTGTTTTGAGCTGATCACGACCCACCTGATGCCGGTGAGCAGCATCAGGACCGTCCGCGATCCGAACGAATCGGGCATATGTCCAAGCCTCGGGCAAAAAGGTGTGCTGTGTCAATCCCTGGCCACCATACATTTGCATGCATTCGTCGATGATTTTGGTGACAGCTTGAGGCACCATGACCTTGGCTTGTGCAATGGCATACCGACCAGCCTGGTGACCCATGATATCCATGGTCTCGGCAGCGTTGAGAACAATCAGCCGGAGCGCATCGATCTGCATTCGCATATCTGCAATCCGTTCAATGTTGCTATCGAATTGACCAATCAACTTCCCTCGAGGTTTCTTCCTTGGATCTGTGGCTCTTATGAGGGCAAGCTCGAAGGCACGCTCGGCCTGCCCAAGAAGGCGCATACTGTCATCACAGGTCAATTGGAACTGTGTCTTCAAAGAGGGTGTCTCACGTACCAATGATGTATCCTTCCAGGTCCGAGTCGGCCCTGGGCAATTTCAAATGCCCGTCCCTCGCCGAGAATACAATTCTCGACAGGGACACGGACATTCTCATACACGTACTCTCCGTGTCCTTCCGGAGCACAGTCGTACCCCATAATAGTCATATATCTCACCATTTTCAACCCGGGGCTGTCTCTGGGCACGATAACCGTCGTATGCCGTTTCCAAGGATTGGGGTTATCCGGATCCGAACACCCCATAAGGATGAGGAATTTGACGTCCTCGTTGGCCAAAGAATTCCCATACAGCTTTCGCCCATTGATGACGTATTCGTTTCCCTCACGTCTGATGCGGCAGGCGATGTTTGTAGCATCAGAGGAAGCGACATCCGGTTCAGTCATGGAGTATGCAGAGGACCATTCTCCAGCTAGCAGCGGCTCCATCCACCGTTTCTTCTGTTCTGGCGTACAGTATTTTGCGAGAAGCTCAATATTGCCAGTCTCGGGAGCATGGCAATTCAAGGTCTCGGAATTATATCAGCGTACACTTCTCGTGAGATCCTCCAAGACATACCATGGGTGCCCAATAGACGCGTCCCAAGAGCTCACAACAACATGAATACTCCAGAATCGAAAGTCCAGGGCTCTCTTTGAAATGGTTGGGTAAGAACAGATTGAATAACCCCGCAGTTTTTGCTTTTTTTCTCAAAGCCCTCACAAGAGGCGGAGTTGCCCACCGGTTCTGTTCAAGCTGAGCCTTGACGATGGGGTCGGAGGGAATGCACTCATTTTCCACCCAGTCATAGACCTTGGCGATGATCTCTTTCGCTTTCGGGGACAGCTTCTGTCGGTAGCCAGGGGGGATGTGAAGGAGTGATGGATGATCCGAAGTCGTGGCCATGGTCGTTGTCAGAGTTGTCGAGGCTGCCTTCTCTGTCTTTCCTTTGAATAATAACAGAAGCCGAAGATCGAAGAGACAGATTTGAAAGCTTTCTTGCCTCGGACTTGCTCGGGAAGAGCTTCAAAGGTCAAAGTGGCAGATGTGAAAAGAAGCTTGCCCGATTTTAGTTTACCTCGGACTGACTCGGCAGATGTCTCGGGCAAGGAGCAAATAAACCCTGCTGACGGAGTTCAGGAACCGGGCTGCGAGTTAGGCTCTCTGACCTGTGTCTGCATGACTGGCTACCCTGTGAACGTTAACGATTAGGGTGGCTAATTCCCTTTCCGCCATGGAAGCGTGTTGGATATTTAACTCAGTACAGATGCCCGCCTCAATCATGCCGAGCCGGACTTGCTGGTTTTTCCGATAACGCCGTGGAGGGTATACTGTACTTGCAACCTCACTCCTTGTACCCAAAGTGCGGCATTGTGGACTCCCGGTTCATTCCATTGTTTAAGATGGCTCTAAGGAGGTGGAAACGGCCCTCAAGGGCGTATCATATGTCGAGCTTGAGCAGAAGACGAGTAATCTATTCAAAACAGCATCCAACAGTAACCGGTGTGCAATGATGGAATAGCCCGTTGGCACTGGGGTAGTGAAAGTAAATGGCTTCGTCATGGATTGGAGGCCACCTTTCCTCTGGCTGCTTTCCCCGGTACAGTGTCTTTGGCCATTATCTAACTTTCCACACGGTTACTCAAGAGCTGCTCAAAGCTGCAGCTGAGGAATTCTATCACAGTACCCCAAGGGTCCTGTATATACAATGCAATGTCATCCTCGTCAAGATGTTTATACGGCATGACCGTCTGTCTGATCTTTTTGGCCCCTGCAGCGACCGCTTTGGCACATAGCCCCTCGGGATCAGACGTCGTCACACATATATGAAAGACGCCCCCACGTGTAAAGTCGAAGCTGGCAGGATGCTTCATGGGTGGATCGACGAACTCAAAGAGTTCCACGCCCACGCCATTACCGGAGGTGAGGAAAGCAATCTTGAGAGCTTGCAGTTGTTCACCATAAATTTTGAAGATGTCGGCATCGGGACTCACGCGTCGATCGGTACAACGAACAGTCTGGCGCAGCTTGCGAAACCCCAGAATTTCTGTGTACCATTTCACAGCCGCTTCCACATCTGGGACTGATATTGCAATATGGTTCATGACGAGATTGGGTTGACTCTGCCTTCGCTGCAAAGTTGCTCAGCCCGAATCCACACCTGTAAGGGTCGAATGAACCAGTCGCCAAGGGTGAACTAACCTTTGAAGGCGTATTGGCCGGTAGGGACATCTTGTCTGATCAAATTGACTCCACCTAGATGTCATGCAGGAGTGTTGGGCAAGCGCTACCAGGGTAAACGTCTCTAGCGACTCTGAGAGGCAAGCAAAAGCTCCTCTTCTCTCACCGAAGCAAAGGTAGAGGCATCCGAGGAAAGTATATGTCCGAGTGCACAAATCATGGACAAGACATTGGCTGTTCATCGTCGGAGACGTAGACACATGTCACCAGAAACCGACTCCCGATCTCTGGTGTAGTAGATATTTGGATTCCAAGGAGCCGAGGCCTTTGTGGAAAATGTTACCCCGATATGCCCGGGGTTGACTAATACTTGATTAGGGTTAGCTCCCAGGCCTCAACTTAACGTCGGCGACAGAGAACAAGGGCAGCAGTCGTCAAGTTATCCATTCTTTGGAAAGCTTTGAAACGCCGTTTCCATTATTTTCCAAGCTGGTAAGCGATTGCCATCGCGTAGAGCATGCAGAACCTTTTAAACGGTGAACCGACAGATCACGCTGTGTTCAGTGGCCAGGGTAAGCATCCATCAGAACCAACTGTGGTCGTTGCTGTCTGCAGGGCTCATAAACAGTTACGGATTACGATAACAATGTCAAGCACAAGGAAAATATATTTCTGCTGGTCTGACACACTGTTGAGTCACGCTATATGGTCATTCGCGTACGAGCCTGAGGTGTAGCTTTAATATCCATTATGCACTCCTGCCCATCTTTCGAGATTCCCAATGCCGTTGTTCAAACGTATTCAGCGTGTACATCAGCGTGTAGATGCAATGGTTTATCTCCTACAGTGTTAGAAGCGTCTTTTTCCCCTGCTGCATGTAGTTTGACAGCAATATCTCCAGTCAAATGATCATCCGCATTTGGAATAAATACTCCCAGTAATATTCCAAGACCACCAAAAGCAATTGTGGCAAGAAAAACTGTTCGATATGCGTCGGCATTGGCAACCTGATATGCTCGAGTGCCAGCGGCAATGATCTGAGGGGTCACACCCTTCACCGCAGTCAGTGCTGCAGCCGTGCCTAGCTCGAGCGCCTGGATGAAAGCCGGGACGGAGCTTGCAGGTAGACCAGCTTCAATGACCGCAGCAGGAACTTTGGCGGGAACGGTATGAGAAAGACGACTCCTCAATATGGCTGAGTAGATGGCGGCTGAGGCTGAGCCAAGGAGCGAGCGTATGCTACCGGAGAGACCAGCGGCGGCTCCGATGTCTCGCTGATCTTTCAGACGGAAAGTGACCATGGTCGCCACGACAGCTTCATTCCATCCGATAGAGAAGCAGGATATGAAGACAAGTGCCATAGCTCGGTCTCTGGTATCTGCGGTGCAGGTCGCGGTGGCTGTGCAGACGTTATCAGTACTCTTCGCATGCTGCAAATGTGAGACCAAGAGTATTCACTCACCACCTAAGAAGACCGTCCCGACAGTCATGGCCACCACACACTGGTATTTCTGCTTGGTAATGGTCTTCGTCAGGACGCCACCGACAATCTGGCCAACAGCAAATCCCATGGCAACAAGACAAGATGCCCATCCCCCCCACATTTGACCTCCGTTAGAGTAAACAATCTGCACCATCGATGGCCAAACAATTGAAAAACTGTAGTAGACTGTGGCCCCAATCGATGTCGACAGCATTGAAGCCGTCCAGCCCCAAGATTTGAATAGACGCAACGGGACAAAGGGATCCCTGGCACCTCCGAATGCTTCGTAGAAGGGAAGCGCGATGATGAGAACTATACCAGCCACCATCATTCCGATAACATGAGCGTCGTCCCACGGGTAGAGGGATCCTCCCCAGTTCAATCCAATGAGAAATAAAGTCACACCGGCGATGAGTCCCACAGCTCCGATGTAGTCAAAGTCTCTCAGGATCCGCATTTTCGTCTCTTTCCCGTGCTTCATTTCGAAGGTTGGAGGGTAATAAAAGGTAAAGTACAACAGGGTCGCAATGCCGTTCAAGATAATCAAGAGATAGTAACACCATCGCCAACCCGCCGAAGTGTGAACGACGAAACTGGTGGCGATAACCGTGTTAAACCCGTTCATCGGCAGAGCGATGAAAAAGAGGCCGGCCAGGGCATAGAACCGATATTGCATAGGCACGAGCTCGCTGATGACGAAGTTGAAGGAGTATGCGGCGCAACCAGACAAGCCGATCAAGGTCTCACCACCGATCAATGTCGGAACATTTTGTGCTCTGGAGCAAACAACGGCACCGACGGTGCCCAAAAGATTCCCCCCGACCATAAACCATCGCCGCCCAAAGACATCCGTCACACGACCCATCAGACCAAGGCCAACGGCCAAACCAAGAGTATACACGAGTGCAACCCAAAGGATGTCCGGGCTGGGACCAAGTTCGGCATTGATGTCTCCTAAAATGGGGGCGATCAAATTGAACCCTCCGAGGCCACCGAGAAATGTGAAGCAATGAGCAACATAAGTGCCCATGAAGTATTTGCTGGTGAAATATCCTTTGGGCAGGTGGCCGAGGTCTGTAGCAAAGCCATGGTATTCGGCGGGATCGTGGCCTACCCCGGACTTCTCGACCTGATCGGAGGGGGAATCAATCGTGGTAACAGTAGTATCGTTGTCGCCCACCATGTCTGAATAACCAGCTGAGTTGTTTTGACGTTTGTTGGTGGGTAATTAGCGGAGTGGACGCGTATGAAATGATCAGGCATGTGATCTTTTGGTAGGCACCACAAAAATATAGAATACCACAGCTTGACGGAATCCGGGTTAAGGAAAATGATTGTGGAGGAAAACGATTAGCGGGGCAGAGCTGCCCTGGCCTGCGTCGGATTTCAGAATGCGGTCGGAAAACTGGTTAACAACAGGCTCGGACCACGTTGAAAGACCTTTGCTCGCGACCCCGCCTGCCCAGGGAACCAAACAAGTGGAATGGTCAGTAAATCAAGGGCACACAGGAAGTGGTGAACCGAGCAACATGAATTGGTCATTGATACTATCTAAGATGATGTCTACGGTGGTGTTGTAGGTGTGCCAGAAGCCAAGCCTCAGTAAGTGAAGACACAGCCTGTGTTGCCAACAGAAAGCTGTGGCCAGACTGGTAGGCAGTAAGTTTGAAAAGTCTCCAGAGAGTCAGGGATCGCGGACTCCCGAAGCAAACTTCGCAACTGCTTCGGCCTGGGTACCAGCTAAGGAGACCAGAGACAGGCTTTCGGAGATCAGACGGCGGGCAGCATAGAAACCCGCCTCCATTCCTCGGCAAAGGCACCTGGTCAGCGAACTCCCACCGATGATGCTTGCAGAAGTTCGGAAATAGGCTTTCTCTACGATCGATGAGACTGTCTACCGTCGGAGCCGAGAGACAAATTTCTAAATAATCGAGCTCACTATATAACGAATTTTGCTCTTCGAAGCACGAGAGACAGTCCAGCTCCAGACCGAGGGTCGACGTCTACCTGCAAGCTGAGGACAATGGCTTTTGCCATACATGACATACCGTTGGCGGGAGCCTGGTTATCGCCATAGCGGTATGTAACAAGCCGGCTATCCTTGTCAAAAGACTGACCCTGAGGCAACACAGACAGTATTATACTTTGCCATTCTGGTTCTCTACCAGATATTTTTCCACCCACTGGCGAAATTCCCTGCCCCCCTCATTAACAAGTTCTGTCCCATTCTGCCAATTATTTCCCTCCTCCGTGGTCGATGGGCAATGGACACCAAGACCTTACATGACAAATATGGTAGCCGCTCCTCCGTGGGCAAGGAAGGGCCGATTCACTGACAACTCCGCAGGTCTGGTGGTGCGTGTTAGTCCCAATGAACTCGCATTCAACAGCGGGCAAGCTTGGGAGTATATCTACGGGTATCGACATGACCGACCCAATATGGCTAAAGACCCAGTTCACGCGGGGCGGTTCAGGCTGTGAAAGGCGTGGTCAGCATGCAATACGAACCTGACGAAGCATAACACGCTCGACAAAGGCGAAGCTTGGCTCATTCGTTTTCTGTAAAGGCCCTGAATGAGCAAGAGGAGATCATCGCGAGCCACACAGCTAAATTGATCGAAAAAATTCAATCGTTCAGCGAAGAGGGAGAAAGTTTCAACCTGGGCGACTGGTACGATTTTCTCACGTTCGACGCTATCGGGGATCTTGCTTTCGAAGAGTATTATGGCTGCCTCGAGGAAGGTCTGTTCCCATGACTATATCTTGACGTCTCCAGTGACCTTCTGACCCCCACAGGCAAATATCATTACTGGGCTAACCTGGTCTTTGCTGCCGTGAAAGCCGGCGCTCTCGTCCAAGCTACAAGGCGTTTTACCACGGCAGGGACACCTCTGCAAAAGCTGCTGCTCCGATCATTTGGCGATATCACCCCCCGAAAGCACATGGAATTGATACTGGAGCAAGTCAAAAAGTCGGTAAATCCCTCAGAGCTGCCTTCCTTTGCTGATGTGCCAGACGCCTTCAACACTCGACCAACGAGCACCGGGACTTCATTTAGTATATTCTGAAGCAGAAGGACAAGTTTGAACCGCGTGAAGAAGAGATTATTGTCAATTCGGCATTGTTCATGTACGTCAAACTTGGACATCGTCAATTTTGTCTTACATATCTGACATTTACAGTCTCGCGGGGAGTGAGACAACCACAAACGCTCCGTCAGACCTGACAGCCCGACTTCTCCGAAATCCTCGAACGTATTACAAGCTGGTGAAGGAAATTCGGGGAGAGTTTCAAAGTGCACAGGACATCACCCACGAGAGGATCAGTAAAATGCCATATGTCAACGCCTGTAGAAATGGAGGTCTCCGGGTTCATCCCCCAGTCACGCCGGGCCTGTTGAGAACAGTACCTGAAGGCGGTGATAACATCGATGGCTGCTGGGTTCCTGGGGGGTACTACCGTGTCGGTTAGCTCGTGGGCAGCCTCTCACAACCCGGTCAACTTTCGGGATCCTGACGACTTTATTCCGGAGCGATGGCTGGACGATGCCTATTCGACCGATATCAAGAAGGCGTCCTAGCCATTTTCCCTCGGACCCCTGTATGCCTAGGCAAGAAGTAAGTCAACCTCTTCGTCCTTTAAATCACCGTACTGAGTTCGGTAGCCTTGCCTGGATGGAAATGCGCCTCGCTCTGGTTCACTTACTGTGGCACTTTGACATAATGAGCCCTGGCAACGCGAGATTGTGGGACTCTGAAGGTCAAATGAAGCATATGAAGGCTTGGATGGTATGGGATAGACCTGAGCTTAATGTGAAAGCCACAGTTGTGCAGAGATGGATCAGAAGGAGTGCCTGATTTCGTTGATCAAAGCTCATTGTCGCCCGCGGTTGGAGATGTTTGTACATTCGTTTATAACAATCGGTCTGTGATTTAGGAAGCGTGGTATGCGGTATGAGAGAGAGATACATATATCGAAAAGGGATCATCGAGTTCAGATTCTGATAGCCATCCTACTTGCTATTGATATCCGCGAGGGCCGACAAAATTGCTGATACTCCTCTGGGATGCCTAAGCCATCCAGCCTCCGTCGATGGTCTGCACCGTGCCTGTAATGAATGTCGAAGCGTCGGACAGGAGCCATGTAATCAGCTGCGCCACCTCCCTCGGGTCTCCTTTTCTCTGAATCGGCTGCAGGGTAAGTGGTATATCGGCCCCCCTTATCTCTGTCGACTTTCTCTGCATTGGTGTGTTGATGAGGCCTCTAATTGTCATTGTCAGTGATTCTCCCATGCTGCAATATGCAGGTCACCACCTACGGGGCTAGGCAGTTGACTCGAATCTCCCGGTCTCCGACCTCTTGGGCGGCCGCCCTGGTCACACCAATCACGCCATGTTTAGAGGCGACATAAGCTGCATTTTTGGCAAAACCTCGTAATCCTGCCACGCTTGAGGCGTTGACAATCGATCCGCGCTGGTTCATATGTCGAAGTTGAGCTCTCATACAATACATGACCCCTGTGAGATTGACATTGATGACCCTGGCCCAGCTGTCGTCCTCAAGGTCTTCGACACGATCAATGTTGATGGTGGGTGGTATTATGCCGGCCAAATTCGCCGCTCCATCCAATGGACCAAAGGTTTCGACTGTTTTGTGAATCCATTCGTTAACCTGCTGGCTACTGGACACATCCACGGCGGATACCAGACATTGCCCTCCAGCTTTGGTGATCCGCTCCTGCACGGCTTTCAAGGCCTCCAAGTTAACGTCGGCGAGAGATACCTTGGCTCCGCAAGACGCAAGGAATTCTCCTGTAGCGAGGCCGATTCCCGATGCAGCGCCCGTGATGGCGATGACCCGGTCTTTCAAATCGAACGTGGCTGTCATGACGGACGTGTCAGCCAGATGACTGAAGTCTGGAAGATAATATTCTTTGGGGCAGCGATGACCAGTCGTCAGTCAGATTTCGCAGTCTCGGGCTAGATGTCAGCAGCCGTTCTGCTCCACAACCGTGCGCCCGAGCCTACGGATACCTGAGAGGTCCGAAAATACCGGGAGGGAGGATAATTCGAGCACGCTTTGGGAGCCGAAACCGCCGCAAAGGTCGAAGATACCGCATTTCAAGATTCTACGTCTGGGTTCCAGATGGAAATCCTTTTCCAGCCTTCAACGCAGAGGCCGCCACGGACTGTATCTAGTTCCCCGCACCGGAAATAAATCTCCAGCCGTAGCGGCGCTCGGTTTGTTGCATTAATCTCTTGGATCCCACTGGTTGTCTAGAGAAAGGGGGAGGAAACCGGAAACTTGGTGGGGTGAACGGGCTAGTCCTATTACATATTAGCCCAAATTGTGGGATAATCACGTGATTAGACTGGAAGTGCGCAAAGTTTCACTCCACTGACTCGGCGCGGTCCAATTTTGTGGCAGACCAGGCTAAAAAGTTGGGGCCGATTTTTGTTCACCGCCGACCACAGAGGGCGGCTCTTTGAGCCTCTGATAATTTTTCGCCTTCTCTTGAGAATAGGCGACTGCGTCGGGCTATTTGACTGCGCCATGTCGGCGTCATTACCCGGGAGTCGCGATTTACCGGCATCTCAATATGACCTCTCGACGTACTGGGGCCGTGTCAAACAGTCAGCACAGATAGCGGATCCGAGGTGAGGATGACAAGGCTGGCGACCCATGCGCTATAAACTGGCGCTGAAGGTACCGCTCAATCGTAGCACATGCCCAGCACCGTCCAACTTGTGTATCGTTTGCTGACTGCCTGACTCACAGGACCCTGCTCGTGTCTGCCTCAGGGCTGGAAAATGCGAAGCGCCTTGTTACCTCGTACAAGAAGGGCGAAGCAAAGGTCATGACCCCCGAGATATGGCAGGCGAAAAAGATTGTGGATTCTACATTGCATCCAGGTGGGTGAGCACAATTGGCCCGAGGTGAAAGATATTGATGGTGAGGTCAGATACTGGCGAGCCAGTTTTCCTGCCCTTTAGGATGTCATGTTTTGTCATCTCCAACTTGGTCGTGACGGCGGGCATGCTCACGCCAAACCTGGGGGTTTGTGATCTGGCCTCTGTCCGGTGTGGCTGACTGACGCAAGTAGAATACTGGGACTGTGGCGTGGCAGATCATCAATCAGTCCTTGAATGTAGCGATCAACAGTTCGAATGCTAACAAGTCCACGGCCCTGTCAACACCCACGTTGGTCAAAAGCTACCTAATGGCGGTATCGGCTTCTTGTTCTGTCGCTCTTGGCTTGAATGCCATTGTGCCCAGGCTAAAAAGAGTGTCACCCAACACCCGACTCATTCTCAGCCGTCTCGTTCCATTTGCCGCCGTGGCCAGCGCAGGCGCGCTGAACGTGTTCCTGATGCGCGGTGAAGAAATCCGTCGTGGCATCGACATCTTCCCCGTGCAGAGCGAGCAGGAAAAGGCGGCGCGAGAAGAGTCTGGCGCGGAGGTGGCAAGCCTCGGGAAGAGCAGGAAAGCAGCAGTGCTCGCAGTGGGAGAAACTGCCATCAGCAGAGTTCTCAACGCGACGCCAATCATGGTCATCCCGCCGCTGATCCTGGTCAAGCTGCAGAAGACGGCGTGGCTGAGTCAGAGACCGCGGATAGTTCTACCCATCAACTTGGGCCTGATTCTGACGACGAGCATATTCGCGCTCCCTCTGGCACTGGCCGCGTTTCCGCAGAGGCAGGCGGTCAAGGTGACATCGCTGGAAGAGGAGTTTTGGGATAAAGGCGGCCAGGGCGGACTGGTGGAGTTCAATCGCGGCATTTGATTCCCAAGAACCAGCCAGAGTGAGGCGTTCCAGTGACCATAAATGTATTTGGCGAGTTGCTGGACTTGGATCAATGACCATGAAGGCCACCGCGGGCACAGCTTCTAGCATTGACAGTCTACAATAACACGATAGAGACAGTTCATAAAATGAGAAAACTTCAAGAGGAATCAGCCGCGTATTACAAATTACTATTACCATTACCACAGCCTATACTACCTGAGCTTTTTGAGCAGTCCCAAATTCATTCCGTTCCCTTCCCTCCAGTGCAAGGTAAAATGAGGATACCGACTTGCGCTCGCTTCCGTTCATGCCTTGCCATTACCATATCTTACACTATCCAATCGCTTTTCGCTCTGGTCCCTAATTGAGGAAATTAAAGGAAACAGCCGAATTCAAATATGACATGGCCTTTGAGTCGATTCGACTTGGGACAAGCCGAATTGAGAGAGTGGTGTCTCTTCTGTCGGACAAGGTTGATGCCAGCCATTGGGCGGGGGTGTATTATGGAGTAATTTTCTTCAAACTGTCCTGATCCGCTCGTCCAAGGCCAGAATCTCTGGGGATAATTGTCAGTGAATGATCCATCGCTTGGTCGTCCGAGTCATCCGGCTTGTTAGCATATCCGTTGGCTGATCTCGTCGCATTTCTCTGGTTATCGAGTTGAGCGACATGACTCTGTGGACAGCATTGAGCTCAAATGCTTGGCTTGTGAGGTTAGGCTCCGTGTCGTTGATGGCCGAACTCCTTTTCACTGCCACTAGTATCCATTGGTTCTTCACTCTTTGACCACATCAGCAGGGCTGGTGTCTTCCCTCACTTCATTAGATGACGACTTGGGTTCTCCATTCTCAGCAGGCTCTTCCTTCTCCCCTTTGTCCTCTTCAACCTCTTCCACATCCTTATCATGATCCTCCCTTTCCTTGTCCGTCTCCTCGACCCCATTCTCTTCTTTCTCCTCTACTTTCACTTTCTGCTCGCCTCCCTTCTTTGCCTCTACCTCGTCCTCCTTCTCCTCCTTGTCTGCTGTCTCCTCCTTGGCCGCCGTCTCTTCCTTGTCCTCTGTCTCATCCTTGTCCGCTGTCTCTTCCTTGGGCTCTGTCTCTTCCTTGGGCTCTGTCTCTTCCTTGTGCGCTGTCTCTTCCTTGGGCTCGGTCTCGGTCTCATCCTTGTGCGCTGTCTCTTCCTTGGGCTCGGTCTCTTCCTTGTGCGCTGTCTCTTCCTTGGGCTCGGTCTCTTCCTCGTGCGCCGTCTCTTCCTTGGGCTCGGTCTCTTCCTCGTGCGCTGTCTCTTCCTTGGGCTCGGTCTCTTCCTCGTGCGCTGTCTCTTCCTTGGGCTCGGTCTCTTCCTCGTACGCTGTCTCTTCCTTGGGCTCAGTCTCTTCCTCGTGCGCTGCCTCTTCCTTGGGCTCTGTCTCATCCTTGTCCGCTGTCTCTGCCTTGGGCCCGGTCTCCTCTTTGGCCGCTGTCTCTTCCTTGGGGTCTGTCTCTTCCTTATCCGCTGTCTCTTCCTTGTGCTCTGTCTCTTCCTTGGGCTCGGTCTCTTCCTTGTGCGCGGTCTCTTCCTTGGGCTCGGTCTTGTCCTTGTCCGTTGTCTCTTCCTTGGGCTCGGTCTCGTCCTTGTCCGCCGTCTCTTCCTTGGGCTCGGTCTCTTCCTTGTGCGCTGTCTCTTCCTTGGGCTCAGTCTCTTCCTCGTGCGCTGTCTCTTCCTTGGGCTCTGTCTCTTCCTTGTCCTCCTTGTCCTCCTTTACCTCTTCCTTGACAACTTCCTCCTTCACCTCCTTCACCTCTTCCTCCTCCTTTACCTTCTCCTTCTCCTCCTCCTCTACCTTCTCCTTCTCCTCTACCTTCTCCTTCTCCTCCTCCTCCTCCTCCTCCTCCTTCTCCCCCTCCTTCTCCTCCTCCTCTATCTTCTCCTCCTTCGCCTCCTTCGCCTCTTCCTTCTCTTCCTCCTTCTCTTCCATCTCCTCTGCAACTCCATTAGTCTCAACAGCCTCTGTCGCCGACTGCCTTTCGTCAATAACCTCTTCCTCCTCCTCTTCCCCCTCCTCCTTCTCCAGTCCCTGGCTATCCTCCGTCTTGATCGCTGGTTCAGCTTCCCCGGTCACCTCGTCGGCGCCGGTGCCATTTCCGTTTGGGGACAGTGGCTGCTCTGCTATCTCCTTCATGGACCCCGGTGCTTCTGCCTCCGTCTCTTTCACAGCATCGACAGCTTCTGATGGCTCGTCTTTCGCCGGGCCTGCCAACTCTGCCCCCTCATTCCCAACTGGTCCTACACTCGCCTGCGCTTCATGTTCGGCTTCAGGGATCTTCTTCTCCACAGCATCGGCCTTTTCCTGAGCAGTGGTAGCGGTAGCGGTGTCGTCAGCTTTTGATTCTTGGGCCTTTCCCAGGTCACCTTCAGATATTTCAGTCTGGATCTTCTCCGTAGCTTCCGGTATTCCCTTCTGGGGTTCAGCAGCCTCTCCGCCCTCTGCGTCGTCGGCCAAATCGCCCGATGTTCCATGCATCTCTCCGACCGCCTCGCCAAGTTGCCTGGCAACCCCTTTCGACGCATCTAACAAACTCAGCGATGCAATTTGGGCCCTTTCGCTCGCGGCACTGCTTCGACGTCTCTCCACTCTTTTGAGATAGGAAGTGACGAAAAACTTGGCAAACAGCCATGTCAGTGGAGCCAGGTACAGACAGTTGAGAAGGATGGCAAACACTTGGCCGCTGGTGTCGAGGCAATGCACCCATTGCAGCTCATCCTTGTACCTCGTCTCCTCTCTCTCGGCCAAGTCTTGCGCAGCATGGACGGCATCGATGCCAAAGATTCGGCCCTGCTCATTGAGCACGTTTTCGGCCAAACCTTCACGACCTGCCCCTCGGAATGCCGCCTTTTTCAGCCAGGCCCCCATGCCTGCAGAAGCGTTGGCGATGGCAGTGGACACCGCAGACGACATCTCGGACGGAGGGATGGAGACGGCTTTGGAAGCGACACTGCCAAGATGATATACATATGGCACGCTCACGGGAATCTGGTAGGCGATGAAGAGGTGCGCAAAAGCATAGATGGCGCCAACGACGAACTGAGTGATCTGGAGCGTCGTGAGCGACTGTTTGAACCATTTGGGCACGCGGATGCCCATCGCCGAGCAGAGATAGAAGCTGTACTGGGATGGGTTGTTAGCTCCAGGCCATGGCTGGTTGAGAACAAGCTTCGCTCACCATGATCGCGTGGATGCCAGAGTTGACCAGGACGAAGAACCAGATGGGCGGTGACATGTATCTGATTCCCGCCCAGACACCGAGCATGGCGCCCGCATGGTGGTAGGCCTGCAGAAAACTGCTCTTCTTGCCTTTCGCCAGGATGATACAGGTGTCGATGACTTCGTAGAACTTTGAGAGATAGAAGAGCCAACCATAGAAGGCTAATCCCTCATTCCATATCCGCCCTACGTCGGTGCTTTCGGGTCCTAGCCCGTCGGCAGCCAAGTGAAACAAGCGGTTGGTCATCGTCCAGGCATTACTTGTGGCATTGTAGGTCGCTGCACTGCCAAGTCCTCGAGGACCGTGAAGCTTGCAGAGAGAGTCTACCACACCTGCAACGCCGTAGTCCTCTTTCCAGTTCGGGACCGACACCTGCAACGCGTTCACCATGCCGACGCAGGTCCATCCCGAGTACACGGCCAGGAGGACGTTGTGGATGATCACCAGAATCTTGAAGAGTCGAGTCCTGCTGAAGGCCCAGGGCTTGTACTTGCGGCGTGCATTAACATCGTTGAGATACGTGACAAGCGATGCATACACGAACGCGACGGTGATGGGCACACTCGGAGAGAGGAGCGTCTTGTAGACATCGGCGGGGATCGTCAACGGATGGGCGAGCGCCGGGTGATCGGCCGGGGGTGGCACAGTAGGAGGTCGCGGAGCTGGAGGAAATTTCAGCAAAGAGGCAGGCAGCGTGGTGAATTTAACACCTGGTCCAGATGTGCTCAGATCGGGCCGGATGGACTCTGGTGACGTCGACATGGCGCGTCAGGGCTCGCGCGAGGGTGTGTGTGGTGGAAGTGTAGAGCAGTAGCTCTGCGGTCGACCGCCCAAGGAGCAGACCGAGGAAAAGGGACGGAGGAGCGGGTGTCAGGTGGAATAGAAGCGGTGCAGTCAGTATTTGCAGGCTACAAAGACAACTTCATCATGAGCCGGAGTGCATTCGGAAGATGATCCGAACTGGCGGTCGGGCAAAGAGAGTGAGGTACAACGTGGTTTGCGTTGATTGAAGAAGCGTTGGGATGTGCTGTAACGTGTGCGTGCCTGACTCCCCCAAAGGGAGAGCTCAGTTTACGTCATGATGCATAAAGCTGGCAGAAGGTCTACTAATTATTAGCTTTCCGCCAAAACAATCCGCACCTGTCATCTTGCTCGGTCCGAGTGGCAGTCCAGACCGCCTGGACAATGGTTGTGGGTACAAACTCCCGCTTGCCTTCCAGTGGCCGCACATCACAACTGGTCGACAGTCTTCAACTAGAGGTAAAGGCCGTTCAGCCCTCCCACATCGGCATCCGTCTTGACATGGAAACCATGAAATCCAAAACCAATGACACCGTTTACATGAGCCCGACCCACTTCCTTCATGGTCTTTGCATCAAGCACGAGGAGATAACTCTTCCCTTGGACGCCATCCAAGACAACACTCAAGAGAACGCCGGCGTCTTCCTCGGTCGACGCGGGGTCTGCCACAAAAATCGGCTCCCCCGCGGTATGGCCGTGGATGCCCCATCGCGTGACCGAGTGAGTTTCAGTATCGTACTTGATCAGGCCGTCCACGAAAGAGGACTTGCCCGTGCCATTGATGCCATAGATATATCGGTGCTTTTTGGTGACCACACGGGGATTCAATGTGGGCAATTCAGGCGTGTCCGCCTTGCTGCTTGTGTATTCGGCCACTGCTTTGAGCGTCTTCTTGGTTGGAGTAGAGGGCACCGATGGCAGCCGAAATCGCCGATAGTTTGGTTGAGCGCTCGTATTCGAAGAATCGCCGTATGCTTTGGCGGCAGGCGAATCGCTGATGAGATTGTCCAGGTAGAAGTGCGAGATGCAGTCGATATTCTCGTAGGCGGCGATGTCGGCCACGATGTCGACGGTGCCATCTTGGGCCGAGGATCGATCTTCATAAGCATTAATGGTGTGAAAGCTGAAGAATGGTTCAGACTCGAATTTGGCCACCACACCCTTGCCTCCTTCTTCAGGTGGCCGTTTGTCGACGACAAACCATGTCGTAGGACGACTTCCGTCCCATGTCATGGCGTCCAACAGATTCTGGTGCCACAGGATCGGAAGGCCGCCGGCCCTGTACAGCGAGTTCCAGATGCAGAGCACCACATAGTTCTCGGTGAGGAAGAGCGAATGCAAGTAAGCAGGGGCATAAGAGATGGTCGCCAGAATCGACGTCTGGCCCGTGGCCGCCGACACTCGGAAGACGCGGTATGTCCCCGTGCGGCCAAAGTCGAGGTTATAATTGAAGACGTGGCCGGTGACCGGATCCGATCGAGCATGGGCGGCGCTTCCTGGCCCCTTGAGAGCAGGATGGAGCGTCGTCTGTGTGGCCAGCCCGATAGGCTCGAGGCTCTCTGGATCCAGCATCTGGAAGATGGGCGCATCCGTTTTATTGCACAAGGTCACCAAGTTGGTCCGCTCATGGCCCCTCTCTAACCTTTCACCCGTTCGGGACAGCCCGGGAAAGTTGGCACTCATCGTGACCGCGACATTGATCTCATTCGGCGCCGACCGGGACGCCGCGTGAAAGACCGACTGAAGTTTCTGAAAAAAAGACTTGCATGGATCGTACCGAGCCGCAAAGGTGAAGCCGTCGAATTTTCCCGTCCGCTTGATCTTCTCGATGACGCCGTCACTGGCCAATCGCGAATTGTAAGTCACTCGCACGGGGCTGTCCGGGCTGGCTGGTGCATGGATCTGGAAACGATGCACTTGAGAAAAGTGATCGAACCAGTGGTTGACTTTGAAAGTGCCATGGGCCGAAGTTACTGAGCGAGGGCCGAGCCCCGTCCGAAACAGCGTCCCTGCCGCATAGGCCGGAATTTTCCCTTGAACGCGTAACTCGACGGGAGCGCGTTCCTCATAATGTGCATCAAACTAGAGATGTTCAGCCTTGACGGGAAGAAGGAGGAAACACCGTACGCCTTGAGCATTCGGCCAATCGTTGTAATGAGACGGAAGCGAGACCTTGCCGTTGGATGACTTCATCCTTGAACTGGAAAATCGATTCACCGTCAAGGCCGGAATAGCTACCTCAGTCAGTCGGGACAAAGACCAATCGAAATGTTGGTAGATCCTCGCAAGGGAGGTGAAGGTCATCGAAGATAATGAGCTGTCGATGGTCGTGTTCGCCAGCTGCATTTAAATCAAGCCATGCCTAAGACGGCACTGCGTTGCCCCGACGCTTCTTCCATTAAGCACGTAAAGGGGATACGAATAGGAGCTTCTCTCAGAGCATTCAAACTCAGCCAAAGGAGCATATCTCGCGAGGAGGCCAGATCAGGAAGTCTTGTGGTCGATCCTTACGGCCGAAAGGATTTTAGCGGCATCCCCAGGTCTGAGCCTTCGCGAGCTTGGCACAAATGGCACTCGGCTGACTGAGAATGTTAAAAGGCAATCGTAATCTTTCGTATTAACGTAAAGTTATGTAGATTTATAAGAAATGCGACCCACCGACGCTCATGTAGGGATGCTGCGCCTCGTTATATGATGTCAAATGCCGCCTTGTGTCATGGCACAACTCGAATCGCCAGCGACAATTTGCCAGGACGAAGCCGCAGAGACAAATTTTTTTGCAGTGCTGCGCCGAGGAGAGACACAATAAACACAACAAGACCTGGTCTGTGGTCCCCAAGCTTGAGATATCTTCCCTGCGTCGACATAATGTCGAGCTCAATGGCTGTCTCTGTGCTAGATAACATCCTTACCTTGAGGCCTCTGCTTTACCTGTTAGAAGGGAACGAATAGATTTTGCGTTGTATTCCATAGAGTGTCAGTGAACAGTGCCTTGCCGTCAAGTGCTGTCTAATTAGTAGGTCAGTCCGTGCCGATTAGCAGTGTGGGGCTGGTGAGACAATGAGCATGTGCCTGACTAATGGATCATCTGCGGGAGGCGTGACACAGGCTGACTGTAGACTTCTATGACAACCCTGGATGCTGTGCCATCTTGAGGATGTCAGTCAAGAAGAGAAGAGTGGATGGAAGGAACTTGTGTGCAGATTGAGTTTATGGAAAAGGAGGCAGGGGTTCTAGAGCTGGCACGTGATTAGAAGCTTGGCGTGTAACACATACAACTTTCGCTCTGTACTCCAGTTCTCTAAGAGCAACCCGGTCATCAATACTACCACCAGCGATGAGTTTATCCAATTGTAATAGGGGCATCCAAGCTGAACTTCTTGTTTGCTAAGCTAGTCATAATAGGCCATCAGTTCAACTTCCCTGACTTTATGGGAACGTCACGCATCTCTTTCTCGGTCAGAGCTCGCATGGCTGGAAAGGGCATATGCACAATATAATGTCTGGGACAATATCAAGTCCCTGGTTTAATAAATGGTATCAGTCATAGGTGTTTGTGCGGGAACACAAGGCTGGGCCCATGGTCACGTGACACAATTGCCTCGGGTACTCCTATAGCACCACCGAAGGCCGTCTAGATAGGATCAATCAACCAACTCGGCTTCTTGGTTTATCAGTTTGGGCGACTGGATTTCAGATGACAGGACAGGCGACAGGACGATGGTCTGTGGGTGATGAGTGTGATGCAGTGGGCACGTGCCATTGAGCGGGTGCTGGTTTGCCAGGCTCTTCTTCGGCGGCCTACAAGGTCAGCACTTTCCGGCATTATGAACCGACAAAAAGGCTGACGTTGACTTTCGAGCGTTCAATCAATGATACATGCTCGATCTTCTTCACGGTAACGGCCGGCTCCCACAAACTTGCACGTGAGAGGTATCTCGCAAAGCGGGGCAAGGCTCAAGATGTCGCCAAGACCAAGTTTCTGGCGCCCAACGCCGAGGATCGGCGTATCTGGAGTCAGAGCCTCTCTCGCACGGACGGCTTGGGAGGTTCATCTCGGAGACTGCAACGATGGCCCCTGACGAGCTCTTGTCTGAGGATGGATCCATCGACTCTCAACTGGAGTGGGAACTGGAAGAGGGCATTCCTCAATTTGATGATCCCTTCCTCCAGAAATACATACACGGTCGACGAGCACTGATAGAGCAGGAGAAAAAGCAGCGACATGACTATATCTTCAAGCAAACCATGTCGCCAGCGGCGAAGCAGGTGGCAAAGATCATGGCATCCATTCGTCGAAGAGAATTGGAGTCGGTGTGGACATCTGACTTTGAAGAAAGCTTAGCTGAGAAGAATGGGGGCAACCTTTATCCGGGCATGATGTTCACTCTGGCCCGGGACCGGATCGAACAGACGGAACTCTGGAATATCATCGAAAGGATGCCCAAGGGGGCGCTCCTCCATGCACACATGGACGCCATGATTGACATGGATTGGCTGGTCGACCAGGCTTTGGCCGAAAAGGGATTTTGCATGCTGGCGCCCGAAGGCCTGAGCGACAAGGCAAAGCGCACCACCGGACTGATCCAGTTCAGAGCGTATCCGGACGAAGAGGTCCGGAAATATAAAACGGCCCCAAGTATCTGGAGCCCTGGCTATGCCCCGAACACGCCGGTGCCCATTCGCGAAGCGCAGCGTACCTTTCCCGAGGACGACTTGACGTTCAAGAAATGGCTCATCAGCCGATGTACCATCACCGCGGAAGAGTCCCTTTGCCACCACCACGGTCTGGACGCCATCTGGCGCAAATTTCAAAGCACGTTCCTGGTGATTGGTTGGATGCTTTACTACGAGCCGATCTTCCGACGGGCCATCCAGAGACTCCTCGGTCAGCTCGCCCACGATGGAATCACGTACGTCGACTTTCGAGTCGCCTTCAAATTCGAGTTTCGGAACAAGGGCCAGACGAGGGGAGAGCCAGGCCGGTTTGACGCATTTTTTGCCGCGCTGGGCGAGGAGATTGACAAGTTCAAAAAGACCGAGGCTGGGAAGAGGTTCCAAGGAGCGCGGATGATATGGACCGCGATCCGGAAGGCGGACAACAAAACTCTGGTCGAGTCGATGAAAGAATGCATTCGCATGAAGAAGAAATTCCCTCACATTGTGTGTGGATTTGACTTTGTGGCCCAGGAGGACCAAGGCCGGACGCTGGCTGACCTGACGCCGTTGGTTTTTTGGTTCAAGAAGAAATGTGCGGAAGCGGGGGTCGACCTTCCCTTCTTCTTCCATGCCGGAGAATGTCTGGGGGACGGCGACAGCACAGATCATAATCTGTTTGACGCGATTTTACTCGGGACCCGCAGAATCGGACATGGCTACTCGCTCTACAAGCATCCATTGCTGATAGAGATGGTCAAGGACAAGAAGATCCTGGTGGAAAGCTGTCCCATATCCAACGAAATATTGAGGCTGTCCAGCTCCATCTTGTCGCATTCGCTGCCAGCATTACTGTCCCGCGGCGTCGCCGTCTCACTGAACAACGACGATCCGGCCATTCTCGGCCATGGAAAAAATGGACTCAGCCACGATTTCTGGCAATCATACATGGCCTTCCAGAACCTTGGCCTCGAAGGGCTCGCCACCATGGCCGAGAATTCTCTGAAATGGTGCGCCGTGGAAGACCAAAAGCCGGCAGATTGGACCAAAGCCATCGCTGAGGGTTATCTCGGCAAGACGGTCAAGGCAAAAATGCTCAAGGAGTGGAGAATCGAGTTCGAAAAGTGGTGTCAGTGGGTCATCATCGAGTATCCGCTGGAGGATGACGACGACCGGGACGGGGATGATGATGAGGACGACGAAGAAGACGACGAGGAGGAAGAAGAAGAAGATGATGATGAAGACGACGAAGAATAAGAGGCCTGTGGCATGGCCAGGATGGGCATAGCGTGGCGTTTTTTCAACACGCGTTTTCCTGTGCAAGCAATTGCACTTCAACCCGGAATGGATGCCATTGTGTTCACGAGACTTGAAGCCGATGGTTGGAGGACACTGCAGGTATTACTGATAACCAGGACCCATTATTATATCAAATGCACAGTATGACAGCTGGACCCTGAAGTGCGAGTGATCATCTGGCACGCGCCCCACTTTGCTGTTGTCATGGACTTGGTCTCTGTCGATCATACACCGATCACCGAGGCGTGCCTCCTGCCTGCGTTTAGATTCACCCTCACATATTGACGGCGTCTCTTTACACCTTGGTTTATCCCATCCCACTGGCCTTTTGCATCTCTCCTGGGGGCAAGGTGTGACGTGGTCGATTCTCTCCTAGAATCCATCCATTCGTTACGTCAGTTGGGCCCTTCGGTTCAACGGAGTGGCAAGGCGGTTAGGATCTGGCTGTCGTCTTTGCCCAACGACCGAACCCTTCCACCATGACCAGTCCGCAGAGCTAGGGGCCTCACGGCCGCGGTCTCGCTCAGCTTCTCTTCTGCGAAATGGCCTACTTCCTGCCTTCCTACTTTCAGAAGCGACTTCTACGGTATGCGCTCAGCCGACTAGATTTCATCGAATCCGACGGCCTGGATCTCGAGAATTTCGGACTCAGCTTTGGCCAAAGATCGGTCATCGAATTGAAAAATGTTGGGATTAAGGTGAAGAGACTGGTCGACACGCTCCAACTTCCCTCCTCCTGCACTCTGAGCCAGGCGTCGATTCGACTTCTCCGCCTCACCATTCCCGCTGATCTCCACGTGAGCGGGATAGAGGTAGAAGTGGAGGGGGTCGACATCGTCGCCGGAGTCAGGTTGGAGAAGCCTTCTGGCGATCACACGGCGGCTGGTGCCCAACCCGGATGCGCACCCAGCCGGACTGATCGAGCGAATCGACCCAGGATATCTTCGCCTCCGGTGCACGACCCGGGTGGACGACATGGGTGGCCCCTCGATGCTTCACAGGTCTTGCCGACGTCGGAAGATCTCGCGGCCTCCTTTCTGGATTCAGAACCAGCGGGAGAAAGACAAGAACTCCGAGCGGTCCTGGAGTCGCAGTATATGCAGGAGTCGATCGTATCGTCGGTGTCGGCCGAAGAAGCGGGCCTCGGGATGCCCGGCGGTCTCTCTCTTCCCAGCTTCGTGGCCAATTTCTTCCAAGGTGTTGGCGATCGCCTGTCCGTCCATGTCCAAAACGTCAGTGTCGTGATCGAGATTGAGATGGCCGCATCGAGTGGCAGCGCCATCGACAGTCCGCGCTTCATGCTGAATGTGTCCAAGCTGGATTTGGAAGGCGTACCTACACCGACGGATGCCGAGACCATTTTCGATGCCCGACGATCTGTCTTTCTGCACCAAGTGCAGCTCTTTGCCCTCTCGGATCCCGATGTCTTTCCGGCTTCTTCGCGCCCCAGCTCCCCCAAACTGAGTCGATCTAAACGTCCTTCGTCCGATCAAGACCATGGCTTCTCTGATCCCGCTCGAGAAAGCGTCAGCGGCGGCGCGAGCATGGATGATGATTTGCCGTCCTCGGACGTCGGCTCGGACGTCACAAGCCAGGGGAGCGGGACATCCAGCACCGTACAGCGTCTCTCATCGTCCAATTCAGCGAGCAGGGGACTGGGAATTGGCATCGATAGCACCATACTGGATGGCCCGGCATTATTTTCCTCTCCAAGGATCGCCACTCCGTCTGTCCCCTCCGGCATTTCGTCTTCTTTCCGGCCACGACCCGCGGGAATCGACAATAGAGCTCGCGCAGAACACATCACAATGGTGGCGCACGAAAGTCACGTTACACCACACATCTCGCCAGGTGATCGTGAGGATTTGTCCAGGTCCCGGACGTTTACGCACGATGAGGCTGAAAGTATGTACCTGAGCGCCATGACCAGTGAATTTCACGATTCGAGAGCCAGAGGCGGAATTCCAGACGCTTGGGAATGGTCCGATGCGGTTGAGGAGCAGGAACAGACCTCTGAGATGGCAGATAGTGTTTCGGTTCCGGAACCGTCTGCCCAGGCCCCGGGTGTGCCGAACCCTGAATCTCCAGGGATGACAAACGTGAGTGGAGAAACCGATGATGCCCGTGGATCTGCTCCGTCAACCATCCAGGCTGCGATAGACAGCCTTGGGAAGGAGAACGTGAGTGCTGCAGCATTATGTCGGCTCCGCCTTTTGCACTTGGACCATGCGTCGCTCAAGTTGCCCTGCAGAGAAGACAACACGAGACTCCCTGCTATTCACGATCACAGCACGGCTTATCACAGACAAGATCTCGACTCGGACCGGTCACCATCCAGTCTGGGTACCAATACGGCGGACCGAAACGCCTTCTCGGAAACGCGGGATACGAAAGTGGCATCTTCAGACGGTGGAAAGAAGACCATGACTTTGGATATCGGAACCCTGACCTTGGATCTCGACATTTCGGTTGGAAAGCTTCTCGCCAGAGTGGCACAGGGATTTGTCGACAGTCTCCCTGAGAAAAGCGCACCGGCGACAAGCACTCAGGTGAATGACCGAGGAAACATTCCCGAACTGATCGTGAACAAATTTGTGTTCAACTTCTGTGAATCTGTTCCCAAACTCTTACCGACAAAGCTGGGTGCGCAGCAATCAGTCGTCTCCGATACGTTCGTGACGCCAGACCAGGCTCTTTTGCAGTTGTCTCTGTCACCAATAAAGCTCACGACTTTGGTCGGCGCGGATGTCAGATATCAACTGTCTATTTCCAAGATTACGTTAAAGCACGCGGCCACCGAGGTCCTCTCTTTCGTGGACATGGTGAGTGTCCGCGAATCAATCGCCACGAGTGCCATGCTCCGGCCCCACGACTTGGTCGCCACCAAGGCCGGGAATCGTCTCGATATCCAGGTCAAGCCGGTTCATATTATGCTCAACCTTCTACTCCTGGACGATGTGCTGAGCCGCAGCGGTGGGTTAAGTTCGTTGCTTGACCTCAGAACATCGATTATATCAACCAACACGGCCAGAGGTGCATCTTCACCGCCAGTGGCCACCACGACCCCACCTAGGCAACGCACTGTGCGATTTAATGACCCACGAAATCGCCCGCGGGCCCAGAGTGACGCCTTCACCACGTCCAGCAAGATTAATGTGCGCCTTTCAGGGAGCGTGATCGACCTCGTGGGATCAGAATCTTCGATCCAAGTCAAGTCATCGGCGATCAAAGCAGTCTACCGCGAGGATAATGTCAAAATCCAGATTGATGGCGCCGCTGTCGAAGGACCACTATTGCCATCGTCGCCGTCCAGAGGAGATATTCATGTCAAGATTCGAGACATCCAACTCCACTACTCGAATTCACCGGAAGAGACCGATCTAGACCGCCTTCTGTGTCTGATCACGCCCTCGAGCGATCGTTACGACGAGGATGATGATATCATGATTGAGACGCTGCTCCGGCAACGTCGAAAAGGTGGAGTGCTTCGCCTGTCCATCGGTGACCTGCAGGCCGGGGCATCGGGCCTCCTCTGGATACCACATCTTGCTAAATTGTCCGATGAATTGGCGAAGCTCTCTTCTGTGACCAAGTACCTGCCCGAGGATGACCGACCGGGTATTCTGACTTTTGCGATGGTGAACAAGCTGGACGGTCGGTTCCATGTGGATGATCGGTTTGGTGCCCTCCATCTGAAGGCGGATCTGATGGAAGGCGCCCATATCAATGTTCCCTCGCTTGCGGCGGCCCAAATCACGACGTGGACTCTCACACGCGATGATCATGACGTGCTCGTCGGTGAGGTCATTTCGCAGAGTGATACCGTAATGAGCCCACCAATGTTCATGTGCCGGTTCATTGCCGACGAAATGGATCCTACGGTGCGATTGAAACTTTCCAACACTTGCCTTGAATACCGAGTCTCTACGCTGGTCGCTCTCACCGATCTGGCGGACCGTCTCCAACACAAAGAGGCAGTGGACACCGAGAAGGCATCATCCCATCAATTAAGCCCCATCTCGTCAAGCACGAGCAGTGAGGCCTCGGCTTTTGCGAGGAGAATCAGACTTTCTTTGGTGCTCCGGGATTCTGCCATCGCTCTCAATCCGGAACAGGTCCCCGCCCGAGGACTTCTCCTCTTGACCGACGCCGTGATCGGGCACAGTAATCAAAAACACGGGTCCATTGAGAATGTCGACATCAAGAAAGCGTCAATTCTCATCATCAATGACACTGTGGCGGTCGGATCACATCTGGGGAACGCAGACCAGAAATTGTACTTTGACCAGAATGACCAAGTGCAACAGCTGACGAAGGCCGGCTTCGTCCCCGTCGGTTCCATATCCTCCGCTTCGGCCTTGGTGAAAGTCATGGAAGAGAAAGCAACGCCAGATCGGCGCTTGGATGTCGAGCTGCGGAACAATCTCCTCTTTCTCGAAACGTGCGCCGACTCCACTCAAACACTCATTCAAATCCTGGGGGGATTGGCCCCACCTGCGCCGCCGTCGAAGGTGGCCAAATATCGCACCGAAATCGTCCCCATTCAGGATATGCTGGCCTCGTTTACCGGTAATGCTTTTGTGTCCGAACCTGGGCCCGAGCTTGGACTGCCAGCCTTTCATACGACGACGGCAGGGCAATATGAAGAGGACGAGGAGGACGGCGACGGCGGTGGCGGTCGTCACAGCGGCCATGATGATGAGTTCTTCATTCACCACCTCCAGCTGGAGCATGACGATGCCGACGATGAAATGACCGCGAGCTATGCGGGATCGGAGCTAGCACAGTCGACCATGTCAGCTTCTGTACACATTGCGCCCGTCGATGTCACCGCGTCTGACGGTGCCGACCTGAGTCAGAGCATCATGGCCCACAGTCTTCTTGACTTCCGAAACGACCATTTTATTCCCAAGTCCTCCGTGGGTGGAACCGCTCATCGGTGGGATTCGAGTCGCAACACGTATGAACTCGGAAGCGACAGCCTCTTCGAGCGATCTCCACTGACAGTCCGTGTCCGAGACGTGCACATTATCTGGAACCTTTTCGACGGCTACGATTGGCAAGCGACCCGGGACACCATTAGTGAGGCGGTGAAGGACCTTGAGACTCGAGCAATGGCCAAGCGGCCTCGCAGCGGCAGTCGACTTTCGCCAGGAGTGGATGAGGACGATGAATCGGTGATTGGGGACTTTTTGTTCAACTCAATATACATTGGCATCCCCGCGAATAAAGATCCCCGAGACTTGACCAATGCGATCAATCACGACATTGACGACATGGTGAGTGAGACGGGCAGCTATGCCACCGGCACCACCGTGACCCCAACCTCGACCCGTCGCCAATCCGGTGGACCCCGACTACGCCCCAAGAGACTGCGGCTCAATCGCAGCCAGCAACACAAGATGACCTTTGAGCTTGAAGGCGTCTCTGCCGATGTCGTCGTCTTTCCACCGGGAAGTGGTGAGGTGGAGAGTTCCGTGGATGTCCGGGTCAAAAAGCTCGAGATATTTGATCACGTCCCCACGTCGACATGGAAGAAATTTGCCACTTACATGCAGGATGCTGGAGAACGAGAGGTCGACACGCCGATGGTTCATATTGAACTCCTCAGCGTGAAACCCGTCGCTGATCTTGCCACGTCCGAAATGGTTCTCAAGCTGACCGTCCTGCCGCTGAGGTTGCATGTCGATCAAGATGCTCTGGACTTTATGAGTCGATTTTTCGAATTCAAAGATGACAAGGCCCCTGTGCCGCAGACGCCATCTAATCCACCGTTCCTGCAGCGGGTGGAGGTCAATCCCATTCAGGTCCGGCTCGACTTCAAACCGAAGCGTGTTGATTATGCGGGCCTGCGATCCGGTCGCACCACCGAGTTTATGAACTTCTTTGTCTTGGATCGAGCAGACATGGTTCTTCGGCGAGTCATCCTCTATGGGGTCTCGGGATTTGACCGCCTCGGAATCATGCTGAACAACATCTGGACGCCGGATGTCAAACGGAATCAGCTCCCCGGCGTCCTTGCTGGACTGGCCCCGATCCGCCCATTGGTCGATGTGAGCAGTGGCGTCAGAGACCTCATCGCGGTGCCGATCAGAGAGTATCGGAAGGATGGCCGGATTGTACGCAGTATTCAGAAAGGCGCTCTGGCATTTGCAAAAACCACCACCACCGAGTTGGTCAATCTTGGCGCCAAGCTGGCTATTGGTACCCAACAGGTCCTCCAGACCGCTGAAGAGTTGCTTGCTCCCGGAACTCAACAGGACGACGGCGACACCGACGATGAAACGAGGAAACATATATCCCTTTATGCCGATCAACCATTGGGAATCGTGCAAGGCCTGCGAACCGCTTACGCCAGTCTGGAGCGGGATCTCTTGCTGGCCAGGGATGCCATCGTGGCCGTGCCTGGCGAGGTCATGGCCAGCGGGAGCGCGACCGGAGCAGCGAGGGCCGTGCTGAAACAGAGCCCGACCATTATCCTCAGACCGGCCATCGGTGCCACCAAGGCCGTGGGTCAAACTTTGATGGGAGCAGGCAATACCCTCGACAGGCAGAATCTCAGGAGGATTGAAGAGGTGAGTAATTCTCCGGTTTGGAATGTCGTTGACCAGGATCCTGACAAATTGTGCAGAAGTATAAGAGACATTAAGCGGCACCAGTATGGTCCGCCGCTGGGGTGTTGCTATAGCTTTCATACCGTGGTCAATTTCCTCTATGCATCAGAACACGCAAATTGTTGGAGAATGGGAAATGCATCGAAGATGGCTGTTGCTGATTCCGATTGACGAACGAGACCATGACCATGAACGCATAGCGTTAGCAGGGCGTCTGGGTGCAATCACACTCTTTTCGGAGGTTACTAGAATGCATATCATGATCTTCTCAATCCCCCTTGTTGACTTGAAAACGACTGCCACGCTTAGAAGCGCGAAAGAATTCCCATGCAAGAACGGGACAACACTATTGAATTGACGATGCTTCTACAGTCATGTGCTGAGCTCTGTCAGTGTGGTTGAGAGAAATGAGACTCTATCTAGGATCCTGTCCCGGCCAGTACTCTAAACGTGTTGTCATCTCTTATGGCGGAGGACCTATCTTGGATTCCAAGATCTAGTCTGTCCCCACAGTTCTGTTTCCACTCGCTCTTATCTTCGGCATGACCAGCCTGTCCCATTTGATCGGGTAGGGATCCTGGTCGCTGATGTCGAACATGATTAATTCCCTCGCCCGAAGATAAAGGGAGGAATTTGGTCTAGGTGGACCGCTTGGCTGTCGTTGTCCGAGCTGAACAGCAGAAGCCGAGGACTGATCGTGGGAGTGAGTCTTGGGTGAGCCCTGCGCCACTCATCGTTCGCCACGAGACGGGGATGATTGAAAGCGGTATCGTCTGAGTGGTGTTGTCTGAGTGGTATTGTGTGAGTGATGTTGTCTGAGTGGTGTCTGAGTGGTGTCTGAGTGGTGTCTGAGTGGTGTCTGAGTGGTGTCTGAGTGGTGTCTGAGTGGTGTTGTCTGAGTGGCGTCGTCTGAGTGGCGTCGAGGTGATTTGGACACAGGTTTTCCGTCCCTTGACCCGCCACCGTTTACACCTTTTGCAACGTGCTAGAATGGGCAACGATGCAAATCCGCTCCAGACCGTTAAGCACAACATCTCAGCCCTCAATCCAGAATGACGGTTCTCGATGACAATATCATCATGAGTGGAGCAGATGTCCCGCAGAGATCCGAGAAGAGTCAAGTTTGTGTCGCTCCTTTTCCGCAATTCAACACAGGCTGTAAAATCTGCGTCCGAAGCTAGCCTCAGTAATATGGAGAAGGTTGACAAGACGAACTTGATCGCTGTCCAGAAGTTGAACCTGGAAACTCCCACTGAGCTCGCATCATGAAATGCCAGTCTCTTCGGAGTCCTGCTGTTGTGAGGACCAAATGATGGGCCTCCCCTTGCCTCGACGCTTCGCGGACTCAAACCAAACCTGAAGCTGCCCGATTCGTTGCTTGACCAACCTATGATGCCTCATAGAATGACATGGTCGGTATTAGGCTCCAGCAAAGTACTGAGGTGGCCGCTCAGGTTGACTTCCGTCCCTATTTGCTGGGGTGCCGATCTGGGGAACACTCTTACTGCGGCCATGAAACGCCAGGACAATATCGTCACGGTCTTCTTCGACGTCTTGCCGCCGCTGACTCGGTCGCTGTCGTTTCTTCATCCTCACCCTTTCTCTGGCAAACTTGAGTTGATCTAACATCTCCTTCGTCCCGCTATCATCGACCGTCAGAGACACTTTCTGTTCAGCATCGAGTATCATGCCGTCCAAGTCGTGCTCCTCCGCTTCCAGCTTCTTCAGTCTCTGGTGCTCCTCCTCCCACCAGAAGAGAAGACCGACCAGCTCCCGCTGTCGGTACACATTGAGGAAAGCGAGTTGGTGCGTAAACCTCGATCCAATCTTGTGTGTGTTGACGGTGTTATCCTCGTTCAGGATTTCATATTTCCGCAATGCCTTATGTATCTTTTTGCTGATCCCTTCGCTCTCGGCGACCCCCGCCACATAAAATGAACGAAGATCAAGCGCATAGCAATCTTGGGAGACGATCTGATGCATGTAGAGCATATCTCGTCGCTGGGAGGTCAAATCGGCCGTCTGCGAGGGCGACGGGTCCTCGAAGAAGTTAGGGACCGCGGCGTTCGCGAAACGAGTGAACGAAAAACCTAGGGAGCCATTACGCTTGCGATACATTGTCTATGAGCTTCACAATCAGGCGGTCTCTTCGTGCCTCGGTTTTCTGACAGGGGGCCCAGCTTTAATACTCGAAACGACTCCAGCGGAGTGACGTCAATGCAAGCAATTGCTGTCTGCAGCCTGACTCTTGGTCTCCGAGAAGTCTTGGTTGTCTTGGTCGTCTGGAATCCAACGTTAGACCTAGAGGAGTAGACGAAAGCGTAAACGAGACCAGAGCGAGAAAAGAGGCTGTGCAACGTTCCAAGAAGAACCCAAGACCTTGGCCTCGGGCTCGCACGGGGACATGGACCTGCATATTCTTCCAATCTCGACAGATTCCTCCGCACGTTGCCCTAGGACGGGATGTTATTCGTCCGGAATCATCCTCTTGCAGAGAGCTACAACTCGTCTGCACGTCGACGCCCAAAGGTGCGGAGCAAGACCTCAAGAGGCACGCCACTGTCCAGATTGCGGCCTAACGGATATGTGACGGAGATGGAGATGGTAACAATAGTCAGCGGTCACACTGATACACCACCAAGCCCAATGACAGAGCCAGTTATAGCAGTTATAGCTTGCAGCCTTGAGTGGGACAAGATTCTGATTGAAAGGTATGAAAATATCAATTCGGCCACGTCTAACGCTCGTCGAAGATGTTCAGAGTATGAAGACTCCTTACATCTCATCCCGTTTACTCAGGGGTTGCTGCATGGTCGCCGAAGAGACGACTCGCCTGGCCTTTGACTGCCAGACCCCTGGCCATATCCAGGAAGCCATTGACACTGGTCTGAGCAGCTCACAGTCTTGGACTGCAAGATGAATCACTTTTCCGTCGCCATTGAGTCGATTGGCCCATCTGACCTCAAACTTTGTAATGTCTATGAAGTTGCCTGGTTGCACGTAATGGAGAAGCCTGGCGATGGACACATCAGAGGTTGTCCTGCATTGGATCGAGAGTGCCGACACCTTGATCCTACCAAACCAGCATCTAATCAGTAGCTATCCCTTCCACCGCTTTTAAAGGGCAATTTGGTCAGCCTCCCTGTCAGCCCATCCGTTCGTAGACGTGTATGTCCATTCCATGATTTATCCATGATCCCAGCGTCTTGTTGCTGTTGCTGATGAACATGGACAGTAACCATCAGCCGGTCCAGCAGCGCCCGTGACAAGAACAAGGTGTTTATTTCTCTAAGTCGTGAGCGTATGTACAGTCAAGCTGGAGTTGTCTTCTCTTCCAAGGCAATGACAGACTCTCAACACAGCTTTCAGCGTTATCCTCCAACCGCATGTACCATCTAACGGAGAATGCCACCGGCAGTCAAACGTCAAAGGTCGACGGCCATCCGTCAACATCCCTCCCAGCATCGTTTCCTCCAGAGTTATCTATTCCACACTATACAGACACGCCTGTTCGGCCTTGTTCCCCCCTCCAAAGTGGTGAGTCTAATATCTATACATTCTCTGCCACCATTGCAGCTCACTTCCCTCTCCCAACCAGAACATCTTTGCTGCTCACGTGGAGAGGTGCCGTGGTAGTCGTGGTTCACCCTCTTGGTACGGCTCGTCCGCGGCTTCTCTGGCCAGGTCGTTGATCCATCTCTCCCGGGGTTCCAACTTCTTTCCGCCCGCGACTGAGCACGCCAGATAGAGCCAACTGAGGGCGTTGCCCACGGTGTGGACCTCGTCACTCACGTGATGTTTGGCGTATTTGCTCATGCGAGCGTAGAGGCGGGAGTCCGTCACCAGATCGTACAAATGCTTCGCCACCATATCGTGATCACCCCGGGCGACCAGGAACCCGCTTTTGCCATCCTCAATCTGCAGGGGGATGCCTCCCGCTTTGGTGGCAATAACAGGTTTCCCCTATCTCCGAGTTAGATCGTGGCTGGAGTGGACCAAGTGGGTCGATTGACGACGTACCTTGTGCAGTGCTTCTGACACCTTGACCTCGAAGCCTTCTCGGAGCGATAGCTGCATCACGACGGTGGCCATGGACAAGATGGCATTAAGCATCTGATCACTCGGACCCAGGCGCACGACGACGATGTCGTCGGCGAGGTCGGGGAAATGATCGTGAATCAAAGCCATGGTCTGGTCAAAGATGAGAGATCCATCCGGGTCGTCCACCGAACTGTGGCCACAGATGACCAGCTGCTGCACCTGGTCCCGAGGGGCGCCCTTGATGAGTTTCCGGTACTTGGCATACGACTTGATGACATCCGGGATGCCTTTGGACGGGTCGAAGCGGGCAATCTGTGCAAAATAACCTCGATCGGGGTACGCGAGTTGAGGAAGGCCCTCGGCTTTGCAGGTCTGTCTCAGGACATGGAGATAGTACTTGACGTCCCAATCGTGCATGTCCTTGTTGAGGCCATCGAGCCTGAATGGCCATTAGTCTTTCAGATCACGATGGCGCCAGGGACAACATACCAGTCGGTCGTGGCCGGAAGCCAACCGACAGATTTCAAGGGGACATCACTGGGGACAAATGTTCGGACCGGGTGACTAATAAAGACGTCGGCTTGCTTGATACTTGCCCACAAGAACTTCCAAATATGCTGAGCAGGACTGTCTTCCTCCTGCACCAGGTCATCTCGGACCTCGATGTGGCTTCGGTAGATGACCGGCCGATCTGGCGCGCACTGTTTGGCGATGGGGATGAGTTCCGGCATCTGAGGATCATCGATGACGATGACATCGGCGCCTCCTTCGGCCGGCGACCGAAGCGGGCCTCCTTCTGTGAGCCAGTAGCGCTCCGCGTTGTCGATGATCCAGGTCTTGATCTTGCCGAGCTCTTCGTCCGTCGTGCGCACTTCGGGGGGAACGGCCCCTTGAAGGATGTTGTGATTCGTCTTGGTGATGCGAAAGACGTCGGGACGCGGCTTGGGAACATACCTACCCGCTCAGTCAGTACTTCACCCTTCCCGCCAGCGTGAGGACGCACCATTCCACATGGACTCCCTGCAGCCGCAAGAAGCGCAGCAAGGCATGTCGCATCAACGCCACCCCTCCTCCTTGTGGTGTCGCGCTGAAGAAGACGACTTTGATGCTGCGCTCCTTCATCTCCCGGACGTATTTTTCCACCGCTCTCCATGTCGGGTCCCGGACCGATCTCTGGTAGTCTTCCAGCGTCGCCATATGTGCTTGACCTCCCACGTCGACTTGAACTTCGTTTCGGTAGCTGATCGCCAAGCGCGGCTGCTTCGTGGGTCCGAACACGCTGCAAGGGACGGTGAGCGTGGTACAGGATCTGTGCTCCAAGAAGGCCTTACCTGATGCATTTCCTGGCCAGGGTGTCGGCGAGTTCGTCGACGTCGGCCAGGTTGCGACCCTTGTCTTTGAACATGAGAGGAGTGCTCTCAAAGACAACGGGCACGATGTCCAATTCTGACCACAGTCGTGAACAAAGCCGGGGACCGGCTTGATCGAGCTCGACCGACACCCCGACCCCGAGCAATTTACAAAGGTGCTGTGTTCGGTACTCGGAGAGTTCAGAGAGAACGTGGTTTTCGATGCAGGCGGCACGTTCATCTTCATCGGCGCCATCGGGGAGGCTGATGCGGTGGACCGCAAAGTCCATGCTGTAGGTCCCATCGTGGATAGCAATGCCGAGCTGGATCGAGTGATCTGACTCGCGGCTGATGGCAACTCCAGCCCAGAGCTCCTGTGGAGAGAGATTGGATCCATTAGTGGGCAGAGCACTCGTATCATGGTGGCCTTGGGCTGCGACAGTGCTGCGCAGGCAGCGAGCCGTCTGAATGAGGAGGGCATGGTGCATGCAGATGCCTCAGGGACGTCCCCAGAAGCAATGGATGACTTACGCTCAAGAAGGTGTCGATGTCGAGGACATCAGGCTGCGCCATACTTTGGCGCCGTTTGTGGAACGCGGATGGTTGAGACTCAAAGTCATGGTGGACTTCGGCCTCGTACCCCTGGGGGGGTGCGCCGTCTGGGTCGCCCATTGCGACAGGAGGGATGTTGACGAGATATCAAAGACTTGAGTAGAGGATGCCCGGAGACGTTGGCAACAAAAAACGAGGTCTACAATGACCAGGCCCGTGGCAGCAAGGGGAAGGGTTCATGTATTACACGATGTGAGACTTGCCACAAGGACCCGGATCATGTGCCACCTGCCTCACTTTCACACCCCCATCCAAATCCCACGCGAGAATTCCATGACAAAAGTTGAGGCGTACGGTACCAAGTGGACTGCTGGCACAGGAGACACGCGGGATGGAATCAACCCTTGGTTTGCCTCCGGCCTGTTTGAATGAAGCATCCTCCGACTGAGCAAGGCAGAAAGAACCGTAATCCGACCCATGATGAGTGGCATAGCAGATGACGTTGCGGACCCAATAGTAAAACCGCTAGTCACTAGCCAGGGGAGGCCAGGGGAGTTCCCCGACACCTACCCTAAATCGCCCTTAGGCTGGTACCAGCGGCAGCCGTTTACAAGATCTCTGTAACGTTGGACAGCGGCGGTGTAGGGAATCTCATGCCTGCCCGGAGATCCGAACACTGTGGCCTCCTACGAGCGTGCACTTCGTTGTCTAGCTTCTTGCTCTTATCTCTCGCCACGAGCACAAGGAAGTGTTCCGACCGGCTGAGCCACAGCACGGAGACCATAGAGTTGGGCACATGGTGCTTACGGCGACGAGGCTATTATCTGAATGGCATGATCAAACTTGCTTCTGGCAGCTCTGGTGGCGGAATGCTGGATTCGTGGGTAGGTGCTTCTTACCGCTCAAAGAACGGGTACATCAGCCTGACCGACAGAACCTTGGGTATCGGACCTTGATCTTTTCTACACGTCGGCTCATCTGCGGGCGTCCGCCTCTCAACCGGCCTGGATGGCCGATTTACAGGGAGCCAGACATCATGGACCTCGATCGCGAGAGGATTGTAAGCTCGACCTGTCCTGAAATGCCATTCACGCTTGGCCTTTGCCAGTGGCGCATCTTTCTCCACTGAGAATGATGTTCGTTTTGGGCTTCTATAGTCTTTGCACTTTGTAGGCCGGGCACTTTGTAGGCCAGACACCTGTATTGACCGCCGTAGCTGGCGGAGATGCAGGCTGGAATGAATTAGGAATGAACGAATCGATTACACTATATGGTCTGCCTCCACCGCCACCTTAAAGTCGTGCTGTTGGAGTTGAAGCCATACCTTGCAAACAGATCCCTGATAAAGATAATCCAGGCCGGAATATTGAGATCCAAATCCCTTCACAGCCAGGGTGGCAATCGTCAAATACAAACGCATGCATCTTCATAGATCATACCGATCCTAGTCCATCATTTCGTACGTCTGCTCGCACTGGTATGCCAAACACTTCGGACCACACTGTATGATCTGGCACAAACAGTATCCATACCAAATGGAATGATTCAACAACTGCTTCGTGCATCCATCTTGCCATTCTTCATCCAGAATGTCGTTGAACAGCCTGGTATTGGATCTGGTACAGAGCGGGAAAATCTTCGGCCCGTCCACAGAACTGCTAGCACTAGTCGCCGTCGATTTCGGAGCCATCCTCTCTCTCTGCTTTTCTCCTCCGTTCCTCCTCCCTTCTGCCTTGGTCAAGAATCTTCTTCTTCTCATCTCGCAGTTTCCGCTGAACGACGACAAAAGCAGCCAAAGGCGTGTCTTGCCATGGGACCTCTTTCAAAAATGCTTCAACTTCAGTCCTATCCTTGGGGGCGAAGTTGACATTGTTCCTTCGGTCTTCAATCCACTTGGCGTTTGATTCGGACTTTTGGACCAGCAGCAAAAGCGCTTGATTGAGTTTGGCGTTTTTGTTGCCGCTGGGCTTGGATGCCACCTTCAACCACCGCTTCAACTGCACCGTCACGGGCAACTGCATCTCAGGGTAAGCGATGCTCTTGGCCCACAACACGAAGAACTCGGCAAACAGTTCCGTCACCTGTTCTCCGATGCCATCCTGGTACACTCGAGTCTTGAGATACGACGTCGGTGCTCGAATGTTTGACGCAAAATCGAGGGGCCGAAGCGTCGCAGGCTTCGCCGGTTTTCTCATTTCTGCGGAATTCAGCACCTCCAAGAGCACCGCCGACATGGGAATGTATGTCCCGGTGGCTTGAGAAATGCGTAACAGAGACCGGATCAATTGGAAGCGCAGCGGAAAATAGGTTGAAGTCGGTATGAGCCTCATGACGCCCAAGGTGATCTGCACCACGGGATATATCAATGGCCGAAGCGGGGACTCTTTGCCCTGTTCAGCCTCCAAGAGCGAGTTACAATGTGTCGCAAGGACGCGTGACCAAAAGTCCAGAGAATGGACAAACTGCCAATTGTAAATCGTCTTGTAAGAGTCCTTTGTCGGCTTCGTGATATTGCCCCGGAGGTGAATCGCCAGTTGCCGGATAAATGTAAAGGCCGTTGTGTAGCCGACTCTTGGGTCGATACCCCATAATTCCGCGGCAGAGTTCTTCATGAGGTTGACACCAGCCAAGGTGTGGGTGCTTGTGTTTCGGCTCCCTTTGACGACCCCTTCGTACGTGGACTTTAGCACCGCTTCTCGAACGCCTGCATCACCCATCACCATGAGATGGCGAATGATGAGAAAGGCGGTGATCCGGGTCGCCTCATCGACCGAGTTATCCGACCAGATCGAGGCGACCGTCTTCATGATCAGCTTGAGGAGCTTGCGGAACTGCAAGACATAGGGTAATAAGGGTGTGAATGACTGTAAGCTCAGTCGGAGCGTGTCGGTGTCGGAGAGATGACCCAGCAGGTGATGCAGAGACGACGCGTGCGATTTGATCAGCGGCGACAGCGTCTTGAACTTGGCTGATTCGGTCGGTATCCGCATTTTCCCGCCCGCAGACTCTTTGACGGGCAGATGATGGGCGAGAACATGCGGCACTTGTTTCAGCGCCGTGACCAGAACCTCATGATACACCTCCGAGTTCGGGATCGAGTACTTGAACTCCTTGTCGTCATCCTCGTTCATATAAGCGGCGGCACGAAATACCAGGACCATCTGTCGAAGCGCCCGGACCGAGTATTGATCTACCATCGACGACTTCCACTTCTTCACCATGCCCAGGGTGACACCGGGGACGCTGGCGGCGACCCCGTCGTTCTGCACTGCAGGCTTGTCTTTGGTCTTCTGCTTCTTGACTGCTCGTTCTTCCTCCTCCTCGCTCAGCGCATCGACCTCGGCGAAGTCAGCATCTTCGTCAAAGTCGAGCAATTCTGCATCGTTTTCTTGGAGATATTTGTAGAACTCGGGGTCCTTCTCGGCCAGAGCAGCGAGCTGATCCTTGTGGCCTCCCATCTCTTCATCTGAGGAGTCTGCCGCCGAAACATCGTCACCAAAGTCTGCGAGCTCCTCCGCCTCAAAGGCATCACTCCGCTTGCGCTTGCCAGTCGTGGACCGTGTCTTGGTTTTGGTGTTCTCTTGATCGAGGATCTGAAGGTCTTCCTGAAAGTATTCATCGTCATTCATACTGTCGCCACCTGCCAGCTGAGATTCATTGTCAGATTCTTCCCTTCCATTTTCTGGCTGCAGTTGTGCCGCTGTTCGCTTCTTCTTCTTTTCCTTTTGCTGGTGTCGTTGTTTCACTTTTGCAAACTCTTTCCTGCGATCAATCGTGCTTTTGAGGTGGTTTCTCTCAAACTTTTTCGTGGCCTTGCTTTTCTTCCCCATTTTCAGTCTTCAACGGTCTCGGAGGAGTACGCTGACTATTCAATGGTACACAGGGAATAGCAATACGTTCGCGATCCAAGACTTGGAAAAATGCAGTGCCAAGATTTTGGCCGCAGACCAGCCCCAATCCGCCACACCCGAGAGCTTTTCGAGCCAAAAAAAAAAGACAAAAACAATCGACAGCCGGGATTCGCTGGTGGTCACCCACCCAACTACTAACCGGCCGGCATGCAGCTTAAGTACGACTGAGCGAACGGGAAGTCCTGGTTTCCGCATCCTATGGTCGATTGCGATAGGACAGTGGTGGGCTATTATACATATATTCGAATATGGCCGCGCCATCGTACTTCATAATTGAGTCAATCTTGAAAGGTTCAGGTCGATCTTGGGGGCCTCTGGCAAAGTAGTCTTGCAGGCTGTTGTTAATACATCTTGTTGGGTCCGTCAGCATACCTTATCTGGTCCTCAACATACCTTGTCTCACTGGTCGCAAACTGCGCGATTCATCAACATTTGGACCTGGTGTAGAGTGCCAAAAGCAAAGGATTGGACAACGACAGGTATGTTCAGCTTGGACAAGCATCCGCTATCCGTTCGTCATGTCCTGCTGTCATGGCTGTAGTTGCCCGTTCCCCAATCCAACGACTTGATTGGAAGGACGAGGCCCAGTTGGAAGGAAGGAAATATGGCTGACGAGAAAGGCATATATCTCAAATAAATTAAAAGTATTGGTATGACAGACCGCAAAATATTAGGTTCAAGTACTATATGAGGCGTGATTGACAGCTGTTGTGAGCTAGTTGCTGTTGGGAACACAGGCAGTGTCTTCACTCTCGGAGTGCTTGGCCTCCAGCACACCTATAATACAACACCACTGTAGGCAGCACCTTAGATCGCAACAATCAACTAACTTATATTGACAAGTACATTACTTGCCTCTATCTCAATCTCAGTATAATGGAAACAGGCCAAGAGGCACTGGCATTAACATGACAGAAGATTTTTGGAGCCAACTAATTAGTTTCAATCAGAGTGGCCATACGCGTTCGGAAAGCGGTGGCCAAGATCCCTTTTCTGCCAATATCCCACGCCCTCTCTTTTGGTTCTCGGGCTGCATCCACTTCTGCAGGACGCCCGCTCCCAGCGCTCACACCACAGTATGTACAGTACGCCACCAACAGCGAGGCCATTGTCATACGCTCCCACTCCGTACAGCTACACGCCCAACACTTCCCTCTCCGCAAAGATCAACCTAGATGAGGAGGTCAAGCTCGCCGACTCCACGGCCGAGCGCGACCTGATCGATTCTCTCGCTGAGATCTACAGCATAATCCGCACGCTCGACGGGTTGGAGAAGGCGTACATGAAAGATGCCTTGCCCGAGAATGAGTACTCAGAGACATGCTCGAAGTTGCTCAAGCAATACAGGTCCATCTTGAATGATGAGAATGTGTCGAAAGAGTTTGTGGACCTCGATACTTTTACCCGGAAGTGGGATGTATGTGCGCATCGAAAGCGTAAGTGGGCCGGCGCGACATGGTTGACCATTTGACCCCAGATCGAATGCCCGCGAGCCAAAGAGCGATTGCGTGTCGGTTTGACTGCCGACGAAGTTCATGCTCCGCGCACCGCGGCACCAGGCTCTGCAGCGCACATCGGTGCATCAGGCAGTCTGATTCTCGCCGCGACCGAAAATTTTATCACCTTCCTTGATGCACTCCGGTTGAACATGGTGTCCAAATCTGCTCTGCATCCCCTCCTCTCCGATGTGATCCAATCGGTCAATAAAGTCACTGATCAGGACTTTGAACACCGGGGAAAAATTATTCAGTGGCTTATCACCCTCAATCAGATGAAGACCTCGGAAGAGCTCAGTGAGGAACAGGCCCGAGATCTAGCGTTTGATATGGAACAGGCATACAACGGCTTTAAATCGATCATACATTGAGTCGATATATCTGGTGGTTTGGATCGATTTGCAGGACGACCGCAGAGGGCTAGTTGGCCGAAGATACTGTGGAGTGGTATTCTGCTTTGCCTTGAACCGGTTAGCTAATGGTTGGCTGGACTCCGTTTGCTTCTCAGCGCATCGTGATCTGACCTTGATCTTTCCCAAGCATTTCCGCCTGTTGTGGTTGAACAGAAGAAGTCTGCCGTTGTCGATAACGATCACTTACATTGTCTGGCATGGGTTGATGGATTTAAGAAAGATGTTCTGAAAGGTTCGACAGTTATGGCTAAAGTACCATGGTAGGGAGGCATGGAGGTAATAAGATGTCAAAAGGTTCAACGACGCGAGGGTAGGTTTGTTTAATGGCACGCACCTCACCGCCCGCTCCTTGCCGGGTCATTCCTTACCAGGCATGGATTTCCGATGTCCCTAGTCAAGGCCATCCCAAAAAACAAGGGTTCCGGTCGAGGCGCCGTTGCATATTGTATGATGATCATCATGATCGACGTACAGAATTCAAGACTACTCCGTTCCATACAAGCATTCTCCATCTTGCCATCTCGATAGAAGCACTGTATTGAATTGGATGCTTGGGATGGGTATTGATTTCTCATCAAACTGTCAGACTGCTAACTGAGGCAAGCAGTGCGCGATCAGGCAGGGTGAGGTCTCTCTGTGTTTAGCCAACAATCTGGCATATAGTATACAAGACTCTAAGCTTGCCTTCTCCAGCACCCAGGGGCATGGGCGATGAGTATATGGAAGGGTTTGACCTCGTGCCCCTCCTCCTGAAACACAATATTCCTGCCCCGCGACTGTCGCGGATTGTCGTCATGACACAAACATGCCGCGATGGGAAGCTACAAACATCGTTGCAAGGTTTGATATAGATCTGCAAACAGGTGGTCCCCAATACTCGCAGCAGGCATGACTGTTGTTGAGGCAAGACAACACCTACCATCGCGAGTCTCTAATGGAAAATCATCCGTGCTGTGACCGCATTGGTAGTGTCATGCGGGTGTCATTGGGAGCAAAGATGGTATCCATAGCAATAGTTGAGGTGAAGGTGAAAGCTATTGACGTAATCTATACTTCTGTCGGGTTCGGCTGCTAGGAACAGAGTCCAAGGCCCCTGATCCTTTGCCAAAAGCGGCCAACACGTTCCATGCTGTACCAAGTCTACCGGGTCATAGAAGTTTTCAGACTCTGGTCTCCAGCTAAATGACTTGGGACAACCCCACTTCAACACCCCATCGATGCCCCATTTCGACACCCATGCGTTACAACAGTCTTCTTGGCTAAACAACGGCCGATATTCGTCCCGATATATTTCTGTGTTCTTAATGTACTGCTACTGCAAAGATAAATCGATACTATACAGTCGTGGACATGGAGGGGAACAGTTGTGTAGATGACCGTCCCCATGGGGTCCCTCCACTATGCTAGTGCCTGCACGTCTCCGCGTCTTTTACAATGATCTTCTCTTGTTCTGACCACAGATTAATTCTGGTAGTACGGAGAGAGACCATTCGCTGTTTAACCCGGGCGCCTCTCTTCTTGGCGTCCTTTTCTTCTACTAGATCACACATTCGTTTTCTCGTCTCCAAATAGGGATGGTATGTGGCATAAGTGGGGTTATTGGGCGTGTATGGGGTGCAGCAAATGGGGTTACCCCGAGTCATTCTGGCCTCCAGCATTAAAGCGGGGCTCGGTTAAAAGATCGGAGCCGAGGGCAGACCCTACATGATCAGACAAGATTGGGTATAAGGTGTGAACGGCTCAGACAAAAATTGTACATCATCTCAGGTACGGCAGCTATATCAACTGGTCGACGTGAGTTCTGATTCCTGGTAGAAAGTTTGTCTTCGACGTCTTGTGCTCATCTGTGAGCGGAACCGCATTTAGTATTTTCCTAGTCCACAACATGTCTCGCTCCGCCGACCACGATGCACGCAACAGCCTCTTTCGGCAAACCCTTGGGTCCAAAGAGGCTGTAAAATCTTCCGCAGTACCAACAGGCACTGTCATTGAAACCCGTGCCAAAGCCTTGAACGTGGACCATCATGTTGAGGCTGTTCCCAATAGCGATGGCGCAAAGCTGCATTTTGTTGGCGACAGCAAGGCTAACAAGCTGATCTTATACTTTCATGGTAAGCAAGAATACTTGACAAAACGACCCAAATCTCACGCGGTATTAGGCGGTGGCTATGCGATCTCTGCGTTCGACGGACATGTGATATTCCTGGTTCAATCTGCGGAGAAGTTGCGTGCCCAGGGGCAGAACGTTGTCATTGCCTTTCTGGAATATGGTGTGTTGATCAGGCCTACGGGAAATTGGGTCATAAATTAATGCGTCTCAGGTCTCACCCCGGAAAAGAAATATCCTGTTCAACTGATCCAGGCCACGGAAGCCTTGCGCTTCCTTTTGTCAAAAGGGTATAAACCGTCTGATGTAGGCCAGAACAGCACGCTGGATCTTTCAACATTGATGGCTGACCCCTGTCCTTCAGATCGTCGTTGGAGGTGACTCTGCTGGAGGAAATTTGGTGCTCGGACTGACTTCTGTTCTCTTGCATCCGCACCCTGATGTACGGCCATTGAAACTTGAAGAACCTTTAGCCGGGCTCCTTCTTATTTCACCGTGGATTAACTTCGACTGCGAGACACAGTCGTTCAAGGACAACGAAAGCCACGATGTTATCACCCGCCAAATTACGCGGGAGTTGACAGCTGACTTTGTGCTTCCTTCTGAGAGAAACAATTGGTCGGAGCCGATCCGGGCAGATGTATCTTGGTGGCGAGGTCTCCCCGCTCAGAAGATATTAAACGTTTTTGGCAGCTATGAAATGCTCAGAGATGACGACGAGAAAATCGGAGAGACACTCAAAGACGCAGGTCTAACGGTGGAGAGCGTGGAGTGCCCTCTTCAAGTCCATATCGATTGTATTCTGGATGCTCAAACCGGTATGGAACCGGGTCCGATGTCAATTGCAATATGGCGATGGCTAGAGACCGTCTTCTGATGGGATGAGACCAAAGATATCATTCAATACACTAGCGCTTCATTCTGGGCCAGCCGAAAGAGCCAATCTAATTTCTGTACGATACATTCCCAGAAGTTGCTATCACGAGGCTGCCCGGAGAACCGCCAAACCGGCGCCTGCATGCACACCCAAACTTGTTCACGCTTGTCCGATTCTCATCCATCTTCGTCAAGTATCTCTTCCGGTTGCCTGCCTGGAACGGTCGAACGGAAAACAGGTGGGGTAATTGACCTCGGGTTGAGCAATGAATTGCCAAGCAGACAAACTTTCCAAAGGGATCCCTCTCTCCGGCAGGGGTATGAGACCTACCTAATTCCTAGAGCCAGATTAACGAGCATCCCGACGATAACAGCAGAGCACGTCGTCCGTGTCCTGCGTGATCGGTAGTTCCCACAGGAAATGAATGTCCTGGCGGCAAAGTCCACTTGACGGGTCTGGGTTGTGCCGGCCAAAGAGGGGTCTGTATCTGAAAAAGGGGTCAACCCCGCAAGGTGTCTCCAGGCCAAGCGCGCCTTGGATCGGAAAGCTCAGCAAGTGCTCCGGGAGACGACCAAGAACTATAGAACGGACCATCGAGGCGTGCTGTTAGCGTCGGTCACACCCCGGTACAGCTGGCTGGCCCAGCAAAACACCGCGGCTCAGGCGTCCTGGAGGAATTGACTTAACTTGTGATCAAGCGCTCTGATTGGCTGTTAGATTTGCCGTCTCCAAGAGGTCGTGAATGCTGCACCCAATCACAACGCTGGACGGCTGTCTATTCACCAGTTGAGTTCCACGATGATTTATTTGTGTGAATAACATCGCCAAGCACATTTGCCGCCTCAGGTGTATATCTACTGCTCAGTCGTAGCACTCGATCCTTGAGACACATATCGATTCGATGGACACTGGGCATTCACACCTCTGAAAGCTGCTGCAGCAACAGTATCCGCCGATTTGGTCACTAACCAAATCATCACTAACCAAATGGCACAAAATCATGGGTTATGCATCTCAAGAAGCTCTCAAACATTGCCAGCCACAACAACTGGTGTACCAACTTTGAAACACAACATACAACGAAACAGATGCTTGAACCCCGTGCTCAAACCAGGTATCTGATCGGTTATGACAAATATTTACCGAATATGGCAACCAAACGAAGCAAGAATCATTCGATCTAGAGATGTCACTTTTGATGACGAAAGTCTCCATCATCCTGATCAACTCGCTACAACACCACGCGGGTTGTAGGGAACTGCGCCGTTTCGCTCTCAATCGAATGCATATCCGCCACGGCCACCACCCTCTTCAGCCTGCCCGTTCGGTCCATTCAATGACACGGGACAACAGAAGGACTTGGTGTCCCCATTGAAATTTCCGGCGTGATACCTGCAGCTGTCAGACTGCTAACTGAGGCAAGCAGTGCGCGATCAAGCAGGGTGAGGTCTCTCTGTGTTTAGCTAACAATCTGGCATATAGTATACAAGACTCTAAGCTTGCCTCCTCCAGCACTCAGGGGCAAGGGCGACGAGTATATGGAAGGGTTTGGCCTCATGCCCCTCCTCTTGAAACTACTCCTGTCCCGCGACTGTCGCGGATTGTCGTCATGACAGCAGCCTCCTTGGCAGCAACCGATTCACAGACTCTTTCAAGGAGTTGTCCACATTGGAGGAAGTCCGGAACAAGCCAACCATTGTCATCATCAAAACTTTCATCCAAATCCAGGATTGGTCATCCCGCACCATCTGACATTCCCACGAGACGTTGAAGAATCCATTTCATCTCTAAGAGTTCCACGCTTGGCAACGGTAAGTTTTCGGGGTCCTCTGTTGTAAAAGTGAACACCTCTCCAGAAAGAATATCGTGCCGAGTCGGGCCATCGTCAATACGAGGTAAAAAATATCCGTCGACAAAATCCAAGTCTTTTGATGATACGGGTTCCGTAAGTAAATCAATCCGGCTATCAATCTCGTACTTGGTCGAAACTTGCCAGAAGAGTTGAACAGTTAGTGTCTTACGATCACTTGAAAGTTGCAGCGGCTTAAGCGCAAACATCCCCTTATTCCACATATCATGTGTTTCGCCGAGAGTGAGATGAGATTGAAGCACCTGTCAACACCAATGTGAGGATTCTGAGAATCTTGAAAGATTGTCCTTTTCCATCTATCGATCCGGTCCTCGTCCCAGAAAATCTGGACTAACTCTGTTCACCTCTTGCGACCGCGACACTGATGATTGTGTATCAGAATTTAGTTGGCGCCTCTTTGGATCCTCTGGGCGTTGTGAGCCTGCCTCTGGTCGTCTGAAATTCGAATCCCGTAATTTTTGAGTCCCTATTGACGGTAAGCATGTCCATGTCAAATGCCACCTCGATTTGGCCTGAAATCCTAGAAACTCACATTGCATAGGTACAAAACACAATGGTTTCTCTAAGACAACAATAAGAGGTTGATGCGACTTGGCAATATTTTGCACCTGGCTCATATCGGCGAGCTCACAGCAAGCCCAGAAAACAGGGAGACGGGAGCACCCGGATAACATCCTTAATTTGGGTCAGCAGCTGGGTGCGCTCCGGTGAGCGTATGTTGTGATCCTCATTGTTGAAGTCAACTGAGTCGATTTCAAGCGCTGCCAGGGCCATTCCCATTCGTTTTCTTGGGGCTTTTGGAGGATCCCTTTCCGGATCTCTTCTTTGAAGAAGGGGCCATCTGAAACAGCTTTTGTACCCTTGGACTGAAATGGACTAAAGAGCAGAGGCCGCCTTTCACTCTTTGAGTGGAGATCGGCACGGGGATGAGATTGGTGAGTCACATCAGAGTAGTAGGTGACAGCCACGTCAGGGCCGAGGGTTACAGATGGGGTCGAAGCTGCCAGGCAGAATGGTAACTGAGAGGGTCGAAACCAGAGTAGAGGGCATGTGGCAAGCGGAGCCGATAGCGGAGGCTCCAGCTGTGTCATGTGAAGTAGGGTAGGATGAAGCAGGCGTCGACGTCGACGTCGGAGAGGATGGGAGGAGGATCTTATAGCCGCCAGGGAGGGGCCAAGGTCGTCAAAGGAGAATGGAATGACGAGGAAGGAATCTACCAAGTGGAAATACGCCACTCAGATGGAAACACCGAGGGCATCACTGGGACATTCTTCTGCCGAATTGACCCCGCCGAGCTGCGGCGTGATCCCCAAGAGATGTTGGGACCAACGGACGATCGTCTATTAGCATTCATTGTCAGAACGGGTCCATCTGTGACCTTTTGCACCTGTGGCGTGATTTGAATTCCAGAGCTGCCAGCACCGATGACCGCCTGTGGTTCCAGTCGGCGGAATGGGTCATCTAACCTTAAAGGTGTCGAGTCCAGGAATATCCGGCCCTGTTCCGGTGGGATGGTCACGGCTTTCTCACGACGGACTGATTACTCACAGGTCCATTCATTCAGTACCCCAGAGCAATTGGTCAGGGCGTTGCACCAATCCTGAATCACCGTACAAATTCAGCCCGAGGAGCAAAAGAAGCTTGCAGACGATTCACCGCTGCTGTTCACCTGAGGCGGTGCATGGAAGTCGCCATTTCACGTTCGGTCAGAGAAGCAAAAAGCGGTCCTCCAATTTGTTAGAGAGCCGATGCGAGCTGGCTTGGTGATGACGACGTCCTCAAAGAAAACCTCAGCCCGAAATTCCCTGTCGGCTGCCGAAGGCTACTCGAGGCATAAAATACCATCAACCTTTCCGTGCAGAAACTCTAACTGATCCGCCATGTAGGTACCGGATACCTGGATGCTTTAACGGCCAAAAATACTCGGGTTGTCTTTGATTTATTGTCGAGATCACTGAAGGAATCAAAACGAAGGATGGAGAGCTCCATCCATTCCATGCTATAGGGTGTGCCACTGGCTTTCAAGTTGGGGTTTGCCCCTTTTTTGAAATGAAAGAGCCTGGGATCCAGCTGCCAAGTCTCGCTAAGGAGCGTATGTACATGTACCTCTTTAATGACCCATACTTGCTAGCGGCAACATCGGCCATCCCTTTGGAGAGCTGAATCAGGCTTCGTCATTCCTGGCCTCTCGGTGCAACACATCACAAACGGCCACTATCACCCACACCTTGGTCTCTGTACACGAAAATGGCGACAAGAATCAAGGAACTAGAGGGCACAGATAGACAAGACAGTCCGTCATCAAGTTGGCAGGTACCATATATATGGACTCTATTCTGTTCTCATCCTGTCTGCTGACCCTTCACTTCCAAACCTTCCCACACATACAGACATGTTTATATATCCGAATCTCGTCCATTTTCCGCGGCATCGTCACAGGGTCCATCTTCCACAAAATCACTGGGATTTTCCCACTAGCCAGAACGCCTCGCCATGATTAAAAAACAATAGACAAGAAGGAACCACACCAGATAGTAAGGATCACAGATGCGAGTGGTTGTTGCTTTCCACATTATCGATCGCCCTTCCCCTTGACATCACTGAAACCGTTCGGCCAACCTGGGCTTCCCGTATACTTCCGGCATCGGAGGCGGTGCCAACGCTGCGGGATCGTGAAGAGGCTCCGCTCGTCATGGGCCTGAGCATCGGCGATTGGGCTTCTTCACCCTCGGGGGGGTCGTTGAACGGCGAGCCTTCCATCGGACTGGGGGGGGCCGAGTCGGCAAAGGGATTGCCGGACACGGGAGTGGATGGCTCCTGGGTGGCATGGCCGCCGAAGACAGCACCATACGGAGGAGGTGCGGTGGCCACCGACGACGGTCGAGGTATCGGATCGGCGCCAGCTGCGCGGGCCCCTGCTGCCACGGCCCCGGCCGCCGTCGGAGGCGGCTGAGCATGGGACACGGCATCGCGATACGGAGGGGCGACTTCTTCGATGCTATGCAGGCTGGGATGTGCACTGCGAACGCTGGTGGGCCGGACGCTGTTCTGTTCGCTCCGCATACTCGGGTCCCGGCTGCGAAGGCTGTTGGTGCTGGAGAATCGTCCGCCCATGAGCAGCTCGGCGTCGAATGAAAATACTCGCAGGTGCCGGGACCATTTCTTCCTCGATGACTTCTTCTCCGAGACCAGTGTTCCCGTCCCGCTGCTTCGTCTTGCCCTCCTCTTGCGCGCATAGAAGAAAAACAAAAAGAGGCCCGCCAAGGCAGCAACAACAATCGGGACGGCCACGGCAGCTTTGAGCGCGGACGAACATGAAATACTGTTACACGAGGTTTCTTCCTTTGTGATGGTCGCGCCGCTGGAGTTGCTGGCCGCATTGGTCGCCGTGGACGGAAGCTGGCCGCTCAGTCCAGAGCTGGCCTCCGCGGTCGGAGACACAGCCGTGGAGAGGGTGGTGGAGACGGTGGCACTCGCCGCCCCGGCCGTGGATATGGGACTGACGCCCGTCGACGTGGTCGCCCGGGCAGACGAATCGTCGGTGGTGCTGCCGTCGTGGGTGATGCTGGCGGACTCGGCCGGGAGAGACGCGGTGGCCGCATAGTCACTGCTCAGCGAGGATATGAAGCTGCTGAAGGCTGAACTGTCCGCCGGTGTCGGGAGGCCCGTGAAGGCCGGTGTGGGATTCTGGTCGGCAGCGCCCATGGTGTGCAAAGTCGGTGAGTAATTGGACCGTGAATGCTACACGAAGGGGTCAGGATGTAGGGAGAGCGTTGTCCAGGCACAGGCTCAGGAGCACAACGGTAGAGACCCCACGACGAGGTCGAGGTGCGACATAAAACGGGGACGGTGAGCAAAGATGTCCGAGTCCTGGGTGTGGCAGCAGAAAAGAACAGAACGATAGCACCGGCCGAGGAGGGGGGAGGCAGGATGAGAGATCGGCGAGGAGACGCAATAGAGAGAGGAAACGCGAAGGCGGACCCAGGCCAGACCAGGAGGTGAGGTTCCTTCGGCCGGGGCTGGGGCAGGTCTTTTGACCCAGCCTGAGACCTGACTGGCCGGTGGGCGCTTGGCTGGCAGTCTTGTCTGCTGGACGGACCTGCAGGAGTGCAAGGCGCTCAGCAGGGAGACAAAGAAAGACAGACCATGGCGGGCAGATTGCCCGCTAGACTGTTTTGGGAACCGGACTTCCGCCGCTGGGCTCGGTTAATGGCTTGGACTGGCACGGGCCTAGCGACCGCCGTGACCAATCATGGTCTGACTGGATTGCTATGTCTAAGGACAGAGAGCAGCCACAAGTTTCATGATCCGGGGGCTGATCCTTCCCATAACACCTTCGACAGAGATTCAGCATCGGCGGTCTGTTTGCTGTGTTGTCCCGTCAAGCAGCGAGCGTTCGATGTCGTCGTCATCACGCCGGACCTCTGCAGGATCCATGCGACCACTTTGTCCGGCGCTGACAGTCTCCCAGTTTGGGCCACCGGTCGGTTGCTATTCTGGGAAGGGGAGTGTCCCCTGCGCGCCAGTCATGCACGTGGCGACGATCCTATTCGTGGCAGACCCCGGTGCACGGAGGTAAAGATTGCGATATGCCGACCACCAGGCATCATCTTACCCTCCATGGTTCAGGTGAAGCCCAGCCTCTTCTTTACCGAGTTGTACGGCTCCCATCCTCTTCCTTCGCTTCGTTGGTCCGTCTCTACTGCCTGGATCGGCCAGCTCGTGTGGCTCCGTTGGCTAACCCAAAATTTCCCCGGTGAGTGTGCCTCCGATAATGTTAACCTCCGCTGCAGGCGCTGTTACATGCATCTCACATCAAACAGATGCATCTCTAGCGAGATTATTAGGTTTTACGGCGTGTTCCAAGGGCGGCATCACCATCAACCACTGACGATACACACGTGGGTCTGCCTATCACATCTCAAACCGGGACGGTTGGCATCATCTGTGCCATGATCTATGCGCACCATGCACAGAATGACTTCCCAGCCACGGTCAGATCGTGGCAACCGTTATGCACTGCAAATAGCCCGAACACGGGTTTGCCTTGATCTCACCGGCGAGGCCGCCCACACGTGGCTGGCCAGGAGTCCAATTCAGAAGGATGACAGCCTGGCGTATGGTCGGGAGTCTGTCGGCCCGTTGGCTCCACCTCCTTTGACCGTTGATCTTGCGTCAGCATGAGCCCAGATTTTGGCAGACGTGCGCCATCAGCGGATGTTAATCGAAAACCATTCTCGCCAACACGCTCAAACAGTCAGACTACTTTTTCAATTCCACATCAGGTACATTTTTGGTTCTCTGGCGGTTGACTCCGATTTGGGGACACGGTAGATAATTATTGGTTCCGGAGAGCAAGGCTCGTTTGAGCCAGAGACTTGCGCTGCGAAGGAAGGATCGGTCTGCTTTTTTGATCAAGAGGGCAACACGTTGCAGTACTGTCATTCTTCTCGGTGATCTGAACGGTTTGAAGGATCTAATTCAACAGAGACAATGTTCCGTCTTTCCAAATATCATGAGCCGATCAAATAGAGTAATGCGTCCAAGACACCAATAGTCGGTTGCGGGCAAGCCCAATATCCATACACATAGCGCCAAATAGTCTCCCCGGCTTACCTTCCAACCTGTGGTCAGTTAGATCATCTCTTGGCATTCCCTTCAGACGTCAGCGACGCCTGCGGCTGGTACCGGAGTTGCGAGCGAGTCGCACTCCAACATACCATAACTCATAATCAGTTCATGCCTGCACACGGCGCATAAGGATGACCCGGATGTGTTGACCATACTGACTCATTTCCCGCCTAGCCACAAGTCCTGCCAATCCTGCGCCGAGAGTGCGAAAGATGAGTGGCTTTCGGTCGGTGATGAAAGAGGGGTGGCACCCCAAAGGCAAAGATGGAGGCAAAGAATCCTGGCGAGGAGACTTCAAAGGGATCAACCAAGTGGTCAGTGCCGGTTCCTGGGGGCGAGACCATTTGTGAACTGATTGCGGACAGGCGGGGTGGATGGGAAAGAGCAGACAGCCTGGGGAAGATCGAGCACACGAACACCTTTCACGGCCTCTCACAACGCTCAAAGACCCAGGATCATTCGGTCCGCCGCCGAAGAACGTCAACTATCACGGCGGGGCCGCGCTCCCGAATGATATCACGCCACACACGAGCGGCCTGGGAGCGCCGTTGACCCAAGAGCAGATCAGCGATGCCAACAGAGCGGTCCGAGAGCCGTCGGTGGAAGAAGATCGAGAGGAACAAAAGCATGCTGGTCCACCCTTGCCATACCGGGCAGATAGGACGGGCTTGAGGACAGACCATCTTCCACCGCCCCCCGTCCATCGGGACATGGAACACAGCCAAAGCACCGTTGCCGCCACCGCGCCAGCGAAACCGAGGCCCGGACTACCACCACGCTTGCCCTCACGACACGATGTGAGTAGTACACCAGTACCTGCTCTGCCTGCCCAGGCCCAACCTCCCCCCCCGGCCTACGAGTCCGTGGCGACTCAGGAACCGAGCTGGCCGGCCGCCAGCACCGGTGGCCTGAACCAAACGGCCATCAGCCGCCTGGGAAACGCTGGGGTGTCGGTCCCGGCGCTCGGCATTGGAGCGTCAGAATCCAATGCATGGCGGAGTGAACCGGGCAATATGCAGCAACGCACCACACCATCGCCACGCCCACAGCCACCTCCCACGGCGGCAAACCAGATTTCCGAGCTCCAGTCGCGCTTTTCACGGATGAACTCCAACGCGGGCCCCCCGACGTCGACGTCCCCGTTCCAACCGGCCACCGCCCCGACTCCGCCAGCAGGAGTCCCTGCTCCGACTCCTCCTATGGGCGCATCACCGCCACTGCAAGGCACGACGTGGGCCGAGAACCAAGCTGCACTGCAGACAGCATCGAACTTGCACAAAGACCCCTCGAACGTCAGCCTCGGCGAAGCCAGATCTGCCACCACGACCATGGCCTCGTTCCGGGAGCGCCATCAAGATACCATTGCCGCCGCGAGCAACAAAGCGAAAGCATTGGACAAAAAGTACAATGTCAGCGGCCGCATCAATTCCTTCCTCGAAAAACACTCTTCACCATCGCCCACATCCGAGACCGCTCCGCCCATTCCTGGTCAGCACCCGATCGCTCCTACTCAGCCTCAGAGTCCCGACGTGGCCGCATCCCTATCGAGGAAACCGCCACCACCCCCTCCGCCAAAGAAGCCGGTCGGTATGCACGGAAGTGCTCTGATTCATAATGGCCCCCCCGCACCGCCTCCCGTGCCTCTAGGAACCAAGCCGAGCTATAGCTAGGAGGTGCTGGGGTGTGAGAGAAGGGCTATGAAGGGAATGGAATTTGGACGCAGCAATAGCCAAATGATATCCATTCGAGTCTCCAGGGCAAATATTTGCGCCATTGTACGTATTCAATTAGTCGTAACGCCAATCTGAGCCATCCAAGACATTGCTGAGATCTCGTAATCATGTCCAGTTGTTCGCCCAATGTCAAGATGAAAATGAGGGAAGACGGAATGCAGGAGAATTACAGATGTCACCATCCATTTTCACCTGTGTCTTCCACTGTCTTTCTGTTCTTCTTGTCTGTCTACGGCGACATCGCCATTCATATTTGGCAAGCGAGGCAAGACAGGAACGGCATCGATATCGACGCATTGCTCTGCCCTATACTGCACTGACCCCATACAGGACTTCGCCAGTGACCTGCATCCTCCGTCTACACGCCGAGTTGAGCAAACGTCCTGCAAGGACTTGGCCTTGTTGGGAAGTTCCCGCTCCTTGGTCCATTTGACCAGGTCCATCGTGCTAGCATCGTTAGCACCAAGTCAGCCAGTGAATCAAGCTTTCCAATCTGCACCAGCACAGATTTACGGAGCTAACTATGTAAGATGAGAATCCTCTACAATACTCTCCACCGGATAACCTTTCCCCCCTGCCTTTGCATCTGTCACTTCCCCTCCGGTGGGTGTGAAATAATGTGATCCCGTTATCGATCCACCAGCAACGGTCAAAACCCAGCTTCTAATACAGGGCAGCCTGACTGCCACCTTGGGTTCTCCCCCCTTGGCCGGTTCGATGGTCTCCTTGAACTCCTCAGCAATTTTCCTTATCGGTCCAACTTCCGGGCGCTCCGAAACAAAATCAACCATGTATCCACTCATCAGGCATTCTCCCGCCGATAGACGAACGGGGCACCAGAACGGTCAGCGGAACAAGACGATTATTATTCTGCAAAGCCTAATTAGTCTCCTCCCCCGCCTTTCCGTCCTTGGGCCGTCAATGTAAAATACGTTCCTCCCACTAGGCTCGGAGCTGAATATTCCAGCAGATCTCATCGCCTTCCTTGCCCCTCGCCGGCACGGTTCCAGAAGACGGTCACAAATCCGCCAGGCCGCCCATTGCGGTCGAATAGTAAACCCAACGACGCTCTGCCGCGCTGGTAGAACGTAGAACGAGACAGGACCAAACCTGCCATGCCGTACAAAGACCAGTCAAGCCAAAATCATTCTTGGCAGCGCCGGACACCTTACTGTGAAGAGTCATGAGATGCCAGCCAGATGGATGCTTCTAAATGTACACAGGGTCGGACATGAAACGCCGCCCACAAAGTTTTCGTCTTGAAGTCTAACCACGAAAAGATGCTTCGATGCGTATATGCTGCAGGAATCGTGGAAATTCGTGAACGCGAACTGGTGTGTCTTCGGGGGTTGAGTGTGGGGGGTGGGGGGGTCGGATCTGACATCGGCGCTGATGCTGGGGTTGCTGTATCCAAAAAGCACGTCGTGACACTAGAAGAAATGCGTGTAGACCTTGGAGGACTCGTGCACTTCCATCTCCTGCGCAGAGTCAGTATGGACCAACACACGGTCGTGGCCGTTTTCAGGCTTACCATTTTAAAAGTATTGAGTTCCTCCTTGATTTGCTGAGCGAGCATGGGCGTGAGGCGATTGCACGTTGCAATGTCTCCGCGACGGTCATACTCGGCGCTCGGCCAGGTGTCGAAAAACTGGATCCTCGGACTAAAAGAGATATTCCGCATGAGTCCTTGCGGCGTCTGTGGTGCCCCCGTCTTGGAATCGATGCTGGTGAGTCGCGTCATGGGCATAAAGTAGTCGTCATGATCGTTGGTTTCAATGGTGATGGAATCCATTCGTCGATGGCCGCTCGAGCGTGGAGTCTCGTCAGCGGGAGTGCTGGGAGCGCTGGATCTCGGCGAGTCGATAATGTGTGGAATCTGTGGAAGATTGAAGTCCGGCATCTTCAAGTCAATGGCATTCAGTTTGGGGGATGCTTGGTTCGAATCTGTCTTTTTCAGGATGCCCTTCTTGACCGCTGCAAGCACTTCGGCTCGCTCTTTTTCTCCCCCCACGATGCTGCGGCGAGAGTGGCCATCACTGGAGACGGTACCGCTGTCGATGGACGCCTTGTTGGTCTCGATGGAATTCCTGTCGAGTTTTGGCAATCCCGTGCCACCACCGGCCTGGTCATGGGGATCGACACTGATATGGACCTTTTCCCTCTCTGCTTCGACCGTCACCATCGACACCTGCGCGGTACTTGCTGGGCTGGCAGAGCCGCCAGCAGCGGCGGCACCGACAATGGATTTGGGTCGGAAGAGGCCCACCAAGGACCGTGTTCCCTTTTTGACGCCCTTGCCCATCTTCCTTAACATCACCGAAGCTGAAGATGCCGTCGAAGAAATGGATAGATTGTCGGTAGAGCCGGTGAAAAAATGTCCCTGCCCAGAGTAGATGCTCTCACCGAGACCGGCGGCTTCTTGTTCCTCCGCGATTCGTGCTTGTTCGGGCTCCAATTCGCCCTCGTACTTTGAGTTTCGCTTGCTCGGCACCGCCTGGGCGGCACTCTTCTCCAGATTGTGCTGGGCCGTCACCTTGCGCAACTCGGCGGCACTGCCAAATGAAAATGCTCTCCGCAGCTTCGACTTGGATTTCTTCGCATCTTTCTGGCTGACCGCCGCCAACTGTTCCACGGCCGGGCTCGGCGTCGATGGAGGTGGAGACACGACCTGGTTGTTCTTCTTCGACGGCAATGATGCTGAAGAAGAAGCCGCATCGCTATGATCGTCATCGGCGCTCAGGGTCACCGGTTGAGATAATGGAGAGGGGTGTCGTCGGGTCGAATCTCCGAGCCTCGTCGGAATGTTGCCCGGCCGCAGGTCCTGTCGTGGCGCCAAGCTGGGATGACTGGGAGGAGCGACCGCGCTCACGACGGCCGGTTCATTTCGAGCCTGAAAAGAGTCAGTAAAGAGACAGACGGGGAGCACAATCGGCACGACAGACCGATCCGGCACGAGACGACTTGGCCGATCTGGATGACGCTACACTCTCGGAGCTTCCGTTGTGGGCGTGAGAAGAGGGCCGGGAGGGGGGGATATTCACGGTCTGACTGGGTTGATGTGGTAAGAAGGTATTGGGGTGAGGCGAGGACGCATCCTGCGCATCACTCGAATGATTCAAACCCGCCGTTTCGATGCTGCCAAAGCTGCGTCGTCGATATCTGGCCGCGAGCTCGGGCTGGGTGGACCGACCGATGTACATATCGTCGGCACTACCAGGACCCGAGGGCGCGTTGTCGCCGTTGTGAGGTGATCCCCGATAACTTTGATGGGAGCTGCTGCTGAGAGATGGAGAACTGCTCGACTGAGAAGGCAGGTTGTAGAGTTGGCCGACCGCGGCCATGCCCGAGCCAGACGGCATGGCCGACCCGGCCGGCAGGCGATTGGGACCGCCGTCGCCGCTGCTGTCTCCTCTCCGAACGTTTCGTCGATATCGGTCGGGAGGAGGCGGCCTTGCGTTCGCCGCTGAGCTTCCCGACAAGGAGGTGCTGGAGGTCGGTAAGCCCACGGTGGACACAGGTCGACTGGAGACGTCAGCCCGCGGTGAGGCCGTCGCCGGCGATGAAGGCATCGACGAAGAAGACAAATACTTTTGACCAATCGCGCTGCTCAAGCTGGGGCCCGTCTCCTGCAGTTGCGGCACCATGGGCGCCGACAGGGGCTTGCCAGAAAAGTTGGTCGAGAGCGGGCGCGGGTTTCCACTGAATTTGGCCAATTGGGGCGTGCTGGTAAAGGCATAAGGTGCCACCGGTCCCGTCGAGGGCACCCCCCTATAGCCCGCACTCGAGAAGTTGCTGTATCTTGTTTGCTGCGGAGTCCGTGTCGGTGGTGGTGCACTTGGAGGGTAGCCTCCAGACGATGAGGGCCGACCGGGGAGCACGGTGACGGTCGTCTGAGGTGGTAGAGTCTGGACCATGGCCGCCATCTTCTGCTGCCTGGTATTGAGTCAATCTTTCCTCGAGGGATGTTGCCAGTGTGTCGGTCGGATCGGTCCCAGACTGAGGCAATTCGAACCGAGAAGCTGACGGATGTCTCAAACTGTGCACGAGCAATTAGCACAGAGAAAGGGAAACGGCCAGAGGGCCATTGACACGGCCAGAGCGGCCACGGTCATCTTGCTGGCAGACATACCTTTGTTCGGAAGGGAGAACGGTGTTATCTGAAGATCACGCCGGTGATACTTGTGCGAGGGTATTAGGGGATCCAGCGAGACCGGTTGGAAAAGAATGCAAGGTCGATTAATCATGTACTTTGCAACGATAAGAAGCGAAGGGTTGAGAAGAGCCTGGTCCTCTCGAAGCGAAGAACTCTCCCCGTGCGAGCTCAAGAAAAGAATGTGAATGTTGCAGCGTGACGAGGCACGGCAGAATGCCTGTAGCGGAAAGAAGAAGCCGGGTTCGTGATGATTGGCGAACGCTGGCGGTGGAGGAGAGGACGGTGAGGAGGAGAGAGAGGAGCAGTCAGTGGTCGGAAAGCAACCTGTCTGAGTGGTAAGGTGGTGTCGTGTTGGCGCGGATCCAGGAGAGACAGGTGTGGCGTTAGTGGGAGATGCGTTGGTCTTAGCCCGGCAGGAATATGCAATACCCCATTCAGCGCCTGTTTGCGCAATGCGGGCGACTCCTGACACCGCTCAATCTGTTCTCTCCCAATACGGCCGCGACCGTGCTGGTGGCGTCTGTGGTCATCGCATTCAGCTGCTCCTCAGGGTGGAAGATGGCGGCCAGCAAAGTTTATTGCCAACACGGCCAAGTCGACCATCAGCGACAAGAAGTGACACCAACGAGGAAACCTAAGGCCGGGCCGTATAGGGCGAATCATCAGTCAATCCGTCATCCACAGCGCCATCGAGAGACGACGCCTTGCATGCAATGACCGGCAGACTCAGGCCGTCTATTGGTCCTGGCGCCGGCGGGCAGCGGGCGGCGGACGGGCCCCTGCGAACGACGATGGACGCGGGCCTGGGACGATACCCAGCCTGACAGAAGTAATACCCCTTGGAAGCATGGATGCGCGTCCTTGCACTCCTTGGCCTGGATGATGCGCCGACTAGCCGCTGTTCGGCCGGCCGATGTTCGTCACTCTGCTCACTTCCACCAGCACTAAGTTGTCGACGAACTGTGCGACAATGCATCGCTCCCGCGCGTCGTCGCTTCATCCTTCAAATTGTCTCTCCTGACCCCTCCTGACTCTCCGCTGGTTCGGAATGCCGCGGGTGGTGGCCCCGCCTGCGGTGCCGGTATCAGTGGCGGTGTTACTCCGGTCCCGTCTTCGCTCGAACCAGAATGGCCGCCTCCTGAGGCGGCTGTCTGGGGCGGCTGTCTGTCCAAAGGGTTTCATAACCGACGTTAACTATATTATCAGGCGCCCCCCAACGGTTGGAACCTGCTCGAATTACCGTCCGCCGAGGGTCCCGCACTACACAGGCCACTATCCATGAATCACCATTATGACCTCGAGGCGACGTCTTTCATGTCGATCAAGGCCTTGCTTCCCTCACGGACAACCGCCTGCTGCGCCGACGGCGGCGCCCACACTTATGATGTCCAGGCGTGCTGCCGCCAACATACCAGGGTCGATCAGCCCCATCATAGGCTGCCAGTTTTCTCTCCACACCTCCAGCCTAGCTCGATTCGATGTGACCACGGCCTCGCCCGCATATCTGTGACCGGGATCATGACCACACGTTTCCGGATCTCGATGGAAAGCAGACCACATGCCCACCGGAGTCCACTGCGGCACAGCCTTTGTCCCACATGCTCGTGGGCACACCAACCGACGAGCTGCCGTTGCTGCTGCTGCTGCGGCGGCGGCGGCGGCGGCATCGTGAGTTCGTTTCATGTGCCCTCGCCAGGACAGATTGGGCCATGTCCGCTGCCAAAGGCAACGCTGCTCAGCCCCTCCGGTCTCACGTGCCAACTCCATCTGACTGACACTCCCTGAAACCAGCACATGTATTGACTCCCTCTTGAGGTATCGGACGACGGGCACTGAAAAACACTTTTCACTGAAAGTTTTTTTAATCTTTCATGCATGTGTCAGGCACCGATTGATCAGGGCCAACCATTTGGCCCGTCGGCCTCGGATTGCCAAGCTCAGCTCCAGGGTGTGGTAGGTCGGAACGAGAAGTACGTGAGGCAAACTCTGAGAGGTCGGAGAATCTGGCTCTTCGACGTCACCATGCCTAAGCTCACTCATACATGTGCCATTGGCACGGCCATGAGCTGATTGGACAAATCATGATTCCGTATGACATGGAATCTGAGCTGTTGGACGTCAGATATCTGTTGCCACGACGGGATGCTTTGATAGCTTTGCAGACGTTGGAGCATCCTAAGATCTTTGTGTTCAAAGACACCCTGCTCTCGCTATTTGTACTGACATAAGGACTCGCTGAGGGCTGTCCCAGCCGTACGAGGCAGGGCGTGTCAAGACCTCTGAATTATTGATTGAGAGAGCGAGGCCGGCCAATGACAGGCGCATGGTCCGTTCGGCTCCCGACTCTCCGCTCTTATGATCCCCATGTTTCAGTCTCTGCGCCTGTGCAGCTGCGGGGCTGCCACTGCTCCTCGGCCACGGCGGTTCGAGCATGAAGGGGGTGGTGTGAGCAATGCTGGCCGCTCAGGCCGTCCGCCGCGACACTGACCGCAATTTTGCGGGGAGATGAGTTGCTGCCTTGCGCGCAGATCACACCAGGGACCGGATCTCTCTGCGGTCCTTCCGCGCCGAGATCCATTTGGCCGTGGTAGTGGCGATGAGGCAGGTCCAAGAGGAGCATCAATAGGTGCAGGATGTCTGTCTCAGCACCAGACTGCGAGAAATCATTCTTCCTCTGGCTTGGCGCTCAACCAGGAACAGGAGCTGAGATCTGGGGTTCCTCGCTTCACCACAGGACTAACCACAACGCCGAAGATGGTGTTCACCATGCAGCAATAGGCTGTATTCTTGTCGCGTCATTCCAGCTTAGATTGTCTCAACGCACGGCGGACATCGTTTTCCAGAGCTGCCTCCAAGTGAACGCCATCTGGGAGACTGAGGCCCGTCTGGGGGATTCTCAGGATCGGTGGATTGGTGACTGTCTAAAGCAATGTCTGTCCTGGTATGTTCTTTCTTTGCCTCCTCCCCTCAACATTCGTTCCGTCGTATTGGTTGTGGGCGATGTGGATGGCACCCACCACGAATGACCTCTAGCGGTGGATGACATACACAACGATAAAGGAAATCATCATCTCTGTTGTATCTCTCCATGACCGGCATTGCCACGAAACGCCGGCCAATCCATGTTTTGAGGTACTCATAGTGATGCAATTTCGCCTGTTTCACCTCTTGCAGTAGCCGTTTGAGTTTTACCTCTGAAGAGAAGCTCTCTGGGCGCCGCCACCTAGGGGAATGATCGACCAACGATTTCCCATTATGCCTATTCAAGCAACCAGTGCGAGTACATCAGTGCTCTTGGCCCCGCCCCGCACCTCGCGGTCCTAACCTCGATGGGACCATTACTCGAGGTCAGAGTCCCCTCACACTACACCGCCGCAGTCAAAGGGTATATAGTCTGAGAAGTCCCCATGTTGAGAGACTCGGTGAATAGCCATCATCTCCTCATTCAAAACACAAATCCCCAGGCCTGGTCTCTCGACTACTTCAATTTATCCTCCATCCAGCGTACACCATTCACCCAACATGCCCATCATCGGAAAAATCGTCCAAGGCATCGGTGCTGGGATCGGCCTGGCAGCGGAGGCCGTGGCCGACCACAAAGAGAAGAAGAAGGCCGCACTTCAATCACGTTCCGTGTCTCCGCATCCGGCTGCTCTTTCAGCCTCGGAAGATCCAAGGGACGAGAAGAAGGCCAGAAGGGTCCGAGACGAGAATTTCGACGACTCGGTATCCAGCAACTCTGACAGTGATGACGGTGACGACGACGACGACAACAATCTCAATACCGACCGCGCAGAGTGGGCGCTGGATGAAGCGGCCCAAGAGCTGGAGATCCCTCCTCCTTCTTACGAAGAGGCGGCCTCGACGTCAACGCCCATGTCGGCAGAAGAAGTGGCGACTTCTTTCCTCCGCAACCACAAAATCTCTCAAAATGCTCCGTCACACCGTCCCCTCCCATATCCCGTTGTTTTACCGCAACGGCGGCCCAAGGATAAGTCTCGAGGCTTCGTCCGCGCGTATGCTCCCCTGCTGGGTGACTGCGCCGGCATCGACCAGAAGACATTCATCGACTTCCTCGACGACTTCGACCAAGCCTCCCGTGCATCCTCGGTCTTCGACGTCATCAACATCGCTTGTTTTGCGGTCGGCATGGTGCCCAACCCGATTGCCATGGGCGTGAGCATCGCGGTCCAGGTGGCATCCCGGACGGGCCAAGAACTCCAGTCCAGGTATCGGCGGAATACCTACCTCGACCAAATCAACGAGACCATGTTTAAACCACGCGGACTGTACTGCATGATCATGACCTTCAAGCCCGATAGCCCCTACGACCCGGTCCTGGGCGTCGATGTCCGCTCGTCAGACATGGCACTGGCCAAGTCGCTCTCGATCCCGGAGTCCGAGTGGAAACAAAAGCTCAAGAACATTCGGCTGACATCCGGCGTCTCGAGAGGCGAGGTCTCTCTTCCGGAGTCTGCCCCGCTCATCTATCCCGCCTTGGATGCGGCGGCCGTGGCAGCCACCAAAGGGGAAGGGGAATTACCCGAAAAGAAGCAAAACGCATTGAAGTCTTCGGCCTCGTTCGTCTCGGCCTATCTCGATCGGCGAGCTCAGGCGAGCTATGCTGGCATGCATCCAGATTCGCAACTGGCGTCACCACCTCCGGCCAAGCCTTTCGCCAGCAGATTCAGCGACCCAAATCATCCCGCCAACTCGGGCTCCATCGTCGCTTTACTGACCGGTGGCCACTTTGATCCCAAGTCCAGGAAGCGAGTTCGACGAGCCCAGTGCCGAGCGGCGAGGAGGGGCTACCAGTTGAGTGAACATGACCTCCAGAACGCGGCCGTGGGACGTGCCCCGGGGAGACGCCAGGGCCCGATCAGCCGGATCATGACACAGGACGTGCTCTATCTGACCATTGTGAACCTCCCCAGTGAATCCGAGATGAGGGAGTTGATGCAGGAGCTTGAGAGATCGAAGAACCAACAGAGTGGCAGTCTAAGTCCGAGCAGGAGCCGGTCTTGACTTGATCACCATGAGCGATGGAATGATTGATACTTAGCGGGCCTTGAGGAAACGGGTTTCTATTTTTTTCGTTTCAAAGTCTCTAGACGATGGATGTCATGGGATATCATGAAACTGCAACGGCAGGCTTGAACATTGAATTTTAACTTTGTTTCTATTAATTTCCCTCTGCGCCACAGATGAGAGCATCTCAAAAGACATGTCAGTGTGAACTGACACTGCCAGTTGCCAGATGGCCTGTGCGAAGGTCATGATTTTTGACCATTCGACCGACCAATTTCAAGTTTAATCTCTACAAGCACGTGCACGGAGAGTCTGGCATCAGATAATCTGGGATTGTACATGTACATCCATGCCAGGCTTCAACAACCACCTGTGGAAGGCCAATGTAGCAGCGGTTCTGCCACGTGATCGCGTTGACTTGACTCACAACAATCCCCTTGCCAGCTGTCTTGGAATCAATCATCTCATCTTGCTGAACTCATCACGGTGCAAAGCACACCCGCGTTGTGTACCAATGCGACGAAATAAGAATACAAGTCAGCTATGTCTCTCTCATGGTTAGGTTAGGAGTGGTAGCATGTCTTGCTCGCTTCGCCATTGAACACCACATGGATCGCCAATGGTCGTCAAACACGGCATCTGCCCAAGTCATTCTATGTCGACGGTCCGCCGCTAATGCACACACTTCGTTTTGGTGTTTATGGTCCAAGCAGACTTCATTCTGGTGTCAACTCACCGTCCTAGTAATTCGTTTCGTCGATGATGGACCATGGCCTCTCAAACCCGTTAAAAATGTCGATGAGGACAGATTTTGTCTCGTTCCAGTCGACCTTGAACGCGCTGTTGAACTTGCACGCCCAGATATCGCCGGGCTCCTCGCCCTCTGTTCTCCCGAGAGTGTCCTCGTGGAAATTCGACGGCCCAATATCTTCCAGTTGAACCCTCAGCCTCTCCAGCGCATCTCTCGTCTGCCTCAAAATCGTGGCCGCAGGATCTTGACCCGGATTGTTTCGATCTGCATTTGGCTGGCCGTAACCGATGCTGGTGAACAGGCAAGCGATCCATCTTCGAGGACCAACCACAGTATCATTCGGTAGATTGGGAGGATTTCGCAGCCCGAGATCGTCATCGGTCCCTGGTGACAATGGCTTTTTCATTTCGCCGTCCTCGGGTTGAGGCGGGATCAGCAGAGATGCGCCGACCAGATCGGCTGGCTGATCGACTCTTCGACAAATGTCCTGGTACACCTTGTATGCTCCTGGAAACTGCTTCCCATCAGCTTGAGACCTGAGCAGGCTGAGTAAGGCCTGAATACCACATCTCTGAGTTGCCGTGCAAGACCATACGCCCAAATGCCTTGACAATTGACGCTCTCTGATCGTGAATCAGCGGTGAACAACGCCATCTGGTGCCGGATACTCACGGACAATGATCGCTCTGTCGGGAGCCTCTAACAGATCGCCAAATCGTTCAATGATTCGGAAGCGGCCGAGTCCTGGGTTGTCTTTGGGGAGGTCGTCGCCTGACGATTCACGGGAAGGGTCGCGGGGAAGGACGAACGCGTTCGGCGGAGGTGATGGTAAGTCCGATCGATTCCATGGGGGTTGGGAGGAGCGCAGGTCCTGCTCGTCTGACTCAGTTGTGGAGGGTAAAGATTTCAAGTCATGATCCAGGTATCTGTATTCTTCGTTCTTTTGTGGGATGATGCGGTCCTGTCCACATACCACTTCCTTCATTGTGAAGGGCCTTTCTTCCGTCGACTGCTTCATAAGCTGTGGCAGAATCGCTTGGTACGCCGCGTCAATGAGCCGCAGCTGCTTCAATGCAAAGTCCTCGTTTCCTGGATGTCTTTTTATGTTCCAGGTTTCGCTCAGGTCAGCGTATGCCTGGTCGACCACGTCAACCGGGGCGCCGCAAGGAACGCGCAGAGTGCGATAATGAACATGGTCCGCCGCCATGCCGGAAACTTCTAGTTTCATGAGGCTAGTAATGCTCAGGGAAGATAGGGCCTCAAGTGGACGGCTGGAGTTGTATTGTTGTGAGAAATGTAGTAGTGGTCTTCTGCCTGCACCTGCCTCATGTTGAGGCAGTGACATCTGAACACACTTCGGACTTGGCGAGGATACCACTCAAAGCACTCTAAACCGGTTGGCATGAGTTGATGTATGTCGATGGATGTGCTGCAGTGGCATCAATGGGGAATCGGCTGACAGATCCGGTCTGCTTTTAATCAATGATGTAGCATAGCAGCGTCTGGAACTGCGGTGGTCCTCGGACGTACATTATGTGCAAGAAAAGCTGGCAGAGCGGCAGAACATCGTGATCCAAAATTGCCGTGGATTAGGTGGCCAGGCTGAGGAATTCATTTTCGAATGTAAAGGCTAAATGGTGGGTGAACAGAGGGTAACCGCTACGGGCGTCTCTTTGTGGTTGTGAAGGTTCCTCTCTGCTAAGGCGACAGGGTTTTGTAAGCACGGTGAGGAGATGGCGAGAAGGAGTATAGTTGTAGTTCAGGAAACCAATCTGTAGGGAGCCAGAAGAGGATCCCCCGGCCAACTTCCATATATTCTTAGATCCGTTATATTTCAGTGTCAATAAGTCAGATGGGTTGCTTCTCAACCTGTTCCTGATTGTATTCAACGACACAAGGTTGGACTTGTACAAACAGTGTTTTCATAAAGGATCTGAGCGCATCAGCAATAAGACACACAGCTGCTACGACGTTGATTTGAGACTCTCAGGCTGCATGAGTTCAATGGCATCTCGGCAGTGCTGTTCAATGTCGTGCTCCCATATCCATCGATACCAATCCGCACAGACGTGGTGCATTTTGTCCATGCATCTTCGACACCGGGCAATTGAAGGCCATACAGCAAACCGGCAGCTCTGCTTGTCGTCACAAGTCTCTGTGTCCTCGGCCTTCTCACGGCATCATAAGCGGTAAACACCTTCTCCAGGACGGTCGGGTCTGGCTCTTCGATCTGGGCCAATAAGGTGGCCAACACGGCAGCATCTTCGATGGCCATTCCCGCGCCAGCATCTTGATGTGGTGTTGATGCGTGCGCGCAATCTCCCAATAAGCATATCTTCCTGCCGCCGCAGTACGTCCTGGCGGGAGGGTGGTCAAATAAACCCCATTTGTCACGCTTCTTGAGCATAGACAGCAGCTTTTTGACGGGCTCACTCCAGTCTTTAAAATCGTCCAGGACATCGGCAATGGTGATAGAGACTACCCAGTCGTTGCCGTGTTCCCATTTCGCCGTCTTGGGCGTCTGGAAAGCGACGACGTCAAAGGTCTTGCCTTTGTCGATCGGGAAGGTCACGAGATGGCCCCCATATCCCCAAAACATGAGATTGTCCCTTGCTCGTTCCCCAATTGCTGCCACGGCATCTTCCATCGGGATGAGACCATGGTAAGCATACTTGCCCGTGAACTCGGGTTCGATGTTGGGCTGGCCGCGAAGTAGAATCTGGCGCACACAGCCAATGACTGCATCTGCCGTTCTTGTCGTGCCGTCCGCAAAGTGGATCGTGAGCCCACCATCTCGAACTTCTTCGATGCCTGTGCACCTTTTGTTGAATGTGACCAGGCCCTCCCCGGTGCCACCGGGTAAAAGCTTGAGCATCTCATCCAGGAAGGCGGCACGGTGCACAATGTGGTGGTGTTGTCGTTGTAGGGCGTGTAAACCACGTCGAGGGCCTTTAAAGTGTTCCGGGGTGAATGGCCGTCCATTCCCATGAGGAAATGATGCCATGCCACTTGAGCCTCCCCATTGGCGATACGGATGGGCGCTCTGGCAGTGATTCGATAGTATACTTCGTACAGCCGAGGATCCACAGCTTTCATGGATCTCACAGAATTTGGGCCAAATGCCACGCCGGCACCGATCTCAGCAAACGCAGGTGCAGCCTCGTAGAGGTGCGGTTCGATATGGCTCTGTCCGTGTGGTGCAGGATCCCTATGAGGGTGGACAATCCGCCAATACCGCCGCCAATTAGAACCAGGCGCAGTGGGCCCTGTCTGGGACGCATACCAGCCTGCTGAACTGGCTGGATGGGAAGATGTCATAAATCGGGCCACACTGTCAGCCTCCTTAAAGAGCATGATGAGACTGTGTGTCAGGTCAACTGGTTACCGAGGGAACAGTGTTTCAGCCTGTTGTATCTCGCTCGTGAATTGTGTGTATATAAAGACCTCTAGATTCCATGAATACAAAGAGGACATTTGACTCCTAATTCACACAATCTGACAGTAATGCATCAGCATGAGCCTGCACTACACGCACTACCTTGTCGAACCCCAGTTTCCATCCAGTGTATGTCTCTGGATTGAACACATGATTGAGTTGGTGGGTTACATGAATCACCACTCTCCTCGACCATCTCGTCCCTGCATCTCGCCATATTCTCCCAAGTAATGAAGTCCAGCACCTCCTGCTTCGTCCGTGGAACAAAACCACTACCCAAGGCATCCTCAAACATCGGCCGCAGCTTCCGCCGGGTAAAGTAACACATCATCCTTACATCATCGACGGCAAGGTCTTTATCGTCTGCTCGGACAGCCAACACGTTGCCGAGATACATATTCCAGTATGGCGGAGCCCAGCCCCAATCCGGCTTTCCTGGTTCGGTCTCCATCATTAGAAAAGCAGCATCTTGGTTGCTATCAGCAGTCATACTCTCGTCCCATCCCGGCGGATGAATCCAGGTGTCGATGTCCGGGTATTTCCACAACTTAAGAGGCATTCCAAGGAGTTTGGAAATCGGCGAGACTGCCCCCTCGCCATAAAGGAGACGAGTGGGGTGGGCCCTTGGTACGTCGACCGAGACATACGGCTCAGATCCGTGGAGTTTTATTTCCCCGTAGCAGCAGATCTTCACCCCACGGAGTCTCGTAGATTGGCGAGTATCACGGTGGCTGACACTCTCTTGGACCTCTGTCGTTCCATAGCTTATCACGTAGTCGATGACGTGTCGAAAGTCGGCTAGGGTTATATCCTCGTAAAAATCAAACGGCCTTTCTCGCACGGCGACAATGGGACCGCACCATCGGTGAGGGATTATGCCGGACGTACCCACAGACGTCAAGATGCTTCTGTTGACGGCGGAGCCGTCCTTCAAGAACGCCTCCCGACCTTTCAAGGAGATTGAGTAGCCTTCTCTGTACCGCGCCCAATATACCATTCCGGAGCCCAGCTTTCGATTGCGTATGGGGTTGTACTCGATGCGCATAGTTCCCACATGTGGTCTGTCCGCTCCGAGGTGAGGATGGGGATTGACCAGTTCGTATGATGTCATGCCTCCATACCCATCATCCTCTGGTGAATCTATGCGCTCGCAGGGTACCCAGATCATCTGCGGCTTCGTGCAATTTTCTGGGAAGAGTATTGCTCGTTTGTGGCTTGGAGAAGGTCGAGGAGTCTGGGTAGAGAAGTTCTTGCAGAGGAGCTTGTGACTGGGCCAGTCGCTCTTCTGACACTCTGGAGAACAGTAGTAGCAGCTATGGCACTGCTTGCATCGTTTGGCGGGGCTTTTATTGCACATTACGCAGGAGTCGTGCGGGTCGGACTCCCTAAGTGGACGAACCGTCGGTCGCAAAGTTAAAGCATCCCCTTGTCTTTTTTCCGTGTCGGTGTCAGTTCAGGACTCTCCGGGAAGCTTATAAACACAAAACGCGGCAGGCCAAACTCACAGGATGAGGCGTTCTTCTCTCCGTACCATCTCTGCGTTTTTGGCAGACTTGATCTTTTCTTCCCTTTGCATCAAGTCCTGGAGGGTTAAATCCGAGAAATCCGACACAAGAGTGGATTGAGAAACGCCCGGCGCGAAGTGTGTCTCGCGTGCTCGAACCGGATCGGATAGGTATGCCTTGATTCGCGAGACGAGCGTCTTCTCAAGCTCTCTGAGTGCAGCTTCGGCTCCAGCTGACCTCGAAGGCGGAACGCCCCATGCTGGATAGCAGATGCCATGTCTTCCTCGAGTGGCTATTGGGCTAGGTAAGGCTCGGAGGAAGCCGTCACACAGTAAACAAGCCTTCTTGCTGCACCCGAAGTAGGAAAGAGTCGGGGTGAGCGCAGCGTGGTCCTCATAGTGCATGAAGAGCTGGATCTCGGCATGTAGACTGTAGGATTCCGCACAATCTTGCTTGAATTGGTCACCAAACCTCACGATCATTCTTACCTCCGAGGCCGGCGACGGAGCAGAAATAAGTCGAGCCCAAGCGTCGGAGATATCAATCCGACACTCGGGGCTGATCTTTGTCTTCGGTCGTGGCGGCACCAGGGAAATTCGGACGTCGCGGAACTGCGGTTGTCGGCTTGCTATATACCGTAACATTCGACAGTCCGTTATGGGTCTGGCAATGAACTTCAAAGCATGCCACAATTTCGATCCAACTTTGGCTTCAAAGGCCATGTGAAGCAGTCCCTGGACCTCTGCAGATTCGACGCACTCGTAGGCTCTTTGGACAATCTGTTCCCTGAACTGGGTCGCTTCGATATCCCCTCGGTAGAGAAGCTCGGTGAGGTTCGTCCAAGTTTCGATTGCCAGCTGACATCCAGACCCCTGTCGCATGTCCCGAACTTGACGATCCGAGACTGAGTCAAGAAGGGTTCGGAGTTGTTCCACCCAATGGTCGACCCTTCGACCCGTGTACGCGATCGCGATGAACTCGAGCTCGCTCGACGGCGCTGTAGAAATCCTCATCGGACTGATCCATTTCAGAGAGGAGGTCGAAAGATCTTACCCTGTTGAGTCCCGGCGGATAAGTAATCCTCCAACTTCCTGCAGTAATCTGTCTCAACCCTTCCGAACTCATGTTCAGCAGGCCCGCCATTTCTAGCTACACCAAAGCAATCATTCCTCGCAATATCGACCTCGACAAAGTCTTCCCGTTCACGCAATGCCGTCGCTGTGACGTCCTCCCAGCCTTTGGATGGCGACAGCAGCTGGGCAATGCAATCGAGAAATTTCGAGCGAATCGAGCTTCCTGAGCCTTGTAGAACTACCCTTCTCTCGGTCTCGGCGTCGAGTTCGCCACATTCAAGCCCCTCTTCTTCTTCTGCGGCATTAGGCGTCTCTAGCTCAAGGTGGCTTCGCTTTTTGGTCAAATAGGACAGAATATGCGCTGCCCAGACAACGCGCGCGATGCGCTCCTCGTATCCTGGGCTACTCTCGTGCGGGAGCTCCATTGATTTCCGTTGTCAAGGGACTTGCTGAGGGTCGTCTGCTGGATCTGTTCATGTTGGTAGAGTGTGAGATTTGGCGCCGTGGTGCGGAGAGTTCTCTGTCACACAGAAGTGCGGGGAATGAACGTGGTGATCACACGACATGGCCAGACTATACGGGCCATCTTTATTGATTGCTTGCAATGGTCCCTGCGGGCCAGCAGGATCAACAAATGTCAATCAGTCTAAGCGGAATCACAACCACGGCCATCACATGCGCGGCATGTGGATCCTCTCTACCGAGCCGTCCCGCGAGACGATATTCAGGAGGCAGCCATAGGATCCTGTCTGAACCCCATGTGATCCATTCACCATTGATCACTAATCTGGGACCGGAGTTCAGGCCAGGGTTGGACAGGCCAGGGCCGGACGACTCTGCCATAGTACCAAACATCACACTGCTCACCGAGTTGGAATGACCTTCATAAGTGTGTCGACATTCGCCCGTCTGTACATCCCACATCTGCGCCGTGCCGTCGTTGATGAAGGCGACGCTCTCTGATATTCAGCGGTCACTGAGGCGAGGCCGCTCTTAGCTTTGCCCAGGAACAGATCTTGGTGTGAAGGCGCACACGCAAAGGCGCTCACCACGAGGCAGGCACCCTTAATCTTTTATGAACTAGAGATGACAAGTTGGTGATTAATTCTGAGATGCTGTCTCCGATGGTATGGTGGGAGTGCTGGAGGCCAAGCGCTCATTGACTGAACACGCTGCCTGCCTTCGCAGCAACGTCTACCCACCGTCATGGCGTCCCGGAGCTTGACTGTACCATCAGCTGAGCCAGAGGCCACTAGGCGACCGTCCGGTGAGAATGCGGCCGCGCTGACCGCAGCCCCACGGCCCTCAAGTGACTGCAACACCGTGCCCGTGGTGGTGTCCTAAAGCTTGACTGTGCCGCCATCCGAGCCAGAGACTACCATGCGGCCGTCCAGTGAGAATGCGAGCGCCAGACCGGGTCCTTGAGCGACTGCCGTACCGCCCCGTGGTGGAATCCCAGAGCTTGACTGCACCGCCATCTGACTTGACCGGCATAAAGTCCCAATTTTCAGACTCGTTGAGAAATGCTTCTCCGTAAAAGTCTTCTCCTTCATCTTGTGCACGGTTCGAGTAGACCTTGGTGAGTGGTTTCTCCCGTGTTCAGTCTTCAGGTAATTGACAAATGTCGTCTTTTCATCGAATTCTTGGGGCTCAGGGTGATCGGCGTCATCGCAATACCATTCTCCGTGTGGATCATCTTCGACCAATTCTGAGAGTGTCGCGTCTGCTATGATCCATCCAGTCTTGCCGGCGGGCGAAGAACTGAACGGGCTCAATGCAATCCTCGGAAATGCAGACGCAAGGCTCGAGATCTTGGTCGAGGTGAGCACTGCAGGAATGTCGAATGGGTGTTACAAAGGCGTTATATTCCTTGGTGCGAACTTGGAGTATCCGAGTTGGGGTCTTTGATACTTTTCGTAGCTGGTCGTTGCATTTGGATCACGTCCGATGCGCGATCGGCCGGTTCGACTCGTGGACCACAGAGCCCTCGTGCGTGCCTTCGCGCTGCGAAGAGCCATCCATGGCAGGATGCAGCAAACCTTGTTCCAGGCTACAAAGGCGTTACACCTGGTGAGCCTTGATTTCACTTCGGATGCGGGCTTGAGAGATGTCGATGCTGAGATGTCGCAGAGGACCACGGCCGAGCCCCAAGCAGCATTCGGTGAGAGAAGTGGGGCACACGCGTTTATTGTAAGTGTACCGACAAGCGTGTTCCTCCTGCTAATCAATCTCATGCAGCGCTTTTTCGGTGCGATGATCTCGCTGAAATCTGATGTTATTCTGGCTATTCTGTGTCGTGCCCTTCTTTGAAGATGGCACAGACGAAAAGGTGAAACACAGCGCCAAGCATAATCACAAGATCACGTGCCCACTTCCTAATCTGATCCACCTCAGACCCGTTTCTGCCCTCTTCTATTTAATATAATGCAGCTGGCGACGATGGCCCAACGACCACGTCTTCTGGCGCCGGTCAATCGATGGAATCCAATCTTGACCGGAGAAGCATAAATCAGCGTTGTGCTGTAAACTCATACCTGACCTCTCCTCCAGGAACAGATCTTCTAGTAACTTATTAGTTTCTCTCTTTGAGCGCTAACTTTTTTGGGAACTAGTCGCTTGGAACGGTGGTCTTGGCATCAAATGTGGTTTTTCCATGAATCTGGCGACATTTTGCACATTCAAGGGCGACATTGATTGGACCTTGCCAACAGCCATGGCCTCAAATGATGTCGATGACGGTCCTAGAAAACGTGTCAAGGTAGATGACGCGTCCCATCCACGGATCTCCAGCCAGATTGGGCTATCGCAGCCCAATGACTGTGACCTCCAGGATGAATCTGGGCAAAATGACGCTGAGAGTCAAGGGGCTATGACTACCAAATCCAAAGAGCTCGCGGTAGGTATCACTGCATTTGTCAGCGAGGATCGACCGACCTTCTATGGTGTTCTCAAAAAACGTTACACCGACTTTTTGGTCAATGAGATCTTGCCCGATGGCAGGGTGCTGCACTTACGGGAAACGAGCTATAGCAGTCCGCGAGGTGGAGCCGGTGAGCTTCCAAAGCATGAGGACAGTGTTCAGCGTGCTGCGGATGATGAGCACGCTCATCAATCTCCGTCTGGTAAAGATAATCGCGCTCATGCCAATGGGCCATCGACCGAGAGTGTACCTGCAGCAGACATGTCCACGAAAACAGAGGTGAGGCCGACGGAACGTTGAATAGGTAATATCTAATCTGAAATAGATCTCTGATGAAGACCGAGGCCAATTAGCCTTGCATTTTGATGAGAAAACCGTCGACGACCTGATTGCACTTGACAAAGATATCATCAGCGCACCGAAAAAGAAAGCTCGAGATCGTCCCATTGTCCGAACCGCTTTCACGTCTGACCGCAGTGTTCGCGCGCAGATCCACCAGGACATTCGGCGCATCTTCAACCATAGGATTGATTCCTCGACGGACAAAGATGGCATCCTAGTGTTATCGGCAGCATCACCAAGCAATCGCAAGCGGGAATCCTGGGGGGGGCAAGATGGAAAGTCAGCGAGACCGGGGAAGCTTGCGTGGCTGGATCGCGGAGGCGAGCACCTACACTTTACTCTGTACAAAGAGAACAAGGACACGATGGAAGTAATCTCTTTTCTGACGAAGCTGCTCAAGACGAACTCCAAGACGTTCCAATTCGCCGGCACCAAGGATAGACGCGCGGTGACCGTGCAAAGAGTTAGCGGCTACCGAGTCCAAGCCGAGCATCTTGCTGCCCAGAACCGAAACCTGAAGAATGCGGCGGTCGGCGATTTCCAATATCAGTCCCAAGGCCTTGCACTTGGCGATCTCAAGGGAAACGAATTTGTCATCACTCTTCGTGACTGTCAGATCGTGAATGAGGACGAGACGTCCATGGAGGAAAGGATATCCTCTGTTCAAGAATACCTGGCGAAAGCACTCCAGAATTTGAGAGACCAAGGTTTCCTCAACTATTACGGTCTCCAACGGTTTGGCACATTCAGCACCCGGACAGACACGGTAGGATTGAAAATCCTCCAAGGCGATTTCCAAGCCGCGTGCGATGCTCTTCTCGAATTTAACCCTGCCGCTCTGGCTGCCGTGAAATCCGCGGAGCCATCCGATAGGATTGCGGCCGACAATAAAGCCAGAGCAGAAGCGATCAGTATATGGAGGACCAAAGGGAGAGTCAATGAAGTGCTGGACAAGCTGCCAAGGAAGTTCTCGGCCGAGACAGCCGTTATACGGTCCTTGGGCAAGCACCCTCAAGATTTCCTCGGAGCGTTGATGATGATCCCACGGAACCTCCGGCTGATGTACGTTCATGCCTACCAGTCTTTGATTTGGAATCTAGCGGTGGGAGAGCGATGGAAGCTCTTTGGGGATCAGGTCGTGGCCGGGGACCTGGTGCTGGTCCACGAGCACCAGGATAAAGTATCTGGTCGGCCAGTTCAGGAGACTGTCGACGCAGACGGAGAAGTGGTCATTCGAGCAGCGGACGACGATCGGGCGAACTCGGCAGACGACGTTTTCGAGCGAGCCAGAGTTCTGACACCCGAGGAGGTGGCCCACGGCACCTATTCGATCTTTGACGTCGTCCTGCCCCTGCCCGGGTTTGACGTCATTTACCCAGCCAACGCCAGCGGAGACTTCTACCAGACCCTGATGGCCAGTGAACGTGGCGGGCGCCTGGATCCGTACGACATGCGGCGGAAACAGAAAGACTTCAGTCTCAGTGGCAGTTATCGCAAGTTGATTGCGAGGATTGGACCAGACTATAGTGTCCATGTGCATCAATATGCGGACGAAGACGAACAATTTGTCCGAACTGATATGGACGACATTCGAATTCGTCACACTGGCGGAGATGGAGTCAGTCATGAGATGAAGGATGCGAGCACAGAAACCGAGGGAAGTCGGCACGGCGACAAATTGGCAGCTGTGCTCCAGTTCCAGCTTGGATCAAGCCAATATGCTACCGTGGCACTCAGGGAGTTGTCCCAAGGCGGGGTCCAGGCTCACCAGCAGGAGTACAGTGGAGGGAGATAGCAGATCACCAGAATTACCTCGAGAGGGACCCCACCCTTACAATGCAGTCCTCACGTCGATACAAGACCCTGTCCTTGATCGACAATTGTCAGTTGTGGAGCAGTGGGTAAGACTAAAAAGATGGGACAGCATGCTGACCTGACCGGTTTATTGCAGCAGCAGACTATTTTCGGGTGTCACGTGTTCTGGTATCTCCCTTCCAAGTTTGTCTTGGTTTCATTCAAATAGTTGGCTGCAGCTGGCCTCGCGGCAGGTCACCGGGAGCGCTGGAAGCCTGGCGCGGCCAAGAAAAGCATTTGCTCCAAACGTGCAATAATGGAGTGTAAAGGGCACCTCAAACGGAGTGAGATGGATAGGGAATCATATCTTGATCCAATAGGTAAGATGCGCCATAAAAGCTCTTGTTGCCGTTCCACAAAGACAAAAAGGCCCCCTGTTCTTGTTGCTTCCAGCACCTCAAGGTAATCTCCAATGAGCTTCTTGGTGTGCCTTTCCGAGGCAGCGAGACCTTTCCTCCCTCTGCTCTCTTTCCGCTCTCCGCGTTCTCTCGGCCTTGCCGTACTTGAGGTCGATGAAGAAAAGGACAAGGCACCGAAAGGTATCTCAATAAACATGTTCTGTCTGGAATGGTTACTACGGGGTGATGGCATATCCGATGGCGAAGCCCAGCGTGTTCCGCACGAATGTCATAGTCACCCTTCCCTCAACCGTCAGCTGGGAAAGGTACGGGTCAGCAATTCATGGCCTTCAAGCTCAGACTGCGGGGGAGGCGACTACAGGCTCACCTCCCATCTTTGTAACGATTGCGGATGTAATCGTGCGCGCCCGATCCAGTGGACTCCGTATGCGCTTCCGACACCAAACCAAGACACCAACAACGTTAATGGGCGGTCGACAAACCCGTCCCAGGCTAGACACGAACACACACCAATCCCCAGATGGCCAACTTGAAAGAACAGCCCAAGGGGAAGACAGACGTGAGTGGTGACAAAGATATAGAATAATGTTCTGCCGAGGCCCATCAGCTCGCAATTGGTTGCCGGGTTGAAATGGCTCAAGTATCATGAACATGAGATTCATTAGTCCGTCAAATTAACGGCCACGAGCGATGACCACTGCTGATAACCAAAATACAGAATCGAAATTGTCCGCCAATAAATGTCACTACCGCTGTCCTTGTATTTGCTTGGCCCTGTCTACCACCGCCAAGTACCATTACCCAGCAGACAAGCCGATTGGCGCATGGTATGTTCGCCGCACGCCTTCCATTTAATGCTGGTGGTTATGAGACTTCAGCAGTCTGGCGTCAACACTTCGCTTCTTGGACGACGATGCCGGGGGATAGCAAGTTGCGTTCGGGTTGATATCGCTGACCCAAGCGGCATTGTCAAACTCGGCGAAGTTTGCGAGAAGTTGACCGCTCGACGATACCTCCATGTAATTGATGCCGACGACCGGAAACGGTGCGCCCGGGTACGGGGTGAGCCGCCATCTCCAGGTGATGCTGCTGCAGTCGTGCCAGATATTAAGTGTCTCGACACTGGCGACGGCAGGTTGTGCGCCCTGTCCGTAAATGAAATCCTGGGCGCTGGCGAAGGTCACAGAACCCAACTGGGATGAAGTCAGCATCCTGTTCCAATGTCTAGGGGTGGAGTCAACGTACGGGAATCGGGAAACTTGACGTAGTTGTCATCCAGTTGATCGAGTCAGAAGTGTCGGTAAAGCCAGGGTCCAGAACCTGGTTGGCCAATGCCGTGTCGAAGTTGGCACCAGTGTTGGTGAGGAAGTTGATGAAGTCGTTCACCAGGCTGGTCGCCAAAGCGTCCGTCACCACGCAGCTGGTGCTGTTGCTGGAGCTCGTCGAGTTCGCAGTGACCGTCGCAGTGACCGTCGTGGTCGTGGTCGTGGTGGCGTTGGTCCCAGGAAGAGTGACCGTCGCGGTCGTGGTGGCGTTGGTCCCAGGAAGAGTGACCGTCGTGGTCGTGGTGGCGTTCGTCCCAGGAAGAGTGACCGTCGTGGTCGTGGTGGCGTTCGTCCCAGGCAGAGTGACGGTTGTGGTCGTCGTGGCGTTCGCCCCAGGAAGAGTGACCGTCGTGGTCACAACTGATGGAATGGTGGTGGTGTTGCCACTGACGTAGACGGTTATAGAATCTGTGACCGTCGTGGTCACGGCGCCCTTGCCGCCATAGCCTTTGGTGACGGTGCTGGTGACCGTAGACGGTGGAGGGCAGCTGCCCCAAGTGGGCAGAATGTAGACCGTCTTCGTCGTCGTACTCGGTTCGAGGGTGGTGGTCTTCACGTCGGTGTAGCCGAAGCGCGAACAAGCACTGCTGTAGGCCGCATCGTCGCAAGCGCTCGCATAGTTGGGCACTTGATTCGGGCACACGGTCACACTGGCACGCTTCCAGAGGCCTTCCCCGGGTTCGCTTCCGGTGACTGTCGCAGTGACGGTGCTATTTCCATTAGCCTCAGTCTCTGGGGATTGTGGTTGATCGAGCTGGGGCCTCACACTGCGGGCGGGGTGACGGTGGTGGCGAGGAAGCTGGCACAGTGCGAAGCACGAAGCGTGGGATCTCCCAAAGCACCATTTCCGGTCACCGCCGCGAGACAAGCATCTGACTTCCCGCGGGCTTCAAGTGGATTAGCAAGGGCACCGCTGGCGAGAGCAGCCAGCGGCAAGGCGAAAGACAAATACTGCATCCTCTCTGTCGGGAGGGGCGAAACGAGTGGCTAAGGCCGAAGGACCTTAAAAATAAAGAATGTGAGCTCAAAAGAGCGAATGATTGAAAAATTCAGTCAGGAGAATTCACGAGTTGGACGAGCTGGAGGCATGTTTCTCGGAGGGCAAGACACCAACTTATGCTAACCCGTCAGTAACAAGCGCACCGCATTGGGGGAGTAGCCCCTCAGGTAGCCACGACAGCAGCCTCACTGTTCGGGTAACACAAAAGTCCGCAAGGAGACCGGCAGTCACATCCTGGCTGATCACCAGCCAATTTCAGCCAGGTAAGCCTTGACGCCGAAGGAGACGTTTCCGAATTAGGAGTCATCACTGGCGCCAAAACTCCGGGATGAAGGATGCCTTAATTTGGGCGGACTTTTTTTGCCTTTGTGGAGAGGCAGATGTTATCCACGCGATTGATCCGCGTCAAGTCTCAGCACGGTCACTCCCGATACCCACCTGGTAAACAGCCACAGGATGCAAGTTTTTGAGTTTGCAACCGGGGTCGCCGCGGAACAGGAGATTGGCCATCTTCCCCCAAATCGGAATCACGGATGCACATGGAAAAACAGAAGAGGCGCAAAGGAGTTGGGAGGGTGAGCGCCAGATCAGGGGCTCCGTCTCCATTGGCACTACTAAACGGAGGAGATGATAGTGGCCCGGATTAACACTGGGACCAATCGGACCGCCTTATCTCCGCCCAGCCTGGCGCTTCCGATGCCCTTTTTTCAACAGACCTTAATTTCATTATACGGATGGCAACGCAGGCATTGTTCTCATCGCCCGGTATATGGGTAATAGTTCATGGGTCGTTCCATCCTGTCAGATCCTGACTGCTTGTCACTCGGCACGCTCTTTTGTCTCCGCCCCTGCCACTCCTATCCTGGCGGGCTAGTAGCCGACACTTCTGCATGTGGCATTGTAAAACAGGTCAACATGCGGGGTACAAACTCTCTCACGCTGGCTGTTCCACCATCCGTCCCGAGAGAGGGGGCTCTGAGCAATGAGCAAATGCCGTCATCGAGATGGCATAAGCTCTCGCCTTCTAGCACTCCAGCAGCCCGATCGGGTTAAACCGAGAATCAGGGGCTGGGCGCTCCGCGCTGGGAAATTGCACGGACGGCTGGCGGCGTAGGATAGCAGAGACGGCGGCGCTGCCTAACGGAGGATATGCCTCCAGGGTGCTGGGGGGTGGTTCGAGTTTAATGCAGCTTATGGCATCAGAGAAGGGTCAGCGGTGGTAGCCAAAGTTCCAGCGTCAGAATTCACGCCAAGGCTTTCTTCAACAATAAATAAACAATTTGACAGTAATTTCCACCGTTTTGACTTCCAACGCGTGTCGAGACCAGACCTCACCTCAGCCGCATTTTCTCGGTTCATCCCAGCTGCATTTGCTCGGTTCATCCCAAGGGACAAGCATTTCCACGTGGCAGGATTTCAGATCCATGTCGTTCGCGTAGTGACGCTGTCGGTGCATGGTAAATCCATGCCCATGTCTGACTCTGCCTGTCAGAGTAATAGTCAGTCCCCCGGACTTCATGGTAAGGCGTTGTGGCACATCCCTTGAATGTCAACTTTGCTTTTGACCGTGTTCAATTTTCTCATCCACCAATGAGATTTCCAGTGCATGATTTGCCCCAGCTCTACCAGAAGCCGACCGCAGAGGCGCTCCTCGAGGCTCTACACCTCCTCTCGTGGGACCCGCCAGCCCTGACGGTCACAGCCCGGAAACATCGAACCAGTCCACATGTGGATGAACAGGGCGTGCCTGTGTACCTCACGCTGATTATTTCCTCGTCGCTGCGCTGGATTCCCAGTGATGACCTTCGAGAGCAGATATGGAGCGCCGCAAGCGCTCGACTCAGTGAACGGTCGGGCCGGAATGCAATGCCCAGCATGACACGGACCTTTCACGTGGCCGACGACCTCGCGATCCATTTGCATGAACCTTCTTTGACCGGGGACAACCTGGGTCTGAAAACGTGGACCTCGTCACTTTTGCTGGCACGCCGACTTCCGCAGCTTCGTCCCTCCGTTGCACAGGACTGTACTCGCGTTCTGGAGCTCGGGGCGGGCACCGGACTCGTCGGGATTGCGGCCGCCTGCCTGTGGCAGATGGATGCCATCCTGACCGATTTGCCGGGGATTGTCCCCAATCTGCAGCAGAACGTGGAGCAAAACCTCCCGCTGATCCAAAGGAAGGGCGGAACGGCATCCGCTCGAGCACTGGATTGGGCCGACGTGGCAGACACGCCGCAGCATCAAGGCGAGAAATTTCTCGTCGTTCTTGCCGCAGATCCCATCTATTCTCCTGATCACCCTGCCTTGGTGGTGACGACGGTGCGCAGGTGGATTCGGGACGTGCCTGAGGCCAGGTTTATCGCCGAGATTCCTCTGCGAGACGGATTTGACCAGGAGAGGGCTGCGTTCCGAGAGGAACTCCGCTCTCAGTCATTCCAACTCGTTGACCAAGGTATCGAGAAGGGTTACGAGGACTGGCAAGGAAAGGATGGCGAGCAGGCGGAGGTCGAGTGCTGGTGGAGTGTGTGGAGGCCTGTCGTTTGAGAAGCCCATGGTGGCCAATGAACATGCCGTGTACTTCCAGTTCACCCTCGACAATTCAGATTGGTAAATTTGGGCACTAGACACAATTTCTCCATGTCTTTCATCTGATAGGGCTAAATGGGCATCTCCGCTGTCCAGGTGTCTCTTGGTCCCGCACCTGCGCCAGGATATAAAGACAGGACTGGTGTGGCCGACTATGTAGTCTGACATGAAACCCAGGGCCTGGACCGCCTAATTCTATCGGCGTGTGCGGTGATTAAAAACGCGTGAGGTATCCTGTCTCAAGAGATGAACATTAGGAGCGTTTACGTCCATCTGATGATTCGGCTTCTCCGCCACAGAACTAAGGACCATCTGGGCGCGCCAGAGTCGTCGCTTTCTGGAAACAGTCCAAAACTGCCTGTCAAGTTGGACAGGAATTTCTTGACAGAAAAGAGGATGAACGAACGGGACCACAGCTGCATCCTCAACAGAGATGAATCCATTAGACCCATAGCCGTCTCATGCTCGGAAATCAACAATCAATTCCGGCCCTCCTTCGGGAAGGTATCAAAGCTTTCCGCCGTGAAGCAGTTGATTGTTCTGCCTCTCAACCTTCGGTCCTGGTCGCCGCAGCTTTCCTCTATCAGTCCGGTCCATCTGTGCTGGCTCATCATTCCATCGCCGTCTGATATTTTGTAGCAACCCTCTCTCCTCGACTTCGATAAATCTCACTACCGCCACATGGACGGCCCTTGGTCGCCCGCCGTTCTGAGCACACAATCAACGTCAGATGGCGTTTCAACGTGACTGAGTCGCCATGGCTCGTCCTGCAGTGCTTCATGTACGGTCGTGCCGGCCATAGACATTTCATTTCTCGCTCCGAGTGTATTTATCGAACCGCACAATCTCTTCATGGTAGGTGTGAGGGCTCTATTGTGCCTTCAAACGCCGTTCACCAGGATCGTATCTGTCCAGCTGTAAGCAGAGAAGGAGTGCGAGAGGCAACACACCAACATACTGAAGGAGTTTCTCGATCAAGTCGACGTGCGTCATCAGCATGCGTCGGCAGCAGTATCTTCGGCAGCCAAGTTGGTCCATCGCTTCTCTATGGTCGCGTTAGGAGGATCTGGCCAGACTCGGGCAATCAAAAAACTAACCCGTCAGATACGCCGTCCTCAAGCAGTTTCATGTATCGCTCCCAAAGGTCAGCAATGACCTGCAGACAGACGTCGTCAGTCATCTCAGCCAACGGTAAGAGTTGCAATACTTGCCTTTCCGCACGAGAAACAGCGAATAGGGATAATCATCTTGACTTCAGTATGAGGGTTGATCGGCTCCTTGTGCAACAGTTATTGCCATTTCTTTCACAGGCAATTCTGTCTGCGGCGGCGCAACCCAGGCTTGGCGCTGCCCATGCGGAGGAAAAAAAGTCTGAGGATCCCGCCCCGGCACCCACAAGTCTGGTGAGAGGCAACCTCTCTATCGCCGGCCTCTCGTTCTTGACTTGGTCGCCTGAAATCTTTTCATATGAGCCGCTAGATATCATCATGCCGCACTCGGTCAAGAGAGAAGCAGATACGGCGTTTGAAGGACGACACGATGTTAGCCCGCGCACGACGAAACGGCGGCGGAGGTCGAGAAGGGATGGACCGATCAAGACTGGAGAATCATTGACAGCAAGTCAAGCAATTGACGCCCCAGCCCTTGGTGGCACGCACAATGCGGTTTCCACCCAGGTTTCACCGCAGAAAAGCTCTCCAACATCCACGGCATCTTTACCGCTGGAAGGAAAACGAGATGAAAGATCAAAGGAGAAGATGAAGATACAGAAATCAGCGCCGCTGCCCGAGTCTTCAAATATCCCAGAACCACAAAGGCCGCTATCCCGGCCCCCTGCACCTCAGAATGCCAATGTGTTTGACGTGCAGAACGCTCAACGACACAAGCAGCTGCCAAAGACTGTCCAGAAAGCGAGTCGAAAGTACGAGTCGGATACCGGTTGGACGCTGTCCATGGGTAGCGCCGGAGGAATTTTCATCGATCAAGATCCACTGTTGGCCCAGGAGGGTCAATATATCATACTGCCCACGAGGTCGGAAGTCCGCGTTTATGCTACCAGCACCTCCCTCCTTGTGAGGACGCTGCTGATGGACGACGAAAATGTCATAACAACCTGTTTCCTGGCACAGTCCGACAAAAGCCACTTGTTCGTGGCGACGTACAGCGGGAGCATCTCAATCTGGGATTGGATGACAGGCCGAAAAGTCGGTCAGTTTCACGTTCAGAGCCGGACGCGGCACATGGTGTCTCTCGATTGTGATGCCGAAAATGAGTATATTCTCGTTCTGTCAGATGGGCCACAGAAAAGATGCCACCTGACGGTTTATGCCATCGCGCTGTCCACGCCGAAAATCGGAGCAACGAGGCAGGTCCTGAGCCGAACCGACATCCTGCCGTTTCTCAAGACCTTTGAACAAGGCCGTCTTCTCGTGGTGGGCTCGCAAGATAAACTTTTGGTCGGCTATGCGCAAAGCCCTGTGCGATCGACCATCTCAAGTCTTAGCTATACCTGGAGAGAAGTCACGGTTCCCGGCGTTATTACCAGCCTCGATGCTCAAATCAATCGCCAGCAATCGACCCCAGCGAGAAAGGTCCCGGTCCTCGATGTGGTGCTGGGATTACAGTCGGGTATGATCATGATTTTCGACGACCATCTGTACAAACTGATCTGCAAGGAAAAGGGCCAAGGGCATGAGGATATCGCGGCCCGGCGACTCCATTGGCACCGGAATGTGGTCCACACGGTGAAGTGGTCACCGGGTCAGAACTATGTGGTCTCTGGCGGCGACGAAACTGTGCTGGTCATTTGGCAGCTGGACACCCATCAAAAGCAGTTTCTGCCCCATCTCTCCACCTCGATTCTCAACCTCACCGTCTCGCCAACAGGTTCAGCATATGCCCTGCGCCTCGGTGACAATTCTGTGATGATCTTGTCGACGGCAGATCTCCTTCCATCTACGAACATTACCGGTCTGGCCGTCAAACAAAACCTAGGACGATCGCCGATGGCGCTGCACCCCACCATTGCCAATCGACTGCTTGCCGCTATTCCTGCCTATGCCTCCTCGGAAGCAAGAGCACAAGAGGCTCCTGCGACCCTGCTTCAAGTCTACGATATCGAGTCAGGCTTACAGATCAGCCGGCAAGCTTTGACAAGGAATATGACCACGGCAATCAACGTTGCACCGACCGGACAGATGATTGAGGAGCCCAGCGTTGACCATATCGCGATCAGTCATAATGGCGCGTGGTTGGCGACGGTCGATCAGTGGGACCCAGAATCAGGACAGCTGGATCCCATGTTTCTTCAGGAGGACGATCGTGAGCGGAGAAGTGACATGTCCGAGACATGTTTGCGATTCTGGATCTGGAGTGCCGACGACAACCATTGGGAGCTGGTCACTCGAGTCGATGAACCTCACCGACAAGGATCTTATTCTGTGCTCGGCGTCGCTTTTCATCCATCCAAAGTTCAACTCGCCACCATCGGATCCGACGCGACGGTGCGGATCTGGTCGCCAAAGACGCGTCTTCGTGATGGTGTCGCCGTCAAGAACAAGTTGGGCGAGCCGCTTTACACTTGGACATGTTCGCAAATCGTGCATGGTCCAGAGGAAGCGACCGGTAGCCTGCACAAGGCATCATCAGCGGCGCTTGCTTACTCCGAAGACGGCTCCATTTTGGCAGCCTCGTGGTCTTGGCCCGATTCAGGAGTCCGACTTGTGCACCTCATCAACTCCCAAACAGGCCAGATTTGCCTGTCTCAGCCTGACTTGGCCACCGTTGGAGACGCAAGCTTGGTCTTTTCCGGAAGAAACTTGCTGTGTCTGTCGCAAGCATTATGCATTTTCGACATCGTCAGCGCTCAAATTGCCTGCCGAGTATCACTGTCCCCCGAATTCAGAGGGAACGCCAGTGGCCGACATATTGCCGTGAACAGGTTCGACGCTACCGTCGCGATTGGTCTCGCCAGCACAGATATTCGCAAGCCGTCGCGGCTGATTGTCTTCTCCCTGACCAACTCGGAGATCAATCCGCTTTTTGAGACGCGTATGAATGGCCAGATCAAGGGACTCCTGGCTTTGCCCACAAAATCTGGCTATGTCGTTGTCGACAGCGAATGCAGGATCCGGTACTTGAAAGCTCCTAGTTTGGCTCACAGCTTGCCAGCCACCGTACCGGTCGAACCCGAGGAAGTGATGCGGGGCCTTGACAGCATTTTTGGCTCTGCGATACCCGCACATCAGGACGACTTGGTGACGCCTGCCGCGAAACTTATCCAAGACGAAGTCGACTCGACTGGCCCAGCAAGGCCAGAGGATGCGTTAGGGATCATCTCGTCGTCTCAAATGCCTCTTGTTAGTGAATTATTTGAGCGTGTCGCAGGGGTTTTTGCGAAGCAAGCTGGCGCCAGCTGATGGAGTCGTACAATTGTTCGAGCACGGTTTGAGTGATACATGGAGAGCCAGAATATGGACAGATGATTCCGGACACCCCATACACCACATACACTACATACACCACATATTACATCAAAAGACGATCGTCGATTTAGGCACAAAGGCCTTGCCTTTTGTCTCCGAATAAGACAGTTGATGTAACGTCTGTCTAAGATAAAGCGTGCCATCAGCTAAGCATACGCCATGTCGAGAACAGTCACGTGATCTACAATTTGACCCTAGATCTTCTCCACCAGACGCAATGTGGGGGTAAGCAGGCGAAACTCCGGTGTGAGAGGAGAACTGGTACGTTGAGTCATTGAAGGATAAGTAATGCAGGGACCTAACTTCTAGTCTTTGTTCCCCCATTCGAAACAGTCAGCTTTGTGATGGTTGAGAGTCAAATGCTTGCATAAAGATCAGCAAGATCTAATCAGCATCCACGGATTTGACTTTGGTGAGACCTGAACGTTACCTGACTTATCTCTGCGGTGAACGAGACGGTCGCCGACAACGACTGACAATGGCAACGGAGAAACTTGCTCACTGGGCTGTTAACTTGTCTTATTCAGACTTGCCCCCTGACGTCATTCAGGCAGCTGTCCGGAGCTTCTACAACTGGGCCGGATGTGCTCTGGGCGGCTCGTGCCATCCAACGGCGATGGCCGCTTATAAAGCGTTGGCCCCTTTCTTTGGCAAGCCAACATCGACCCTCCTGGGCCATAAAGATGGTGAGAATGCTCGAATCGACGCATCTCATGCCGCTTTGCTGAACGGGATTGCCTCTCATGGGCACGACTATGATGACACCCACCTCGAAACGATCATTCATCCCACGGGCCCCGTGGCCAGCGCCCTTCTGGCTCAGTCAGAGGCGATAGATGATGTGAGAGGAGAAGACTTTGTGCTTTCGCTCGTTGCTGGCATCGAAGCAGAATGCAAATTCGGCCTCGGGGTGTGGCCGAACCATTACGATATTGGATGGTCAGTGATGTAGTTGTTCCTGATCCGATACCGGGGTTTCTAACAGGAATGAAGGCACATCACCAGCACCACTGGTTCCATCGGTGCAGCTGTGGCTGTTGGAAAGCTCCTCAAACTCGAGAAAGAACCAATGCAATATGGTATCGGCATTGCTGCAACACAGGTCACCGGCCTGAGGGAAATGTTTGGCTCCGACACAAAGTCTTTCCACGTGGGCCGGGCAGCTCAGAATGGCCTCATGGCCGCGGTGCTGGCCTCCAACGGCTATACAAGCTCTCTCCAAGCGCTTGAAGCCAAGCGTGGCTGGGCCCATGTTGTCAGCCTCTCCAACAGCATTGATGAACAAATCTCTCGCCTCGGTCACATTTGGGAAACTTCCAAGAACTCGTTCAAACCATTTTCATGCGGGATCGTTGTGCACCCAGTCATCGATGGTTGTATTCAGTTGCATCAAGACATGAAAGAACAAGGATTCACATCTTCGGACATCAAGGCGGTCCACGCCAAAGTCCATCCCCTCGTGCTGGAACTCACTGGGAAGAAGACGCCAAAAGACGGGCTGCAAGCCAAGTTTAGCGTATATCATGCCGGTTCAGTCAGTTTGATCTTGGGCAAGGCCGGGCCTGCTCAGTACGAAGACAAGGTCGTTCAGAGTCAGGAGATTGTGACTGTCCGCAGCAAGATCGATGCCACGATTGATCCTTCTTTCGCCGCAAACGAGGCAGATATCGCTCTGACCCTTCAGAATGGTGCCGTGCTGACGAAGCATGTCGCACACGCCATCGGAAGTCTTGACGTGCCCATGTCGGACAAACAATTGGAGGAGAAATTCCTCGACCAGGTGGGCCCGTCATTGGGGATGAAAAGAGCACAAGAAGCCAGTCACGTCTTGTGGTCCGTGGCAAGTGTCGATAGTGTTGCGGAAATCGCGAGAAGTATTTGAGAGACTCGAGTCTCTCAGTTGCATCGAAAGTGTTAACAAGGCAATTCCTGACTCATCCAGCATCGATACAGAAAAAATACTGTGCGGCAGCCAAGAGACCGGAACCTCATAACGATCATCTATTCGAAGCCAGAAATATAACCTTCCGGCAAACAAGCAACACTGACCAAGCACATGCTCTTCAACTGAGAATGACGTGGTTACGTGATACGATTTCCATCCCTAGCTCCTATCCGAGTCAGCCTCGCAACGCCAGAATTTAGGCTGCATTACTTCCTCCTCATCGCTACATCGCATCGGTGGCGGTCAACAGATCTCGGAGAACCGGGTGTGTCGACGGCGGGGAAACTTTCTCCTCTGTACAGGCACGGGTGGCTGCATGGATCATGAAAGTTTGCTCTATTAGACTGCCGAGGAAAAGACCAGATTGGAAAACGGAATGTCTTTCGCTGACTGGATTCTTTCCCTCCACTCATTGGTGTCGGGGCTGATCGGTGCGGGGAAGCATAAGCATTTTCGGGATCCCCTCCCTCGACCGCGACCCCTCAGTATGAGTGAGTGCAGAACGACGTCAAGATCCTACAAAACCAAGCCCTTGCTCCAGGTTTGTCGAGGGCATTTATTCGAGGCTCTTTTCTCGACCGTATCACGAATCAGACCGGCCACTTTGACACCAATCGTCATTCTGTTTCTGAGGAAAATGGTCTTCAACGCAACTGTCCTCTACCCCGCCTCGGCGGACCTGAAATTCGACCTCTCATACTACCTCAAGACGCACATGCCATTGGTCAAGGAGAAATGGGGCCCCTATGGGTTGAAAGAGTGGAAGGTCGTGCAGTTTGATAACAGCCCTGCGGATGGCAGCAAGACGTACAGCTTTGGCGCCATCTTGACGTGGGAAGATGCGGATTCTGTCAAAAAAGCTCTGGGAGGCGAGGAGGCGAAGATCGTATTTGGTGACGTTCAGAATTTCAGCAATGTGGGGCCCCTGTTCCTGGCGGGAGAGATTGTCGGAAGCAGCTCTTGACGATTACGCAATGCCAAAGAAGCTTTGAGCTTTGGAGAAGATTTCTTGAATGAATGGACTTTGCAGGCATTTTCCCAAACCTGCTCAGTCAGGAAAGATTCACGGTCGCATTGACACCGCTTTTGACTGCACCTAGTTCATTAAGAAGGCCCCGGATAAAACTGACCTTTTGTGATCTGCCACCATTGGTCTCCTGCCTGAGGCAGGATTTTCAGGCAAGACCTCATTCACTCATGGCATCCCTTGTCAAGTCAGGGCTTGGTACCGCCCGCTAACCCTTCTTCCGCTCCGTGAATATCTTCATGTACTCCTTCGGCTCCACACCGCCGTCTTCGTACATCTCGGCAAACGCGGTGATACCTGCCTTGATACCCGAATCATAGTCGTGCTCTTCCCATGTCTGGACAAGGCGCTTCTGTGCCTTCATGGCCCTTGGGCCATTTGAGCAAAGTATTCCAATCACATTGTCGATTCGTTCGTCAAGTTCTGCCACGTCAGGCAGACATTCGTCAATCAGTCCGAATTCTATGGCCCGGTTGGATGGATAGTTTTCTCCCAGCAGCACCATCTGCCTCGTCCGCTGCCAGCCGATGATATTGGCTAGCAGTCTTGCTTCGACCACCGACGGGATGCCGAGCTTGACTTCGGGCATGCCAAAGATCGAGGCCTTTGTGGCATACCGGAAATCGCACGCTGCTGCAATTTCGAGACCCGCACCAAGAGTAAGGCCGTGAATGCGAGCGACGACGATGGCGGGTAGGTCACGAATGGCCTGACAGACATTGTGGATCCCGGAGATGAAAGTCTCGGCCGTGCTTTTACTGTCCAGGATGGCCATCTCATAGATGTTGGCGCCGCCACAGAAAGCCGGGAACTTGGCATTGGAGGTTTCGCCCGTCAGGACGACGGCGCGCAGGTCGGGTTCTGAGGCGAGGTTCTTGAATGTTTCCATCAGTCCGTCCATAATCCCGGCGTTGACGGTGTTGAGTTTCCCGGCATTGTGGATGGTGACTTTGGCGATTTGACCCACCTGCTTTGGTGCCGGAGACTTCTGACAAGATATAGAGCCGCTGATGAAGGTCGTGTTGTCCGAAACTAGACCTCGAGGAGTAAAATTGGGCTGATCGTGCTTGAAGCTTCTACGGCAGCCTGAACTGATTGACCTTTGTGTCGAGGTTGGTGCTGAGGTTGGCATCCAGTGAAGGCGTTCACTCGGTGCAGTGGAGCCAGGAGACGATGCCAGTACATCAGTAGCAGAGCGCCTGCAGGGGAAGTTGTTCATGGGTCTTGGCCTTGCAGCCAAATACCTCATCATCTTGCAAAGATGCTGCAAAAATGATGTACAAGCAGCTATGGAGATGCGATGAAAATGCGAAACAGTAAGGTGGCATTCGCAGTACGGAGTGAACAAAAGTAGTGGTAAGCATGGCCTTGCGGGACACAACTATTGCTTCAAATGACAATCTTAGGGTCATAATACCAAGATCGAAGGCACCAGCTGTAGTCCCGCATCACTGGCACCTAAATATTACAGAAAAACGCTGGTGGCAGGGAAATTTGCCGCTGAATTGGGCGAGTGGTGCCGTCGCTTTTGGAGGTGTTTCTCCCTCAATACCAAGACGCTACCTGCCCATTTTCCCCCTCCAAAAGGTGCCCTTTATTTACACCTACTCGACGCAGCTTAACCCGCTGCAAGCGCAAAATTCTTAATAATAGAGTCCACAATTAAATCAGATGGTTGAATATAGACAATCATGGCGCGGACCAATCATCTGGGGTTAGGCTGAAAGGCTTGGCAACTCTCTACTGTAGAATGACGAGGCTGGTGGGCCTTGGGCAGACTACAGATCAATGTGAAGCTTGAGGACATGATCATCTTCGTCATAATATTCTGACGCCGCAACACTCGATTGTTCCGCCGCGAACAACCGCCTTGCGCCCCCACCATAAATCCACAAGTTCCTCCACAAATTTCCGGTCTGCCGCGCTCCAGATATCAAAACCCATAACAGCCATGTCGTCGGAAGTGACCTCAACGACCTCGTCCGGCTGAGGCAAAAGCGCTTCTGTCTCCTCCTCATCCCCATCGCGAAACTCCCGGTGGGGAGGAGCGGACTCGGGTGCTTCCACACCCAGTCCGTTATCCTCGTCGTCATCGTCGTGATATTCTCCTTCTTCATCCTCACGCCCATCTGCTCGCCTGATGGCTTCGCCTATGGTGGTAAATATTGTGCTAGTCATGTTGCGGAAGTAAGCCACGAGCGCGACTTCTCTTGTCCGCTCATCGTCGTCATTAGCGGCTAAAAGTGCCATGTCCCGCTCCCTATCCATCTCATCTGTCTCGGTCAGTCCACTGCGCCGGTCCCCCGCAGAAGCCCACCACACAAGTGACGTGTAGGCAACTTTGGACCAGGATGCCGGTTCGACAACAGCTTTGTCCGCGGACATGGTTGAGGTGTCTGAAGATGCTGATGCCGCGTCGTCCTCGGTCGTTTCTGCTCCCGCTGCATCTACAACGTGACTGGGAGGAAAAGCGGAAAGCCCGGCTTGTAGGTGGATATACCGATCAAAGTCCCTCTGCGTAGACCGGAGACCAACCTGGGGAAACGCTTTGGCCAGGTCCGGTGAAGAAATTACCATCTTTGGGTAGACTTTTGGTCTGACATCTCTCGACTCGACGGTCGGCAGAAGGACCAACAAATCATACAAACCTGGCTTTGTGCCCAAAACGTCGTCTGTGGTGCATGCAATCCAGTGATAATCAGTATAGGATGCCGTCCCCGGCGAGACCTTCCGCTTCTCGAGCTGAGGGATGTCGGAAACGCCCACATTGAAGAGCGGGCGCAATCTGAGATTAGGAATATCGACAACGGACAAGACCGGTAGGAGTGAACTTGACACCGACGATAATATTGACATAATATACACTGTAAAATAAATGAGTCTCTGCATAAGACGTCCGAGTCTTTTGCCAAACCTAGCTTGCAATTGAACTCGACCGGAGGTTCGCCAACAATCAGGATCCTCTTGCGGAGAAGAGCCGCGCGGAAGAGAGGAAAGATGAGCGGTCCAAATAGCTTTACACACTGTAGCAGGGCGGAAGCAGGGTGATTCGGTGTTAGCACGTGACTAGGAGCGAGAAATGTCGTTGCAATGCTCATGGACCTTGATTTTCGGTAACCATTCTGCCGCTGAGAATCCTGCTTGTCGAGTGTGAGCTCCGAGGGCGACTCCGTGGGCGGTTGTGTCTGCTGCTGATCCCGAGCTATTTTGTATTTGCTCCAATATTCTTCTAGCGCCCGGGTATCAGCAGGATTCTCAATTTGTTTCCTTGTCCCGTCAGCCATGCGCGCGCTCTCTCCTTGATTCCATACCGTGCGAGCTCTTTGAGATCTTCGGCATGTCGCCAACTCCGCCCAAGTCTGCCATGGTCGAGCGGAACAAGCACGCCGACGGCGAGCATTGACGCATTCCTGGCAGACTGCGTGTCCGGTCTGTTGACGAATGCGCTGATGCCACAGTAGTCATCTTGAACGAAGTATCTGCTCATCTCTTAGACATCGGTCCACACCTGGCAGTTGGCACCCGCTCACACCAGATCCTCCTCGACACGATGGAGTCCTGAAGGCAGAGACTTGAATTCGACGACCCCCTCGACTTTGACTGCACCAAGTCTGTCAGAGAGCATACGTGGCAGAGGCTGAGGACATACCGTCATTCACCGACTCCTGCCATGCTATCGTATATCTGAGAGCCATTAGACTTCTGGAGGGTGCGGCGGACTTGAAAGCAGTTTACCCTTTGCGATGATCGAACTTGACCATGAACGCGGCTGCAATGGGAGGAGGGACTGGACCATGGGTCCCCGTCTCCATCCTCGGGCCTTTGCCCGCCATATGATACAGCTAAGCCGGCCGACTCGCTAAAGGATTGCAGCGGCCATAGATCATGAACAATGTACCTGAATAGAGACCAATCGCGCGACAGAGGACTTGAACTGGAAATTAGCGCGGAAGCCGATCTGCGCCAAGCCTCGGACTTTCAACCTTGATCATGACATATAACAGTATTGACCCCAGCAGCAAGTCCAAAACTGTGGTGCAGCCTATCAACTGCAAAGATTCTGCTTTGTCTTCTACAAAATGTATGTCTATTGCTGGCCTCCGAGAAACGCCTTGGCAATAATAGTGGGCATTCGCTTCAATCAAAAGTAAGTTGATCTCCGCGCTGGAGGGCAGGTGAGAAGGCATCATCTACTTGAGCTCTGCCTCGTTTGAAGAGAAAAGAGACACCGCCTGCCACAGTGTCTTCACCCTGCCGAAGGACATGCAGCAAGCACGGATCGTCCAGGACAGCCTCCATCTGAGCCAAATCCACAGAACCATCCGCCAGCTGAGGAATAGACGAGGTGTCCAAGTGGACGTAGCGCATTAATTCTTCCAGTTGTGCGGTCTGCTGCTTCACTTCACTCCCCGTCTGTTTCGCATGCGACCCGGCTGTTTGGTTTCGTTCTTGACTCTCGTTCTTGTCTGCGGCAAGCGGGGACGCTCTGACCAAATTACTCACATCCGGGAGTTCTTCTGCAGGCTCTCCTTGCGAGTGGTCTGGGATGTCGTCGTCGAACGGTGTATTGTTCAAATCGGTGCCGGACTCGTCTGACGCCGGATCTGGGCCGGCTCCATTGCATTGGCATTGGCATCCGACGAGGTCGTGCGTCCGCAGGCGTGTCGAGTCATCCAGGGTGAACAAGTCTCTCAGCTCTTCCTGGCTAAAGGTAGCCTTTGCGCTCTTGCCTCTCATTGGAGCATCGCCAAGACCGGAGACGGTAAGGCTTCCTCCTTCCATGATGCTGTCAGCCAGCGCTCTTTTCACCACTTGTCTCTGCCAGATTCTCTCCTCAATCGCCCCTTTAAGCAGAAACCTGTATATCTTGCAGGGTCGTGTCTGGCCTTGCCGATGAATGCGAGCGACAGCTTGGTCCTCGGTGGCGGGGTTCCAATCCACGTCAAAGAGAACCAGACGGCTGGCACCAATGAGGTTAATACCGACACCCCCTGCCTTTGCACTGAGCAGAAAGGCGAACAGGTGAGACGACTTGGCACGATTGAATTCATCCACCATTCCTTGCCTTTTTTTGGCCGGCACCGTGCCGTCCAGCCGAACGTACTTGAGGTTTGAGTTGGCGAGAAGGTTTTCGATGATGTCGAGCGTGGATGTATAATTAGACACCAGCACGATCTTCTCGTCAGTGGTATGTCGAATCTGCTGCAAGAGTTCGTCCAGAATGCGAATTTTGCTGGAACAGGAATTGTGATAATACTTGGCCAGACCCGGTGGTAACATTTCGTTCAAGGTGGTCAGTGATCCTGAGGTCGAGCTGTCGTCTTTGCCGACCATGGGATTCATCAGGGCCGGGCTGTTGCATATCTTCTTGAGAATGGTGATCATTTGGAAGGCGGCGTCATGACTTCGAAGCGCACGGTGAAACATTGGCGACTTCAGAACGTGTCGGTACACTTTGGCCTGTTCCGAGGTCGGTCTGCAGAACAAGACATACTCAGTTTTGGCGGGAAGGAAATCCAAGAGGATGTCTGCCGTCCGGCGCAGGATGAAAGGAGAGGTGATCCGGGCCAACTCTTCACTCGCCTCTTCTCCGCGCTCGATGTCGTCCTCGGACGCGTTTGGCTGGCGACTCTTCATGATCGGAGCTTCAAAGTCTTTCAGAAAGGCCCTTTGTGACCCCAGACAGCCATCGTTGACAAAATTCACCATTGCGAAGAATTCTCCCAGATCATTCTGGATGGGCGTCCCCGACAGGATGATCCGTCTGGGCGTATTCAGCGACTCGATCGCCTGCGCACTTTTGTTCTTCATGGTCTTGAGGCGGTGGCCTTCGTCACAAATGACAATGTCGATGGGCAGACCCTTGACCAGGTCGTCGGCAACCATTCTCAACCGCTCGTAGCCAATAATCATGACTCGGTAGACCTTGCCGTCAAATGCACTGAGACGCGTGTTGTTGTCATCGAACTCGAGAACGCCGACCCGTTCTCCGAGCCATTTTCGGAACTCCCTTTTCCAGTTCCGAATGAGAGAGACTGGACAGACGATCAGAGCTTTTTGTACTACGGGCGGCGCCTTGTACACAGGGTTTTGCGTGAGCAGTGTCCACAAGAGCGCAATCGTGGTCAGAGTCTTGCCGAGACCCATTTCGTCGGCGAGAATGCAACCTCGGCCATCAAAGTTGCGGAGTCCCATGACACACTCGTACAAGAACTTGACCCCTTCGCGCTGGTGCTCACGGAGACGCTGTCCGATGAGAGGGTCAAGAACCACATCCACAGTCTGACGACCTTGAGCTGGATGCTTTGGTGTGGCAAACACGAGAGCCCCGGGAGCATCAGGATCATGCCGGGGAATAGGGATTTCACGTGGAGCCCGCGACAGAGCCGTCTTCTCCGCCAGAGCTTGCTGGAACGTCGCCGGCCGAGGTATATGCCGCTCCTCAGAATTCGATGTGTTATGCCCGTCTTTCTTTTTCCACCTCGAAATCGCATCTTTCATTTGTCCCTGCACGCTCTGGTTCGCTCGTGGGGGCACAAAATCTTGTTGTCTCTGTGTCTGGACATTTCCTCGCCGCCGTATTTCCTCTTCGCTTGTTCGGTGTGGAGTGATGAGAGCCACGTACTCGGATTTGGTGATACATCTGTCCACTTCAACATCTTTGCCAGCGACTGACAGAGTCGATCCAGATAGCAGCGGCTGCGAAACAGGAATCCGACCGAGGACCTTTCCCGTGTTATTGTGGAGCACGGCATATCCACCAGTGACAGAGAGGAGGCCATCATCCGTCCACGTTTTATTCTTCTTCAGGGTAAAGTTGCGCCTAGAAGAATACTCAGCAAGTGATGTCGATGTGAAGCAAATTCTTACCAGAGTACGGAGTAATAGCATTCTGACCCCTTAGTGCCCAGTGGTTGGGCTGCTTCGGGACTGTGGACATTGTCAATGGCCTTGAGAGGTTGCCGGCTGCCGGCTGAGGTTTCATTTGAGACATCCGCCCTCAAGGAAGGGATGGATTGACTGTCGAAAGCGCCAGCAGGCGAGGTGACCTTGCGCCGTTTCGCCGGAGGATCTGGTGGAGTGGCCTGGGACTTTCGAATTGTCAATGGTTTGAAAGGTACATTCATGACCTCGGCCACCACAGACAATTGCTACCACAGAAGATAGGTCATCAATGGGAGACAATGCACACTAGTGTCATGCCATTCAAGGTCGAGCCAATATCTCAGAATTCTACCACGCGTGTCGTACGCGTCCAAAAACGCGAAGTCACGGGCGCGTAGCCTCGGCTATACTTCGGCTCAGGCAGACCAAGGCTGGGGAATAAGAACGCTGCACCTGTGACCGCCATGTCCAAGTGCATCGCCTGAGTTATGTTCCATATCTAAGAAAATCCACAATGATATCAGATACCGCAGTACAGCACAATGGACGACACTAGGGATCCGATCCTGACCAGACCTTTGCACCCTGGCGCGAGAGGACCCATGTCTGCCAGCAGATCCGTCCCAACGACTGTCAGAAGACAAATGAGCGTCTCAAGGATACCGTGGCCCAGCGCCGCCGAGAAAGTGAGAAAAATAAAGGTCACCATGCCCGTCCAGAACGCGGTGAGAGAATGCGAGGCGGGCCTGAACAGGGTCCTCAGAAACTGACCGACCTCCATCTTCCCGTTGCCGGTTTCGACGAAACATATTTTGGAGGCTACCGGTGTCTTCAATTTGTCTTCTGCAGTGGGATGGCTTAATTGGTGGGTAGATGAAATTTCCCTGCCGACTTGCCCGCTCTTTCCCTCTTCCAGTTGAGCATTCTGGGATTTGAGTTCACTATGCAGGGATTGAACCAGCTTCCGGAGTTCTTGAATCTCGTCCATTGCCAGGTCCATTCGACGTTGGAGCACCAGCATCGGCGATTTAGCCGAATAAGGCGCCTCAGGAGGTGGCGTGCACGGCGAAAGAGTGGCGCGTCGGCACGGCGAGTCAGGAGCATCTGATCGCAACATCAGAGGAGAGAGAGGATATCGTCGAGCGTGGGGAGACATGTGACCCCATTCCGGCCTCATCCTCCAGCCGGAGAATGGGGTGTTTGACCCTGGACCGGTAATGTCAAGTGGTGACGCCGGAGACAGCGTCATTGTCCGGATCTTCCGCGCCGGCAAGGGGGTTCCGCAGTGGGCCACGCTACTGTTCAGAGGTGTCTCCTCTTCGCCCTCGCATCGCCACTTGATCGTCCCAAAGGTTGAGCGGAGCGTCTTCATGAGCACGTCCTCGCCGCCTGTGGCCGTGTCGATCGACAGAGTCAAGGAGGGCATTGGCGACAAAGGAGGCGTGCCTTGGACCGTGAACAATTTGTTCAGAGCTTCCTTGACGACCGGCAGAAGACACGCTGAACCCCATTCCTCAATGGCCTCGACCCAGGCTTGAAACTCGACAAAGTCTTGGTCACTGTCGAGGTCAAACGTGCGCACCTCGGACATGCCATACCGTCCCTCCGGGTCAATGAAGTGATAGTTGATCAAGGAAGTGGAATTCTCGATGGCACAGGAGAAGCATATGAGTGTTTCAGAATGACTCCGAGACCGGAACACTCTCCGGTACAATTGCTGGAGGGCCCGAATGCAATTTGCGCCGGCGATGGCGCATTGGTTCTTTGCCGACTGCACCGTCTCCTCCGCCAGGTTCGTCATCCGTTCAAAGACCAGAAACGGGCAATAAACGGTGGTACCGGGAGAGACGCAGCCTGTGGAAAAGTCGACCACGGTGCCCGTCGCGGCGGTCCCACTGGGAAGAAGGCACAATTCGGCCTCGTTGAAGGCTGCGGTCGTGAATCCAGTGATGAGGCCGGGCCGCGGTGCGGGTAGTTCAAACAACCCTTTTGGAGCCTTCACCGCACGAGGTGGCAACGCTTCTCGGCTGAGTTTGGGCGTGAGGCATCGGTGCAAGTGAGGATGGACTTCGATCGGCGGGAGGATGTTCGGAGGAAAGACCACGGTTGAACCAAAGCCGCGCCCCTCGACCACTTGGCTCCGCCATTCCATCTTTTGCGGATTAAATCGATCCAAGTTCTTCGAGAACTTCTCGACCCGACCGCATATCGGCGCTGGCAGGTCTGAAAGATCCACACTGTCCGCGAGGATGATGTGGAAGGAGCTCAGGACGACGGCCCGGAAATCTGACCACTTGAGATGGCTACCATCCATTGCTCGGAGAAGTGTTCCCGTGATATCGGGTGAAGGAGTTGGGTCGTCCATTTCGGTCGACGCCGGCGAGCCGAGAAGAATGATATCGCCGTCAAACTGTTGGCTCGACCGGGCCGCTCACACACAGATGACAGCGACAACAAAGTCGTCATGGAGAGAAAGAGAATGATCGATATGCAAACAGCAGCTTGGTGGGCGGGAGATGGGTAATCCGTGGCGCCCACGTGTTCACATGCTGGTGACGACGGCATGGGCGGCTATGCAGGAGACGCACGAGGCTGTCAACCTGCGCTAGCAAGGACTGTGAATTAGAAGGTCTCCTGGCGCGGTGCTCATATTTTCAAGATTTGTCAAGTCAGAGCAGAATCCCTTGTCAGGGACTGATACCAGCTCGGGACGTCCAGAACCGATCAGGAACAAGGTCACGGTGCCGAAGGCGGCTACACGGCCTTCTTGTGAGGTGTAGCGGACTCGCTCCGGTACGCGACTGATCTCTGTTGCTTCCATCCGGAATTGAGATTCGTTGGTGAGACAAAAGGGTAATTGTGGGCGCTTATGCATGAATGGGCGGCTGCGCCGTGGGTTGGGGTCGCGAGGTTGGCTAACCTAGCGGGCGCGCCATCCCAGGGCTTTCGGTTGGATATGAGAAGAGAAGAGTGTAGGCCTCGAGGATTCCAACGGCCAAAAGCATCCGAATGCCATCGTGATTCTGCTCAGGCATTGACAGTCTCTGACTTAGAGCTAGCTGATGATGTCATCGGACTACCCGGCCATTGGAGGCCAAAAGATGCCCACAAGCCGGAAGGGCTGTGGTCGCCGCCTTTGACTCCCAGGTCGGGATCGTGAGCCAGGGCAGCTAGCTGGCGGCAATCAAGTTTATTGGTCGTCTATTGCAAACTAAATTTAGTTCAGGCTTCGAAAAGACTACCATGGCCTCACCGTCCAGAAATTGTGGCTAACTCGGGCGGTCAGGGTAGTTGTATTCTCACCCGATTCTAGTAGGCCTAAATTTTGGTGATATTCCCATAGCATCCTCTTCTAGATGTATCTGCAAGCTCCCGGGCGAGATGATTGCCTCCTCTGGCTTCGATTTTGTGTATTCTTCGTCCTCCTGGAATTTGGCCGCTTCGAAATCTATGATCATTGCTTTCGAGGTCAAAAGCGGCGGGCCGCCAAGACCCAGGCTATTCCAAAAAGTGCCGCCTAAACCAGAGGCTTACGAGCGTGAAGTTCTAGATCGCTGCCAGCAATATGGGGGACCGGCCCGGCCTCCAGTCTCCACGGTCTGAATATCGAGACACTGATGACAAGCAGATGCTTGAGCCTGCAGATGAGACGAACCAAGGGCAGGCACAAGGCAGAAAAATGGTGAAAGGAGAACCATCGGCAAGGACAATACTGGATTCCTTTCAACTGCGCTACAATGCGCCTTGCTTCCTCATTTGATCCATCCTGCATAGACTATGCGCCATTAGCAAGGTCCATTTTTGGTCTCATGTCTTATGACAACATTCACATATGTCGGCCAGCAATAAAGTGCACTGTCTGTATGCGAGCCTTACTCGCCGTTGCCGAGTCCACATCTGTCCGCCACGTCTTCCTTATATCGAGCCGATCTGGGTCTGTTCGGTGGTGGCAGAATTATTCTGCTGCGAGAGGTAGACAGAATGAAACCTGGTTTGGCCGATGAAGGGGTCTGCGATCACATGCCTTGTCAAAGTACATTTTCCGTTCCGAGTAATGCACATTGTCCGCTTGCATTGCCATCGCCGGAAGTTGAATACCTCGGTATTGAGTGCGTAGGAAGATGAAGATCCGCTATGAAGGCAGAATTCTAAGCGAAGCTCAAAGAACAACTCCTCAGTTATTGAGCAACCATTCTATCGCCCCTTGCACACTGCCACCAGCCCTCCTCAAGGCCTGAACATTACGATCAAAATCGTAAAAGCCCATATCATTGAGTTGCCTCAGCTGTGACTCATATCGTTCTTCCGGCGGGCGATCGTCTTGTGGGGCTGAAGGGGCTTCGCCCAACAAATCGAAGATGTTGCCATAGTTGTGGGCGTCGTTGCCCGTCCCACCTCCCATTGTCTGCAGGAGGTTTGCCACTGCTTCCGGGTTTTGGTAGAAAGGATTGGTCTGTGGCAGGAATGGGTTTGGAGGCGGCGGCGCAGAGCCATCATTAGAGCCTGGCGGCGGCTGGCCAAATAGGGCAGGATTGAATAGCGCCGCAAAAGGATTTTGCCGTAGCGGTGGCGGTTGCTGTGGCTGTTGCTGCTGACTCTCCGGGCTGGCTGCTGCTGTGTCTGAAGAACTTCGTGGCGCATTCTGGGGCGTGGTTGAGGGGTTTTGTGGTGGAACATACGACGGCGGGCCAAACAGGCTTGCGAAAGGATTGGCCCCCATGCCGCCGCCGAAGGTGGCAAACGGGTTTGGCGGTGGTTGCTGTTGCTGGTTCGTTGCATTGTTGGCGGTGTGATTGACGGCTGGTTGGTCCGTCGTGTTCGTCACTCCAGGAGCTGGGAATGCTTCCTGCCCACCGCCCCCGCCAAAGGGTGCCATGCCCATTGCTTGCTGCATTTGCAGCATGGAACGCAATGCCTGGGGGTCTGTCATGACACGGCGAAAATAGTCCGATTGAAGAATCTGCCTCGCTTGCGGGCCCATTGCCCGCAGCTGGGGATGTTGGTTGATCATCATATCAATGACTTGTGGATTGCCCATGGCTTCTCTCATCATTTGCTGAAAATTGGGATCTTCTAATTGCCGCAGGATATCCTCCGGGGTCTGCACGTTTTGGAAAGTGCGTGCATCAGGCAGCTGAGCGAAGCCGGCGAATCTGGCCCCGGTCAAGCCAGCCAACGGATCATTCCCCGTGCCGGATGCCAGGTTCTGGGGCACTCCTGTGACTTGCGGCGTGGATCCTGACGTCGCGCCGGCCGTGGAAGATTGTTGATTCGCCGGATTCTGTCTTTGGTTGCTTGCGGCACTCTTGACCAGGTGCATGGTATTTCCCTCCTTGACATGGTGTGAAGCAAGTGTGTCATTGTCCTTCAGGACCTTGCCACTGTAGATCAGCCGTTGGGCCGAGGCCGGCACGTTCGCATACTCTGGAGTCGCGAGCTTGTTCTTGAGGTCAAGAGTGGTCGTCGAAAGAGGCAGGGTAAAGGTATACTTTTGGCCACCGGATGATTTGACATGGAACGTGACCGTCGCGTCTTCAGAGGATCCTGATGCCTCCGCCATGGGGAGGTGCTTCTGGATCGAATGATCCCGCAAATGGCTTTGTAATAACGGCGATATGGCTCGATACACGCGGTTTCGAGGAGCTTCGCGCCCAGGGATGGCGCCCGAGGGTAACGCTGACGGATGAGTAAATGGAAGGCGCGCAGAGGGATGCTAGATCAGCAAGCAGGTAGATAGACGTTTGGAGGAGGCGAAAACTAGACACAAGGTTGGGTTTGTCACTCAGGCCTCGGCGACAATCGTCATCACTGTCACTTGGACTTGTGCCACACTGCGCCACAGCCAACTCTTGGCACGTCTTTGAACTTTTCCATGCTGCCATGCACGACGCGGGGACGGACGGGCACGGTGACCCAGGCCTCCTGGTACTTAAAATGATGATCCTCTCTATCTGCCGACCTGCATTCTAGACATTTGCACGTGGGAGTCGTGGTTTTGAGAGTGCGCGGGACTCGGTATTCACCATGGCGACGACCAGCTCGATGTTCATGTATAGCTTGACTATACAGCCGCCTTCAGCCATCACTCAAGCGGTTTTGGGTCAATTTGCTGGTACAAAAGAGCAACAGATCATCACAGCATCTGGGTCGAAGCTCACCATCCACAGACCCGACCCTGCTCAGGGAAAGATCGCACCGCTTTTCACACAAGACTGCTTCGGCATCATTCGGACGCTGGCGGCGTTTCGCTTAGCTGGCAGCAGCAAAGGTGCGTCTCTCCATCTGCTGCGGTTGTTCTTCTCATTCACCACCCTCTCCTCCCACCTCGATCGAAGGCCGTGACTAACTTGGGCCGTAGACTATCTTATTGTTGGGTCTGACTCGGGGCGGATTACGATCCTCGAATATCTACGAGAACACAATCGGTTCAACCGAGTCCATCTCGAAACATATGGCAAATCCGGGATTCGGAGAGTCATTCCGGGACAATATCTGGCGGTGGACCCAAAAGGAAGAGCGTGTCTCATCGCATCGGTGGAGAAGAACAAGCTGGTCTACGTTTTGAACCGAAATGCGCAAGCCGAATTGACGATATCATCGCCTTTGGAGGCGCACAAACCACAAACACTAGTTTTTGATCTGGTCGCCCTCGATGTCGGCTACGAAAACCCTATTTTTGCCGCTCTTGAGGTTGACTACACCGAAGTCGACCAGGACCCCAGTGGCCAGGCTCTCGAGGATGTGGAGAAGCTGCTCGTCTATTACGAGCTGGACCTGGGTTTGAATCATGTCGTCCGTAAATGGGCCGAACCCGTCGCCCGAAGTGCGACCAAGCTTCTCCAGGTGCCGGGTGGTTCTGATGGGCCCAGCGGTGTTCTGGTCTGCGGCGAAGACAACGTCACCTACCGGCATTCCAACCAAGACGCGTTCCGGGTTCCTATCCCTCGGAGAAGAGGCATTCTCGAAGATCCGGCGCGGAAGCGTCATATCGTTGCCGGCGTGATGCACAAGATGAAAGGGCAATTCTTCCTGCTCTTGCAGACAGAGGATGGAGACCTGTTCAAGGTGACCATCGATATGGTCGAGGATGACAATGGGCAGCCGACGGGCGAAGTCAAGGCTCTCAAGATCAAGTATTTCGACACCGTCCCGGTGGCCAACAGCCTTCACATCTTGAAGAGTGGTTTTCTCTTTGTCACGAGCGAAGGCGGAAACCATCATTTCTACCAGTTTGAAAAACTGGGCGACGATGACGAAGAGACGGAATTCACGAGCGATGACTTCCCCGCCGATCCGGCCGAACCGTACAATCCGGCATTCTTCCATCCTCGCCCGTTGTCGAACTTGAATCTGGTCCAGAGTATCGACTCGGCAAACCCGCTCATGGACTGCAAGGTGGCCAACTTGCTCGACGAGGACGCGCCGCAGATTTACTCGATCTGTGGCACTGGGGCCCGCAGCAGCTTCAAGACGCTCAAACACGGCTTGTCAGTATCGGAGATTGTCGAATCGGAATTACCAGATAAACCAGAGGCCGTTTGGACGACGAAACTCCGACGCGATGATGAGTATGATGCGTATATCATATTGTCCTTCCGATCCGGCACTCTGGTCCTGAGCATCGGAGAAACCGTGGAAGAAGTGACCGACACTGGATTCCTTTCAACGGCCCCGACGCTGGCTGTCCAGCAGTTGGGGGAAGATGCTCTCATCCAGGTCCACCCTCGAGGCATTCGACATATTCGAGCAGACAAACGCGTCAACGAGTGGCCGGCACCGCAACATCGATCGATCGTCGCGGCCACCGCGAATGAACGCCAGGTGGCGGTGGCGCTGAGCTCGGGAGAGATCGTTTACTTCGAAATGGACGCCGACGGCTCGCTCGCCGAGTATGACGAAAGGCGAGAAATGACCGGAACTGTGACCAGTCTCAGCCTGGGAGAGGTGCCAGAAGGCCGCGTCCGGAGCTCTTTTCTGGCCGTGGGCTGCGATGATTCGACCGTGAGGATTCTGAGTCTGGACCCCGATTCCACCTTGGAGAGCAAATCAGTACAAGCGCTGACGTCTGCACCGTCAGCCTTGTCCATCATGGCCATGGCAGATTCGACGTCAGGCGGCACCACCTTATATCTTCACATTGGACTCTATTCTGGTGTCTACCTTCGTACCGTGCTCGACGAGATCACGGGCGAGCTATCCGATACCCGGACACGATTCTTAGGCTTGAAGCCCGCCAAGTTGTTCCGAGTCTCGGTCAAGGGACAGACTGCCGTTCTCGCCTTGAGTTCACGATCCTGGCTGGGTTATACCGATACGCAGACAAATGGTTTTATGCTAACCCCGCTTGACTACGTGGGCCTTCAGTGGGCCTGGAATTTCACGAGTGAACAATGTCCGGAGGGTATGGTTGGTATTCAAGGACAAAATTTGAGGTCAGTCGGTCATTACCATCTTCTTCCTCGCATTGACATGATGAATCACAACTATGCTCTTTCCGAGAATGATCCATGCGGATTCAAACCTCAAAATTCCAATTGTTCCTCCTGAGAAAGTCATTCCATCTCTTTACCGTTCACGCTGCCGCCGGCACCCGCTAATGCCAGGTCCACAGGATATTCACCATTGAAGACTTGTCGCGGAATCTCCTGCAAGAGAATATTCCCTTGCCTTACACTCCGAGAAAGTTCGTCAAACACCCCGAATACCCTCTCTTCTGCGTGATTGAAGCCGACAACAACGTCTTGGCGCCTGCCACGAGGGCGAAACTTCTTGCAGAGTCAACCGCGGTCAACGGAGATGCGGTGGTCCTACCTCCAGAGGACTTTGGCTATCCACGAGGGAGAGAACATTGGTCGTCGTGCATTCAGATTGTCGATCCCGTGACAACGAAATCTGTTGTCTTCACACTCGAGCTCGAAGACAATGAGTGTGCCACCAGCATCACCACTGCTCCCTTCGCTTCACAAGATGATGAGATTTTTTTGATCGTTGGCACGGCCCAAAATCTCGTGGTCAATCCTCGCACATTCACCGCCGGCTTCTTACACGTCTATCGCTTTCACGAAGATGGCAAAGAACTCGAGTTCATCCATAAGACCAAGGTCGAAGAGCCTCCGATGGCCCTTCTGGCATTCCAAGGGCGGGTTCTGGCGGGCATTGGCCCGTATTTGAGAATTTACGACCTCGGCATGAAGCAGATGCTGCGGAAATGCCAAGTCCCAGCGGCACCAAACATCATCGTGGGCCTGCAGACCCAAGGCAGCAGGATCATCGTCAGCGACGTGCAGGAGAGCGTCACGTACTGCGTGTACAAATTTCAAGAGAACAGATTGATCCCGTTTGCCGACGATGTCATTGCCCGCTGGACCACGTGCGCGACCATGGTCGACTATGAGACCGTTGCCGGCGGCGACAAGTTTGGCAACCTGTGGCTCCTGCGCTGTCCACAGAAGGTTTCAGAGGAAGCAGATGAGGAGGGGTCCGGGGCGCACCTCCTGCATGAACGAGGATACCTGAATGGGACTCCCAATCGGCTCGATTTGATGGTGCATTTCTTCCCCGGCGACATCCCCACCAGCATTCAAAAGACCAACTTGGTCGCAGGAGGTCGAGATGTTGTATTCTGGACAGGCCTTCAGGGCACCCTTGGCATGCTGGTACCGTTTGTCAGCAGAGAGGACGTCGATTTCTTCCAGTCTCTGGAGATGCAGCTGGCATCAACCAACGGCAACCCACCCCTTTTGGGTCGAGATCATCTGATATACCGGTCATATTATGCGCCTACGAAAGGCACGATTGACGGCGATTTGTGCGAAACGTATTTCCTGCTGCCCAACGACAAGAAGCAGATGATAGCCGGCGAGCTGGATCGATCGGTACGAGAGATTGAACGGAAGATCTCAGATATGAGGACACGTGTGGCCTACTGAATGACGATATTTTGAACAATGAGCGATACCCAGGCCGTCAGTGAGGGTGAATAAGATGAGCTTTTTTATTTCTACATCTCCTCGGAGAGGAGGTCCTCAATCTGCCCTACCACCTTTACATGTCTCTTGCCTCGCTCGGTCGACCGCACGCCATCGATTGATCTTGAGCTGGATGCTGCTGTTCCTTCCGGGCAGTGTACGCACGAGACGAGAGTGACATTTGTCGATGTTTGAGTACGAGGCCACCGTTCCTGTCGTGGTTCGTCGTAATTTATCCGACAAGACAAGGCTCAGGTCTCATTAAGGAGGCGGGTCGAGGTCGAGGCCCTCAACAGTCAATTTGAACGCGTCTGGTCGTGCGTAATGGCCGCTGGCGTCAAAGTCCAGACGGCCGCGTTCGCAGTCATCAAAGTCGACGTCCATGTAGAGTAAGTCATCCTCTTTCTCCCACGCCGGGCCTGAGATCGTCTTGCCCATGGGGTTGACGATGCAGGAGCCGCCTCGCGAGACATACTCCTCTTCCTCCGGAATGGCGGTCGGCCCGAGCTTTGGTGTGTCCTGAACAGCAGAACCATTCACTCCCGCTTGGTCCTTACGTCTCCATGTAATCTCATGGTTCTCCTCCGTCCTTGTCGTCATGGAGTGCCTTCTTCCGGGCCCCGTGGGGTGAGGCGTGCTCCCGTCGACCAGCAGCTCCTGCGGCAGTTCGGCGCTGATGGTCTTCACTTCCTGCTTCGTATTCTCCCCTGTGATCCAGTTGGGCAAATGTTGGGTCTTCACACACTGGTTTGCGCTCAGCACGAAACAGCGACCTTCGCAGGCTACCGTCCGCATGAGCGATTCCCATGTATCCCGTCCATCAGCCGTGGGCGCAAGCCACAAGTTCACGTTCTGGCTGTACAAGCTGTACCGCAGCAGCGGCATGTAATTCTCCCAGCAGATCGCACAGCCGAGGACGACGCGCACACCCTTGATCGTGGTACTCACGGCCTTGAGAGTACTGGGCTGACCCTGTGCCCAAATCAACCTCTCGCTGCCCGTGGGCATGACCTTGCGCCTCTTCCCCAGCACGCCCCGTTGCGGATCCACATACACGGCGGCACAATACAGGCTTCCGCCCGCCTTTTCCACGAGGCCCGTCACCACGAAGACGCCGGTCTCCCTCGCAACGTGCTCCAGAAATTCCCTGGTCCCATCACCTCGACGCCCACTTTCCTTGCTGACGGGTAGCCGCCTCTCGATCCAGTCATCTCCGGCCCCGCTGGGCGTGTCGCCCAGGTCCACCGCAGAGTTGAAGTAGTGGAGGAATTGTTCACGGCCGGCATCGGAGCGGGAGCCTACGGCGGCGCCGAAGCTGCAGGTGCGAGGATAGCCGCCCAAGTACGCTTCGGGGAATAAGAGGATAGAGATGCCCTTTTCTGCCGCGAGCTGGGTCGTGTGACGGAGCGCAACGAGGGTTTCCTGGATGCTGGAGAGGGTATGGGATTGCGAGACGCCAATAGTGAGAAGTCGAGGCATTTTCAGGCAGGCCTTGGTCGGCGCACAGCAAATGTATACCCGTCGTGATTGGCGTGGCTTCACACGGAAGGATGGGAGGCAGTAGTCTGACAGTCGACATTGGAGCGGAGTGGGAATGCGGGGGAATCAATCACCATACTAACAGCAGCCCGGAAGCGGGGCGGAGAAACTATCCCTTTTGAGCAACAGGACAATCCAGATTGATGCCTTGCTGAAGTCCTGGATTCGTCCAAATCAAATTGACTTCCCGAGCCGACAGTCGACACTGAACCCACACTGAACGGTTGGAAGCTTACTCTGTGCGAGAGTATCGGCTGATCAATGTGGACTCCTGGCTCTAAACGATGTCGGATGGCCGATATCCGATCCGATCTATCAAATTGCCGAACCCTTCAGCCGGGCATTGTTATAATCACACCCTCGGAACAGCGACACATGGGCGGGTGTTCCACTCTTCTCAGTCAGATATCGGTTACCCATGGTCAACAGCATTGCCTATCCGGCCAGTTGCCTAACATCTTTTCAACCAAAGTGAGCCGAACGGACACCACAGCCTCGTCCCTGCTGCGGCCGGACACGACCCAACATGGTTCACTCCTCTCCTTCTGCCTACCACTTCCTCGTCGGCACATTCAACACCCCCCACCTCTATACACTGTCTTTCTCTCCCTACCCTTCTCCCACACTCAAAATTCTCCACCGCTCTGATGCGATTGGCTCCCACTCCTGGCTCCATCTTTCGGAATCCAGACGCAATCTCTACGCGACAGCATGGACGGACCCTCCCTCCGTGGTCGCCTACGCTGTCGATTCGCCGACCCAAATCCGGATGCTGGGGACAGCCGTGACAGCCTCGCGAAGCGGATACGTCACAGCATCTAACAACGCGGTCTACTCAGCCGGCGGCGCGACTGGCGAAGTCTTTGCCATTGATCCAAAGACCGGTGCCTTTACCGGGACCAGCCCGGCTTTGTCTGAACCTCATTCGGCCTCTGTAAAACCATTGCAGAAGCTGTCTTTTGTGGAAGCATCCGGTGCACAACGAGATGACGGCAGCGTTATGGACTTTGGCGGACTGCGGCATGGTGCCCACTCGGCAGACCTATCCCCGGATGGTCGTACTCTGTACGTGGCCGACATAGGCCGCAACTGCATCTGGACCTTCGCCGTTGATCCGTCAACGGGGACACTGACGCCGGGGGAGAAAGTAGTCTCGCCACGGCCGCATGACGGACCACGGCATGTCTGGCCCCATCCAAAGGGTAAATACGTCTACTGCCTCCAAGAGCACAGCAGTATGGTCGACGTATTTGCCATCACGGAGCACGGCACCAAGCTGAAGCAGGTGCAAGGAGTGCGCATCATTCCCGATGGCCTTGACGTTGGCCACTTCTGGGCCGACGAAGTCCGAACGAGTTTCTCCCACGGCGACCAGCCGAAGTATCTGTACGCGTCGACCCGGGGCCTGAAAGAAGGTCAGAAGGGCTACGTCGCTGTTTTCGCACTAGACGCACAAGGACGTATTGGGATTGACAATCAAACTCAACCGCCAGCTCCGGACCCATTATTGTGTATGTGGCAGACGCCTACGAGCGGTGGCTGGGCCAATGCCATCCAGCCCGGTCCCACGATTGACGGGGTCGAGTATTCCGCGTTGACAGACTCAGAGCAGGGCCTGGTGATGGTGCTTGCGTGGGACGGCCACAGCATCCGGCAGGTGGCCAGCGTCAAGTTAGACCAAGGTGCCGGCGCCGCGACCGCAGTATGGCTGTAACGAGGACAATAAGAATCGGGTGGAATGGACGGATGGAGAGAAGTGGATGAATCACTCATGGCAGGGTAAACAATGACAAAATAGAGCCAGAAAACAGTTTCCCAAGCACCCTCGCGAGGATGGCAATGCATGCACGAGCCATAGACGGAGATATTAAGACCTGGACAGGATAAAAAGAGACAAGACAAGCATGGGTCGGCGACGTCTTATACTAGACTTTCATGACAGTCTCTTGTTCAACCTACCAAACTGGCCCAAAAGGAGGGAGTGTGACCAATCTGACCATTAGCTGCCAAGACTGATGGCCGGCCTCGATTATTTGAACTGCATATGTTGAGTGTGGAGGCGAAGCGGAAGGTCACAAAGGTGTGAGGAGATGGAACAAGCTGTAGAGCAGACCGTAAAGTAGGCGGACCGAAGGAGACGGAGAGCATCAACATCGTGAGGGTCGTAGATATCCCAGATATCATTCGGGAGCATCCAGCTTCTGATTGAGCAAACGAAATGATTCCATTTACACAGCGAACCCGTCTCAGGGGACATTGCATAGAGAGCGTCAATTTTATAACCTGTCACGTGTTCCACAGGGCCAATCCCTACTCGCTCGCAGGAAGATCAGGCCTGGTCCTGGTCTTTTCTGGATCCGAGGACACGTTAGTCGTTACTCCGTTCAATCTCGTGGGCGCCTCGTAGAAGGCCCGGCTTCTCGTCGCTTGGAGAGCGGCCATTTGTAGTTCTTCATCTACATTATCCCCACCGACCTTCACCGCCATGGTGGGTGCAAATTTGCTCTTTTCGCGAAGTTTCCTGCCATACAGATAGAAGCAGATCGGAATGGGCACCAGACACGCGGCAAGACATCCGAGCAATGTGCCGGCCCACTGGATACCAAGGTTGTTGAACAGCTGTCGAGCAAAAAGAGGGAATCCCGCAGCGGCAATCGATCGGAGGAAGGTATTCGCGGCGACGGCCGAAGCCGCACTGGTCAGTGTCAGCGATCCCAACAAATCCGAGGCGAGCATTCGACACGTACAACATGAGATAGGAGTCGATGATGTAATTGAACGACTGAATAAAGATAGCCAATAAGCCAAAGCCAGTAAAGAGACCGGAGAGAGTGGGGACAATCCAGGGAATAGATCTCGTGTAGCCGGTCCAGCCGAACCAGAACAGGCCCACGGCGAAGAGGGCACCTCCAATTATGACGGGCGGCAGCCGCCACTCCGGTACGGGTATGCCTCCATTGGCCGCAAGCTTTTGGTTGTAGCTTTTGTTGGTGTAAATGATGTAGCCTGCCACGATGAAAATTCCCACGATCATGCCCATAAAGGGGAGGCCTCCCACTCCAGGTGACATGTGATGCACGCCTTGGAAGACGAGCGGATAGGCGGTTAAGAACAGGTACAAAAGCCCATAGATGAAGGACATGTAGATGGTGATGGCCAAGATGATCGGTTCCGTCGCCAACAGCCGGAGAGGACGTGAAAAGTTCTTGGTGATCAGCTCTTCGAAGTCAAGTTCGACTTCCTCCTGCTTGGCGTGGATACCCCAGTTCTTTGTTCGGCGGCGCAACTCGGCCGCTTTGCCGACCAGCACCACGGGGGCATAGGACTCTCGAAGGAAGAAAATGTTGAGCACCAGAGCGGCAGAACCCATGATGCCCGGCAGATAGACATTCCAGCGCCAACCCAAGTACGACGTGTCGACGAAGCCACCAATGAAGGGGCCCAACATGGGTCCCATGAACACCATGGACGAGAAGATCACAATGGCCGTGCCCCGCTGGGTGTTGTCGAATATATCCGCAAAAACGGCGGCGACCACCGCCAGTGGACAGGAACCGAAGAAGCCGGTGAAAAATCGACAAATCATCACGGTCTGGAGGTCCTTGGCCGTGGCGACGGCGAAGTTGAACAGAGTGAAGCCAAACATGCCGACCAAGATGGGAAGCTTTCGTCCTTGCAATTCGGAAAACGGTCCCCAGATCAAGGGCCCAAAAGCGTAGCCGAGCACGAAGAGAGACGTGCTCAGGGTCGCAACCTCGACGCTGACCCCAAAGGCGAGCGCGACCGACCTCGTGGAGGCGGAGAAAATGGACGATGTGAAGGTACTGCACAGACAAGTAAAGGCGAGGATCACTCCGATGTACAATCTATCATCTAGTCAGCTTGCCATCCATCGTCTCAAATTCGTGGGCCGATCCCCCATACTTCCTACGCATTGGCCAGTTGAGTGGATGCAATGGGTCGTCCTCCCCATCAAATTCGACCACGTACTCCTCCTGTGCGGGAAGCATAGGCGGGTAAGGCTTCCCACCGCCAAACTCGGGGAGCGGTTTGGTGCTGGCTCTGGATTTGACCTTCGAACCCACCGTCTGATCGTGTTGCAGCCGCTGCGTTTCTGTCCGGTAGATTTCGATGGGATGTCGCGCTCGGGTCCCCGTTCTCCCCAGACTCGCCGCAGAAGCCGTGGCGATCCTGCCCATGCGTGACGACGCCGACGTCGACTCATCCGAGCTGGAAAGCTCCGACTCTTGACTTCTGCGCCTCTCCTGCCGCCTCTGTTTGCTTCCTTGCGAGTATGTCCGCGTCGCTTGGTATTCCGCCCGCTCTATATTCCGGTCGGCGATATCCATGGTGGCGGTGGTGGTGGTGGTGTCTTGACGGAGATCGGGGTGGAGACGAAACAACTTTGCAACTCCTGGGGTTGGGAGGACGACGGGCAGATATAAAGCAAGGGCGCTGATGGAACGGACGTCGTGAGGTGGGCCCCCGCTTGCAAACGATCGTCGCAGCCAGGCGTGTATTAAAGATGGGCGGTGCAGATGTTGTGGAGAGGGGATGCACTACGTAACTGCTGACCTGTTAGCCCTTGGCGTCACCACCGAGCATTGCATTGGTGCAAAAGATTTGCATTTGTTCAATATCCATGCCAAAACGTTGTCCCTATTTCTCTCTGATCTAGTCTAGGGGTTGTCTCGCCGGCCTCTAATGGTGTGGCGCCCTCCACGCTGATTAAGCAGCCCTTCCCGTCTGGCCACCATGCTGACGGAGCAGCCACTAGCATTAGCAGGGCAAACCTTTCGCCATTTTCAGACAAAATATTTTGGCCTGTGCCGAGAGCCATCCCGCGGCTGCATTGACGTTACATCGATTGCTAAACTCGAATCTACAGGTCAGACCAGTCCTCAGTCTCTTCTTCCTAGTTCCACCACCGGGGTTGCCAAGGTGAACTTGAGAGAGGGCAAGAAAACGAGTTGTCTGTTGTCAGCGTCAACTATTGACTTCTGTAATGGCGGCATGCCCAGCCATGTCCACAAACGTCGAACTCGGCAAGACAGAAGCAGGAGCAACAAATAGATCTGCGGGTTTGGATATGGAGATCCACATGCGCTCACTACTATTCTGGTGGGATGGCAATCCAACATGAGCGCGAGCGATGCCACGGCATCGGGATTCGTCCATAGAACGGAGGAAGAAGCCGAAACAACAGTATAGGTGTGGCCATATCGGTCATAGAAAAGATATTGTTAAGAATCATGTAGCCGCGACCTAGTTATTAATAGCATGGGGACTTCCCCGGGATCTGTCCAATCACGAGATTGAGGAAGGTGTGTTATTGCTGGCAGACGGTCCTTGTGACGCACAAGCTGTCTGATATTCTGTAGAGGTTGATATTGCGAGCGCCTTTGATGATCTTCTGCGTGGTGACCTATTAATGCAGTAGATCCATGTCGCCTTGTCAAGAGCCGATGCCGAACATCTGGGCAAATGGCGCTCATGTGCCAGGCACTCTTGTGGTAGTGGACAGATGGGTGAATGGATAGGAGGGTCAAGTTCTGCTTCCCAGGACAGAGTCTGGGAAACTCCGTAATGATCTCATGCCAACGGAAGATTGCCTTCCAGGTCCATGAAAAGAGGGCTTGACAACAACGCTCTCGAGTGTACGATGCATCGCAGTGTCAATGACAGACTGAGCAATGTAGAGGGCACGGAGGGTGTGGTAATTACAACGCCCAGTTTACCGACCAGAGCTACACTAAATACCCTGACGCGACGTTTCTCCATGTCCGCTTTTCAGTCTTTAGACCAGTGACCGGAAGGACGGAATAATTGCAGACAAAATAACATGTGCATGTTCACTCAGAACTGTCCGGAAGTCCACACATTGTAAGACGGACACAAGGTGGTGAATTAAGTCTGCAGGGTAATTATCGGCAACTGCCAAAATGAAGCTGCTTTCGACCGTGTCTGCATTATTGTAGATAGAGGTATATGGCGGCAGACAAGGTATTGTTGCTCAACTGGATACCTCTGGCTGAGGCCAAGCTTCACAAGCCGTCCAAGCTTCACAAGCTACCCAAGCTTCTGACTGCAGCGGGCACAGCCGGCTCCATACCTGTATCAACAATATCATTGCGAGCTTGCTCCAAGGTTCCCTCGGGTCCTTCGGGTCCCTCAAATCCCTCTATCATCGCAGTTCAGCTCCTGCAATCAACGTGTTGGACCCTTGCTCCGTGGGGTAGAAGACTGAGTAGATCACAGTCTGTGCACAGCACAGTCCGGCACAGCCCTGGTCACGCCATTGGGCATTGCCCCTCCATGGGGTCCGGTTTCCAAATGTACTACAACTTTGTTCCGGCGATTGTCACCGCTTCTGCAAGGGGCACCATTCAACATTCCTTCCTCCGCCAATCTTTCATTTATACTTCTTGCCTACCGGCCGTCGATCCTTCCAGGCCAGGTTCTGCGAGCTGACTGTATCGCTCCTCCACGACCAGTCCATTTGTCTCGAAACGGCGCGGCCATGTCCTTCTTGGGTAACCTCGTCAACGAATTCACCCATCAGGGCCAACCTCAGGGACAAAGCTATGCCCAAGGGCCGTACCAGCAGCAACAGTCCTCCAACGGTCCGCCCCAGGTCCCGCCGCCGTGGATCGCCGAATGGGACGCACCTGCGAACCGCTGGATCTACATCAACCGTGAGACCGGCCAACGCACCTTTGAGTATCCGCAACCGTATGGAGGATACGGCGGAGGAAGCTATGGTGGTGGTTATGGAAGTCAAGGAGGCTATGAGCAGCGTGGCGGATACAATGAACAACCACCACCGCCGCCACAATCTCATACCGGTCGCAATGTTGCCCTTGGCGCAGCCGCAGGTGTGATTGGCGGGGCCTTGCTGATGCATGAAGGCGAGAAAGTTGGTCAGTGACTCCCTACCAATCAGCATCGTCCTCCTCCCCTCCATCCACTTCATTCACGCCGTTCCCTTTTGCGGCGACCCAAGCTGACCTCGTTATGATAGAGGAGAGGTGGGACGAAGACAAATATCGGATCGAAAACGATATATCCAACGACGTACAGGATGTCGAGGACGTCCCGGAAGACGCAGCTCGCTGGACAGGCCGTAAAGTCCAAGAAGTCGAAGACATTCCGCAGGACATCGAGAACAGGTGGGACAACGCCGTGCAGGACGTCGAAGATGTGCCGGAGGACGTCGCGGGTTGGGCCGGTCAAAGGGTCGGCGATGTCGAACGTTTCGATGACAACGTCGACAACGCTTATGACCAGGGAAGGGATGACGCTCGATATGATGACTACTAACAAGAGGAACCACGGACAAGACAGGCAGACCCTGGCATTCACTGTTGGAGGAACCATGACGTTACGAAGTGACGAGAGAATACATGAGGATGAGTCGAGTTATGTCGCACATGAGGACCAATCGTAGCGTCCACTACGAGGCAGAATGGCATTCCCGCTGGATTCAAGCTCTAGACACGCAATGAGAAAATGGTGAGCGGGAGGAGCGTCATGACCGGAATAATCATCTCATTATGACCCCGAGGTGGTGTCAAAGGGACGTAGACACGCACCTGCTGACACACTGAATCAACATTATACTCTCGTATTGATGATACATCACAAATACTCGGAAACGCCGGCATGGGTATCTTCGTGTGCCAAACCTCATGTCATGCCTCCCAAAGTCGTCCGTGTTTTTCCCTCCAGATTAGTCCCGCCAAGCAAAACAAACAAAGTAAGTCATCTCAGGCGTTTCGATTTGTGTGCAAGCGGGCTGGCAGATGTACGCAGCGAAGAGCGCAGTGGTTCCCTTTGCCGGCCATGACGCGTGGGCGTCTGCGTACAGAAAGCACAGGTATAGGCTTCGGGCAAGCGGCGGCCATTGATCCCAACGCAGACGGCGTGTGACCATTTCGCACACGTGTCGCTGTGGGAAGGTGAGCAAGGATTTGTGCCTCGATGCGGTCAAACTTACCACTGAATCATCAATACATTGCCGTCAAAATTCGAAGAGTTGCACACGCAGCGAGTGCTGCCCGCACTCACGTAACTTTCTCGGTCCGTACTGGGCGTTGCCAGGTCAGGGTCCGTGATGGTGGTGGGTGAAGCATTGAAAGCGGTAAACAAGTTCGGCTGGACCGGGGGTGATGAATGAAATTGATCGGCGGGCTGTGAGACGCCCGGCGCTTCCCCTTGTGCCGAAGTTGAACGGGAGCGGTCCTGGATGATGGCTCTGAGGGCGCGTTGGGCATCTCCAGGTCTCCCCGACTCGTTCACGAAACGGTCATCATCCTCCATGGTCGGGTCCAAGGTGACATGTTTTCTCCGAGGCTTGTTCTGGCTCGTGGCCGAGCTCGCCATGGACGACTGGCGGCCTGAGTTGACGGATGCCATGGTGGAATAAGAGCTTGTCTTTGAATGGCTATATGCCTTGTTGATCAAAGATGGGCTTTCATTTGTTGGTTTTTGGGCATCGGGGAGCACGAAAGAGGTATTCTGACTGCGCAGAAGATGGTAGTCGGATTCATCGATGGAACTCGGCTCACTATCGGATGCCTCGTCATCCACGTCCATGTCACCCGCGTCGTCCTGGACCGCGGTCACGACCGTTTTGGCGACACCCTTCTCGTCAATAGCAAGAGACAGTGACGTCCGTTTGGAGTTGATTGAGCACGCGGATGATAGCGTCCTCGATGTGGGATGGAAGGTGGACTTGAGAGGCGACGATCTGCCGGGCTTATACGATTTGCTCGTGTCCAGTGAGGAGGTCGAAATTGAATCCGTGTCACTCTGCCGGCGGAAGCGCTGCTTCGAACGGATCCCCGTGTGTGTGAGGCTCCGCTTCAGGCCTGGTCGGTGCTCCTTCACCGGAGAAACAGGCCGTCTCAAAGCTTCCAGCACCGACCGTGAGATCGAAGGATGCTTGACCTCGGCTTTCTGGACACGCTTATTCTCCTGTTCACGCCGGGACTGCTCTATTTGGTGGTGATAGGCCGGTTTTTCGGCCACGGCCGGCCGCCCGTACGAGGCCGACCGCTCTTCGGAAGCGCCAAATCTCCGAGCTGGTGAGCTCAGGAACATATTGGGATTCTCACTCTGTGGCGGTGGCATTCTTGGAGACGTTGTAAATGGTGCCGGGAAGACCGCTCCATGCACCGGCGAGTAATTGGATGTCAGGACTTGAGATGGTGGGTCGTAAGGCTGTCCCAGATGTGAATGGCCCATGGCGGTGAAGGTCGGAGCGAGGGTGGATGGAGGCGCGAAGGAACCATTCAGGTCGGCCGGGCTCAGCGGGAAAAGGTCTTGGTATTGTTGAGACAAACCACCGTCGTCAAGGCCGGTATTTGGAGGATCCCAGAACAGTGGCTGCTGGGGGAAAAAGGGCACAGAAGCGTGACCGAGGTTCTGGCTCGCAAACCAATCGGGCGAGAACTGTAAGCTGGGGAAAAGGGTCGGCGACGCTTGGATGACTCTACCGGGCGTGTCGGGCGGGCCCATCACGGGCCTCTGTGTCGAAGACATCATCTGTGGATTCCCTATGCGCGTTGTCGGACTTTTCTGAGGCCTGGCCAGCTGCCGTGTATTTATTACCGGACGAAATCGAATAATGCTCCGGTCGAGGATCGTCAGCCGTCATATAATTTCCTCAAAAGTGAGCCCAAGATACAAACGACCCGTGTCCGCCGAGTGTAATCTGGATGTGCCGGAATTTTGACCTTGTTCTACCACACCAATCTCGCAAGAATGTAGGGACTGCGCTTCTCAAGTTCGATCCATGTCAGCGGATAATTCCTCCTCTTAGTGTTCAAGGTGGGTTGAATTTAGGGCTGTAGGTTCGTAAAACGGAGTCTGGAGAAACTCGGGCACAAGATCGTAGAATTTTCAGGGCCGAAGTGATCCCTCTGTATCAAGCCTGCTCAACCCGTTAGCATACAGTACCGCGGATGAAGCAGGCACAGGCCCGACTCGTGTTGTCATCCGGCTCACTCTCACCTGGATATAAAATCCTGTTGGGAATGGCCAATTGTGCCGAACTGGGCCGATTGATGTTGTGCTCCTTGTCTGCGCCCTGCCCTCTTGGAGATGGACTTCAAAATGGCTGTGAGGGTAAAAGGTGAACGATGTCCCCCCCCGCGCCAGACGCTCTCCCACGCATGCAGTAGCGGGTGACAAGGCCCGGACACAGGAATTGAAAATGTTTCGAGGTCGTCAGTTGATCTTCTCTAGAATCTGGAGCTCGACTTTCCAGTCCGTTTCGAGCCAGTAAAGACGGCCGTCCAAAACAGCATTTGGATCGAGGTCGACTTGAGTGTCCAGCTCTCGGTGCTCTTGTATCTCCTTGATGCAAACGCAGTTGGTACTACGAACCAGGGGAGTCGACGGTGTGATTGGCCAGGCCAGAGTCAGCCGAGAGACGATTAAACACCAAAAAGGTAAGAGCTTGCATATCGGGAGCCTGACAAGCACTAGGACCAGGCCTGCGGGCAGAGTCGATAGAGTGTCAAATATGGTTTGCCAATGTGGAGGATTTACGAAAACGCGGCTCAAGCGGCCGACAAGGACCCATGCAGGGCCGGAGCGCCCTGTGCTCAGCTGTGCTCAGTACCATCTGCCCCCCGTCGGGCGTGCCCCAAGAGTTTACCGTCGCTTGCCTTTTCCCCAACCTTTCCAGCTTTGCCAACCCTACCAGGCCTTGACAGCCCTGCGACCGGTGGCGACACCTCCTAATTTCCACACTGTGGGGGGAGTATCGCCGATCTCGTTGCCTATCGATATAGAGGATCAAAGCCGACGCGGGCCGAGTTAGCGGGTTGCCAGTACAGATTCTCCGGTTCTCAGTCGGAAAACGTCAAAAACATCAGCGGCTGAAATTCATGTCTGTTGGCCCACCGTTGACAGGACGACATCAGGGGTGGGGGAGCGAAGAGGCCGAACCATCTCATGTGCGGTTGGGGAGCGCTTGACTTCTTCCTTTGGGACTTTGCATATGCATGTTGAGATTACCGAACAGGGCTCCACCATGGCGACAATGCGGATGAGGAGACCCTAGGCCCAGCTTGCGAGCCGTCTGGGCGGAGGAAGACCATTTTCCACATCCTCTTTCTCCACTCGTGAGGAGGGAACGGCTGCATGGGAATATGTTGTTTCACTCTTGAACAAACCCACCAGAAAAGCCACGAGGAGCTAATGCGACTGTGCATGAACACCTGGTTCAACATGTGGGAAATCCGCTTTTTCCCCTGAACAATGTCTGTTTATCTGCATCATCGGACCTCGAGAGATGACTGTGGAGTATGCTCGGGGCGGTGCGGAGCTCGGGAAGTTATACCACACTTGCCGTGTGCCAGGCCCTGAACTCTGTCGAGTCTCGCTTTGACCATGAACCCGATACCTTGCCGGAGAGAAACGGACGGCAACAGGATGGAGACGATTAAGCATACTTCTCCATTGCCAGAGGGGTTTGTTAATAACAGTGCCATCTTCCAAGCTTCAATGACATCGCGTGGGAGCGGCCGCATCGTCTCTCGTTTGATCTTTGGAAGTAGGCCAGGGATTGTTAGGGACGAACAACATCGTACAGCAAGCATAGACTATGAATCAGTCGAGATGATGCGGATTGAACGAGGCCTAGAATTGTACTTATAAGCGTGTACATTCGGAACGATATTATATGCAACCATCCTTTTCCCGTCCTTGTGACGATGGGCTATGGGAAGTCCTCGATATGCACTCATCCAGACGACTTTCCAGAAATCTATTTTGATCAAGGTGTCATCTGATCCCATCATCCTCGGTCTCATCGCCCTCTTCCTCGACAGGTTCTACAATGAGATTGGCCCCCCGACCGACTCTATCTCCAATAGAACCTCCCTTTTCGACGTCATAGACGGTCCGCGGCATGGGCGAGACCAATTGAAAGCCGTATGCGTGTTCGAAATTCGCGGGCTCGTTGACCTCGGACGTCGAGAGGTCTTCGTTGCTGCGGAGGATTTCGTAGCATTCGACGAAGGCGTAGACTTCTTCTAGATCTGCGTCGGTTCTAAACTTGCGGATGACTCTTTCGCCCGAGGGCAGGCGGATACTGACTCGAATCGTGTCGCTGACGTCGGGGCCGGGCTCAGATGGAAGGGATTGCGCGCGCCACCGCTTCCACTGTTCGAGATTTGTCTTCCTCAGTTCCTGGGCCTCGGCTCGTTCCTGGGCCTCCTTTTCCGCCCGAGCCTGTGCCTCTTGCTCCTCCCGTCTCCGCCGTGCGCGTTCGCGATCCTGGGCCAAGGACCGCTCATACGCAGAGTCTTGCTCTTGTCGAAGGTTCCGCGCGGCTTGGTGTTCCGCTCGTTGTGCCTGGGCGACGCGCAATGGCGCCTGATGCGCCGTCATGGCCGTTCCCAGTTTGGCGACCAGCTCCGAGGCCGACATGGGCCCCACCGCGCGCATCACCACGGTCATGCCCGGGGGACCGGACTCGGTGGTGTAACAAATGAGAGCGGCAAAGGGGAATTTTGTGCATTGCAAGCCGCTGGCGACTTGATATGCTTCTGCGTCTTGGACGTTACCACCCCAGAGAACCAATTCGTCCCGGTGCGAGTGGAGAAAAGCCTTGACTTGGCTCGATAACAACGTCTCTCGTACCCAGGTGTGGTTGTCATCGTGGTTGGGCGATAATAAGACCACGAGGAGGAATTGGAGGTCTCTTTTGGCATTGTCGAGGGTCAGGTTGAAGCCGGACTCGGCGAACGGGATCTCACTCTCACCGTACTCTTCGCTGAATTCTCGAATGAACCTCTGCGCATTGTCCGCAGGCGGCAACACTCTCCGAGCCGGTCTGGTCCGTTGTTGTAGCAGGCGTCCAAGGAGTCTGGAGAGAAAGGACGGTACGAGGAAGCTGAAGGGCGACAGGATCGCGCTGAACACCCGGTACATGATGTTGAGTGGCGTGAGCAAGGCAGACAAAAGGAATGGAGGACGATGGTGAGTTTCGGTGCTCGCACTGGTGTCAATTCGTTCGACTCTGTCTCCTGGAGATCTGGTCACGATTGGCGGTCGGGCCGCCGCACGAAGCAATTCATCCTGCAGGTTGGACACCTGAGAGGAGGCTGCTGGTCGGCCTGCTCGAGCTTCAGCCAGGGGGTCGTGGGCTGGCTCGCCGTCAAAAAAGCGAGAGATGGCGATTTGGACATTCCATTCAGACCGCTGCAAAAGGGAAATGGCCGCAATCGGGTCTTGATCGGTGACCGACGTATATGTCTGAAGGGCTTCTTGTTGTGACGGGCTGAGGTGGGAGATGTCCGGAGTCGACATGGCCACGGACGGAGGAGCGCTGCTTTCCTGTCGGCGGGAGATGTTATTGCTGTGCTGGAAGACTCATGGTGAATGGTCGTTGACACCGGCCGGTGGAGATGCGGGCGACATGAATCTCAGCCCGTCGCAGGCCGTCTGGAGATCTAGATGGTCCGCCGATGTCATATGCAGGCGGGCACGCGCGACGCGGATGGGTTTTCCGCTGATCTGAGCGCAGTATCGGAGGATCCAGTCATAACAGCTTGCAACGTCCTCGCCGCCAGCCAACTTCTTCTGTGCAATACAAGGCGCTTGCGCCGGGTTGCTTCGCTTCTATTCCGCTATTTTCTGGCATCTCTTGCCGCGCCCATGAGCGCGCCTCCCTTTCTCGCCTTCTCGTGAGGTCTGGCATCTCCGCCGTCACAACCGTCCTCCCTCGTTACCCCCCGCCAGAAAGAATGCTCTAAACCAGACGGGGTCGCGGTGTGTCTAGGAACGAACCCATGGAGCAATTGGCCTCGCGCATCGCCTCTCGGGAACGATAATGGCCGCAGCAATCAAGAACAATGTCGACGACGCGAAGCCGAACGCCGTGTCCCCACGAACGAAGGGCCGGGGTACGTGACCCAAATCCCTGATCCAGCCTGTCCAAGGATATCGATCCGTTCAGCATCTGGGCGCGGACCATGTCGCTGACAGATGAGGTTGCCAGAAAATGCCAAAGATACCTTGTGTCGCAACGTGACGATATATGGAAAATGCCGGTACGAGGACAAGGGTATCGGATGGCGGACACGCACCAGCTCGAGGAGTCCTGTTGACCCGTTTAGGTTGTGCCTTTAACCACAATATTGAGCGGACCACCGCGGCCGATGGAGGGCAGAGCGACAGGTGGGAGGGGGACGATCCGTTTGGTCGACGCGAGTCCATCGCTGACCCCGATCCCAGCAACCCGAAGAAGACACTCAATGTCGACTCGCCCAGCTTCACTCCATCTTTTTTGTCGCCCAACGGCGCAAGTACAGGGGCAAAGAAGTCGGCCGGGATATCGCCCAAAGCAGCAAATGCCGCACCGTTTATGCCCAAAGCTATCATCTCGAGTGCGTTGGCCTCCTCTCCCGCCGGCGAGGCCCTATACTGATGATGGCTGCTCATGCCACCAGGGTCCAGCAATGTCACCCCTCTCCGTCAAGATACGAGGACTCCTGACTGGGCCATGGCCGACGTGCAAGAGTTTGTCCCACGCCGGCTGGATCCTCCTTTAGTAAGACCGCAAACCTCCTGGACCAGTCCCGGTCGGCGGTTGCAAATTTTCAACCCTGGGCTTTGACACCGTCCCTCACTTTGTGATTTCGTGGACTGACCTTTCCACAGACCAACGAGAATGACGTGTCTGTCCCCCACACATTCGAAGCCTTTCCGGCAAATCACCAACCCACTCCGTATATCGACCCGGCCCTGAATGGTACGACCTTTTTCCCGGGCGCGACGGCTTTTCAACAACCGGTATGTTTGTCTTTCCCGTCGTGCGTGACCCGGCTGAGTCGGAAAGGTCCAATATCACCAGTACGCGCCCATCGGACCGTACAGCACGAACATGCAGCCGTATCAGCGGACGGTCCATGACCTCTTCATCCCCAATGACTTCCGGGAAGAAATCCAGAGAAAGTTGGCGGCGGCACTGCAGACGCTTCCCAGTACGTTCCGCTGACGGGAGACATGCCCGCTCCTAATGTGTTGCACCAGATTCTCAACTCCCGAGTCACCTGGAAAACTATCACTCGCTGGTGCCCCTCGACACCACTCATCACAAGAGCTCGACCATCTTTGGCGGTTATACGTCGTGGGTGTATAAAGCCCAGTCCAGTGTCAACGGCCACTTCTTCGTCCTCCGGCGTATCGAAGGTGCGTCGCACGTCGGGTGGCCCGCGACCCACCAGAGCTGACGAGCTTAGGGTTTCGATTGACCAACGAATTGGCCATCCGATCCGTCCAAAATTGGAAAGCCCTGGTGAATGCCAGCGTGGTGAAGATCGTCGACGCTTTTACCAATCGAAGTTTCGGCGACAGCTCCTTGTTCATCGTGACCGACTATCATCCTCTCTCCAAGACGCTGACGGAGCATCACCACATTGGCCAGAGCAGGGCCCTCAGAGGAGGAAGAAATGGCTCCGATCAGGTCGTCCCGGAGGCCGTCTTGTGGAGTTATGTGGTTCAAATTGCGTCGGCGCTGAAGGCGATCCATGCCAGCGCCCTGGCCGCCCGGGTGTTGGATCCCAGCAAGATCTTGGTCACGGGCAAGAACAGGATCCGACTCAACGGCTGCGCCGTCCTCGACGTCGTGCAGTATGAAAACCAGGTGCCCACGGCGCAGCTCCAACGCCAGGATCTGGTCAATTTCGCCTTGGTGATCCTTTCAGTGGGTGCCAACGCCGCCGATGTCTCTCCAAACTTTGCCCGAGCGATGGACCAATTCAAGAAGTTTTACGGTCCGGATTTGCAGAATGCGGTCGTGTGGCTCTACAGTGCCATGCAAACCCAGGACAAAACGATCGATCAGTTCATCACTCACATCGCCGCACAGGTGACGACCGCGTTCAACGGAGCTCTTCACAATGACGACCGTCTGTACAGTGAACTGAGCCGCGAGGTCGAGAATGGCCGTCTGTTCCGATTGATGGCCAAGTTGAATTTCATCACCGAGAGACCCGAGTTTGAGCACGACCGGCAGTGGTCGGAGAATGGGGAGCGATATTACTTGAAACTCTTCCGCGATTATGTCTTTCACCAAGTCGACGCGCAGAATCGCCCCGTGGTGGACTTGGGGCACGTGCTGACCTGCTTGAACAAGCTGGATGCCGGCACGGACGAGCGCGTTTCACTGATCAGCAGAGACGAGCAAAGCTGTTTTGTGGTGAGCTATCGAGAGTTGAAGAAGGGCATTGAGTCGGCTTTTCAGGATGTGATCAAGAGAACCCGGCCATCACACTAGTTGGGACTTGAATCATTGGGATCAAGGAGCATCTCTTTGGAGCTTGCCGGCTGTGGAAGTCCGAGAGGTGGAATATGTGTGTATCGGTTAGATAGGCCAGAATCACAAAAACCAAAAAGATTCCAATCTCGTTTGCCCATCACATCCGCTGTGGTGTACAATCCGCAGTCTCTGACCGCCGCCCTTCCCTCGCTGCTCATCAAGAAGCAGCAAGCAGACAGACCTCCTGCTGACCGATGCATCGAGGTCTGTCCCGATCGGATGGAGAAGGACAACCTCGCCCGACTGGTTGGCTGTTCTCGCCCATGACATGCCGTCGCAGCGACCCAATGTCACTCTGACACGCTTTCGACATGCCGGAGAGCACGGGCGATCTACTCTTCTGCCGGCTGCTGAAAAGGGTTTTCAATCTCCTCACTGCCTTCGACCGGAGAGATCAACACCAGCAACGTGCCACGTGCGACAATCAAGCCGAGCGGTCGCGTGGTTTCGTTGCCGTCATCGTCTGTCGAAGACATGTCAGCAGAAATTGCGGTGGATGGATGGGAAGGCCACCTCGCATCGTCTCCTGGACATCGTCCAACACCAAATTCATCAGTTGATCATATCCCTTGAGCGTGCCAACCACTGACGGTAGGTCGTGAGTCTGATGTCTGCATCGAGAATGAGCCTCACGTACCTTCTCTTCCGCCGTTGAACTTGACCTGGATCTGTTTATCCATGTACTTTGTCAAGTCGAGGATATTCTCCTTTTTGGGTCTTTCCTGCTGGGTGGCGTGGGCTCCGCCTCTGGCTCCTCCTCCTCCGCCTCCTGCTCCCCCTCCGCCGCCCCTTCCACCACGGCCTCCGCCATGGCCTCGCCCACCACCACGGAAATGGCCTCTCTCCGACATTGTGCAAGTCTCGCGGACGGATCGGAAAGATTCCGGTCCAGCGATATTTCGGCCTGATTTTTGGGATGTGGGATGGGTGAGGGGGGAATCGGCGTGGGAACTTGGGCTCAGCCCTGAATGGCTGGCTGGGCCTGCGGGTCGCGCGCGAGCACGATTCCGCTCCCACCTGCTGTCTGATTGGCCGGAGCGCGCCCACCGGCGTGCGCGGCTTCTGCTCCTCTTCCTGCTGCTGTTTTGTTGCTCCTCCTCCTGCCCGGCCTTTCCTTTGGCTTGCTTGCCCTGTCTTGCCCGGCCGGGCTTGGGCTCTTTATTCATCCAGTCCCACTGGCCGGCCAGCGGTACCGCTGCCGCCGCTGCCCTGCGCTGCATGCGCCATCGGCCCTCGCTCGCTCTGGCCCTCGTTTCTGACTCGGCCAGGATGGTGGTATCTCTCACAAAAAACGCCGCGGCCGGCGGAAACGTCTTGACCGAGACTGCGGTAGGCTCTGGCTCTCCTCTGGCTCTGGGCCTGCCACTGGGACGGTGTCTGCGACTCCTCCCGCGACTGCGCTCCCAAAGCCCCGCGCCTTTGCTGAAGCGGCCTCCACTGAGGGTTTCCCCAAGATCCCGACTTCGTCTCTCTTCTCCCATTTTCCACCTTCGGTCAATCAGTCATAGTTCTTCCCTCCCTAGGTTTCTCTCTCTCCTCCCTCTCCGTCTCCTGCCTCTGCCAAAAGGGCTGAGCGACGAGCTGGTTGCCTCGCCGTGCTGCCAGCTTCCCTGAAATCCCGCCCGTGCAGGCTACCCACTCTTGACCTGTTTGCTGACACCTCCGCGGCCGTCGCCGCCGCCACCGCCGTCGCCTCCAACGTCGTCCGACGTGCGCCTCCCATGGGCATCGCGCCGGACGGAGAAGCCTTCCCAGTGAGCGAGGTGTCCACGGCCCAGCGCAGCGCGGCCTCGATCTTGGGCCCGCGGTCGCCCACCACCAGGCCCATGTCAGCAACATGGACTATTCGTCTGCCATGACTTCGGAGCCGTCCTCTCTGAAACGACCGCGATCTCTGAGTGGAGATAATCCGCTCCCGGCGGCCAAGGTGCCGCGAACGACGACGAATCATCTGCAGATCAACTACCTCGCCAGGCAACACCAGGAGACCATTCCGCTCGTGACGGTCAATGAGAAGCTGCCCGAGATCGCCCGGCTGCTAGGGGAGTACGATGGGGTGCTTCAGCGCCATGAGAGCATGGCGGGCAACCTTGGGGCCTGCCCGCTGGGGCCCATCCTCCTCAAACGGTTCGAGAGACTGTTTGACGGGCCGCCGCGCGTGCTCAAGTCCCATGCGAAGGACGCGAATGTCACCTGGCTCGACGTCGTCGAGTTTGCGCAGAGCAAGCCCGAGCAATTCAATTTGGAGAGAATGCGGAACGGCGTGAGGGTGTGTCAGTTCTACACCAAGGGCTGTCGGGTCGAGATATCCGAGGAAGACTTTGTGCTGGTGGCGAGCGGCATGCCTCAGAAGTTGATCCCTCCGCAACCTATTCTCGAGGATGAAGAGAAGGAACTCGGCATCATGGAGTTACTCGATCGGAACCTGGGCCAGGTCATTCAGTTGGCCGATCAAGGTATGTTCGTCCTCGAACCGTCAGAACCCGAGAGACTGATCCCTGACCGTCCCAGTCTCGGCTCGAGCGCGACAACTCATCCACAAGATGAAGAATCGGCGAGCGGCGATATTGAGCAGAAGAGAACAGGACCTGGAGTCGCGGAGAGGTCCGGTGCCCTCGACGGGGTCACCGTTATCGCCCATCGAGACCAACGGGCTGAGTAGCAAACCCGTCAAGAGCATCGAGAGGTCCCAGTCTCCGCCCACGGGATTCATGGCCGTCAATGTCCGGCACTCCATCCCGGCCGAGGGAGAGCTGAGGACGGAGACCGCAGAGCCGGCACGTGTTCCGCCAGAGGAAATGTTTTCGTCCAGCGGACAGAATGTCACCATCATCAACGGCAAGTCCATCAAAGACGCCTCCCCCACGGTGCGGGCGGAGCTGCTCAAGCAATTCCTCACGGCCAGCGACCGAGAAGCCGGCCTGACCGACGACGGCGTGCGCCGGTCCTCCTTTGGGCCGGCTCGCACCGGTGCCGTGCAGCCTGTGGTCCCGGACGGCAAGCCTCGCTCCAACTCGATGGAGATGGTGGGCGTGAATGTGGCGAAACACCCTTCCACCGTCCCGATCCCGCATACCCCGGCGTCGCTGATGCCTCACGTCAAGCAGTCCGTCGTGGAACGAGACGACGGCGGACCGTTCAAGTCGGAGATGGTCAGCAGAATGGAGTCGATGCGTCGAGGCGAGAGAGTGCTGCCTCCGTGTGACCGATGTCGCCGACTTCACATGGACTGTCTCAAGAATCTGACCGCCTGCATGGGCTGCACCAGGAAGCATGCCAAATGCTCGTGGAAAGATGTGCGCGCGGAAGAGTTACGCGAGACTGCATCGACGCTGGAAGGGCAGGATGGTTTTGCAAAGGACAAGGCCGCTCCTCCGTCCGCGGGCTCCACCATTGAGGTCGCGCGGACCGCCGACGAACCGTCGCGACCCCAGACGGCCATCAGTAGCACGTCCTCCGACGTCACTCGGCGGGATGGCATCACGACGGCCAAGGACGAGTCCAGGACGACCGTAGAACCTGTGGCGGCGACCGGGCCCGGAGGGGCCGCATTCTCGTCTGCCACCACGTCTTCTCCTCCCCCCCCCCGTGCAGAACCCGCAGGGATGACAGCTCGCTTTGATGTCCGGCCACCCCCGATCGGACAACACCTTCCTCCGGACGCGGCTACAAAGGGAGGACGGTCACCCCCTGCGCCGTCGTCATCCCCATCTTCGCGGCTCGACAGTCGAAAGAGCAATCATCCAAATGATAATGATGAAGGGGATAGACTACAGGCACTAGCAGCGCAAGTTTATAGGTCGGCATCGCAGAATGTAAGATCGCAAGAGGGCTAAAGTTGATCTCGCATATCGTGAGCGTATGGGTGAGATGTGGTCAAAATTAGCAAGATAGAGCACGGCCGTGCGGACAGAACCTTGTAGGGATCTCAAAAGTGCAACTTATTCCCCCAGAATCATCCATCCTGGTTGTGAGGACATATCTCGGTCAGCCAGGAACCTGCTCGGCCTGCGAACGCTGTCATAGACGGTGGTGATCTGAATTACCGACTCTAGTTGCCTTTGGCCAGTCTGGTCGGCTGTGAACTTGACCCCACCCCGATCCGAGAGCCTGAAGGGAGGACTGGGGTAATTAATACAGCAGACCACCAGGCTTTGGCCCTTTGCGGGCGGGTCCAAATTCCATCTCCCACTTCGTCTTCCAGAATCTGTCTCCTGACTGCGGAAATAATCCACGCCGGCTTTGTCATCTCCGCTGCCTTGAAATGCCTTCAACCCCATTCATCGACCAAGGACCCAAATGTGGGGATTGCTGGGGGCGAAGTGCAGTTGCCGATGTGCCATCCCGATCGTCCCAGAGGACCGGGGTACCGCTCCGGATCGCATCAGGTTTTTGCCATATTATGCAGGCTGACTGTCGTTCTGGTCAGCAAGGTGCGATCTTGTTAATGTTGATCCAGTCAACATACAATCACCCTCTCGTTTGATTTCTCTCCCCCATAATCTCTCCAGCACTTCCCCGCACACACTCCGCTCACGGAACGTTGTAGAGCACAGCAGTACTTGACCAAAGCTTTGCCGTCTTCTTTCTCTTCCCCTCTGTCTTCCTCTTCCTCCTATTGCTGCTGCGGTGGCAACTGGTGGCCTGTCATCATGGACCCCTCGCAGGTCGTCGGCAAGATCCCTCCATTGCTGGATCTCACCATTGACAACATCACCGACAACGTCAATCTGATCAACTCGACCAATCCGAATGCGCGGCTCAAGTATATCCTCGAACGTCTGGTGGTCCACCTCCACGATTTTGCGCGCGAAACCAGGTTGAGCACTCAGGAGTGGATGGCGGGAATACAATTCCTCACTGCGACGGGCCAAATATGTAGCGATGTGCGGCAGGTACGTGAGGTATTGGAAACGGGCCCTCAATATGTGCTTGACGATCTGTAGGAATTCATCCTCCTGTCCGACGTCCTCGGCCTCTCCCTGCTCGTCGACTCCATTGACCATCCCAAACCGGCGGGCAGCACCGAGGGCACCGTGCTCGGTCCTTTCCACACCCACGAAGCAGAAGACATGGAACACGGGTCATTGATGTCACAGGATCAGAACGGAGAGCCCCTTCTCGTCCTGTGCACGGTCAAGGACGCCCAAGGCAAGCCGATCGAGGGAGTCAAGGTTGACATCTGGGAGACCGACTCGTCAGGACACTACGACGTCCAGCACCCCGATCGTGACGGGCCAGATGGCAGATGTGTGATGAGAAGCGACGACAAGGGTGTCTTTTGGTTCAAGGCCATCGTGCCCGTGCCTTACCCCATCCCCCACGATGGCCCGGTCGGGCAACTGCTCATAAAACTCGGCCGCCATCCCATGAGGCCATCCCACATGCATTTCATGTTTGAGAAGCCCGGCTACGACCATCTCATCACGTGAGCATTCCAGATCATCCATACCCGAGTCTGTCTCCAGTATAGCTAACACGACGGACGACATAGTGCTCTCTACCTTAAAAATGATCCGTACGAGACATCGGACGCCGTGTTCGGAGTCAAGAACAGCCTCATTGTCGAGTTGGGAAAGGTCGATAAAGCCACGGCGGAAAAGTACGGCGTGAACGAGGGGATTGCCTTGATGACGTACGACTTTGTACTCGTGACCGATAAAGAGAGTGCAGATCTCAGGGCCCGCAATAGCAAGGCGGCCCTCGAGAAGCTGGGCAGGAAAGTCAAGATCGTGGAAGGGTTGCCGGTACCGGACGTGGATTAATCACAGACTTTGTGTCGCCCATGTGAAACGGTAGAGAACATGAGAACGTGGGACTGTGACAATGTGGGATGGGCTTGTGGGACGAGCTTGTGGGACCTGTGGGACCATATGGCGGACATGTGGCGGATGTGTGATATGACCATTGGGTGAGTTGGATGGCGAGGGGCTCAACAATTGAGCACGCATACAGCCAGGACACATGGTTGGCTGGATCGAGGTGTGCTGGAGGGGAGGAGCTTCGCATCCGCATTTGAGATATCATTTACTACGATACCTGAAGCAGTGGCCTGAAAACATACCTTAAACGAACTCGATCATAATTGAATATTTATTCATGCACCGCAACACGGCGCGTGACAGAAGGAAGACCAACAAGACTTGGATTAATTCTATCCAAGAGGCAGCCTCCAATGGTGTTGTCGGGAGCAAAAGGATCACGTGACATCCCCTGAGATCCCAGGGTGATGGGCAAGTTTCAGTGTTATAGGCGTGGAAGGGTCCGGCTGCAGCGCGGTCAAATTTGTACGCCTTGCTGTCAACCATGGTATTAAAGATCGTTGTCGGTGTCGCCGACTTTGACTGTCTCAAGAACAGAGGTCTTGGCAAAGCCTCAAGGTCCTTTCGCGAACCACCTCCTTACCGTAGAGCCAAAGAATAAACCAACTTCAAAAAAGGAAATCGCTATAATAACACTCTTCCCAGCTTCTAATCCAATGATCGACCAGTGTCATGGCCGTCCTTGATCTCGACTCGGGAACATTCCAGCACATTGACAGTCACGGAATATCATGGTTGCCTGGGGAAAGAGTTACGGCCGTCAAATCTCGCTCGAAACAATGTATATGAAGCAGCTTTAGATTGATAAAATTGGTAAAGGACAGTTGAATCCTAATCCACGATCTGACAGCTTTCTTGCCGTAGATAGACAAAAGAATGACAGCCTCTGGCAGCATGACCCCATCATTGATAGATCTATGGGTCCGTTTGACGGGCAATGAGCTGCTATTTCTTCTCCATCTCTGCTCAACCTCTGGACTTGAGCTGGAGATGGCCGACTGGGTAGAATATTCGACAGAACGTGAAAGGATGGACTCTGAAGGTGTCGGCCTCCACAAGGAGCATGATGAGACTCTATGTTTCAGGTCAACTGGTTGCCCAGGGAATAGTGTTTCAGCCTGTTGTATCTCGCTCCTCAATTGTGTGTATATACAGACCTCTAGATTCCATCAATACAAGGAGGGCAGTTGACTCCTATTTACACAATCTGACAGAAGGCTTACGTGACGAGTTTGGTTCAGTCTTTGATTTCTGTTCACTGGACTTCTTGTGTACTTAGTTCAGCTAGATAGAACTATACAAGACAGAGAAGAGCTCTTCTAGAAGGAGGAGAGCGGGGATGTCCAAGTAGGCCATTTTGCTGAACAGTTCAGCCAAGTCCCTTTGGCTTAGTCTTGTATAGGTCACCCAGCGGGTGAACCTGGAACCTGGGACAGATATAAGCTAGCTCTCGGCACCTCCAAAACCTGACAGCACTGGTTGCTTACTCCCTTCAATGATGGACTTAATCCTGGACGTAAATTCAAAGACTAACTCATAGCCTTAATTTATTTAGCCGTCAAAGAGATGGCCGCCATCGAGGATGGGAGAGACCCAAGAAACCACTTTTGTTCGGATTAAAGGAATCAATGCTGTTCCGAGATAATTCTACTGAACCACTCAGTAAAATTTCGCAGGTCATATGAATTGCCTCATAAGCAGACAAATACTCTGTAGACTACAACGGACCAAAGGCGACCATGATTGGCTGTCGCGCAGTTGGACCTCGGCTTCTCACCCCGTTACGGCCCGTTGTGGTTCATCTACATAATCGCTACCACCTCCTCCATTAACACCAGACATTGAGGCGTGAGCCACGTAAGTAAGCACAGCACGCTGCCATCATGCAGCAGAATTCAACGACACCACCGATGCGCCAAAACCTCGTCGTGCTGTTCGGATATGACTGTAAGTGGCCTGCTAGTTTCGGGCTTGGAAACAATCACTCTGTTGGCTGACAAATAGCCCCAGCCTCGGTGTTCACGCAGAAAGTCCGACTGGCACTGCGGCTGAAGCAGATACCCTACAGTGAGTACACAATGATCCCTGCTCTGGTGGCTAAGACGTCGTGATGAGATTTAGAGTATTATGGCTAATTCGGTTACAACGCCAACAGCATTCGTGCTGGTGCCGTCAATGATGCCTCGGCCGATTCTCAAGGACAACTTCAATGTTGGATACCGCAAGATCCCGGTCCTTGCGATTGATAGAGAGGTAAGGAAGGATTGCCCCTTTTTAGACTCTTTCAACCGGGCTCGACACACCACTTGAAAGATGAAAGAGGCCTTGATGCTCCACCAGTCCTTTCCAATACGCTGCCCCGTTGATGCTGATATTTCATTCTTTTCATTCTTGACAGCTCTATATCGACACCTCTCTCATACTCGAAGCCCTCGAGCACCAATTTCCTCCATCAGCAGGCTATCCGACACTCTATCCGGGCACATCGGCCGGTCAGAGCCTCCGTCCCTTTATCCGCGGCTTTGCAAGCTACTGGACCGACCGTCCCCTCTTCCGCGTCACCACAGGCCTGATCCCGTCGAGTGTCTGGCGCACGTCCTTTGGCAAAGATCGCGCCAGCCTCATCGGGCACCAGCTGGACCCGGACAAGCTGGAGCGGAAGATTCCAGTCAACCTCAGTGGCCTGGACCTGCATTTGAGCTTGCTCGAGCCCATGCTTGAGTCCAGTTCCCCTGATACTTCCGGTCTTTGGCCTGGTCAGCGCCGTAGCCCATGGCTGCTAGATACGCCGACACCGAGCGCAGCCGACATTGCGCTGTTCTACCAGCTCGACTGGGGAGACAAGATCAGCCGCGGGGCTGGCATTTATGACCTGACCGGTGGCGGCACCCAGGACGATGGTGGCGACGACGGTGTGAGCTTGGTCCTCAACCGTGCCAGATACCCACGCCTGACTCAGTGGTTCGAGACATTGAAGCAGCACTTTGCTTCGCTGCCAGACTTGGAGACACGGATCGAGCGGGAGGACGAGCGTGGGGTTGAAGACCTAATGCAGAGACTCCAAGCTTGCAGCCAAGGGCCACGTTTGGATCATGGCAACAGAAACGAAGGCAGCGACGAAGCTGAACGTCCAATCCCCATGATCCCCACTCCCGCCCGACCGCACACGGTTCTTGACGCACGCAACGGCCTGGTGCCTGGCGTCTTGGTCAGCGTCGCACCCGACGACACCGGCCGCAACGACCCAACGTCCGGCACATTGCTGGCATTGAGTCCCGAGGAGGTGGTGATTGCGCCGACAGATATTGTCAATGACGAACAAGGCCAAGCAGGCCGTCCGCGCGAGGCCCGAGTAAAGGTGAGAGTACATTTTCCTCGCATTGGGTTCGTAGCTAGGCCGCTGGCTAGGTCTCCACTGAAGCTATGATGAGTCCTAGCGCTGCATGTGCACAACTAGCACTCATTTTCGCCTCATTTTCTTATTTCAGTTCTTCATCAAAATCAATGTTACATTCATTGATATTACAAATTTCGCGGCATATGATTTAAATTTTTCAGGGTGAGAAATTGATCGGCAGTTACTCCATTATTGGACCCCTGGGCTTTGTGTCCGAGATAAATATTGGAGGAGAGTGCGTTCTCTGGATGAAAATGAGACGAAAGCGCGAGGCCTAGCTGAGGCCGATTGGAAGGCCTAGTCGAAATACCCTCTTGAACTGCTAACAAACATGGACCTCGACATTGAGATTTTTGGTCGCCACCAAGTCCCCGCTGATCAACTGTCGCTGCCACTCTCGACCAGATCCGACCTCCTTCATCTTCTTCCCAAGACACAAATTACCAAAGCCCATGGCCGTAGCCTTCGGCACGCTGCCCAGCTGACCCGGTAGACAGCTTCCCTGGCCACAATCCTTCTCCTGGCCGCTCTTTCATCCGAGAAGAGAGTGCAGGGCGACTTCAGCGGCTGGTGCCAGGAGAACGAGGAGACCGATGCATGGTTGCGCAGCCTCGTGGGGGGAGCAAACCCCGCACAGCAGCTCCTGTCGAGCGTGTCAGTTCACACATCACGATGATGCGTATTCGCCGCCGGTCAGCCTTGCTCAGAGCAACTCATGCAAATAACTTTTCGCCGCCGGTTTTAGTCTCAGCCTGGCGCACGCCGTGGCCAATGCACCGTCCACGAGCACACCACCTACAGGGGTGTGGCTGGCAGGCAGAAGCCCCTGTTATCTCTTGGCAGCTGAACTTATACTCGACATCTGACCTCTGAAAGCCAGGTTAGAATTGTCCAGATTCAATTTTAACCACCTTTTGCAGCCAAAACCTCTTTGCCGACACCGTCGAGACAGCCTGATGGCCACCGCCATGGATCCTCCGCCTCCCGTTGCCCCCGAGTTGTCCACTTCCAGGTCTCGAATTGCTATCCTAGGTGCAGGCTCTGTCGGCTCCACGATTGCATACTCTCTCATCCTCAATCCTGTTGCCAGTGAGGTGTTACTCGTAGATCCCAAGGCCGAATTGAGGATCGCGCAGGTCCGGGATCTGAGTGACGCGACGACCTATCACGGTGGTACTGGGTGAGTCTTGTGTCTTATTTTGCCTCTTTCAGACATGTATCCGCGGGGCCATGGAACCCCCGGAATCCAACGCCAATACGTGGGCGCTCTGACCATTCGATGCTCATATAGTGGTGGCGGAGTTCGAATCCGATCCGGAACACACAAGGAAGCCGGCCAGTGTGATATCATTGTCATCAGTGCTGGTGCCAAGCAGCGACACGGTAAGGAAAGGTCCTTTGACATGGCCTATAGCCACATGGAGATTGTCGAAACGTTTCTGACCGCCATGGCTGGACTCTCTATCATCTAGGCGAATCACGTACCGACCTCCTGTCTCGAAATCTGATGATTCTTAATTCCGCCATCAACGACATGAAACCATTCCGGGAAGACGCCGTTCTTCTCCTGGTGGCCAATCCGGTCGACGTCCTGACCTATTTTGCCCAGCATTTCTCCGAGTTGCCCAAGGACCAGGTCATCGGCAGTGGAACATTTCTCGACAGCGCAAGGTTAAGAGGCCTGCTGGCCGAGAAGGTCGGAGTTGATGCGGGAAGTGTGGATGCTCATGTACTCGGTGAACATGGAGAATCCCAAACGGTGAGCGATTTCTTGACGCCAGGCGAATCTCCGCTGATAGACTCTCCGCCAGGTCGCATGGTCATCTATCACCATCGGCACGGTCCCTCTTGACCAATGCCTACCGCCAAACACCACCCTTGATCGTAAAGCGATCGCGACCGAGACCAAGGACAAGGCCGGCAAGATCATCGAGGCAAAAGGCGCCACCGCTTTCGGGATCGGCGCTTTGACCGCAAGCATCTGCAAGTCAATCCTGTTTGACCAGAGAAATGTCAGGCCCATAAGTCATTGGGTCGAGGAGTACGGCTGTTGTCTGAGCGTCCCCGTCGTCTTGGGCCGACGGGGGGTGGTGAGGACGCTCCAGATTCCGCTTGATGAGGACGAGAGAGCATCGCTGCACAAGAGCGCCGACGCGTTGAAAGGTTTCATCAAACAAGCAACAGGCTCGACGATGGAATGAGCTCGATATACTGTATGGTAAGGACGGGCGTTGATTGATGAGAGCAGGCGTTGGTTGGGTGAGGACGGGCGTTGAGTGGGCGAGGGTTTCGAACATTGTATCTTTCGATCCCGTCGCCTGCACCTCCGCCAGGTTTGAGTCTCCACTTACATCTTCACATTGGTTGGCTTTCAGTCTGCCCTCCAATAAATTCGGTGCGCCGATGATCGTCGATTCAGTCCATTCTGATGATCATTACCAGTCCAACTAGAAATCGGGTCAGCTTGATGTGTTTGTTGGGGAAGAATGCGAGGCCCTCCCAATATCCATTTATCTCGAGGCCATTTTTAGCTCACCCTTATTGGCCTCACAAGTACTCATATCCGACCAAAAACAGCCTTGTACCTCAATCTTGGGATTCCCAGATCTTTGACGGGCGCCAATATTACAGCATTCCGGGCCGAGCCTCCCAGTACCAATGTCCCCAGGAGGACGGCATCATAGTGTCAATCAGAGATGCGAGGACTAGGAATAACACCATATTACCACCCAGTTCCCAGCTCTCCGTTTCTTGAGTGATTTCGCCACGATACCAACCATGCCGTGTGAGCTTAGGGAAATTAAACTGCTATTGCAATCCACCGCTTGGGTCCGTTTGCTTCTAAAACTTAAAGTCTTGCCAACGGCTCTTGGCTCGCGGTTCCTCATTTCACTTCTCACCTGCTCACACCACTCCTCACCTCACCTCTCACCTCACCCACCTCACCACACTCCCACTCACCACCTCCCACTCACCACCTCCCACTCACCACCTCCCACTCACCACTCACCACCTCCCACCTCAACCCCCACTCACCCTCCACCTCACCCCCCACCTCACCTCACTCTGCACCTCAACCCTTAACTCTGGTCAGCACAGCATCTTGGTGTCAACTAACGAGACCGTTGCCACGTCCTCATTACTATCAGCGTGGCCCCTATCGCCGTCATTGTCGCCGTCATCGTTACCACGAGCGTTACGATTGGCCATCGTCCTTGCTTGGTTATCCGAGGATCCTAAGAGACTCTTTTATATTTACGATAGGCTGGACTTGGAGAATTGATCAGGTTAGTACCATGCTGATACTTGACTCCTTCGCCACACTCTGCCAAGTTGCATTTGCATAGCCTGCATCGCGTCTCCTCCAAACCTCTCGAGTAACGTTTTCTGCTGTCTCCCAATTCCGGAACCCGGACCATGCAGCCTGACGGAGACATTCAATGGAGCGTGCACGCAAACCTTCGCCGATAGCCTCGCAAGCGGCAATAAAACTTGGCCATACAATGACGTTCAGCCTGGTCGGGGAGAACCGAGTCTTGTACTGGGTATGGGTTTCCAAGTTGCGAAGAACGCTTTCCACGTAATGCTGTAAAATGACAGGATTGGTATTCCGAACGCTCCGGAAGAAATAGATCAACAGTGCATGATAAACCGCTGCCGAGATGCAGTTTTGCATGACAAGAGGGAGATCCGATGCTTGATCAGTTTCAGATTCCTCGGCGCTGAGGTCCGAATAGTTCAGCGCAGGACGGCCACCATGGCTACCCCTTGTACCCCAAGCACAGATACTGTTCTCCAATATCAGTGCTTTCTGAGCAAGGCCGTGAGGTAATGGGCCAGAAATTCCGCCATTACAGCGGCACGATTCGATTTCGTTGATAAGACTGGTTGTTCTGGCTATGAGACGTAGTAATGAGCCGGGCACTCCATAGACTTCTTCGTAGAACTCGTTCTCGGGTCCGTCAAGGCCGAGGTCTTGGATCGACGCACGCGTTAGAGTTTGGGATGAATAGGATTGATCATACCCCTCGGGCATGCGTTCCACAAGGGCGAGTTCATCCACATGGGACGAGTGTGACTCCAGAGCTTTTGTGTATTGTTCCCGAGATTGGCTGAAAGAGGTTGCCTCCAGAACCTGAATAAAGAGAAACATGCGATGTATGGCAAGTGTCTTTTTTGAGTACTGACTTTTGGGGCCAGCCAATTTGCGAAGAATGTTTTCGCAATGAAGAATGTAGAATCGGGCATCCAGCGTGTCGCCACTGATAATCTGTGCCGTGTTAGACCATTTCATTCGCCTGAACAATGTTGCACCTTACTCCCGTGCAGATAATACTCATTGCTGCCAAAAAGATTTCCTTGTACTTTAGCTTCGCACCTTTCTCGGTTGACAGACTTTGAAGACACCTTTGGAATCCCGTTTGAGCAATATTCCGAAACTTCCGCGCCTGGGTCTCCCATCTCGATGACATTGACGACTCGTCCAGTGTGAAGGGCGAGCTCAATGCGGCACTGCTCGGCCTGGCTTCCTTGCCACCGTTCCGGTGTAAAGAACTGAGCTGAAAACATGACATCGAGAGCAGGCTATATAGCAGGGATACTCTCGACAGACTTGAATCACTCAGGACATTCAACTCTGCATATGCCTTTAATGCGCATGGAAGGTGGAGTTCGGTCCATGGGGCATCGGCAGCTGCGAGTGGAATTGCCGAGAGGGAGGGGATGGTACACGTCGCATAATGCCACAGCAGATATCTCGCACAGCGTGGCAGGTATGGCGATGTTGGTTCCGGTATGGCTGAGGACGAAGGCGACAATGGTATGCCTCCTTCCTGGAAGTCCGATTCCCGCTCCTCCGGATGGTGATATGTCGTGCTGTCCACTGCTTGACTAGACAGTAAAAACACTGCGACTTGTTAATCTTCTCCTAGACCCTTATGCACAATTAAACACTCACGGTCCGAGGTATCAGAGCTTGGATCGGCCATAGCTGGATCACACAGATCTACTGGAAGACTGCACTCTGGACTAGCCAGTCCGAAGGTCCCGCCCGGTAGGGCGTGTTGATCGAAGAAATCAAGTTCAGCGGGTCGATCAGCCAGCCTGTTGAGCTCTTCCCATACCGTGAAATCATTTCCGGTCTCATGCAATTCTGTAGGGCTTCTTGACCCAGCCAGAACGTCACCAGACCCGACATCCTCCATGTCCTGAGGGGATTCACCTTTGAATGTTGGCGAAAAGACCCCGAATGGCCCTTGACTGTGGTGCCATGCCGTGCTTCCATCTGACTCTGACCGTACGACTTGGTCTTCCAGATTATTGAGGACGTGCTCAAGCCGCCAAGGGGAATTCGCGGGGAATACTTGATCGACCAGGCGTGCCGACATGGCTTGTCGAGAGCTCACTGTTCACGGATTAGCCCGTTCCGCCCCTGGGCCACTGTACGATATCTGTTAGGACACACCCACCAGAATAAACCTGGGTCCTCATCCTGCCATGATGATGATGACGACGGCGATGATGGTCCTGTCCGGTGTCGCCTCGATGGATGGAGTCGGTGTGCTCGTCTGAGACCTGCCATTGCGGCAACCAGTGAAGTTTGGAGTCATAACCTTGGCATTGAAGTCTGAGGCGTTCACAGTTATTGCAAGTTGGTCGCTGGAGATCGCACTTCACTTTGCGATTGCGACACGTCAAGCAGCCCGAAAAGGTCCGGGTTCTCGCGGTGGATTGAGCTTTCCTATTTGAAAACATGTGGACCACTGATTGAACAGGACACTCACACGTCTGAGAGCATTTCAAGATAGCACAGACATACCGCCCATAGCTGACTGATTATTAGACTGACCTTGTGTTCCGGGGAGGCTTTGGCGACCAAGGCGGAGAACACCGCATCTTATCAATACCCCACAAAGTGGCGCCTTGCGGCCAGGATGATAAAGCTTTTAGCTTTGGTTGATGAGGATCCACACACACCAGACACGACGCCAGGGATCCTAAACGGGCTCAGGACTCTTCCGAGTATGGAAGTCAATACCGATACCATGAAATCCTGGCCAACACTCCAGTATATTGCCCGAAAGATGACTCTACTGGAGACTCCTTTGATGGTCCTGGGATTCTGCCGTTGCCTCCCCACTACTGGTCGCCTAGGATAATCGATAGTGTTTTTCTGTTTATCTCTCCAAGGAATATCAGGCCACTGTTAATCATGCTTCACCAACACGAGTTTGGATCAAATGTCGGGATCTTGCCAACAAAGTGAGTCCCGTTGACTACCGCACGGATGCCGTTCTGACACGGGACCATTCAGCATCAAGCCCGTGAATTACCACCTTGCATTGTCCAACCTCGAGTACGGTGGAAGGTGGAGGTATGACGGCTCTATCAGGATCGACGCTGCGGTTCTGGCAGCGACCAACGAGATAGTTCTCAATGCCAAAGACCTCGACATACAGACTGCCCATATCATCCAGGTTGGAAGTCTTACTAGTACGTTGAGAACAGGACCCGTCCCTCGGGCGATGCACGAGCCTGAACATTTACAGCACACCTTCAGTCATCCGCCATCGGGTATATTGGAGACGATGGACAGCTACGCCTGGAGTTCCCTGAGAAGATTCCTGCAGGGCCTCTGGCTTTTACCATCAAATTCAAAGGCACCATCAACAACACGATGGCTGGGTTCTACAGAGCAAAATACGACTCCGCGTCGCCTTCTTCGCCGTCAGCAATCCGTGATGGGACCGATTCATACATGCTGGTGACCCATTTTGAGCCATGCGATGCAAGACGAGCCTTTCCTTGTTTTGATGAGCCACATCTAAAAGCGAGTTTCCAGCTCGAAGTGGAACTTCCAGAGCAGCAAGAAGTCCTGAGTAACATGCCCATACTGTCCATCTCTCCTGGCACGCAACATGGCTTCAAAAGGGTTCTCTTCGAGAAGACACCGGTCATGAGTACATATGTCAGCGGTCTTGCCTGTCTTCCTTGGAAAATGATGACCACTGATCGGTGAATAGCTGGCCTCCTGGGCAATCGGCGACTTCGACTATATTGAGAAACTCACGAACAGGGAGCACAACGGTAAACGAATCCCGGTCAGAGTGTACACCGCTCGAGGTCTAGCACACTATGGACGATTTGCGTTAGAGCACGCCTCTGCAGTACTCGACTATTTCGCCGAAGCATTTGGCGTTGATTATCCACTTCCAAAGTGTGACCACATTGCAGTGCCTGAGTTCATTTCAGGGGCAATGGAAAATTGGGGCTTGATCATTTACAGAACAACCAAAATTTTGTTCGACGAAAAGACCTCCGACAACAAATTGAGGCTCAAAGTTGCCTATGTCGTCGCTCATGAACTTGCTCACCAGTGGTTTGGAAACCTTGTCACGATGAACTGGTGGAATGAGATATGGCTTAATGAGGGTTTTGCCACATGGGCAGGTTACCTCGCGGTGGGCCATCTTCATCCAGGTCAGTCCCTAGTCGCGGAGGAGTACGTCAACTGACCAGTGCACACAAGAATGGAAAATCTGGACTCATTTCACAGTACGTGTCAGATGTCACCCTCTCGGTGCCATACTAATCATAACCAGGCCAACGTCATGCAACAAGCCTTTTCGCTTGACGCTTTGAGAGCGTCACATCCAGTGGAAGTGCCGGTGGAAAGCTTCTGGGACGCAGAACAGATTTTCGACGACATCAGCTATTTCAAGGGAAGCTCTGTGATTCGAATGATTAGCGACTCCTTGGGGTCTGCTGTCTTCTTAACGGGCATCTCCAAATACCTCAACGAGCATGCCTACGCGACAGCAACCGCAGCAGATCTTTATGATGCATTGGGCCAGGTTTCGCAAATAGACATTGCACAGTTTATGAAATTCTGGATTCAAAAACCTGGGTTTCCTGTGGTCGAAATCACGGAAGAGAGCAATCACATCGTTTTACAACAGAGACGATTCTTTGGATCTGGCGAGGTGGAGAGTCACGAGGACAAAATTCAGTGGTGCATCCCTCTCGGGGACAGGAAGTTGCGAGCAGAGACGGGGCCCTCTGATATTCTGACGGCCAGAAAGACGATCCTTCACAAGTGCGATACCAAGCCGTGTATATTGAACCCGAACCAGTCCGCTTTTTATCACACGAAATACTCGGCTGATGGGCTCAATGCCCTCTGCGACTTTCAAGCACACCTTTCTGTCGACACCAAGATCGGCTTGATCAGAGACCTTTGTGCACTGGTCGTGGCGGGGGAACCTTCTCCTGCTGAATTGCTGACATTTCTCTTGGCACTTCGAGATGAAGGGAACTTCTTCATCTTGTCCGAGAAGGTCAAATGTCTCAGCATGCTTGAATCGATATTCGCGTCGAACAAAGTCATCAGGGACGGCTTACAAGCGTACAAGAAGAAATTGATCTCTGAAAAGGACATCAAGATTCAATGGGACAATCAACACCAAGACTACTTGACGATTGAGAATCAGCGGCTGTACCTGGAGCTGCTTATTGGTGTCGGTGATGAAAACACATGCAGTGAAGCCCAGCGACGCCTCTCACTCTGGCAGTCTGGTGACACGGCGGCCATCGATCCAAGCTTTCGATCCATCATCTTAGGGCGTGCCGTTGCCCAAGGCGGCGAGGAAGCCTATAGAGCAGTGAAGGAGGAATATCTCCGGTCCACATCGGTTGACGGCAAAGAGATCTGTCTGGAAGCTCTGGGGAGAGTCAAGGAGCCAGCAGTGACCCAGAAGTTCCTCGACTTTGTCATTTCCGAAGAGATGCCTCTACAAAACGCCCATATTGCTGCACTGGCACTTGGCAATAATGATGACAGTCGACAGCTACTCTGGGAGTATGTCAAGAAGAACTGGGCCGCCGTCTATGGACGGCTCTCTCAAAATCTGGTGGTCTTGAACTGGTGGATCGAGATGGGCTTAAGTCACTTTTCAGATTTGAAGATTGAACAGGACATCATTTCCTTCTTCGCAGACAAGGACGTCAAACGTTTCCAGAGGAGTTTGATGGTGGCAAGTGACAGTATCAAAAGGAACGCCAGTTTCAAGCGTAGGAGCGAACAGGAAATACAGGACTGGCTGCAGAAGAATTGCTTTGTGTGATGGAAAGATGCATGGTGTCGAGGGGTCATAAGCAAGATCAAGAGGCGCATGGAGAGCAAGGGAAGTAGGAATAAATTTGTTCCCGTTGAACAATAAGAATCTGATATCGCTCAAGACCACGGCAGAGTGATCAATGATGGGCCAAGCAATATAAGTTGGTTGATGTCAGCCAGAGAGCTGGTGGTTGCTGGGCAACAGCAGCCATCGCCCATTAGAATAGCCTGAGGGCATGATGCAGGCTATTTAGGTGTCTAGTTAGCCCTCCTCCTTCTGACGGACAATTGAGTGGTTGATCCAACCTACGATTCCCTTGAGTGATCAGGACTCACGAGTTCCAGAGTTATGAGCCCGGGCTGCTACCTCTGCTTTAGCAACCACCAGCTCTCTGGCTGACAGTTGATTATTCAACTTAAAATGCTGAGTACGGTGGTCCTGTAGGAGTGCCGGAGGCCAAGCGCTCTAGAGTGAACAAATTGCCTGTGTTCCCATCAAGGTCCAAGTAAAAGGAATTTGCACAGTTACAAGATCAGGAACAACCAGCCCAATGGGTCGCGTGACTTGCTTATGAAGTCTTCCACCAAGGGCGGGAGAGAGTGAGAACAGAGTCACTATTGTGATCTGACTGCAGCAAGGGGAATACCAGCTCACTACGCTTTGGTCCATCAAATATCATTCACCCGCAAACTAAGATAATATCTGTTCTATGTAAACGTCCAACCCCATGTCTACAAACTCTCAGACGTCTTCATTGTCCTCACTTCGGCCGATTTATCGTTGGCTGTGACTTCAATCGGAGCTTCATAAGAGTCGCCGAGTGCTTCTTCCAGAACAGTGTGCTCGGGGTAATGGACAGGGAAAATCCAATGCAACACGTAAGAGACCAGGGAGGCTGCCATTCATTAACCATGTGAGCTTTCAATGCTGGCTTGAAACCACTTTTAGCCGCTCACCTAGAAAGAACCCGAGGACAAAACTGAGACTGAATATGTGAGAACCGCCTTTGCTGACCTTCAGTGACGAATTCACAGAGTGGACGAAACCGGGCATGCTGTTGAGCACATATGTTAGAGTGTTGAGGCCTCCTAGCTATTGGGCTGCTCACCTTGGAAACACGGCACACACCCAAGCAACGACAGTACGCCAATTCACACCATAATTGTACCAGTAGATAGATTTCCGTGAGCCCTCATAGAGATCGGGCACATGGAATTGACGCTTCTGGATAATGTAGAAATGGGTGCAAAGTAAACCAATCATGGGTCCGAGGAACACTGCATATGCAGAGAGGACCGATAGGAAACTGATTTGCCAGTTAATATGCGTCAAATGCTGATGCAAAGAACTTACGTGGACCCATATGCCAGCTGTTTCCATGGATTTGGAGCAACACTCAATGCGGCCAGGACGTATGCGCCGCGACGCAGGTTGATGTATTTAGGAAATACACTGGCAACATCCAGGCCGCCAGCTAAAACGTTTCCAGGAACATTGATGGACAGCTGTGACAGAATGAAAACAAGACCCAAGAAAAAGGTTGCCGCTCGAGCACCAGAACCATCTTGGTCTTGCATAGCGGCGAAAAGAGAACTAGGATCCCAAAGGGCTTCTCCTTTACCGTATTCTGGAATATCGTCAGTACTTATTCACACAGAGGGAAGTAAGATGTTTCTTACTTTTCTGAGTCGCAGCGGTAACAAGCACGCCAATGACGCCGATGGTCGAGGCGCTGAGATTGAACGAGATTGCTTGTGACCAAGTGACTTGGCTTACCCGCTTCGCAAATCTAGTGTAGTCATTCTGGTTGAGGATACCGGCGGCAATACTTCCAATGACTGACATGATCGACGCGCAAATCGTCCATCCGAGTGTCGAGCCCGTCATGGTGGATTTAGCAGTCAGGACGGACCCGAACCCCTCGCTGGTACCCACCGCCCATCCGAGGAGACAAAACAGGGTGATGACGACGATCACCGATGCTCCGTGGAAGTAAGGTCGCAACTGAGTCGGTTTGAACCAGATGAAGATACAGCACAGAAGGTTGAAGAGAACGTATCCCACGAATTGGGCCACGGTGATTCCCATTCCTTCCGGGAAGGTGTTTGGAATTCGTTCGTCGAGGTCGATCCATATTGAGCGAAGGCATATATAGACCATTTTACCTCCAATCACGGCTTGTACCCCATACCAGACTGCCGACAGGAGGATGCGATTGAGAATGGGAAAGTACGACCCATACATTCCTGATCAGATCTATCAGCACGCATTTTACTCCTTCAGAACTCAACCAACATACCCCACACACTTCGTGAAACAATAGGATAACCCAGATGACTTTGTGCGCCGGAAACGGAGTTGAGGACGGCAAAGCAACTGGCCAGGAAGTTTCCAACCAAGATAGCAATGAGTGCGTGCCACCAAGTCATTCCTGAAGCAATCATGGATGACCCAGTCTGGTAGGTGCTGATATTCATATTGACCAGAAACCAGAGTTCGACGTACTGAAGAGCGTCTGAATGGGTGTGTTAGCCAGCTGCTTTCTGTCTACGTGGCCATTGGTGTTCAGGTGCTCTCTTACTCCATGTCTGCCGCTCCGGTGGAACAGGGGCAATGTCTTCATTGATCCACTGGTTGGTCCGCTGCTGCTCTGGGAGTTCGATTTTCTTCAAGATTCTCTTTAGGAGAGACGCCATGGCCTCTGCGTGTGTGTGAAATTTGAAGAACAACTTTAGCACTTTCCACCCTGACGGGGTCGACGATTTTTATGTCCAGTCACACCATGGTGTTGAGTATCACTTGTGCCATATGCACAACAATCAAGGAGCCTGCTTATCGGCTTCTAGGCCCTTGAAAAACATGGAGAATGTGTCGCCGATTCTACCACTCCCCATTCACGAAGAGGGACCCACTTATTATTCAAAGGGTTAGTCACTATCCTGATAAGGGTGGAGCCTTACAGGTTGAGATGATCTTCTCTGGTTAAGGTCAGGCGGCACTTGGCGGCTGAAGAAATGGGAAGGCCTCCCCGACCCATCTGCAGATGCAGGGGACAGTGCGGATTCATATGCGTCAGCTTCAGACGAGATAAGTCTAAATAAAGCCTCCACGCAGTAGACTGTGAACTTTCCAGAAGTGTTTAGGAACCTATACAGCGACCTACAAACTCGTGGCCAGTACCCTATCACGGAAATTGCCGGCAAGACATTGAAGCCCTCGGCAGTGCACAGTCCAAATGGCAATTCAGAAGGTCTATCGAGTGGGCGTAGACGTTGGTAAGTTCAGCGTATACAAGAGGACTTCGGCAGGTGTCACTTGAATGCTAACGGATCCATAGGGGGGACAAATACTGACTGTGTTATTCTTCGTACGCATCCACCACACCATGCCCAGGAAATTTACTGAGTATGGGTTTGACAGATCCTCATGAGTCAGATCAACCTCATCGAGGAATCCGCAGCACGTTCAAAACGTCAACTACTCCCGATGTCACTGAAGGAATCAAACTCGCAATCCAAGGCGCGATCTCGAAATCCGGAATTCCGCTGGAGAGTATTTCTTCAGTCATGATTGGCACCACGGTGAGACTCCTCCGAATGCCCACGGTCAAGCCTGATCTTGTGCACGACTGACATTCGAAATTTGTCCGGGTAGCACTTCATCAATGCTGTGGTCCAAGCCGACGAGCGCAGTCTACGAAAAGTAGGCGTTCTGAGAATCTGCGGACCTTACACCAAGGAAAATCCAGCATTTTTGGACTTCCCGCCAATCCTATCTCGTATCATGCACGGTCATGTTGCGTACCTGGACGGCGGCCTGGAATGTAGAGAGCACCATCCATTTGTGATCTCAGGCCAAGGGTGATAACGGTATTAGATGACACAAGAGAGATCATGGCCCTAAACGAAGCCCAAATCCGGAGCGAATGCCAGATCTTAAAAGACAAAGGTATCACCGATGTCGCCATCGTCGGCATCTTCTCCCCCTTGGACATCCAAGGTCGGCAAGAGGCAAAAGTGAAGGAGATCGTTCAGCAAGAGATCCCTGATGCAGACATCGTGCTCTCCCGAGATAGTAAGTGCACCAGCAGATATAGGGCGGTCAAGAGCTGACGAGTTCGTCCTTCTTTAGTTGGCCAGCTTGGATATCTGGAACGGGAAAATGCAACGATTCTAAACACATCCATTCTCAAATTTGCTCGGTCAACGATCCGGGGGTTTAAGCTGGCAATGCTGTCGCTGGGATTGACGTGTCCCTTGTTCCTCACCCAAAATGATGGCACTATCATTGATGCTGACCTGGCGGAGAAGTGTCCGATCAAGACCTTCTCGAGCGGTCCAACGAATTCAATGTCCGGCGCTGCGTACCTAGCAGGCTTGGACACCAAGGACGGACGACTGTCAAACGCTCAGGTCATTGTGGCAGATATCGGTGGAACCACGACAGATGTTTGCGCTCTGTAAGTGGCCAACGGCTTACGACGTAATGAGCACATCTAATTTTCCATTTAGCCTTCCTTCAGGCTTTCCACGTCAAGCGGGGACCTGGGTCGAAATAGGTGGTGTCCGAAGTTCATTTTCGATGCCCGAGGTCTTCTCAGTGGCTTTAGGCGGTGGCACCAAGGTTGAAGAGGCAGACGGAGAAGTCCATGTCGGGCCTGAGTCAGTCGGACATCGGTTAACCACAGAAGGTCTTGTCTTTGGAGGAGAGACTTTGACCACCACGGGTAAGTCAATTTCCACGCATATCAGGTCGATGGAGCTGATCAACGGGGGGCATAGACGTCGTGGTGGCCAGCGGGAAAGCTGACATTGGTGATATTTCACGTGTGAGACATATTCCAACGGACACTCTGACAAAGGCACGACGTCGTATAAAGAAACTGCTCGAGTACGCAGTCGATTCTATGAAGTTGAGTGCCGAGGATGCCACGGTTGTGCTCGTGGGTGGAGGAAGCATTGTCCATATGGACGATCTGGAAGGTGTCAACAAAATCATCCGTCCACAGTGGGTGCAGATCCCCCTTCTTGCTCTCCGACCGGAGATTTGTCAGCTGATATGAGGGCTAGATTCCACGACTGTGCAAATGCCGTCGGTGCAGCCATCGCCAGAGTGTCAGGACAGGTCGATATGGTCGAAGTATTAGAAGGTCGGGACGAAGAACAAGTTGTGGCCGCAGCCTGCGAAGAAGCAAAGAGAAAGGCCATCGAAGCGGGCGCGGATCCTCTTTCGGTACAAATCACATCCATCGACAATATGCCCCTTGAGTATGTTGCCATGAAGGCAACCAGACTGATTATTAGAGCTGTTCGTATTATTCCCTTCCCACGCCTCCGCGTCGGTCTGGCTAACAACATGGCTGGCAGGCAGGCCCACTTTCGCAAAAAGCCTTGCTGAAGAGCAATTCAGAAAGTCAACTGATTGAGACCAACGAGTTCTTGGGACAGAAGAATGCGCCAACAATGTCCAACAGAGAAAAGTCAGTTTCCGACTTCACTGTCAGTCCGTCGGGATTGGTCGACATTAGACAGTATCGACCGGAGGTGGATGCGAACGGTACCTGGTGGGTGTCAGAAGTCGATTGCGAATTTCTGGCCACCGGCTGCAGCATTCTAGCTTGCGGTGGTGGTGGTCCAGGCCATATGTGCTACCTAGCTGCAAGAGCAGCCATTCAAGCCGGACATCGTCTGCCGGTTGTCGACATTGATTCGCTTCCAGAAGATGGTTACGTGCTCGGAAGCGTCTCGTACGGGTATGTTCGTCAACATGTGACCACTGGATTTGGGTACTGATGAAATCTAGGGCACCGACGGTGACACTTGAGCGTGTACCAAGCGGCACAGAGGCGAAAGACGCCACCGATGCCCTTCTCCAATGTTTCCCGGGTGTGAAAATGGCGGCTCAGATCGCGGTATTTCACCATCGTCAATTCCTTCACCAACGATCCTAACAGTTTCCTTGACAGATCGAAATTGGTGGTATGAATGGTATCAGGCCCTTGGTGACGGGCGTCCACTATAAAGTGCCCACGATTGATGGTGATTACATGGGCCGAGCATACCCGCGGCTCTACATCATGACCCCATATTGTCGGTCCATCCGTCCCTGTTTCTGTCATCGATCTGGCTAATAATATGGTATAGTATTCGACGAAGTTGCCACACCTTGCACACAGGCAGATGGCAACGGAAATGTGGTGACAGTTCATAAAGCCTCTGACTGGCGTAAGTTGGAGAAGATTCACCGAAAAGCAGGCCTGGAGTTGGGTCTCTTCAGTCAATTGGTCACTCCACCGATGACCGTGAAGCGTGTCAAAGAGGTCGGCACTCTGGGTACAACTTCCTTGGCTTGGCGCATTGGCCGAGCCGTTTATTTGGCAAAACAGGAGAAGACAAGCATCATGAAGGCCATCGTATGCATCCTGGATAACCTTCAAATATCGACCGCGTGTCTGACTGACGGACTCTACAGATCGAAGCGAACCCATCGGGCCGTGTTCTCTATACGGGCAAGATCATCTCTATACAGCGATACGTTTCTTCGGGTGGCTATACCGAGGGCTTACTGCGTCTGAAACCTATCGACGCTGACGAGCAAGAATATGGTGATGAAGTCGCGAGCGAGACGCGGGAAATGCGGCTACCGTTCCAGAACGAATATCTTTATGCGGAGCTTGTCGAACCAGGTCAAAGCATCGATCAAAGAGGGGAAATCTTGTGCACCGTTCCAGATCTGATCTCGTTAATCGGAACAGATGGCTATGCGTTGGGCACGCAAGATCTAAGATATGGGGTGAGAGTAAGCGTTGTCGCCTTCACGGCGCACCCACATTGGTAAGTCAAAGCTTGATCAAATTGTGACATCCAGCAGGGGAATTTAACGCTCTTGATCGGTGGAACGCTGTCGGCTGACTTTGGCCTTAGGTATACCCCCAAGGGCGTTGAAATGGGAGGTCCAAAGGAGTTTGGTTACAAAGACCTCGAGTTTATCCCATTGGGAACGCCCTACTACGAACCGAAATTGGTCACGAAGGAGTTCAGAGCTTCCAAATAAAGGACATTAGACTTTCGATCTTAAATTTCTGTTGAACTTGAGGCAGGGAGTGGATGGAAGGAAGAGTGTCTCAAGTACACATAGGTCGCCTACCCAACAGCAGGGTTTCAGGCTGACGATTTCACCGAGGTTTGACCCCTTCAGTGGTGCGGCAAGGCAACTACAAAATGCCTTATCTCACTTATCCAATAGTTTAGTGGTCCACAAAGTCCTCCACCAATTCGGTGACTGGTATCTTCTACCCACCCATTGGAAAAGATCACTGCTGTGATATACTTTCTCTTCTGCCGAAACCATGAACAATATCTGGGCATGTCGGTCTCCCAAGTGCTATTACAGTGGTCATGCTCGTCTCTCAAACGAAGCCAGATCTGGCCATACAGAAGATTTCGCTTGTATAGGTAGTCACCACACCTCCGTGATGGACCGAATACGGTTGACTATTCTATCTAAGATGCTGCCGGAGGCCAAGCGTTCAAGATTGAACACACTGCCAACTTTTCGACCTGTTGAGGTTTCCAGCGAGGCAATCTGGGCTTGGGGGACATTCATCTGGATAACTTCCCCTAGGATTCGTCCTCCATGTCAGAGATGGCTGGTGCCCAATCCCACACCTTTCGCTCTGGCATCAACGACGGCACCCAAGCACGTCCCCACACTCTCCAGGTCACCCAGCAGCCCAACGTGTCCTCGATCACTCTCTACCCTTCCATTTTTGACACACCTGTACCCTTCTGGCAACTGCGCCGCTCTTGCGAGTACAACGCCATCACCGGCTGCAAATGCCAGATCGTCAAAGGCGTCTGTATATTTGATTGCCTCTTTGTTGGCCACACGAGCACCGTAGACCGTTGGCACCGTCTTCCCAAAAATATAGGCGTGTGGAGGGTATAGGTTCTTCTCTTGATGGCTTGGAATGAAGGCCAGCTGGCGTTTAAATTCCTTCACTTCAGCAAGCGTACGTGCCAGATACTCGTAAGCTTTATCCTTGGGAATGGTACACAAGGTGGCCACAGATGGTTTAGGATAGGTTTGGGATTGTTTCAGGGACGGCTCAAAACTATGATCGGCCGCGTCTTCGGAAGAGATAATGTGCTCACTGGTTTGATCCGGTTCCTGAGCCGCATCAGGGGCCCCATCAGCAGCCACGTCTTTCGCCGACTCCGCTGTTGATTTGGGCTCTAGAGTGAGAGAGCTCTCTCGGCCTCCAAGCCATGACGTTCGCATCGTGGGAATGGATGGGAGAGATGACGAGATGCTCTCCGAAAGCGACCCGATTATGCTCTTTCGTGCAGGATGGAGAGGCGGGTTGATGCAGGGTGACAGCCGGAATTCGTCAAAAGTTTTGGGATCAAAGAAATCGAGATCATACCTTGTATTGGTGTGTTTTTGAAAAAAGCAACGACCGTCCTCGGGAAGTAACGCGTAACTGGTCCTCAGCGTAAAGTTGACTTGGGCGGTCAAGACCCTCGAACTCAGGAGGACATCATCTCCGTTTCGTAATGGTCCCAAAATGTTGACACAGTCTTGAGGCACACCCGCATATACCACTCCGGCGAAGAGATCCGGCCGCTGGTTTACGGCATGCCGGGTGACGAGTCCACCGAGACTATGCGCAATGACAATGGCGCCCCTTTCGCCGACGGGGGTCTCCGCATGATTGCATTCGAGCGATTCGAGAAAGGTGATGAGCTTTCGGCTGAGAAGATCGGGGCTGAGGCGCCAATCGTAGCCCCAATCGTGGACTCTCAGCTTGCCTTCCCGAGCGTTGGGACATTTTTTCAGATGCCGTAGAAGCCTTCGACAGATATCGATGGGACCGATGTGTGAGAGAGTGCCAGATGGAATGATGGTTTCCTCCATTCTCTCCTCATCCTCTCTTGTCAGTCCCACTTCCAGATCAACTTGTCGGAGGTTCAGTCCGACCTTCACAGGAGCCCAGAGCTGTCGATGTGGCGGCTTGGCCGACCTCAAGACAGAGCCTCGATAGCCGCCCAGAAGGACGACATCACCCGTCGTCTTGGACAAAGCCTCGGTGAGAATGGGATGCGCCCTCTGCTGCGGAGTCTCGACTTCGACACCTCTCCTCACCTCTCGAACATTTGAATCTCGAGTCCTGGTATCCAACCTCGAATCGCTGTCGGGATTTTCTTCACCATTCACGCGATCCGTCGCACTTCGAAGCTTTGGCAGGGATCTGATGTTCGGAAGCTTTGGCAATCGCAACGTAGAATTCTGGAAGCTGTCTGTGATGGCTTTTAAGCGTGAATTGGCCATGTCGGTCACATTGGCAAACGCAGTGATATCATCGTATGCCGAGACCCCGGATATTCTCCTATTGATGTACAACGAACTCTCCGAATTGGCCCGCAGACGACCTTTTGACGGAGCAGGATTGACCGGTGAGAGACGTGACTGGGCATTTCCGTCGGGGCCGCTTCCAGGGCTGGTGACGGTAACCTTACTATGGGGTGGGACGTCGGGCTGTAGAACAACGGGTTTGTCCACCGCCTTATCCTGAGCCTGATGAGGCTGTCCGTCCGACCATGCGAGCGGTTCCGGCGGTGCGGAACTCGAGTTAGCCTCCTTTGTTTCGGAAGTGCCGGAAAAGTCCAACTTGTAAAGGTGAAAACCGGGCAACGCGGAGGCCTTGGGCAATGACGGAGAGGGTATGTCTGGAAGCAGTTTGCGGAGGTTTGACATGAGTGCTTGTGGGCCGGAGAAGGAGCGTCGCCGTAGGTTGCCGGTACTCTCACCGAGGACGGTCCGAGCGAAGGAGAATCGCTGAGGATAAAATGCGGGCGCTTTCCACGGGGAAGCCTGTCGTGAATTGGCTTCATTTTCAGAGGAAGCGCTGGGTTGAGAATCGGGCCAAGATATCTTCTCCACGGCAGGGCCGCGTTCTGCACGGCCTGGCTCATCTAAAGCATCTTTAGTGAACCTTGAATCCCTCCAGGAGTCGTCTAGGGGCAAGTTCATAGCACGCGCTTTCTCGGCAGCTGGAGTTCGAGGCGATCTCATGTGATTTTGGGCTCGACTGATGCTCACACCGATTACATCGTCTCCGTCAAGCCCAGAGGCGTTCAGAGGACTTGCCATTGAGTTGCCTGCAGTGGCCTCTTTGTCTGTCGCCAAATCGTCACTGGTGTAAGCGGGAGACTCTTGCTGGCCTTGAGGCAGATCGTCCTCGACGATCCCGGGAGAAGCGAGTGCCATGGTGAGGCGACCAAGACATTGGGAATCCACCGAAAGAAAGACGGTTTGTCCGAGCAACTCGACCGGCGAAGAGATGGCTGTGCAGGAGACTGATTATGCCCGGAAATATTCCCCAGCTGACAATTGGTGCTGATGCCTTCTGCGCTAGCACGAGGTGGAAAGCCTGGCTCTGTCACCTCCCCGATCCAGCCTAACACCTGTATTGATAATCCTGCGGATCCAGGCTCGACAACCTCATGGGAAGAGAAAGAAGATAACCCGCAGCGACGGGAAGCAGAATATGTGTGGGGTGGAAGCATCAGATCTGAGATGCCGGATTCCGGGAGAGTTAAATAATGCATCTCCTTGTGAGAAGTGAGCCATTTGGCGGCGTCTCGGCCAGAGCTAAGAACTCAAATCAGGCACAAAGCTTCGCACAAACCGGCAGCATTATTACACCGCACGCCGCTGCTGGCCGGCAGCATCCGCCACCCCACATGTCCGAGCTCCGGGGACACAGACTTGCTTTCCATTGCAACTCTAATATTTCTGTACTCCCAAGCGGCTCTGCGCTTGAGATTGATGCTGGCCACTGTCAAGGTAGATTTTATCTGTGGCTGCACAGCATAATCGAGAAACAAGCTTTCAAGATCTGGCCGAGGAAAGCTTGTTTTCTGACGTGCATCACTGCTAGATTGATCAACCCACGTGCATTGACACTCCTGAGGATTTGACTTGGTCAATGGAGAAGTATATATGAGGTGTGCCATGTCTTCAGGCAACTTACGCGCAGATACCCATCGGGACCTTCTCGTGTCCCGACTTGTTAGGTTTTGGCACTCATCAAGTTTTTGCCCGTGTCAACAGCCTGAAGTCCGAGGACGAAAACATCCCTACAGATTCCCAACTTCCGAACTTTATATTCCACGTTGTCCATGACATTCCCTAGGATGCACTCCTCCAGTCCAGTGGCAGCAGCAGGTATTGAAGACTTTGACTTACATGCTTCGATGTCACAGAGAGCGCAGGACGCTGCGATTCATCACGAACACTTCTGTTATAACCGTCCTCGTCGATTCCATCTCCCTTGAGCACGTTTGATGGTGTCTCGTGTTAGTCAGGAGCAGCGCGGTGGCATCTGTAACCTCAGATCCCTGAAACTGGATTCAGCCGCTTCCTCCGCTTCAAATTTTGGAAACCACGTCTCTTTCCTGGAGATGATCAAATATAATTCACCCTTGGCCCTGTCAGATATCCACTGCACACACCAGCACGAGTGCACGGTGGCAGCGCCCAAACCAAGAACGAACTTGGAGGAGCACGCTTCTTTCGCTCGGTTAAACATGCAGTCTTCCATCCAATCGTCAGTCGGTATGGTCGTGACACATGGCCTCATGGCCATATTATGCCACTGGTTAACAAACGCCATCCTCGGAAGGAATGGAGGATTCGCACTGTACAGCATCCACATGGCCTATTCATACTAGGGCAACACTGTCAGATCCTAGCAATACACAGCAAAACTGGCGAGTCCGTTTCAGATGAGACGTCTTCCATTGGCTTATCCGTACTATCTGACCTGTATCCTGCCTAATTTTGGTGCAAGAGAGAAAAAAGCTTGTTTCAGCTTTACACTCCAGAGTTTCTGCTTCGTCTAATCCTGCCATACCGTGCCGCGTCTCTCAGCCTCAGCGTGGTCGCGAACGAAGATTCCTCCCCCAGCCACTTCCGCCGCTGGCCTTACTACCACCCATACGGAACTCTCATCCCATTCTCCTACCCCGCAGTCGCAGCGGGGACAAAGTGTGCAGGAACTCAAGTCCAATGGTGGTTGGGCTTCTTTCGTGCTCCGTCGGTGGGTCATTACAGCATCCCAGATCATCTCGAAACCGCGGTCGTATTTTCGTATCTGTTGTCGTAGTGAACATGCATGGGTGGGCGGGCATTCAACACATCGGCCGATAAACTCCAGTGTCACACCCGAAGCCGTTTCGCGTCAGGTCCGCCATTAGCCCGTTCCTCACGGATTCGAACAGCTTCCGTCCCGTCGTCGATGATGGTCTCCTTGAACCATGGATGCTTCAAGGCCTCTTTCGCCGTGATTCGATTCTTAGGGTCGTACACAAAGATTTTTCGCAACAGATCGAGAAGCTGCTTATTGAAGGTGGTGTTGGCCGGGATGAATTCCTAGTGTCCTGTGAGCGGATGCGAAACGGATGCCGGGGGGGAAAGGCAGAACTCACATGGAGATGCTTCATCGCCTTGACGTATTTCCTCGACGCTTTGGATGTTTCATTGTTGGGGTACTCCAGTTTGCCACGATTGAAAAACTTGGAGGCTGAGTTCGCATTTGCGCCACGGCCGCCAGAGCAGACTTGCTTCACCAATTTCGCATCAATCTTTCCGCCACATACGGCATCCATCATGGCCAGGTGCTCGAGATTGTCGTGCGTTTGGAAGAGTGCATCACCGGTGAAGAATTCAACGATGATGCAGCCGATGCTCCAAATATCGCAAGGGAAACTCCAGCCCAGCTGCAGAATGATTTCAGGCGCGCGGTAGTGCCTCGTCGATACCACCGAGGAGTGGTATTCGTCATCGAACGTGGCGGAGCCGAAGTCGATCAGCCGGATTTCGCTGTCTAAAAGCACTCGCCTCTGTTTGGCATTCCTCGAGATGGTGTGCGATGACGAAGGGATGGTGCGGTTGTACGTGAAGGTCTGATAGGCGTTGTGCACGAGGAGAATATTTTCCGGCTTCAGGTCGGTGTGGATCAAGTTCAGGTCGTGGAGGACTATCAAGCACCCGTCAGTCAGAGAACATCACAGCCAACCCCATACGACTTACACGCCACACTGGTGAAGAGCTGACGGGCGAAACTCTGGATCTGACTGCTGGGAAAGGGGACAAATCCATTGCCCTTGAGAAAATCAAAAACGCTTTGGCCCAGCAGGTCGGTCACGATGCAAATGTGATTGCGGAAGTCGAACGAATCTCGAAGGTGGATGCACTTGTTGCGATTCGTCTTGTCGTTGAGAGCCAGTGTCGAGAGGACGCGCAGCTCGATCCGGGAGGCATCGCGGTATTTTTGCACCGATCGGATGATCTTCACCGCGCATTTCGTCTTCTTCTTCTTGTCCCAAGCCTCGACCACTTTCCCAAACGTGCCTTGACCGAGCAGTTTGATAATGTCGTCTGTGAACGTCAGCATCAGAGTCGGCCGTCAATCTCGAGGAGGAAATCCCACATCGATCGGTCAACGTCGTGTTATTTTGCACAATGTAGTGGCCATCGTCATCGTCGACCTTTTGATGTTTGTGCAGATTCTGCGTCCGTCCGTCAGTCAGGACTCGCGGTGCGACACGTGGCCGCCATGGACTTACATCACGGATGACGGGGACGTGCACATCACCCGCCTTTCGTAACGGCTTGGGAGGAGGGATGTAATCGGCGTACGCATCGGGAGCCGACTCTTGTTGTTTCCGTTTGGCCTGAGCCCTCGTTTCCTTGGGTGGCTGAACTCTTTTGCGCTTTTGGCCGATTCTCACGTCTTCATAGCTGTTGCTCGCCGTCGTGCTACCGTAAGACTCGAGCGAGGTCGGCGCCGTCACCGTTTGCAGCGATGAGGTGCGATCCCCCGAGTGGTACGAGGCCGATGACGACGAGCCACCAAATTTAGCGGGATGGGTCGAGTATGTCGGGCTGTCGGTATATTCGACCTCGTAGCCCTGGTCGGCCTTCCGCTTCCGGCCAGCCGTGGAAATGTACGGAGACGGATCAGGCCGGTGCTGTCGGTCATCGTGCGGTGGCAGTAGTGGTGGCGGGAGCAAGGGTGGTGGTGTATCATCATCGATCACGATGATCTCTTTGGGCACCCCGTTTTTGTAAAACTCGTTCCAATTGGGCTGTTTCCGACGGGTGTCGGGCAGCGCCGAGTCGGCCTGAGAAGGAGCCATGGAGGAGCCGGTCGACGACGGTGGCTGCTTATACGTGATTGGAGATGGCTGAGGCCGCGAGTACTGTACCGTGCCGGCGTACGAGTGATAGGAAGTCGTCAGTCTCGGTGGCGCAGGCAGGCTGTTCGTGGCGGGGTACGTTCGGGTCGTCGTCGTCGAGTAGGGTTTTTGGTGGCTATAACCATACTGTGAATGGTGAGCCGGTATGATCGTCGTGGCTATCGAAGGTGTGGACATGTTGGCTCATGTCCCGTGTGGTGAAGAGTTTGACTCGACACCCGAGGCTGTTCTGCTGCGGTGGCCAATCTTGAACATCCGCAGTTACACAGCGGGTGTCGAAAGGGACGTGCAGTCTCCAATGACTTTGTCAATCTGGATCCTGGAGCGTCGATAGAGCGGCTCCGAACAGGGAGACCGCGCTGAACTCGTGTCGGTGGTCGAGGCGAGGTCGGGCTGCGTGAAAATGTGGACCACCGGACTTGGGCCTGGCGAGGACCACGCCTCTATCGGAGCAAATCCGTGCTCATAGCGGCCGGGGCAAGGGCAGGGAGCCGGAACACGTCGTGCTGCGGCCACAGGAAAGGACACAGCACTCGGGGGACGAGAGTTGAGACGACAATGTCGAGGTTGAGGAAGAAGTGTGGTCAACTGAAGTGCAGAGAGGGTTCTGGTGTCGAAGCGCACTTGCCTCTCTGCGCCTAAGCGGGCGAATCCCAGTCTGCCGGCCGGCGGCGTCTGTGTCCACGGCGCTGTGGCGATGGCGAGGGCGAGTGGAAAACCACTCTTAGCCATGATCGAATCGAATCACAGCCCGCCCCCCAGAGATTCAGACCCTCCCTCGTTCTGATCCTTCCCTCTGACGTGCTGCCCCTCCGCCCTCTGGCGCCGGTCCTGATAACGCGGCCATCCAGCCGGATATTATCCACCCACTGTCCACCGTCTCCTAATAATGCTAGCAGAGGCGCCGTGGACGGCACCATCGACCTTTGACCCTGACATGGCTGCAGCAAGCCCACTGCGACAACGGCTGTGATACCCATGTCGCAGGGGACGTCTTGGCTCACGACCACGAAACTCGGCCTGCCCTCCTGCTGTGGCAAAAGATGGAGATTTGCTCGGATGGGAGGCCGAAGGCTGATGGGAATCCAAAGCCTACGGGTGTTGATCCTCTTCGAGGTTTCTATTCTCTAGACGGCGAAAGGCGGGTTGCTAGACTCTCAAAACAGGCCCTTTTTGTCCCGTCTGCTGGTGGATCAGTCCATGGCTTTCGTCCCCCTTGACTTATGTTACAACCTGCATGCCGTTCCAAATCCCCAGTCCGCTCCAAATCTCCATTCCGTAACGCCGTGCCCAGAACCATGATTGTACCGACCTGAACTTGGCTCAGTGTAGAAATGCACGCCGAGAAGAATCATCAATGGTCCAGCAAGCTGTATCCCCTGACAAAAGACCGCGGCGCTCTTCCATCGTCCTCCAGCACCAGCAAAACATCTCTGGCCTGGATGCCAGGGTCCCTGTCTTCGTCCCAGAGTCCAAACTGCTTGTCTTTGGGCACGGGCCTCGGCCGTTCAGCACCTGGAGTGGCGGCCGCCGACGTGCTGGTCGATGCCAGTGGCCGGCCGGGGGTGCCGCCAGGACTGCCTCCGCCGCCCTTGCCTGCATTCATCCAGTCATACGTCTTTTGCCTTTTGCTGCCAAATCGGCCGCCCAGAAGGCCTGAGACGGCCATTCGCGCGGCCTCGTTGGCCGATTTGTGTTGCTGTTGCTCGGAGAACTTGGACTCGGCCAGCTTCCTTTCCTTCTTGGTCGTCTTTCTCTCTGGGTCCAGCACCGCCGCCAGCGCGGCTTCCGCCGTCGCATCGGCGGCCGCGGCAGCAGACGGGCCTTCTGCGGTGGCTGCGGCCCTGCGTTTCGCTCGCTTGGCCCGCCGCGCCTCCTCGGCCGCTCGTTCTGCTTGGGCAACTTTCTGGAAAACGGCGGCGATTCGATGTGGTGCGGCGACGGTCTCGCCGTGGTGGGAAGATTCGCTGTTGGCTTGGGAATGAGTCCCTGTGAATTCCATCAGCACCGCCTGACCGTGATGAAGAAAGGCCGATGACATACGCTTGATACTGGCACCGCCAGCCGGACTCGACACATGGTCAGGGACGTCCGCGCCCGCGGACGGGGGCACGACGGCGAGAGTTTCCCATTCTGTGGGCACCCGGCCCTTTGAATGTTGTTGTCTTTCGAGTGCCAGTCTGGCAGAGGCGCTCAGGAGTCCCGTCAAACGTGATTTGGTCGCCAGGCACACCAGCTTCATCACCTCCGAAAGACGTTCGCCCTTCTGCCCCGTGTCGAGAATGGCCTGGCCTTTGTCGATGACGCGCGAGGCGCCTTCGAGGCCGTTGACTCGCACCGCGGGCGGGGGGGCATGTTTCTGAGTGTTGACCAGGACGCCTGCCTGAGGGTCGATGAGATGCTCGTTCAGGCTGATTTTCCGGATTCTGTCATTCAGAGTGCCCCCGTAGAGAAACATGTCCCACAGGGGGTGCTGCGTATGCCGCGCGGCTTCCCAGTCCGCGCGAGCCTCATCTCGCTGTGCCTTTTCTTCCGCCGAGGGTCGGTAGGCCTGCGCTTGGCTGGGGCCATGGGCCGAATCCTGCTGTGACCCGTACACCATCCCACTGGAGCCTGGCCGTCCGAAAGAGTTGATCTGATATTCGAAACTTCCAGGGCGTGCCTGAAATGCGGCCGTCGGCGCCGTCGGATGTCCATAGTAATCCTGTCGAGTGAGTATCCGGGCTTCCTCTTCGATATTGATTCCGGTTCCCGACAATATATCCTCGTAGTTGCGGTCTTCCGCCGTCTTTTCAGCCGGCCGCTGAGGCGGAGCCATCAATCCAGGCCGAGAGAGAGGAGGGGCGGAGCCATTGATCGAGCCATTTCCCCCGGTGCTGCCTCCTGGTGCTCCGGGCAGCGGAGAAAAGCTCGGTGGTGAGAATGGGGACTGCACTTCCGGCGACCGCCGAGGTCGTTTCGCGGCCGGGGGCTGGGAATACTGCTGCGACGAGTGTTGTTGGGAGGAAGGCGAAGAATAGTTCATGCCTGTCTGCGGAGACTGCGGGCTGAAAGAGTTGGGCCTGCCGTTGGAAGCCGAGAAGTCGTGGGGGTAGGATGGATGGTGTTGAGGGACACTCGGTCGTGTGGGCGGTGGCAGCTGCGATTGCGCCATTGTATTTGGTGTGCTCATGACGATCGGCGAGGGCGTTGGTGTTTGTATTGCCGAACGATCGTTCCTGATGAGCGCGGATGCCCTTCCTCCTCTGACCGTAGAGCTAGCATCCCTGACACCGTCTCTCCAGCATTCAATCTGAGTTGTGATGCATAAACTCCTCCGTCGGACGTGGTGGTCGCGCTTTATTCTATGGGAGGGAAGTGTTGGTCTGGCCGCGGCCTTAAACTCCCACACCAGAGCCGCGTCACGTGATTCTTGGCTGCGCGGTTGGTCCAGTTTTGCCTCAAGATTGGTTGCCTGTCGCCATGACGCGCTTCTTCATTCTATCCATTACTCTCCAGGCCACTCCCACACCCTCGCCAGTAGATGACGCTTCTGCCGGCTGTCGGGTGATCTCTGCCTGCCTCAACAAGGATAGAGACACCGCCCTTGCCCCTCGCATGACCGTCAAAGGTGGTACTCCCGTCTGCCATGGCGACAAAGAGAAAGGCCGCGGCCATGACCGCGACAGAGGACGATGATCCAGTGGACCCGTCAGACGAACTCGTTTTCGTCGGCCTCGGTGGTTGTCAAGAGGTTGGCCGATCATGTCACATCCTACAGTACAAAGGCAAGACGGTCATGGTAGGAGCTTGGTACCCATTCTCTTTCCTTGTCCTGACCACCTCACAGCTTGACGCCGGTATGCATACTGGCCGAGAAGGCATGTCTGCGATGCCGTATTTCGACGATTTCGACCTCAGCACCGTTGACATACTCCTCATAAGTCAGTAGGTCAATCATCTCCTTTCCTCCTCTCAGGCACAGTTTTGCGGAGTGTCAGGAATCCATGCTGCTTGCAGAGGCACGGTGGTACTTCAAAGGCTCCCGATCCCCCCCACTGGATTCATTGGAGAACGATATTGTATCTGTTAGCGCAAATCAATACAATTTTGTTCACCACCTTGCAACTCCTTCTCCGTGTTCCATCTTTTGCCGGCGCGTCCTCTCCCATTTGCCCTGTGAGGTGGCCTATCAGGCTTGCAGTCCTTTGCCATCATGTCCTCCACAGGAGCTAACATTCGATTCCCAGTTTCCATCTTGATCACACCGCTGCCCTGCCCTATGTCTTGGCCAAGACAGATTTCAAAGGCCGAGTCTTCATGACACATCCGACCAAGGCGATCTACAAATGGCTCATTCAGGATTCCGTGCGTGTGAGCAACACGTCTTCGACCTCGGATCAGCGAACATCTCTGTACACAGAAGCCGACCACATCTCGACCCTGCCTCAGATTGAGACGATAGACTTTTACACCACTCATACCATCTCGGGGGTCCGCGTCACGCCCTACCCAGCCGGTCATGTCTTGGGTGGGGCCATGTTTCTGATCAATATCGCCGGACTGAACGTTTTCTTCACCGGAGACTACTCCAGAGAGCAGGACCGTCATCTGGTCGCTGCAGAGGTCCCGGACACATCCAAGGTCGGGAAGATCGATGTCCTCATCACCGAATCCACGTTCGGCATCTCCAGTGCGCCGCCGCGGGCCGAGCGAGAAGCGGCGCTCTTGAAAGCGGTGTCAAATATCTTAAATCGCGGGGGCAAAGTGCTCATGCCTGTATTCGCCTTGGGCCGGGCCCAGGAGCTCTTGCTGATTCTTGAAGACTATTGGCAGCGCCATCCAGAATTGCAGAAGATCCCCATCTACTACACTGGAAACACGGCGCGAAAGTGTATGGTGGTTTATCAGACCTATATCAACGCCATGAACGACAATATCAAACGCATCTTTCGTGAACGAATGGCCGAAGCCGAAGCCGCCGGGAACGCAAAAGGAGTCAGTGCCGGACCCTGGGATTTTCGCTTTGTGAGAAGTTTACGGAACCTGGATCGCTTCGACGACGTGGGCGGCTGTGTCATGCTGGCATCGCCGGGGATGCTTCAATCGGGCATGTCCCGAATATTACTGGAACGTTGGGCACCGGACCCACGGAACGGTGTCATTATGACGGGCTACAACGTGGAAGGCACCATGGCCCGAACAATCTTGACGGAGCCTGATATGATCCCGGCCATCATGACGGGAAGCAGCACCGGTCTTGGCCAGCAGACACTGGGCCGGAAAACACGAGAGGGAGAAGATGCAGCCGTCATGATCCCCCGGCGTTGCAGCGTCGAGGAATACCAATTTGCCGCCCACGTCACGGGTGTGGAAAACGTCGAATTTATTGAGCAAGTGGCCGCCCCTCACGTTATATTAGTGCACGGAGAACGCTCTCAAGCGGCACGCCTACGGTCAAGATTGCTCGACCTCAACTCTCGAAGAATATCGCACAATGCTCACGCACACCAGACAAAAGTGTACAGCCCGGAGAACGGGGCGGAGATCCGGATTCCGTTCAAGAAAGATAAGGTCGCCAAGGTGGTGGGCCGACTCGCTCAAGTACCACCCCCCCATTCCGCGAACCCAGAGGACACGAGGATCGTCAGCGGCGTGCTGGTGCAGAACGGCTTCAAGCTCAGTCTCATGGCACCAGAGGATCTTCGAGAATTTGCCGGCTTGACAACCACCACGGTCTTGTGTCGGGAACACATCACTCTGGCGGCGGCCGGCATCGAGCTGATTAAATGGGCCCTGGAGGGTACGTTCGGGAGCATTGAAGAAGTCGGCAGAGTGAAAACAGAGACGCACGGTCTCAACGCATCTGAACAAGCCGAAAAGCTCAACGGTGTCGCCCAATCGGACGCGATGGATGCTGTCAAAGAGGAAGAAGCCGCCGACGAGGAGATCCTCGCCGAAGAGCCACGCACTTTTCTCATCATGGGTTGTGTGACTTTGAAATGGTCAGGACGTGGAAAACAAATCGAACTCGAATGGGAAGGTAACACCATGAACGACGGCATCGCTGATGCCGTCATGGCCGTTTTGATGACGGTCGAGAGCAGTCCCGCTGCGGTCAAGTACTCTTCGAGCAAAACGGCCCACGCCCACCATCACAATGGCCTCGCGAATGGCGTGGCTCCGGTGCGAAATTATTTTGCCCACGTCTCACCTGAAGATCGCTTTTCCCGACTGTGTCTGTTCCTCGAGGAGCAATTTGGAGATGGCGTCAGTCCCATTGACCGACCAAGAGTCACCCTTCAGCCTGACACCAAGCCTTTCAAAGCCGACTCCGAGGAGATGAAGTCTGAGCAGCCATCACAAGACGACGGTGGGCCCGAAGCCTTGGAGCTGGCCGAACGTGCCCGGCTGGCTGCTCTTGGGATACCGGTGCCCGGCTTGGAGATCAAGGTCGACAAGCATGTGGCAGTGTTGTGGCTCGAAAATTTAGATGTCGAATGTGCAAATGGAATCCTCAGGGATCGGGTCAAGGCTGTCGTAGAACGAGCAGTCGAGACCGTGGCGCCATTGTGGACGGTCCGTGGCCAGCATCACCTATGACATGCCCACTTTTTTCCCAAAAAGAGAGTTCCAGGTGTTGGGAGTGGCCCCCGGGCGAATGTACCATATATCTGCATCGATACCAGTTCAATAACCTCTCCAGGAAATTTTTCTGCGCCGAGCACAACATTTGAATGCTGTCATTGCCTCCAGGGGCCGGCCCCGCACTCGAGCCTCTTGCCAAGATCTGGGGGTCGTTTGCGGGGTTCCATGTGCCGACATTCCTGTCCTATCCGACTTGTTACTGGCTTTTAAAGAGGGGGTCCCTTGTCATTCTCATCGGCAACAGTCTTTTGTCTGTCTACGAGCAACGCCTTTCGCTCTGGCTTGAACTCGACCAATCCAAGACTCAAAGATGTCTTCGCCTTTGAAACCGTCACAAAGCTTCAACACTGCCATCGTCACGGGTTCGCCTGTCCCTCTTGAATCACGTACCCGGACCGTGGTCGTGGCTGACATGAAAAATAGGAGGATGTTCCGGTATTGGCCTCGGTCTGGTTCGGCATCTTCTAGCCAAGCCCAATTGGCGAGTGGTGATCGGAGACATTCGCCCTGAAGCGTATACCGCCATCTCACCATCACTGGACCAAACACGAACCTTGTTTGTTCCAACAAATGTCGCTTCATGGGACAGCCATGCGGCACTCTTCAAGCAGGCATACGAGTGGTCTGGAGAGCGGGTAGACTTTTTCGCCGCCAATGCTGGCATTGAAGACCAGGAGCCCACAGTCGGTCCGTGGGATCTGGACGCAGAGCCCAAGAAGCCTAACCTGAGGTGTGTCGAGGTCAATGAAATCGGCGTGTTCTATGGTCTGAAGCTCTTCATCCATTATTCTCGCAAAACGCAACGCGCGTTGAAAGGGCATCCAGGCGTTCAAGCGAACTCTTCATTGGACCCTGCTTCTTTCAACCCCAAAATGGTTATTACGGCTTCTTGCGCGGCCTTGTATCCCTTTCCCGTCGCCCCTCAATACAATGCTGCAAAACACGCGGTGCTCGCGTTGACTCGTGCGGTGGGGAAGAATCTGCTGGCATCCGACAACATTGCGGTCAACTGCATCATGCCAGCATATGTCATCACCGCGCTGTCTCCTCCCGCGGTCACTGCTGAGTGGCCGAAGGAATACATTACACCACTCAGCACTCTATTACGCGCATATGATGAGCTCACAGACGAAGCGGGAAAAGTCGAACAAGACGGCCTCAGCGACGGCATAGATGGCAAAATCAAAGCTGGCCAGGCGGTGGAATGCGTTGTGAATAAGCTGTACTACAGGAAACCAGTGCCCTATGCAGATGACAGCCAGAAATTTTTGATCGAGCAGTGTTTTCCCCCTAACGGGTTATGGTTGAAAGCAATGGAGATGAAAATTGCGGCCGCAGCATCGGGTGTGTCACAGGCCTCTGCTTAGGGGGATCATATTTTGGGATACATACCTCAGTTGTACAATCGCCCTGGGACAAGGTGCGAATTCTCCTCAGCAAAAGATAATTGAGGTCTTGGATATGATCAACCACGGCTGCTGATGGACATGACCCGAGTCCACCTCGGGACCGCCCCATTCCACCGCTCCATCCCTTGGCAGAGAAGGTACCTCTAGACAACAAATTACACTTAAGTTGAGGTATCTTTCTTGCACGGATCTGCAGTCCACCACCTTGATATATGAAAGCCTGAATTCGCGCCTAGGATCCATTTGTGTAGGCTAAACATGATGTAAGTGCGCCTAGACGTCCTTAGACGCCTGCGCCTTCAGTCAACCCTTCTAATGCTCTCCATTTCGTCGTCACCTTCTTCCACCTTACCCGTTCAAAATCAACCATCATCATCCCCTCAACGTTAGCATTCCAAAGCATGTTTCACAGTACCTAATGGTGGACTGAAAGTGCTCATCAGTGGACACGTTGAGGGATCAGAGCTCGCTCGATACTGACGAACCAAGCAATTGAATTGGTCTGGTTGATTAAGATCTTTCTCCCAGCTGGCTGGAGGAAAAAAAGCTGAGAGTATTGATTGGGCCATGATATGCTCGCCCCACCCATATACAGTTCTTCAGGCCAGTGTATCCAGAGCACTCTTAAATATACCGCTTGTGGAGAGTCGGTTTTGGCCTCTACAATCATCGCAACCCAGTGAGCGAGATCAAGAAGGTGAAATGGTCTTTTCGTACCAAACGGACAGGGTCATGAATTCAGTTATGGCGGTGAGATAAAAAGGCAAGGATGGAATCTAGAGCTAAGAGGCGGGGCAGACGCCAAGACTCAATTCCCTCATTTTATCTGATAATAATTATCTGATAATCAAACCCCACAGGGCAAATGCCAAGACTCCTTCCGGAACATTTTCTTCATTAATCTTATCTGATAATCACCCCCCACTCGGAAACACCAAACTCGCCTCAGGCCGTCCAATGTGACACATCTGTGCCATTTTTTTCTTCACCTTCTCATGACCACCTAACTTCGGTGGCTTTCTCTGCAAGCATGTCATGCCGGTGTCGGCACGCATGAGGTTGGGGAACTTACAAGCGTGACTCCATTGCAGTAGCCAGAATAGGTGTGAGGAACCAAGCTCACAACCGAGGTTCCATTAGGCTTTACAGTGAGTCTACCCGTCTTCAGGCCTTCCAAAAGTGCAAGCCTGAGTACTCTCAAGATTTGCATCTATCTCATCATGGTGCCATGAGGTGAGCGTTTGTCTCTGATTCTGTCCGTCAATATGTGGTTTTGGTGAGGGGAGCTTGGTATATCATTGAGCTTGATCTTCTACAAGCCAACATGTTACCATGTTCAGCCTTTTTGCCGACAGCTTGTTGTCCGTGATTCTTAGTCCACCTTCACGCGGAAGCTAGTCACTCGGCATGCAGTCAAAGCAACAAAGAGTGCTGCACAAGCACGAAGCTGGACAATCGCCAACGTTGATGGCGGGGCTCCCAAAATCCTCAAATAGTCCGTTCGCTGCCCTTTTGTGTCCTCCTCCTCAAGATTCTGCCATTGATCATTTTGTGATAGCTTTCGCCATAAATCACAGAATAGCTGTGACGATGTTTTTCAAAGGACTGGCTCTGACGGCACTGGCTGGCGCTGCCTGGGCAGCCCCGGACTTGCTGACGTTACTGAACTCAACGGAGGGAGTGTCCAACATCACCGCGATCCTATCTAATTTTCCAGACTTCGTGCAGGCCATATCGGGGCTGACAAACATCACCTTTCTCGCACCCAGCGATAAGGGCATTGCAGCTTTGGAGAACAGTACACGATGGCAAACTCTCGAGAACGCCGGTGACGACTACGTCTTGAATCTATTGTACTACCATGTCCTCAATGGATCATATGACAACATCACCGATTACGGAATGATCCCCACCCTCTTGACTTCAAGTGGTTACGCCAACGTGACTGGAGGTCAGGTCGTTGGGGCTTACTACGATGACGATGACGACGTGGTCGGGTTCTACTCTGGATTAGATATCGATCCTGAAGGCCCTAACAAGCCGATCCCCTTCTCTGGAGGAGTTGTGTACGTCATCGACGGCGTTCTAAACCTCCCGGTCAGCATCTCCGAGACCGTGATTGGGGAATTCAATGGCACCTCTTTTATCGATGCACTGAACAAAACTGGATTGACAGAGGAAGTCGAGCCACTTCACGACGTCACCTACTTTGTGCCTGTCAATGATGGTTTCACCGCGGTGGAAGAGGCACTCGCCGACCTTTCCTTTGAGGAATTGACTGAAGTGCTCAAGTACCACGTCGTCCCCGGCACGATCGGATATTACGATACCTTGGAGAATGGGACTGCTCTTACCACCCTAGAGGGCCAGAACTTGACCGTCTTCATCACCGACGCCGGTGACATGTTCATCAATGGAGCGGGAATTGTCTACGTCGACCTCATCATCGCCAACGGTGTCGCCCACCTGATTGACAACGTCATCAATCCTAACGCTACCGTCACTGCACCAGTCAATGGTACTGAGGATGGTACACCTGAATTTGCTGTCGCCACCAGTACGGGAAGTGCAGCAGCAACCACTGTTGCTACTACCACCTACTCAGGTCTTGCTGCGCCGATGAAGACCGGTGCTGTTGGTGCTGCTGCTTTATTTGGTGGTGCTGCATTGGCCTTTAACCTGTAAAGTCGTTGACTGGGAAATCCGCTTCCGGTTTAGGCGGCACTCCTTTTCGGAATGTGATTGCGGAACCAGTTGTATGGAAAAGTGAATGTCTCTACTTTGGTCTTATATACGTAAGAACCTGTACTCCAAGCGCCACCATGTCTCCTCGCATCAGGAGAAACTGGCCAGCTCACACCGACACTCTCACAAACAATGCCAACAGAAGCAGAAATCCAAGCCGAAAACGACCGCGCCATCCAAGCCTGGCAGAACCGCCCTCGCCGTCGGGTAGCTTCGCCCTCGCCCCGCAAACCGAACACCTCATGGTACTTCAACCACGCCGACCTGATCGAGCGGCAGCTTCAGGAGGACGGCCATCGCACGTGGGGTTTTGTGATCTACCGGACTACCTATGGCAATGACGAGGACTGGGCGGAGTTTCTCAAGCGACTGAGGTTTAGGATGGAGGAGGCGTTTGATTTCTTTAACGGGAGGGATATTTTGGAGTTGTTCACTTTGACTGTGATTGAGGACCGAGAGCATCTCGACGGCGCCAGCACGGCTGCGATCCGGGAGCGTTTCCGGCAATGGTGCATGACTGCGCCTCAGTCCGAGCAGCAGCAGGGTGACGCAGGCAGCGAAATAGGACCCGGGCTATCACCTCGTTATCGCTACGCCATCCAAGTGGACATCGCGTCATTGTACTCAGTCGTCTACGATGCGCCGGCTCCACCTGACCCAGATCCCACGAAACAGGGTTGGGTCAAGCTCATTGGCGCATCGTGGCAACCGATATCAAGCGAGCGTATCCGAGACTCGTTCGAGCCGATTGAAGGTGTGACGGAGAAAGATGTGGGATGGATAAAGGTCCCGTATCAGAATGTCATGGACGAGTATTACGTGCGGTGTCGGGACCTGAACCGGTGGGTTACGAGTTATCGGCGCCCGCCGGCTGTGATGGGATATCCGTCTGATGGCTAGTGAGGTGGACCTATTAACGGGCAAGTACGATATCTGTGGGAGATTTACGGGGCATACATAAGTCAAGCCGCAGGACGGCGGTGTCAAAAGGCAGAACCTTGCCCTTCATTGCGGCGGCGGAAGCGGACGTGTCTAGAATGTGGCTCTTGAGGCCAATATCCGTCTCTCGAGAGGAAGGTACACCACATGACCAAGTCTCTACTCTGTGGAACGCCTTCAGACGTACATCCACCACTCCTTCACGACAACACACCCACACAAATCGCATACCCAACCCACAAACTCTGACAATTATCCCCAATCGCCGGGTTCCACCGATACAGCTCCGCAAACGTGTCGTTGAACTGCCTCTCGCCGCTCGCGACTGTGTAGTACTCGTCGCAGTTGGACGCAATGCTGGATTGTGTTGGTGCTGGTGGGCTGGCGCCTGAGGTGGTAGCGGTGGAGGAGGCGGGCCCATTGACACAGTAAGCGTAGCCGAGCCAGAGGTTTTCGCAGTTGGAGCCGACTGTGGGTTTTGGTTTTAGCTACAAGGTGCAATGAGCGCGAGAAGAAAGGGTGAGAGAAGGACGTCCTACTCGGGTTCCATTGGTAGAGCTGCACGAACGAGATCGAGTAAATCGTCTCGATGTTGGCGCAAGTATCACCCGACTGGACGGTATAATACTGCAAACAACCAGCCACTTCACCAATCGCGGTCGGACCCATGGAGACGGAGCTGCTCGTCGTCGTCGCAGTCTGCGATGGTGTGGTGGATGGCGGCGCCGTCGCTGTGCCGTCCGGTGCGGTGGCGTTCACGCCGATGCAGACGGGTCGGATATCGTCAGCAGCCATGCCGGCGTAGAGGTTGCTGTCACAGTCGGAGGCGAGCCAGGTGTTCCAGGTCGTGAGTTCGGTGGAGGTGATGGAGTAGTCGGGCTCGATGTCCTCGCATAGGTACGCTACATGGGTAGTCAGCAAAAAGTCCGATTCGATGAAGACATTCTTGAGTAACAGGTCAACGACTCACTGCCGTTGTAGTAACCATTAACCGTTGTAAAGCAATCACAGGTGGACGTTGTCCCCGACAGAATGGTCGAGGCGTTGACTGGCTGAAGCTGGGAGTATACGGAGCTGTATATCCGTCAGCATGCGCTTCATCCGCACGGCTTCGAGGGAGAATATACTTGTAGCATTGGTCTGCTCCACGCAGTAGCTGTACCCATCCTGCAAATTGCAAGTACTTAGATTAGACGAACTGTGGCAGTGTGAGAGGATCGGGAGAAATCCTCCATATATGTACTAGAGGCGCCATTATTGGTTCCGGTATGGTCGGGGGCATCATTCGGTCAGAGAGTCAAGGATTCTGTTGCTAATTATGAAGAGGATCATATCTGGCACCCAGGTATGTCAAGGAGGTGGGTGTGCTGGAACCAAGGTATTGTCGTATTACGTCCTTCACAATACAACCAGTTCCTGCCAAGATGCCCGCCTTCGCCCCCCACTGTGAATTGTTCAGCCAAAGCTTCCTCAGGGACAGTTTGCAACATTTATTGGCTTCCTTAGAGTTCCTTCTGTGACACGACAATATAGTGTGTACGAGTCAGGCCATGTCGCACGCACGTGTAGAGGAGCTCTCCGACTCCGATCCCGAGATTGACGACCCATCCCACTTCCTCCCATCATCCGACCAATCCATAATTCGTCCTCACAATATACCGTCCACGTCGTCGGCAAGACCACCACCGGCGACAGCGACAGCAACGAATCCGACCCCGTTCCGCACTCCGCCTCCGTCACAGTCAAATGCGCAGGTCCGCGAAGCGATAAAGTCATACCAAACAATATATCCCATCTACTTTGACAGCACACGGACCCGGGCGCAAGGGCGGCGCGTCAGTTCGAAGTGGGCAATCCCTAATCCTCTCGCGTACAACCTGCTCGCGGCAGCAAGGTCTGCCTTGGGCAACACAAATCTCCAGATTGCGTTCGAGCCCGACAAGACGCACCCGAAGGACTGGAGCAATCCGGGCCGGGTACGGATCCAGATGTTTGACCCCGAGACGCACAGGCCGTTGCATCCGCAGATCAAAAACAAAGCACATTTGTACAACCTCATGGGCCATTGGCTGAAAGAACATCCAACGAAACCAAGTGATCCGCTACAGCTGAAAATTCAAGGCCTGCCCCTTCCGGACAAGTTCACCGAGACCGAGGTGCCCAGGCCGAAGGGGTGGAAGATGGGAACGATATTACCGGTCCACAGCGCTGCCGTTAGTGGCGGCGGCATCCGAGACGATTTTTTCAAGGAAGCAATGGAGGAGCTAAGACAGGCGCAAGGGCAAGGTCAGCAACTTGGCGGACCAGGGGGAGGAATGCCCGATATGAGTTCCATGCAGGCCATGATGAACGGGCTGGGTGGTATGGGCGGCCTGCCCAATTTTGGTGGAGGGGCAGAGTCCAGCAGCGGTCCGAGGAAGAAGAAAGAAAAGAAGAAGGGGGGATGAGGCGAGACATGTTGAGCACCGATATTGAGATGTGCACGCTTGGATCTGCATGACAATTGGTCATCTATAATATGGCATGGAGGCCGTGATTGCAGCCTTGGTTACAGCCTTGGTTACAGCCTTGGTTACAGCCTTGGTTACAGCCTTGGTTACAGCCTTGGTCACAGCCTTGGTTACAGCCTTGGTTACAGCCTTGGTTACAGCCTTGGTTACTGCCTTGGTTATAGCCCTTCGTTACAGCCCCTAGTTACAGCCCCTAGTTACAGCAAATTGGCTTATGCTGGGCAAAGAGCGGATATTCTGCTCCAATTAATGTCGCGGTCCCACAACGCACCAAAGATGATCTCCTGAAGTCGAGCAGGGATAGGGTCGACGTCCTGACAAGTCTATCGAGTTTCACTCTTCATTATCGTTCAGTGAGCCTCCGAAAGGCCGGCATCCTCCATGTCCCATACCATGAGATCTGTAAAGCCAGAATACTGACCAAAGACCGCATCCCACCTATCCCAGTCAAAGCCAAGGTCATTGTGACTGTAATGCTGTTCGTCACCGCCCCCGTCTGCGTGATCATCTTGAGGGGCTTGTCCTCCTGAGAGATTGAATGCGGACATGTGGACGTCGTTCTCAAGTCCCGCTGTCGTGGCCAAGGGAGTGATGGAAAAATGGTTTTCAGTAGCCTGCGAAGTCGTATAGCTTTGGCGATGATCGGGTGGGTCCAAAGGGGGAATACTCTCCCCACCATTGACATTCTGAGTAGGATCATCACGGCGAAAGGCATCTTCAACTGCTGCACCTGCGATATCAGGTTTAGTGGCGAGATTTTCCTCGTGCCCGCATGACAAATTGTCGGTTGGTGGTCGCCAGCCATGCACGTCTATGTGCAAAGCTCCCGCGATACCAATGTGACTGTTAATTGCACTTGGGCAGGCAGTTGCTTCTCCTCCAGCCAGATTTGCGGCGTGCCCGATGAGGGGAAATGGCATTGCTTGCTGACCTTCTCTCCGGGCGAGATGGTGGAAGGGAACGGAGTGAAAATTGGGTTCCATGCCCTGCAACATTTGATGGCGCATCGTTCGCACGCAGGCGTGGGCGTTCGTATCGCTCATGCGCACGGCTTCACTCACACCTGACTTGAACGCTTGCCGGAGTACGGAGACGGTCAACTTCGATTGCTGGTTGCTGCCATTCGTGGAAGAAGTCCCGGTGTAGACAGTGTCCTCTCTCAAGCTCTGAGCAATCTTTTGTGCTTCCGTCAACGGAGCTGCGGCCCCAACCTCGACTTGATCCTGCTCACTCCACAGGACACTGGGATCCAGACCGGCCTTCCGCCACGCTTTGGATCGCAGTCCTCGCAGCATATCCCATACCTCTATGCCACCTTCTCGGAGAGGTCTTTGAGTCGTCACGCCGTCTGGGCCGCCGACAATTCCGCTGTCCGGTCCTGACAGCTCAAATACTTTGTCCAACAGTGCCCTTGACCGCGGAGCCTCCACACTGTCTGGTCGTTCGTATAAATCAACGAGGATGATCACAGCAGCATGCATCGGCGGATACATGCCCGGCCAACTCCAGCGAAAAGGCGCAAGCGCAGGGTCGGCGGCGAGTGAAATGAACTTTCTCATGAAACTGTGGCAATGACGGAGCGCACATTGCCTTCCCACATTCCAGAACTTGCTCCTGACATTCTTCAGAAATGGAGTATAGGCCACGCATCTCATCTTGTCGGTCATCAAGGACAGAGAAATGCGGGCCCATTTATGATAGGCCTCCTCTTTTACTCGATATTGCCGTGATATGAACGAAGAGATGCCCCCTTCCATCGGAGAGCGGGCATAAAACGCCAGCTCTGCCTTCGTCGGCGGGTTTCCCAGCTGAGGCTCACAGTCGAGGACGAGTGTTTGCACATCTTTGGGCGTATCTGGCGTGAATGCAGATTCTGGCAAGCCCTTGGCTGGAATCTTGCTGATGATGGAGTTGACCTCCGTTTCAGCCGTGCCAATCACCCCGTTCATCTCTTTCATGTCCTCTTTAGTGAGTAATTTCGTGCGGAGGTGGGCTGCCATGACCCTGCGCAGGGCACAAGTCATGATAAATGTTGCTCTCGCCACCATGTCGGACACGGTCACCGGCGGCTGGCCACGGATCGGGGCAGCGCTCTGCGGAGGCGGAGGCGGGCCATCCTCAATGTGCTCCTCTTTAGTGTCGCCCATGACACTGGTGTCGCAGAACTCTTCAGAGATCAGTGGTGGATATCCACTGGAGGCAACTAATGATGCGTCCAGCTGGATGATCTGCGACCACAGCCGCCGGCGCATTTCCGCCTCGACCGCAGACACGTTGAAGATAGCGGGGTCTCGGTGAAGGCCTATGGTTTGGGCCAAGCGCACGGCAAGATGCACATAGAGGCTGGCTTGGAATGGGTCCTCTTCGGCGGATGGCAGAGATTGCAATAACACATACGCCGTCAGAGTCTGCAACGTCGTCTGTCGCTTGAAACAGGTCACTTGCAGACAGAAAACCGCGTGGTCGTAGAACTCGGCGCAGAGTTTTGCTCGAGTCGTGTTCCAAAACCAACGACGGAGGCCTTTGGCGGATATGCTCCGGGAACCAGCGTACCAGATGGTGAAGAGCAGGGGCAGGAAGTCTGGGTTCGGAATTCTATCCTCGTCTCCGGTGATGGAATCCTGATGAGACCAGAATGTTTCGTAATCCTTGAGCACGTCATCAGGCGAAACGATAGGTATGACCGAATGGACACCAGTAAGCCAGCATCGAAACAGGACGTGACTCTGGACTTTGGTGGGCAGACCTGCCAGAATATGTCGCGTCACTGCGGCAGGTGGTGGACTGAAAGGCGTATCTTGCAACAGACTGGATTTGTCAAATCGCTTCCACTTGCAGATGGAACAGTCCGTATCGAGGTCTGAATCGGGCGACATCTCAGGCGATGCCTCCTTCTGGAAGCTCAGTGGTTCCCAAAAGTCGTCTGCTGGTGTCGTTCCTGTGTTGGTTTGCGGTTGGTGGACCTTCCCCCCACCACATAAGTTCTTCTGAGCGCCGGCCGAGGGCATATATGCACTGTGGCGATGCCGCATCAACTGATTCAACTGCTCGATCTCATCGGAGATATAGGTCCAGAACGAGTCGTGGGAGCCGGGGTTGTCGCTTGACGGCTGCGTACCGCCGGGTCCTATTTGCAGGCTTGATAAAGGCCGGGCTAGCTCTCCAGCGTCGTTGCTGGATGAAGGCTCTTTGGGTGGCGACATCTCACGATCCCAGACCGCGCCTCGTGAGACGTTCTCGTAGCCATGATCCGAGTGCGACAGCACCGGCGTCAGCGGTTCTGTATCGTGTGCGTTGCCGCCGGTGCTCTGACGGACTGTACTCATGAGGGCGGTGAGGTGGTGTAGTTGGTCCTCGATGGCTTTGAGTTGTGGAAGCACGGAATCACCTTGTATTGATGGCGCCGACATGGACTCCGTTGTTTCTCCTCGCACACTGATACTCGTCTTCCTCTTCTTGGACTCGACACCACTCGCCTCTGCCCGGCCCTTTGGAAGGCCAGATGGCAGTTGGGCATGGTCAGAACCATACACACACCTCTCGTTGGCCTTTCGACAGCCGCCACAAACGGGATGGACTTTGTCACACTTGACCTTGCGTCGTCTGCAAGTCCAACAGCTGTAACTCGCTCTATTCCTGGTAACGTGGCGTTTGTCGTTCTTCTCTACCACCACGGTAATGGTTGAAGGCTCCTGAGGCGGCGGCCCCTGATGGGGCTTGCCGGTAATGGATCGGAACATTCGTGTTTTACGACGTATGCGGACTCCAAGCCAGGTGCAGTCTGTTGCGCGATAAAATCTCGCCTTGTGCCACTAGAGTACACCTTTTTATTGTTAGATTGGAATACGTGTGAACAGCCCCGACACCAGTTCTCAGATGTGATGGTACTGCTTACAAATACATAGAAGTGCTGCCAAGCTGCTGTCACGAGGTTCTGATATCTCAGGATCTTCAGATTCCACTTGATGACCGTGCGAAACTCGCAGGCCATCCAGCCATCCAAGAGTATCGTCGCCTGAGGGGCATGCCGCTAAGAGTAAGGGCAAGGAATGTCATGTCCTGTTAGGCACGGTCTCGTTCTCATCCTGCGTCACTAAATCCTTCCCAATCACTTTCCTCAGGCACAGGTCGTACAAAAGCACAGACAAAGAAGCCCATTGTGCCCTGGTCGTCGCCTGGGTTGCATCGAATGCATGCCTCGCGCTCCTCTGCACTCAAGGTGAGTCTGTTGTCCCCGAGGGCTTCCGTGGAGTCTTGTAGATCCAAGCCCGAAGTTGCCGGGCTGTCAATACCTCGGTGCTTCCAGAGCATCATGCGTGCGATCTGTTCATCTCGTCGTAGAACACGCCAACCCCTCTGCTTCGCAATTGCAGACCTCAATGCGCGAGCGACCACCATCTCGTTTTCCTCCACATGGACAGAACAAGTCGAGTAAGACAACCGGGTGGCCGCCGGAAAGGCAAACCCGTGTTGCACTATCCTCGTCTGTAAATTCGCCAGCTTTTGCAGTCGCCCTGAGCCAGAAACGACTTCATTTTCCTCCTCCTTCACCGTACCCTTTTCCTGTCGATCGAAATTTTCATCAACGTATTTTCCATGCTTCCTTTTCCGGCTGTTCGCACCGACAGGTGTTGTCTTGAGCACGTTCACCTTGGGATCTGTCGGCAGTATCAGATTCGGCACGTCCTCACGTCCGAGGATGCCACTCCCTGAGCAACTTGGATCCAGGAGCACATGGGTTACATTCCTGAAGCGTGGATCTCGCGGGTCGAGGCTCAAGAAGTCTTGCCCTGCCAGGACCGTCACATTTGTGGTGCCAGCCCGGCTCACCATGTCTTGTAGAGTTTGGGATCTCGTAGCATCTCGTTCGCAAGCAAATATCTTGCGAGAGGTTGGCATGGCATTCGGGACCATTGTGCGAGAAAAAAGTGCCGCGAGATGCGATGTCTTGTTTCCAGGCGCGGCACATCCGTCGATGCTGTCTCCGACGACCGCGCCGGGATTGTGGCCAACAAGCAGATACGCCGGGAAGCAGGATGCCTTGTCTTGCAAAATGATTGCACCATCCCGATATGCTTGGGTGTTGGTCAAAGCGAGCTCCGGTGGCAGGGCCAGCAGATCTGGTACATCTTGATCGACATGAAGGATTCTTGCTGATTTCGAGGCCTCTGAGACTTCAGATAACGTGGCATCACTCCGATACCCGTCAAATGTCGTGCCCAGTTGTACTTCCAGTGTCGTTTTCAGGGTATTGACCCGGACCCATCGCGGTTGTTGTCTCCCCAAAGACGGCTTGTCCGCGAGGAGGACCGTCTTCAACGCACCAACGGTTGCGCATCTCCGTCGCAATCGCGCCTTCGTAAACTCCGCTTGCAACCTCGCCTTATGACATTCCACTGTTTGTCGGAGAGGATGATTGGCAGGAGCAGATATGCCACCTTTCGAGAAGAAGTGATCATGAACAAGGAGGATCGAAAGAGCCGGAGTCAACTATGAATCAGGCCGACCGGCTGCGTCAGTCAGCAATGACACCAAGAAGGGAAAACGGCATCGGTCGCACCTTGGGCTCCTGCGCAAGAATGCCCGAATGATCGATGACCTCTTTCAGGAAAGTATCAAATTTGGCCGTCTCAGAAATCAAGGCGTAGATATGTGCAGGCTTCGACTTGAGCCCGAGCTGGTTACCAAAGATTCTCGACTTCAAGGAGCCTTCATGGCCACTGGAAGTCAAGACGGCAACGGCGTCGTAGTAAAGCGACATGCCTGCAGTATTTAGGCCATTCCATAGCTGTACATTTGGGTTGGTAGGGTGACCTTGATCCTCAGAAATCTACATGTAGGTCCCGCCGAGTAGTAGCCAATCAACTGTCGCCGAGGCCAACTGAACTTTATCACAGGGCTGAGAGGTCCTGGCCTGCACCAGCGACCACTCAAACTCTCTCCCGCGACCCCTTGCATTATATAAAGCTTGAAGAAGGGCTCAAGGGTCAAGAATTGGGACAATGACAATAGAACTCATCGCCAGCTCAGCTCCACCACGATGTTGAGGTCCGACCCCTCGAATGCAGCTTCATATACCATTGCCATGCAGGCTCCCCCAGGAGATATTGTTGCTCCACACGGCTTTCCTGCAGATCCACGCCCAGCAGGAGCCCCAAAGACTTTTCTGGACGCGATGGACGTTCGAATCAAAGTATTTTGTGACGAGCAGCATTGTGCTATAGAACCAGAACTCGATGAAGATGACCCTAGATCGTGGCATTGGGTGGTGTATCCGGTCGAAAGCGCATCAGATGCTTCCAATCCAGGGGAGCCTGTGTCCGTTATCAGAATCGTTCCACCACCACATGGTCCGCATCCAAACGGTGATCAGGACCCCGATGAGGAGCCATATGTCAAGCTCGGTCGCGTGGCCACGGTACAGCACGCCCGAGGGAAAGGCCTGAGCCGACTTGTTACGGAAGAAGCTTTTCGGTGGCTCTCAGACCATAGTGATGAGGTCGGCCACGGATGGAAAGGCCTCGTACTTACCCATGCCCAAGTCGATGTCCAGAAGATGTACGCCAAGCTGGGCTTTGTCACTGACGAGAAGCTGGGGCGATGGGACGAAGAGGGTATTCAACACTTGGGAATGTGGAAGAGAATCGCGCTCGCACCCTAAAGGATTCTCACCCAAGTCGCCTCACGATATCTCTGCCTGATCAATCACGAACGCCAGTCGAGACTTTAAATCTGTTGGAGGGTGTGATCGACGGAACCTCTTTGGAAGAAGCCTCAACGTCATCGGCGTCCACGACGGACTCTGTGCATCAACACTCTCGACATGCGGACGGCCTCAACCGATCTGCACATTTCCGCCTCGCAGCTATCTTCGGCATGGAAGAACTCTTCTGATCGGTCGACACTCTCATAACCCTGCGGTTCACTTGTATTTCAAGACTGGCCTAAAGCCTTGGAGAACGGTCTGGATTGGGAATAATGGAGAGTCTACAGTGACCAACAAGCAACTGCACTGGGTAGTGTTATTATGATGGAGGCCTGAGAAAGCAAGGATAGATGGATTTGTCAGGACGCTGAAGTGGCCTGATGGCAGCACTGACTAATATCCTCCAACTCTTGTGTACACCGTTTTGGACATGTCCACATTCTCCAAGGTTGCTCTCCACGGTTGCTCTCCACGGTTGCTCTTCACGATTACTCTCCACGGTTGCTCTCCACGGTTGCACGGTTATCAAGGTGTTGCGCTGGCCTAGGGTGAGGGAATTCCGTCATTACATACCACCTGTTAAGATGCAAGCAGCCATTCCGCTCGAGAACTCTTCCACACACAGAAAGTCGTTGGAGGAATGTCACTTGGAAGTCTGTCAGGACCAGAGTGGCCAATCAGAACTTTTCGCACAAGCACACCGGCATTTCCGTACTTTGCAAGTCATACTCCTAACAGGACAGTGCGCGGATATTGAGTCTATCACGACGACCTAGCAAGACTCTTCATGTCTTGTTTCGGAAAGGCTCACTTGTTCCTGTCCAGAGCGACTGTTCCAAAAAACTGACTCATATTTCGGCAGAAATCATGCTCCAGGGACGAAACCGAGATGTAGCAATGAGGCAGTGGCGAGTACTGTGAGGCCACTGACAGGACCGACAGTGGACGGCAAATGATGTAGAGCGAAGATGTTTACCTCTGAGCTCATCCTGATCTGTTGAAGAGATTTACTGTCGTCACTGACCTCACAAAGGGACCATTGCAAGACACAGCTGCATTGCTTGGAATGTTCGAACTTTGTTCTGGCCACCTACTCATGTTGTTCAGATGGCTCACTTCTCTCTGCGATTTGACCCAACATCTACCGGTCTAATAAAGAAACAGGTCGCGGTTCAATGCATCAGGTAGGTTTACTACTATGAATTAGAAGCGGCCGGGTCTGGCGGCTTGGGTTGGACTGATGCCACCTGGCCATCATAGAGGGGACAAATGAAATTCTTCCATTGGCCATGTGATCTCATCTGCTTGTCAGCTGCACGCATCATCTCATCCAAATGACAGGGGAATACCTGCGAGGACACAGTTGTTTTGATTACTCGAAAGTGGTTCCAGCGGGTTTGACCGAGCCGATCGCCATGCTTTCTCAATCTGTCCCACTGGCACGAGATGACCGCAGATTGGGGAAGCACAGTCAGCGACTCCCACTGAAAGCCGTGGGATCGGTAGGCTTGAAAGCAACCCAAGATAGTGCAAATGGTATGGGGCTCTAAGGCGCATTAGTCATTCTGCTTTACCACCAGTGGCAGACTCGGAAAGTACACCCTCAGCGCCAACCAAAGCAAGGATGGTTGCATCAGATTGTCTTGATTACCAATTTTTCTGTCACCAGGAATCCAGCCCACTTATAGTAAGTCCTCACTAATCATGGGCAAATGATCACCAGCTAATTCCAAGCGAGAGGCATTTATTCACGCGACCCATATCAAGTTCCAGTGTGACCCCCTCACCGTATTTCCACAAAGCATTGCCCTGTCACTGGCAATGAAACTGAATTGTGGATTAGGAAGCTAAGACAGTGCACTGCTGGGACTCTTGTTTGGTCATCACCAAAAATGCACCAAACGCCCTGGAAAATTGCTCAGGCATGTTTGCTCTTACGTCTTTGCGTGCCGTTGTTTTTTGACTTGCATACATGCTCTTCTATGACTAACACACATATCAAGGCCTGTGCAAACATTCCTAACGGTGGCTAGCCCTGTTAGCTTCTCGCCATGCAGGCCCCCTTACCCGACCCCTTGTCCCAGGCAGACAGACCCATATGAACATGTGCCCAATTCTGGGACCGATCTAACTCTACTGTAGGGTTCTACATGTTAGAATACAAATTTGGGCTTAGTATTTGAGATGTATTAACGCAGTTAGCAGGGCCAACTGTTGTAGGTCGTTGAGGAGGGGCTACTTTGTGTTGTGTGCAACCGTGTGAATATTTAAAAAGGAGAGGCAAGGAGCCAGAAAAGTGGCAGTTCAGTGAGCCGATTTACTCTAGCTAGCTGACTATGGAGAGTACCAGCTACATCACCGGTTGGTGGACACTTGAGTGCCAACCTCATCAATTTGCGGACTTGGAGTACTTGACTCTGGTCCTCAGATACATATCAAGATCCCGTCTGTCCTTATTATAAATCTGAGCCGAGGAAGCTGGATCTTGGGAGTTTTGGGAACAGTCGGTAGTTGATTGTCTCCAGCCAAATTCAGGACTCGGTAGATGTGAAGACACATAATTGGATGCTCCAAAGTTCAGCTCTCTTCCAAAAAGACTACTGATGACAAGCCACGAAGACCGCTTTGCCGGTCGAAGCATGGTCGAAACGTTGCGATGACCAACAACCAACATCCTGAATCATGCATGATCCGTGGAGTACATTATGTAACAGTATTGTATTCCTGCACGAAGAAGTGATTAACATGTCTCCCACAAGGACACCATTTTCCAAATCGCGCAATAACCTTGGAACCATGATCCTGTCTGCCATGGTGCACTGAATGTTAGGCTCTGGACTACCGCAGTCCCTTCACCAACGACAATCCCGCACCGTTATCACCACCATCTCCAAGAGTGAATTCCCTCAACCTGACGACGGCATCAGCTTTCCCTGCCTCCCGCAGGCATTGCAGATTTAGATGAGCCACAAGCCACCCTAGTGCTAACAGCACTAAGACTAATAACATCAAGATCAGCAGCACAAGATCAGCAGCACAAGATCAGCAGCACAAGATCAGCAGCACAAGATCAGCAGCACAAGATCAGCAGCACAATACGAGTAGTACCAAGACCACCAGCACAGTTTTTGTCTGAATTTTGGAAGGAAGGGGAAACGGTCAGAAGCATAGCACTGCTGCTGTACTCGGCCCAGTCGATACTGCGTCTCTAGCCGTTGAGGTCCTCGAAGCTAATTACCTGTTCCGTGTACCCACAGCAGTGGAGAGCACCTATTTCTAAAAGGGGTAGGCCTGCTCAGAGTGCTGCCATTGTTTCTCCACTGGGATCCCACCACCAAGATGTGTACGGCAATGGCAGTGGTCTCACAAGCGGCGGATTCCGATCCACCAAAAGGTAAAGAGAAGCGGAAAGGTTATTGGGATAGCTTCCACACCGTATGATAGCCATAGTCAGACAGACCACAGTTGAAACAAAGGGACGGCATGTCTTGGCACTCCAGGAATTCAGTCTTCACCCACGTGATGTGCACCAAGAGAGGACAGACCCAGCCCAAACAGGTAAATGGGAAGAGAAGAGGGCAAATAGTGACTGCATACTCTTCTACACCAATCCACCGGCACCATTTAGGCCGCTAAACACTCACAACGCAAGGGGTAAGGCCCAGAGTGGACTGCAGACTGGAACAATGCGGTCCGGATCGGATATTGGACGACGGCACTACCACATAGACACCAAACAATCCCCCTTTTGCCTTATCCTTTCGACGGTGTAATTACTGGCAGCTGGACCAGGGCGTGACCTGACAGAGACAGCATACCAATCGGAATGGAATACGAGATGGCACGTAGGATCTGACAGGCTTTGGGGGCACTGGGCAAAGTGGCCACATTTGGGTATCGGCCGGAAACGGCAAATCGGGAACAAGAATGGCGAGATATGCGTCTATAAGGCAAGAGTGAAAGAAGCAGGAGGCAGCATCGATGTTACACGAAGTCTGCTAATCACTACCTTTCTGCACCAAAGACCGGGTTCATGAGGCTGGCGCAGAACGACGAGCATGGCTGAACAACCTCATAGAACCTCATAATATGACCCATCATCATTCCCTTGATGAGGGAGATCACGGTCAAAGAACTGACGCTTTCTAGCAATTTGTGGCCACACCCTTCCGGCCCTGCTCAATGTGCAATCGATATCTTGGGTATCGATAAATGTCCATTTCCGCTCCGTCCAAAATTTGGTGTCTTTTATGGTCATGCGATTCTGAAAACGCCCTCTCATGCCTATGCAACGCAAGCCATGCGGATACCCAAATGAGGAAACAAACGGGCCAAGATCCAGTGGTGTCATGGCAGCTAGTGGCGACGTAGTCCATCTCGCTGCAACGGCTCGTGTTCAACTGAGGAATCCTCTCCGTGCGTTTCGCGCCCTTTCGCTGGAGTAGGCCTCGATCCTGACGCCCATGAAGACAATCTCAAATCCACCACGGATCGAATCTTGGGGGTTGGGCTGCACTCGCAGCCGCCACTGCCCCGTGCGAATGGTCCATTCCCCAAACTCACCGTGGCTACTCTGCCTCTTTCTCTTCTTAGAGGCCGGGCCCATGGAGGAGAGTCGGCTCGTCTGGAGGGGCGGCGCGGCCAGAGATGGTCGAGGAGGAGCTGACGGATGCGGCCCTCCGCCGTGAGCTTGTCGCGTCTGGGGCCGCCGCTGTTGTCCGCCAGCCGGCACTTGGGAACCGGCCCGGGACGAGGTCGGCTCGGTCATGATGTCAGACTCGGATCCGGACTCATTGGGCGCCGTGGAAGGTCCGTGAGCCATGACCTGACCCAAAGGGCTCTCCCAATCGATGTCGTAAGGTTCCCCGTCCAGCGTGATGTAGGTGGCGTGTTCAAATTGCACTTTCACCCTGTCCTCACTGAGTGGAGTATGGCCGGGACTGGCCGATTGGGATGACGGGCCACCGGAGAGCATCATCAACCCGAGGGGAGCATTCGTCGGGAGATTCATCTTGTTCGCCACCACTTGGAAGAGGCTGGACACTCGTGCTTTGGCGAGACCGTGGAAATCTGCTCTCATGTCGGTCAAGTCCAGCACGGTGGTCTCGCCGCCGATCTCGACGACCAGCTCGTAGGAGGTATCGTCGACAAAGGGTCGGGCATAGTACACCCAGCCTCCCGTCGTCGGCTGCTCCTCGGTGAAGTCGTCGCTGTTGAACGAAACTCCGGACGGTTTGACGTCTTCCAGCCGTAAACATATCTCGGTCTTTTGTCTTTCCAAGTTGTAGCTGATTTCATGGGCAATGATTTTCTGCTCCAAACCGCGGAGATGAAAGTAGCGACAATCGCGCAACAGCTCGGCCCGGTGAGCTTCGTTTCTGATGTGCAAAGGATAGCCTCGTAGGAGGTGAAGTAATTCGGCAAAGACTTCGGCTGACCGGCCGGGCACGTAGGGCGGAGTGATCGACGGCGGTCTCAGCAGGCCACGGCGGTCGAGGCCCGGAAAGACCTCTCCAGGCGTGGAAAAGAAGACGGCAAATCCTAATGAGAAGAAGTTTGGTGAGTTTCCGGGCTCGGAGAAAATGTCCTTCGGGATCTGGAAGTGGCGTTCTCCTATTTGGATGAAGATCTCCGACTCGAACAGCTGATCGATCAATCGGGGCACTGCCAAAAAAGGGTCAGTGAGCAAGATGACGGCTAGGAGAAGGTCCACGAGAGACGCACAGCTGTAGAACTGGGCATCGGCAAAGAGCTTCACGAAGTGGCTCCCATCGACCGGTTTGACGTAATACCCTGGAGCGACATCAGCACCCACCCGGCCCGCATCCGGCCATACGTTGGGGGAGGACGACCAACCTTGCAGGTGACGGGCAACGTCTCGGAACGTGGCGGGGTCCCGGTCAATGTAGAGGGTCCTGACACCGCCGGACTCCTCATTTTGCCGGATTTGCTCCTCGAAAAATTGCGTAAAGTAAGAGGGCGCTGTGCCAGGCTCAGTCTTTGACGTGACGGGGGGAGAATAGACAGAGAAATGCCTATTGCGATGACGTACCGTCCGAAGAGATCGAGGCTCCAGAAAGCCGGAACAGATCAGATCCAATTTGAATGGGAAACACTTTCTCCGGCGGGAGAATGGACGGGGGATGGCCCGATGGCGGTCGGGTCCCTCTATTTGATCGACGGGCCGCCTGTGTCGTGGCGGACGGGATGGTTACGGTGGTCCGTGGCGTCGAGGCCGCCGATTGTCGAGTTCGCCGTTGGTTGCCCGGGGCAGCCGTGTTCTGAGCGGTGCTCCGGGATCCGGAGAGAAGGTCTGAAGAAGTAGATCCTTCATCAGGGGATGTCGGTCGGATTCCTGACATCCGCTCAAAGGACACGGAGCGCGCGTTGTTGGCGACAGGTCCCGGTCTCTGCAACTTGGGGGCGTCTCCTTCGTTTGACGAGGCTTCGGTCGAAGGCGCCTTTCGCTTCAGGGCGGATCGGGGAAGCGAGGGCGGCACAAACACATTCACCGGGCGTGGATCATTGGCAGCGACGGCTACATCGACCGTGGTGGAGGTCGAAGTCGTCGCCACCGAAGACACCGGCACGGGCACTCCTGACCGCAGACGCGCCGAGGGCGTGATGGTGGTGGAAGAAGGGGCGTCGAATTCCTCAATCGTCTGAATTTGCTCATGAACCAATTCGCCCGTTGGCTCATATACGGGCTGGGGTGCGAAATCGAGAAAAGGTCCTAACGGGGCGACCCAGGGCTGCGAGCCAAAGCTTGCAAAGGCTGGGCTGCCACTAGCGAAGGCGTCTGCGTCAGTCAAGCCGGTGGCGACGAGCTGTCCAGTATCGGAGTCGTGTACACTGACGGTGGGATGCTCTAAAGCGAGGAAGTTAGGCTGTGCATCTGGGGAAGGATTAGCGGCGTAAGCAGGCTCAGCGTCGCGGTTAGAGATAGTGTACGCAATGCCCTGATTAGTAGCTTTTCCAATTCCACCACGCCGCCCGTCTGGCACGGATGAAATGGCGATGGCTGGGGAGGCCAGCTTGGTCTCGGTCGTATCCGAGAAGGTCACATTATCGAGCTTATAGGCTGAGTGTGGGTCCGTCATCCCTTCGGCGCCCTTGGGAGATCAGACTACCATCCCAAGTGCAACAAACGCTTCCGGTTAGGACAGAGGCGTCCATGAAACGGTCAGGCATACCCAACCTCGAAGCAGCATCAGCCGGAAGAGCGGCGGTGGAAGCGGAAGTGGCAGCAGTACCACAGCAGGCCACCGCAGCGGCCGCGACGGGCCCTCTTTCGTCTGGAGCGGTGGCGGGTCGGACGTCAGGGCAGGCCGACAGGTGCACGCGCCCGGAGCATGGCACGGTGGGTTCACAGGTTCGGATTAGGATTGAACGGCGGCGAAATGAACCTGCTTCACAGTCCCCCAGAGAGGTTCTTAGCTCACTGTGCGATGAGTAAGCCCTGAGTCAGGGAGACTCTGACATGCTCATTGGCCTGGCCGGTCGGACGAGCCCTTGGGGGACGAGTCTTGTGACGCATGCCGATTACCAATAGACAGCGCCATCGAACTCAGAGTTCTCGGAATTGAAGGGATGAGGGAGCAGAAAGAGAGAGGTGTCGTGTACGTACAGGAAATAATTGACCTCCAAAAGGCGGAGGCGGCTAACGCCAACGGCCGAGCTTGCCGAGCTGCGTCTGGGGAGCCGAGGAAGGGAAGCACAGAGGCGGAGAAGTCCAGCGGCGCGTTTTCGACCAGCTGGGGACCTGCACGGAGCCCAAGCTATTGGCTGCACAAAGGAGAGCGAGCGGAGGTCAGTGGTGTGAGGTTGAGTGTCGAGGCACACACAAGGCGACCGTCTCGGCTGTTGGGAAGCCGGACTGGGAGGGGATGAAATGGGGCTCCGATGGGACGGCGCTCAAGGCCAGGCTGGATGTCTGCTTTGATACTTCGATTAGCACCGTTGTCTAACTGACATGAAACCCTGACTTGCCAGATTCGTGACCCGAATGGCAGCGGAGCTCTGCAAGCGGCTTTGCTCAGAGGCGCGGGCGCTGGATGGGCGCCGGGACGGGTGGCCGTTGGATGCACGGTGCTGGCGCTCCCCCGCGGCACGCCTGGCTGGGAAATCACTGCGTCGAGATAAAAGCTAGAGCTCGAGATCGACGCGGCATGGCAGCGATAGAACCAACACGTAATCGAATGGGCTGGCTATGTGCTGGAATGGATTGGGTTGGGCGGGATCGATTGCCATGCGGCTGTGAATTGCGACGACCACTGTTGTGATCACATTACAACACTCCTCCCCCGCTTGCCATCTCTCTCCTCTTATAGCTCGCTACCCTCGTCTGCGTGATCATCGTCCTCCTCCGGACCGTCAGCGACGATGTCCTAACGGCGGCCCGCTCCTTTTCCTGAATCGGCCCCCAATCTGCTGGCAGCCCGTGGCCGTGGAAAAGTCTCTGGAAGCGCTGGGTGGGCCCGAGGCGCGGCTGAAGCTAAAGCTGATGACCAGGGTCGAGTGGTGTTCCCAGCACGGTCAGATCGACCGCTCACTCGCCAATGATTGGAGTCATAATGCCACTTGTCCGGCATTGTGTGGCTTGACTTTTGCAGAGCTCGCAAATTCAGTGCCCATCCAGCCCGCTGACGCGAATCATCCGTTTCCGCCCCCAACTGAAGGCAATATTTGACGGGGGATTGCCCAGGGCACCACGCAGTGAGCAAGCTCTCTCACACCTGTTTCCAACGAGCGGGTCGCGCTGATGCATCCAGGTCCGGCCATCAGAGAGTTGATGAAAGGACGGCCTCGTCCGCGTGTGATCTCCGGCAAGATCCCAGACAGATGTAATCCCGAATCGCGTCTGTTCGAGCCAGGGCAGAAGTGGTGGACAGATCACTGGTAATGCTTCCGTTACTGTCCGCGACAGCATTGCTCAGATTATGAAACTATTCCAGCATGAAAGGTCGCGGCCAGCATTCAGATATCACGACACCGTCCGGATAAAGCAAGGCCCCATGGGTTGTTCTGCACCATCGAGGAAACATCTCAGTTCGCTGTGATGAGTTCCAAAACCCTGCTGCAGGAACGGTGTAAGATCTTGTTGGCCACGCTATTATTTATGCGCATGGCCTGGCGACTTCTTAATGTCTTTTAAGTCGTAGCCATCAACTCCCTAAAGCCGAGGCCAGACTTATTTTAAGAAAATAAAGGTGAGGTTGTCAACATTAATTATAATACAGTCCTCAGCAGCGTGCCTGGTGTCAGCCAGTCTCGAGCCCAGTTGGATCGAGCCCAATTGACGTCTTCAAGATTAAGTATTCTGAAATCTTCCAGCCAGACAATATTTGGCATGAGAAACCAATCCTCAACAAAGGAGCCCCGACTCGCGTTGCTCATGACTGACAAGGGAGAATGTAAGGGGAGCCTCATTCAACTAGCGAGGCCATTTTCGCTGACCTTGCCATGACTAATAACGAATCCCGGAACCAGATTTGTCGCGACGACCCAGCTAGTCCTCCTCAACTCTCGAAATCCCGACGGCGAGCTGGTCCAACAAACCCGGGCAATCTTACACATCGTCGTGATATTCGCCGTTATCCCCAACGGCCTGCGCCGTGTCCGGTGGTGAGGTCCCTTGCATGTCGAAAGGATCTCTCCCGAGTACCATCTCTAAAATGATGCAGAAAGCAACCAAGCCAAACAGCATGGTTAACAGTCCCAGCAGTTGTGTGATCAGCCATCCGTAATCCGCATTGATTGCGACCCAGGAGGGAAAGGCAATAAAGCCATACACGGCGCCAACAGACATGGGCGTCAAGCACAGCACGGCCAGGACCTTCCAACCGACCAGAAGGTCCCGATATCGATAGGCCAAGGCGGTCGCCAGGAACACTCCGACCGAGTTGGCGGGCATCCACCACCAGGGGAACATTCCCAGAACGATGAGCGGCTGATTGCCGTAGTAGCGATACACTCCCATGGGCAGGAGAATCTCCTCGGCGATCAAGTCGACCAGCATCATGAACAGCCAAAAGCACCACAGAGTCCGGGTCCGGGTGTTGTTCGCCAGCAGCTGCAGGTTGATCTGCATGAGCCCCCCGAATGCGAACCAGATCGGGATCCAGGGCGGCATTACACGTCCGAGAAGGTGGAATGACGCGTTTTGATCGCTCCATGGGTAGTAGATGCAACCCATCACATCGAGAAAGGTTTCGGGAAAGGCGATGGCCGCGCCACTGAGCGGAAGCACGAGCGGAAGAAGTGTCTTGGACCGTCTCGCCTCGCGGGCACCGAAGCCAACAGCGGTGAAGCCCATGACAGTCGTGACCACCATGCAGATGATGTTACTGGTGCGAGAATACGGGGTCGAGATGGGAGGCTGGGGGAGGTTGAAAACCGGATCTATTGTGAATCCGGAGCTGCCATGCTCCGGTCGTGGGTGCAAATAGGTTCCCAGGAGGACCAGTGCGACCGAGCCGACGACAGCCAGGATGATGGTGGCCTTTCTCAGCCAGGGCGTGGTAATCTTCGGAGGCGCCATGGCCGCAGATATTGGAGTGATTGTTTCAAAGCAGGACGTCTGGTGACAGAATGACTATGGGTACGGACGTGATGAAGTGGCAGTATAGCAATGCTCGATCGTAGTTTACCACTTACCTTCACATGACTCGCTGGTCACTTATATAGATGGCCGGAACTTTCGGTAGTAACGTGAAAGAGACTCTATAAGAGAAGTGATGCCTTGTCAGGTGCACTACATCCAGCACAGCATTACAACAGCGTTTCCGCCACCTCGGGCCCGAGGGCGTTGGCTTAGCGCTGTTTTGAATGACAGTCCTCATATGACGAGCTTAGGTCTGTATGGAGGTGAGGATTAACTTGAATGCACCGAACTCCAGCACATTGTACCTGGCCGCGCGCAGATTGGAATCATAGGTGCCCTTCAGGCTGAAATTGCCGTTAGGTATGTTTCCACTCGCAGCGCAAAAACCGAGATATTGCTAGAAAAACCACTCAATGTCTGCGTCATTTCGGAACCCTGGTTTGTGCCGTGTGGCAACCACTTTCCAGCTTGTCTCGGTGCTTCGGTACCAAGAGAACATCCATCTACTCCCAGAACTCTCCAGCATCCTTTGTCAGTGGTATTGTAAGCTGGCTTTCGACGTCGACAGACATCGATAACGGAAAGACTTGGTCCAGAGGAGAAAATAGCAGTGAGTGCTATTTCAACTGCTTGTAATGGCCGACCTCCAAGGTCAACGTTAACCTAGCTTCAATGGATGCTGCCAAACGTAGCGGCAGGCTTTCTCTGCATTGAATTGTAAATCGTAGCGACACTGAGCAGCCCATGTCCACCACGCCAAGAATCTCTTCAGCTACTGCGGCAGCACGACCACGTGACCAATTGAACTCAGACCTCAAACATTGAGGGATCCATCTTCAAGAGCTCATCCCAAGGACACCAACGAGCTGAGACCGCGAGACAAGTCGTCACCATGGCTCACGGCCCAACGCGTATGCCTTTTTTCTCCCGTTCCCTCCCACCCAGAGAGCATTCCATGTTGCGCTCCTCGCTACATTGAACTGAGACTGACCTCAATCACCCGCAGCTCTCCGCCTCGATCCCGCGCTCGAGAAATACAACCGTACGTCCATCACCTACTGCTACATTCCCTGTCTCTCTCTTGTTGCCCGTCGGGTGACGACAAAGCCATACTTCCACTGCTGACGTTTCCCCCCAGAGCTGAACAAAAACCGGTGGCGCTACTTTCGCTGGACGCCGCGCACGGCGTTTATATCGTTCATGTACGCCATCTTCGTCCCTTCAGTCGTCGGGTACACGTTCTGGAAAACCGACGTAAGTCCTACTTCTCCTTTGCCGGTGTCGTTCCCTCACGAATCCTGTCCGGCTCTTTCGATCTCTATACAAACACACCACCTTCGTTTAATTTTACTTGAGAGATCTGGGGGCTGTGCTGCGCTGTTTTGCAGAATAAGGCAAGACGCTGACACGGGCTATTTGACCATCTGTAGGGCAAATACAATATGCGAGCGAAGCTGAGAGGTGACACGATCCGAGAGTGGTAGACACGGATAGAATGTTGGACAATAAAGAGAGCGAGTCTCTGAAGTGAAGGGGCCGGAAAAGAATAGGGGATGTCTGTACATACGCAACTGGTGATCAGTGTGGCACCCGGGATCGCGCCAGCTACAAATTTGGCGTCTGGTGAACTCTTGTGTCTTGTCCGAACGGCTGGCGAGAGTTCACCTCGAGAGCCATGCAAGAGACAGGTCTCTGCGCAGTGGCATTGATCCAATGAACCATATAAAAGATTGAAATGAGGTGTTCCCAGCTCTGTTTGGGTGAAGAAGATTCTGACTTTGGCGAAGCCATTCCGTTGGACAACTATTTTCCTCTGACCTCTTCTCCTAATTGTTGGAGCGCAGCCTCATATCGACTCTTCAATGCGTCATCGGTCAGAGTCAAATTCATGCGCATAATCTTTCCTTGCCGCTGGATCCTCATTTCGCCCCCGTTGCCCCCGTCTTTCCGACTTTGGCCTTTACCTCCAATCTCGCGCCAGAACCATGCACCTTCCCGATGCTCGACGAGCGTCCACGCCTGACCTTGATTCCCAGCGCGGGCGGTCCGGCCAACGCGATGCACGTACGTCAACGCACTGTTCGGAACGTCATACGAGACGACGTGTTCCAGGCCGGGAACATCAAGGCCGCGCGACGCTCGGTCCGTGGCGATCAGAATGGAGGTCTTGCCATTGCGGAAAGAGGAAAGGGCGCGGCGGGACGTTGCTGACGATGCCGTGCTCCGGGTTAGAGTTGATATCTGGGGCGCCAGGGGGGGTGAGAGGAGTGTGAGGAGACGTGAGAGCCGAGTTGCTGAGGCGGTGGACCGGGTAAAGATCAGCACCCGCGGTGGCCGTCGTGGTCTTTCCTCTGGCCGCCTGAATCTGGAGGGTAATGATTCAGATCTTGAAGCGGTCGGTGAGTGATGACTCAGAGTATCAGCATCAGAAGTCGACTCATCTCCCGATGATGACGATGGATAATCTTCCGACTCTCCCGAATCTGAACTCGAATCTGAACTGGAATCAGAGTCTGATGAAGATCCAGATTGGGAAGTCGCCGCGAGGAGTCCATTCTCCTCGCTCCGCTCTCCTGTGAACCGTATCATATGCTTGCTCAAAAGTTCGAGCAAATACAATGGCTTTTCAGCACCATCCTTGACCGACACTGCGGATTCTGACAGAGCCAGGGGCAAGTGAAACACGGTGTCAGCATCGGCATGATGACGCTCTTCTGCTTCATCCGCGAGAAATCCATCAAATTCTGCTTCTGGCCGCACAATGCTACTGCCAAGCACCACCAATTTCGGATTGTGCAGCCCAAGAGAATTGAGCTTGGAGATGTCGCGAGTCATGGTGGCGGAAAGAAGGACTTTCCTAACCGTGCGCGGTGGTATTTCCATCCTCATGTGCCGAAGAAGACTATCTCGTTGCTGTGTCGAGGCTCGTGATTGCAACGCGGGCACCACGACGTCGATCCATTCTTGGTAGCTTTCGTTCAGCAACCGGTCAGCCTCGTCGACGACGAGCCAATTGACGTCATCAAGATTGAAGCCAGGTGTGGAGCGCAAATGGTCCACGAGGCGACCAGGAGTTGTGATGAGGATGTCCACTTTCGACCGGTGCCGGGTCATGTAGCCCACAGAGTCCAGCGGGTCCTTGCTTTGTGCTTTTCGCAGCAGCGTTTCCAGAGAGAAGGTGGACCAGTCCACTGGACTTTGCTGCTCCTTTTGATACTGCTCGGGATCATAGATCTCTTCTTCCAAGATGAGTATATCTTGCTCTTCCTTGATCGACTTGCTTCCGACTGCCGTGGCGATTTGGAGACCGGTCCCGGCGGCGCATATCTCGCACAGTTCGCGCACTTGCTTGACGAGTTCTCGCGTGGGGACAACAATCACGCCGCGCAGCTGGGTCGTGGCAAGGTCTTTCAGGGCCTCGACGATCGGCAAGACATAAGCGAGGGTTTTGCCGGAGCCGGTCGCGGCAGAAACACAAATATCGCCATGATGCTTCCCATCGCCGTCCAGGAGAAGGGGAATGACAGTCGCTTGGATCGGAAAGGCCCGCTCCAGCCCATGCTTCCGCAAATTTTCCACGATCGTCTGGCCGACGCCCAATGATGGGAAAGCCGGCATGCTGCCAGGAATAACTTGGGTTGCATTTGCCTGCCACCCGGGAATCGTCGAATAGGTTGGCTTTCCCTGCACTGGGCCTGCCTCTTCGGGCTGAGGGATAGGCTCCAGTCCATGCAGCTCCGGCGCTGGTTGATCGGATACCACATCTTGTTCGACAGCATCGTCTCTCCCACCAATGCCATTCGAAGACTCCTGTGTCGCTTTTTCAAACTTGGACAGGACGGCGTGATGCCTTCGATGGTAGCTCTCCTCCACCGCGGCTGCATCTTCCTCCAACACCTCTCGCTCGACCGTGTTCTTTTTTCTCTTTTGCTTTATTTGACCCTCTGTATCCGCAGTGGCAGTCGCATCATTTCCGTCCTGCTTTTTGCGATGCCTGACGTCGACGGTCCCGCCTCCTCTCCGTGCGGACTCTGTGACACTGTACTTTTCCAGGATCTCTTTCCCTTCAGGCAAGACATCTGGCACACCCTGCTCCGTGTCGGGGTCCTGGTTCAACACGGCTGTGGTAGAAACCGGGGGTCCAGCAGCCGCTTTGTGCTTCTTCCTGCTCTTTTCTTCTTTTTTCTTCGGCTGCTCCGGTCGCTTTCGTTTCTCTCCCACGGCAGCAGGAACATGGCTCGCTTCCGGTAACTTGGTCACAGGAATGTAACGGGCATAGAACTGCGACATTTTATTCCATACCGCACCTCTAGACTGGCACTTGGATATTCTGCAAGAACAAGCTGAACAAGCTGCAAAACAAGCTGCAGAACAAGGTGCAGAACAAACCGCAGAACAGTCGTGGAAGGCCTGGAGCCGACTGGCAATAAAAAAGTTGATTTGTCTGGCAGAATTCCGGATCGACCGCCACCGCCTGCAAGCGGGTCAGCCCTCCAAAGGCCATGTCTGTAATTACCTCCTGTCGCCATCATTATAATATCACCGATATTTCAACAAAACTGGATGAATGCCGCCTATGACGACAAGATGCGTGCTACGGAACAGATGACGGTATTGCGGAAGGGATACTGCGTCTGTCTTGCTCACAATGCCGTACAACATTGCCATGGTCAGCGACTTCTTCTTTCCACAACCTGGAGGTGTGGAAAGCCATATTTACCAGCTATCGACAAAGTTGATTGATCGGGGCCACAAAGTTGTCGTCATCACGCACGCATACGAAGGCCGAACTGGAGTGCACTACTTGACCAATGGCCTGAAAGTCTACCATGTCCCGTTCTTGGTCATCTACAGAGAGACGACGATGCCAACCGTGTTTTCCTTCTTTCCGGTCTTTCGAAATATCGTCATCCGAGAACAAATCCAAATCGTCCACGGCCATGCCAGCTTGAGCAGCTTCTGTCATGAAGCCATTCTGCATGCGCGCACCATGGGTCTGCGCACCGTCTTCACCGATCATTCTCTGTTCGGGTTTGCCGATGCCAGTTCCATTTTGACGAACAAGTTGCTCAAGTTTATCCTGAGCGATGTCGACCATGTCATTTGCGTCAGCCACACCTGCAAAGAGAATACGGTTCTCCGCGCATCGTTGGACCCGTTGATGGTATCAGTCATACCAAACGCCGTGGTGGCCGAAAATTTTCAACCACTGAATTATATCCCCAAATCGCAGAACTCGGGTTATATGAGGCCACGGCCCTTGCCTCAGCGGCTAGGACCCGACGACACCATCGTCATTGTGGTCATTTCTCGCTTGTTCTACAACAAGGGTACCGATTTGTTGATCGCGGCGATCCCCAGAATCCTCGCCGCCCATCCGAATGTCCGATTTATCATCGCGGGCTCTGGTCCGAAAGCAATCGATCTCGAACAAATGCTGGAAAGACGAATGCTCCAGGACAAAGTCGAGCTGCTCGGTCCTGTCCGTCACGAGGAAGTGCGGGACGTCATGGTGCGAGGCCACATCTACCTGCATCCGAGCTTGACCGAAGCATTTGGCACGGTCATCGTCGAGGCCGCCAGCTGCGGTCTCTATGTGGTGACCACACGGGTGGGTGGCATTCCAGAGGTCCTCCCGGCTCACATGACGACATTTGCCAAACCTGAAGAGGATGATCTCGTGCTCGCCACCGGCAAGGCCATCGCCGCTCTGCGCTCGGGAAAGGTCAAGACCGAAAGATTCCATGATCAGGTCAAGATGATGTATTCATGGACCGACGTTGCCCAGAGGACCGAGCGGGTGTATGACGGCATCACCGGGGCCATCAGCGAACAGGAGTTCTATGGCCAGCACCCCAGCGCGAGCTGGAGCACGACGAGGGGCCGGGCTGGAGTCCAGAGTTATGCGCTGATCGACCGGTTGAAAAGGTATTACGGGTGTGGGATCTGGGCGGGCAAGCTGTTCTGTCTCTGCGTCGTCATTGATTATCTCTTCTTCCTCTTCCTCGAAGTGTGGGCACCAAGAGCGAGCATTGACATTGCTCGCAGCTTTCCTCGCAAGCCTTTCATTAACGACAAGAACAAGCCGGTCGAGAATGGCCTTCGTCGGCGAAGAGCAGACCTCATGGACCGGCGAAATGGCAGTCTCGTAATGCGATGATGATGAGCCCGGCCGGCCGGAATATCTCCCCCTATCCTTGTTGACATCTCAACTCGACGACAGATCTATTCACAGCAGCATCACATTTGCGACTTGGTCGGACAGCGTTTGCCACGAGTCATGCTCTCCAATTCACAGCCTTGGCCATGTAATCCATGCCCTCGCTGAGGCGTGCATGCGTGGCAGGACGGCAGTCCATTCCTTGAGCGCAACCAGGAGTCCTTCCCGATGATATCAGTCGGCAAACGGGTGCTCCCAAGCCGGAATGTTACAGGAATTAGTCCCGAAATCAAAAAGATAGGGAATTCGGTCCAGAATCAGCGATCACCATGCGTGCCTGAATGGGTACTTACTCAAATAGACCCGGCCAAAGGCACGCCATGTTAGGCGCCTGTGACGCGAACGATCGCCGTTCGGAGCTTCGGGTATGTCAGCCCCGCAAAGATCGAGTACAAAACTGTTTTTCATCGTGCCTGAACCCAAATTATCGGTCAAGACTCACATCAGACCAACGCGTCCTTGGAAGGAGGCGATGAACAAAGTCCTCCAGTGATGACTTGGCCTGTCTTGCCCTCCCGCGCAGCATATCTGACACTGAATAACGCCCGCCGGCGTAACGCATTGTCACTCGCTGTTCTCCGCGATCTGCGTGACCAGCTTCATGCCTACAACAAATCTCCGAGCAGCGGTCAATTGACCATCCTGCCGCCGTTCAAGCCCGAGATCCTCAACGAGCTGGAGACGGCCGCAAAAGCGCCCAATTCCGACGCTGGTCAACAGTATGGTTGGCTCCTGGACTCGGCCAAGTGGCGCGACGAGCGTGAAGGCCTTCCCAATGTGATCGTGCTCCGCAGCGACGGCCCCGTCTTCAGTGCTGGACACGACCTGGGCGAGTTGAGGACGCTGAGCCATGACGACGTCAAGGAGACATTTGCCCTCTGTGCCGAGGTGATGTCGCTCATTAGGAGGTCGCCCGCACCGGTCATTGGCGTCATTCAGGGACTGGCCACCGCTGCTGGCGCCCAGCTGGCCTTGACGACCGACCTCCCTATCGCTGCGGCGTCGACGCAATTCCGTTTGCCAGGCGCGTCCTTGGGGCTCCCGTGCACATCGCCTTCGACGGCCGTGTCGCGCAGACTGGGGTACGCCTTCACTTACCGATTGCTTGCCCTGGCAGAGCCAGTTCGCGCTGATCGGCTGCCCGGAGGAGCGGTTGACGTCGTTGAAGACGAGGCCGGCCTGGATAAAAGGGTAGCAGAGGCGGTCAGTCAATTGGCCGAAAGGACTGCCGGCCAGCCTCTGGCATTGGGCAAATGGGCCTATTGGACGCAGGTGGGAATGAATGGGAGAGAAGCCGGCGGAGATGGCTACGAAGACGCAGTGGCATGGGCGGGCAGGATCATGGCGCTGCACGCCCGCTCGGACGATGCCCAAGAGGGGATGAATGCCTTCTTCGAGAAACGTCCTCCTGTGTGGAAGACCTGAGCTTCGGGATGGACATGCGCGGTAAGCCTGGACCCGCACTCTTCACACACAAGGCGACGCATACCAACATTTGTAGCGAAACGCGGTTAGCATCCCATATGACCGATACTGATTCGAAGCATCATGACCAATGGCCGAGTCGCAACACCTCCGCAAACAGGCTCCCCGATCCGGATTTGGTATTTGACGACACCATCAGCGGAATTATTCAATCAGTCAGTCGGTCGGTCGGTCGGTCAGTCAATCATGAGTCAAATCACTCACACGTTAATCAATCATCTGTCAATCAATCATCAGTCAGTCTTTTGTCGCCTCCTCTCCGTCTCCGTGCCCCTCTCCACCGCCGATGTGGGGCGGGGTTCTAGATTTTCATCCCCATCCCACGCCGGTGCGAGCGCGGGCTTTTTGATGGACTCCTTGCATGCGTTCTCATGTTAGATGAACATGCCTGAACAGTCCAAGGCATTCAATGGCTCGTGGCTTGCCTCGGGTTGTTGACACAGTGGTCGTCGGTAGGGCAGCGCTCACGGACAATGGTCCGACCAGGTGATGCTAATTGTGGCAGGCAATGGCCCCTCCGCACTCATTCTCTCTTACATGCTGCATGGAAACATCCCTCTTTACGACAGCGACAGCCCACATCCCGACGCGATTCTAGATCAAAAACTCCGGGGCCAACACGACTTGCTGACCCTCGATGTCGACTCTTTGACGGAGCACTTCAACGCCTCCCGTTTTTCCTACTCGACGCAGGCACTGCCGATCAATGTCTTGCTCGACACCCTGATCCGGCCATGGAGTGAAACAGACGACGCTCAGGACAAGACTTGCATCACATGGCAGCACGACCCTTCAAGAGCGGTTCCGCATGTGGTAGTGGGTCAGACACTGACGGCCGGGGGGCAATGGGTCGACAATACCGTCAATGCGAGCTGGGACATCGGCACGTTGAGTTATGCGGGCATGCTTTCCCTGCCTGGATACAGCTTTCACCAACATTATCAAAGTCGCCACGGACGAGCCTTACCTGTCTATTTCCGCCCGTCCAGGGGAGAAGTTGCGGATTATCTAGCCCTCTATCCTGAGCGAGTTGGCATCGCGGACGCGATCTACAATGGCCGACATCTTTCTGGCATTACCCGAAAGGACCGCGGCTTCCACATTGCTTCTCACGACATCACATGCAATCACTTGGTCCTGGCATCGGGCATTTTCAGTGAATCGATCCCACCACCTCCTCTCCTGCAACCACTTCTTTCTCTTTCTCCCACCGCGGACGAGAATTCGGCCGAGCCGCTCCTGCTCATTGGATCTGGATTCAGTGCCGCCGACGTCATCCTATCATCTCCCCCAAGCCGGAAAATCTTGCACGTTTTCAAGTGGGCGCCGTTAACCTGCCCGTCTCCCCTCAAAGCCTGTCACCAGCAGGCGTACCCTGAGTATGCAGGTGTCTACAAGAAAATGAAGATGGCTGCACCCTCATCGAAGCCATCAAAAGATCCACGGCGCAGAGCAACGCGAGCGCCTCCGTCGTCGTCTCCTTTTGACCGCAGCCGAGACTGGCGATCGTGCTACGAAGGTCTACCAAACGCTCAGATTCTCAGCACGCAGATGGACGGCGACGGTGCGGTAGTCACGATACGGCCTGCTGCGGGGCCACCGTTTGAGCGGAAAGTCGGCGGGCTAGCATACGTCGTCGGACGAAGAGGCTCCCTGACCTGTCTGGACGCTCACCTCCGACACGAGATCTTCCCTGCGGATGAAGACTGCAGTATGATATCTGGCCGATCGATGCGCGAAAGAGCCAACGGCGACCTGGAGCTGGCCAAGAACGTTTTTATCATCGGAAGCCTGACTGGAGACTCGCTCATAAGGTTTGCCTACGGTGGCTGTGCGTATGCTGCTGGGAAGATCATGAAGAGAGCAGCAGTAAGCATGTATACTGAAGTAGAGAAACGGGAAGACTGTCTTTCAAATGGTGGCGATGTTGTCTCCAGTCAGCAGCGGCTGAATGTGAATGGCTCACAACCAACCTCGCCCGGGATCCCTGCCATGAATGGTTTGGATGGACATTACTACAAACCCGTGGCTTTGGCTGATGGCCAGATGCCACTGGACAGGCGGAAAGACGTATAATGGAGGTCCCCCGCTATAGCATGATTCTTTGTCTCGGTTGACAGACGTCCGCAACTTGTAATCACTTTTGTTGTTATGTGAGTACGTCAGTCCACAAAACTTGGCTGTCGGCGTGCACGTGTCTGATATTCTACACCAATCTGTCCGTTTAGACCCTGCCAACAGATACCTTTCACTCCTTGTCATTTGTTAAGAACCGTGACATCTGAGGTCTGGCTCCGAGGCTGTGAAGCCTTCTGTTAACTGCGCCTCGCGGCGGTTTCAGAAAAGGCATGCTTTATCCCATCTTCAATGCGCAACAATGAAACGCGCTCTCGCAATCACACATTCATGACTCTCGATCCACGCCTGAGTCGACCATAGTGCCTTTGCAGTTGGAACTGGTCTCAAGGGGCCAAGATGTATCACCTGGTCCGGTCTTTATACCTTTACGCTACCAGCAAACCAGGTGCGTCTCCGGACCAGCAGTCCGTAATCGGTTGCAGCCTAGCTCTGCTAACTTGGGACTTGAGAATACTCCATAATACTCCTCGGCCTTGACAATGCAGGCAAGACGACCCTGCTTTCTCAGATCAAAGCGCTCTACAACACCGCGGCCGATCCTGTGGCAGGGCCATCTGGCGACGCGCCACCCTCAGACACGGCGGGCCATACAGTGCCGACGGTGGGACAGAATGTCGCAACCATCGACCTACCCGACATGTACTTGAAGATCTGGGACGTGGGCGGCCAAATGGGTCTCCGCAAGCTGTGGACGAGTTACTACAAGAGCGCCCACGCGGTGGTGTTCGTCGTCGACAGCACCGACCTAGGGGACGGAGAGCTGGACGGTGGCAGTCAGGCAGCACCCGGCTGGTTGGGACGGAAGAAGAGTTTCGTGTCCGACGGCGAGGAGCCACAGACGCCGTGGACGCCCATGACTCCGATGACGCCGGGGATGCTGTCGACGACCCAGGGCCAGGGCCGACTGCAAGAGTGTCGGGCCGTGCTGGAGAGTGTATTAGGGCACGAGGATGCGGCGGGTATTCCGATATTGGTGCTTGCCAACAAACAAGATCGTGAGGACTGCCTTGAGGTGGTGAGAATCAAAGAAGGTTTCGTCAGAAAGGTGTTCGAGGGCGAAAAAGGAGGAATGGTCAGGGATAGCAGAGTGCTGCCCGTCAGCGCCTTGAAGGGCACCGGTGTGAAAGAAGCGGTCGATTGGGTCAAAAGTCGGGTTTTGTGGAACAAGGAAAGCCGCCCACCAGTCTTGAGGTGAAACTCAAAAATCTTCTCCAAGCTTTGGCAATGGAGCAAAGGGGTCTGCCTGTCCGCCCTTGATGCAGCACTGGGCAGATCTTTCCCACACACTGCCAGACGAAGCACAAGAAGACGGCAGACAGTGGCCGCCATCATCCCGTCAAAAGACCCCGGCATCCACAGCATGAAATTTCATATTGCACGCCGACACCATCCGCTCAGGGCAAGACCTGCTCAGCTCGCACGGCAGCCTAACCATATCAACTCCCGTCCAACATCCGTTCCCTGTTTTGCGGGTACATCATTCACGAAGCACAACGAAGATCAAGCTGTCCAACAAAGAGCCCCAGCCGAGCAGACTCTGGACTCCAATGATGACCAGATGTTTAAAGACGGACCTGTCTTCCAGGAGCGACCAGGAAAGCAATGGCCCAGCAATTCTAGGATAAAACTTACTACCAGCTGGAACGCGAACCAAGACCAAAGAATCAAAGTGAGAGAATCAAGTGAGAGAATTCGAATGGGGATTTTCAATATCTGGATGAAGACTATTCCTGCAGCACCAGCTCGCTGCCACCGTACCCGGCCCCGGTTCCTTGCGATACTAGAACAGATGATCACAAGAATATCACCCGGTCGTCATTCTTAATCTTTGGGCGAGACTGAGTAAGTCTACATACGGCTGATTCTTGCAGCAGCTTTACCACGTGTTTTGCTCTCGTGCCGCTTGTTCACGCTTGCCCTAGATGGTCCTTGCGAGATATCATGCATCTTTCGTGCCGAAAGCAGGCATCGATGGAGGCAGTTTATAACTGGGCCAGTAACAAAACGTAAACCTCTAAAAGAGGGCATTGAGCCAGGGAAACAATTCACGAAGATTTACAAGCACCTAAGAAAGGCGCTCCAGAAACCAGGTTTACAAAGAGTAAACTAGCCGCGTGATACCAAGACCTGAGAGCTGGTATGAGCGGACAGCCAGACTGGTCCTGCCTGGGGGTCAACTGGTCGAGGGTTAACTGGGTTTGTCCCCGATATGATGGTGGATGAGCTCATTTTCCACATACGCAACAGCAAGACCATTCCATCCCGCGCATAATTAGAATGCATGCACACTCGGTGAGGTGCAGAGACCGAAGGTACCAGAGGCAGAGGCCGGACACCTGCCTCGCGCCGAAGACCAGGAAGACCGATCGTGAAAGGCCAAACCAAGCCTCCCGAGCCGGTGAGTTTTATCCATCACCCTGGATCTCATACGCCATCGCTCTCCACTCGTCTCCATAGAACGTCGTCAGCAACCATTGCTTCCTATTCCCAGCCACATTGACTGGATTTCGGAAGAGGCCGGACGCAATTGGCCAACGCTGACACCGCATCCTCCTGCTACAGTGCTTTCTCTTGTCCAACTCAGCGATCAGGTGTCGAAGCCCCATTTGTGCAGGAGCCGCTAGAAGTCCCACTGCTACCAATGCAAGTCGCATGGTAACATTCACGACACGCATGCGATAATGCCATCGACAGAGAGAGGAGTTTGACGGGCTGCCGAGTGAGATCTCAAATCTTGATCTTGATGCCAGAAGCACTCAACGCCAGCGCGAAAGCAGTCAGGGTGGCCGCGTACACGATGAGAAGCGCCATTGCGCCGAGGTTGCCCATATCGAGCGTGTTAACAGTCAGATTGACAAGGCCGGTCAGCAGGTTCGCCACGAGGAAGATGACGAGGCCGTTCTGGTTGAAGACGCGTATGATCCTGCTGCTGGCCTGGCTTACGGCTTCAGCGTGCCACTTCTCGTAGGAGAACTGAGGCCCGACGTGTTCGACGAGACCGAAGAGCAAAATCTGAATGTTGTTGAACGCGATCACCCAGAGCACGTACGGCAGATTTGCCAGGCGTCGGGACACGTTGAGGTTGAAGACGTAGAAGCTTGTCGATGTCCAAAAGAGCAGGGTCCAGATGGCCGCCCGTTTGGCCAGGCGGTAGAGAACAATACCGCGCTCCTTCTTTGTGGCAGCAACAGGGTCGAAGTGCTTGGGCCCTTTGGAGACCGGCTCCACAAAGTCGACGACGAGCAAGCCTGTGCCACGGCCTGCTAGAAAGATGGCAAGGTAGCCGATGAAAGAGAACACCCCTTCGCGATTCTTGGACAGCAAATCTGGACCCCGTGGGGATACCAGAATGTAGCGCAGAAGGCCCGTGTTGTCCAGGACGACCTCGTACATGATGGCCAGGAACAGGGCCAGCAGGTCGTAGGACTTGATGGCGTGCCTCGTCGCGGTATCGGATATCTCGACAAATGGTGGCAACAGAGCCAGTGTGAAAAAGAAGTTCCAATGCACGCCATATTCGGTGACGTGCTCCGCATAATCCAGACCTTTCACGCTGTAAAGCCGAACGAGGCCGAGAACAAGAAGGGGCACCGAATGTCGGAGAGCTCGTAGAAAACGAGCAGGGAATCGATCACCGCGGCCATGCCCGGTGGAAGGCTTCCCTTTGAGCACGGCTCGGGCAGAGACAACGCCAGCGGAAAACACAAATGAGCCGACGCCCAGATCCATCAGAGACGTGCCCCATGTCTCCACCTTCGCGAACCGTCTGGGAAAGACGGGGAAATCAACGGCGAGGATGGCCAGGCATGTGACAATCATCATGGATCCACGGTAGTTGGTGAGGAATGGTCGGAT